>Ga0065704_10070151_pt1 | contig 259038 bp, 229 predicted proteins | sample SwiRhicommuniRL2_FD_59091 | JGI IMG/M metagenome (GOLD analysis project Ga0065704, IMG submission 59091) | Switchgrass rhizosphere bacterial communities from Rose Lake, Michigan, USA - RL2 v2 (version 2) | ecosystem: Host-associated > Plants > Roots > Rhizosphere > Soil | place: East Lansing, MI
CTCATGGCCGATGGTACTGGTATCATTCCGGGAGAGTAGGTAGCTGCCATATTCTTTACAAACGCCTCGCTAAACAGCGGGGCGTTTTTTTTGCTACATACGCAACTAGCATTAAAAAACCGCTTCCAAGGAAGCGGTAAGTATCGTAAGTAGTTAGAAGCATATAGCTATCTAAATATCCATAGTCGTCCTTTCAGCTTGTTTTGATTTACAGGAAGACATGAAACGAGGATCTCTTTTTCAACAAACTGTAGTTTGAAATCTTTTAGGCTGGCGTTTTCATCAGTAAATAGTGGCATGGCTGCTTTATTCAAAGCTTCGTGATTGGCTGCCTTATTCATGAACTGGGCCATAGCTATTGAAATGGTTGATGCCTGTTGTGGGGCATTTGTTTCCAAATCAAGCATGGCAGCAGCTTTCTCATTTATTAAGTTGCTGTATCCATCATTACCTATAAATATAACAGCATCGGGAATGGTTTGCAGAACAGCATTTTGCAGTGTGCCGACTGTTTCCAGCGTTTTCTGTTCGTAAGCATTCCTAAGCATCTCCTCTAACCTGAACTTGGCTATATCTATAAAGTCTTCGTAGCTGGTATTGAATTTTTGTGGTGCCGTCCAGCCTATGATGATAGCATGCATCCCGGTAGTATTGACAATGGGTATTATGCTGGCAGATGAACAGGTGACTAATATGCCGTCAAACACATCGTTTTGCCTGTTTACATCTTCCCAATTAGCTACATTATTGTCGTTTTGGCCAAAGAGGGCTTTTACCGGTGCAGGATTTAGTATGATATCGTCGAGATAGGCAGGTGTGGCATCTTTAATTTTTATTGTATAGTCATCCTCAAACGACAAGCGCATAGTGACATCGGCACCACAAAGTATGCTAAGTAGAGACATACTAAAGGATAAAAGCTCATCGGCATTTCGCTCTGTAGCTTTCTGGCTTGTCTGCCTTAAGAAATTTACTGCTCTTCTTTCCCAACTCATCTTATATGAATGACTTTATTGCATCAACTACTTCCTCGGGTGCGCTTATGTGAGGGAAATGCCCCTCAATATTCACTTTTATTATTTTGCTGCCAGGTATCTGTTCGTTCATAAAATTACCCACATTTTCAGGTACAGCTACATCTTTAGTGGTTTGTACGATCAATACGGGTACTGTTACCTTATTCAATTCGCTGCGATAGTCTGATTGAAATATTGCTTTGGCAACCTGCAATGCCATGTCAGGGCGTATAGCTGATAAGCTTTTAGCAAAATTCTGCGCCAGATGCGGCCGGTCTGCGTTCGCCATTACCATGCTTGAAAAACCGCTCGCCCATGCAACATAGTTAGATGTCATGGTTTGATAAAGATGATCTAGATCATCTTGCTCAAAGCCACCATGATAGTTATTGCCTTTATCGTTGAGGTAGCGCGGGCTTGCCCCTAGTGTTATAATCTTTGAGAAGAAGCCCGGGTGTTTGATGCTGGTGAGCAAACCAACCATACCATTAACCGACTGGCCTATATAGATGACATTTTGCAGGTTCAGTTCTTTAAAGATGTCAACAAGATCAGCTACGTAGCCTTGTAATGTGCTGTAGCGCTGCTGGCTGAACGCTTTTGGATCAGATTTACCGCCTCCCACATTATCGAACAATACTATTTTGTAGTCGTTTTCAAACGCCTTCATTACAGGGTAGAAGGATGTTTGATCGGTACCGAAACCGTGACCAAATACTATAGTTTGTTCGGCATTTTCATTGCCATGTATGTGGATGTTGTTCCTTTCCAGAATATTCATGTGGCTGTTGTTTTGCTAAAAATACAAAAGCAACGCAATATGAATATTAATAAGTCTTTTTCTTCTTACGGTAGTCGCCACGTTTCCAGGCCTCGAAGAATTCTGCCCATGCAAGCGGACTCAGAATATTCATAGGCTGGCGTGAGCCGTAGTACTGCGCCTGTTGTGACATTATATTCTGATAGGCTAGCTGGTTTTCGCGGCCTTCGCGGGGCAGGCTATAAGCTATGGCGCGCAGCATAAAGGAGTTGGTGTTTTTACGGGCGCGTTCCAGCGCATCGTCGGGCACTTGTGAGTTGCGGAAGAGGTATGCAAACTGCTCGGCAGTAGGGTAGGCGCGTATGATCGTTTCAGGAAGGTAGAATGTATCCTGCACCATCAACTGTATCAATGAGAAATAATGCCCTTTCAGGTTGTACGGCACCACAAAATCTTTGCTGCTAAAACCAATAGCGCTAAACTCAAGCGTATCGCCTTTATAAACGACTATGGAAAAAACCCCCTGATTGCTGGACTCTACGCCACGGTCTTTGCCTTTTACCAGTACGGTAACACCGGGCACAGCGCGCAGGCTATCGGCGGTCATGGTTACGCCGTTTATCTGTATGATATTTTCATAAGGATCTTGCGCCTGAACGGATGAAATGAACGCAATGCTGAAAACTATGGTGAATATGTATGATAGAAACCTAGATGGCATGTGTTTCAAAGTTACTGATTTTCAGCGTTACGAGGTTGTGTTGCTTATCAATATTACCAATTAAAGTATTGAATCATTATGCGTTGGCAACCATACAAAGAAAGGATGTATGATGTACTTTTGCGCAAGATTTAGCTCACTTTAACTAAAGTTTTGGAATGATAACGAAAGAAGCGGTAATAAACGCACTCAGCCATGTGGAAGAACCGGACCTGGGTAAAGATCTGGTGACGCTGAACATGGTGCGTGATGTAGAGATAGATGGCAAAAATGTATCTTTTACTGTAGTGCTTACCACCCCTGCATGCCCACTGAAGGATATGATAGAAAAAGCGTGCATCAATGCTGTGCGCCTGATGGTGGATAAAGAAGCTGTGGTGACGGTGAACATGACATCGAACGTAAACAGCAACCGTAAGGATAATAAAGCCGTACTGGGTGGTGTGAAGAACATCATCATGGTGGCATCGGGCAAAGGTGGTGTTGGTAAATCTACTATAGCTGTAAACCTGGCTATTGGCCTGGCGCAGGAAGGTGCCTCTGTAGGTCTGCTGGATGCTGATATCTATGGTCCATCTATACCCATAATGCTGGGCATGCGCGATGAGCGCCCTATGATGACGGAAGTAGATGGCAAGGGCAAGATAGTGCCTATGGAGCGCTATGGTATCAAAGCGATGTCGATAGGATTGCTGGTGGATGAAAAGCAGGCGGTAATATGGCGCGGCCCTATGGCCAGCTCTGCACTGAAACAATTCATTACCGATGTGCATTGGGAAGAACTGGACTATCTTGTTATAGACCTGCCGCCGGGTACGGGTGATGTGCACCTGACACTAGTACAGGCAGTGCCTGTAACCGGTGCGGTTATCGTATCAACCCCACAAGCCGTAGCCGCTGCTGATGCCAAGAAGGCTATCATGATGTTCAAGCAACAAAATATCAACATACCAATACTGGGTGTGGTAGAGAATATGGCATACTTCACACCGGCAGAGCTGCCTGAGAATAAGTATTACCTATTTGGTAAAGGTGGCGCTAAACAAATGGCTGAGCAGTTTGACCTGCCTTTCCTTGGTGAAGTGCCGCTGGTGCAGGGCATACGTGAAGGCGGTGATAGGGGCATACCTGCTATACTGGATGATGCTAACCCTGCCAAAGCAATATTTACAGAGCTGGCGCAGAATGTAGCTCGTAATGTATCTATCCGCAACGCCAACCTGGAGCCTACTAAAGTGGTGAAAGTAGTTTAAGCAGATTGATCTAACCTGATATAAATAACAAAGCCCTTCGTAATGAAGGGCTTTGTTATTTATTGTTTGTTTTTGTTATTAAAACTCAGCGTTCTTTGGTGTGCGTGGGAAAGGTATCACGTCGCGGATGTTGGTCATGCCTGTAACGAAGAGTACTATACGCTCGAAGCCAAGGCCAAAGCCTGCGTGTGGCACTGTGCCGAAGCGGCGGGTATCGAGATACCAGTACATTTCATCGGCAGGTATGTGCATCTCTTTCATGCGCTGCTCCAGTCTGTCTAGCCTTTCTTCCCTTTGCGATCCGCCTACTATTTCGCCAATGCCCGGTGCCAGTATATCCATAGCAGCTACGGTCTTGCCATCTTCGTTCATGCGCATGTAGAACGATTTGATGTCCTTAGGATAGTCAGTAACGATAACCGGTTTTTTGAAGTGCTTCTCTACGAGGTAGCGCTCATGCTCGCTTTGCATATCTACACCCCATTTCACTTCGTACTGGAATTTCTTCTTTTTGTAAGCTGGTGAATCGAGCAGTATATCGATAGCCTGAGTGTATGTGATGCGTTCAAACTTATCGCGCAGTACAAACTCCAGCTTTTCTATCAGGCCCATCTCGCTACGCTCGTTCTGTGGTTTTTGTTTTTCTTCATCTGTCAAGCGCTGTGCGAGGAACTCAAGGTCTTCGCGGTTGTGCTCCAGCGCATAAGCTATAATATACTTGATGAAATCTTCAGCAAGGTCCATATTCTCCAGCAGCGTGTTGAAGGCAACTTCAGGCTCTATCATCCAGAACTCTGCAAGGTGGCGTGCTGTGTTAGAATTCTCTGCACGGAAGGTGGGGCCGAAGGTATATACCTCGCTGAAGGCCATAGCACCCAGCTCTGCTTCCAGCTGACCACTAACGGTGAGGTTGGTGCTGCGGCCAAAGAAATCTTCTGCATAGTCGATAGAGCCATCTTCTTTGCGTGGCGGGTTATCGAAAGGCAGGGTAGTAACGCGGAACATCTCACCTGCGCCCTCAGCATCGGATGCTGTAACGATAGGTGTGTGCAGGTATACAAAGCCACGCTCGTTGAAGAACTTGTGTATGGCGAATGCCAGCGTGTGGCGCACGCGGAACACAGCACCAAATGTGTTGGTACGGAAACGCAGGTGTGCTATCTCGCGCAGGTATTCCAGGCTGGGGCGGTTCTTCAGTTGCAGCGGGTATTTCTCGCCATCGCAGGTGCCCAGTATCTCCAGCTTGTTAGCTTTTATCTCTACGGTCTGGCCTTTTCCTTGTGATGCTACTACCGTACCATCTACACTTATAGACGCACCGGCCGTGATATTCTTCAGCGTAGCCTCATCGGTATTATTCATGTCTATAACTACCTGCACGTTATTCATGCAAGAGCCATCGTTGAGGGCTATGAATGTGTTGTTGCGGAAAGAGCGTACCCAGCCCTTTACCGTTACTTCGTAGTCGAATTTGCCGCTTTGTAAAACGTCTTTGATCCTGGTGCGTACCATATTGTTGTAGGGATAAAACCTTGTGTTTATTTATTAGTTATTTGCTCTGTGCTAGTATCTGATTTTGCCGGTTTGGGCTTGTCAAAGAAAAGATATTTCACTGCCATTACTATCATGAATACTGCAAATATCTTTTTCACTATCTGTGTGTCAAGGCCAAGTACTACTTTGCCGCCCAGGTAGCCCCCTATCATAAATGTGACGGCCAGCATACCTGCTATTTTCCAATCGCCATAGCCGCCTTTATAATAGGTATATGCACCTATAGCCGCTACAGGCAGGCTGAGCATAGCCAGCGATGTGCCTTGCGCCATCTTCTGGTCCATACCAAACACGAGCATGAGCGCCGGCACTATAATGATACCGCCGCCAATACCTACCAGGCTAGACATAAAGCCTGCTACTATACCGATGGCTATGATTGCTATTATATATCCTGCGCTCATTTTCATTGTTGTTTTTCAGGTTGTGTTTATGGTGCAATATCAGCTACGGGTGTTTTACCAAATTTCACCTGATAATCGTTGATGCTGTGCTGCAGTATTTTCTTCGCCAGCCTTGCACCCTGAAACTCTTCGATCTTCACCACCTTATTTTCCAGCTTCTTGTATTCTTCGAAGAAGTGGCGCAGCTCTTCGATAAAGAACGTTGGCAGCTCGCTGATATCGTTGATGTGGGCTACGCTCATATCGTTGGCACAAACAGCTATCAGTTTGTCATCAGCCTCGCCCTGGTCCAGCATGCGCATTACACCAATTATTTTCGCCTCTACAAGGCACATGGGCTGCATATCTATCTGCGAGAGTACCAGTATATCCAGCGGATCTTTATCATCGCAATAGGTTTGCGGTATAAAGCCATAGTTGGCAGGGTAGTATACTGATGAATACAGTACACGGTCCAGCTTCAGCAAGCCTGTTTCTTTATCCAGTTCATACTTCGCCCTCGAGTTGCGGGGTATCTCAATTATTGCGTTTACCGTATCCGGTACATTCTCTCCGTAACTAACGGAGTGCCATGGGTTAAAACTCATTTTTACCTGTCAAATTTGGCTGCAAAGGTAAATGTTAAAAATTGCTTACGGTGATATTGGTTTATAAAAATGCGATAACTTCGGCAACCCCTGTCGTTCAACACAGTAGCTCTTTTTATAGTACGTTGATGCACAAAGTCATGCCAATGTAAAGGCATATTAAGTTTGCAATAAAAATTAAAAACCGCAGTTGTTTTTTTGAAGCGTACCTATATCTTTGTAGCCCATAGTTCAAATTATAAGTAATTATAAACTAAAAACAAAAAACAAATAAAAACCAGTCTTATGGCAGATGTAAAAACAGCCGCAGCAAAGCCTTCTTCTCAAGGAAACCGTGCAGGCAAACCAAGGAATTCAAACAATTTCTGGCTCAACTTCGCAGTGGTTGCTGCTTGTATCATTGTTGGTGAGGTAGTTTATCATTTTGTGTTTGGTTCGGCAGCGAACTTTGCTGATGGAGCAGAAAGGCATAAGCCTCTTAACTTCATGGGTAATATGTACCTGGGTGGTGCGGTTGTACCTTTCCTGATCGCTACTTTCCTTACCATGCTTTCTTTCGTTATCGAGCGCGCACTGACTATCACTAAAGCAAAAGGTAAAATGGATGCAGGTGAGTTTGTACGTAAAGTACAGTATCACCTGGCTAACAAAAATATAGATGCTGCACTGGCTGAGTGCGACAAACAATCTGGCTCTGTAGGCAACGTAATGCGTGCCGGCCTGGTTAAGTATAAAGAAATGATCAACAACAACGAGTTGGATACTGACCAGAAAGTACTGAGCATCCAGAAAGAGATCGAAGAAGCTACAGCGCTGGAACTGCCAATGCTGGAGAAAAACCTGGTATTCCTTTCTACCATCGCATCGGTAGCTACCCTGTTGGGTCTGCTGGGTACGGTATTGGGTATGATCAAATCATTCCAGGCTATGGGCCAGGCAGGTGCTCCTGATGCTGCTGCTCTTGCGGCTGGTATCTCTGAGGCCCTGTACAATACCGCACTGGGTATCGGTACTTCATTCTTCGCTATCATTGGTTACAACTTCTTTACCACGATCATCGATGGTATCACTTTCGGTATCGATGAAAGCGGCTTTACACTGACTCAAAGCTTCGCTTCTAACTACAAGTAATAGCTAGCGCCATAAAAAAGTGTAGTACGAGTGTGTGGAATAATGGCCTTTTTGAATCTTATTACAAAGCTTAGAAGAAAATAAACGATGCCTAAAGTAAAAATGCCGAGGAAAAGCACGGTTGTCGACATGACAGCTATGTGCGATGTGGCCTTCCTGCTGCTTACGTTCTTCATGCTGGCAACCAAGTTCAAGCCGGATGAGCCTGTAGTGGTGAAGACCCCGAACTCAATATCTGAAATTCCCCTGCCTGATGCTGACATCATGTTGCTGACGGTAGACCAGAACGGCCGCGTGTTCTTTTCGATAGATAATAAGAACATGCGCAAATCGCTGATCGATAACATAGATGAGTACAAAGGACTGAACCTGACAGAGCAAGAGAAAACGAGCTTTGCACTGGGTGCGTCTGTAGGTGTACCGTTCAATCAGTTGAAATCGTACCTGGGTGCAACGCCAGACCAGCAAAAGACTTTTGATAAGACAGCGCCTGGTATACCTACCGATACATCGGTAACGGTGGATAACAACGAGCTGGCTGCCTGGATAAGGAGCGCCCGTAATACCAACCCAAGGTTGCGTATCTGTATCAAAGCCGATGGTGACGCTTCTTACCCAAGTGTACAGAAGATCATCCGCACGCTGGAGGGATGGAAGATATTTAAGTTCAACCTCATTACCGGCCTTAAAGCTGTGCCTAAAGGTAGCGCTGCAGAAAAACTGCAGATGGCAGGTGATGGTGAAAAGAAATAGGTTATAAGCCTTGCCTGCGGATGCAGGATGTGCGGATAACTGTAAATTATTAAAAACGAAAAAAAGAAAGTTCCATGGCTGAAATGGATACCTCCAGTGGTGGAGGACATAAGAAAGGCCCCGGGGTCAAGAAAGGTAAAAAGCTTTCTACGCGCGTGGATATGACGCCGATGGTGGATCTTGGTTTTCTTCTGATCACGTTCTTTATGTTTACGACTACCATGTCGAAACCTAAGACGATGCAGATAAACATGCCATACAAGGATGAGAATACTCCTATCGATGATCAAACCAAGATCAAAGAGAGCCTTGCTATGACGATACTGCTGAGTAAAGACCACCGTATATACTACTACGAGGGGATGGGTACTGACGCTACCAAACCACCTGAAGTAAAAGTTACTTACTTTAAGCCCAACGGTGGCATACGCGACGCGATCATCGCTAAGCAAAAAGCAGTAGAGGAAACCAGACGTGCCGGCGGCTATACGGAGAAAGACCAACTGACCGTACTGATAAAGCCTGATGACAACAGTACCTATGGCGACCTGGTGAACATGCTGGATGAAATGAACATCAACGATGTGCGTGTGTATGCGATAGTAGACATTACGCCAGTTGATAAAGAATTCATCTCGCTGACCGAGCAGGCAAACGCCGGTGCGCAATAAGGCCCACAACCGTATTTGTGGAAAAACAGGTGCTCACGCATCTTAATTAAAACAAGACATTTTTTAAAATGGATATTAATAAAATTCTGAACAGCGACTACCTCGATATCATATTCGAGGGCCGTAATAAAAAATACGGTGGTTACGAGTTGCGCAAGAAATATCCAAATCGTATGCGCAACTCCGCCCTTGCCGTGGTGGGTGTTGTAGGGCTGCTCATCGGAGGTTCGTTTGTAGTGAAGGCTATTAACGATAACGCTAATAAGAAGTCTGTAGCAATTATGAAGGAGGTTACACTTGCAGAACCGCCACCAATAGATCCTAAAAAGCCACCTCCGCCACCACCACCAGAGCCGCCACCACCCGTAAAACCTACGGTGAAGTTTACGCCTCCGGTTATCAAAAAGGATGAAGAGGTGAAAGAGGATGAGAAACCACCAGAAGTAAAAGAACTGGAAGATAAAAGCGCTGGCCTGAAAACCGTAGAGGGTGACCCCAACGGTATAGACCCGGGTATAGTTGACAACCCAGGTACTGGTGTTGTTGCTGCGCCTGCTGCGCCGGAGATCTTCAAGTTTGTGGAGCAGATGCCTGAGGCCGGTTACGACCCCAACGCATTTGTATACAAGAACATTGTATACCCTGCTGCTGCTAAAGAAAACGATATCCAGGGCCGTGTTACCGTACAGTTCGTAGTAAACGAAGATGGTAGCATCAGCGGTGCCAGGGTAGTAGGTAAGAAGTTTGGCGGCGGCCTTGAAGAAGAGGCTGTACGTGTGGTATCGAAGATGCCACCGTGGAAGCCAGGTAAGCAGAATGGTCGCCCCGTGAAGGTGTACTATACCCTGCCTATCTCATTCAAGCTCGAATAATAACAGGACTTAATTATCATAGAAAAGCTATCCGGAAGGGTAGCTTTTTTTATGACCATAAATTAGTGTATGGTTGTTTAATTGTCATAAAAATATGACAGGGCATTTCTTGTGAAATGTGTGCAGTTGAGCATCTGTAATGTAGAATCAAAAACTACATATTATGGAAGCGAACACAATTTTGCAGGCCAGCTATCTTGATCTTGTATTTGCAGGCCGTAACAAGGCCTACGGTAGCTATGAATTGCGTAATGGCTATGCCCAACGTATGAAGATGGCGCTGGGCTTAGTGACTGCTGCAGTGATACTGTTGGTTGCTAGCAGCTATATTAAGAGCGAGGACGAGACTCATGGTGCCGAAGCCGCGATAAGGCAGATGCCCGTGACCATGACGACCATAGTATTGCCCCAGAGAAAGATAGAGCTGCCTAAGCCGATAGAGCAGCCTGCCGCTCCCGCTGCCAAGCCAACTGTAAAACTTACCCCGCCTAAGATCGTAGCTGACGATAAGGTGATAGAGCCGCCGGTGGACGTAACCAAAATGGGCAATAAAGAAGCTGGCCCCACTACAACCACAGGCACGCCCGGTGGTGAGCATGTGAAAGTGATAGATTATCCTCCCGGAGATGTAGTAGTAGCAAAGCCGGCAACAGAGCCTGTTAAGTTTAGCGAAGTAATGCCAGCCCCAGGTTATGATGTGCAGGCATACCTGTATAAGCAAGTGCGCTATCCGCAGGCGGCAAAGGAGAATAATATACAGGGCAGGGTGCAGGTGCAATTTGTGGTAAATGAGGATGGCAGCATCAGCAATGCACAGGTTGTAGGTAGGCGCTATGGCGGCGGGCTTGAGGAAGAAGCTATAAGAGTAGTGATGGCGCTGCCCAAATGGACACCCGGCAAACAGAACGGAAGAGCGGTGAAAGTATACTTCACTATGCCCATCAGTTTCAAGCTGGAATAGTGTATGAGAGGGCAGTTTTGTTTTATGGAAACTTTAAGAAACTATCTATGTAAAAACTGAGAAATTAGATATTATTTTTGCTGCACTCAACGTTTAATAAGTACCCATACTTTAATACACTTTTTTTAGATGAAAAATCTATCTCTGGCACTCAGCGTAATAGCCGTTATCGGCGTAGGCATATTGTTTGGCATGCAGCTATCGGGCAACAAGAAAGGCGGCGGAAGCAGTGCCGCAGGTGGCAGCACTTCAGGCAACGGCAGCAGCAAGATAGCCTATGTCAATATCGACTCGCTGGAGGCGAACTACACCTACCTGAAAAGCAAAAAGGATGAGTTTACCAGGCGCCAGGAGAATATGAATATGGAACTGCAACGCTCGGCGCAGCAGATAGAGGCTGACATAGCCAACGTGCAGCGCAAAGCAGAAGCCAATACCCTGACACAAGCCGAATACGAAGCAGCGCAAAAGCGCGTAGCACAAATGAAGCTGAGTCTGGATACACGCAAGAATGCTATGGCAGAGCAACTGCTGCGCGAGCAGGACGAGTTTAACGAAAACCTGCAGAAAAGCCTGGATGCCTACCTGGAAGAGTACAACAAAGACAAAGGCTACGATTATATACTGTCGTACTCCCGCTCGGGCTCTATACTTTACAAAAACGCTGCTTTGGATATCACTAAAGAAGTGATAGACGGAATGAACAAGCGCGTAGTAGAGGGTGATACTACTAAGAAAAAGAAATAGTATATTTCTGTTTCTTAAATAACAACCCTTTTGGAGAACAACGCACATTTTAAACGCTCACTCACACTACTGGATGGGACGCTGCTGGTAATTGGCAGCATGATAGGTTCCGGAATTTTTATCGTCAGCGCCGATATTGCCCGCAATGTGGGTAGTGCAGGCTGGCTGATAGTGGTATGGCTGCTGTCGGGTTTCATCACCCTTGCTGCTGCCCTTAGCTATGGCGAGCTGAGTGGTATGTATCCGCAGGCGGGCGGGCAATACGTGTACCTGCGTGAGGCGTTTGGCAAGCTGTATGGTTTCCTGTATGGTTGGGCTTTTTTTGCAGTGATACAAACGGGTACCATAGCTGCGGTAGGTGTGGGCTTTGGTAAGTTCACAGGCTATATATTTCCATCGCTGGGCGAGGATAACATATTATATGGCCCTACTCAACTAGGTTTCTTTAGCAATTTTAAGATAACGGCGGCACAGCTTACGGGCATAGGCACTATTGTCTTTCTCACATTTCTGAATACACTTGGGGTAAAAAGTGGTAAATGGATACAGTTCATCTTCACCTTTGCCAAGATAGCGGCTATGGCTGCGCTCATTATATTCGGCTTTATACTGGTGTCGGATGGCGTGGTGTGGAATGGCAACTGGGATATGGCCTGGGCAGCCAAGAAGCTGACATTTGGCGAAGGGGTGATCAGCCACGAAGGGCTGGATACTGGTGGGCTGGTTATAGCCATAAGTATAGCTATGGTGGGTGCGCTGTTTAGCAGCGATGCCTGGAATAACGTGACCTTTATAGCCGGAGAGATCAAAAAGCCGGAGCGTAATATTGGCCTCAGCCTTGCTATTGGCACACTGGTAGTTACCCTGCTGTATGTCAGCATGAACTTCATGTACCTGAATGTAATGAGCGTATCGGAAATAGCCAATGCCCCACAGGACAGGGTAGCGCTGGCTGCCGCGCAAAAGATATTTGGCAGCGAAGGCACGATAGCTATCGCGCTGCTCATCATGGTATCCACCTTTGGCTGTAATAATGGCCTGATACTATCGGGCGCGCGCGTGTACTATACCATGGCTAAGGATAATCTGTTCCTCCCCGCAGCGGCAAAGCTGAATGATAAGGGCGTACCGGGCAAAGCACTGTGGATGCAATGTGTATGGGCTTGCGTACTATGCCTGAGTGGCCAGTATGGCAACCTGCTCGATTTTATCATCTTCACCGTATTGCTGTTCTACATCCTTACCATAGCAGGTATCTTCCGTCTGCGCAAGACACAGCCCAATGCCGAGCGCCCTTACAAGGCTTTTGGCTATCCGCTGATACCACTGCTATACATTATACTGGCATCGGTAATATGCCTGCTGCTGCTGATATACAAACAAGAATATACCTGGCCGGGGCTTATCATAGTGCTGATAGGTATACCGATATATTACTACCTGAAAAAACGTAATGCTGTAAATGGATAAGGCGACGCTGGAGCAAGTATTTGAGCAAATGAATGGCCTGCATGTAGTGGTAGTGGGCGATGTGATGCTGGACAACTATTGCTGGGGCGATGTTGAACGCCAGTCGCCCGAGGCTCCTGTGCCTGTGGTATCGGTAAAGAAACGCGAGAGCAGGCTGGGCGGTGCTGCCAATGTAGCCCTCAACTGCGTAGCGCTGGGTGCTAAAGTAACCATAGCGAGTGTGGTAGGTGATGATGCCGATGGTAAACTGCTAACACAGCTGGCCAATAATGCAGGTATAGATACAACGCTGCTGCAATACAGCAAACAAAGGCCAACCACTACCAAAACCCGTATTATAAGCCGCAACCAACACATGATGCGTGTAGATGAGGAAGTGTGCGATGAACTGTATGTGGCAGAAGAACACCCTTTTATAGATGCCGTGCTGCGCTACCTGCAAATACAGAAACCACAAGTGCTGATATTTGAAGACTACAATAAAGGAGTGCTGAAGGAGAATGTAATACAGCGCATTACCGCGCATTGCAACGAGGTAGGTATCATTACAGCGGTAGATCCTAAAAAACATAACTTCCTTACTTATAAAGACGTGGCCATCTTTAAGCCCAACCTGAAGGAGGTGCGCGAAGGCCTGCACCTGCCATTGACAGAAGTAACCGAAGCTGCAATGAATGAGGTGCATGAGATACTGCATGGGCACTTGCAACATAAGCTCACGTTCATCACACTATCAGAAAAAGGAGTGTATTACAACGATGGCAGTTCTGCTATTATACCATCGCATATACGCAATATAGCCGATGTGTCGGGCGCAGGCGATACAGTGATAGCTACCGCAGCTATGGTATATGCCATCACCAAAGATGCAGCCCTGATGGCTGAGGTATCGAACATTGCTGGAGGGCTGGTGTGCGAAGAGGTAGGTGTAGTGCCTATTAACAAAGAAGCATTACTGAAAGAATCAATCCAATTGCTGGGTTAGTAAAATCATATTCAAACGAAAATCCCCGGCACTGTCGCCGGGGATTTCTTTTCTTATTCAGTTCAACCAAAAACTATTGTTTCACCACCTTGATGGTGCGGTCGTGGGTGTCGTCTTTATACTTCAGCAGGTATATGCCGGGCGACATGCCCTCCATGTTCAGTTGCATTTCTGTGCCCTGTATGTCTATACGTTGCAGCAGTTTGCCTGTTACATCTGTAATGTATAGCGCGCCATTTTTGCTGCCAGCATCCAGCATTATGTTCAGGGTGTTTTTTACCGGATTAGGGTAGGCAGCAAACCTGAAGCTGGCATCTACATCATTCACATTTACCGGGAAGGTACGGAAGCCAATAGTAGCCCATTGCGATTTAGGATCATTGCTTACACTGGTACAGTGCGTACGTACGTGCATATAGTATTGCTTGCCGTCTACAAGTGCCGAAGCCAGTACCGCCTTGTCGTGAATGGTAGTGCCATTAGGTGGTGGTGTGGCCGACGAGGTAAGCGCATATTCATATTGATAAGCGGCATTTACATCGTCCCAAAATACCACTGCCTCATCCACGTTTATGTTGCTTACCTGCAATACAGGTTGCCTGCACGGTATGGGTGTTACAAAAGAGTCCAGCATCCAGTCCGATACTTCATTGCCATCGCATACACTGCGTATGTGCACGTAATACTTAGTGCCTTCGGTAAGCCCTGAATAGCCAATTACGTTTGGTGGCACTGTGTTGCTGATGGCTGTAGAGCCTGCGGGGTCGCTAGGGTTATTATCCACCAGGTAGTCGTAGCTCAATGCTGTAGACCATGGTGTCCAGGTGAGGTCTACTGCATTAGGTGCCAGGTTTTTTGGGGTGAATGTTGTTGGCGGCTTGCATGGCGGCTTAGTAGTAAATGAGTAGTCTGTCCAGCAGGAGTAGTCGTCGGTGCCGCATTTGTTGCGCACATGCAGAGTATATCCTGTGCCGGCTGTAAGGCCTGTTTTGGTAAATGAATTGGCTGTACCGGATGTAGCCACGATGGGTGGGACGATAGTCGGGTTCTGATCTACAAAATATTCGTATCCTGCAGATCCGGGTACGGCGTTCCAGCTAAGGTCGGCTGAGTTGGCACCAACATTGGTAGCCGCCATGCCCGTAGGGGTAACGCAGGCTACGGGGTCTACCGTTATAGAACCATAAAACGCGAAGCCGGTGGAGTTTACTATAGTGGCACCATCCCAATAGCTTACGGATGGTGATACATCAAGCGTTACGCCGCCACCAACAACTGTGCCGGGGCCGGCTACAACCTGTGTATTCCCCATCAGTATATTGTCGTCGGCCACTACTGCAAACCTATAGGTAGTATATGCCGGTATCACAAGGCTCATGCCTGAGAAGAAATTGTCGTTGATGGTAGGGTAAGTAACTGTAGTGCTTGGCACTGTTGATAGCAACGTCCAGTTCAGCACATTGCCTGCAGGGCCGCTTATGCTGGTAGTGCTGTAGAACAGGCGCACCTGCAACGTACCATAGCTGGAGTAGCCCACTTTTCGCAGGATGACCGGGCAATTACTTGTTTTGATAGCAAACGTTACGGCAACTGGATTATATACACATGGTGGCGATACATTGGGTGGCACGCAGTAGCTGCCGTAAGAATAGCTATTGTATCCCGTGGCAGTGAGTGTGGTTTGTGCTGAGGCAAATAATGTGTCTAGCAGAAAGGCGGTAAAGAATAGGAATCTTTTCATAGAGGGTTAATTAAAGGGTGATTTATGGTGTATATAAATTTATGACTATTCATAACCATAGTCAATATTATAAAGAAATAAAATCTAAATTTATTTCAATGTATTGCTTTTCAGCAAGTTGTAAGGGTGGGATGTCATGTAAATCAAGCTTCAAAAAGCTGATTTATATGATCTAAAGGTTAAAAAAACTAGTATGAGTTGTAATATGCAGATATAAGGCTGTGTGTTGTTAGTGACATGGCCTTGCGGGTACGTTGTAGAAATGTTGTTTTGTCTGGCGGTGGTAATGCTAGTTTTGTCTGAAAACTATGGGTACAGTATAGTATACCTTCACAAGCTGCCCCTTCATTTTGCCGGGGTGTTTCCATTTAGGGAAGAGCTTGACTACACGCCTGGCCTCAGCTTCATATTTCTCGTATTCAGGCATTGGGTTCATCGTCTCTATCCGTGTCAGGCTACCATCTTCCGTTACTACAAACCTGGTCATTATTCTTACATATCTATAGTCGTGGGCTGGTATCTTAATGCGATTGTAGATACACATATTGATATCGTACCCAGGCTCAGGCATTTCATCTACAAACTTATACACACCGGTATGATCCATTTCTTTGGGTGGTAGATCAGTAAGCTGGTTTTCAGTAGTTTTTTCAGATACGGGTATGTCTTGTACTGTCTTAAAATTTACAGGCAGTGTATAGTATACCTTTACCGGCCTTCCGTTTTGCTTGCCGGGTTTCCAGTCGGGCATACTCTTTACTACACGTATCGCTTCGTCTTTAAAGGCAAAGGGTACGCGGCCTGCATTAAGGGCTATGGGGTTGGTTATCTTACCTACTTCGTCTACTATAAACTGCACGGTAACGCGGTAGTTGTAGCTGGCCGCATTGTTGGGGGGGGGTACTATATTGGCCTCTATGTATGCTGCTACGTTGTATGGCGCTTCGGGCATCTGCTCTACAAAACGGAAAACCTCATTGGGTGCTGCCTTAGCGGTATCTGCTGCGTGGCTGTGCCCTGCGTGGTCGTGGTTGTGGCTTTGCGCCAGTGTGCCAAAGGGTAGTAGCATGAGCAGTGCCAGCAGGGTTTTCATACACCGCAATTTAGTATTTATTGTTATCGGTAGTAGCTGTCGGCAAATAGCATCCTGCCTTTGTGGGCAGGGCTTTGCATCCTTATAAAAGTATTGTGTTGTCTTGTATGAAAAATCACTGATGCTTGAAGTATATGGGTAGGTTATAATATACCCGCACAGGCCTGCCATTCTGTTTGCCGGGCTTCCATCGCGGCATTGTTTTAATTACTCTTATCGCCTCGTCTTTAAACGGCTGCGGCACACGGCCTGCATTTAGCACCACCGGGTCTTTTATGTTTCCGGCTTCATCCACCACAAACTGCACCGCCACTCGGTGGTTGTAATTTGTCGTATCGGATTTAGGTAGTTTTATATTATTCTTCAGATACTCTTCAACATTATATGGCGCTTCGGGCATCTGCTCTACAAACTTGAATACATCCGGCGACGGTGGCGCAAGAATGCCGGGGTCTATGCCATTCACATCGCCTTCATGGCTATATATAGTGCGTGGCGTGGCAGGGTCTATCAGGTTCCTGGCCGATACCAGTTGGTCGTCTTTGAACATGGCCTCAAAATGTAGTTTGCCTTCGGGGGTATACACTACCCAGCGGCCATCTTTCAGGTTATCTTTAAAGTTCAGTTCAGCCTTCAACCTGCCATCGTGCATGCCATATATATTAAACCTGCCATGCCAGATGCTGCTTTTCTTAAAACGCCCCATGTGCTCCTCAAAATTATCGCTGAAGCTGAGCATAGCTGCCAGAGCGGTATCACCGCTGTTGTAGCGTATATCTTCGCGCCTCTGCATATTATACATATCGTTGGTGCCATACTTGCTGCCCATCAGGTCTTCAATATGATATTCAATCTCGCTCAGTTGCTGCTGGTTGTAGGCTTTGTAGTGGCCAATAATATAGGGTTTGCCTTCGGGGCCAAAGGTGGTATGCTCGCCATCTACCATACCGTCTTTGTAGTTCACTAGCTTGTCCTTAGCGCCACTCTCTTTCCAATAGGTGAAGCTGCCCTGCTTGGCGCCGTTGACATACTTGCCCTCCATACGTTTGGTGCCATCGGGGTAGTAAAATGTGCATTTGCCGTCGTATGCCCTGCGGGGCGATATGTTAGCATATAGGCGTATCAGATCTTCTTTATCTCGCCTTCCCCTTTTCTGATATTGCTCGTCGGTTTCTTCAGCATCCAGGCTCCAGGTAAGTTGGTAGTCGCCTTCAAACATCTTTTTACCGTTGGGGTAGTAGTCGGTTTTCTTTTGCGCCAGGGCTGTAGCGGGCAGTAGCAGTATTAGCAGGGCGTATATTTTCATGGTTGTAAAATTAAGGCAATTATAGTGGTAGCGATGATGATAACGAATAAGTATGGTAGCTGTCGGCAAATAGCCGCTAAGTTGTCGCCATTGCACCCTGCGGTTGTGGGCAAGGCTTTGCATCTTTGTATGGTAATCAACATCCAAACAACTAAAAACTCGATACTATGACACATCCCATTTATCCCTGCCTTTGGTTCAACAACCAGGCCCGCGAAGCGGCGCAGTACTACTGCGGCATTTTTAAAGATGCTAAGATCCTTGATGAGAATGACATCGTTAGCTTGATACAGCTGAACGGTACCAAATTCATGCTGCTGAATGGCGGCCCTGCATTCAACTTTACCGAGGCCAGCTCTTATGTAGTGAGCTGCGATACGCAGGAGGAGATAGACCACTACTGGAATAGCCTGACCGCCGATGGAGGCAAAGAAAGCATGTGCGGCTGGCTGAAGGATAAGTACGGCGTATCGTGGCAGATAGTGCCCGCCCGATGGCAACAGATCATGAGCCACCCCGAGAAAGGGCAGCGCAGTATGCAGGCCATGATGAAGATGAAGAAGCTGGTGATAGCCGAACTGGAGAATCCCGAATAGTATAAATAATACAAATATGAACAGAAGGCCACCTATGGGTGGCTTTTCTATTTGCAAAACATTAGTGCTGAAATTCATTTAGGTTTAATATTTTTGCGAAGTTTTAATACAGGCTTAATATTGGGTTAATGTGGGATTTATAACGGCCGCCTGTATACCTGTCAACACACAACGATTTTTTTGGATGCAGCATAATGAAGCTACGCGCGGTAAAACCTTGAAAGGCTACCTGATGAACAGTGTAGTGGCCTGGAAAGAAGCCATCGCTAATAAAAACTTTCGGCTGAAGCTGATACTGGTGCCGGGTTTGTTTTTCCTGTATTCGGCCATCACCCAGCGGTTGGGCAACTATGTAGAAGCGCGCAAAGGGGTGCGCCTGAATGATGTGGTGCTGTACCTCTTCCCTAGCCACGACTATTCTTTTTACATCTTTATGCTGCTGTACAGCAGTATAGCCTTGCTCATCATCACCCATCTGGACAAGCCCAAAGTGTGGCTGCGGGTGATAGAGATGCACTTTGTGGTGGCTATTGTGAGGCAGGCCTGCATACTGCTGGTGGCCCTTGAGCCGCCTGCAGGGCTTATCGTGCTGCGTGATATTTTTCTGGAAAATACCGTGTATCCCCCTACAGCACCGCTTACCAAAGATCTGTTCTTTAGCGGGCACGTGGCCAGTATATGGATATACATGCTGTGCGCGCAAAAGAACTACCTTAAGGTGTACCTGGGCTTCGCTACCGTGCTGATGAGCTTTATGCTGTTGAGCATGCGGGTGCATTATAGCTACGATGTGTACGGGGCTATCTTCTTTACTTCGCTGATATTTTACATACCGGGATGGGTGCGTAGCTACCGCAGCAGCGGAGAGTTCTCCAACTACCCCTGATAGAAATTTTTAAAGCCGCTGCAAAGCGGTTTTTTTATGTGCATGGGATTTTAAATAAAATTTAGAATTGCTGAGCAATTGCAAGCAAAAACCATAAGCTTTCTGGTTGCCGATACCATAATTGCCCAATACCAATCTGGCTGATGCATTATGCATAAAAGATATACGCAGTTGTCAATGCTGTATTGGTTTTTAGCATTTCAAAAATCATTTTCTTTTGTTTTGCTCATAGCTTAGTTAGTGCTTAGTTGATACTTAGCTAATGCTTAGTTGCAACTAAAATCAACACAATACATAACAATACAATACACAACAATACAATACAGAATGATGATGAATCATCATAGTTTTTTAGATTAAAATTTCAATTATTTAGATAAAAATTGTAAATTTGCTATTATTTAGCAGTGCAGGTTGTTTCAAAGTTCACTCCTGCCCGAAATTTACCTATCACAAAACCTTGTTATATTTTCTTTGTTTTTACAATAAACAAACAGAACTCCCGTTATTTTCGTCTAATATCATATTACTAAGTCTGCCCCCAACTACATGATAAAAAAGACCCTGTTACCTCTAGTCCTCGTGCTGGCATTGCCCATGCTGCTATCGGCGCAAAGCATGACCATCAGCGGCTATGTATCTGAAAAGAAAAGTGCGGAGCGCATCATTGGCGGCATCGTCTTTGCCCCGCAGAAGGGTATTGGCACTGCTACCAACTCATTCGGCTTTTACTCCATCACCATACCACATGCTACCGATAGTGTAAAGCTGCGGGTATCGTATGTAGGCTATGGTACGCAGGAGTTCACCCTTGCGCCGGGTGCCAGCCGCTCGCTAAACATAGAGATGGAGCCGGAGAATGAAATGAAGGAAGTGGTAGTAACCGCAGAGAAAGACGAACTGCACACCCGCACGCAGATGAGCAGTATCGACCTGCCTATCAACACCATCAAATCCTTACCCGCATTTCTTGGCGAGGCGGATATTATGAAGGCCATACAACTACTGCCCGGCATACAGGGCGGCAGCGAGGGCAGCACCGGCATATACGTGCGTGGTGGTGGCCCCGACCAGAACCTGATACTGCTGGATGGCGTGCCGGTATACAACGCCAGCCACATATTTGGTTTTATGAGTGTGTTTAATGCCGATGCGGTGAAGAGTGTAGAGGTGATAAAAGGCGGCTTTCCCGCGCGCTATGGCGGCAGGCTCTCGTCGGTAATAGACATCAACATGAAAGAGGGTGATAAGAATAAGATACATGGCGAGGGCGGTATAGGGCTGGTGGCATCGCGCCTGATGCTGGAAGGGCCCATACAAAAAGGCAAATCATCCTTCATGGTATCGGGCCGCCGTACTTATATCGATTTTATCATGCGCCCTATCATCAAGCAGTCGACAGATGATAACCTGACCACCGGCTACTATTTCTACGATCTCAACGCCAAGCTCAACTTTAAGCTTACCGAAAAGGACCACCTGTATATCAGCGGCTATTTCGGCAACGATAAGTTTTACTCCAACCTGAAAGAAGATGGTGTAGACGACCTGTCGTCGAAGAACGACCTGAAATGGGGTAATATAACAGCCGTAGCCCGCTGGAACCACCAGTTCTCACACAAGCTCTTTGGTAATCTTACTACCTACTACAGCCGCTATAGGTTCATTATTTCATCGCAGCAGAAAGAGAATTTCTCGATGGGTGGTGGCAGCAGCTTTTTGCTGCAATACAATTCGGGTATAGACGATAAGACCATCAAGTACGACCTGGACTATCTGCCCGGTGGCAATCATTACATAAAAACAGGTGTGAGCTATGTAGCCCACAGGTACTCGCCAGGCGCATTGCAAACCAAGCTGACCGACCTGACACTCGCCGCAGATACTACGCTGGGCAATGAAGCATTGGATGCGGGCGAGCTGGATGCTTACATAGAAGACGACATACGCCTTACCGATAAGCTGAAGGCTAACATAGGCCTGCACTGGACAGGCTTTTGGGTGCGTGGCAAAATGTATAACGCACTGCAGCCGCGCATAGCCCTGCGCTACCTGATAACCGACAGGCTGAGCGCCAAAGCTTCGTTCGTGCAGATGAACCAGTTCATCAACCTGCTCACCAATACCACCGTAGGCTTGCCTACCGACCTGTGGGTGCCTGTAACCGACCGCGCGCCTATGCAAACGTCTTACCAGGGTGCTGCAGGCCTTGCCTATACGCACCATACCGGTATAGAGATGAGTGTTGAAGGATACTATAAGACTATGGAGAACGTGCTGGAGTATAAAGAAGGCGCCAGCTTCTTTAACGCTACCACCGGCTGGGAAGACAAGATAGAGATAGGCAAAGGCAAGAGCTATGGTGCTGAGTTGTTTTTGCAAAAGCAGAAAGGCCGCTTCACGGGCATGATGGGGTACACCTTATCGTATACCACCCGCCAGTTCGATAACCTGAACAATGGCGAAGAGTTCTCTTACCGCTACGACCGCCGACACGATTTTAAGATAGCCGGTATCTACAACCTCAGCAAGCGTATAGAGCTGAGTGCCGAGTGGGTATACGGTACGGGCAACGCCATCACCATGCCGCTGGGTGTATACCAGGGGCAGGATGATAATGTAGTGGAGGTATATGGCAGCCGCAATGACTACCGCATGGCGCCCTACCACCGTGGCGATGTGAGCATCAAATTCACCAAAGAGAAGAAACGCTTTACAAGGGCATGGGTGCTGGCTTGCTACAATGTATACAACCGTCAAAACCCATTCTATATACAGCGCGATACTGATGCTATGGGCAAAACTGTATTCAAGCAGGTAAGCCTGTTCCCTATCATACCATCTATAAGCTATCAATTCAAATTTTAATAAAAAGCAGTATGAACAACACACTCAAAATAATGCTATTGCCCATGCTGCTGCTGGCTGGCTGCACTAAGGATATAGAGGTAGAGCTGCCTGAGTATGACTCTAAGCTGTATGTATACGCTGTATCGCCCGTGTTTAATAAAATGCGTGTGACCGTAGGCCGCAGTGTGCCTATAAAAGAATACAGCAACTACAATACTGATTTTACGGTGAGTAACGCCACTGTACTGCTGTATGAAAATGATAAAGCGCCTATACAACTCATTTACAACGAAAACTCAAAACAATACGTATCGCCCGTAGATATACCGCTAAGTGCCACTTATAGAATAGAGGTAAGCGCGCCCGGCTACGAAAGCGTATCGGCATCTGCTGCTTTGCCGGGGTTCGTTTTAATAGAAGATATACAGAATAAAATAGTGAACTCCGATTCGTTTGGCTCAACAGAGTTCACCATAAGGTTTACCGATCCTCCCTCGAAAGGTGATTTTTATACCATAGATTTTACCTCGGCCTACGAACTGAGGGACGCAGCGGGTCGCCCGGGCATACCCGGCCAGCCGGAGGGTGAGGGTGGCGAACGGTTTGGCTACGATTATGGTTGCCTGTCATCTACCGATCCTGCTATAGAAGATGTGGCTAATAAAGACCCCTTTACCACAGAGGTATGCCTGCCATCTAAAAATATGCTGATAAGCGATGAGTTGTTCAACGGGCAGGCACGCACCATAAAGTTCAAGTTGCCCAAGTATTATAGCGATCTGTATGTAGATACCGTCGATGGCGCGCAGGTAGTCACCTATTCGCAGGTGAAGCTGAAGCACGTGAGTGAGGAGTATGTAAAGTACCTGCGCTCTTACCGCAAGGTGCGTGATAACAGTGGCAACCCTTTTGTAGAGCCCGTAAATGTATATACCAACATTGCTAATGGCTATGGTTTATTTGCCCCGGTGTCAGAAGATATCAGGCAGGTAGGGCAATAGTATGATAATATATGGTGTTGTATAAATCATTACTTTAGCCCAATGCAAACAACGCCTGAAACCAAGAAGGTACACAACGGCTGGGCAATGTACGACTGGGCCAACTCGGCCTACAACCTGGTCATTACCTCTACAATATTTCCCGCTTATTACGATGCCATTACTACCGAGAAGGATGCTAATGGCATTGTGGTGAATGATAAGGTAGAGTTCTTCGGCCATACATTCACCAATAGTGTTTTGTTCGATTATGCGTTGGCTGCGGCGTACCTGGTGATAGCCCTTATCTCGCCCATACTTTCATCCGTGGCCGATTATCGTGGCAATAAAAAACGCTTTATGCAGCTGTTTTGCTACATGGGGGCTATGGCTTGCTGCGGTATGTATTTCTTCAAAGGCGATACGCTGGAGCTGGGTGTGATACTCTTTGTCATTGCCGCCATAGGCTATTGTGGTAGCCTGGTTTTCTATAATGCCTACCTGCCAGAAATAGCCGACGAAAGCCAGCACGATAAGCTGAGTGCCAAAGGTTTTGCCTACGGCTATATCGGTAGCGTGCTGTTGCAGATCATCTGTTTTGTATTTGTGCTGGCGCCAGGTGTGTTTGGTATTACTGATGCGGGTTTTCCTCCACGTCTGTCCTTCCTGCTGGTAGGCATCTGGTGGCTGGGCTTCGCGCAGATACCTTTTGCACGCTTGCCCAAAGGCATACCGCAGCAGCAGCACAAAGAGCATAGCCTTCTCGCCAATGGCTTTATTGAACTGAAAAAAGTATGGCAGCAGGTAAAATACCTGCCTGTGCTTAAAACATACCTCGGTGCCTTCTTCTTCTACAGCATGGGTGTGCAAACCGTGATGCTGGCAGCTACGCTTTTTGGCAGTAAGGAGATAAAACTGGAAACTACCCAGCTCATCACTACTATACTCATTATACAGCTGGTGGCCATAGCAGGTGCATACCTTATGGCAAAGCTATCGGAGCGCATAGGCAACCTGAAAGTGTTATTGATGGTTTTGTTTATATGGATAGGGGTATGTATAGGAGCGTATTATATAACTACTGCCGAACAGTTTTACGTAGTGGGTGCAATAGTTGGCCTTGTAATGGGCGGTATACAGTCGCTCAGCCGCTCTACTTATGCCAAGCTCATGCCGCCAACTAAAGACACGGCATCATTTTTTAGCTTCTACGATGTGACGGAGAAAATAGCGATAGTGATAGGCATGTTCTCGTTCGGCTTTATAGAAGAAGCCAGTGGCTCGATGCGTAATTCTATCATTGCCCTTATAGGCTTCTTCGCAATAGGCGCTGTCATTTTGTACCTTGCCATCGGCAGGGCAAAGAAAGAACATTTGAAAACTTCTGTTATATAAAAGAGTATGAGATTATTTACCGCAAACGCAGGATATTTTAAGCTGGATGGTGGGGCTATGCACGGTGTGGTGCCCAAAAGCATGTGGAACAAAGTGAACCCATCGGACGACAACAATATGTGTAGCTGGGCTATGCGCTGCCTGCTGATAGAGCATGGCAACTATAAGATATTAGTAGATACAGGTATGGGCACCAAGCAGGACGAGAAGTTCTTTGGCCACTACCACCCGCATGGCGATGTGACGCTGGAGAAATCGCTGGCTGCGCATGGCTTTGCTCCCGAAGACATAACGGATGTATTCCTCACCCACCTGCACTTCGACCACTGTGGTGGTGCTATAACACGCCAGGGCGATAAGCTGGTGCCTGCCTTCCCCAAAGCTATATACTGGAGCAACGAGAAGCACTGGATGAGTGCAGTGAACCCCAATGAGCGCGAGAAAGCTTCCTTCCTGAAAGAGAATATACTGCCGATACAAGAGAGCGACCAGCTACGCTATGTAGACACTCCCGATGGTGGCGAGTGGATACAGGATATCAACATACGTATAGTGAATGGCCATACCGATGCCATGATGCTACCACAGATAAAATATCATAACACAACCATCCTCTTCTGTGCCGATCTGGTACCAAGCGCCGCACATATATCTATGCCTTGGGTGATGGCCTACGATATGCGCCCCCTCGATACGCTGAAGGAGAAACACCACATACTTACACAGGCTGCTGAAGAGAACTGGGTGCTGTTTTTCGAGCACGACCCTAAGGTAGAGTGCTGCACTTTGCAGATAGATGATAAAGGCCGTATTCGCATCAAAGAAACCTTTAACCTGAGCGAGATAAACGAGAAAATGGGTATTGAACAATAAGCTATTAACTATAAGGATTATACAAGGCGGCTTTAGGGCCGCCTTTGTCATAACCATGACAGAGGCATGACAATTCTCTGCTTCATATAGGGCTAGGTATCAGTAGCTTTGCAGCGTTCAAATCAAATGTTTTCCCCAATGAAGATTACTGTTTTAAAATGCATGCCTGTAGCGCTGGCGCTGTTGGCAAATACCTCATTGAATGCGCAGGAGCACAACCATGCGAGTGGCGATGGCCACAATCATAGTCATGGCGATGGTCACAACCACGGTGCAGCCCCTGCTGCCGCTCAAAAGATGGATGGCCTTGGCTATAGCGATGAGAAACACTTTAAGAACATTCAGCAGCTCACCTTTGGTGGCGATAATGCTGAGGCGTACTTCAGTTTTGATGGCAAAGCGGTGGTATTCCAGCGCACAGCACCTAAAGATGGTATTGAGTGCGACCAGATATTTTACGGTAAGCTGCCTGAAACAACCAACGATAAGTTTGAATACAAAATGGTAAGTACAGGCAAAGGCCGCACCACCTGCTCCTATATGATGCCTAATGGCAAGGACGTGTTGTACGCATCCACTCATTTGGGCGGCAGTGAGTGCCCGCCGGTACCCGATAAAGAGCAGATGAAAAAATATGTATGGCCTGTGTACGATAGCTACGACATCTTTATAGGCGGCATGGATGGCAAAGTGAAAAAGCAACTCACCAAAGAGCCGGGCTACGATGCTGAAGGTACGATCTCCCCTAAAGGCGATAAGATCGTGTTCACCTCTACCCGCAATGGCGACCTTGACCTGTATGTGATGGATATAGATGGTAAGAATGTAAAGCAGATAACTACTGCCCTGGGCTACGATGGCGGTGCATGGTTCTCGCCCGATGGTAAGCAAATTGTATGGCGTGCCTCAAGGCCGCAAACGCCCGAAGAAGTGAAAGAATATAAAGAGCTGCTGGCACAAGGGCTGGTAGCGCCTACCAATATGGAAGTATTTGTGGCTGATGCTAATGGCGAGAATGTTAGGCAGGTTACCAGGCTGGGTAAGGCCAACTGGGCGCCTAACTTTATGCCCGATGGCAAGCGCATCATCTTCGCTTCCAATCACGAATATCCTCGCGGTTTCCCTTTCAATATGTACATCATCAATATAGATGGTACGGGTATGGAAAAGATATCGCACGATGGCGGCTTTGATGCATTCCCGATGTTCTCGCCCGATGGCAAAAAACTGATCTTCAGCTCTAACAGGAACAATGGCGGCACGCGCGATACCAATATGTTCATCTGCGACTGGGCCGACTAAGACAGTCTCAAAATAGTTTGTACAAACAGGGCAATGCTACTCAGCTTTGCCCTGTTTTATTATGCGCCTGTTCACCAAACGCAGGTAGGCATAGCCTGCCACACCAGCCAGCGCTGATGCTATAATGATGGCAACCTTAGCAGTTAGTTGTAGTTCTTCATCGGTAAAGGCCAGCGTTGCCATGAATATAGACATGGTAAAACCTATGCCTGCTATCATCCCCATGCCCAGTACATGCTTCCAGTCCATACCTTCGGGCAGCTCTGCCATGCGCAGCTTTACTGCCAGCCAGCTAAAGGCGATGATGCCCAGCGGTTTGCCTATCACCAGTCCCGATACTATGCCGTGATGTATGAGCGATGTATAGATAGCACTGAAATCGCCGGGCAGCATAATAGCAGTATTAGCCAATGCAAATAGTGGAAGTATAATGAAGTTGACAGGATCATGCAGGTTATGTTCCAGGTCTTCTATCTTATGTAGTGGTATAGTGAACGCCAGCAGCACACCTGCAATAGTAGCATGCACGCCCGAGTTGAAAATGCAGTACCATAATAATATACCGGGTATAAAGAAAGGGTAGTGGCGTTTTACTTTCAGCAGGTTCATGGCTGCCAGTATGCACAATAGTATAAGGCCTATTACCAGGTAGGTGGTGTCCAGCTCTCCTGCGTAGAATAAGGCAATGGTAAGTATGCCGCCAAGGTCATCGATAATAGCCAGTGCCGTTAAAAAAATGCGCAGCGATAAAGGAGCACGTTTGCCGAGTAGTGATAACACACCTAGAGAAAAAGCTATATCGGTAGCCATAGGTATACCCCAGCCACGCATGTAGGGTGTGCCACCGCACCATAGTATATAAATAAGCGCAGGTACCAGCATGCCGCCTGCCGCAGCTACTACAGGCAGTGCGGCTTTCTTCAGGCTGTTCAACTCACCGGTCATCAGCTCGCGTTTTATTTCCAGCCCTACCAGAAAGAAGAACACCGCCATCAGTGCATCGTTAATAATATGCAGTATGGTGTGTGGCAGGTGTAGCTGTGGTGCGGGCATATGCAGCTCTGTAAGCCAGAAGCCAATGTATGAAGGCCCCCAGCCACTGTTACTTACAAGTAGTGATATAAGTGTGCAACATATCAGTACAATACCTACTGCCCGGCTATCGTGTATGAATTCTCTTATTGGTGATAAAAAGCTTATGGATTTTTTAGTCATCCTCCAAAAATAATCAAATAAAAAAACACCGTTTTTTCACCTTATTTTAATCTTGTTGCTACCATATTTTTCAACACGAAAAATGATGAAAAAAAATCTATCCTTGCCCAATGCCCATCCTGTAGGTTTATCTAAACAAACAACACCCACCCGATTTTTTTTTTCAACAAAATGTTGGCAATTTCGTCTTCCTGCTTTGGTAAAACATACAGGGAATATCCGGACGCTGTGTAGACTGCATTTGTGGCAAAATAATTAGAGATTTTGTAGGCGGGTTTTGAAGTGTTACGGCCGTTTTAAAATTAAATTTTTAACGAGCCGCAAAATTTTGTCTCCCTACTACTACGGATATTAAAAAATGATATTAACTTGATTCGAGGGTAACTCCATATATGGATAGCAATCAGTACAATAATACGTCAAATAATATATCAGAAGCGGAGCTGACATGGGACAAGTGTTTAGGCATCATAAAAGATAATGTTAACTGGCGCACGTTTCAAACCTGGTTTGAGCCTATTAAAGCAGTAGGCCTCAACAATAGTGTGCTTACACTACAGGTGCCCAGCCAGTTCTTTTACGAGTGGCTGGAGGAACATTATGTAGAGTTGCTGGGCAAAACCATCAAGCGTATACTGGGTAAAGAGGGTAGGTTGGAGTACCGCATCATTATGGAGAAGAAGTCGGGCCAGCGCCCTGCGGCTTCTATCAATATGCCCGGTAGCACCCATGTAAAACCATCGAAAGAAAATAACTATGTGGATATGCCCCTGAAATGGGACGACCCGCATAATATAAAAACGCCTTATGCCATCCCCGGCCTGAAGCGTATGCAGATAGACCCGCAGTTGAATGCTAACTACACTTTTGAGAAATATGTAGAAGGTGATTGCAACCGCGTGGCACGCTCTGCCGGCCTGCACGTAGCGCAAAAGCCGGGTGCAACAGCCTTCAACCCACTGGTAGTATTTGGTGGTGTAGGCTGGGGCAAAACCCACCTGGTGCAAGCCATAGGCAACGAAGTGCGCAGGTTGCACCCCAACAAAGCGGTATTATATGTAAGTGCAGAGAAGTTCATCAACCAGTTCATCGATCACTCGAAGAACAACGAGGTGAATGACTTCATACACTTCTACCAACTGATAGATGTATTGATACTGGATGATATACACCTGTTTACCTCAGCGGTAAAAACGCAGGATGTATTCTTCGCTATCTTCAACCACCTGCACCAGAGCGGTAAGCAGATCATCCTTACCAGCGATACCCCTCCTAAAGACCTGGAAGGTATGCAGGAGCGTTTGCTCAGCCGTTTCCGCTGGGGTTTGAATGCCGATATTCAAGCGCCCGACTTTGAAACGCGCCAGCAGATATTGCAGATAAAGATGAGGCAGGAAGGCCTTGAGCTGCCTGAAGATGTAGTGAAGTATGTAGCCTACAACGTGCAGAGCAATGTGCGCGAGCTGGAAGGTGCTATGATAGCATTGTTTGCCCAGGCTACGCTCAATAAGAAAGAGATAGATATTGACCTGGCCAAGCGTGTGATGAAGAACTTTGTGAAGACGGCAGCGCGCGAGCTTACTATAGAGAATATACAAAAAATGGTATGTGAGTACTTCCACCTGCCATACGATAGGCTACTGGCCAAAACGCGTAAGCGTGAAGTGGTGCAGGCCAGGCAGATAACCATGTTCCTTGCCAAGAAGTTTACCAAAAGCTCTCTAAAGAATATTGGAGAACACTTTGGCGGTTTCGATCACACTACGGTGATACACTCTTGCCAAACGGTAGAAAATCTTATGGATACCGATTCGGAGTACAAAGAGCACCTTTTAGAATTGCAGCAAAAAGTGCAATTGGCAAGTATTTAAAAACTGCTTGAAAAATCTTTTGTTTTTTCGCTAATAAATCTATCTTTGCAATCCCAAACGGGAAAACAACAAGTTCTTAAAATACGGTGTAAGTAATACTTACACAAACATAACTGGTGAGGTGGGAGAGTGGCCGAATCCAATAGTTTGCTAAACTGTCGTACGGGTTAAACCGTACCGCGGGTTCGAATCCCGCCCTCACCGCAGGCCACTAAAAATATTGATGATTCATTTCGTCAATTCCGGTTCGGGAAGTAGCGCAGGCCGGTAGCGCATCTGGTTTGGGACCAGGGGGTCGCAGGTTCGAATCCTGTCTTCCCGACTTAAAGCAAAAGCCCTTGTAGCGATACAAGGGCTTTTTTGTGCTTATTATTTTGCTGTAGTCATTCTTTATTTCTTCATGGCATTTTTTATCAGGATGGATACGCTGATGCCGAACGTGATCAGGTATATAGCTGCTAATGCTGGTTGCTTAAATTTAAGTTGCTGAAAGTCGAATTGCTTAAATAGTGCAGCACCCACTATTAGCGCTACTATAATAAGTGTAAAGTTCATGGCGTTTTTCTTGTCCATAGTTTCTATTGTTTTATCCTTTGGTCGTTTTGTATTTCTTGTTGGCGCAAATATATGCAACAGGTTGTGGTTTGTTTGATGCAATAGATAGTTGTAATTGAAATCCTTCTTTCATTCCTGAAATATCATGTATTGCATAATTACCTTTGCGCATGAATTATTTTGAGTCGCTGCTGCAACTGCTGAAGAGAGAGCGTGAGGAAGACAGGAGATCTTATCAGGAGCTGATAGCGCGTACCTCTGTTGCAGAGCGTAGGGCCAGTGGGTTTACATGGTATCCGGTTATCATCCGCGGCACCGAGATGGCTAAAGGTGACTATATTGTTGTAGAGCTGGAGCGGCCTACGCATCAGGATATTAATCACCAGTTACGATTTGGCGCATCAGCCATGCTGTTTTCCAATCACGATGCTAAAGAAAACAATGTAGAGGGCACAATATCCTTCCAGAGTGGCAACCGCCTGAAGATAACCCTGCGTACCGATGAACTGCCAGAATGGGCTGGCGATGGCAAAATTGGCATCGATCTGCTGTTTGATGATAACAGCTACGATGAGATGCAAAGCGCGCTGAAAGTAGCCAATACCCGCAGCGAGAATGATAAAGAGAACCGCCTTATCAATATACTGACGGGTAAGCAGCAGCCAACATTCGATACTACACTAGCGCCCATAGCTATCTCCGGCTTAAATACCCGGCAACAGCAGGCTGTTAATAAAATACTTGCTGCTAACGACCTGGCTATTGTACATGGCCCACCCGGCACTGGCAAGACCACTACATTAGTGCAGGCTATTAAAGCGCTGGTGCAGAAGGATGGTGGCCCTATACTGGTAGTGGCGCCAAGTAATACCGCTGTGGATCTGCTGAGCGAAAAGCTGGATGAGGAAAAGCTAAACGTATTGCGGGTAGGCAACCCCGCTCGTGTATCTGAAAAACTGATGTCGCTAACGCTGGATGGTAAGATGAGTGAACATAGTGCGATGAAGAACATCAAGCGCTTGAAAAAGCAGGCAGCTGATTTTAAAAACATGGCGCATAAGTACAAGCGCAACTTTGGTAAAGCCGAAAGGGAGCAGCGCAAAGCCCTTTTTGATGAAGCCCATAAGATCATGAAAGAGGTGGGTAATACCGAGCAGTATATAATAGACGATCTGATAGCCAAAGCACAGGTGATAACAGCTACACTGGTAGGCGCTGCGCACTACACAGTACGCCACCTGAAATATAACACTGTAGTGATAGATGAGGCAGGGCAAGCATTAGAGCCAGCCTGCTGGATACCCATAATAAAAGCACAGAAGGTTGTACTGGCCGGCGACCACTGCCAGCTACCACCTACCATAAAATCTGCAGAAGCTGCGCGTGACGGATTAAACACAACCTTGCTGGAAAAATGTGTGGCACTACACCCTGGGTCTCTTGTGTTGCTCGAAGAGCAATACCGGATGAATAAGCTTATTATGGGTTATTCATCAAAAGTGTTTTACGATGACAGGTTGAGTGCGCATGAGTCGGTAGCGGATAGGTTATTGTTTGGTGGGGATACTGCTGTTAATTTTATTGATACTGCAGGGTGCGGCTACGATGAAAAGCAGGAGGGCACCAGCATCAGCAACCCCGAAGAGGCTGCATTCCTGTTTAGGCACCTTGTGTTGATGGTTGAGCAGTTGACGCATTTCTATCAAGGGCAGGATTTTCCATCTATAGCCGTCATATCTCCCTATAAACAGCAGATATACGAGTTGCGCGCACAACTGGAGCACGTGGCTGAATTGAGGCCGTATTTGGGCAGTATATCCATCAATACAATCGATAGTTTTCAGGGCCAAGAGCGAGATGTGGTATACATCAGCATGACGAGAAGCAACAACGATGGGGTCATCGGTTTCCTGTCCGATATACGCAGGATGAATGTAGCTATGACACGTGCTCGTAAAAAGCTGGTAGTAATAGGCGACAGTGCTACACTGTCGCGCCTGCCTTTTTACGAAGAGTTTATTACCTATACCCAGCAGCACGATGTATACCAGAGTGCGTGGGAGTATGCTAGCTAATACACCTAAAATCAAAAAAGCCCTGTATCTGGACAGGGCTTTTTGTTATCCTTTTTTTAGTTTGCTTACCTCCGTACGGAGGCTGTCTACCATTGTTTCAAAAACATGTATCTGTTTTTTGAATTCATCCATGTAGTGATTGATGTTAGTAGAGAATTTACCTTCAGTCTGCCAGCACTCCAGTATATATTCGGTGCTTACTTCTGTGTTGCTGCGTTTCTCCTTATCGTATACTGATAGTACTTTCTCTTTATCATTATACCGCATCACATTGCCTTGCAGAAATCCTTTCTCGGTTACTATCATACAAGGCTTCACAATGTCTACCCCCTCGTAGCCATTTAGGTATTTGCCAATGAGAATGTCGTATGGCGATGTAGAAGCCGTGCAGTCGGCATCTACTTCAAATGCTCTATAGGTATTCATACCCTTGTCAGGTAGTGGCAGGCTGATGGTTGGGAATGTTATCTCGCTATTGTTCTTTATAGAGTTGATGTATGTAGGCCTTGTGTTTATATCTATCAGCAGCAAATTACTAATGCCTTCTGTGCGTGCTTGTATATGCGCCCCGGAATCTGTGCCGTGCAGCAGCCATTCATACGATTTGCCAAACTCTCTCGAGATATTTATCAGAACTTCAAACGTAGGCAGGTGAGTGCCTCTTTCTACCTGAGAGTAGTTGCTACGGGATATATTTATCCTCGTACTCAGTTCGGATTGTGTAAGCCCCTTTGCAATACGCAGGCGCTTAATACGTTCACCAATTTCTCTGCTTGATACAATTTCTCTCATCGTTGGCAATAATTTCTTTCAGAGTATAGGAAATTTGTTTATTTTTCCGACAAAAGTGACAAAAAATATAGCATGTTATTACGTATTAACTAGTAATTATCATCGTGTTAACATCACAATAGCAAAATAAGAGAGCTAAGCATTATAAAGTCATATTATTGATAATAACTTATTGTAAAGTGCTCACAAATAATGTTTTAATAGAGCCGTATACGGATATTTTCATAGTATTTAGTTTGCAGAATAAGATAATTTTATTTAGCCAAAGTGCATATATACTAGTGTATTTTTTATGTGGCCAAAAGATGCATGAAAATGAAGATGTTACAAATTATCTCTCTCAAGAATACCAGGTCTGGATAAATGAATTGATAAAAAGGAGTAATGAAACTAACGAAGTTGAGGTGGAAAAACAAATCCGAACACCCAATGGAGAAAGTTTTAATGTGGTTGCAGGTTGCAGGTTGGTTTATAGCGATGAAAAACCTGTAGGCTATAAACTAAGCTTTGTGATAAGCGATCTGGACCTGATAGGCAAAATACTGATGATAGACCACCAACTCAATGTAATCATGAATAACACTAAACCATTATCCCTATGGATAAAAAAAATGAAGAAGATGGACGATGACCATTTACCCCTTCTTCATAAGATGTTGGGCAGCATAAACCGGCAGGAAGAAATACTGGGAAAGCTAAGGAACGATATATTATCAATCATTAGCTAAACCCTTGCACCATGATTAAAGAATTTTTAAGTAAAGTAAGATGCAGGCGCTACAGTTTGTATGATACCTATCATTCCAATTATAGGATAAGCGCCTACGAATATCTGGCTAAAAATCACACAGAGCAAAAGGTGCTATTCAACCACACTGCGCGCGATTGTGATTTTAAACATGTGGTATACGATCCTGTCCATTTCCTGTCGATGCATAGCGTAGCGCTCAAAAAGAAAAAAGAAGTTTTTGTTTCCTTCAATAGTATCAGTTCTATCGTGCATTTTGGCGATCTCGCTGTACAAGACCAGTTGTATGTGAATTACAGCTTCTATAACTGTAGCTGCCTATTGCAGATAGGCTATGAGCAGATAACAGGTAAGGTGCTCTATACCTTGTTCGATTTCCCCGGGTTTATTAATGAACACCGGCGTGTCAACGGGATAGATATTCGCCTTGAAATATTGCTGCGGGTGCTGTATGGCGACAGGCGTAAGGATATACTGAGAGTATGCAATCAGTGCTTAATGCACGGCAAGTGCAGTATCTCGTTTCCCGGTATCCGCGTTTACATCGATCATATGTTTAAGCTCAGATTGAAAGTGTTTGCCAATCATTCGTGAGATAAAAATACCCCTTTCACATAGCCTCCCCCGGCTTATTATCATCAGTTATGAAACATTATTTACTACTGGCGTTAATTATACTATCCACCACATGCCAGGCCCATTCGGTTCCAGAGGTACACCGCGAAAAGATACTCGCATTTGAATCTGATGAACGCTCAGAACTATTGAGCCTGCACCATGCCTTACTGGAAAAGCAGGAAAAGATAGACCGGCTTACCCGCCTGAAGGAAAAGAATGAGCGCACTATTTACCTCATCTGTGCACTATCGCTAGTAGCCGTAGTAGTAGAAGGCCTCGTGCTAAAACGTATTTGCCAGAACAAAAGCCGTGCAATAATAGCTTCGCAGGTGCGCCGTATACAAGAGCAGTCTGAGGTGCTGAAGAGTATAGCGCATAAGCAGTCGCATAATATCCGAGGCCCTATTGCTACAATATTGGGTTTGGCACAGCTCTTCAATTTCGAAAATCCTGAAGATCAGAACAACAGGGTAGTGCTGAAAGGCATAGCCGATGTGGCAGAAAAACTGGACAAAGAAATTACCCATATCGTTAAGAGTCAGAATGAATTGAATCATTAGGATATAGCCTAATAAAAAAGGTGAGCATAGTGCTCACCTTTTTTGTGCCTCCTGCGGTAGTTGTTATTTTGAGCTTTGTTGAGTGTTATAATCCACTATGCCACTCAGTATATTTCTGCATAGCTTTTCCTTCTGTTTTTCATCGCTCAGCAGGGCTATATTGTCAGCATCGTCCAGGTTGCCACACTCCATCAGCAGGGCAGGGTGCTGGTTGTTGCGTATTACATATACCTTGCTGTGGTCGGCTACTTTCACAGCCAGTTTTTGTGCTTTCAACCTGTTGGCTATCGACGATGCCAGTAGCCTGCTTTTGTCGTATTCTTTGCCATTAGGGTTTATGCCTAGCTCATAGTCATTGCTACGCACACCGGCATTTGTGCTTTTATTTACATGTAGCGATAGGAAGATGGCATCCTGAGTGTTATTGCTTGTATTCACCCTTTCATCCAGCGTATAGCTCACATCTTCGAACCTTGTGGTCACGATCTCAATATTATATTCTTTTGATAGCAGTACCATTTTTTTGCATAGTGCAAGGGTGATGTCTTTTTCCTGCTGCCCGTATATACTCTTCCCGCCTGCGTCTTCACCACCGTGTGCAGCATCTAATACCAGCACTATCTTTTTCTCCCCTTTTGCAGCTGTGGTATTTTCAATATCAGCCGATGTAAGCACCAGTGCGCCCAGCAGTATAGGTATGCTCATAAAACGGCGCAATGTTGCATGGCTGCATTGTACAGTTTGTGTCAGCATTTCCAGCCTGCGTTTTACGGGCGATTGAAAGAATGGATTGAGGATAGAGCGCCTTGCTGAATGGCTAACGCTATACAATAGCATTTTAGCAAAAGCCTTTCCATCCCCATCTTTTATAGCATACTTATCTGCCAGAAACTCATGTTGCAGCCACAGCTCTTTTTTTATTAGCCAGTTGAAGGGGTTTAGCCAGCATATTGCCAATATCAGTTCCATTATTATTTTATCCAGCGTATGGCGCTGCCTGATGTGTGCCAACTCATGCATCAGTATATCATTGCCTTCGGGGCTATCGTGGCGCATGTGCTTTGGCCAGAATAGCATGTTCATGAATGAAAATGGCGCGCGGGGGGTATCGGTTTTTATAAGCTGCAGGCCGTCAATGGTTGTTTTTTCTCCTTTCTTTTTTAGGCTATATACCCATGCAAATCTTGCTACTATGCGCATACCCAATGCTATGGCAACTGCAAAGTATGCGCCTGATATTGCAACCTGCCAGTTGAAGCTACGTGCTGTAGCAGTTATAGGGGCAATAGCTTCTTCGGTGCCAATACCTGTAACACTCAGCAGAGGGAAATCCTGCATTATAGCGGGTGCAATATTCAGTAGCCTGAATGTTGTAAACGGCAGCAATATGCTCAGCAAAGCAGCCGATAACAAGTATATGCGGTTGAAGCCATTCATTTGCGCTTTGCGTAATGCCAGTAGATAGTAGCCTACAAATACAGCCGAGCATATTGCCGACTTTAAACTGAAGGTGAGGATAGACGCTATCATTTTGAATTCTTTTTAAGTTGTTTGAGTAATAGTTCCAGATCGGCAACTGAGAGCTTCTCTTTTTCTACCAGAAAGGATACAGCATTGCTGAAAGAGCCTTCGAAATAATCTTTTACAACACCTGTTAGCGTACGTGTGCTATAGGCCTCTTTGGTGACAGCCGGCAGGTAGCGGTGAAAACGGCCTACTGCTTCAATGCGTACAAATTCTTTCTCTACCAGTATCTTAAGAATAGTAGCTACAGTATTCTTATGAGGTTGTGGTTCGGGCATTGCATCTACTATCTCCATCAGCAGGCCACCACCGTGCTGCCATAGCACCATCATTATCTGCTCTTCTGCTTTTGTAAGCCGCTTCATTGTTAAACTAAAAATTTAGTTCAATATTAAACTAAAAATTTAGTTCAGCAAAAAAGATTTGAAATTATTTTATCATAGAGTATAGCGAAAGGACAAAAATAAAAGCCCCTGTAGCTTGGCTACAAGGGCTTTTATTTTTGTTAGTACGTCTTTTTATCGGCCAAATATATTGCCCTGGTCGTTGTTGTTCCTTCGCTCCCGGTTATCGCGTTTGCTGGCACGTCCGCTTTTCTTGTAGCTCTTCTTTAGTTGTTTGTTGCTCCTGCGTTCGTCGCGCCTGTAGTTAGCACTCATGCGTCTTTCTTGCCTGTCCCTGCCACGGCTTCCTTTATCCATGCCTTTTTCTCTATACCTCTTATGGTGTACGCCGGGCTGTGCATCTGCTGTGTTGCACATCATTAATATGCTCAGTATGGCTATTAGTATCAGTCTCATTACCGTCCGTTTCAGTTGTGTTGCGAAGTTACATATTGCGGCCAACAGGTATTGTAAAAACGCTATGACACAGGAAAATGATATGTTTGGAAAAATATTTTTACTCTTTTTGCATGTTGCCCTATTATATATTACTAAAATAAAAACAGCCAATGCGCATTTGCATTGGCTGTTTCTTTATGGGGTCAGATAGTTGCTTAATACTTATCGTAGTATCTCCAGTTTCTTAGCATATACCTTACCGTTTGTAGTTGTTGCACTCAGTACATACGTACCTGCTGGCAGCGATGCTACAGAGATAGTAGTGTTATCCCTGTCGGCTTTGGTGCGTAGCACTGTTTGGCCCAGGTTGTTCACTATGGTTATTTGCTCCAGTATATCGCCTGCTACTGCAAGAGTTACATTGTCGTTGGCAGGGTTAGGGTATAGTTGCAGCGTATTGTTATTGGTTACGCCACCAACATGCAGCAGTGTGCGCAGGTCTAAGTAGATAGAGTCTGTGCCACAATCATTATACACTATCAGCCATACATTCCAGGTAGTGGTTTGCGCGGGGTTATAGGTATGCGTAATGTTGCGCGTATAATGGCGGTTACCATCACCATGTATCCACATATAGCTGTTCGCATTCACGTCGCCACTAGGGCTTAGGTTGAATGTTGAGCCATTCATCAGTGTAGATGATATGCCTTGTACTGTTGGCAGTGGGTCAACATTCACTTCTATGGTATCCCTGTCCTGGCAGTTAGGGCCTGCATCTATAAACACACTGTATGTGCCCGACTGGCTGGTGATGCTGATGGTTTGTGTTGTTTCACCAGTGCTCCAAAGGTATGTAGCGCCCGGGTACCCTGCATCCAGTATCAGCGGGGTCGATTGGCAGAACGATGTATCACTGCCAAGGTTGGCTACAAGTGGGCCTGCCGCTACAGTAGTTATTGTAGATGTTGTGGCACAGCCTATGTTGCGTACGGTTACGCTATAGTTGCCTGCGCTGGCAACGCTCAGGTCTTCGCCGGTAGCGCCGGGTATATCAGTACCATTCAGCTGCCATTGGTAGCTCAGGCCAAGGCCGGTGTTAGCGTGCAATTGCAATTGGCCGCCGGTGCAATAGGTAAGCGGGCCATTGGCAGTTACGTTGGCCGATGGCGGAGCAACAACCGTTACGCCTACAGAAGTAGAAGTAGCGGTATTGTTAAGTACGTCGCTTATCATTACCTGGTAGTCGCCCGCTGCGTTTGCTATGTAAGAGGCACCAGTTGCACCGGGTATAGGGTTGCCGTTGAAATACCACTGGTAGGTAAAGCCTGTGCCTGTGTTAGCATTCAGCTGCACGGTATTGCCGGGGCAGAATACAGTTGAGCCTGATGGGGTAATAACTGCAGAGAACAATACATTGTCCTCAATGCCGGTAAAGTATCCCGTGGTGGTAAAGTTGTTACCTGTCATTTTATTCAGTGTGGTGTTCACCGAACTCATTGGTGTGTTGTAGGCTGTCCAGTTTGGGTCATTGGGTAGTTTGCGTGCTATCCTCAGTCCGCTTTCTGCGCCTGTAGTACCTCTCCAGATGTCTTTATAGTATATGGTTGGGGTAAAGTCGTAGGTTACGTTCTGTGTCTCTATGTCGGCATAGAAGTACATGAAGTTAGCCGGTGGCAGGAATGATGGCGGTTTTACGCCACTGTAGGCCCTTACTTGGATGTATGTAGGCACTATCATGCCGGTAGCCCATTGTACGGTAGCTACGGTATCCTGTCCGAATGTAAATGTCTGTTTGCTGCCTTGAAGCGGATCGAAAGGCAATGCTTTCGCCAATGGTGGTATCACAGTTGGCTCAAATTCAAATGCACCGATATCAGGCACGCCATTTATTACTTGCGATATGCGCACCTGGCCGTCTTTATCAGCGGTATTGAAATCCAGTTGCATACCCCTGCCATTCAGCGACCAGTTGGCTGCTGCTGAAATGTCCGGGCGCAGTTCGTTGCCTGTCAGTACCGGTGCGTAGCATATCGAGTTCAGCTCCTGTTTCACTACCCTGCGCCAGTTGTCCAGAGATGTATCTATAGTGCCGTTGTTAGAGAAGTGCCTGCCGTTTGATGCGAAGATGTTGTTGCAGTCTGATATGTTAGGCGTACCAACTGTATTCCACAGCAGGCCTACACCTGTAGATGTAGGTACGCTGGTGCTCAGGTAAAATACGTTGTTCGCTATCAGGTTGTTCCTGTTGGCAGCGGCCGACAGGTTGATCTGACCAGCGAAACTCGCAGAGTTGCCTGTTTCTACACGCACGGTATTGTTGTATATCGTATCGGTATTTATCGTGTTGGCCCTGAAGCCGAATATAGCACCAGTAGCACCCGTTTGTTGTGTGAAGCTGATGCTGTTGTTGTAATACCTGCTCACTGTAGCGCTGTTGGCTGTCATGCCGGTACCGCTTGCTGCAAATACTTGAATTGTATTACCATATACACGTTGGTTGATGCCCGTACCGAAATCTGTGTTTACGGCTGCGGTATTGTTGATAGATATTTTGTTGTGGTGGAAATTCACAAAGTCAACATTCGTAAAGCCGTTGGTACTGGTTGCGGCGCTTACGGTTATTTCGTTGTCAGCTACTTCCATACGCGTAGCGGCAGTTCCCTTAGTAGTGGTCAGTGTCATTGGGTTGAACGTGCCTGTGCCTGCGCTGTAAGATATTTTGTTGCCGGTTATCTCAATAGCTATGTTGCCCGGCGTTGTCGATGTGCTTACTTGTATACCTGCACCACCGCCCGATCCGCCGCGCACTATGTTGTTGCGCACTTTAGGGCTTTTATGTGCTACCAGTATAATACCACCTGTAGTAGTTTGACGGCTTACATCATTGTTGTCTATTATAGTGCCAAGTGCATTCAGTGCCGCTGTCGATGGCAGGCGGATACCCGCTGCGCCACCGTCTATTTCGTTGTCGGTTATTACCGTGTTCTGTCCGTTAAAGGTAGTAGTGGTGATGCCTATGCCTACAGCAGTAGCGCTGGCCATTTCCAGCCTGCAACCTGTTATGCTGTCGTTGCTGGCAGTGCCGTTCAGTTCTATGATATTACCTTGTCCGCGGAAGGTCAGGTTCTTTACCGTTACGTTCGATATATTGTTCAAGCCCAGTATCAGGTTGGCAACCACACTGTTGATGACTACGTTGGCAGCCACTCCGCTTTCGCTTTGGAAAGTGATGCGGTCAGCATTGGTCCAGCCTTTTATCGGGCTGGTTATTACACCTGCGCCGGTTACATAGTTGCTGTCGCGTATATTGAATATCACTGATCCGCATACGCCGAATGCATTCAGCGCATCTACGGCAGCAGCTACGTTTACAAAGTCGGGGGTAGCGCCACCTACTGTGTATACGCCCGATAGGCCGCGTCCCAGCCTGAAGCTCAATGTATCGGTAGGCGCTGTAGCTGTGTTGGGCTGGTTGTTGGGGTTAGATACCCATACTTTAAAAGTATGGCCCATAGCAGCGGCGAAGTTGATGTTGCCGAGGTTTATCTCTGCTGTATTGCCTGGCGTTGTAGTAGTTAGTGTTGTAGTGTAGTTGATGGGGGCTTGTGCCGCACCATCCAGTTCCCAGTTAACTGTTACAGGGTTTACATCGTTAAGGCCGGCGTTTTGTATGTTGATCTTTACAGGCTCTATGAAAGGTGCTGCAGAGCAGAAAGGAGCCAGCGGCGATACCAGCTTTTCTACGATCACCCTGTTATTGCTTTGTATGCTCAGCCTTATGTTGGGGCGCGATGTGGATAGCGTACCGTTCGTGGTAGGTGCAGTCGTGTTCGCTCCCCATGTTTCAGCGCTATTAGCTGCGCCATTCGACCAGCGGAATTGTTTGGCAGTTGTTCCCTCATTGCCCGTACCGCCTGCATTGGCTTCTACCAGCACGGCCATATTGCCGCCTGTATAGTTGTATAGCGTTGTGGGCACAACATCTACCCAGTTGTTGGCCACCAGCGATGCTGCTGTTACAGGGCCATCATACACCAGCGTAGCTGTAGCTATTTCATTGGCCCACGTGCCTGCAGTAAATGCCGCAGTTGTTACCGACTTCAGGTATATCTTCACTGGCACTGTTTGCGGTGCCGTTACCGCATTTACAAAAAAGCCTATACGGCTTATTTGTCCGCGTAGTATGCCTATTTCGGCGGCGGTATATATAGCGCCCGTTCGCTCAAAGCCTTGGTTGCTGCCGTATGGCTTTCTGTTGCTGGCAGTATTGGTATTTGCTGCGGGGATTGTTACTGTTTGTGCCAGCACTTCGCAGTGCAGCGTGATAAAGCCTAATAGCAGCATGCAGGCTTTAAACGCTTTGATAGGATACGACTTTTTCATTGTAAGAGCTTGTTGATGAGGAATAATTGTGTTGGTTTTGATCAGTTTATGTTAGCAAATTACTTCAATTAAAAACGCCATAAACTCATGGGATTGTATTTTAATCGTATGTAGTCAGTATTTCATGGGGCAACATTACCAAATAATTAGATAAAGCGGGAAATTGTAGTAACGAACGGTTAAAAATCGCAAGCTATTTACGTGTTATTTATTTGTCATGTTTTTATTCACATTAAAACAGTATTAAAAAGAGATTAAAAGCTAAGTATGTAATAATTAGGTACGGTACTTGTTATATCGTCAGGAATATGTAAAACCAATGAAAAACATTTTCATTTAAAAATGAATGTGTTAAATTAGTATTACTTCACTGCTTACCCTCTACCTATGCTTTATCACAAATACTACCTCACTAGCCTGCTTTTGCTGCTCAGTGCCGTTTGTTTCTCACAAACTTTCTGCCCTCCTAATATCGATTTTGAGCAAGGCTCCCTGGCTAATTGGGAATTTTATACAGGCTCGTGTTGCCCCATTACCACTACTACTTTATCAGGGCCGGTGCCCACCAGGCACGTGTTGACGAGTGGCAATGCGCTTGACCCGTATGGCAACTTCCCTATAGTGGCACCGTATGCAGGGGCTTACTCCCTGATGTTAGGTAACAATAGTGTTGGGGCTGAGGCCGAGCGTGCACGTTACACCGTCACTATACCGTCTACTCCCGGCAACTATATATTAATCTATCGTTATGCGGTAGTTTTTGAAAACCCTAATCATGGCGCAGCCGATCAGCCTCGCTTTGTAGTGTCTATGCGCGATGCGGTTACTAACCAGGTAGTGCCGTGCAGCGAGGTTACGTATGTAGCATCTTCTATATTGCCCGGTTTCTCGCGTTCTGATTTAGGTACTAATGTTTATTATAAACCCTGGACCGTAGGTACGCTCGACCTGACAGGGTATAACGGGCGCACCGTTTATATTGATTTCGCCAGTGGCGATTGTGCGCAGCGTGGGCATTTTGGTTATGGATATGTGGATATGAATTGTGGTTTGTTTGAGATACAGGCGGTAAGGTGCGCGGGCGATCCGGATGCCACACTCAATGGCCCTCCCGGCTTTATGTCTTATACCTGGATGACCAATAACTTTCAAACCGTTGTTGGTAATACACAAGTGGTGCAGGTGCCCGTGCCGGCTACCAGCAGGCAGTATGCGGTTATCACTACGCCATACCCGGGCTTTGGCTGTACCGATACATTTTATACCACAGTTACATCCACTCCGTCCAACAGTATCATTACAGCCGTTGCCTCAAACGATACTACGATATGCCAGACCACTAGGGCGCAGCTCAATGTAGTTGCCACCGGCAATGGCCCGTTCACATACAGTTGGCTGCCTGCTATCGATCTTACCTGCACCAATTGCAACAACCCCCAAAGCAGTACTTTTGTAAACCGTTCATACACCGTTACTGCCAGCGATAAATATGGCTGTTCCAGTAAAGATACCGTGAACATATCTGTGAAACCTTTCCCTACGGCTGAGGCTGGCCCCAAAATAGATATTTGTTCTGGCAAACAAACTAAGCTTGACGGCAGTGGGGTAGGCGTATCGTCTTACCGATGGTCGCCCACTGCGGGCTTGAGTAACCCTAACTTGCCCGATCCCTTGTTTACGGCTACTACGTCCACTACCTATCGCCTTATAGTGAGTAATGGTACTTGTGCCGATACAGATTATGTGCAGGTAAATGTTACCCCAACGCCCAAGGCCGATGCAGGTAATGATACAATGTTGTGCCTGCCCGGGCAATATGAATTGCAAGGCTCTTATACGGGTACGGCCACATTGCTAAGGTGGGAGCCTGCGAGCAAGGTGAGTAGTGCGAATGCCCTGAAACCAACATGGAATGCCACCGGTACACAAACATTTTATTTCACCGTACACAACCAGATTTGTGCCGATACCGATACGGTTTCTATAGTGGTGGCTGAGGCTCCTTCCTTCAGGCTGATACCCGAAGAGGATATTGTAACCTGCAAGGGAAACAAGGTCACGCTTATCGCATCCGGAGGATTAACCTATGCCTGGTATCCATCCGCGGGCTTGTCAAACGACACGATAGCCGATCCGGTATTGACCGTTGGCGACGTTGATTTGTACACCGTTCGCATGGTCGACTTCTGCAACCGGGATACGCAGATGTCGGTAACGGTGAACTCAAAGGATTATATGAAGATGACGCTCACAAAATCTAGCGACCGGGATTGCAGGAATGATGAGGTGATACTAACTGCTGGTGGTGCAGATGAATACCTATGGCAAAAAACACCCGACATGAAGGCGGTTGGGCATGGCAGCGTAGTGGTGAAGCCCGAAGAAGGCAGGCGCTACAGGGTTACAGGTGTTTCTGCTACCGATGGTTGCCAGGATTCAATAAGTATTTGGGTCGATAAATTTGGCAATGGTATTGCCGTGCCTAACGCCTTTTCGCCCAATGGCGATCGTGTGAACGATTGCTTTCAGATGATATTTGCGGTGCCGCCTATTACTTACGAGTTGCACGTATTCAACCGTTGGGGCAACGAAGTGTTTAGCAGCATCAACCACCTGGAGTGCTGGGATGGTAAGCTCAACGGAGTTGAGCAGCCCGAAGGTGTATATGTTTACTACTACAAAATATCAACCACAGAATGTGGTGATATATTTAGTGGAGGTAACGTTACGCTCATTAAATAATCCTTTGACTATCCGTAGTGTTCAAATTATAAGCTGTCCTGAGTTTGCAACTCAGGACTTGCTTTTTTATATTGAGTAAGTGAGTGTATTTAAGCAGGCTGAGTGTGATAAGTTGAGCTTCCGTATTAACTTCAACAAGTCCTAAATTGAAATTAAGGCAGCATGGGTGCTGAAACTGAGTAATGGATTAAATAAAAAAACAGTTAAATGATGAGAAATATCAAGACAATTCTTTGCGTCTTTATATTAGGGCTTTATTCATGCAGTAAAACTACGCCTAGTGGTTTTTGGGAATCATTTGAACCTCAGTTTTTAAAAGAAAATATTAGCAATCAAGGTCCATTTGGAGGTCGTAGAGCAATGTATTGGAAAGCTGCTCAAGTTACTATTAAGTCGCAAGACATACTTAACTATACTCACAAAGAAGGCTGGGAAGTTATTGATAGCTTAGAAGTGCAAACGGAAGATATGAGTAAATGGATTTACAACGGCAATCCTATTTTCCCATTGTCGCATGACGGGTTTTCTGTGAAGCGAATTAATAACGCCATGCATAAACACTTTCCAAGATGGATAACAGCAAAGGCTAAAGTATATCTGTTTACAACAGATTGGGCAGTCTTTGATTTAGGAACAGATGAAAGCAATTATGAAAATGGTTTTGTGCTTTTAAGCGATGATGGTAGTGAAATGTCGGTATATCATATATGGGGAGAATAACCTCACCGTCTTAGCCGAGTCTCCGTTTTCGGGACTCGGCGCCATCAAGGCTATGCAGATGAGATGATGTGCCGGGCTATCCGTAGTAAGTGAGTATGTAGTTAGGCTGAATGTGATAAGTTCAGTTTTCGTATTAGCTTCAACAAGCCCTTTTTCCGTCCTAGCCGAGTCTCCGTTTTCGGGACTCGGCGCCATCAAGGCTATGCAGATGATACAATGTAACCCTAGCTATCCCTAGTATTCAAAATAGGCGCATATCCGTCCTGAGTTTGCAACTCTGGACAGTTTTTTAATGCAATTATTGACTATCCGGGTATAAGAAAGTCAGTTATGGAATGGGCAACAGAAAAACGCGTGTCATGTTGAGCGGTAGCGAAACATCTGTCAAATCATTGAGCCGAAGCCCATCTATAAGGCAGATGCTTCATTTCGCTTCGCTGCACTCAGCATGACATACGTTTCCTTATTGTATCGACCTTCCTATATCCAGGCAATCAACATGGAATTAATTTCATAAATTAAATATAATAATGTAAATTTGTTATTGTAATTATGAACACCATGAACCCGAACATTGCTATTTATTGCGTTAGAAACCCCTGTGTTTCTTATGAGTTGAGTGTCAAAAACTTACGCTGGGGAGAAGTGAGGGGACAGAAAAAAACGCAACAAAACGCAACAACCGATGCACTTGTCAGGCATAAATAAAAAGAAAGGCCGCCATACGGCAGCCTTTCAATAGTATCAGTAGCGTATCTACTATGGGAAGATACCCAGCTCTTCGTAAGCTACACCAACTTTGTTGATGGCTACTACGAAAGCAGCAGTACGCATATCGCTCATGTTCAGGCTCAGCATCGACTCGCGGATCTCGTGGTAAGAACCGATCATCGTATCCTCAAGGCCAGAGTATACCAGGTCAACCTCGTCGGGGCCATGCAGCAGCTGGCGGCGCTCAACATCGGTTACTTTCTTACCGGTCAGGCCTTCTACTGTTTGCAGTATAGAGCTGTTCTGGTTTTCGCTAAAGCGTTTGTCCATACGGCCAAAACGCACGTGGCTCAGGTTCTTCAGCCACTCGAAGTAAGATACGGTAACACCACCTGCGTTCAGGTACATATCCGGAACGATGATTGCGCCTTTTTGCAGCAGTATCTCATCAGCTTCAGGGGTCAGAGGGCCGTTAGCGCCTTCACCTATTATCTTAGCTTTGATGCGTGCAGCGTTGCCGCCGTTTATCACGTTCTCAAGAGCAGCAGGTATCAATATATCGCACTCCATTTCCAGAGTGTCGAAGCTGTTCTTAACATCAGTAGCGCCTTCGAAGCCCAGGATAGAACCTGTAGCCTTACGGTGAGCAACTACTTTCTCCAGGTCAAGACCTTTCTCGCTGTAGATACCACCTTCGTACTCTGCCAGACCAACGATCAGCGCACCGGCTTCGTAGAAGAACTTAGCAGCGTGGTAGCCCACGTTACCCAAGCCTTGCACGATAACTTTTTTGCCGGCCACGCCTACAGGCATGTTCAGCTTCTTCATATCATCGGCAGTGTTACATACCTCGCGTATACCGTAGAATACACCAAGGCCGGTAGCCTCAGTACGGCCACGAACACCACCCTGGCTGATAGGCTTACCTGTAACGCAACCCAGTGCGTTCACATCACCTGGGTTCAGCGATGCATAAGTATCAGCTATCCAGCTCATTTCACGAGCGCCTGTACCGTAGTCAGGAGCAGGTACGTCGATACCGGCACCGATGAAGTTCTTCTTCACCAGCTCAGATGTATAACGACGCGTGATCTTTTCCAGATCGTATGTAGAGTATTTTTTAGGATCGATTTTGATACCACCTTTACCGCCACCAAATGGCACGTTAACGATAGCGCATTTGTAAGTCATCAGCGATGCAAGTGCCATTACCTCATCCTGGTTTACATCCATGCTGTAGCGGATACCACCTTTACATGGCAGTTTGTGATGAGAGTGCTGCACGCGGTAAGCTTCGATAACCTCGATCTTACCATCGATGCGTACAGGGAATTTCATCTGGTAAACCGAGTTGCAGGCTTTGATCTGCTCGAGTATACCTTTTTCAAATCTTGTGTGCGTAGACGCTTTATCGAAGTTGCGTTCTACACCCTGAAAGAAGCTGTAATGCTGTTGCGCTCCAGCTTTGGCAGTTGTTGTTTCTACCATGATTATTTAGTTATTAAAGAAAAGATTATGAACTAGTTTTTTTCGAATTTACTTATTTTCCTGTCCAGGCGTACGAGGTAAATAATTATCCCGGCAAATATAGTAGCTAATACTAAAACCACCACGTATATTTTGCCGTTATCACGCATTACATCAGCCATTTCGGCTTGCTTTTCCTGCGCCACTGCTGCGTAAGAAAGTATGGTAAGTATTATATATAGAAAAGAGAATTTCCTCATCTTGAAAATTGGATTTAAAACAGGCTGTTTTCTTTATTGTGCTTCAACATTCTCATGCGTATACACAGTGTGCTTATCCAAACGCCCAGCAATATCCAGCCTATGCAGGCCGAGTAAAATACGATGTTCATGTTGGTGTCCCTGTCGTACTGCTTGAAGGCAGGGTTGCCGCCATTGCCCGGGTGCAGCGAATCTACCATCCGGGGTAGTATGCCTATAAGGGGTATAATAAGCGCGTAGGCGAACACATTATATACAGCACTTATTTTGGCGCGCTTTTCAGCGTCCTCGCTCAAGCCGCTGCGTAGTATGGCGTAGGCAAAATAGGTGAGCATACATAAGGCTGTGCCGAGCTCTTTAGGGTCATTGCTCCAGGCCTCGCCCCAGGTAAACTGGGCCCATTCCATACCCGTAGCCATGCCGAAGATGCTGAAGGCTATACCTGTATTGGTGAACTCGACCGCATATATATCGTCCACAAGGTTGCCCGTGCGGAGGTAGCGGATAGAATATACCACGCCTACGGTAAAGAGGATCATCATAGTAAACCACATGGGTACGTGGTAATACAGGTTGCGGATGGTTTCGTTGAGGATGTGGAGGCGGGGGGCTGGGGTCAGCAAGCCGCCTACAACTGTAAAGCTGAGGAGGATAACACAAAGCACTTTCCACCAGGAACTGCGCATAGCTAGCTGATAAATTTTTGCAAATGTAGGGTTTTTTACCCCACAAAGCCTAAATGACAAAAGGCCGATTTTATTACTCTCGCCATAGGAATGGGAATAGCACCAGGCCAAGTACTACTACCAATATATCCAGCATTACCAGTGTGCCGGCAAGTGTCCACCAGCCAGGCTGGTATACGGGGGCAAGGGCACGCACAGCAAGATTGCCAAGCATCATAAGTATAGGTGCAAGCAGAGGGAAACCCAGTATAGCCATAAGTGCCGCATTTTGATTGGCCTTTGCGGCTATGGCAGACAGGAATGTGAATATGACTGATAAGCTAAGGCTGCCGATGGCTGTGATCGCTACAAACAATCCGGTTTGCACAAGCGGGCTGCCCAGCATTACATTGAACAGCACCAAGCTGGCAAGGCTCATTATTAAAAGCATGATGGCGCTGTAGGTCATCTTAGCCAGCAGAAATGCTCTTGGGTTGGCTATGGTAAAATAGTAGCGCATGCGCTGCACCGGCTCCTGCAAAAAGCTTTTGGCTACAGCATTTACCGCTACGAAAAGTTGGGTAAGCCAGAACAGGGCATTCCATACCTTGGCTTCAGGTTGCCCGTTCATCATATATATTACAAATACCGTACAGCCTACATATAATAGTACGCCAAACAACGTATGCTTCTGCCTCCATTCTATGAGGAGGTCTTTTTTTATCAGCGCTATCAATGTGTTTTGGGCCATGAGCACGCAAAGGTAGTAAGGATAAATTAGTTGCTATAACGGGTTTGTAATGTGCGGGAACAATTGATAGAAAAAATTTTATGAAAAAGTATTTGGTTTTTAATCGACCACCTCTATCTTTGCAGTCCCAAAGTTCTTAAACACATGCGGAAGTAGCTCAGTTGGTAGAGCATCACCTTGCCAAGGTGAGGGTCGCGGGTTCGAGTCTCGTCTTCCGCTCATAAAAAAATTCCAAGCCTTAAGGTTTGGAATTTTTTGTTTGCACACGTTTCTACCGTGTTGTGCAAAGGCAGCCCTGGTGGTGGAATTGGTAGACGCGCAGGACTTAAAATCCTGTTTCCAGCAATGGGAGTGCGGGTTCAAGTCCCGCCCGGGGCACATTATTTTACGGCCGTCTTTTCGGCTGATTTCATGCACACAAGTTGCGTATTGCCAGTGTGGCCAATTTATTGAGCATAATTCATTCTCTTTCTCTCTTCATTAATGTCTGTAAAGTCTGATATGCTTGCCTGTGATATAGGTAAGGACAAGTATCATTGCAATACCTAAACCAGCATGGATAACTATGCTGGATGAATCGCGGATTGCACTGTGCTACGTATGTTCTACATAAATAATTTATATCTTGCTGCGGCCATAAAAAAGAAACTGTGTTATTTAATTCCCTGGAATACCTGATATTCCTTCCCCTGGTATTTATTGTCTATTGGTTGCTAAATAAAAACCTGAAGCTTCAGAACAATTTTTTGTTTGTAGCGAGTTACGTTTTTTACGGATGGTGGGATTGGCGGTTCCTGGGCTTACTGATGCTTTCAACGATAATTGATTATTCATTCGGCTTTCTTGTAGATACGCCTAATGAACGGAGGCGAAAGATGTTCATGTGGTTGAGTGTATTTAACAACCTGATAGTACTGTGCGTATTCAAGTACTATAATTTCTTTGTTCTTGAGACGCAGCAGTTCATGGCTAATTTCGGCATTAATTTTAGCCCGTATGTGCTTAAGGTTGTGTTGCCTGTGGGTATATCTTTTTATACGTTTCATGGCATGTCGTATGTGCTGGATATATACAGGGGGAAATCTAAACCCGTTAAGAGCTTTGTTGATTATTCCTTGTTTGTAAGCTTTTTCCCTTTGCTGGTTGCCGGGCCTATAGAGCGTGCCTGGCACCTGCTGCCCCAGATACAGCGGAAGCGGAAGTTTGACTACAACCAGGCGCGTGACGGGATTGGGTTGATGGTGTACGGTTTTTTCAAAAAGATAGTAATATCAGATACCATTGCTGAAACGGTGAATTCGATATTTGCCACAGCAAATGAGCAAACATCATTATCGTTGGTAATTGGCGCGGTGCTATTTTCATTCCAGATATATGCTGACTTTAGCGGGTATTCGGATATAGCACTTGGAACGTCAAAACTGTTGGGCTTTGAGCTCTTGTCCAATTTTAAGTTTCCATATTTCTCACGCAACATAGCCGAGTTTTGGAGGCGGTGGCATATTAGCCTTTCCTCCTGGTTCAGAGACTACGTATATATACCGCTGGGGGGCTCAAAAGGCTCCAAGTTCAAATCCATCAGGAATGTAATGATCATATTTCTGCTAAGTGGTTTCTGGCATGGAGCAAACATGACATATATTGTTTGGGGGCTTATCCACGGGTTGTTATTTCTTCCAATTTTCCTGTTGAATAACAATAGAAAAAAACTAGATGAGGTGGTAGCAACCGGCAGAACATTTCCTACTATTAAAGAGTTGCTGCAAATAGCCATTACGTTTTCAACCGTTACTATTGCATGGATATTTTTCAGGAGCCCAACTATTGATGTGGCGATATCGTACATCGGTAATATGTTTACAAAACCGTTCACAACGCAGGGGATGAGTTTGTTGACATTTCAGGCTTTGTTATACCCGCCCGTGTTATTGTTCTTCGATTGGCTGAACAGGTATAATGAGCGCCAACTGGCCATCTTCAATTATAAGCACAAATGGCTGCGTACTGTACTGTATGTTTTTTTCGTGATCCTGATATTCTCGCATATTAATTTGCTGACCACACAGAAAGACTTCATATACTTTCAATTCTAACGAGGATGAAATTGTTTATAAAAAATATCATTAAGATTTCGTTGCTGGCAGCATTGTGTCTTTTTGCGTTTGCATTTACTTCTTACCTGGTATTTGCCAGCAAGAATAAGAACTATATGGAGGCTTACACGATAAAGCTCAAACACCTGGAGCAGACAAAGGGTAAGGATCGAATCGTTTTTATTGGGGGTAGTAATGGCGTGTTTTCTCTGAATAGCGATATGATGAAGAACGCAATGAATAAGGAGGTGGACAACGCAACACTACATGCCGGTGCCGGGCTAAAGTATAGTATTGAGCTTTTTCTTGAATTTATAGATAAAGAACGCGATGAGATCGTAATACTCACCGAATTTGAACTGTTGACTGATTTTGATACGGAACGAAAATCACCTGAAGTAATATACGCAATGTCGCTGAGGCCATTTGATTATCCGGATGCAACGGTATGGATGTACTGGCTTCAGCGGAATAATCCTGTCACTTATCTTAAAGAAGTTTTAGTGTCAAGAGACCGGACCATATATCATAAGGATAACTTTAATGAATATGGTGAGGTGGCGCATTACCCAACTCAGAGGCAGTATACTATGCCTTATTATGAAAAAGGCCATAAGAAGAAGTTTGAAAAGACATCGATGGAAGCTATTGCCTACATTAAAAAAACATTGCAAGGTTATAATTATTATGTAGCTCCGCCTGTTGTTTATTCGGCATGGGATGCCGGCATGTTGAATTCTTTTGATTCGTTGATGCATGCAAGTTTTGGTAACAGGTATATCGGGTCTGCCGCAAAACTCCAGACGTTGATGACGGACGATATGTTTTACAATACGATTTATCACGCCAACGCCAAAGGCAAAGACTTTTATACCAACTACCTGGCCAGCGCATTGAAGGCTGCAAAACAATAGGTTTAGCGAAGTTTTTTTAAATGCAGCCCTGGTGGTGGAACTGGTAGACGCGCAGGACTTAAAATCCTGTTTCCAGCAATGGGAGTGCGGGTTCAAGTCCCGCCCGGGGCACAGATCACAGCCGATTCGGGAGAATCGGCTTTTTTATTGTTTTTAGTTGGTTAATATAGTACTATCAATATTGATTAATTGTATTTTGTTGCTAATTGAATAGTATGAAAAATTGGTATGCCCTATGTTTTCTGATAGTAGTGTGCTTGCAAGCACATGCGCAAGATAGGGCCGATAGTTTGCTGAATGTATACAGCACAGGAGATGCAAAACAAAAGCAAAATGCGTCAAATGCATTTGCAAATGATGTGACTAAAATGGAGACTGAGAAGTTGAAGGTGTATGCGGCAAAATGGATGGAGCAAGGGGAGCTGCTAAATGATCCGTTGGCTAAGGCAACAGCGATGGTATGCTATGGCAACTACTACTACGCCAAAGGTGATTTTGGGCTTGCTGAACCTTATTTTAAAGATAACTTGAGTGTCAGGAAGCAACTAGATGATAAGCCTAATTTATCGCAAGCTTATAATCTATTAGGTAATGTGTACCAGGCACAGGCAAATTTTCATGCTGCGGTGGAATGCCATTTGAATGCGTTGAAGCTAAGGGAAGAGTTGAAGAACGAGAAAGGCGTGGGATCGAGTTATAATAACCTGGCCAATGCGTATAGGGGCTTATCGCAATTCGATAAATCGTTGGAGTATCATAAGTTATCGCTAGGTATAAAAGAGCGGATGAAAGATGAGAGGGGTATGGGGTTTGCATTGGCTAACATAGCCAATACCTATTGGGAGTTGAAAGATATAAATAACGCATACCTGCACTACAAAAAAGCACTGCAAGTGCAAATGAAGCTGAACGATGGCAAAATGATAGCAACAACTTACAATTCGCTTGGGTATGTAAGTAAGGAATTAGGCAGGTATGACGAAGCAATGGCGTATCTGAAAAAATCATTAGCATACCGGATAAAAGCGGATGATAAAGATGCGCTGGCTACTTCTTACCTGAATATGGGTGACCTGTATCGTAAAATGAAGGATAATAAAAATGCACAATTGTATCTAAACAAAGGATTGGTATTGGGAAATGCTATAGGAGATAAAGGGTTGATACTGGATATTAAAAAAGCATTGGCCGCGATAGCACAAGATGAGCAGGATTATGAGCAGACAATAAAGCTGTTGAAGGATGCAGAAAAGGTTAAGGATTCGATTTTTAAAGTAGAGGGCTTGAGATCTGTAGCTGAAATGCAAGCTAAATATGAAACAGAGAAGAAAGAAGCTGCCATAAGGCTGCTTGAAAAGGAAAACGAGCTGATGGAGGTAAGAAATAAGCAGCAGTTATATGTAGCATTCAGCCTTGTTATTTTGGTGTTGGTAGGGGCGGTTGCGTACTATTCATTTCAAAAGGCTCGTCAGCAAAAGCAAAGAGCTACCGAATTGCTGGAGATTGAAAAGGCAAGGCTAAATGCTGTGATACAAACACAGGAACAAGAGCGTAAGCGTATATCGGCAGATTTGCACGATGGCATAGGGCCCGTATTATCGGCACTGAAGATAAACCTGAGCATGGTAGAGCCAAACATAGAAAATGTTGACCGGTACAATATCGCCATGCAACTTGTAGATAAGTCGTATAAGGAACTGCGGCAAATATCGCATACGATGATGCCCGCTATGCTAGCCAAAACAGGCCTGGCGCAAACCTTGCATGAGCTTGCCGTTAACCTTACCCAGCCGGGTAAATTGATCATTCGTTGCTATGCCGATGAGGATGGGTTGCGGTATAGCGAACAGGTAGAGATAAATGTATACAGAATAGTACAGGAGTTGCTGAATAATATTGTGAAATATGCCAATGCCACGCAGGTAACTATTCAGCTATACCAGGAGCCCTGTGAGCTGAGCCTGATGATAGAAGATGATGGAGATGGCTATGATGTAGCGCTATTGAGTAGATCGAAAGGCAATGGTTGGGCTAATATACAGTCGCGTTTAAGCTTGCTGGATGGGTCTATAGAGTTGGATTCAAGGCCTGCTAAAAAAGGCAGTAATGTACACATTGTAGTGCCGGCACACAGTATCAGCAAAGCGAAGATCGGGATAGTTAATGTTTGATGATCTTGGGGAATCTATATAAATCAGCTTTTTTAGCTTTCCAAACAGCATTTCCGGCAAATTCAAATGTGAATAAATTCACTTTTGTAAGTTGAGTGTCATTTACGTGGATTAATATACGAAAAATAGATTTCTGTGACAAAAAACTTTGCAATTTCTTAACGGGAATCTCTATCTTTGGAACAAATCGGTTAATTATAAAGTTTTACTAAATTATTGTCTTTAATTCGGAGTCAAATGATAAAAAAGGCTATTCTATTATCGGCGTTAGCAGGTGCTTGTACTGTTGCTAATGCTCAAAGCGTACACAAGTGCGGCACTGATGAGTTTCATCGTGAGATGATCAGCAAATACCCCCAGGTAAAAGTTGCTGATGAAGCACTTGAGAAGATCTTTAGGAATTCACTATCACGCACTACAGGCGCAGGCGATTACATGAAATATGTAGATAGCCTTTATAACGCCGAGATAGCTGAGAAACTGATAATACCAGTTGTTGTACACGTAATACACGACTATGGTGTAGAGTACGTGTCTGATAATGACATCTTCGATATGATAAACAAGATGAACATCATTTATCAGAAGAAAAATGATCAGAGCGCTACTATAGAGCCGTTCAAAAAGTATATAGGCTTGATGAACATTGAGTTCCGCCTGGCTCGTAAAGACCCTAACGGTCAGCCTACTACAGGTATCACACGCCATTTCTCTTACCTGACAAATGGGGGTGATGAGTATGCAAAATTTGACCAATGGGCACCAGACAGGTACCTGAACGTATGGATAGAGAATAGGATCGGTAGGGGGGTCGCTAATGGTACCATCCTGGCTTACTCTAACTTCCCTAGCTCTGCAGCTGCTAATCCGTTTGGCGATGGTATCATTACCCGCTACAACTCTATTGGTGATGCAAGCAATACTATGTCACACGAAGTAGGCCACTATTTCAACCTTGCCCACCCATGGAACAGCAGTGGTGCTGAAGTAGGCCAGGCTTGTGGTGATGACGGTGTGGATGATACCCCGCCTACAAAGGGTCACTTCGGTGGTTGTCCTTTGTTTGATAGTGCTTGCGCTAACGGTTATCAAATAATCTATTCGCCTGGTGATACAGTGAATTATCCGGATACGACCAACGTGCAGAACTTCATGGACTATTCTGATTGTCCTAATATGTTCACCAAACAGCAGGTTATCCGCGCTCGTATAGCGCTGAGGTCTAGTGTTGGTAACCGTAACGGACTTATATCGCCAAATGGTCAGGTTGCTACCGGTGTATTGAATCCGGCTAATGATTTGCCTCCTGTAGCTGATTTCTCTGTTGAGAGGTCTGGTGGCGAAAGGACTGTATACCTGTGTGCTGATAATGATAAAGAATTCATCTTCAGGAACCGTAGCTGGAGAGATACAGCAACTGTAAGTTGGGAGTTTGGTAACGGTGCTACACCAGCAACCTCAACCAATGCAACTCAAAACGTATTGGTTAAAGTAACTCAGCCAGGTTGGGTGAACGTGAAACTGACTGCTACAGGTAACAATTCAGGTTCAACAACATTGGAAGCACAACGTGCATACGCGGCAGATCCTAACTACAAGATCAAGCCTATGGACGGTTATTTCCAGGAGTTTAACGAATCTGGCGATAGGGACAAATGGCCTTCATTCAACTACTATAACAACCAAACTAAATGGGAGTTGACTAACGTTGGTTATTATGATAACTCTGGTATCAGGTTTACAGGTTTTGATTCTCGTGTATATCCTGGTAACACGACTGGTTCTTTTGAACTGGACTATGATGATTTCTTCACTCCAATATTCGACCTGTCGGGCATGACTAATGGTGATTGTAACCTGAACTTTATGTCTGCCGGTGTGTTCAACACAACTAACACAGATGAAATGGATGATGTACTTCAGATACATTATTCAACAAACTGTGGTGAAACCTGGGTGAAAATGGATAGCGTAGCTAAAGCTGATCTGGCTAACAATGGTACATACACAATGCCTTTCCAACCTCAGTGGATGGGCGAGTGGAAACTGCAAAGCCGCAACATACCTGCTCAGGCTCGTACAGGAAATACAATGTTCCGTTTCCGCTACAAACCAACCGTAGATACACGTTCACAAGGCTATATGGCTGTAGGTAATAACTTCTACATGGATCGTATCAACGTTAGTCCATTCCCTCTGGGTGTAAATACACTTGTTGATGGCGATAAAACTATCGCTGTTGCTCCAAACCCAACTTCAGAAAACGCTTTTGTTATCATAAAAGGTAATGAAGGTAAAGACGCTAGCATTGTGGTTGCTGATGTAACTGGTAAAGTTGTATACAGGACTAAACAAGCGCTTACTGAAAGCATCAGCCGTATCGAAATACCAGCTTCTGCTATCGCAGTGAAAGGTATGTATATGATACAAGTTGCTACTGGCGATCAAGTTCAAACTGAGAAACTGATAGCTCGCTAATAAAAGCAAGTTGAAAAATAAAAGAGCCGCCCACATTGGGCGGCTCTTTTATTTTGAAAGCAACTGTATTATTTGCATTATTTTATCACTGATAACTCGAGTTTAGCCATTATTTTTGTTTCAAAGCAGTAAGCAGCATGAGCGATAAAATTGTGTCTTTAAGACAAGCCAATATATTTCAGGGCGAAACCCTCATTTTAGGTAATGTGAATTTTGAAGTAGGTAAGGGTGAGTTCGTTTACATGATAGGTAAAACAGGAACCGGGAAATCAAGCCTGCTGAAAACGCTATACGGAGACTTGTACTTGAAACAAGGTGAAGGGACTGTTGCCGGCTTCAACCTGAAAGACCTGAAATGGCAGAATATACCATTGCTGCGTCGTAACCTCGGTATCGTGTTTCAGGATTTTCGCCTGCTTACTGATAGGAATGTACATGATAACCTTGAGTTTGTACTGAAAGCCACCGGCTGGATAGATAAGAACCTGATGAAGGAGAAGATAGAAAGCGTACTGAGCAAAGTAGGCTTGAAGGGTAAGGGATCAAAAATGCCCTACGAAATGTCGGGAGGCGAGCAACAACGTGTAGATATAGCACGGGCACTACTTAACAACCCTAAACTCATACTAGCCGATGAGCCAACCGGTAACCTTGATCCCGAAACTACAGACGAGATCATGCAGCTGCTGTTTAACATTTGCAGGGATTACCAGACAGCATTTATCATGGCTACGCACGATTATTCTATCATTCAAAAGAACCCTGCAAGGGTTATACGCATTGAGAATAATGCGGTGAAGGAAATCTCAGTGGCAGGTATTGATTAGTTGTTTCCTGACATCATTTTGTAGAAATGCTTCGCTATACTGAAAGGGTATAGTATAGGCAGTAATAACGTATATAGCGGGTTAAGTCTTGGCAGTCTACGGTATGCCCTTAACTCTCCTTTGCGCATCAGCCATTTTGATGCGCTGGCTCCGCCTGCTGATAATACAGGCCTGCCCAGTTGGGTAAGGGGAACGTTTACAAAGTAGGCGCCTTTTTTATGCGCTATCTTCAGCCATAGGTCGTAATCTTCCATATAGCGCATTGTTTCTTCAAACCTTAGAGCGGGGTTGTTTTTGATAATTGCGCATGGTGTTGCTATAGGGTTGCTCAATAGCAGTTTTACAAATGGGAGCTTATATAATGTCGCAGACTCCGGTATGTCTTTGTCTGTAATTGGGTGGAGGCTGAATGGGTGGTATAGGAACTCTATGTTGGGGGCTGATGATAGCACGGATGCTACTATCTGCAGCTTATCTACATACCATGTGTCATCTGCATCCAGAAATGCGATATAATCCCCCTTGGCTGCGTTCATACCCTTATTGCGGGCAAGTGATGGGCCATTGTTTTTTAGCATGGTGATGCATTGGATGCTATCGCCATAGCTATCCAGTATCTCCTGTGTTGCATCTGTGCTGCAATCATTCACTACTATTATTTCTTGCGGAGGGTAGCTCTGTTGCAGGCATGAGTTTATCGCCTTTGCAATAGTAGCTTCTACATTATAAGCTGCTATTACTACACTAAACTTTATCTCACTAGTCGGCATGGTCTTCAAACAGTTTTTTGTATACACCCAGTAGTCGCTTTTCCTCCTGCTGCCAGCAATACACTTCACGTGCTTTCAGGCAGTTGTCTTGTAGCCTGTTGTAATAGACTTCGTTGATCAGCATTTTGTTAAGCGCCGCCGCAATAGTGTCTGGAGTTACTGTATCTATGAGCATAGCCACTTCATACTCGTTGTTGATGTTTTCGTATTCAGGGTACTTCATGCCCAATTGCGGCACGCCATGGTGCATATAGTCGAAGAAGCGATTAGCTAGTGATAGTTCATTGCTCAGGCTGGTAGCAACAAATAGGGTTATGCCAATATAGGCGTTGAGGGTATAAGCAGGTAGCTCTGCCGGGGGTACATAGCCTTTAAAGATTACTTTTTCCTCCAGGCCCAGCTCTTTTACCAGTTGTTGCGCTTCTATGTAGTAATTCCCTTCGCCGCATATAATAAGCTGGGCATCTACTTGTTTCATGGCGGGTATCAGTTGATCAAAGCAGCGGCCTTTGTTTACTGCGCCCTGGTATAGTATATACTTTTGTTTCTTTTGCGGAATGGTTAACGGCTTTAGCACTGTGGCATTCCTTACTATGGCATATTTAACACCATACATGCGGCGGTATTCATCTACATAGCTTTGGTTTACAGTATAGCCATAAGGAAAATGAGGTACTGTATGCCGCTCTATTTTATACCACATCTTTTGTATGCCGGGGCGCGATACTACTTCTTCTATTTCGCAGAAAAGCTCATGTGCATCATATACCCGTGGTGTGCTACGTAGTAGCGATGCATAGTACACAGGTAAAATTGTATCCAGGTCTATAGCGCATATCGCATCCATCTTCTTAAACATCAGGTAGAAGAACAGCTTGATGTTATATAGCGCATAAAACATCTTGCCCTCGTCAATGCGTTGTTTTATCCGCACCTGTTTAAACGGGCGCTCGATAAGTGGCTTACTATTGGGGCGTAAGCGGCCCACTAAGGTAACATGATAGCCTGCATTGTGCAGCGATGTGCAAATGCGTATCATCCGCTGGTCGTAGTTGGGGTCAGACGTTACTGTGAGAACAATATGTTTCCGGTGGTTCATAGCAGGCGGGTGAAAAAGTGTTTTTCGCCATCTACCAATATATATGGCGGCTCAAAGCCCGGCATCATGGTGGCGCGTATGTGTTTGTTTATTTTCTCCCGTTTCCAGGTTGGGTCTATCTCTTTTATGTCAGCTATCTCACGTTTGTAGTGTAGCGATGATCCGTATTTGCTTATTAATGCTTCTTGCGGAAGTTTAGTGTACTGTCCGTTGATGATGTGCTTCAATGTTTGCTTGAACAAGCGGAGCGATGCATCATAAGTCAGTTGATATAATTGCTGCACCCAGCAATCCTGAGGTATGGCGAAGCGCTTTTGAAATAAAATATCGCCATGGTCTATCCTGCTATCCATTTGGTGTATCGTAGTGCCAAATTCTTCTTTCTCATCCAGTATGGCAAAAGAGAATTGATTAGCACCTCTGTACTCTGGCAATGGAGCCATGTGGAGGTTCACAGCCAGCTCTTTCGCTTTGTCAATATCAGCCTGTTTGAGTATTCGGTTGTATTGTACAGAGTATAGTATATCGCATTCCGGCATTTCCGCCAGGTTCTCTATTACCGGTATGCCGTGTTCGGCGGCGAGTACGGTAAGGTCAGAGTCCCCGCCAAATTCTTTTCTTTCCTGCGTAAGCAGGCCTGCCACCTCTATATTCAGGTTGTCTTTTTCGGCCAGCAGGTAGGCAAAGCAATGGTAGCCTATGGGCTTGGAGCCAAGAAAAATTATCTTTTTCTGCATCAGGCCATAAAAATAAGCGTTTTAATCTTGCGTTTTATTTTTGTAACTCGCAGCCAATGCCAGATAAGCGCATACTTATACTCACCAACCGGATACCATACCCTTTGAATGATGGGGGCAACCTCGCTATGCATGCCATGATCGAAGGGTATCATAGTGCAGGATGGGAGGTATACTTATTGAGTATGAATACTTCCCGGCATTACATTGATAAAGGAACGTTGAGGGAAATATATAAAGATATATTCAGGTTTGAGACGATAGATGTAAGTAACGACGTAAAACTGATACCTACAATGAAGAACTTTTTCTTCAGTAACAAGCCCAGCCATGCCGAGAGATTTGATGATATACGCTATGCGGATAAAGTAAAGCAAGTGCTTGAGGTATTTAAGCCTGCGGTTGTACAGGTAGAAAGTGTTTTTTTAACCGGGTACTTGCATTTAATAGGTAACACAAATACGATTCTGCGCCTGCATAATGTCGAATACCAGGTATGGGAGCGTTTGGCGGCTACAGCCACTCATCCGCTAAAGAAGTATTATCTCAATAATCTGGCAGCGCGCATAAAAAAGTATGAAGAATGGGCATGGCAGCAATATGACAGGTTGCTACCCATAACCGATATTGACGCCGGCATTGTGAAAAAACATCTGCCGGAAGCTAAAATGCTCACCGTGCCATTTGGTATTGATACCAACGACATTAGCGAATCGCAGACGGGAGCATGGATTGCCTACCATATAGGTGCCATGGACTGGCTACCTAATGAAGAAGCCATTAAATGGTTTTTGACGGAGGTTTGGCCGGAGGTGAGTGCACAACATGCAGGCTTTCAATTTCACTATGCGGGGCGTAAGATGCCCGAGTATTTTAGTAGGCTAAACATACCCGGTGCTATTTGTGCCGGTGAGGTGCCAGATGCAAATACATTTATTGCTGACAAAAGGGTATTGGTTGTGCCATTAAATTCTGGCGGTGGTATACGGGTGAAAATACTGGAGGCCATGGCAGCGGGAAAATTAGTGGTAAGTACAGCAATAGGCATGCAAGGTATAGACGCCATACCCGGGAAGCATTATATGCTGGCAAATAATAAAGACGAATTTTTAGCTGCGTTCAATACTATATTGGCCGATACCCAGGCTGCTGAACAAATGGCATACAATGGTGCTGCATTTGTAAAAAATACATATAGCAGCCGGGCTATTATGCATAAATTATTGGACTGGCTGGCTAGGTAGGCTTGTTTCAGGCTGAAATATTACCGATTTATAAAGTATTCCTATTACGGCATACCTGTTTTTAGTTGTATTGGTAGTAAATTTGCCTTTTAGAATCCAGAGAAATTTTATGCTCGATACAATTGAATCGGCACTTGAAGACCTGAGAATGGGCAAGCTGCTGATAGTAGTGGACGATGAAGACCGTGAAAATGAAGGCGATTTCGTAACAGCCGCCCGTAATGTAACTCCAGAGATCATCAACTTCATGTCGAAATACGGTAGGGGACTTATTTGTGCGCCTATTACCGAAGAACGCTGCGATGAACTGAAGCTGAACCTGATGGTGGAGAATAACACCGTACTGCACCAAACGCCATTTACCGTATCTGTTGATCTGATAGGCCATGGTTGCACTACCGGTATATCAGCTCACGACCGTGCTGCCACCGTACAGGCGCTTATATCAAAAGATACCCGCCCCGATGATCTTGGTCGCCCGGGTCATATATTTCCGCTACGCGCTCGTGCTGAGGGTGTATTGCGTAGGTCGGGGCATACCGAAGCTACCGTTGACCTTGCTCGCCTGGCTGGCTTTGAGCCTGCCGGAGTATTGGTTGAGATCATGAATGATGACGGCACAATGGCTCGCCTGCCTGAGTTGCAGGAGATAGCTAAGAAATTCGATCTAAAGATCATTTCGATAAAAGACCTGATAGAATACCGCTTACGTACCGAGAGCCTGGTAACGGAAGAGGTACGCGTGCAGATGCCTACTAAACATGGCGACTTTGAACTGATACTCTTCCGCCAGATAAATACCGGCGAGAATCATATAGCCCTGAAAAAAGGCAATTGGGAAAAAGATGAGCCTGTACTTACCCGTGTACATAGCTCTTGCCTCACCGGCGATATCCTGCACTCGCTTCGCTGCGATTGTGGTGAGCAACTGGAGCGCTCGTTGGAAATGGTGCAGGAAGCTGGTAAAGGCCTTGTGCTGTATATGAACCAGGAGGGCAGAGGTATTGGTTTGCTCAACAAACTGAAAGCCTACAAACTGCAGGAAGAAGGTAAAGATACGGTAGAAGCAAACCTGGCACTGGGCTTTAAGAACGACCAGCGCGATTATGGAGTAGGTGCTCAGATACTTCGCCATCTGGATGTATCTAAAATACGCCTGATGACCAACAACCCGCGCAAACGTGCTGCATTGTTGGGTTATGGCCTTGAGATAGTAGAGAATGTGCCTATTGAAATAAAGCCTAATCCGCACAACGAGTTTTACCTGCAAACCAAGCGCGATAAGCTGGGCCACGAAATACTGAAATAGCCGTTACCAAACCCGCCGTATTTGAAACTACTTTTTTTAGCTAACCGTATACCGTACCCGCCATATCGGGGCGATAAGCTGAAAATATACAATCTTGCCAAAAGGTTGCGGCACAGTCATGAGCTGATACTGCTGACTTTTGTAGAAACAGAAGAAGATTATCAGTACAAGGCTGAACTGGAAAAAGTATTCAAAGAAGTGCATCTGGTATACCAACCCAAATGGAGGTCGGCACTGAATTGTTTGGCTGCTGTGTGGGATAAAACACCATTGCAAGTATTATACTTCCGTTCTGCAGCCATGCAGCAGAAGCTGAAGGCGGTGTTAGCGCAGCATACATTCGATGCCGTTCATGTGCAGCACCTGCGTATGTCGCCGTACCTGGCTGATATGAGTGATATCCCTCGCATCCTGGACCTGCCGGATGCTTTCTCGCTATATTGGGAACGTAGGAAGAAGATGCAGGCTAATCCACTCAAAAAAATATTCGAAAATATAGAGCAGGCAAGGGTATTGAAATATGAGCGCACTATGCCTGCTCATTACGATATGTCGCTGGTATGCTCGCAGGAAGACCTGGAATACCTGCAACGGAAACAAGGCATATCTAATATACACCTACTGCCCAACGGTGTAGACCTCGATACCTTCACTGCACAAAATCACGACTATAGCCACAACCATACACTGCTTTTTACAGGCAATATGGACTACGCACCAAATGTAGATGCTGTTGTGTACTTTGTACAGGAAGTATTGCCGCAGATAAGAGAAAAGATACCACAGGTTAAATTCATCATTGCCGGTCAGCGTCCGGTAAAGAAAGTGGCAGATCTGGCTAGTGACCACGTATCTGTTACCGGCTTTATTAAAGACCTTGCTACCGTATATAATAGTGCCAGCGTAGTAGTTGCCCCATTGCGTTTTGGCGCAGGCACACAAAACAAGGTGCTTGAGGCTATGGCTATGGGAGTACCTGTTGTATGCTCTAATATCGGGTTTAAAGGTCTCGGCATTACCAGTGGCGAAGGCGCTATTATGCAAACAGATCCAAAGGCGTTTGCTGCCAGTGTTGTCGAACTGCTTTCTTCGGAGGCGCTACGCAAAGAGGTAGGAGTGAAGGGGATGCAAGTGATAAAGAACCGCTTTGGCTGGGATGCTATTGCTAAGCAATTGGAAACTTATCTGCTGCAAATCAGCAAATAGCTACCATGTACCACCCGTACGCGAATTGGTAAGCGTATCAGAAGGCTGCGTTAATTTCTTTTGTTCTTGTTCCAGTTTTTTACGTGCATAAGCGCGGCCGTGGAATAGTTCTTCCAGGTTGTCGAACGATTTGCGCCAGGATATTCCTACACCGTTACGGTCCAGATTTTTGTCTACTATCACATCGTAAGAGCTGGTACGGAAGATGTAGCCTCGCACATTGCCCCCCTCACGGAACTGGTATTGTATACGGAAGTCTCCAACAGGAATAAAGTTGCTGGTGCTGCTGCTATTGGCCGTTGGCCTGCCCCAATCGTAGGCGCTGCCAAGTTCTATATTCAGCCTGTTGTTGAAATAGTTTTTGGTAACGCCAAATGTTACCTCGTTGCGCAAGTTGCCTGCCTGTGCTGCATTGCCTTGTGCTACATTGTAATAGTTGTAGGTTTTGTATTTCAGATCAACGGAGAGGTCTTTGTCCCCAGTTATCTTGCTTACAATGTTGGTGATCTGCGAAGATGCAGTGCCTGACAATATCTCACTGATGTTACTGATGGCTCCTGCTGTAGCGCCTCCACCGTTAAGGCCAGCAGCATCGGCAGGTATAAAGCTACCTATTAGCAGTAGCGCAGCTACCTGATTAAAGAGTTGGTTAGGGTCCTGGTTGTAGGTTTCAAGCTTTGTATAGGCAAGTGTGCCCACAGCGCGTTTATCCGGTAAGTCAAGTTTAAATGTAAGTTTAGGCTCTTCCAACGAACCTTTCATATACAGCACTACATTTACATTTTGCGGGGCTTTGGTTTCGCGTGCTTCACGCTCATCCGATTCAATAAGTGCGCGTTCATTAATGCTCAGCAGATCGTATAGGCGTGTGCGGGTAGTATATGTACCTTCTACGTTCATCTCCGTTTGCCCTATCAACCCGTTGAAGTTGATACGGCTGCCTGCATTCAGGTCAAACTTACGTTTGAAGAATAATTGCTTCAGCGTAAATGTGTAGTCTCCATGCTCTATTTCATACACACCATACATGCGTATGTCATTGCCCAGCGGTATTTCCATATTCAGGTTGCCGGTGCCTGTAGCTGTTATCGCATCGCCTGTGGTCGGGTCTAGCACAAGGGTTATTTCAGCCATTGTATTCAGTATGGCGTCAATTGTGATGTTCAGTTTGTTCTTGTTTTTTCTTTTAAGCGTAGAACTGTCAATAGTTGGCGCATCTGATTTGAAGGTCACATAGCTGTAGTTAGTAGTTACTGATGTGCCCCCTATGGGTAAATACAGGTGCGATTTATCGGCTGGGCGCGCGCTACTGATGCGTATACGTATATCATCTACAGGGCCGGTAACCGACATGTTTCTGAAGCCAACTATCAGGTTGCCATAGAAGGTCTCATTTTCATTTTCCTGCAGGTTGATGACCTGGAATTTAGATGAACCTACATTTATGCCAAGACGCAGGTTTTTAAACCTGTCATGCGTGATTTTACCTGCAAGTATCGCCCGGTTTTTATAAACATCAAATAGCGATACGTTGCCGAAGTCTATTTCGTTATTGTTTACCGTGAAAGTGGCGTTGTGTATATCGTACTGAGTGCCCAGAAAATCAACTTTTACACTGGCATTGTCCAGTTGTACTTTGCCGTCCACATCCGGTACTGCCGGTGAACCACCTATCGATACGTTCCCATTCAATGTTCCGCTTATGTTGCTTACATAGCCGGCTACAAGGGGGCCTATCCATGCCAGCGGTGCATTATTGAAGTTTATTTTACCGTTTACCTGCTGGGTGCTGGTGCTGTCAAACAAAACCAGTTTGCCACTTACGGTCATCGAGGCGTCTTTATAGAAGAAGCCTGATTCAGGATCCAGCACAATCGTATTCTTTGCTGCGTCATAGTCACCTATTAGCGTAATGCTACCCAGTGTATCCCGGTCAAAACGGACGTCATTAGCTTTTATGCGTGCCGATAATTTCATTTTGTCCAGCACATTGGTAATGCGCAGGTTACCATTTAGCCGGCCGTCTATATCATAATTATCTAGCCCGCCAACCTTGGCTAACTCGCCGATGGCTACATTGTCAATTTGTACATTGATGGGAGCTTCGGCTAAAAGAGATTCAGAATTGGCTTTGATAGTTTGATTGCCGGAGCTAAGTGTGAGGTCCGAAACATTAAAGTATTTGCCGGAAATTATTATGTCGCTGCCATTAGCTATCTGCCATTTATCAGCACCTACATAAAAATCAGATTGCATGAATGTAAGGCGCAGAGAGTCTCCGTAGGCAAGAGCACGGCCATTTATAGTAGCTGTACCGTACGCGTTTGGCGAGTTGGTGGCTATGTTAAATAGCATAGAGTCATTGCCCAGCGTTGTGGTCACACTTACCGAACCATTAATTATGCTATCGTTGATGGCAATTTTTTCTGCTTCAGCATTCAGCGCCAATACCCTGAAGTTCCCATCTCCGTTTACAGATACATTACGCATGGTTACATTGCCTATCGCGCCAAATGGCACCCAGGCTTCAAGGCGCAGTTGCTGTTGGTTCGTATTTAGCTGGCCTTTTACTGTAGCATCGTTAAAGCCGCGTATAGATGGCACCAATACCCCCAGCAGGCTATCTACCTGCCTGGTAACAATGTTGAAGTTTATATCCTGATCGTGGGTGAAGGTTGTTGGTGGGGCAATATAATTGGGCAGGTATCCGGATAGATAATAAACGACTGAGTTGGGCAGCTTGCTAAGCTTATAGTTGCCTTGTATGCTGGCTGTAACCGCATTACTCTCAATGGTTACCAGCTTTTGGTTGTTTGCGCCTATAGTTGAGTTTACGTAGATAGAATCTAGGTCGAGATGATGGCCATTGCGTATTACATTGATGTTGTATAGCCGCACATATCCCAGAAAGTTATCAATATTTGTGCCCCTCCAGTTCAGGTCTATATCTCCTGTGGCAGTAAGGCTATCGCGGGTCAGCTTCAGGTTTTTGAAATTACTTTTCAGCAGGTTAGCTGTTGCATTTATCCGTGGCGTTGTATCGCTGAAATCAAGATTGCCGTAAAAGCCCAACGCAAGGTTGGGGTCATCTATCAACAGCTTACCGTCAAACTTGTTTTTCTCCAGTACGCCGTCGGCATATATATTACTATAAGGATACCCGCGGTATTCGATTTGCGGTACTGTAGCATTTACATTTACCTTCGCGATCTTCGGGTCAAACGAGCTGCCTGTTACTTTAGCATCCAGCGTTATAGGGCCCAGGTCGGCTATCTTCAGCAGTGCACCAAGGTCAAACTTGTCTGATTTGATAGTGCCCGCATATACCGCGTTCTGCTGGCGCATACCCGGTATGTTCAGCTTAATGTCTGATTGAATAGAGCCCAGGTTGGTAACAAGTATGCTGCTGGTTGCAAAGTTGTCGATATAGCCTACAAAATTTCCTTTGAAATATGCATGGCTTACCTTCTCTAGTGCGAGGTTCGGACTATTACGCAAAGATGGTGCATAATGTAGCAGCGCCTGTCCGTTTGTGAATATCTCACCTTGCTGATAATCTATCCAGGTTGTGTTTATATCAGGCAGTCCTATCATGCGCACGTTTCCCTTCACGGTCATGCGTCCATCGTTCACATTCAGGTTGCGGCCCACAAGGCTGTCTACGCTACCCGCTACATAGCCATTTGCCCGTAATATTGTTTTAAACTGTCTTACCGATGGTGCGAAGTAGCCTACATCATTAGCATCTATATATGCATCTTTGAAATCGCCTACCATCACTACTTTATTCACGTAGTCTTTAAAGTCGGGGAAGCGCTCATAGTGCATGGCATAGTATCGCTTCAGCTTACTGTTGTTGGTTTCCAGGTACAGGTTGTCACATATCGAGGCATTAGGCGACACGGTTACATCGGCTTTTAATCTCTTTACTACAAGGCCACTGCGTTCTTTAGCAGAGAGGTCCATTTTACCACGGATGGTATCATTTACAACCACTATGTTGTTCGCATCCAGGTTGATGGCTGTAACACCAATATGGCTTGGGTCAAACTCGTTTGGAGTAGGGGGCTCAGGCTCAGAATCAAGGCTATATGCACAATTTTTTAGCGAAAGCTTGCCAACCTTAACAGACCAGCCGCCCGGGTTGAATGGCGTATTGTCAATACCCTTGGGCTTCTTTTTCTTTTTAGGCCTGCCGCCATCATAGTCGCGCATATGCATAGCCAGCTCCTCGGCCGCAATGTTGTCGAGGTGAATGACTTTCTTTTTAAAGTCTATTTCATCCGATTTAATAACAAAATTGCCTATGTCAAAATCCATATCGCTGCCTACCCAGGCATCGTCCATATGAAAACGTACATTTTGGAGTTCTACTTTCTCCAGCCCTATGTTGAAGTCTTGCGTTTCTTTTTTTTCTTTTTTCGGCTTAGAGGGACCGCTGTCAAACGCATCTACTATAAATTGATAATTCCAGTCGGCACTGGTGGCGGTGCGGTACAGGTGGGCGTAGGTGTTTTTGAGGCCTACATATTTTATCACAGGCTTGTCTACAAAAATGAACCAGTCTGTTATTCTTACACTTGCCTCTCCGGCATATAATATCGTATCCTTGTTTTTATCTTCTACGTATAGCCCTTTTAAGGTTACATGGTTAAGGAAGCCTATCTGTACCTTATCTATGCTAACGGTAGTTTTTAGCTTGTCCGATAGTATCTGAGTTGCCTTCTTAGCAATAAACGTTTGTACCGGTGAAAAATTCACCAGTACTATAATGAGTAGGATAAGCCCGAAGATTGTAAGGACTGTATTTCTTAATATTTTGAGGAACCGCTTCAGCTAGAGATGTTTTAAAACAATGTTGCTACAAAAATAACGCCCGCCTTTTACATATAGGGTAATATTTTGTTAATCGTTGTATAGATGTCTTGATAACATGAAGCATTTCCAGGATTTATATGCTTTTTGCCAAAACAGGCTTATTTTCGGGCTTCCCGATATTGATTTTATAACAATAAAATATAACACATGAAGTATTCAGTGTTTTGCGCTTCATTATTATTGATGAGTATGGCAGCTAATGCACAAAAGCCCGGGCAGTTTATGGGCAAATATCCCGATACTAAAACAGTAGGGCAGACAGACGAGTTTTTTGGAATAAAAGTTGCCGATCCGTACCGCTGGCTGGAGGATGACCTGGCAGAGGATACCAAAGACTGGGTAAAGCGGGAGAACAAGGTTACCAACGCCTATCTCGAGCAGATACCATTCCGCAACAGCATTAAAAAAAGGCTTACAGACCTTTGGAACTATGAAAAATATTCCGCACCGTTTAAAGAAGGTGAGTGGACCTATTTCTTCAAAAATGATGGACTGCAGAACCAAAGCATACTATACAGGCAAAAAGGTGAGGCGGCTCCGGAGGTGTTTCTTGATCCTAATAAATTATCGCCCGATGGCACTACCTCACTAGCTGGTATAGATTTTACCAAGGATGGCTCACTTTGTGCTTTTCAGATATCTGAAGGGGGTAGCGACTGGCGCAAGGTAATTGTGCTGGATGCTAAAACTAAAAAGCAGTTGGGCGATACCATGAAGGATGTAAAGTTCAGCGGCCTGTCGTGGTTGGGTAACAAAGGGTTTTATTACAGTAGCTATGATAAACCAAAGGGTAGCGAGCTTTCAGCTAAAACACAACACCACAAACTGTATTACCATGCCCTGGGTACCAAGCAGTCTGCCGATAAGTTGATATTTGGTGGTGAAAGCATGCCACGCCGCTATGTAGGTGGTGGTGTTACCGAAGACCAGAAGTATCTGGTGATAAGTGCAGCCAATGCCACCTATGGCAATGAGCTGTATATACAAGACCTGTCAAAGTCGAACGCGCCAATAGTGCCTATCGTTACCGGCTTTGAGCACGAGCAGGATGTTGTATATGCAGAGGACGGTAAGCTATACATTAGTACCAACCAGAAAGCGCCTAACCGCAGGCTGGTTGTAACAGATGCAGCTACACCTACTCCGGAGAACTGGAAGGAGTTGATACCAATGGAGCCATTCCCGCTTACAGTATCTACTTGTGGGCGCAAAATATTTGCACAATACATAAAAAATGCTGTTTCAGAAGTGCGCCAATACAGCCTTGATGGTAAGATGGAGCGCAAAATAGAACTGCCGGGCCTGGGTACTGCAGGTGGTTTTGGTGGCAAACGCGAGGAAACGGAACTATACTACAGTTTTACTTCTTACGTATATCCTCCTACTATCTTCAAGTACAACATTGCTACAGGCCAGTCTGATGTATATAAAAAGGCGGGTGTCAATTTTGACCCTGAGCAATATGAAAGCACACTGGTAACATACCCATCGCCCGATGGTACGGGCATTCCTATGATCATCACCCATAAAAAAGGTGTTAAGTTGAATGGCAAAAACCCAACGATGCTCTATGGTTATGGTGGTTTCAATGTAAGCCTTACCCCTTCTTTCAGCGTCAGCAACCTTGTGTTTATGGAAAATGGTGGTGTATATGCTGTTGCCAATATACGTGGTGGCGGTGAGTTTGGTGATGACTGGCACAACCTGGGCACTAAGATGAACAAGCAAAACGTGTTTGATGACTTTATCGCAGCTGCTGAATACCTTATAAAGCAGAAATACACGACTAAGGAATATCTGGCTATTTCAGGTGGCTCAAACGGTGGTCTGTTGGTAGGCGCTTGTATGACCCAACGCCCAGACTTGTTCCGTGTCTGCTTCCCTGCAGTTGGTGTGTTGGATATGCTGCGTTATCACAAATTTACAGCAGGTGCAGGCTGGGCTTACGACTATGGTACTGCCGATGATAATAAAGAAATGTTCGAATATCTTTACAAATACTCTCCGGTACACAGCGCAAGAAAAGGAATGTGCTATCCAGCCACTATGGTGATGACCGGAGACCATGATGACAGGGTAGTGCCTGCGCACTCATTCAAGTTCGCAGCTGCATTGCAAGCTGCGCAATCTTGTGCAAACCCTGTGTTGATACGTATTGAAACAAAAGCGGGGCATGGTGCAGGTAAACCAACAGCGATGATTATTGATGAGCAGGCTGATAAGTGGGCATTTATGCTGTATAATATGGGATTAGTGTACAATCCTTAATTAGAAGCATTCAATAAAATAAAGGGAGGCATTACCTCCCTTTATTATTTCTTACTCTTATCAGTCGTTTGCTGTTTTTCTTCTTTGTCTTTCTTTCCAAATATTCTTTTTAGTAAGCCGCCTTTCTTTTTATCATTAGGTTTCTTCTCGGCAAGTTCGTTGGCTATGTTTTCACTCTTCATGGCTGTTTTGGCTGCAGCCTCAAATACACATTTCCATATCAGGTTGAAGAATGAAGCTTTAGGATTACGCTTTTGGTAAGCAGTAGCCCTGCGTAGCGTGTCATCTGGCATCGGGTTATGGTCGTACAGCAATATATTATTAGCCAGAAAAGTCAGTATAGGTTTGTTCTTAGTTGTGTCTTCAGGCTTTAGCACAGCTATCTTCAGGTCACGGTAAGGCATAGTAATATTAGCCGTTCCCTCATTCTCGTTACCTTTTACATAAAAGCTAAGTTTGCTGATATACAGGCTGGATATATCGGCGCTGGCCAATGCACGGGTAATGTCATTTATTTGCTTTGCGTCCAGCGCATAGTGCGTACCCTCTACTTCAAATGCTCCGGCGGTATCGGTAAGGCTGAAGGTAAACTTGCCCGCCATGTTGCTTTTGTTCATGAACATACCTTTCAGGTCAGCGATGCAGGTAGTTTGCTTTTGCAGCCGCTCGGGTATGTTGGTGGCATTGGTTACCGTGCCACGCATGGCTTCTATATGAAATGAGCCCGCCTTACGTGTTACATTGCTTACCTCAGTATACTTGAAATGCCCATTGCTGATGTGTACAGCACCTATGTACAGCGGAATTTTTAGCTTTTGTATCAGCTGGTTGGGATAGTTGCCCATCTTGCTACGTGGGTCGGGTGGGGGTATGCGGCTATGATATATTTCTACCGATGAGCGGTTGAGTACAATGTCTTCTATCGCAAAGCTCCCTTCATGCATCATTTGGGAGAAATCTGCACCCTTCAGCTCTATAGTAGGGAAGTGTACATCATATATGTCCTGCTGGTGACCAATGCGTTGGTGAAAATCATCTTTGCTCATCAGCACCTGGACCCGGAAATGCTCTATTTTGCCACCTTTCTCACTCCCTTTAAGCTGCACCTTTCCTGTGCTAATGCTATATATCTCATCTGCTGTTTTAAAACTGATGGTATCCAGTTCCAGGCTAAAGTCCTTGGCATATAGAAAATTACTTTTCTGTTCAGGATGTTCAGGGTCATATATCCAGTTCTTTAACGATACCTTGCCGCCTTTGAAATAGTAGTCGGAATGTTGTCCTTCCTTCCTGGTGCGGTAGGTAATATTGCTATTCACTAATGCAATGTCGCCAAAGGCTATCTTTTCGATCTTAGGCTTTTTCTTAGGTTCTAGCCGTTGAGTAGTATCTGCATCACGCGTTGTCACTACAATATTGGCATTACTTATTTGCAGCAGGCTGCATTTCAGTTCTTTTTCCGCTACCAATTGTTCCCAACCAATACCATCAATGTGCACCTCAGGTGCATCCAGCGTAAAGGATTGTTTATGCCCGGCATCCTTCATTCTTAGCATACCAGCCTGGCTGGTGTCGGGCCATAGTTTTATGCCGGTAATCGTTACATTTCGCGTGGCTATATTGATGCTGATGTCGTCTACCGATACTTGATACACACTATCCGTCGCCTTGGCTATCCAGCCGGGTAGCCGCTGGCGAATCATGCTTTTGTAGTTGGATGCGAAATATGCAGCAATGCACCCGGCAGCCACCACCAGTATGGCCACTATCATCAGGGTGATACGCAATATTTTACGCCCTTTAGGGTTGCTCATACCGGCAAGCTTGGTAAAATCATGCCAGTTAAGGCCAATTTCTCCTGCTTGTCAGCTATTCAACCTATCTTGCAGGCGTTTTTTAAAGAGATTTATCATGCATCGTACACATACTTGCGGCGAGCTGCGTTTGCAGCAGGCCGGTACCGAGGTTAAACTGGCCGGATGGGTGCAAACCATCCGCAAATTTGGTAGCATTACGTTCGTCGATCTGCGCGACCGCTATGGCATCACGCAGTTGTTCTTCAACGAAGCGCTCAATACCCGCCTCGATGAAACCCCACTGGGTCGCGAATATGTATTGCAGGTGCAGGGTAAAGTGGTAGAGCGTAGCAATAAGAATCCAAAGATGCCTACCGGCGATATAGAGATTGAAGTCATAGACTTTGCTATCATGAATATCTCATCGGTGCCACCATTTACTATCGAAGAGGAAACTGATGGTGGTGATGAGCTACGCATGAAATACCGCTATCTCGATCTGCGCCGCCCTAATCTACGCCGCAACCTGGAGTTGCGTTACAAAGTGAACCGCTCGGTGCGCAACTACTTGGATACACAAGGCTTTTGGGATATTGAAACACCGTATCTTATTAAATCTACCCCCGAGGGCGCACGCGACTTTATCGTGCCTTCGCGCATGAACCAGGGCCAGTTCTATGCCCTGCCGCAAAGCCCGCAAACCTTCAAGCAACTGCTGATGGTGAGTGGATATGATAAATACTACCAGATCGTAAAATGCTTCCGCGATGAAGACCTTCGTGCCGACAGGCAGCCGGAGTTCACGCAGATAGACTGTGAAATGAGCTTTGTAGAGCAGGAGGATATTCTACAAACCTTTGAAGGTATGTTCAAGCATGTGTTCCGCGATGTGAAGGGTGTAGAGATCAACGATGCCTTCCCCCGCATGACATACGACGAGGCCATGTGGAACTATGGTAACGACAAGCCGGATATCCGTTTCGAGATGAAGCTACAAAATGCCAAAGCTGAAGGTAAAGTGCATGCTGAGGTGTTGAATAGTATTGACTTTAAAGTGTTCAGCGAAGCCGAAACTATACTGGCTATAGCCGTGCCCGGCGCCAGCGAATATACCCGCAAGCAGCTGGATGAGCTGACGGAATGGGTAAAACGCCCGCAGATAGGTATGACCGGCCTGATATATGTGAAATGCAATGCTGACGGTACCTACAAAAGCAGCATAGATAAATTCATGACTGAGGCCCAGCAAAAAGAACTGGCTGAATTCAGTGGTGCTAATGCAGGTGACTTGATATTGATACTGGCAGGTAAAGAAACCCGTACCCGTAAGGCGATGAGCGAGCTACGCCTTGAAATAGGCGAGCGCCTGGGCTTCCGTAACCCAGATAATTATAAGCCTCTGTGGGTTGTAGATTTCCCTCTGTTTGAGTACGATGAGGAGAGCAACACATGGGCAGCAAAGCACCACCCGTTCACCTCGCCCAAGCCGGAGCAAATAGATCTGCTAGGTAACCCGGATAAATATGGCGAAATCAAGGCCAATGCCTACGATATCGTATTGAATGGCACGGAGATAGGCGGCGGCTCTATCCGTATCTACCAGCGCGATCTGCAGGAGAAAATGTTCGCAGCTCTTGGCCTCGATAAAGAAGAAGCTCAGGAGAAGTTTGGTTTCCTGCTGGGCGCTTTCGAGTATGGCGCACCGCCGCATGGTGGCCTCGCTTTTGGCTTCGACAGGCTGTGTGCACTGTTGGGTGGCCAGGAAGGTATCCGCGATTTTATTGCCTTCCCTAAAAATAATGCAGGCCGCGATGTGATGCTGGATGCGCCTTCAGCCGTAGATGACAAACAGTTGGGCGAGTTAAAATTATCGGTTGATATGTCATAAAAACCTATTTAAATAAAGAACAAAAGGGTATTTTGAAATATTAATCTGTGTGTTATCTTTATACCCAGTAATTTCCAATTATGAAGAAATTTGTTCTGGCAGCTATACTATTGGCAGGTGCTTCGGTTGCATTTGTAGGTTGTAACAACGGCGCTTACGATATGGATACCGCTGTAAACAATCCGGCCCTCAACCCATTAGATCCTTCAAGTGGTGTTACCGTATATCTCGGTACTATGAAGGCCAAGGTAAATGGTACGCCTTCGGTTTATTATCCGGCTACTTATACTAATCCTGCTGATAAGCAATTTGTTATTACAGCGCTGCGTGGCGAGGATAAGTTTCCTCAGCACACGATCACAATGGGCATTTTCGGCTTCGAGAATATCAATGAGTTTAGTAGCTCATTTACATACTCATTCAAGGATACTACTATGGGCGATACGCTTACTATTGTAAGGTATGAGCCTAAGGATGGAGAGCCTATGAAGATAAAGATGACGGGTAACGAAAGCAACAACTTCAGGGGCACTTTCGAAGGTAAGGTTTATCGCAAGTTCCCGATAGCTGATATGAACGATTATATCGAGTTCGCAGAAGGCGAATTTTACGTTCCTAAAGGAGAATAATCAGCAATAACATATTTTAAAGCCCTCAGATATGAGGGCTTTTTGTTTTACATATATTTGGTTCATGATGAGGTCTCTTACCTTATCTTTGCACTTCAATTTTAAGATTCATGTATGTTACAATTACCTGGACAAACAAATTACTATAAAGGAAAAGTTCGCGAAGTATATACGATCAACGATAAATACCTGGTAATGCAGGTGAGTGATCGTATCTCTGCATTCGATGTTGTATTGCCTCGCACTATACCCTATAAAGGCCAAGTACTCAACCAGATAGCTGCTCAGTTTCTGAATGCTACAAAAGATATTCTGCCTAACTGGATGATCAAATCTCCACTGCCAAACGTTACTATTGGTTACAAATGCGAAACGTACCCTGTTGAGATGGTGATCCGTGGTAACATGACAGGCCATGCATGGCGTACATACAAAAGTGGCAAACGAGAACTGTGCGGTGTGCCTCTGCCAGAGGGTATGAACGAGAATGATTTCTTCGAAGAACCGATCATTACGCCTACTACCAAAGCGCACGAAGGCCATGATGAAGATATCTCTCGAGAAGAGATCATTAAAAGCGGCCTGGTTTCTGAGAAAGAATACGAGCAGCTTGAGAAATATACACGCGCCCTGTTTGAGCGTGGCCGTGAAATGGCTAAAGAGCGTGGCTTAATACTGGTAGATACTAAATACGAATTTGGTAAAATAGGCGATACCATCTACCTGATAGATGAGATACACACTCCGGACTCTTCGCGTTACTTCTACCTCGAAGGTTTTGAAGAGCGCCAGGCTAAAGGTGAGCAGCAGAAACAACTGTCGAAAGAGTTTGTACGCGAGTGGCTGATGGAGAATGGTTTCCAGGGTAAGGAAGGCCAGCAGATACCAGAGATGACCAACGAGGTTGTCAACCGTATCAGCGAGCGTTACATAGAGCTGTATGAGTATGTAACAGGCAAAACTTTTGTAAAAGAAGATGTGAATACAGATGAGCTGGTAACTAAGATCGCCGGCGAACTGGAGCATCTGCCACCGGTACCTCAGCACATAGGTACGCTGTAAGAAAATAAAATTGTTAATGGCAGCTACCTAGCTGCCATCTTACTCTAAAATAGATTTCCATGTCATCTACTACACAACGTATAATAAAAGCCCCAACAGGCAATACACTCAATTGTAAGAACTGGGTAGCAGAAGCTGCTTACCGCATGATACAAAACAACCTGGATCCTGAAGTGGCTGAGCGCCCTGAAGATCTGGTGGTATATGGCGGTATAGGCAAAGCTGCACGCGATTGGCCCAGCTTCGATAAGATACTGGAGCGCCTTAAAGACCTGAACGAAGACGAGACTTTGCTGGTGCAATCAGGTAAGCCGGTAGGCGTGCTGCGCTCGCATAAGGATGCTCCGCGTGTTATCATTGCCAACAGCAACCTCGTAGGCCGATGGGCTACTTGGGAGCATTTCCGCGAACTGGAGGCTAAAGGCCTGATGATGTATGGACAGATGACCGCAGGTAGCTGGATATACATTGGCTCGCAAGGCATCGTACAGGGTACTTACGAAACTTATCTTTCACTGGCCAGCCAGCACTATAATGGCAGCCTGAAAGGCACCCTGAACGTAACTGCCGGCCTCGGTGGTATGGGTGGTGCTCAGCCATTGGCCATCACTATGAATGAGGGTGTATGCCTTGCTGCTGAAATGGAAGAGTGGCGCATGCAGAAGCGTGTAGAGACACGCTACCTCGATAAATACACGCACGATATTGACGAGGCCATCAACTGGGCGCTTGATGCTAAAGCTAAAGGCGAGGCTGTATCGATAGGTGTGTGCTGCAACGTCGTTGATCTGCTGCAACGTCTGATAGATAAGAACATTACCCCTGATACACTTACCGACCAGACATCTGCACACGATGAGCTGATCGGCTATTTCCCAGAAGGATTGAGCGTAGAAGAGGCTAACGCACTGCGTGAGGCTAATCCTGACGAGTATTGCAAACGCTCGCTGGATACCATGGCGCTGCACGTACGCCAGATGCTGGAACTGCAAAAGCGTGGTGCTATCACCTTCGACTATGGTAACAACCTGCGTGGACAGGCGCACGATAAGCGTGGGGTAGAGAACGCTTTCGATTTCCCCGGCTTTGTACCTGCTTATATACGCCCCCTGTTCTGCGAAGGTAAAGGTCCGTTCCGCTGGGTAGCACTCAGTGGCGATCCCGAAGATATTTATACTACCGACCAGGCTTTGAAGGAACTGTTCCCTGACAACAAAGGCCTGCACCGCTGGCTCAATATGGCTAAAGACCGCATCGCATTCCAGGGCCTGCCTGCACGTATATGCTGGCTGGGCATGGGCGAGCGCGAAAAAGCAGGTTTGCTGTTCAACGAGCTGGTGCGTACAGGTAAAGTAAAAGCGCCTATAGTTATTGGTCGAGATCACCTCGATTGTGGTTCAGTAGCATCGCCCAACCGCGAAACTGAAGCGATGAAAGATGGCAGCGATGCCGTTGCCGACTGGCCTATACTCAATGCGCTCATCAACACTGCTGGCGGTGCTAGTTGGGTGTCTTTCCACCACGGTGGTGGTGTAGGCATGGGTTACTCGCTGCATGCTGGTATGGTGATAGTAGCTGATGGCACTCAGGACGCTGAGGAGCGCCTGCGCCGTGTGCTGTTCAACGATCCTGCAATGGGCGTGTTGCGCCATACCGATGCCGGCTACGAGCTGGCAGAGGAAACAGGTAAGAAGTTCGGCCTGGATATGTAATCTGATATTGATTAATAAATAAAGCCTTCCGTTTAGCGGAAGGCTTTGTTGTTTTATACTAAGTCATTTTACATATTCATCGCAAACTCAGGGTACATGGGCGCCTCAGTAGGCTTGCCGAATGTGCTCATTTCTTCTATCGCTTTCTGGTGTATGGTCTTATAGGTTTCGTGCATCTGGTGTATCATCACGCCATAGAAGATGGCCTTATCCAGCATCTTCCTGTTTTTGGTCAGGCTCCACAGTATCAGCTTCCAGAAGTATTTCCTGTCTCCACTTACAATGCCTAGTTTATACACTATACGTGCTACCATGCGCACGTGGTGCAGGGTTATCTTTTCTTCTATCTTAATGCTGTTGTTTTGCGGAAAGCGGTAAGTATCGAAGAAGTTCATCAACCTTTCATACGATTTTGCAGGTGTGTATATATTGTCTATCAAATCGATGAAGCCATTATATAGTACATTGATATCCATGACAGGCACAATGTTAGTATCGCCTTCTGTAAACGCGAATGGTTTCGACAGGCGTTTTTCCATTTTTATCCTGCGGTATAGGTCGGTACCCGGTGGTGCTTTTAGTATGTTTACAATTGGTAATGGTATACCGCTCTCCTGTATAAACTGTACCTGCCTGCGGAATATGGTTTCATCGTCGGTATCAAACCCAACTATAAAGCCGCCCGATATTACAAAGCCTTTGCTATGTATATTATGGATGGTAGTGAGAAGGTTTTTCTTAAGGTTCTGTGTTTTGTGCGATACTTTAAGGCTTTCTTCCGATGGCGTTTCTATGCCTATGAATATATGCCTGAAACCGGCATCCAGCAGCATCTGCATCAGTTCTTCATCGTCAGCCAGGTTCACGGTAAGCTGCGTGGCGAAGTAGAACGTTGGCTTGTTTTTCTTCCTCCATTCAATAAGTGCGGGCAGCAGTTCTGCTTTTAGTATGCGTTTGTTGCCTATCAGGTTGTCATCGGCAAAAAGCACAAGTTGTGTGTGCCCATATTGGCCAATCTCTTCAAGCTCAGCTATTATCTGGTCTGCTGTTTTGGTTCTTGGCCTGCGGCCCAGCAGTGCGGTCACGTCGCAGAAGTCGCACATGTATGGGCAGCCGCGCGAGTACTGCACTATATCGTATAGGTATTGGCTACGGTCTATCAGCTCCAATGCAGGCGGCGGTGTAGTTGTTACATCTGCAAATGCCGGAGTGTTGTACAAGGGTTGTGGTTTTCCTTGTTCTAGGTCTGCTAGAAATAGCGGTAGTGTTATTTCAGCTTCATTCAGCACAAAATGGTCTATATCAGGGAAGCGTATATACTCATGTGTAAACAATGTGCCTCCTGCAACAATTTTCGCACCTAATGCTTTACAGCGTTTTATGATCTCGCCCACCGACTCTTCCTGCACATTCATTGCTGATAGGAATATATAGTCGGCCCATTGTATGTCTTTATCCTGCAAGGGCGAAACGTTGGTGTCTACCAGCTTTTTCTCCCATTGTGCAGGTAGCATTGCAGCCACTGTCAGCAATCCCAACGGCGGGTATGCTGCCTTCTTGTTTACTACTTCCATGAAGTGCTTCATGGCGTAGAAAGTATCAGGCATTTCCGGGTATACTAATAGGATACGCATTGGGGCTTAAAACTACTATTTTTCTATCTAATGCTTTAGGGTTCTACTTCTGTGTCATTCAGTTTTATCTCGCTGTTGCTACGCAGCTTTATATTCAGGAACTCAACGAATAACGAGAAGCCCAGGCAACTGTAGATAATACTCTTGCTCACTTCCTGGTGCAGTCCGCCTGCCACCAGCACTACGCCTATCACTATCAGGAAGCTGAGTGCCAGCATTTGTAATGTTGGGTGCTTGTTTATGATGCGTGACACTGGCCCTGCAAATAACATCATAACAGCTATAGATACTATTACCGCTATTATCATTACCACCACGCTTTCTACAAGGCCCACAGCTGTCAATATCGAGTCGAAAGAGAATACGGCATCTACCAGCACTATCTGTAGTATAATATTGCCAAAGCTCTTAGTACTTTTCTTTTGCTTGGTTTCGGTATGGCCTTTATCCCTCAGTTTGTGGTTGATCTCCAGCGTGCTTTTTACAATCAGAAACATGCCTCCTGCTATCAATATCAGGTCTTTCCAGCTTAGCCCCAGCGGCTCTGGTATCAGCGTTGATAATTTGGGGATAGTTACAACAGCCTCGGTAAGCCCCATCAGCCAGTTGATGCACAAGAGTAGCGCAACACGAAAAACCATGGCCAGCAACAGGCCCATATTGCGTGCCTTACGTTGCTGCTCGGGCGGTAGTTTACCGGCTACTATTGATATAAAGATGATGTTATCAATGCCCAGCACTATTTCCAGGAAGCATAGTGTTATAAGGCTTATCCATATGCCCGGGTCTGCGAAATCTGGTAATATCAGTTCCATGGGCTAAAGATACCGGATATTAGCAAATGAACATTTTACGATTCCTTTTCAGGTGTAGTATCCGTAATATCTGCTACTTGGCGGCAGCATTCGCCGGTCGGGGCCGTAGCGATCTGAATATGCCTATGATAGAAGTTACGTTGAGCGGAAGCTCCAGCACCACATGCAAATAGCTAAGTAAGAATAGCCATACAATACCCATGGTATAGTCTACAGAATACAGTGCTACGCTTGCCAGCCATACAATGATGACCATTACAAACCTGGCTTTAGGTACTTTATGCCATTGTATCACCCGGGTTTTTGAAAACCAGTTGAGATAATGATAAGTATAGGCGAAGCCGATAAGCCTGCCGATAATGATACCAGCCTGCGAATTGAATATGGCATGTATCCATACTGTTTTAGCTTCTTCCATTGAGTTGGCGGTGATGTTGTAGTCAAAGAAGCGCCTCATCAGGTCGATATGCAGGAAATGGAAGCCGATATCGCTGCCATTGCCTGTATATGCAAGCTGGCTGTATTTGCTAGCATGGTAAAACGGCTGATTGGGAAACAGGTATATCAGCAGAACGGGAGTAAGTATAAAGACCAGCACAGATGCGAAACCTAAGCGGCTTTTGCTTTTGAGCGCACCATATAGTATAAACAGGCCGGTGAATACATACACGTGAAACAGTGTAGGCAGTAATATGGTGGTGAGTAATATTATACTGTGTTTGTTGGATATCTGTACGGTGATAAGTATGATGAATACGCCAATGATACGTGCCAGTGTGCTTTTGATGGTTACGAATAGCACTGCCAGCAACATGGTTATCCAGACAAGGTTGGAGCGTATGGACTCGGGCAAGTCTATGATCTCCCAGCTGAAGAAGGCCTGCAATATCAGGAATGTGATTGCTAATGCTAGCAATACCAGGTATACAGAGTCGTATTTATGTTTGGTGTAATACTGCTTGTCGTGCAGCCACGAAATTTCGGTGAGGTAGTGCAGTGGCCCCAGAATCGCATAGCTCAACAGGAACAGCTCGAATGGCACCAGCATGGCCAGTAAGCCCGATAGTAGTATCAAGGCTATGTTGAGGGCATCTATCTTTTCCGTGATGGCTAGCTTCATGCTGGTATATAGTGGGTTGGGCTAAAGATAATACTGCCGATTTTATTATTATATACCTAAGACACCTGCCGTGCGACGTTCGGGCATAGTTCCGGATAGAATACCGGGGGTAGCCCTGTTGCGTTTTGTTGCGTTTTTTGTCAGATTCCTACTTCTCCCCGGTTTGGCGGTTTGGGGGTGTTGTGTAAATCACCCTCACTCCCACCTTAAATAAGGAACGATGATCGATTTGTTGCCTGTCGGCAAGGCTATGTTGTTTTGTGAAGCGGATAGGGTGGTGCATAGCGTAGTTAGTAGCTGAACATAATAGCAAATATACAAAATTTAATTTAAAAATGTCATTGAAATATATCCTTATTTGCGCAAACGCCGCTTTTGTAGTAGCTTATGCTTGTAATACCCGATGCTATGACCGACTATGAAAGGCTGACACAGGCAGTGACCCATTTTACAGGCATGACGCCCGAAGAGTTTGAGCTATCGGCCGACTGCTGGCAGTACCGCACCTACCAGAAGGGCGAGTATTACAACCACTACCGCAATGTGTGCAAGTATATGGGCTTTATACTGGACGGGGTTTTCCGCTCCTATATAATAGATGAAAAGACAGGAGAGGAGAAGAATATATTCCTCTACTCCAGCAATGGCTTCGTCGTTACTTTCAAAAGCTTCATCAACCAGCTGCCCTGCGACTACCATACGCAGGCCATGACGGAATCGCACGTGGTGTATATAGGCATTGCCGACTTGCTATCGCTCTACCAGCGCTCGCATGCGTGGGAGCGGTTTGGCAGGCTGCTGGCACAGCACGCCTTCAATATAGCTATGGAGCGCAATGAGAGCCTTTTGTTCAAATCGCCCGAGGAGCGCTATCTGGACCTCGTGCGCCACCACCCCGATATCTTCAGCAACATACCGCTGTACCATATTTCCTCTTACCTGGGCATACAGGGGCCATCGCTTAGCCGCATACGCAAGCGGCTAGCAAAAACATAGTTATCCGATTTTAACCCGGGTTAAAATCCTTGCCGTTTCTGCGCCTGACCTTTGGGGTATAATAAAACACCCAATATTATGAACTCAAAAACGATCGTATTCATTCATGGTTTATTCGTGAACAATACAAGCTGGAACGAATGGAAAGCTTTTTTTGAAGCTAAAGGCTATAAAGTATATACCCCCGCCAACCCCGGCCATGAGGGTAACCCAACAGATCTGCGTAATAGCATACATCCCGAACTTACCGGGACAGGCTTTGAAGATGTAGTACGAAATGTGATCAACCTCATAGACAAGCTGCCTGAAAAACCGATAGTGGTGGGCCACTCGCTGGCAGGCTTGGTTGTGCAAAAACTGGTGGAACTGGATAAAGCCGTGGCCGGCATAAGTATAGATGGCGCACCGCCTAAAAATGTGCTGGCACCCTGGAGCACCATCAAAATCGTATTTCCCGTGGTGAACTTCTTTAAAGGTAATTCACCGTTTATGGGTAGCCGCGACTGGTACCACCGCGCTTTCTTCAACAACTACACCCAAGAACAAAGTGACAGGTTGTACGACCAGGTAGCAGTACCCGAAAGCCGCCAGATAGCCAGGGATACGCTTTTGAAATCATTTGCCAAAATTGACTTCAGCAAACCGCACGTGCCGCTGCTGTTTATTGGTGGCGAGAAGGATAACATCTTCCCTGCCGCATTTACCAAACGTATAGCGGGCTCTTACAAGCACAATGGCAGCATTACCGATAATAAAACCTTCGCAGGCCGTAGCCATTATATATGTGGTGAGGATGGCTGGCAGGAGGTAGCGCAGTATGTGTATGACTGGATACAGAAACTGGGTTAGTTTTATAAACGCGCCGGGTGGCGACACTCGGCGCTATTTGCGCTAACTTTATAACTCTTATGATAACAGGCAAACTAATAAGCAACCCACGCACGCTGCTGCTGATAGATGGCATCGGCGCACTTGTGACGGCACTGTTGCTGGTGCTGATACGGAATGTTTTCAACGAGTATTTTGCTATGCCGGTGGCTGTGCTGAACATGCTGGCCGGTATCGCTTTCTGCTTTAGCCTGTTCTCGCTGGGCAGCTATGCGCTTGCCAGGGCTAGCTGGCGTAGCTGTCTCCATATCATCAGCATAGCCAACCTGCTGTATTGCTGCCTTACGCTGGGGCTGCTGGTATATCATTACCAGCAGGTGACGGCACTGGCTATCGCTTATTTCTTAGGTGAGGCCGGTATTATCTTCGGGTTGGTAGTGGTGGAGCGGAGGGCTGTGTCGGGTGGTAACGCCTGACATTACTGTAAGGCTATACAGCCTTATCTTTGCACACCGATGAACACACATATACAGCATATACAGGAGCGCATTGCGCCTATTAAGGCGGCCATTACGAAGCATAAGGTTTACCCGGCTATCACTACCATCGATGATGTGAAGGTGTTTATGAAGCACCACGTTTTTGCCGTGTGGGATTTTATGTCGCTGCTGAAATCGCTACAAAACAGCCTAACCTGCACCAGCCTGCCCTGGCTGCCTGTGGGCAATGCTACCACCCGCTACCTGATAAACGAGATAGTGACCGGTGAGGAGGCAGATGTGGATGAGCAGGGCGAGCGCATGAGCCATTTTGAGCTATACCAGCGTGCCATGCAGCAGGCGGGTGCCGATACGGCCCAGATAGGCGATTTTATAGCCCTGCTGCAACAGGGTAAGCAGTATAACGATGCCCTGGACGCGGTGAACGCACCGCAGAGTGTAAAAGACTTTGTGCGCTTCACCTTTGATATAGTGTATAGCAACAAACCGCATGTGCAGGCCGCAGTGTTCTGCTTTGGGCGCGAAGACCTGATACCAGATATGTTCCACTCGATAGTGGCGGATATATCCAAACAGTTTCCCGATTTCATATCGACCTTTAAATACTACCTGGAGCGCCATATAGAAGTAGACGGCGACCACCACAGCCAACTGGCGCTGGAAATGACGGCCAACCTTTGCGGCGATAATGAAGCGTACTGGGGCGAAGCCTACGAAGCGGTAACAAAATCGCTGGAGATGCGGGTGAAGCTATGGGATGGCATATATGATGAGATAAAGGGTGCTTAGTCCTGAGTTGCCAACTCAGGACAGCTTACGAGGGTTATATTGTGTTTTGTGGCCTGAATAAATTTGTAGGGGCATTATTGAAATACTTTCTGTTTATGTCATTTGCTAAGTCAAATACTTCGTAGGAATATATAAGGTCTGGATTAAACCTTTCAATAAGTTCTCGTTGATAATAGTCGTCATCATATTCGGTCATCCCTAAACCATGCAGGCCGTTAGCTATTTCTTTTGTCAGATCATTAAAGTCAGATATGAGTTTTTTTGTTCCGAGTTTAACACTTTCAGAATCGCTAATAAATTCAATTGTTTTAAATTGCATTATACCTAAGGTATGTGGCCTTCGATTTAGAAAATGATTTACATATTCAATAATTCTGAAAAATTTCGGCCTATTAAAATTTTCGTAAATAATAATAGCCATCGCAATTTGTCTCAATCGTAAATTATTTGTTTCCTTTAAAATAATTGGACTGTATTTTCGATTGATTGATGCAAATTGAATTTCAAGATATTTATCTTTCCGTTTTGCCTTCTTCTTATCAGTGATACTAATATTATTAATTGTATTGTATACAAATACAACGATGATAATCCACAGTTCATTTGAAATATTATTAAAGTCAGGAAGTAAATTTGATTTAGTTTGTATGAATTTGACATAAGTAAAGTCGGCGAGCGCTATAATAAATATGTAGTAAAATATTTGTTTTGGCCAATTGATTAAACTCCCTCTGTTTATAACAATATTAAAGACTGACCTAAATACTACATAATAGACTGAGACAAAGTATATATTTTTTATAAAGGCATCAAGATGTATTGAATAAAATATCGCGCTAACAATAATAATAAAAACAGTAGGGGTAAGTACACGAATTAAAAAGTTGAAAGCTGGCGCCTCTTCTGTTTCCATAAAAGTTGTCAACTGGTAATATCCTAGATTACGAGGGGAATGTTGCCCAATGAAGTTAATTAGGAAAAATAATACAATCGCGAGTATGATATGTGTGATTGTGATGATTATCATCAATATAAATTTGTGGTTCTGAATAGATATTAAACTATGAAAATGACATGATTAAAGGTTGAGTTTTGACTTCAAGGTGCTATTTTTATTAATCCATCTATTAGCTTCTTCGATCAGGCTAGACCAGTCTGCAACAAAGTCCAAAAGAGTGAAGCTATCTTTCTGATTTATTTTGCCATATCCTTCAAACTCGGCAGTTTTAGCGGGGACAAGGACTTTAAATTCATTCTTTTCAACTTCTTTTTTTAAATGGGAAATGACATAAACCTCTTGATTTTTTAGTTTTGATGCTATCTCAACAGGAAGAAAAATATCATTGCTATGCCTCCAAATATTCTCTAATCCATCTATATATGTTGATGAAAAAAATAGTTCATAGCTGTAAAACTCTTCATAAAATTGCATGTAAGGTTTAAGCAGGCTAAATCTCATCGTCGCACTATCTCCACTTATGATTAGTGTAGCTTTATTTAAATCTTCGAGCAATTCGAATACTGCCTTTGTCTGCCTTTCAAGTAATGTGGTTTCTATGCCATACTTATTAAATAGCCTAAGTGCAATCAGTAGTGTAAGCAAGGATGCAAAAGAGGCAACAAAATCCACCCCAACTGAAAGTGATTCGTTAGTCTGCTTTGAGAATGCAAAGGGAACTAGTATCACAATTAAGGCTAAAAAGATAACAGCAAAAATTATACTACGGCTCATTGTGAATTTTTATAAATATAAATACAAAAGCCGCTCATCCGAGCGGCTTTTACTTTATAATTCAGTTGCAATAAACATCAATCATCTAGTTTCAGCACAGCGAGGAAGGCTTCCTGTGGTATGTCAACAGAACCTATCTGGCGCATACGTTTTTTACCTTCTTTCTGTTTCTCCAGCAGCTTGCGCTTACGGCTAATGTCACCACCATAACATTTGGCGGTTACGTCTTTACGCATGGCCGAGATGGTTTCTCGCGAGATGATCTTGGCACCTATGGCGGCCTGTATGGCTATCATAAACTGCTGGCGGGGCAGTAGCTCCTTCAGCTTGGCGCAGAGCTTGCGGCCAAAATCGTTGCCACGGCTGCGGTGTATGAGGGCACTGAGGGCATCCACTTTGTCGCCGTTCAGCAGTATATCCATCTTGCATATATCGCTTTCGCGGTAGTCGATGGGGTGATAGTCGAACGAAGCATAGCCGCGGGTAGATGATTTCAGCTTATCGTAGAAGTCGAAAACGATCTCGGTGAGCGGCATCTCAAATATCAGTTCCACACGCGTAGGGGTGAGGTAGTGCTGGTTAATGAGCTGGCCACGCTTGCCGAGGCATAGGCTCATGATGTTGCCGATATAGTCGGGCAGGGTGATGATCTGTGCACGGATGAACGGCTCTTCGATGCGGTCGAGGCGCGAAGGGTCTGGCATTTCCGATGGGTTGTTCACGGTAACAGGCACATCCTTATCGCGCGTCAGGTAGGCTTTGAAGCTTACGTTGGGCACGGTAGTGATCACCGTCTGGTTGAACTCGCGCTCGAGGCGCTCCTGGATGATCTCCATATGCAGCATTCCTAAGAATCCGCAACGGAAACCAAAGCCAAGTGCCTGCGATGTTTCGGGCTCGAAGGTGAGGGAGGCATCGTTGAGCTGGAGTTTTTCCATGCACTCGCGCAGCTCCTCAAAATCGTCGGTCTCTACAGGGAAGATACCTGCGAATACCATCGGCTTCACTTCCTCGAAGCCTTTTACGTCTTCGGTAGTAGGGCGGGCCACGGTGGTGATGGTATCACCCACTTTTACATCTTTGGCATTTTTGATACCGGTGATGATATAGCCCACGTCGCCGGCCGATACGGTTTGCTTAGGGGCAAGGCCGAGTTTCAGCACGCCTATCTCGTCGGCAAAATACTCGCCGCCTGTATGGTAGAATTTTACTTTGTCGCCTTTTTTTATGGTGCCGTTCTTTACCCTGTAGTAGGCTATGATACCACGGAAGGAGTTGAAAACGCTATCGAATATTAGTGCCTGCACGGGTGCCTCGGGGTCGCCTTTAGGTGCCGGTATACGGTCGATGATGGCATCCATAATGTCCTGAATACCGATGCCTGATTTGCCGCTTGCCAGGATGATGTCTTCGGGCTTGCAGCCGATGAGGTCAACGATCTGGTCGGTCACTTCGGGTATCATAGCGCCTTCCATGTCTATCTTGTTGATGACAGGGATGATCTCGAGGTCGTTATCGAGGGCGAGGTAGAGGTTGGATATGGTTTGCGCCTGTATGCCTTGTGAAGCATCAACCAGCAGCAGTGCGCCTTCGCATGCCGCCAGCGCGCGCGATACCTCGTAAGAGAAATCGACGTGGCCGGGAGTGTCTATGAGGTTGAGGCGGTATTTCTGCCCGTTATGCTCATAGTCCATCTGTATGGCGTGGCTCTTGATGGTGATACCTTTCTCACGTTCCAGGTCCATATCATCGAGCACCTGCGCCTGCATATCGCGTTCGGATATGGTTTTGGTAAACTCCAGCAGGCGGTCGGCCAGGGTACTTTTACCGTGGTCGATATGGGCGATGATACAGAAATTGCGAATATTTTGCATGCTACTTAAAAAAGAAGTGCAAAGGTACAGAAAAATAAGGGTTTGCGGTGATATATTATGGGTGTGATAGCATGAAAAAAGCCCCGCAATTGCGGGGCTTTTTGGCAATAAACTGTATGAATGAGATTAGATAACGCGAACGTTAACTGCATTTAAACCTTTTTTACCATCTTGAACTTCGTAAGAGACATTGTCTTTCTCACGTACTTCGTCGATAAGACCAGAAACGTGAACGAAAATGTCCTGACCACCATTTGTTGGTGTAATGAAACCGAAACCTTTGGTTTCATTGAAAAACTTAATTGTACCTTCTTGCATTGTATTGCACTTAAAATTAATAAAGCGCAAAGATACAACATACTTTCAATAATTTATCATTTATTTTTAAGTGAGGTGACTGTAGATGCGTGAGAACCGCTGCCAGTAAGGCTATCAGCAAATAAAAAGCCCCGCAATTGCGGGGCTTTTTATGAGTGTCTGGAAACAAGATTAGAGCCTTGCTTTCACGTTGGCTATATCCTGCAGGCGTTTTTCTGCCAGTTTCATGGCCGCGGCCTGTGTATGTATCTTTTCAGCTGCAGAGAGGTCGAATATCTCCATCGTACGGTCGTATATCTTTTCTACGTTGCCCATTACGCGCTCGCGGTTGTAGCCATCCAGCTCGGCGCTTACGTTGATGAGGCCACCGGCGTTTATCAGGAAGTCGGGTACGTAGATGATGCCTTTTTCTATCAGCATAGGGCCGTGTATATTTTCATCGGCTAGCTGGTTGTTGGCAGCACCGGCGATAACAGGGCATTTCATTTTGCTGATGCTATCGCTATTGACCGTAGCACCCAGTGCGCAAGGCGCGTAGATGTCGAACTCTTTGTTAAAGATATCGGCACCGTCTATTACTTCCACCGTGCGGAATTTATCTACGGTCTCTTTTATTTTCTCGTTGTTGATATCGGTGATGTATACTTTAGCACCTTCCTCTATCAGGTGGCCTACCAGGTACTGGCCCACGTGGCCTACACCCTGTACCAGCACTTTTTTGCCGCTCAGGTTGTCGCTGCCCCATTGTTTTTTAGCTGCGGCCTTCATGCCTACAAATACGCCATAGGCTGTAAAAGGAGAAGGATCGCCGCTGCCGCCCATATACTCAGGCACACCGGTTACCGATTCGGTTTCCAGCGCTATGTATTCCATATCGCGGGCAGATGTATTTACGTCTTCGGCAGTGATGTACTTGCCATTCAGGCTGTCAACAAACTTGCCATAACGGCGCCACAGCGCTTCAGATTTTACTTTTTTAGCATCGCCAATGATAACGGCTTTACCGCCACCTAGGTTCAGGCCGCTGATGGCCGCTTTGTAGGTCATGCCGCGACTCAGGCGCAGGGCATCGATAACGCCTTCTTCGTGTGTATTGTAGTTCCACAGGCGTGTACCACCCAGGGCGGGGCCCAGCGTAGTGTTGTGGATAGCGATGATCGCGTTAAGACCGGAGTTGGGGTCGTGACAGAAAACCACTTGCTCGTGGCCCATCTGTTGCATTAAGTCAAATACAGATTGCTGCATGTGTGTTAGTTGAGAGGCGAAAATAGGTAATTATCGGGCAATTAGGCAATTCGACATTAGGCAATTCGACAATTGAACAATCGGTCATTGAAAGCCTGTAATAAATGAGGCGTTGGCAAGTTGTTTAATTGTATAATAGACTCATTACTTCCACTGTATCACTTCATTGCCGGTAGCCAGGTATAGGCGTTGGAACTTAGCGGGGTCGAGTATATAGTTGCCGGTAAACTGGCCGAAGGCAGGGAGTATCATACGGTCTTTATCCTGTGCAAAGCAGTCGAGCTTCATAGAGGTGCGCCCTTTGCCGCTGATGCGCAGGGCGGGGTGTACGTGGCCATGAATGCAAAATTGCGTGCACTGCTCAGGCACATCGTGCGCTATGTGGAATGGCCCCACATCAAGGCCCGTTTTATGTAATTGCAGGTTCCATTGTGTGTAGGTATCGTCGGGGAGTATGTCGTGGTTGCCTGTTACAAAATCGATATGCAATTGCTGATGTGCATTGCGCCAGTGCGCAAAAAGATCGACACCGGAATTGTGCTTGCTGTGAAATAAATCACCAGCTATGATAAGGCGCTGTATATCATGTTGTTTTATAAGCGATGCCAGTTTTATCTCGTCGTTGCTTTGGGTATTACCCGGTATCGCTATGCCGTGTTTGCGAAAGTGGGCGCTTTTGCCCCAATGCAGGTCGGCCACTATTAACGTGTGCGTTTTTGCCCAGTACAGTGCCCGATCGGGCAATAAAACAACCTGCTCACCCTGCAAAACAATCTCTAACATAGTTAGTTACAAAAATATGGAAACATAGCGTGCAATAGCTTTTAAAGTTCGTGGTATGCTTCTTATATTTACAATACCATTTACGATAAGTAAATCCATCCATTTATATGAAAACTGTTTTATTGATAGAAGACAATGCGGATGTGAGGATGGTGATGACGGAGGTGCTGGAAAACGCAAATTACAGAGCTGTGGTAGCTGCCGACGGCCGCGAAGGGATAAGGCTGGCAGGGAAAGAAAAGCCCGATGTGATTGTATGCGATATAATGATGCCAGGCATGGATGGCTATGAGGTAATAGGGCAATTGCAAAAAAATCCGGAGACAGAGGGCATACCATTTATATTCATGACAGCGCTGGGCGACCGTAACGAGGTGCGCAAAGGCATGGAACTTGGTGCGGATGACTATATAACGAAACCCTTGCTAAGCGGTGATGAACTGACAAACGCCATTGAAGCAAGGCTGAAGAAATCGGAAAAAATAAAGCACGCTATAGGAGCAGGACTGGACGGACTGGATAACCTGATGGCTACTGCTACGGGACAAGATCCGCTGCATACGCTGACGGATAAAGAGACCGCTATATATAAAAAGAAGCAGCCCATATATCTTGAAGGGGAAATGCCATCTTACCTCTATTTTATAAAAGAAGGGAAAGTAAAGGTGTATAAAACCAACGAAGATGGTAAAGAGCTTGTAACAGCTATATATACAACCGGCGAATTTATAGGCTATACCGCCATCATTGAAGATGAGATGTATAAGGAGTCGGCAGAAACAATGGATGAATGTGTGATAGCCAAGATACCTGCCAAGCACTTTAAAGGCTTGCTGAATACCAATATAGAGGTGATGCAAAAGTTTGTGCAATTGCTGGCCAGCAATGTGAGCGAGCGCGAAAGGCAGCTGCTGGAGCTTGCATATAGCTCGCTACGCAAAAAAGTGTCCAGCGCGCTCATCAGCATCTATCGCAAATTTAAAGGTGATGGACAAGAAGCTGGTGCGATAAGGATAAACAGGGAGAACCTGGCTAACTTTACAGGTACAGCTAAAGAATCAGTAATACGCACCCTCAGCGATTTTAAGGATGAAAAGCTGATAGATATACGAGAGGGGCAGATAGTGATATTGAACGAACAGAAGCTGATGGGTATGCTCAACTAAACAACATTGTGATTTTTAAAAGAAGATGGCGCAGATATATCTGCGCCATCTTCTTTTATTGGGTGTAGCTACTGTCTTTCTCCGCGGTTGAAGAATGCATCAAGCTTGCGCTGTAGTGTAGCAGCAGATGCGTTGTAATATATATTCAGCCTCGGCGATTCGTAAGAGTAGGGTTTTTTCTTCTTTCTTGCACCGCGGCTTTCAGCCATGTTTATCTTGCTATAGGTAGGTAGTTGCACATAGTCGTGGTTCAGCACTACCAATTTGTGTGTGTTATACACCTCGTTGCCGGGTACGTTGGGCAGCTCCGAGCCATCTTTGCGATACCATTCGCCTGATACTTCGTTGTCGGACAGCATATTGCCGAAGTAGGCAATGAAAAAGCTGGTGTCACCCTGTGCAATAATATTATTTACCGGTTTCAGATTCTTATCGAATAGCACACCATCAAACTGCCTGTTCTTGATCTTAGGTACATCGGTATCGTAAAAGAAGTATACCGGGCAAAACCTGAAGTTGGCGCTAAAGTCGGCTATCATTTTATCTCTTATGCTATCCCGGTCGGCTACTAATGCATTCAGTTTGCGGGTGTCTTTTGTACGCTCAAAATGCTGTTGCATGCGTTGATAGGTGAATATCTGCACCAGCAACACTTTAGGAGGATTCAAACGCAGCCTGTCGCGAAATTTTCCGTATCCCTGCGCTTGAGATTGGCTTGCCATACACAGGCAAAGTATAAGCAGCCATATGGCCTTGCTGATGAAATGCTTCATGCCTGTAAAAGTACTAAAAAACAAAACCTTCCCGAAAGGGAAGGTTTTGCGGATTGCTGAAATATGACAGTCTTATTGCATCTGCATGTACTTGCCAGCACGTTGCAACTGCACGTTGAATGTTTTCTCGATAGCATCGCCCGTCGCTACGTCGCCGGCAGTTTTGGCTGTCTGGCTCAGTATGTTCATTATCGATAGGTCGCGCTGTATATCATTGGCCATGCCATCCCTGCGTTCTTCAGGCAGGCTCATGATATAATTGAGGTCGTGTGTTGCGTTTTCTACCAGTCGGTTAGACAGCTTAGCGCCTTTAGCTTTGTCGCCCGCCCTGTAGTAGCCAATGGCTACATAATAAGCGGTAGCATCGTAGAAGTATGATTTCTCAGAGATGTTGGTCATCACTTTATCCAGTATGGCTACGGCTTCAGTGTTTTTGCCCTGAGCAGCCAGCTCGCCTGCGATACGGCCTGCGTTTACACGGTAGGCAGCAAACATGATCCTGTTCTTCTCATCATAGTATACATCGTTACGCTCGGCATTGCCCCATTTGTATTTGTTCATAAACAGGTCGTAGCTTTTCTCCAGATCTACAGAACCCATTTCCTGCGGCATAAGTTTAGGGCCTGTAGTTTTGAAAGGTAGCAGGCGGTATACACTACCTTCTAACCTCATGTAGTCTTCCATGCCTATGTAATTATCGCCCGGCAGGCCACCACCGAAGTATACAGGCCTGTTCCAGCCTTGCGATGCTATGGTGGATATTATGTTCATGGTAGCTATATCGTCTTTAAAGGCGATGTCTTTAGGGAAAGTGAATGTGATATCAGTTGAGACACCTGCGGTATCAGCAGCTTTTATCCAGCCCCTTTTCACCAGCTCATCTTTGCTGAGCGATGGTACAGTAAAGTTTTTGGTAGGCAGGAAGTTTTCCATTTCGCTGCCACCATAGCTTATTTTGTTTTGCTGGTCGTCGCTGGCTATGAATTTGCAAATGTCAGCAAGCGGGAAATAGCGGTCTTGGGGTACGCGGCCATTGTTGGCATAGCGTATATAGTTGCGACGGTCGCCTATGTACTGGTCGCGTGTCCAGATCATAGGTACAGCATCGGCATCGTTTATTTTATAGTTCAGCTGGTCTATATACCAGTCGATACCCAGCAGGCTCATGTTTATGACACGTACATCGGGGCGCATGCCTTCGATCTCCTGCATATACCATACAGGGTAAGTGTCATTATCGCCAAAGGTGAAGAGCAGTGCATTTTTCTCGCAAGACATCAGCGTGTTGTAAGCACTTGCCCATGCCAGTGTTTTCTTGCTACGGTCGTGGTCGTCCCACTCTTCTGCCGCCATCAGCGCAGGTACTGCGCCAAGGCACAGAACGGTAGCCAGTATAGCCCCCGGTGCGCCTTTTACTGCTTTGCCAAAGAACTCAGCAACCATCAGCACGCCAAGGCCTATCCATATAGCAAATGCGTAGGTAGAACCCGCAAAAGCGTAGTCACGCTCACGTGGCTGTATCGGTGGCATGTTGAGGTAAATGGCAATGGCTAAACCTGTGAAGAAGAACAGCATCATAGTAGTGATACCATCGCGTTGGGCACGGTTGAACTGGTAGATCAGGCCGAGTATACCCAGTATAAAAGGCAGGAAATACAGTTGGTTGCGGGCCGGGTTATTTTTATATCCATCGGCCATCTGGTCGAAATCGCCAAGGCCACGGAGGTTGTTGTCGATCAGTTTTATACCTGATATCCAGTTGCCGTTTTTAGCTTCGCCTTGTCCTTCCATATCGTTTTGGCGGCCGGCATAGTTCCACATGAAGTACCTCCACCACATCCAGTCAACCTGGTAGTTGAAGAAGAAACTGAAGTTATCGGCTGAAGTTGGTACTTCACCTTCAGACAGTCCCAGGTAGTTTTTGTAGAAGTTAACGTGCGACTGGTCGTTATTGTCCCAAATACGAGGGAAGAAGCGTTTATCTGAAGCTTCGTATACCTGCTCCAGTTTTTCGCCTACTACTTCGTAACGGTCTTTGCCGCCTTTTTGCGAGCGGGCGTATTTATCGCCTGTTTTCTTGTAGTCTACAGGGCGCGATGTGAAATCAGGGCCATACAGCAGCGGGTTAGAACCAAACTGCTCGCGCTGCAGGTATGAGGTAAGGCTGATAGCATTGTCGGGGTTGGTCATGTCGATAGGTACATCGGCACGAGAGCGTATGATTGGTGCCAGGTAGCTCATAAAGCCAATAAGCACGAAAGTGAGCGACAGCATACCTATGTGCAGCAGGTAGTTGCCCTTCTTTTTGGCATACATGATAGACCATACCAGAGCTGCAACCAGCAGTATGATGAATACGATAGCGCCTGAATCGAAAGGCATTCCAAAGCTGTTCACAAACAGGAGGTCGAATTTAGAGGCCAGTATAGGCACACCTTGCAGCATACCAAATTGCACGATACCCAGCATTACGCAGCTCACCACAAAAGCAATGATGGTGTTCATCGTAGTTACTTTGTAGCGCTTGTAGTAGTATACCATACCTACAGCCGGTATAGCAAGCAGGTTCAGCAAGTGGACACCAACTGAAAGGCCTGTTACATAGGCTATCAGTACCAGCCACCTGTCGGCATAAGGTTTGTGGGCGATATGCTCCCATTTCAGGATGGCCCAGAATGTAAATGCTGTAAATAGCGATGATGTGGCGTAAACCTCAGCCTCAACCGCGGAGAACCAGAAGGTGTCGGAGAAGGTGTAAGCCAAACCACCCACCAGGCCAGCGCCTATTATCTGCACCAGTTTGCTGGTATCAGGCTCTTCATCGCCGGGCGAGAGTATTTTTTTAGCAAAGTGTGTGATGGTCCAGAACAGGAACAGGATGGTAAGGCCACTAGCTACTGCCGACCATGCGTTGATCATCATGGCCACTTTCTGTACGTTGCCACCAGCCAGCAAGCCGAACATACGTTGGATGAGCATGAACAGCGGTGCGCCGGGGGAGTGGCCTACCTCTACTTTGTAGGCACACGACAAAAACTCACCGCAATCCCAGAAACTGACAGTGGGTTCCATAGTAATAAGGTACACGAGCGTTGCGATACCACCCGTGATCCAACCGAATAGGTTGTTAACTTTGCGAAAATTCATGCAGCTTTATTTTGACAGGCAACAAAAATAGAAAAATAGGGCAATGCACCTAATAGCGCTAAGTGATTTAACAAATTTATATATATACTGTTGTAGAGGGGAGCGTTACACCAGCAGGTTGCTGAGGCTCTTCATTTTGTCGGCATCCAGTTGCTGGGCCAGTTGTATATCGGGCAGAGTGCGCAATAACTGGGCTATGGTGGCAGCGTCGTCTTCTATATTATAGTTTTGTATCAGCCATATATAGTCCAGCTGTTTTGCCTCGGGCAGTATGGTCTCTTTCTCGTTCTTCACCTTGTATAAGAGGTGCTTGCAGCCACTGAGTGGTACACAATATTGGTACACTGCGAAATAGTATACTTTATTATCCTTTTTCTTGAGCTCAATATCCAGCTCGGGCTGGCGGATGAATTTGGTAGAGAAGTGATTGTTGATGAGCCAGCAGAGCTTGTAAGCGGGTAGGGCGCTGCCGATGCCTATCAGCGCACTATCGGCAAAGAAATCTTCTTCCATCGCCGCGGTATCCAGCATCAGTTTCGACATGGTAGCCTGCCTTATTATTTACTTCAAAATTCGGGCTTATTTGTATATTTCCAAATAATTCATCCATCCCGTATATGCCTATAGCTACCATTGTCATCCTCGTTTTTCTGCTACTGCTTATCTTTTTCTGTTTCGTAACGGTGCAGCAGGGCACGGTAGCCGTTATCACTATATTCGGCAAGTTTCGCCGCATCATGCGGCCGGGGCTTAACTTCCGCATCCCCCTTATTGAGAACATATACAAGCGCATCTCGTACCAGAACCGCTCGATAGAACTGAAATTTCAGGCTATAACGCAAGACCAGGCCAATGTGAACTTCTCAGCTATGTTGCTGTATGCTGTGCTCAACCAAGAGTCGGAAACAATACAGAACGTAGCATTCAAGTTTGTAGACGACCGCAACTTCATGCAGGCGCTGGTGCGCTCGGTAGAGGGTGCTGTGAGGGCTTTTGTGGCTACGAAGAAACAATCGGAGATACTGCAACTGCGCACCGAAATAATACTGCATGTAAAAGAGCAGCTGGATAAGCAACTGGAAGACTGGGGCTATCACCTGCTGGATTTGCAGATGAACGATATCACCTTTGATGAAGTGATTGTGCAGTCGATGGCTAAGGTAGTGGCATCGAACAACCTGAAAGCAGCTGCCGAAAACGAAGGCCAGGCACTACTGATAACCAAGACCAAGGCCGCCGAGGCTGACGGTAATGCCATAAAAATATCGGCTGAGGCTGAGCGACTGGCAGCACAGCTCCGCGGACAAGGTGTAGCCCTTTTCCGCGAGGAGGTAGCAAAAGGTATGGCGCTGGCTGCCAAAGAAATGCAGCAGGCCAACCTGGACGCATCCTTTATATTATTTTCTATGTGGACGGATGCGGTGAAGCATTTTGCCGAAAATGGCAAGGGGAATACCATATTTCTCGATGGTTCTACGGAATCGATGCAGCGCACCATGCAGCAATTGATGTCAACCGTACAGGGATCCAGCATAGTAAAAGATAAGGGTTAATGGATTCAAGAATTGAAATAGAGCATAGTAAGGGCAAAATCGTAGCATTCCTTCTGGGGGCTATAGTTTTTATTGCGCTAGGGTGGGTGTTTATGATTAACCCCGATGCATTCATTTCCTCCGCTAGCAAAAACGCCATATATATCAGGGTTATAGGTGTCATAACTATAGTCTTCTTCGGCCTTTGTCTCATCTTCATTGTCCGTAAACTCTTTGATAAGAATCCCGGTCTCGTCATCGATAAGGATGGTATAACGGATAATTCAAATGCCACCAGTGTTGGGCTGGTTGAATGGAAGGATATTACTGGGATGGAGATAAGGCAAATTAAGTCTACACGTTTCCTGGTGCTGCACACCAGCAATCCTGAAAAGTATATAACAAGGGTTCAGAACCCAATATTGAGACAAGGAGTGGTATTTAATTACAGCACCTATGGCTCACCCATAGCTATTATATCAACCTCTTTAAAAATAAGCTTCGATGACCTTGTGAGGCTGATATCTACCGAACTTGAGAATAGAACCATATATGAATAATTTTATCATTAAAATTCTCTTTTTGGTTTTCCCGCAATGCTTACTTTTGTGTCCCTGATATCAACCTCCGGTAAATTTTTCCAGGCGTTTTGCGTGTCAGGTTATCCGCTATTTTAGCATCAACTTTTTATTATGATAGATGTATTGCTTGGTTTGCAATGGGGCGATGAGGGCAAAGGAAAGATCGTTGACTTTCTGGCTGCCAACTACGATATCATTGCACGTTTCCAGGGCGGGCCTAACGCCGGCCATACCCTGTATGTAGATGGTAAGAAAGTAGTATTGCATACCATACCATCGGGCGTGTTCCATAATCATTGCCTGAACCTTATAGGCAATGGTGTAGTGATAGACCCCGTAACGCTGGAAAAAGAAATAGCCAACATACTGCCGCTACAGCCCGATGTGCTGAGCCGCCTGTATATATCGCAGAAGGCCCACCTGATAGTGCCTACGCACCGCGCACTCGACGCTGCATCAGAAGCGGCAAAAGGTAAAGACAAGATAGGCTCTACACTGAAAGGTATAGGCCCTGCTTATATGGATAAGACCGGCCGCAATGGCCTGCGTGTAGGCGATGTGCTGAGTAAGAACTTTGATAAGAAATACGAAGCACTGAAGGCTAAACACTTGCAGATGCTGAAACAATATGATGAAGTGCCTGACTATAGTGAGTGGGAAGCACAGTTTATGAAAGCGGTAGACTACCTGCGCAGCTTGCAGATAGTCAACGCTGAATACTGGCTGGATATGCACCTGAAGGATGGCAAGACCGTGCTGGCTGAAGGTGCACAAGGTAGCATGTTGGATATCGACTTCGGTACTTATCCGTTCGTTACCTCATCTAACACCATAGCTGCAGGTGTATGCAATGGCCTTGGTGTTGCACCATCTCGCATAGGTGAGGTGTATGGTATTACCAAAGCATATTGCACGCGTGTAGGTGGTGGCCCGTTCCCTACCGAACTGGAAGATGAAGTAGGTGAGGCACTGCGTAAAGCAGGCCATGAATTTGGCGCTACTACAGGCCGCCCACGCCGCTGTGGCTGGATAGACCTGGTAGCCCTGCGCTATGCTGTAATGCTGAGCGGTGTTACCAAGCTTATCGTTACCAAGACGGATGTGATGGACGAGTTTAACCCAATACAAGCTGCAGTTGCATACAATATAGAAGGTAAAGAAACTAAGGAGTTTCCTTACGATGTTTGCGATGCGGCTATTACCCCTGTTTACCAGGCGTTCCCCGGTTGGGATAAACCGCTGGCGGCATGCACTAGTTACGAGGAAACACCACAGGTTTTTAAAGACTATTGCAAGTTTGTAGAGCAGTATCTTGAAACCAAAATCGCCTATGTATCAAACGGTACCGGGCGTCATCAACTGCTGCATATTCCTTAGAAAAAAATTAATATTTTTCGAGCGGAAAAAAAATTTGGCAAATTCACTAAACAATTAAAATTTTACGCCATCAACTGTATGAGCGCTATGAAATCGAACGACAATAAAAAAGCGGCAGCACCAAAGAAGAGCACTCCTGCGAAAGCTACAACCCCGGCTAAAAAATCTGCTTCAAAAGCGAAAGAAGTAGACGAAGATGATGATGAGCTGGATGAAGAAATAGAAGAAACTCCGAAGAAGAAAACAGCTGCTAAGAAGACGGCATCAAAGTCGAAAGCCAAAAACGACGATGATGATGACGATGACGACGATGATGATGTAGAGGACGACGATGATTATGGCAAAGATGATGAAGAAGATTTTGACCTGGATAAAGAGTTCGAAGAATTTGATATGCCAAAGTCGAAAACTAAAGCAGGCAGCGGTGCTAAAAAATCATCTAAGTCTGACGACGATTTTGATGACGATTTCAAAGACCTTGGCTTTTTTACCGAAGAAGGCGGTGGCTTTGATGATGAAGAGGACGACGATTATTAATATCAATACAGGTAGCCTTGCAACGCAACATAGCTAAGTATAGCATAGCTGCCCAACAATACAAGCAATTAAAGCAAAGGATGCTGAACTGGTCGAAACAGTTCAGCATCCTTGTTTTTTTGGATAGCAATAACTACTCTGATAAGCATGGCCGCTACGAATGTATGATGGCAGCAGGAGTAAAGCGGGTGGTTTCGGGTTTTGACGAAATGCAACAACTGCATGCTAAACAACCTGATTGGCTGTTTGGGCATATTGCTTACGACTATAAGAATACATTGGAACCCAAACTGAGCTCCGCACATGAGGATAAGCTTGGTTTCAGCCAGTTTTATTTCTTTGTGCCCGATGTAGTGCTGCATATCAATAGCGCAAAGACTGAACTGACAATAGAGTGCTTCGACGATCCTGCACAGATACATGAAGCTTTGTTGGCTAGTAGTGATGTGCCTGAACAGGATGTGCCGAAACTGACTTTTACGCGCACAGTATCGCAAAATGAATACCTGCAAACTATAGATGCGTTGCGCAAGCATATTGCCGATGGCGATTGCTACGAGATCAACTATTGCTGCGAAGGATATAGTAAGGGTGTTGATATTCAGCCCCTGTCGGTATACAATGCTTTGAACGCATTGTCTCCTGCGCCGTTCTCAACTTACTACCGCAATGGTGCGCAATATATGATGTGCGCCAGCCCCGAGCGCTATGTATGTAAGCGCGATACTACTATTTTGTCTCAGCCGATAAAGGGCACGGCCCGCCGCGATGCGGATGCCGCTACCGATGAGCGGATAAAAAATGAACTGCTACACAGTATAAAAGACCGGGCTGAGAATGTGATGATAGTAGACCTTGTACGGAATGACCTTGCCCGTAGTTGCGAGGTGGGCAGTATACAGGTAGATGAGTTGTTCGGTATATACACCTTCCCGCAAGTACACCAGATGGTATCTACTGTCAGCGGCAAGCTGAAAACCGACGCGCAGTTTACAGATGCGCTGCACTATAGCTTCCCGATGGGGAGCATGACGGGAGCACCCAAAGTGAAAGTGATGGAGCTGATAGAACGCTACGAGCAAAGCAGGCGAGGGCTGTTCTCCGGCACAATTGGATATATATCACCCGATGGCGATTTTGATTTCAATGTTATTATACGCAGCCTGTTCTACAATAGCGATAAGCAATACTTAAGCTATCAAACCGGCGGTGCTATTACCTACGATAGCAACCCACAGCAGGAGTGGGAGGAGATGCGCCTGAAGGCCTGGGCGCTGGAGCGTGTGTTTAGTTAATTCAGATGGCAAGAAGGTTGTCCGTGCATATCTCCTGTATAGTATTGGGATGTTAGTGCCTGACATTTTTTGTTCGCCTCATTTCTATTCATGGCTTTTATTTTGTGCATATCCACGTGCGATGATATTGGAGATGAAGAGCAGACACAAGTGTATGTGCGTTGGCAGGCTGTAGTGCCTAGCAGGCATACCATAGCGATCAGCTGAATTGTTTTCTTTAGAAACATGATACAGATGTTAGTTATTAATAAGACGAAGCGAAACTTTCAAATGTTAGTACTCGTTCTTGAAAAAGTAAAGCCCGGGCTGCCTAAGCCCGGGCTTCTTCGACTATGAGCCTATAAACCTGCCGCTGCTATTGTAATTGGCAATAAGGTGCGCCGCCGGCACCTACTTCAGGCATGAGGGCCTGGCATTTTCTATTTGCTTCTACTTTATGTACAGCTTTTATTTCGTGTACAATCACTTCAGATGAGATAGGTGATGACGCGCAATAGCATGTATAAGTCTTTTCGCAAGATGTCATTGCAAATGAGCCTAGTATGCTCATCATAATCAGGGGCTTTTTAATAAACATAATTCTGTGGTTTTATTACTATTAATGACGAGGTTGTTTGCAGGAGTGTTAGTAATGGAAATGTCACATTCCTACCTGAGTTGGCATATCACTGTATTACCTGCTGCATCTGTTTCTGAAGTGTTCGATGAGCATTCTTTCTGTGCATCGAAAGCGTTGCGGGCATGTACCGGATAGGATTTACCATAAGAAGATGCGAGGTTGGTTGAGCGGCATTCGCAGATATATCGTTTCTGGCAGGATGTGAGTGCCAGCAAGGCGATGAATATACCCGCTATAAAAAAATTAGAGTTAGCCATACAGAGGTTGTTTGCTCTGTTATGACGAACTCTAATATAAAAATGTTAGTAAGCGCAGTGGAAAATACTGCTAATAGTTAAACGGCAGTATATCCGCCATCGGCCATAATATACGAGCCGGTAATGAATGAAGCCTTATCGGTACTTAAGAATAGCACGAGGTTAGCTATTTCTTCAGATGTGCCCAGCCTGCCAATTGGGTGTTTCTTTCTTAAGCCTTCAAGCATGTCGGCATCCAGATGGTTTTCCAGTAGCGGGGTCATGATATAGCCAGGGCCTACAGCGTTGCAACGTATGTTTTTGGCACCATACTCAGCAGCAATGTTTTTAGTAAGGCCTACTACAGCATGCTTGGCAGTTGTATAGGCGCTAGACATAGGCGCAGCAACAGTGCCGTGAATAGAGGCGATATTAACTATAGCGCCGCCGCCGTTTTGTTCCATGGCCTTTAGTTGGTATTTGCAGCCGTAGAAAACACCATTCATGTTAATGTCAATTACTTTCTTCCAGCTTTCCAGCGTGTAGTCGCCTGTCAGGTTGGCCTCGCCTCCAATTCCCGCATTATTGCAGGCAATATCCAATTTGCCAAACTGCTCAACAGTGGCTTTCACCAGTGCTTCATTGTCTGCTGCACTGGCTGTGTCGGCTTTGAAGAATGTAGCCGTACCACCATTTTTCTTGATGGTCTCAACTGTTTCCATGCCTCCTTTCTCGCTGATGTCCGACACCATTACTGAAGCGCCTTCATTGGCATACGCTATGGCTATAGCGCGGCCTATTCCGGAGCCTGCTCCCGTTACAATGGCTACTTTGTTTTTTAAACTGCTCATGGGTATTTATTTTAGTGTATAAACAATTGTTGTATCTACTAAAGTTAAGCAACTTTAAATCGTGGCTGACTAAATAAATCGTTAAAACCTGCAATCAGGTTTATATAAAGCTATGAACTTTACGCATTAGGTGCTGTATCATTGCTGCATGAAGTTATTCAAGCTGCTATGCGTGTTTTTAAATCTGTTGATTTGTAATCAGGTTTGTGCACAGGAAGGTTTTGAGCGATATCCTAACGTTTTACCACTTGGGCAAAAACCACCGGAGGGCGGTAGGCTTTTAGGAACCGTAGAGCAGGGTGATGGGCTTAGGAACGGTTGTGGTTTTCATGTTACACTACTTGATCTTAAGGCAAAAGGATTGGAAATGGGTGGTAATGTATTACTACTTACACAGGTGAAAACCGGCGGTATAAGTAATTGCTACCGTATGGTGGGCAATGTATACCTGGTAGATGAAAGAGAAGCTTTTTGGAAGAAGCGTTTAGAAAGTGTGGATTCAGTCATAAACCCAAAATTTCCAGATAGTGCTACATATGCGGTTTTGTATCTGTACCGTCCTTTTGCTGCTGAAGCCGCCGGTGCAACTAAGCCTTACAATGTGTATGTGAATGATGAGAAAGTGTGGCGAGCTAAAAACGGCTGCTTTAAGAAATTGATACTATACAACCCTACAACAGTTACTATTTCTACCGGTAGTAGGGAGCAATACACAAAGGAACTCACCCTTGAGAAAGGTAAGGCTTACTATATTCACTTTCTACCGTATCGTACATACCAAAGAGTGCCGGCTACAAAAGGGGTACGGGTGTGCTACTGGTTGAAGCAGACAACTGAAGATGCAGATAATGAAATGGAGGATTGATATTATCTGTTTATCGTGCAGCTTATCTGGTTGGTGGGATCATCGTTGCTGGCGGCAGAGCACTCTTCAGTAGCCTGTTTTTTAGTACGGTGCTCCAGCGTGTATAAGTAGGATGTTTCGGGCTTGGATGAATTATCGCAATAGCATACATACGTCCTTTTGCAGGATGTAATACCAGCCATGCCCGTAAGGGCAGATAAAAGCAACAGGGTACGGATCTTCATCATCGTTTCGATTGTAATATACTAACGGGTTTAGCTGCTGCTTATTGCGTCAGCTCGCAGTAGATACCATCGGGTGTGTTGTAGTCATCGCCTGATTCCTGGCATTTTTTGCGTGCTTTCACTGCGTCTTTTGCCTCTATGGTTTTTTCCTCGTAATGGTTGCCACCAAAACCACCTGTGCATACACATTTATATTCTTCTTTTTCGCAAGATGTTAGGCCTGCCAAGGCTATTATAGAGGTAATGAGCAAAGCTGCTTTCATTGTGTGGTAATTTTTTCAGCATTAAAGATATAGGAAATTGGGAAGCTAAAGTCACTTATTGAAATTAACTTACTGTGGATAACCATCGGGGGAGCTCCGCTGCCTTTTTCGTTACTTTGTAGAGCAGCCGTCATATAGCGGTTTTGCAGTGTTTTCAAGGTTTTAATTCAGGAGAAGGACAAGTGAAGTTTTCGCATTTACATAATCATACCCAGTTTTCCCTGCTCGACGGGGCATCTAACATCTCGCGGCTTTTTGATAAAGCCATAAAAGATGAAATGCCTGCAATGGCGCTTACCGACCACGGTAATATGTTTGGTGCCTTCGAGTTTGTGGCGCAGGCATGGAAGGATAAGAAAGTAGTAGGTAAAACAGAGGATGGTAAAGACATTACTGAGCCTGTAGTGAAGCCTGTAGTGGGTTGCGAATTTTACCTGGTAGAGAACCGCCACAAGCGTCAGTTCTCTAAAGACGATAAAGACCAGCGTTTCCACCAGTTGCTGCTGGCTAAAAATGAGATCGGCTATAAAAACCTGGTGAAGCTTTGCTCATTGGGCTATATGGAGGGTCTGTATGGTAAGTATCCTCGTATAGATAAAGAACTGGTGCTGAAATACCACGAGGGCCTCATTGCTACTACCTGCTGCCTGGGTGCATCGGTGCCACGCACCATATTGCGCAAGGGCGAGGAAGAAGGTGAGAAGGAATTTAAATGGTGGCTCGACCTGTTTGGTGATGATTACTATGTAGAGTTTCAGCGTCACGATATTCCGGAGCAGATAAAGGTGAATGAGGTGCTGGTGAAGTTTGCCCGCAAATACAACGTGCCCATCATCGCATCCAACGATTCGCACTATGTAGATCAGGCTGACTCTAACGCCCACGACATCCTGCTGTGCATCAACACCGGGGAGAAGCAAAGCACGCCAACGATGAAGGACTTCAGCGATGATGATGTGATGGCGAAGGACAGGCGCTTTGCGTTCTACAACGACCAGTTCTACTTCAAGACTACACAGGAAATGTCGACCCTCTTTGCAGATCTGCCGGAGGCCATCGACAATACCAATATGATCGTGGACAAGATAAAGCCCCTGAAGCTGGAGCGCGATATACTGCTGCCTCACTTCAAGGTGCCGCCCGAGTTCAACGACGACCAGGATGCCTACCTGGAACACCTGACATGGACAGGTGCGAAAGAGCGCTACAGGGAGATAACTCCGGAGATAGACGAGCGCCTGCGCTTTGAGCTATTCACCATCAGGACCATGGGTTTCGCAGGCTACTTCCTTATCGTGTCCGACTTTATCAAGGCCGGTCGAGATCTGGGTGTGTTCGTTGGGCCGGGCCGTGGTTCGGCCGCAGGCTCGGTGGTGGCCTATTGTACGGGCATCACCAATATCGATCCCATAAAGTATAACCTCCTGTTCGAGCGTTTCCTGAACCCGGAACGTAAGAGCATGCCCGATATAGATACAGACTTTGATGACGTAGGCCGCCAAAAGGTAATAGACTACGTGGTAGAAAAGTATGGTAAAACACAGGTAGCGCATATCGTTACATACGGTACCATGGCCGCCAAAATGAGCATCAAGGACGTAGCCCGTGTGCTTGACCTGCCGCTGCCTGATGCCAACGGCCTGGCTAAACTTGTGCCAGACCGTCCGGGTATATCGCTGAAGCGATTATTGACTGCACCTATCAAGGGTGAAAAAAGCCTGACTGATAAAGAGGGCCTCGGGGCTGAAGAACTGGAGAGCGTGAATAAGATGCGTGAGCTGTATGAATCGAAAACCATACAGGGCGATGTGCTGCGCTCAGCCGAAAAGCTGGAAGGCTCGGTGCGTAACACAGGTATACACGCTGCGGGTATCATCATTGCCCCCAAAGACCTGAGTGAACTGCTGCCAGTATGCACAGTAAAGGATGTAGACCTGCTGATCACGCAGTTTGAGGGTAACATCATCGAGAACGCGGGCGTTATCAAGATGGACTTTTTGGGTCTTAAGACCCTTACCATCATCAAAGACGCGCTGGCGCTGATAAAAAGAAATTACGATCTCGACATAGAGATAGATAATATACCGCTGGACGACCCGAAGACCTACGAACTGTACCAGCGTGGTGAGACGAACGCTACATTCCAGTTTGAGAGTGCGGGTATGCAAAAATACCTGCGCGAACTGAAACCGGATAAGTTCGATGACCTCATCGCCATGAACGCCCTGTACCGACCGGGTCCGCTGGAGTATATCCCTAACTTCATCAAGCGTAAGAATGGTGAAGAGGCTATTACTTACGACTTGCCCGAAATGGAGGAGTACCTGAGCGATACCTATGGTATCACGGTATACCAGGAGCAGGTGATGTTGCTATCGCAGAAGCTGGCAGGCTTTAGTAAAGGCGATGCCGACGTACTGCGTAAAGCGATGGGTAAAAAGCAGAAAGCGGTACTGGATAAAATGAAAAGCCAGTTTGTGGACGGGGCAAAAGCCAAAGGCCACCCCGAAGACAAGCTGAATAAAGTATGGACCGACTGGGAAGCATTCGCTCAGTACGCGTTCAACAAATCGCACTCTACCTGCTACGCATTCGTAGCCTACCAGACGGCGTACCTTAAAGCGCATTATCCATCGGAGTTCATGGCCGCAGTACTAAACAACCAGGGCAATATCGATAAGATAAAGTTCTACATGGAAGAATGCCAGCGCATGGGTCTTGCGGTATTAGGGCCTGATGTCAACGAAAGTTTGAAGGGCTTCTCGGTGAATAAGGAGAGCGTCATCCGTTTTGGTATGAACGCTATAAAAGGGGTAGGCGAGAGTGCAGTGGAAGATATCATTATGGAGCGTGAGGCCAGCGGGCCTTACACTACTGTATTCGATTTTATATCTCGCGTCAACCAACGCACTGTAAATAAAAAATCGCTGGAAAGCCTGGTGCTGGCCGGCGCTATGGATGGCTTTAATGATATGCACCGTGCGCAGTATTTCTACGCACCGCCTACCGACCCGGTGAGTGGCATGGAGCGCCTGGTGCGTTTTGGTAACCAGTTTCAGGCTACGTCTTCTATGGCTACCAATAGCCTGTTTGGTGCCAGCACTATGCCTGAGGTAAAACCGCCGGTAATGCCGGTGTGCGAACCGTGGACGCTATCGGAACTGCTGGACAGGGAAAAAGAAGTGATAGGCATATACCTGAGCGCCCACCCATTGGATGGCTTTAAGTTTGAAATGGACAACTACCATTTCACCAACATCAGCGATATAGATGCTTCAAGAGGCCGTACCATACGTATAGCCGGCTTTGTGACCGATGCAGGGCACATGACCACCAAGAAAGGTAGCAAGTTTGGTAAGATGATTCTGAACGACTACACCGGCAACCAGGAGATCGTTTTTTGGGAAAACAACTATGTGCAGTATGGCAACTTCCTGGTGAATGGACAGAAACTGATGATAGAAGGTGTATATGCCGAGCATAAATACAGGCCGGGTGTTATGGAGTTCCAGATAGCACGCATCATGCTGCTGGATGAGGTGCGTAAAAAGTTGACAAAAAAGGTGCATATACTGGTGCCATTGCATAAGGTGGACAGGCAATTAGTAACCTTCTTGAAGGATAACCAGAAAAAACACCCGGGCAATACCGATTTTATTATACAGGTGGTAGATGAGACTGCCCGGGTGAGCGTAAAGCTGAAAAGCCATACGCAGAAGCTTGAAGTGAATGACGAACTGACCCAGTTCCTTATGGAGCGGGATGATGTTAAATTTCAGCTTGAAGTAGCTTAATGATAACTAACCATATACAATGAACATATTTACCGACTCAAATTTCGAAGCTGAAGTGCTTCAGTCAGATAAACTTACGATTGTGGATTTCTGGGCACCGTGGTGCGGCCCTTGCATAGCACTGGGTAAGACTATGGAAGCTATTGCTACCGACTATGATGGCCGTGTAAAAGTGGGCAAGATAAATGCCGATGAAAACCCGGATGTGTCAGTAAACTATGGTGTTACAGGCCTGCCTTGCGTGCTGTTTGTTAAAAACGGACTGGTAGTGCACCGCCAGCCCGGTATGGCGGCACGAAATGTATATGAGAAAACTATACAACAACACCTGTAGTTGTATATACTACGGCTATATGCATATTTTGTTCGCCTATTTTGCCAATGATATAATGGATAGTACCTTTGGCTCTTTAAATCTTTGTAAACAAACTAAACAATATACTCAACATGGCAGCGATATTCACAGATGCTAATTTTGAAGCAGAAGTATTGAACTCAGAAAAACTTACTGTAGTTGACTTTTGGGCACCATGGTGTGGCCCTTGCCTGGCTCTAGGCCCAACCATCGAAGCACTTGCTACCGAATACGACGGTAAAGTAGGCATTGGTAAAGTGAACGTGGATGAGAATCCTCAACTGTCAGTAAACTATGGTATCACCAGTATACCAGCCGTACTGTTCATCAAAGGTGGCCAGGTGGTTGATAAGCAAGTAGGTGCAGCACCTAAAGGTGTTTTCGAGAAGAAGATACAGCAGCATATGTAATTTGCTATACAAACAAGAAAGCCCTGCAATTGCAGGGCTTTCTTGTTTTATGCTATACCGTTTACTCGCTGAGGATAATTTTTTTCTCTGTTATCACAGTAGCCTGCATGGTGCCGGCGGCTGTGCCATCGGCTTTATCCAACTGCATATCTTTTTCGCGCTCCAGTATTATATCCAGCTCTCCCGCAGCTAGTACGCTCAGGTGTTCGGGTGTTACTACTATCTGTCCGCCTTCTACTTTTACAGGTACGGTAAGTGGCAAGGCTACGTTGGTAGCATTAGTGCCACGCACAGAAGCCGACAGTTTCTCGCCACTACCCAGTGCCGTGCCAGCCCAGTTGAAAGTAAAACCTGCGGCCTTGCTTACGGTAACAGGCAGGTTCGATGGGAAGTCGATAGTGCCTACGTCGGTTAAGCTTATCGTGTTTTGAAATACATCGCCTGAGTTTTTCTTCAGTTCGAAGGCTACATCGTTTGAGCCGCTGAATTTCCAGTTGTAAGTATTGCTGGTAAGTTGCTTGTTATTTTCATCTACTCCGTTTGCGCGTATATAAGCGCCATTGGTCAGGTCTACACGGGCGCCATTGGCTTCGCGTACGCGTATAAGAGCTGTCGCCTTTGTTTGGTTGGCGGCCTTGTCGTAAGTAACCGTATACTCCTGATAGTAAGGTACAGTGTCTTTCAGGTCGTTCGAGTCAACTTTTTTGCAGCCTGTAGCTAAAACTGCTGTAAAGCCTATTGCGGTAATTGCAGGTAGAATATATCTCATGTGGTTCTTTTGCTATTCCTAAGCAAAAGCTTTGCCAAAAATTAAGCCTGTGGTTTAGATGGTTGACATTCTGAGTATTATTATTATTTTTATGGGAAAGGTATCTAACCTGTTTTTATGAAAAAATACTTCTTCCCTGCCAGCCTGCTATTTGTGTTATTCGCAACTTCTTGCGAGAAAACTTATGATTGCCAATGCCGCAACCAGGGCAGCAGCTCGGTATACGTGCAGGAGATAAGGGCTAAAAACAAAGATGCCGCCTATGATAAATGCCAGCAGTTCATGAACGATCATAACGTGTTGAGCTACCCCGGCATCGACTGCGCATTAGATTCGCTCTAAAAAGCTACGGCAATCTGTATCCCACCCCAACGGTGGTCCATTTGTGAATCAAATTCTTTTGTGAGATAAGTCTGAAAATATTCAAGGTTAATAGCCTTGTATCGTAATCCTACGCCCCAGCGGTTCTCGAATGTGGCTCGTCTTATATTAGCCGCATCTATTGTATACATGCTGTTCTTGTTGAACATACCTCCCTGTAGTGTAGCATCGTATGCTATCACATTTACCGATGGTCTGTCGTAAACGAATACATTGAATTTACGCTCCGGCGTTGTAGTTGAAAACGGGGAAGAAAATAACCCAACTATGAATGTACTACCCACACTTGCTTTGTTGCTGATAGTACCTAAGCGAATTACTGCATCGGCATTTATGGCGAAGTTGTTTTTCACCATCACCATATTGCGCTCATAGCCCAGTTGATAATTGATGGCGATGTCGTTGGCAATTTGGTTGCGCCAGCCTTTGGGTATGATGTTGCCGGTATTTTCATGTATGGTGGTTTGCACTTCGTTACCTCCGGCCGCAGGTCCTATTACTCCAAGTGTAAGTGCAGATGTTAATCGCTGCTTATAGCCATCCGTAGAGATAGCAAATGGCCTTAACGCCAGCACGGCAGTGAAAGGCCTGTCACCATAAAGTATACTGTCGCGGTCTATCTTGGTAGCGGTATAGGCATCGTGCTCAAAGGCGATGCCCACACGCTTGTTGCCATTTTTTAGTCCCGGAAAAGCATATCGAAGAAAAGATCTGCTGAAAACCGGATGCACAACCTCGGCTACAACGCCCTGGGTATAATACCTGTCGCGCGCAGTAAAATAGTCGTTCTCATAATTGAGTCTGAAATAGCCATCGGCAGGTATGTTCTTATACGCCATAGTGTTATCTACCGCCTGCGCAATTGATACGAATGGCAGCACCATCATCAACAAAAAATAAAATAGCCGCATCATACTCAATATACGATGCGGCTATAGTTCCAGTTTTATCTTAATTATTTCAGCTCCAGCAGGGCTACATTTTCTATATGGTGCGTATGCGGAAACATATCAACCGGGCGCAGTCGGGTTACTTTATAGGCTTCGTCCAGCAAGGCAAGGTCGCGGGCCTGTGTGGCTGGGTTGCAGCTCACGTATACTACTTTAGGTGCGCGCATCTTTAGTAGCTGCTGCACCAGTTTTTCGTGCATACCTGCGCGTGGCGGGTCGGTGATGATCACATCAGGCCTTCCATGCTCTGCAAAAAACTCATCAGTGCATATATCCGATACATCGCCTGCGTAAAACTTGCAATGATCAAGGTCGTTCATAGCGGCATTCTGGTAAGCATCCTTTACCGCATCTGCTACCACCTCTATGCCAATTACTTTTTTTGCCTGTTTAGAGCAGAATATGCCTATGCTACCTGTGCCGCAATACAGATCGTACAAGGTTTCGTTGCCGGTAAGCCCAGCAAATTCGCGCGTGATCCGATATAGTTCCTCTGCCTGGTAGGTGTTGGTTTGGAAGAAAGACTTAGGCGATATTTTAAAACGGTAGTCTTCCAGTGTTTCTTCAATATAGCCCTTGCCATGATACAGGTGTACCTCCAGATCGTGAATGCTGTCATTCATCTTGGGGTTGATGGTATAATGCAGGGTAGTGATGCCGGGGATATTGGCCAGCATATGGTCTAGAAGGGCTATGCGGTCTTCCTTACGCTCGTGGTGTATCACCAGGTTGATGAGGATCTCGCCCGTGCGTGCTATGCGTATCACCACGTTGCGCAGCCAGCCGGCTTGTGCACGGTAGTCGTAGTAGGGCAGCTCGTGCTTTTCTGTGTATTCACGTAGTACCTTCAGCAGCAGGTTGGTAGGCTCGTGTTGCAGGTAGCAGGTATGTATCTCTACTACTTTATCAAACAGCCCCGGTGCGTGAAAGCCCAATGCTTTCTGCTGCGGTATGATAGCATCGCCAGCATCCTTCAACTCCTGCTGCGTGCGAAAGCGTGCGGTGGAGAAAGTAAACTCCAATTTGTTACGGTAATACTGTGTCTTTGGGCTACCTGCTATGGTCTCCATTTCGGGCAGCGGTACATGGCCTATTCGCTGTAGCTGGTCTTGTACTTGCTGCTGCTTGTACTGCACCTGCATTTCGTAGGGCAGCATCTGCCATTTGCAGCCACCGCATACGCCAAAATGCTGGCAGAATGGCTCAACACGATAAGGAGATGGCTGTACTAATTCCGTCACTTTGCCTTCAGCCCAGCTCTTCTTGTCTTTCGTCAGGCGCACGTTCACTACATCGCCAGGTATGGCGTTTTCTACAAATACCACTTTGCCATCTTCAAGATGGGCAATGCTTTTGCCTTCGGCAGCATACGATGCTATCGAGACATTATCAATTTCGCGGTTCTTCTTCTTTCGTGACAATTGTTAGGAATTAGTTAAATAGCCTGCAAATTTACAACCTGTAGGCTAGGTTGCGGTGTCTTAATGTTTTAATTTTACCGTGATGTTATAATTGTTTTAGTGCTATATGATTGTATCGCATTTACAGTTATCTTTCACTTTCAAACATAGTATGAAACGTACCTTATTTACCCTGCTTGCACTTATGGGCATTGGCCAGTTTGTGTCGGCCGCCGATGGTTATACCATCAACATAAAACTAGCGAACACAAACGATTCGTTCCTGTACCTCGCCCACTACTTCGGTAAGCCCCTGCCTACCATATACATGATAGATTCTGCCCGGATAGATAAGAGTGGTAATGCCACCTTAAAATCTACCAAGCCTGCAGTTGGTGGTATTTACATCATCATGCTAGCCGATAGAAAAAGCTACATGGAAGTGCTGCTGACAAACGGCGATAATATGTCGCTGACTGCAGACGCCAAGAACCTGAATACAAGCGTAAAGTTTAAGAACAGCCCGGAGAATGACCGCTTTGCCGAGTATGTGAGTTTTTTGAAAGGCTATGCAGAGCGCCAGCAAGGCTACATCAGTTCGCTGGCAACCGCCAAAACCAAAGCTGACAGCGCTGTTATCATTCAGAAAGCGAATGATGATTCTAAAAGTGTTACCGCTTTTCGCGCCAATTATGTGAGCAAATATCCCAATACCTTGCTCACCAATATCTTTAATGGTATGGAAACCCCTAAGATACCCGAAGGCAAGCACTACCTGCCAAACGGATCTGAGGATACAACATTTGGCTTTTACTATTACAAAAACCATTATTGGGATAAGTTCAACTTTAAAGATGACAGGTTGATGCACACGCCGCTATACGATGCCAAGCTGGAAGAGTATATCGGTAAACTGACAAAGCAAAGTGCGGATAGCATAGAAAAAGAAGCTGACATGCTGCTCGCCAAAACAAGGGGTAGCGAAGAGTTGTTTAAGTATACGCTCCACTGGCTTACCAAGTATGCGCAGGAGAGCAAGGTGATGGGCCTGGACGAGGTGTTTGTATACCTGGTAGAGAATTACCACATGAAAGGTGATGCTACCTGGATGAGTAGCGAGTCGCTGAGTAAGTACATCGATCACGCCCGTAAATTGGCGCCTACGGCTATTGGCAATATTGGGCCCGACATTAAAATGGTGGATATAAATAATAAGCCCGTGAGCCTGTACGATGTGAAATCGAAATACACCATGCTGGTTTTCTGGTCGCCGGAGTGTGGCTCTTGCCGCCGCGAGATGCCGCAGCTGGATTCTGTATATAACGCTGCGCTGAAAGCGAGGGGCGTACAGATATTTGCCGTACGTACTGAGGGGGATGTAGACCACTGGAAAAAGACGGTGAGCGAACTAAAGCTGGATAAATGGACGAATGTGTATGACCCTGAGCACAAATCGCCATACAGGTCGCAATACAATGTATATGCTACACCGGTAGTATATATACTAGACGATAAGCATATCATAAGGGCCAAACGCATAGATCATGCTAATGCGGTAACCGCCATCGATTTTATTGAAGATAAAGAGCAAGAAAAAAAATAATATACTATAGACAATGATAAGATCCCTGTTGCTATTTACATGCCTTTTACTGGGCTTTGGTGCCAATGCCAAAGACGGCTATCGGATAGAGCTTAAGCTGAAGAATAATACCGACACGCTCTGCTACCTGGCGCATTATTTCGGTAAACCTCTGCCTACTATTTACAAAACTGATTCGGCCCGTATTGACAAGAGCGGCCATGTGGTGCTTGAAGGAAAAGAGAAATTGCTAGGCGGTATATACATGATACTGCTGTCGGACAAGAAAACATACTTCGAGTTTTTGCTGGATAATGGCGACAATGTGACCATCACTGCTGATGTGCTGGATATGGCCAATTCAGTATCTATCAAGAATGCGAAAGAGAACGATCATTTTCAGGATTATATGAAGTTCCTGCAGGGCTATGGCAAAAGGCACAGAGTGTTTCTTGACGAACTGAGCAAAGCCCAAACGAAGGCCGATACTGTAGCGCTACAGAAGAAATACGAATACTTGTCTACAGAGCTGAACGACTACAGGAAGAACTATGCAAAGAACAACCCGCAAAGCCTCCTGGCTAAGATATTCAATGCGATGGAAGTGCCTGTAACACCTAAAGAGATATTGTACAAAGCTGATGGTAAGACCATTGATACCAATGCTAACTATCACTACTACAAAGATCACTACTGGGATAAGTTCGATTTTACCGATGACAGGCTGGTGAATACACCCGTGTACGACGGTAAGCTGGAAGAGTATATTGATAAACTGGTATCGCCCACTGTAGATAGCCTGACCAAGGAAGGTAGCTGGCTGTTGTCAAAAACAAAGGGTAGCAAAGAATTGTTTAAGTATACCTTGTGGTGGCTCACCCGCCGTGCCGAAGAAAGTAAGATAATGGGTTTGGATGAGGCTTTTGTATACTTTGTAGAGAACTATTATATGAAAGGCGATGCCTATTGGCTTTCATCCGAAGATCTGGCTAAGTATATAGACAGGGCCAAAAAAATAGCGCCTAACGTTATCGGCAACCTGGCACCGGAGATCGAATTGATGGGTATAGATAATAAAATGCATAAACTGAGCGATGTAAAAGCTAAGTACACTATACTTGTATTCTGGTCGCCCGACTGCGGGCACTGTACAACAGAGGTGCCTAAGCTGGATTCTGTATACAGAGCAGTGCTGAAATCGAAAGGCACACAGATATATGGTGTGAAGACCGAATCGGACGAAAAGAAATGGAAAGAAGTAATAGAAAAGAACAAGCTAAACGACTGGATACACGTTTACGATCATGACGGAAGGTCGAGATTTAGGGGAGATTACGATATTTACAGTACCCCTGTTATATATTTGCTCGACGAGAAGAAGATAATAAGGGCTAAAAGGATAGATCATAGCAATATAGCTTCGGTAGTAGAAATGCTGGAGCGAAAGGAGAAAGAAGACAAAGGAAAAACATCACAAACAAAACAATAAAACAGAAACCATACACACAATGCGAAAGCTGGTTCTTACATGCCTCGCTTCAGGATTATTCGTTACAACAGGCCTGGCACAAACACTATTCACCTATGGTAATAACGCTGTTACCAAGGAAGAGTTCTTAAGGGTATATCAGAAGAATAGCATCAACAAAACTCCGGACATGTCGGAGGCTGCGCTGAAAGAATATCTCGATCTGTATTCGTTGTTCAGGATGAAAGTGCGCGAAGCGCAGCTTCAGGAAGTGGATACGGTAATGAATATACGCCTTGAACTGGATGCTTACCGCAAGCAGATAGCCAAAAGCTATCTGACGGACGAGGCGGTAACTGCCAAGCTGATAAAGGAAGTGTATGACAGGATGAAGGAAGAGGTACGCGTAGCCCATATATTGGTGAGCATACCCAATATGCAGAGTGATAGCACTGTAGCCTACAACAAAATAGATAGCATATACAAAGCCATTACTACCAAAAAAGCTGACTTTGCAGCTACCGCTGTACTATCTGACGATAAAGGCTCAAAAAACAGTGGTGGCGATATCGGCTACATTACCTCTATGCAGGTGGTATATCCTTTCGAGAACGCTGCTTACACAACTCCTGTTGGCAAAGTTTCAGCGCCATTCCGCACACAATTTGGCTATCATATAGTGAAGGTGCTGGACAGGCGCCCTGCTAGTGGCGAGCTGAAGGTGGCACAGATAATGGTAGCGGTGAAAAAATCGGAAGGCGAAGCAGGTATAGCGGCTGCACGCAAACGTATAGATAGCATACAGGCCGACATGAAGAAAGGCGTGCCTTTTGCTGACCTCGTAACCAAATACTCTGACGATAGGTTTACTAAAGATAAAGAAGGTGTGATGCCTGTTTTTGGTATTGGTAAAATGGCGCCTGAGTTTGAGAAAGCCGCTTATGCGCTTAAAAAGCCTGGCGACGTATCAGCGCCTGTGCAAACCGATTATGGTTTTCACATCATCAAGCTGATAGAAAAAATTACACTGAAACCATTTGATAGCATGAAGGCCGGCATCACCAAAAAGGTGAATAACGACTCGCGCGCGCAGGTGGCCAGGGAGATGTTCTTCAACAAGATCAAGCAGGATAATAAGTTCAAAGAATATCCTGAAAATTACAAAGCACTTGCCGATAGGGTTGCACTGATACCTGATACAGGTAAGAACGCTAACGTTTTCACAGCGGCTCAATTTGCCGATATGAATAAGCCTTTGTTCAGCCTGGCAGGTACCGACTATCTGCAAAGCGATATGATGACCTTTGGTGAGAAAATATCAAACGGTAGGATCGTAGGCCCTAAACGCCCGATGTTTGCCGATCTCTACAAAGTGTATATGACAAATATCGTTACTGATTTTGAAGAACATAGGTTGTCAGAAAGCCAGTCAGATTTCAAAAACCTTATGACCGAATATAAAGATGGTATCATGCTGTTTGAGCTGATGGAGCGCAACGTATGGGGCAAAGCATCGAAAGACAGCGTAGGCCTTGAGAAGTATTATGAAGGAAGAAAAGACAGGTATATGTGGGAGCCGGGTTTTGTAGGTTCTGTCTTCAAATTCAAAAACGAAGAGCAACTGAAATATGGCCTGGAGTACATCAAAAAAGGTATGACTGATGAAGAGATACTAAAGAAAATGAATCAGCAGAGCCTGCAGGATGCCGTAACAATACAGCGTGGGCATTTTGAGTTCTCAAAATTCACGCTGGTACCAAAAGATCAGATCATTGCTAAGAAAATTACTGAGCCAAAGAAAAACGATGACGGCACCAGCTACTCGGTAGTAAGGGTGGTAGAAGTACACAACCAGCCTACGCAGAAAACCCTGAACGAAGCAAGGGGTTATGTAGTGGCCGAATATCAGGACTATCTGGAGAAAAAATGGAATGAGGATATGCGCAAAAAATATCCTGTGAAGTTGAATGAAGATGTGTTCAAAAGCATGGTGAAGAAGTAAGCTGATTAACCTTTAACTTTAAGCCCTCTCTTGTATAAGAGAGGGCTTTTTTAATTGTAACACACATAAAGTATGAAGATATCATTTCATGGCGCGGCAAGAATGGTGACCGGCTCCAAACACATAGTACATCTCAGCTCTGGCAAAAAGATACTTTTAGATTGTGGTATGTTTCAGGGTATGGGCAAAGACACCCCAAGGCTCAATAGTGAATGGGGCTTTGAACCCACCGAAATTGATTACGTTATCATCTCACATGCGCACATCGATCACATAGGTTTGCTGCCCAAACTGGTGAAAGACGGTTACAAGGGTAAGATATATTGTACGCCTCCTACAGAAGACTTGCTGAAGATATTGCTGCGCGACTCGGCTCGTATACAGCAGTCGGATGCTATGTATATTAACAAAAAGCGCGCACAGGAAGGTAAAGAACCTATTGAGCCGCTGTATACCGAAGACGATGCCTACGAGGTATTCCCTATGTTGGTGAATGTAAACTATGACAACCCACATCGTATAGATGACGATATAGAATTGCTATATACCGATTGCGGGCATATACTGGGCAGCGCAGCGGTGCACCTTATTTTGCAGGATCAGGGCAAAACAGTGCGCCTTACATTCAGTGGCGATATCGGCCGCTACCGCGATGAGATATTGCGTTCGCCTGATGTTTTTCCTCAGGCCGATTACATTATTATGGAGTCGACCTATGGCGACAAGCTGCATGACCTGGTAAAGCCTGCGGGCGAAATACTGCTGCAGCAAATAGAAGAAACCTGTGTGCAGCAGAAAGGAAAGCTTATCATCCCATCCTTCAGCGTAGGCCGTACGCAAGAGTTGCTATACCTGCTCAACAGGCTGGAGCTCGAAAACAGGCTGCCTAAATTAAAATACTATGTAGATAGCCCGTTATCGTACGAAGCTACCCAGATAGTGAAGAGGCACCCCGAGTGTTTCAATAAACGGGTTCAGAACCTGCTCAAAAAAGATGAGGACGTATTTGCTTTTGAAGGGTTGGAGTTTACAGAAAGTGTTGAAGACTCAATAAGGCTGAATGAATCAAAAGAACCTTGTGTTATTATATCCGCATCGGGCATGGCCGAGGCCGGCAGGGTAAAGCACCATATAGCGCACAACATTAGCGATGCAAAGAATACGATACTGATAGTAGGCTATTGCGAACCCCGGTCGCTAGGCGGTAGGCTGCGCAATGGCGCTACTCATGTAAGCATCTTTGGTACGCAATACGACGTAGTAGCCGGCGTGCATGTCATAGAGAGCCTCAGCGCCCATGGCGACTATGAGGATATGAGCCAATGGCTTGCCTGCCAGAATACTAAGGAAGTACGTAAGCTTTTCCTGGTGCATGGCGAGTACGATGTGCAGATGAAATTCCGCCAGCGCCTGATACGCAAAGGCTTTACTGATGTGCAGATACCCAGCCAGCACCAAACCATAGGGCTTGGCGATATGGATTAATTATCAGAATGAATCAAGACGCTTCAGGTTGCACTCAGGGGTAGGCGATACAATGATCGGATACTTCTCGAGTGTAACATCTGAAGAGTCGAGGCCAAATGCACGCTCTTCCGATAAGCTCACCTTCTTCAGCAGGAAGTAGCCACGCATAGTAAGGCGCTCCCACAATGGCAGGGCATTATCGCGCGACAGGAATTTTTCCATAATGATGAAGCGGAAATCCCCCATTACATTGTTCTTGCTCAGCGATTCGTAGCGGCTCACTATGTTCACCTCTTTGTTGTTCACCATCTCTTCCACCACCTTGCGGAACATCATCTGTATACGGTGCTCCACCCTGAAGCCAAGGCGGAACTCCACGCGGATGATCTCGTTAGGAATAATGGTCTGCACCTGGTACTCCATGGTATACGGTTCATCCAATACATCTACATGCACAAACCAATACAGGTCGGCACGTTTGGGTTTGCGATATAGTATCGAGTAGATGATCTTATGCTCTATTTCTTTAGGGTTGTTGGCGCTGGTAAGGTATACCAGGTGGGTAGAATATTTGGGGATGCTACGGTCGTTGCTTAGCTCCTGTATGATGGATACATAATCTTCCAGCCTTACAAACTCTACATATCTGTTCTTCACCTTGCGAGCTTTGAACCATGTGAACATTACGCCAAACAGGATGACCGCCAGTATCAGTGTAACATAACCTCCATGCGGGAATTTCTCCAGGTTAGCGATCAGGAATGATATTTCGATGGTGAGGAACACTGCCAGGTAGCAGGCTATAGCTATAATAGGTACGCGTTTAATGAACAGATAGTAGGCAAACAGGGTAGAGGTCATGATCATCGTAAATACGATGGCAAGGCCATAAGCCGCACCCATGTTCGATGATTTCTGGAAATAAAATACAACGGCCGTACAACCTACAAATAACAACAGGTTGATACCGGGGATAAATAATTGTCCGCGCTCGATAGATGGATAATTCACCTTCATCTTGGGCCACAGATTCAGTTTTATAGCCTCGTTTATAAGCGAGAAAGATGCCGTTATCATGGCCTGGCTTGCAATAATGGCGGCGGCGGTAGCGATAATGATACCTGGTATCAAGAACCAGCTTGGCATAATACTATAAAACGGATTGGCGTTTTCTGCATTCCAGATGATCCCTTTGTGCGCCAACAGCCATGCACCCTGTCCAAGGTAATGAACTATGAGGCAGGCCTTAACAAATATCCAGGATATGCGTATGTTGCCCCTGCCGCAGTGGCCCATGTCTGAATACAGCGCTTCGGCACCTGTAGTACAGAGAAAAACCCCACCTAACAGCCAGAAGCCGTTAGGATACACGGTTAATAGCTTAATGCCATAGTAGGGGTTAAATGCTTTTAAGACAGCCCAGTCATCTGCTATATGTATCACCCCCAAAACAGCCAGCATTACAAACCACAGCGTCATGATAGGGCCAAAAGCCTTACCGATAGATGCCGTACCAAATTGCTGGAAAAGAAACAGTACTGTAAGAATGGCCATAGTGATGTGCACTATCGTCCAGTCGCCAATATGCCCTAGTATCGGCAGGTTTTGCAAGCCTTCTACTGCGGCCGATACAGAGATGGGAGGCGTTATCATGCCATCGGCAAGTATCGTGGCCCCACCTATCATGGCCGGGAAAACCGTCCACTTACCATGCCGTCTCACAAGGGCGAAAAGCGAGAAGATACCACCTTCACCTTTGTTGTCGGCCTTTAGTGTCAGGAGTACATACTTTACCGTGGTTTGCAACGTAAGTGTCCAGATAATACAGGATAGTACACCTATGATCAGCAACTCGCTGATTTCCTTTTTGTTACAGATTTCGTTGAAAACGTACAGCGGAGAGGTACCTATATCGCCGTAGATAATGCCTAAAGCTATTAGTAGCCCGGCTGAAGTGACCTTGTTTAGATTTTTGCCCACAAGTTTCCTGTGTTATTTAAAAACACGGTGCGCAAAGTTAGAGCAAAATATATTGCAACAACAAGTGCTCCTGGTTTTAATGCTAAATTTAATAATAAGTGTGCCACCATATTAGTGTTATCAAAGCAGATATGTTCGTAACTTTGCGCCTCTTAACGAAATGGCAAGGATAGGACAAATAGAGCTGGGTGAATTTCCACTGCTACTGGCACCAATGGAAGATGTGAGCGATCCGCCATTCCGTGCGGTGTGCAAAGAGCATGGGGCAGACCTCATGTATACAGAGTTCATCTCATCGGAGGGATTGATACGTGACGCCATCAAAAGCCGCCAGAAGCTGGATATATTTGAGTATGAGCGCCCGGTAGGCATACAGATATTTGGTGGCGATGAGGAAGCTATGGCATTGGCGGCGGGTATTGTGGATACTACTAACCCCGACCTGCTCGACATAAACTTTGGTTGCCCTGTAAAGAAGGTTGTGTGTAAGGGTGCTGGTGCCGGTGTGCTGAAGGATATCGACCTGATGGTGCGCCTTACCAAAGCTGTGGTACGCTCTACAAAGCTACCCGTAACCGTTAAGACCCGCCTGGGATGGGATGAGAGTACCAAAAATATTGAAGAAGTAGCTGAGCGCCTGCAAGATGTAGGTATACAGGCACTTACCGTGCATGGCCGCACCCGTGTGCAGATGTACAAAGGCGAGGCCGACTGGACACTCATAGCCAAAGTAAAGAATAACCCCCGCATAAATATACCCATCTTCGGCAACGGCGATATTGACAGCCCGCAGAAAGCGCAGGAATATAAAAACCGCTACGGGCTCGATGGTATTATGATAGGCCGCGCAGCCATTGGCTACCCATGGATATTCCGCGAGATAAAACACTACTTGGCTACAGGTGAGTTGATGGCGCCTCCCACGCTTGAAGAGCGCGTAGCCGCTTGCCGCAAGCATTTGTTTGGCTCGGTGCAGTGGAAGGGCGAGAAAGTGGGCATACTGGAAATGCGCCGCCACTACGCCAACTATCTGAAAGGCTTACCAGGTATAAAAGATTACCGCACCAGGCTTGTCACCACCGAAAACCTACAGGAGATCGACAATATATTGGGCGAACTACAGGAACACTACCAGGCAGTAACTGCCTAAAACGCTTTGTGGATATATAAATATGCTCCATATACAGCGTTTTTGACCTTTCTTTTATTACCTTTGCGCTACTTTTTTATCATCCTTTTATTGCTGAGTTTAAATGTTGCAGGAAGCACCTATTAAGGCCAAAAGCCAAATACTGCTGGTTGCCCGTTTTAGGGATTATGCGCAGCTGCTGAAGCCTAATCTGAGCTTCATGGTAGTTTTCTCTAGTGTAATAGGATACTTGCTGGCTCCCGGCATCAGTTTCGATTTAAATAGTGTTATCGCACTTTTTGTGGGCGGTATATTGGTTACAGGTGGTGCCAATACCATCAACCAGATACTGGAGCGCGAAGGCGATAAAATGATGCAACGTACTATGTACCGCCCCATACCCGACGGGCGTATGAGTACTACCGAGGCGTGGATAGTAGCTATAATAGCCGGCCTGTCTGGCGTGTTGCTGCTGGGTTATATCTTCAACCCGCTTACGGGTTTCCTCAGTCTTTTGTCTCTGCTGCTATATGGCTTTGCCTACACGCCTATGAAGCGTGTGCATCCCGTAGCTGTATTTATAGGTGCTATACCAGGTGCTTTACCGCCACTATTGGGCTGGGTTGCTGCAACAGGTAGCCTTGGCGTTGGTGGCTGGATACTCTTTCTCATTCAGTTCTTCTGGCAGTTTCCGCACTACTGGGCTATTGGCTGGGTAGGGTATGATGAGTATAAGAAAGCTGGTATCAGTATGCTGCCCTCGCAGGAGCGCAGCTCTAAGTTCACCGCTTTACAGTGCATGTTCTACAGCATTGTGCTGATACCTATGGCTGTAATGCCTGCTGTAGTAGGCATGACGGGCAATATAGGCATGTGGGTATCAATTGCCTGCGGTGCTTTTTATTTCTATTCATCTATAATGTTTTATATCCACAACGATTATAAAAGGGCCAAGCGTGTAATGTACGCTTCGTTCATATACCTCCCTGTGGTATTACTGGCATTATTGATAGACAAACCTTAATAAAAATGGTGGAGCGTACGGTAGAAAACAGCGAGCAAAGAAAAAGGATACATCCCCACAAGTTCTCTATGTGGCTGGCCATGGGTAGCATCACTATGATGTTTGCCGGTCTTACCAGTGCCTACATAGTGCGCCATGCACAAGGCAATTGGGTAGATTATAAGCTACCAATGCACTTTTACTGGTCTACGGCAGCTATCATACTCAGCAGCATTACCATGATACTGGGTATCAAAGCATTCAAAAATCGGGAAATGGGCAAATACAGAATGCTCATTACCAGTACATTGGTGCTGGGTATTCTGTTTATGGTGTTGCAGTACACTGGCTTTAAGGCGCTGTATGCCAGCAATATACGTGTAGATGGCAACCCGAGTGAGTCATTTTTATTCATTATTGCAGGCCTGCACTTATTACACATTGCGGGTGGCATAGTTGCATTATTAATTGTATTTTTCAGAGCGTTTAGAACGAACATCAAAGTATATAATGCCACAGGATTGGAAGTTGTTGGTACTTACTGGCACTTCATCGATATATTGTGGATTTATTTATTTGTGTTCTTTCTGGCAAATCAATAAAATTGTTTCGAAATTCGCACCCGTATTCACAACTTAAGAACTATTTAAACTAAACTATGGCACACGCTGCAGCTACAACAGCCGAAACGAAAGTATGGGGAGGTGGACGGTCACCGTTCAACGTGAGTTATGCTAAGATAATGATGTGGGTTTTCCTGCTTTCAGATGCGTTCACTTTCGGCGCTTTCCTTATTGCTTATGGTACTACGCGTTTCTTTAGCGCTGTATGGCCCGATCCTAACCACGTATTCCATGCGTTCCCGTTCATGGGGCATATGGACCTGCCACTGCTGTTCGTGAGCTTGATGACCTTCATCCTCATCATGAGCTCGGTAACAATGGTACTGGCAGTACACGCCGGCCACTATGGCGACCGTAAAGGTGTTATCAAATGGCTGCTGTGGACCATCGTTGGTGGTATCGCGTTCCTTTCTTGTCAGGCTTGGGAGTGGACTCACTTGCATCACCAGGGTGCATGGTGGGGTTCTTTCATCGATCCTAACGCTCCGCTGGCAGGCATACAAGGCTTTTTTGCAATGGATAAACCGGAAGTAGCAGCGGCATTACCGGCACATGGTATGCAGGCTACGCACGATTTCTATAACTACTTCTTCACTATCACAGGCTTCCACGGTGCGCACGTTACCAGCGGTGTTATCTTCAACATACTGGTGCTGATAAACACGGTGAATGGCGTATACGATCGCCGCGGCCACTACGAGATGGTTGAGAAAGTTGGCCTTTACTGGCACTTTGTAGATCTGGTTTGGGTATTCGTATTCACTTGCTTCTACCTGCTGTAATCCATTTTAATTCATTTAACTAGTATAACTCATTATAACAATGTCAAGTCATCATAACGAAAATAGCGTTCAGCACCTGTACGAAGGCGACCAGTCGAAACTGTACTCTGGTGTTATGCAGCATCATACCGACATCAACTCTACCGAGAGCAAAAAACAAGTAGGTCGCATCTGGAAAGTATTCTGGCTGCTGCTGGTGGTTACCGTTGTTGAGGTAGTATTGGGTATGTTCTTTAGCCAATCTATACCTAAAGGCATCCTTGTTACCCTGTTCCTGGCGCTTACGCTGTTCAAAGCAGGCTACATCGTAGCTATTTTCATGCACCTTGGCGATGAGGTGAAAAGCTTCATATCGCTGGTGCTTATACCACTTACATTATTCATTTGGTTTATCATAGCATTCCTGGCCGATGGTAGCTTCTGGCTGCACATGAATGCAACGTCTGGCATAAAGTAGTAGAAAGCAATTGAAGGGAATGGCGGAGAAAAAATCAAACAAACGGTTTTTATTAGGTTTAACGGTAGCGTGTTTGCTACCGTTATCTTTTTATTTTATAGCCAAAGGCTTATCCAAGGATAAAATATTCCTGCCCAACTATTATATAGCCGATAGGGTAGATAGTAGCGTTGTAGATGGCAAAATGGTAACAGACACTGTATTTCACCAGGTGGCCGATCTGAAGCTTACCAATCAATTAGGCAACCTCATATCGCTCAACGAAGACCTTAAAGGCAAGATAGTACTGGTTAATTTTATCTTCACTACCTGCCCAACGGTATGCCCCAAGCTCACCAGCCATATGGGGATGATACAGAAGGTATTCAGGCGCAACCCCAAAATGGACCGCTCGCTCGACGATTCAGTACATTTCGTTTCTCTTACGGTTGATCCCGTCCGCGACTCCTTTCCCGCACTCCGCGCTTATGCCGAGCGCTATGGTGCCGATCACGACCACTGGTGGTTCCTCACCGGCGATCGAAAGGATATCTATAACTTTGCCCGCAAAGAGCTGCGCGTAGTGATGGAAGAAGGGAATGGCGGTACCGATGATTTCATACACACCGAAAAAATGGTGCTGCTGGATCAGGACAGGTACATCCGCGGCTACTACAATGGGCTCGATACAATGGAGATCCGCCGCTGTGCCGACGACATCGTATTGCTCACAATGGAAAAGAAAAGAAAACATAAGAAATAATGCTTAGTCCAGTATTAAAGAAGAATGACAAACAAGCAAGGCTGCTCATTTACACCGTATCGTTTGTAGTATTTGCCGCAGTTGTGATACTCTCAAGGGTAAAGCTGGAAGTAGACCTTGGCTTCGATGTGCACGTGTTTGCCCTTGTCAACGCTGTTATCAACTCTGCGGTATCCATATTGCTCGTGCTCGGCTTAGCAGCGGTGAAGAACAAAAACTACGTAAGGCATAAGAACCTCATGATGGGTGCTATTATACTATCAGTTTTGTTTCTGGTATCTTATATAGCGCACCACCTGCTGGCAGGCGATACTGTGTACGGAGGCGTGGGCGCTATTCGCTATGTCTATTTTTTCATACTTATTACGCACATTATACTGGCGGCTGTGATACTGCCGTTCATACTCTATACCGCCTACAGGGCGCTTACCAGCGAGTTTGGCAAGCATAAGCAATTGGCTAAATATACCTTCCCGCTCTGGCTGTATGTAAGTGTTACCGGTGTCATCGTTTACCTGATGATATCTCCTTACTATCAATAGGCGGTTTTTGGTGGGCATTGCATAACATTGTAATTTTAGCATAATGAAGAAATGGTTGTTGGTAGTGATGTTGGGTATGGCCGCTGCACCTGCTGCAATGGCACAAGGTTGCGCTATGTGCACCAAAACCGCTTCTCAGCTGGATAACAAAAGCGCACGTGGGTTGAATGGTGGTATTCTGTACCTCGCCATGTTGCCGCTGGGCATCTTGGGCACGGTAGGGTATATGTGGTGGCGCAAAAATCACGATCAGATATAATCCATCCCTTTCAATCACCCCCTTTATCTTATGAAAAAAACAACCACCCTACTGGCTGCTGCTATTCTTACTACCGCAATAGCTACATCGTGCAAGCGCAACATAACCGAAGGCAAAGGCGAAACGATAACTGATGCGCGCAGCATCAGCAACTTTACATCGGTAGCGCTGGATGTATCAGTGAACGCTAATATACAGGTGACGGAAGGTGCCGCAGCCTCTGTCGAATTGAAGGGGTATGCTAATATATTGAAGAACATAAAAACTGAAGTGAAGAATGGCAAATTGCACATCTCTTCCGATGATTTGTTCCATTTCCGTACCGATAGGGATATCGTAGCTAATATCGTGGTGCCTTCACTCAGCCTGCTGGAGATAAACGGCGCGGGCGATGCCAAGGTAACGGGCGTGGTGAAGGGTGATAAGTTTAAGGTTGAAGTATCTGGCGCTGGCGATGTAGAGATCGAGAATATTATTGCTAATACATTTGAAGCCGATCTTTCAGGCGCTGGCGATCTTAAGATAGCACAGGGCACAGTTACAGATAGCCGCCTCGAAGTTACAGGTGTGGGCGATATTGATGCCTTTGGCCTGCAGACACAAAACACAAGGGCAGAGGTTACCGGTGCCGGAGAAGTGCATGTAAGCGCCAGCCAGAAGCTGGTAGCCGAAGTAACAGGTGCGGGCGATATCAAATACAAAGGCCAGCCGCAGGTCACTTCCGACATAACTGGCGCAGGCTCAGTTGAAGAAGCTAAATAGCAAAAAATATAACAGTTTCATCCGCCATTCTCTCGCGGAAATTTGCTAAATTGTAGTATAACCAAACTGTTATGCTATGCTCAGGATCATGTCTTTTCGCTTGTTGGTGCTAATGTTGATAGTGGTTGCTGTGCCAATGCTCAGCTTCGCCCAGGCCGACCCGTTAGAGGGTTTCTGGTTCAATGATACCAAGCATGCTAAAATACAGGTGTACAAAGCCAAAGACAATAAGCTGTATGGCAAGATAGTTTGGCTGGCAGAGCCTAACAGAAACGGCAAACCTAAGGTGGATGAAAAGAACCCCGACGAATCGAAACGCAGCCAGCCGGTTGTAGGTTTGGTGATATTGAGAGGTTTCACCAAATCGGGTGCTAATGTATACGAAGATGGTACTATCTACGATCCTAAAAATGGTAAAACCTATTCCTGCAAGATTACCAGGAAGGGTGACGAGCTGGATGTGCGCGGCTATGTTGGCATCTCGCTCATAGGCCGAAGCACCACATGGACCAGAGCCGATTAAACAAATTAGATAAGAGAGCGTATAAGCGATAGTAGATACTATCGCTTTTTTTGTGCCTACCCGTTTGTAAAATGGGCTATCTCTTCAAGGTTACTTTTTATAATGGCTATGCGTTTAAAGTACAGGTTGCGGTATATCATCAGGCAGCCGGCTATCGCTATGGCAAACGATAGTGCCAGTATCGGTACCCAGAAGCGCAGATGGTCCAGCATGTTTTCGTCCCATACCAGCTTGCGGCCAACGGCGGCCAGCACAAAAATGAGGATGGGGATAAGAACGGTGCTCGCTATACGCTCTTTGGTGATGAACAGGTTAAAACGGTTGATCCGTAATAAGGTCTGCGCTACAGGTTTCGAAAAACTGGTGTTGGATAAAAGGCTCACTTTATAGAACCCGGCAGCAATACCTGCTATGCAAAAAGCAAAAGACGCCACCAGGCAGCCTGTAATGAAGGTACTATCGCTTGCACGCCTTGCTGATCCCGCCAGCAACAGCAGTACAGCAGCGCATACTGCCAGGCTCAGGTATTCATAGTTCAGTATTTTTCTAAGGTCGTTTTGCGCGCGCTCCTTTAGTATGTTATGTATCAACTGCTGGTTTGTCTTTTGGGTCTGTTGCAACTGCTTATCATATTGTTGCCAGAGTTGTTTCATTTCTTCCAGTTCCATAATTATCAGGTTTGTTTTTTATTGGTTGATGAGTGGTTGCGCCTGTTTCTTCAGTTTCTCGCGTATGCGGGCCAGCCTTGTGCCTACATTGCTGATGCTGATGCCAAGTATCTCGGCTATTTCGTGGTGCTTTTTGTCTTCCAGGTACAGTAGTATCAGGGCTTTTTCAAGTGGTGGTAGCTGGCCTATCAGGCTATCCAGCATTTTGTACCGTTCTTTCAGGGCGTCATCCGCCAGTTCTGCCAGCTCAAAATCGGGTTGTGTAGTAGGGTCTATGGGGCTGCGGTTCAGTTTTCTTATCTGGCTGATGGCTGTGTTCAGTGCTATACGGTATAGCCATGTGCCCACCTTAGCTTCGCGGCGGTAAGTAGGGTAGGCGCGCCATGCCTGCAGCACTATTTCCTGAAAAAGGTCTTTACGTCCATCGGCATCGTTGGCATATATATGGCATACCTTATGCAGCAGGTCTTCCTGCTGTTGTATCATCGTTACAAATTCCTGCTCTATGCCGTTGGCCGGGTTCATCGGTATAATTTATACATTATTAGTCGCCACAGTTGGCAAAATATCACAGCAGGCTCTAAAATATTTTCCCTGCGGGCTCGATTGGCGGCTGCCGACTTGCATAAATGGTTTTTAGGCTCTATTTTTAGCCAATATAACATTGCATTTACAAGATGAGAATCAATAAAGCATTCGGCCTTGTCATACTGGCGCTTTTCGTGTGCAGCACAGCATTTGCGCAGATCAACAGGCAGGCGGGTTTCCAGACCGATTTTTCGCGCAGCAAGAAGAACAAGACCAAGGGTGCTATATTCAAACGCCTTTCAGTGGGCTATGGTCAGCATTTTGCCTACAATACGGTTAATACTACGTACCAGTATTCCAATACGCTCGATACCAACTTCAACGTAGGTGTGCGTGCCAAAAAATCAATGAGCGGCTACATCAATACTTACATCAAAGTAGCCAATGTATCTCCACGCAGCGTTATATCGCTCGATCTCGGTTTTACCTACACGGGTTTCACCTTCCAGCACGATTCTATGACGCTGTTCACTTACAACAAAGACAGCCTGCGTTACGAAAGGTCTGACTACAGGGAAGAGTACCCTGTTACCATTATGTCAGTTCCTATCAGTGTCGATTTTCGCACTGGTGGCGAGGCTACACTCAGCAAAGAGCACCGCACATCGTTTGCTGGTGGTATAGGTGTCGCTCCGTCTTTCGTTACTGTCGAAACAAACGAAGAGTCTCAGGTAAAAATGATTCCGTTCATCAAAGCCGAAGCGGGTTTCTTCCTGGGTATCGAGTTTAAGCTGAGGGGTATGATGTACCTGGGCCAGGCCAACTACCTCGACAATAAAGTTGCCGATGGTGCAGGTGTAGTAGGCACTACCGCCCGCAAATCTTCTGGCGGCTATGGTGGCACCATATCGCTGGCCATCATGCCGTTCTCTATGAAATGGGACAAACCATTTTAATTAAACAATAACTTATTCTGAATAACAAGGGCGGCGCAAGTCGCCCTTTCTTATAAACAACCTGTGCTACGTAATATATTTCTATTGCTTTCGCTGTTATTACCTGTTTGCTTGTATGGGCAGGGTGATACAGTATTTTTAAAAGGCAATCATCCCAATTTTTATATAAGCGACAAGGAGAATGCGAATTACTATAGATTGTCTTCTGAGCCTGCTGGGGATAGATACAAAGTTAAGTACTATGCAATCGATCACCGTATATGTATAGAAGCACACTCTAAATATAAAGACAGTATTGTTTTTGATGGTTCTTTTATAAGTTATGATAGCAATGGAAGGAAAGAAGAATATGGAAATTATATTTTAGGAAAAAAGGTGGGGCAATGGCAAAGAAAATATACAGACATTAATAAACTGTGGTTCTTTACAAACTATTATTTGACAGGAGATACCTCTTATTTTCTTACCAGTTATTATAGAAGTGGTAAAGTAAAGCGAAAACAATATCAAATACGGGATTCTATATATGGTATCCGTTACGATGAAAATGGTAATGAAATCGATTTTACGCCATTTATTCAAATGCCTGATTGCGAATATGATCCGGTTGAATTTGTTTATTCAAATCTCAAATACCCTAAAACTGCCCGTAGGGATTATTTACAGGGGCGGGTTTATATTAGTTTCGTAGTTGGCCTAGATGGTAAACTCTATGAAATAGCTCCCATGTTTGATGCAGAAACTGCATTAGCTAAAGAGGGGGTTAGAGTTGTTAAGATGATGCCACCCTGGAAGCCGGGATTAATTGATGATGAGCCTAAAGAGACGTATTATGTACTTCCCATGAATTTTATCTTGAAATGATCTTCGTGATGTCAGGTGTTTCCCCTGACACATAAACTCCTTTACGTCTTAGCCGAGTCTCCGGCATCGGGACTCGGCGTTATCGGTGCGTTTTTCGTGGTGTCAGGTGTTTCCACCTGACACATAATACACTGTTGCATCATCGCGCAGAGTGCGACAAAGCAACCTCAATATAAATTCTAACCTCCACCTCCTTGTTGCAAGCAATATTTATTTTCATAATTATTTATAATTACGTATATTTGCTATAATGAAAACCCTCACCATAAACCCATCATCCCAGTTTTGTTGCGAAAATACACCCAGAAATTCCAATGCCTTGACTGCCAGTTGCTTACATCGGGGAGGAATGGGGGAGCCCGGAAAAACGCAACAAAACGCAACAATTGTCGCACAGGCAGCCCCGGCTGATAAGTGCGATACTAGCCACTTTAGGGATTTTACCCGTAAAAAACAAGCGATTTTGGTGAAATCCCATTCTTTTGGCTAACTTTGCACACTTTTAAACTTGTCTTCTTTCTATGAAGTTGTCGCAATTCAAATTCGACCTCCCATTAAATCTAATAGCGCAACACCCGGCTAAAACCAGAGAAGAGAGCCGCCTGATGATCGTACATCGCGATACAGGCAAGATCGAACATAAAACCTTCCGCGACGTACTTGGCTATTTCAACGACAAGGATGTAATGGCGGTGAACAATACTAAGGTATTCCCTGCACGCCTGTATGGCCGTAAGGAGAAGACCGGTGCTAAGATCGAGGTGTTCCTGCTGCGTGAGCTGAACAAGCCTAACCGCCTGTGGGATGTGATCGTGGACCCTGCCCGTAAAATACGTGTAGGTAACAAGCTGTACTTTGGCGATAACGATGAGCTGGTAGCAGAAGTAATAGACAATACTACCTCTCGTGGCCGTACCATCCGCTTCCTGTTCGATGGTGATGATAATGCTTTCAAAGGTATGCTGGAACTGCTGGGTGAAACCCCGCTGCCAAAATACATCAAGCGTAAGCCCGAAGAAGAAGATAAAGAACGTTACCAGACCGTGTACGCTAAGTACGAAGGTGCGGTGGCTGCCCCAACTGCAGGCCTGCACTTCAGCCGCGAGCTGATCAAGCGTCTGGAGATAGTAGGTGTTAAGTTCGCTGAAGTAACGCTGCACACCGGCCTCGGCACCTTCCGCCCGATAGAGGTTGAAGATCTGTCGAAGCATAAGATGGACGCTGAGTACTTCCGTGTAGATGAGTTTGCTGCGCAGATAGTGAATAAGGCTAAGACTGAACACCGCCATATATGCTCGGTAGGTACTACTACCATGCGTGCGCTGGAAAGCTCGGTAACTGCCCAGGGCCTACTGAAACCTGAGCAGGGCTGGACAAACCTGTTCATCCACCCGCCTTATGATTTCAACATCGCCAACTCTCTCATTACCAACTTCCATCTGCCTAAAACCAGCCTGCTCATCATGGTATGCGCATTCGCCGGCTACGAGCTTACAATGGAGGCATATCAAACCGCTATTAAGGAGAAATACCGCTTCTTCAGTTACGGCGATGCGATGCTGGTGATATAGTAAATAGTTAATTCTCATAGTTTTTACCGCAGCGTGTGATTATTATTCACACGCTGTTGTATTTTTGGGCATACACTCAACCAATGCAACAGATAATCCGCGACGTCATACAAGCCTCTATCGATACCAAGAGAAGCATTCTGAATAACCCTGAACTGCTCAACGAAATAGAATTGGTAACCAACCTTATCGTTAAAGCCTTCCAGAACGGGAATAAGGTGCTGTTCTGCGGTAATGGTGGCAGCGCTGCGGATGCCCAGCACCTGGCTGCAGAGTTTAGCGGTAGGTTCTATACCGACAGGCAGCCGCTGCCATCAGATGCGCTGCATTGCAATACCTCATACCTTACAGCTGTGGCCAACGACTATGGTTACGACCTGGTATACAGCAGGATGATACGTGGTATAGGCCGCGAGGGTGATGTGCTGATTGGCCTGAGCACCTCCGGCAACTCTGTGAATATCATTAACGCTATGAATCAGGCTAAGGAGCAGGGGATGGTATCTGTAGCATTCACGGGGCGTAGTGGTGGCAAGATGAAAGACGTATGCGACCACCTGATAAATGTACCCAGCGATGATACGCCCAGGATACAGGAATCGCACATAACGGTGGGGCATATCATCTGCCAGCTGGTAGAGGCACAGCTTTTTAATTAGATTTAGTATGAAAGGGGATAATATTCAACTGGATATCAATAAAGACTGGACACTGTTCTTGGATAGGGATGGTGTGATAAATGAGGAGATCGTAGGCTCGTATGTTACCCGAGTAGATGAGTTTGTGTTTTGCGATGGCGCACTTGAAGCATTAAAACAGTTGAGCCAGCTTTTTGGCCGTATAGTGGTGGTGACCAACCAGCGTGGGGTAGGGAGAGGGCTGATGAGTTTCGATACCCTGAAGGACATCAGCAGAATGATGACCGACGCTGTAGCTGATGCCGGTGGCCGTATAGACCAGGTATATGCAGCTACAGCTGTGCTGGATACTGATCATAACCGTAAGCCTAATCCCGGCATGGCCTACCAGGCCCAGCAAGACTATCCCGAAATAGATTTTAAGAAGAGCATTATAGTAGGCAATAGCATCAGCGATATGGAATTTGGTAAGCGTGTAGCCATGCATACCGTGTTTTTGACCACCAAACACGCCCCCTACGAACTACCGCATGACCTGATAGATGAACAATTCCCCACATTGCTGAGCTGGGCAAAGAGCCTGAAAGCTGCGGAAATAGTGGGCTAAGGTGCAATTCCTACTCTTAAAAACGCATGCAAAGGATTTTTCTTTCGAAAATTTGTTATGAAAAGAAAAAGTTCCTTACCTTTGCAGTCCTTTTAATATGGCTAAACAGTCTTTAATCAAACAGGATGGTACGATAATCGAAGCTTTATCAAACGCCATGTTCCGCGTACGCCTTGAAAATGGGCACGAAATTTTGGCAACCATCTCAGGTAAAATGAGGATGCACTACATCCGTATACTACCTGGGGATAAAGTAGGAGTGGAGATGAGTCCTTATGATTTGAGCCGTGGCCGTATTATATACCGTTATAAATAATAAACTAAAAAAATAACCAACTGTCATGAAGGTTAGAGCTGCTATTAAAAAGCGTAGTGCCGACTGCAAAATTGTTCGCCGTAAGGGTAAACTTTACATCATCAACAAAAAGAATCCTCGTTTTAAGCAACGTCAGGGTTAATCGATTTGTAGAAACAAGAATCTGAAATTTAAATTAAACAACATACATGGCTCGTATAGCTGGTATAGACCTTCCTAAGAACAAACGCGGTGAGATCGCGCTTACTTACATCTACGGTATTGGCCGTAGCACTGCTCAGTACATCCTGTCTAAATCGAACATTGATTTTGATAAGAAAGCACATGAGTGGAATGATGAGGAGCAAGCATCTATCCGTAACATCATCACTGGTGAGTTTAAAGTAGAAGGCCAACTCCGCTCTGAAGTGCAAATGAACATTAAGCGCCTCATGGATATCGCATGTTACCGTGGTCTGCGTCACCGTAAAGGTCTTCCTTTGCGTGGTCAGCGTACCCGTACTAACAGCCGTACCCGTAAAGGTAAGCGTAAGACAGTTGCAGGTAAGAAAAAAGCAGCTAAGAAGTAATCTCAAAGCTGTTGCCGGATCCGGTGAGCTGCACCGGGGAGGAACAGGTTTGGCAGCTTAGTAACATAGGCTGTAATTTTTTTTGACTACCTTATTTTTAAGAAAAAATGGCAAAAGGACAATCGGGTAAAACCGCTGCGAAAAAGCGCATCGTAAAAGTAGACCCACAAGGTGATGCACACATCAGTGCAACATTCAACAACATCATCATCAGCCTTACTAACAAGACTGGCCAGGTTATCTCTTGGTCTTCTGCTGGTAAAATGGGCTTCCGTGGTTCTAAAAAGAACACTCCATACGCAGCACAAATGGCTGCGCAGGATTGCGGTAAAGTTGCAATTGATGCAGGTTTGAAAAAAGTTGATGTATTCGTTAAAGGACCTGGTTCTGGCCGTGAGGGTGCTATCCGTGCACTGTCTAACATAGGCCTGGAAGTAACTTCTATCAAAGACGTTACCCCAATGCCACACAACGGTTGCCGTCCTCCTAAAAAGCGCCGCGTATAATTTGCGCAGCCTTTGGGCGAAACAAGAAAGTTTATTTACATATATTATATAATCAAGGCTGCTTCGGATCGAGTTTTTCGATTTTTAAATGAGACGAGGCAGTTAAACAAAAATCGAACATGGCACGTTATACAGGACCAAAGAACAGAATCTGCCGCATTTTCGGCGAGCCCATCCTGGGATCAGGTAAAAACCTGGGCAAAAACAGCAACCCTCCGGGTCAGCATGGTAACTCTAAAAAGCGTAAAACAGCAAGTGAATATGCTGTGCAGCTGAAAGAGAAACAAAAAGCAAAATACACTTACGGTGTACTGGAAAAACAATTCCGTAACACATACGTAGAGGCTGCACGCCTGAAAGGTGCAACTGGTGAGAACCTGATAAAACTGCTGGAAGCCCGTCTGGACAACACAGTTTACCGTATGGGTATCGCGCCTACGCGCCCTGCCGCACGCCAGCTGGTATCTCACAAACACGTAATGGTGAACGGTGAGGTTGTAAACATCGCATCTTACCGCCTGAAACCAGGTGATGTAATAGAACTGAAGCCTAAGAGCAAAGTAAACACTACTGTTATCAGCATGGTTCGTGGTAAAAATCCTAAGATCAGCTGGGTTGACTTCAACGAAAAAGATATGAAAGGTACCTATATCGCTCACCCTGAGCGTGACAGCGTTCCTGAGAATATCAAGGAGCAACTGATAGTAGAGTTGTACTCTAAATAATGAATTCAGTAAGCCCCGCTCAACAGGGGGCTTTGCTGATTTTATAAAATGGGTAAAAAGACGTATATTAGCGACCTTTCACCCATTTTTGCAAAAACAAATATTTTAAAAAAGTAAACTCATTAAGCTCCATATGGCTATATTGAACTTTCAAAAACCGGATAAAATTGTACTTCAGAAAGCTACAGACTTCGAAGCTCAGTTTGAATTCCGTCCGCTGGAACCTGGATATGGTGTAACCATCGGTAACGCCCTGCGCCGTGTATTGCTGTCTTCTCTGGAGGGTTATGCGATCACTGCTATCAAAATTGCGGGTGCCGACCATGAATTTGCTACCATCAAGGGTGTATTGGAAGATGTTACTGAAATCATCCTGAACCTGAAACAAGTTCGCCTGAAGAAAACAGCTGAAGGTGATTTCACTCCTGAGAAAATTGAACTGAACATCAAATCTCAAGAAACTTTTACTGCCGGCATGATAGGTGAGCACCTGCCAAACTTTGAGGTGATGAACCCTGAGCTGGTAATATGCAGCATGGAGCCTGGTACTAACTTCCAGATCGAGCTGCACATAGGTAAAGGCCGTGGTTATGTACCTGCTGAAGAGAACCGCCCTAAAGAGCCTATGATAGGCGTTATGGCAATCGACTCTATCTACACTCCGATCAAGAATGTAAAATACAGCATTGAAAATACGCGTGTGGAGCAGCGTACTGACTTCGAAAAACTGATCATGGAAGTGGTTACCGACGGTACCATCCATCCTGAAGAGGCTGTGAAAGAAGCATCGCGCATACTGATACAGCACCTGATGATCATTACTGACGAAAACATTTCTCTGGATACTAAACGTGAAGAGAAAGAATCGGTAGTAGATGAAGAAACACTGCAACTGCGCAAAGTGCTGAACACTCCGCTGGAAGATCTGGAACTTTCTGTACGTGCATTCAACTGCCTGAAAGCTGCTAAGATCAACTCACTGAGCGAGCTGGTACAGTATACGCAGGAAGAACTGATGAAATTCCGCAACTTCGGTCAGAAATCTCTGTCTGAAATTGAGCAAGTACTGGGCGAGCGTGGCTTGCACTTCGGTATGGATATCAGCAGGTTCAACCGCAGCAACGACTAGAATTTATATAAGCCGGGTATCAGGTGTCACTCCTTGATGTCCGGCTTTACCTTTTTTATTAACCATAGTACCTCATAACTCCTTGACACGGTATGGGGGAACGCCGAAAGGCACAAAAATTAAAATGTCATGCGTCACGGAGACAAAATCAAAAATTTAGGTCGTACAGCTTCTCACCGTAAAGCGTTGCTGTCAAACCTCACTTGCCAACTGATCGAGCACAAGCGCGTTGTTACGACTCTTGCTAAAGCAAAATCTCTGCGTATATATGCTGAGCCGCTGATCACCCGTTGCAAAGAAGACAACATGAACAACCGTCGTGTGGTTTTCAGCTACCTGCAAGATAAAGAAGCTATTAAAGAACTGTTTGGTACTATCAGCGACAAAGTTGCTAGCCGTCCAGGTGGTTACACTCGTATCATCAAGCTGCCTCGCCGTGTGGGTGATGCTGCTGATATGGCTATGATAGAGCTGGTTGATTTCAACGAGATCTACAACAAAGAAGCTAAAGATACAGCTGCTAAGAAAACACGCCGTAGCCGCCGTAGCGGTACTACTGCAACTACTACAGCTAAAGCTGCCCCAGCTACAGAAGAAACTACAGCCCCAGTTGCTGAGGCTCCTGAAGCACCAGCTACAGATGCTCCTGCTGAATCAGCAGAATAGTAGTGATCTACGATATAAAGAAAGGGCTGCCGATAGGCAGCCCTTTTTGTTTATGTTGGTAATCAGCCGCCGCATGGCATGGTTTTTAGAAACCTTATCTGAAACGACACACTATGAAGAATCTCGTATTAACCATAACCAGCTTGTGCATGATGGCCATGATCTTTCCATCGTGCGTAGCTAAGAGGAAATACCTGGAAGCACGTAACGCTGCTGCTGCCAACCAAACTGAGAAACAAAGGCTGCAAGGTGAACTAGGTGCTGCTAATGATAGCATCAAAAAACTGCGTGACTATAACAGCACACTCGGCGATGTATACCGTAGCGCCAACCAAGAGCTGAACATGAGTAAAGAGCAGATAATGGAGCAGCAGAAAAGGCTGCAACAACTGCAAGGGCTTATAGATGCGCAGCGTAAGAACACAGAAGCACTGCGCAAGAAAATTGCGGATGCGCTGGTGAACTTCAATACCAACGAGTTGTCGGTATCGATGAAGAATGGTAAGGTGTATGTGAGTATGCAGGAGAGCCTGTTGTTCCCATCGGGCAGTGCAGTGGTGAACCAAAAGGGTAAAGACGCGCTTGCTAAAGTTGCTGGTGTGTTGAATACAAATCCTGATATAAATGTAGAGGTTGAAGGACATACAGATAACAAGCCGATCAAAACATCATTGTACCCCGACAACTGGGCGCTGAGTGTCGGCCGTGCAACTTCTATTGCTCGCATATTGATAAATGACTACCAAGTGCCTGCGACACGTATTACAGCAAGTGGACGCGGGGAGTTTGACCCGATAGCAGATAATGCAAGCGATGCAGGCAGGGCTCAAAACCGCCGTACCGAGATAATATTGGAACCTAAACTAGATGAGCTGATGATGCTCATAAGGGGCAAATAGCACTCGTTTAACCAATATCTGTTTTGTCATGTAGAAGGCGGTGAATGTATATTCACCGCTTTTTCTTTAACAGGATTTTACATGAAAATGAATGTGTTGGCACATCCGTTTGCAGAAACTTATCGTTAAATTTATAACAAGGTATAGCTATGATAAAGAAGATAAAACCTGCGATAATGTTTGTTGGCGGTCTGCTGATAGGAGCCGGAGTGATAGCCGGACTTGCTTTTCGCGAAACAAATAAGGATGAAGGAACTGTAAATGTAAAAGAAGATGGCAGGCTTCAATATAAATGGTATGTACCAGAAACGCCCAAGGCTATAAGCTTTGCAGGTGAGCGAGTGCCGTTGGAGCGCTGGGATGTAAAGGAGCAATTTGAACGTGAGCTACTGTATAACTATTATGCGCAGTACAGCACACTATATATCCTTAGGCTTTCTACGAGGTTCTTTCCCATGATCGAACAAAAGCTAAAGGAGAACGGAATACCGGATGACTTTAAATACCTGTGTGTGGCAGAGAGTGCATTGCGCAATCAAACCTCAAGTGCCGGGGCTGTAGGTTTTTGGCAGTTTATGCGCGATACTGCGCCGCGCTACGGTATAGAGATAAGCAATGATGTAGACGAACGCTACCATGTTGAGAAATCGACAGAGGCGGCTTGTAAATACCTGCGTGAGGCGTATAATAAGTTTGGCTCGTGGACGGCTGCTGCGGCGTCGTATAATTGTGGTATGGCGGGATACAATAAATTTTCATCTTTTCAGCAAACCAACGACTATTACAATCTGCTGCTGCCTGAAGAGACCATGCGGTATATCTTCCGTATACTGGCATTTAAGTATATCATTGGCGAAGCTCATAAGATAGGTTTTATTATGCACCACACGGATGCATACAAACCATACAAAACAAGGCCTGTAACAGTTGATACTACGATTACTGATCTTGCGCAGTTTGCCATCAGCAATGGTACGAACTACCGTATGCTGAAAACGCTGAACCCGTGGTTGAGGGAGAAATCGCTGACCGTAAAGGCCGGTAAAACCTATACTATACTGCTGCCTGCAAGCAACTAGTGCATTAGCAATTATGGCAGGCATTGCGTAGCTTTATTAAAACTATTGCCGCATGCGTAAGCTGAAGGCTATACTAGCCCTTGTATTTGTTACCATACTGGTAATGCTACTTGACAGGCCATTGGGCAGCCTCCCTGCATTAGGTCGTTTGCTTGATCCTGTCAGTGGGTGTTGGGCAAATGCAGAAGCCGTTAATAAGGATTTCAATCTTAAGATAGATATTAAGGATCTGCACAAACCTGTATCGGTTTGGATGGATGAAAGGATGGTGCCGCATATCTATGCAGCAGACGACCATGACCTGTATTATGTGCAGGGCTATGTACATGCGTACTTTCGCCTGTGGCAGATGGATATGCAGACCAGGGCTGCCGCCGGCAGGGTGAGTGAGGTGATAGGAGAGAAAGGCTTGAAGTTTGACCGCACCCAGCGCCGTAAGGGCATGGTATATGGCGCAGAGCATTCGCTGAAGGCAATGGAGGCAGAGCCAAGAACGAAACTGATGCTTGACGCATATTCAGCTGGTATTAATCATTACATTTCCTCTCTTGACTATCGTGATCTGCCATTGGAGTATAAGCTGATGGGGTTTAAGCCTGAAGCCTGGACCAATATAAAATGTGCACTGCTGCTGAAATACATGGCCGATGACCTGACAGGAAAAACAGAAGACATACCCCTGACAGTGATAAGGGATATGATGGATGAGCAGGAGTTCAATTATCTGTTTCCTGAAAAGATCAATGGTTCAACACCTGTAATACCTGCAGGTACCGCACATTCATCCAACAGCCTTAATGCCTTGCCGGCAGTAGCTGATAGCGTACAACGTATACACTTAAAGGCAAATGATTTTGAAAAGATAGATGATGAGGGGAAGGGCAGCAATAACTGGACACTTAGTGGTTCAAAAACAAAGAGTGGGGCGGCCATACTTTGTAACGATCCACATCTTGGCTTGAATCTGCCTTCGCTTTGGTATGAGATACAGTTGCATGCGCCAGGTATAAATGTATACGGTGCATCACTGCCCGGCGCTCCGGGAGTTGTGATAGGGTTTAATGACAACATCAGTTGGGGTTTTACCAACAACTACCGCGATGTAAAGGATTTCTATGCTATAAAAGAAGTAGGTGGCGGGTATGAATTTGATGGGAAACAACTGGCATTTAGTAACAGGGTAGAGCGGATAGGTGTGAAAGGTAAGTCAGACTATCTGGATACAGTGCGCTATACCGTACATGGGCCTGTCATTTACGAACAAAAGTTTATAGGCCCGGGCGGTATAAGAATACCATTGGCACTACGCTGGATGGCGCACGACGAGAGCAATGAACTATTATCGCTGTATTTGCTAAATCGCAGTACAAATTACGAACAGTTTGTTACGGCAATACATGAATTTAAATGTCCCGGCCAGAATATGATATATGCCGACAGACAAGGAAATATAGGGCTATGGGGACAAGGACAATTTGTAAATAAATGGAATGGTCAAGGCAAGTACATCATGCCCGGAACGGATAGCACTACGCTATGGAAGGAGTTGATACCAATGGCTGAGAACCCGCACGCATATAATCCGGCACAAGGATATCTGAGTTCGGCCAACCAGGCTGTTACTGATAGCACCTATCCTTACTGGTACAACGGCTATTTCTATGAGTTTAGGGCATGGCGTATCAATAATGTACTGGGCAGTATGCAAAAAGCTACTGTGCAGGATATGTTCGCGTTGCAGAATGATTGCTATTCGATACTCGCAGCATCTGTGTTGCCTATCATGCTACAATATTTACCACCTGATCTTAAGCCTAATGAAAAGGCGTACCTCGATGAACTGAAGCGTTGGGATCATAAGCTAAGTGCAGAAAGCAAAGCTGCCAGCATTTTTCAGCTGTGGTGGGCTGAGGCATATGCTAATATCTGGAAACAAAGATTTGCTGGCATACCCGATGGCTTACGGCCATCGCCCGAGCGTACTATGCAGCTAATGCAAACTGATGTAGCATATATACCCGCACTTGGTGATGCTATAGTGCACGGCTTTGAGAAAGCTGTTGATAGCTTAGAGAAATGCTCAAAGACAGGTACGGAATGGTATCATGTAAAGAATACAACTGTTAAGCACCTGACTAAGCTTCCCGCCTTCAGTTTTGGCGACCTGAAGATGGGAGGCTGGGGTAATGTAGTGAATGCGGTAAAGGGCGATCATGGCCCATCATGGCGCATGGTAGTGGAGATGGGTAAGGATATAGAGGCTTATGGTGTATACCCTGGCGGGCAATCGGGTAATCCAGGCAGCCAATACTATGCTACATTTTTAAACCATTGGGTGGAGGGCGCGTATTATCGCTTGCAGTTCTATCCTTCAACGGTTAGTACCGCACCATCAACTGTAAAATATACCTGGCAAATACAACCTTAAGCATCATGCGTTTCTTTCTACATATCATCTTTACTGCGTTAGCAGCCATGATAGCGGCATATTTTATAGCATGGTGGGGAGTAGCTGTAGCAGCATTTCTGATAGCATTGATATTGCATTATAAAGCAGGGAGGTCTTTTGTTTTAGGTATGCTTGGGGTAATGTTGTGCTGGCTTGTGGTTATCCTGTTTAGAGATTTGCCTAATGAACATATTTTATCGGGTAGGATGGCAAAAGTTTTCGGGTTGCCTAACTATTTTCTGTTTGTAGTGGTAACTCTGTTTTTAGGTGGGCTGGTTGGTGGTGTTTCGGCTTGGGCTGGTGCTTTGATGAGTGCAGCCTTCCGTAAAAAATAGGCATGACAAAAACACGTCTTTTCTTGTTGTTCTATATGCGATAACTGACATTTGCTGAACGATGGTACGTCTGCAACGTTATATAGCTTTACTTTCTGTAGTACTTTTTGCCGGTAAGCTTTGGGCATGGTACCTCACCGGATCGGTAACTGTGTTTACTGATGCGCTTGAAAGTATTGTTAATGTCATTGCCGGATTTATAGGGCTTTACAGCGTTTACCTTTCTTCTCAACCCCGCGATTTAAACCATCCTTATGGGCATGGTAAGGCTGAGTTTGTATCTGCAGCTGTTGAAGGGGCATTGATTTTCGCAGCAGGATTGATCATAGTTTATGAAGCCGTTGGTAAGCTCATGTCGCCAACCGAAGTTACCAATGTTGATACAGGTATCTATATTATAGCAGCTACCGGTGTGGTCAATTATATAGTAGGTAGCTATGCCGTGAAGTCGGGTGTGAGGAATAGGTCTCTTGCTGTAGAAGCTACGGGTAAACACTTGCAAACCGATGCGTATTCTACATTAGGTATAGTTGTAGGATTAGTTTTATTGAAGTTGACTGGCTGGCAGTGGTTGGATAGCGCCATAGCACTTGTGTTTGCTGTATTTATTATAGTTACGGGCTATAAAATAGTAAGGCGATCGTTAGCGGGCATTATGGATGAGGCTGATGAAGACCGCCTGGAACAGGTTATCAGTTTTCTACAGAATAACAGGCGCGATCAATGGGTTGACTTGCATAACCTTCGCATGGTGCAATATGGCAATGTGTTGCACATAGATGCACACATGACCTTGCCCTGGTATTATAGCGTGAAGCAGGCAGAAATAGAGATACATGCACTAGAAGACCTGATACGCGATCAATTTGACAATACGGTAGAAATGTTTGTACATATCGATGCCTGCATGCCATACTCATGCAAGCTATGTGCCTTGATGGATTGTGATGTAAGGCAAGAACCGTATAAAGAGCAACTAGTATGGACGGTGGACAATGTTCGCATCGACAAAAAACATGGCAAGGATAGCTAGAGCCCACGTTCATAGCCTTCGTCTACCAGCCAGTTTCTGCTATCTGCAGCTGCGGTAGCCAATTCATCGCAGCGGTTATTCCACTTATTGTCGGCATGGCCTTTTACCCATACGAATTTTATTTTGTGCTTGCTATGTACTTGCAGGTATTGCTTCCAGAGGTCAGCATTTTTTTTATCCTTAAAGCCTGTCTTTACCCAATTAAATACCCATCCTTTCTCTACAGAATTGACCACGTAAGATGAATCACTATATATAACAACATCCAGACCTGTGCGTGTGAGTGTTTGCAGGCCTGCGATCACAGCCATCAACTCCATACGGTTGTTGGTCGTCATACGAAAACCTTGCGACAACTCTTTCATTGTCGTGCCCCATTGCAATACCACACCATAGCCACCCGGGCCGGGGTTGCCTCTTGCTGCACCGTCGGTATAAATAACAAGTTGTTTAGTCATCGTTGCGTGAAACCTATGTATCTTAGCCGCCAAAAATAGATTGTTTGGAACAGAAAATAAAAGTAGGGGCGGTAAGTTATTTAAATACCAAACCACTGCTTTGGGGTATTGAGCATAGTGAAGTGATAAATAAGATGGAGTTGGTGCTTGATTACCCTGCAAACCTGGCTAAGCAGCTGGCAAACGGAGATATAGATATGGCGCTGATGCCAGTAGCAGCAATGAAGGGTATAGAAGGCGCAAGGATAGTGGGAGACTATGGTATAGCCGCTGATGGTGATGTGGCTTCTGTCTGTATATTTAGCCACGTACCTATGGAAGAGATAGAGTCAGTATATCTCGATTATCAATCCCGTACATCCGTAAGGCTTGCGCAACTGCTGTTGAAGGAGTATTGGAAAAAAGACGTGCAACTCCAGCAGGCACCGGAGAATTATATTGAATACATTAATGGGACAAAGGCCGGGGTTATTATAGGCGACAGGGCGCTAAAACAACTAACGAATTTTGAATACATATACGACCTGGCCACAGAATGGAAGTCATTCACAGGTTTGCCATTTGTATTTGCAGCGTGGATATCAAATAAAGAACTACCCGCAGATTTTCTACAAGCATTCAATGATGCTAATGCGCTAGGGCTGGATCATCTGGATGAAGTGGTGATGGCTAATCCGTTTCCGGAGTATGATTTGAAGAAGTATTACACTGAGAATATACACTACTACCTGGATGCAGGAAAGCGCAAAGGATTAGAAAAATTTATCAGCATGATATAAAAGATAAAGGCTCCTCAAAGGAGCCTTTATCTTTTATCAGTTGTAGCAGAAGTTGAATAGTAAATCGTCGTTTTGCTTTTTAGCAGCTTTTTCCAACAGCTCAAGCAAGTTTTGTATCTCATTCAGGCTGTATACCAGCGTAATGCTTCTTGCCGCTGTTGGTATCTGTATCGTCTTGGCACTACGATTGGTGCAATCTGCATTTACATCCTTACAATCCCGTACCGTTCTCAAAAACTCATGAAACTGATCAGTAGTAAAAGCCATTACTGTATTGCCAAAAGCCACATGCAGATGTGCGCATTTGTTGCACTTTACTACATAGCCGTGTTCATTTTTCTGTAATGTCTTATAGAAGCACATGAGATACAGCGTTTTCTTTTTAAGCTGAAACTGTTTTTACTACTTCACGCCATGTTTCCAATTCAGGAATGCCCGGTTTGCGCTTGCCGAAGAACTGAATGATCATTTCACCTTTGTCGTCAAATACTTCAATAGCTGTTACAATACCATCTACGCTAGGCTTCTTTACAATATAGGTAGATGCAATTTTTGTCTCGCGCAGGTGAAGGTTGAATTCAGGGTCCAGTACATTGTACCACGGACCGGCTTCCATTACTTTTGTTACCTCGCCTGTATGTATTTGTATACAGCCCCTGCTACCAACAAACACCATAATCGGCACTTGCCTTTCTGCAGCTACCTGTAGCATCTTGCGGGTAGTATCATTAGACACCTGCTGCACGAAATCAGAAGGCGATAGCCTTAATGCCTGAGTGCGCGTGAGTTTGAATTTTTTGATGAGGCCGAAGAACTCGTGCGTGTCTTGTATGTTCTTCCATCCTTCCTGGAAGGCGGCAACATCAATTTCCGAATCGGGTAGTTCTGCTGGTGGTGTGGGGTAGGGGCTGGTCTCAACTTCGGTAGTTTGCTCTGCTGCTTTGTATTTGTTTACCAATGCATGGTAAGCTTCCATATTGCTTTCTTCAAGCATGTATATCTTGTGTACGGCTTCTCCACTCTTGTCGAAGAACTGCAGGCTGTGCCTGTCGCCCTCAGCTACAGCGAAACCTGTTGTCCAATACATCATGAACAATCGGAGGTCTATATCCGCGTCCAGTACCAGGCCTACAGGTCCTTCAAATGATACGTTGTTGTAAACGCCTTTACGCTCGTGTACTGCATCATTGTTGCGGGTAAGGGCCATTACTTTGCCCAGGCCTTGTATCTCTTTCAGCAATTCGCTCCAGTTGCCTTCCAGTTTGGTTACACCTTCGCCTACACGCAGCGCTACCAGTTGGGCTTCCCCTACTTGCAGTGTGTGCGCTGCGTCGCGTATACGCATTTTGGGGTTCTCGGCCTGTAAGGCTTCGTATTGTTCTTTTAGTGTTGCTACAGTTTCCATATTGTATTACTGTTTTTTGTTCTATTGATTAATAAGGATGTTGCTATGCGTGGTGGGCATTACTATCGGGTGCCCATACTCAGGGTGATTGAAAATATTGAGGGGGTAATCGAAAACCTTGCTCATTATCTTTTCAGTCATTACTTCTTCAGGAGTGCCAAATGCTATGGAACCGCCTCGTTTCAGCAATAGTATTTTGTCGGCATATTGCATGGCGAGGTTTAGGTCGTGTAGTATAGCTACTACGATATGTCCGTCAGATGCAAATTCGCGGGCCATGTTTAGCGAATTGTGTTGATGACGTATGTCGAGATTGTTGCTGGGCTCGTCCATAAACAGGTAGCGGGTATCATAATTCTCGGACGACCATATTTGGGCAAACACACGTGCAAGGTGCACACGCTGCTGTTCTCCGCCAGAAAGATCCAGATAGTTTTTCTCGGCAAGCTTGCTGATACCTACTTTTTTCAACGCATCATGTATGATATCAAAGTCTTTAGAAGAGGCTTGCTTTTTAAAATGCGGGTACCTGCCCATCATTACCACATCGCTCACTTTGAATGGTAGTGACAGTACATTTTGTTGTTGCAATACGGCCATACATTTTGCCAGGTCGGCAGGCTTCCACTTGTTTAGTTCCTTGCCCTGCAGTTGCACACTGCCATTAGTGGCCAGCATTGCACCGCATGCTATTTTTAGTAAAGTCGATTTACCAGCACCATTTGAGCCCACTATTACAGTTACCTCGCCCGGCAAAGCTTCGAATGATACTTTGTTCAGTATCTGAATTGGGCCAATGTTGTATGATATGTTTTGTAGTGTAAGCATACTTAAAACAATCTGTTGGTTTTGCGTTCTTTCAGCAGTATGTATAGGAAAAAGGGGGCACCTATAATGCTGGTGATGATTCCTATAGGTATTTCTGACGGGGTAAATAGCGTGCGCGATATCAGATCTGCATTAATGAGCAGTATAGCGCCTGCCAGTGCCGAAAATGGCAATAAATAGCGATGGTCGGGCCCGCAGAGCATACGCACTATGTGCGGTACTACAAGGCCAAGAAAAGCTATTACACCAGTTACCGCTACAGATGCACCTACACATAGCGCAGATAGTATAATGATGGTGCGTTTTACCCTTTGAATGTCTACCCCTAAATGCAATGCATTGTTTTCGCCAAGTGAGAAAGCATTCAACGACTTGGCCATGCCCGGCATTATGAAGACAGGTATGAGCGTAAATGGCAGGATGCCGATTATGTTAGTCCAGGTTGCACCACCTAAGCTGCCCAGTGTCCAGAATACGATACTCCTCAGTTGGGCATCGTTGGCTGAATACGTGAACATACCCGTGATGGCACTGGTGAGTGCATTCACTCCTATGCCTGCAAGCAGCATCATGCTGATGACCGTACGCCCTGATACCTGCGATAGGCGGTATACAACAATAGTAGTAAGGAATGCCCCTGTAAATGTAACAACCGACAATGCGTATATACCCAACGTGTCTGACAGGCCTATCAATTGTTTTACACCTGATACAATGAAGAACACAGCAGCCATAGAAGCTCCCGATGATATGCCTATCAAGCCCGGATCGGCAAGTGGATTGCGAAACAGACCTTGCATAGCAGCGCCCGATATTGCCAGCGCAGCGCCTGTGCAAACTGCCAGCAAAACACGTGGCAGCCTGATGGAGAGTAGTACAGCCTCTTGACTACTTTCAAATACTATATCGGTATTTATGCCAATAGCTTTGCCAAGTATGCCCATCACCTGCATAGGGCCTATGCTAACAGCGCCAATACCTACACCCGATAATGCGGATATGAGCAATAGCACGATCAATACAGGTAAAAACAGGTTACTTGGTATAAACTTCATTCAACTTCTTTGATAGGTCTGCTATTGCCTTACCTACTCTTGGGCCGAAGCCGGTGAGGTATTGGCCATCCATTTCTATTACGTGTTTATTTTTACCAGCATTGGTCTGGCTCATGCCTTGTATTTGCAGCAGGCCATTTAGGCCACCCAGGCTTTGCAGCCCACTGTCGAACATTAGTATCACATCTGGGTTAGCTGCCACCAACGACTCTGATGTTACAGGTTTAAAATCGTCAAAACCGCTCATTACGTTTTTAGCGCCAGCGAGTTGTATCATGCTGTTGGGATAAGTATGTCCGCCAGCGGCCATTATAGTACCTGCACCGCGTGCATATATGAACATTACCTTGGGGCTATCAGGTAGTGTTGATTTAGCTTGCAGGTCAGCATCTATCTGCTGGTGTATGCCCGTTGTTCTATCAGTTTGCTTGAAAGAGTCGGCTACGGCTGTAATGATTTTTTTAGCACCTTCTACGCTTCCTTCCAGTTTATATAGCAAGAGCCTCACACCTGCCGTGCGGATCTGTTCTGCCAGTTCTGGTTTTACTGTTTCTTCAATACCTACTACTATGGTGGGCTTAAGGGCCAGTATAGCTTCTGCAGACATATTGCGGTTGTGGCCTACTTTGGGCAATTGCATTACCGTTTCAGGATAGGTGCTGGTTACATCCACGCCCACTATGTTTTTTTCAAGGCCAAGGGCACACAGAATTTCGGTAGTTGTGCCACTTAGCGATACTATACGTGTGCTTGCTGTATTTGTGGTTTCTTTTGTTTGCTCTTGCTGTTGGCTGTTGTTGCAAGATGTAATGCTGCAGCCAAGTGTAAATGCTGTAAGTAGTGTAAAAAAGCGGTTCATCTGTTTTTAAGTTTTCGGGGGTACACCAAGGCGGTGCTCCCATGCATAACAGCTATCAGTATAAATGCTGTTTGCATTCATCAGATGGTGCCGACAGTACATTGGGGGAGCAGTCAACTTCCTGTGCCCGACAAAGCTAAAAACAGCACTCTGCTTGGGTTTTTACAATACGGAAAAAGAATTGCTACAATCGGGAAAATGGATATTAAAAAAGCCGCTCTTAGAGCGGCTTTTTTAATATTATTGTTTGGCAAACTTTATTGTTTGTTGGTTGTCTCTATCATGATACTTTACAAAGTATATACCAGCAGACAGCTTATGGATATCTATCTGGTTTTCATTGGTTTTTGCTGGTTGGCTGTATAGGATTTTGCCAGTAATGTCTGTAATTAGCAGTTGGGCACCAGTGGAAACTGCACCGTTTATATTAATGTTCAATGTGTTTTTGGCAGGGTTAGGATACGCTTCCATATTGAAATTATCACTATTGATATCCTTCACGCCAAGTGCCCATGTTGCAAAGCTGGCTTTACCCCATTCCGACTTGTCATCAACACCTTGGCTGGTGCATTGGCTGCGTACATACACATAGTATATAGTGCCAGGATTTAATGCAGACAGATTCTGGTATGTTTGGCTGATCTCGGTACCGTTTGGAGGGGTTATTCCGCTTTTAGAGATTACAAACTCGTATTTGGTAGCAGTAGGTATTGCCTCCCAATATGCAACTGCGTTCTCTGTGTTCACATAAGTCACCTTTACCTCCGGTGCACGGCATACCAATGGGGTAGTGAACGAGTCTAGCGCCCAAGGCGATTGCTCGCTGCCAGCACAGTTGGCTCGTATATGCACATAGTATTTAGTGTCCTCCAGCAGGCCATTTACAGCATCAAAGCTATCTGTTGTATTAAATAATCCCGTACTGCTAATAGGGTCATTGCGGTCTTGGTCAACAAGATAATCATAGCTGGTAGCAGATATGAGTTTGCGCCATGTAATGATTGCTGAGTAAGCGGTAAGGTTTTTGGTAGCAAAGCCGGTAGGTGCAGTGCATGGTGGGTAGGTTGAGAACTGGAAATCGGTCCATTGTGAAATATTGCCCGGGCCTGAGCCAGTTGGTGTACACCTGTTGCGAACGTGCAGGTAGTATGTTGTAGCCGGAGTGAGGCCAGTTTTATTTACGCCGGGTGTAGCAGTAAAAGTAGGCGTTGTTACCGGTGCTGTGGCCGATTGGTCGATCACATATTCATAACCAGCACTACCGGGCACAGCATTCCATGTCAGGTTTGCTGATGTTGACGTTCTTGCAGTAAGTGCAAGGCCAGAGGTTACAGGGCATGGTACAAAATTGAAGATGTCAATATCATCAATAAACTCGTTATTGCCATAATCTGAATAACCTTCAAATATTATGTAGTTGGTAGTGCCTGAAAAAGAATTGGGTACTAGAAATGAATATTGATACCAGCCGTTGCCGCCCGTTTCAATGGGCGTCATATTGGTAGCCCGGTTAACTGTGCCCAGTAATGTGCCGCCGGTTACGGTAGCAGTTGTGTTCACGTATACATTCACACCTTCGTTGTAGCTAAGGTAGCCTCCATCACGGTACATCCAGAAGGATACCATGCGAGAGCCGCTCGTAAATGTTGAGAAATTTAGAGCAGGTGTTCTCAATTCTGTTTTTGAACCTGAATAGATACTAAAGATATTATAAGATGCCATGCCTGCTCCGCTATGAGGTGAGCAAGTAGGGTATGTACCTGCAGTTACACGGTACCAGGCTTGCTGGCCCGATCCGCCTGTGTAACTGGTTGCAACACTCTGCCATCCGGTTGGCGGAAATGTAGCGTTGTCAAAACTTTCGGCAATGATCGTTTGCGCTGAAGCTTGCAAGGTGAAACACATTGCTAAAGCTAATAAGGGTATTCTTAGGTTTCTCATAGTAGCGAATTTACTAATTTTAACTTGAAGTTAGAGTTATCGGGTGTATTATTCCTAGAAAATGACAATTGTAGCCAGCCGGAAATAATTCTGGTAACTAACAATAGCGGATAGGGCATTGAAATACGGGGATTTTTTATTTTATTTGAGATTGAAACAGAAAATCAGATGAAGAAACTAATAGCTATCGCTTTTATAGCACTTGCATTTACAGCTTGCAAAAAAGAGGATACAGATCAGCATTGCTGGGTTTGTGAGAATACAAAAAGCGAGACTGATGACAATGGCGTTACCACTACAACTTTGGAAAACGAAGAAAAATGTGGAATGACCGCTGACGAAATCAGTGTATATGAAAAGCGCTATACAAGGAGGACACTGCTGACTGTAACTTATGGCGACAAGAAATGTAAGCAGATAGAAGACTCGCTGGACCAGAAATAGTTTATACAAAATAAATTGACATAGCACCTACAATAGGTGCTATGTTGTTTTTCCATTCACCAACATTATTTAAGTATCGATATGAAAAAGTTTGCCATATTCTTTGTGTTAGTATCTCTGATGGCGTCTCCATCATTTGCTTTCGATAAAAAAGACAAGAAAAATAGAGAGCAGAAAGAAGAGAAGAAAAAGGAACGCCCTATTGCCGAACAGAGGGCTGCTAAAAAGAAGGCAAAAGAAGAGAAAAAAAATGGAACTGCTAATGGTGCCGGCTCAACGGCAGAAGCTACCGCAACTATCGCCGTAGCACCAGCCCCGGCGCCACAAAGCGATATTATAATGGTGAAAACGCTTACCGCAAAAAAGCCTAAAAAAGAAACAGCCGATCTGCAAAATACATACTGGCGCCTATCTGAGATGAATGGTAAAACCATTGAACCAGGTAGTGATGAAGCTTATATAAAGCTGACAGAAAAAAAATCGGCGCTGGAAGGTAATGCAGGCTGCAATAATATTATAGGCACTTTCAAAGTGGGCCGTCACGATGAGATCGCATTTGAATTTGGAACAACCAAGAAAATGTGCGCTAACATGTCTGTTGAAGCCTATATGGTTAATGCACTTAAGAATGCCAATCATTATGATATAAACGGGCATCACCTGATGCTGTATAATGATAGTATGCTATTGGCCATATTCGAAGCGAAATATGCTGACTAGCATCCAACATACGTATGAAAAAACTGATAGGTAAGAAAGACCTTAAGTTTATTCTCTTCCTGATTTTTGTGCATGCCATCTTTTTTACGATGGCATTGCTATATAAGCGCATCTATAATGGCGACTCTTTTGAGTATGTGTATATGGCGCTTAATATGAAAGAAAAGGGATGGTTCTATGCAGGTAACCCCGCATTGCCTGTTGTTACAGAGTATTTAACACTGAGGCCACCGCTATATTCTGCTATACTGGCATTGGTGTATGTATTTGTAGTCAACAACTGGGTTGTAATTGTACTACAAAACCTCGTATCCATCTTCAATATCCTGGTGCTAAGGCGCACTATACGGGTACTTGGCTACAAGCGTAAGTACGACTATATTTTTGTGGCGTTGATTATGTTATATCCGGCCCAGTTTATACATGCCAATACTTTAGCGCCTGATATCTTTCTGCAAACCTGTACTGTACTATATTTTTATCAGTTTGTAATGCTGATAAAGAAGAGGGAATGGAAGTATGCCCTATACATGAGTATTACATTGGTATTGGGCTTCTTAGTGAAGCCAGTATTGTATCCATTCAGCTGGGTGCATTGTATAATACTATTAGCTGTAGCTACAAGATTCAAGCTGGGGCTGTTGCGTTTTTCATTGGTCTCGGTCATACCCCTTATAGTGCTCATGCTTTACATGTCGTGGAACCATAGCCGCACGGGTAAAGCGCATTTTTCCAGCACACAGTCATTCAATGCTATTTATTATTACTATTTCTATTTTGCCGATAAAAATGGGGTAGGCGAAGCAAGAGCATTTTTGCAACATGAGCGCCAAACACTGGATAGTATTCCTGTTTTTAACGATAGGTATGACTACGCCAATGAAAAAGGAGTATCTCTGCTGAAGGCAAATTTTATGCCTTACATGTCTTATCATCTGATGCATAGCGCAAGGCTGCTGGTTAACCCCGGGAAAGGTGAAATGGATCTTTTCATCGGGCGCGAAACTCTGGGCGGGTTATATACAACACCTAATGAAAGCTTTGCTACAGCAATCAACAAGCATGGTGTTACAGGCCTCAGCCAATACATAGCTGCAAATCCTACATTGGCATTTGCAATGGTGGTTGCTGTATTCAATTTTTTCAGGTTAATTAGCCTTTCAATATTTCTGTTCCATCGTAAGATCAGCATCTGGATCAGGCTTTTTACAGCTGGGTTTGTATGTTATTTTATCATCATGGCCGGCCCTATTGAAAATACACGTTATTTTATCCCGGTATCGCTGATAGCTATTGGAGGAGCTACATTGGGTTTTCAACATGTATTGAAGCGATACAGGAATAAATCTATCATTGCAAATAATTGAGCAAGCTACGCCCATATTACCCCTCTATATTAGCATCTGTTGTGATGCTGGTGCTCATATTGTTGCTGTATCCTTTTTGCGGAGATTTTATTGACCCGGATGCAACTGGCTATCTTACAATTGCCAAAAGATATGCTGAAGGAGAATACTTACGTGCTATCAATGGCTATTGGAGCCCATGGTCGTGCTGGCTTACTGCTATATTAGTGAAATTGGGCTTTGCTGTGTACGAATCGGCCTTAGTTATTAACGTTGTTGGTGCGGTTGCATTGTTGTTTGTCATGCAGTCGTTTGCACTTGCTTTTCGCCTGCAGCAGCGGCTTCTGTGGTTGTTCAATATTACATTAGCAATCTTTCTGGCATACGCGGTTTACAAACAGTTGTTTGATGATATATGGGAATGCTCTTTTCTCTTGCTTAGCCTCCGCTTGCTATGTAAAAAAGATTACGCTTCAAGGCCACGGCTTTGGATATTTAATGGTGTGATTGGTGCATTTGCTTTTTTTTCAAAGGCATATGCCGTGCCTTTTTTTGTGCTTAACACAGCCGGTTGCAGTTACCTGATACTACAATCACAGGGAGGTTTTGTTTGGTATAGGTGGTTAAAAATGTCTACTGTGCCTATGTTTGTGATGCTGATCTTAGGTGCGCCGTGGATATACGCCCTGTACATTAAGTATGGAGAAGTGATAACCTCCACAGCAGGAAAACTCAACCTGTCGTGGTATCTGGTAGGCCACCCGATATTTGCGGAGGGTATCGGTAGTTTGCTGCCACCGCCTTATGCTGATTCACCATACTATTGGGAAGATCCATACCTCGTAAATGGTGCTACACCACATTTTTATAGTTCAGCAAAGCTATTTGCTTTACAGATAGTAAAGGTTGGCTACAATATGCTGAAGTTGGTGAGTTGTATGAATGAACTTTCCGCGCTCTACATGTTCACCTGGCTGGTGGCTATATACATGCTATTCTCTAAAAAGCGCATCCTGTTTGCAGATAAAAAGGCTAAGCTGGTTGCCTATTCATTTCTGCTGTTTCCTTTAGGGTTTATTCTTATCAATTACGAGTCGAGGTATATATGGTATACTATGCCGCTGAGCATGTTGATAGGCATGCTGGCCATACAGAAACTTGTAACTATGTTTAATATAGCCAAGCGTATGGCTCTATTCCTTGCTGTGGTATTTTCTTGCAGTTATTTATTCTGGCCCACTTGGGATGTCCGCAGTGTAGCGGCTTATGGCGATGAAGCGCGAGAGATCTCATCTGTTCTTCAAAAACATGGTGTACAAGGTAGCTTTGCTATTAACACCAGCGCCATACAGCAGGTGAGGGTAGCTACCCAGGTTGCATACCGCACAGGTAGCAACTATTACAACATGCCTTTTGAAGTGTCTTTCCCTGATATACTGAAAGAGATGCGCATGTACAATATCAAGTACTACTTTTACCATTACAATCCGGTAGATAAGGAGGCTGTGGTCAATTTCAACCTTCTAGATGAACAGGGTAGGCCATTCGCCTACTCGAATATATTGCAAGAATACGGATGGAAAATATTTATTATCAATCCCTGATAAATAGTTCAATTGTACATATACCTCGTTTTCCATTAATCATTACCTTTGCACAACTTTTTAAATTAATCTTTAATTCTATATGGCATCTAACAAAATTCAGGAACTGCTTGGTGATAAGGCTAGCTACTATCTGGAGCACACTTGCAAAACAGTAGGTAAATCTACACTGCACGTGCCTTCTGCTACTACAATAAACGATGTATGGATAAACTCTAACAGGAATATCCAAACGCTTAATAGCATCCAATCGCTGTTGGGCAACGGCCGTCTGGCTAATACAGGTTATGTATCTATCCTGCCGGTTGACCAGGGTATTGAGCATAGTGGTGGTGCATCTTTCGCTCCAAATCCTATCTACTTCGATCCTGAAAATATTGTGAAGCTGGCTATGGAAGGTGGTTGCAATGCTGTTGCATCTACATATGGCGTACTAGGTGCAGTTGCACGTAAATATGCGCATCAGATACCTTTCATCGTAAAGATCAACCATAACGAGTTCATCTCTTACCCTAACAAGTTCGATCAGATCATGTTCGGCACTATTAAAGATGCATGGAACATGGGTGCGAAAGCTGTTGGTGCTACCATTTATTTCGGTTCTGACGAGAGCGCTCGCCAGATAGTAGAAGTAGCTAAAGCGTTTGAATATGCTCATGAATTGGGTATGGCAACGGTATTGTGGTGCTATATGCGCAACAGTGCATTCAAAAAAGACGGTGTTGACTACCACACTGCTGCTGACCTTACTGCACAGGCAAACCACCTGGGTGTAACTATACAAGCCGATATCATTAAGCAAAAATTGCCTACAAACAATGGTGGTTATAATGCCATGAACTACGGTAAAACACACAAGAAAGTATATGATGAACTGACTACCGATCACCCAATCGATCTGACACGCTACCAGGTGCTTAACTGCTACAGTGGCCGTGTTGGTCTTATCAACTCTGGTGGTGAGTCTAAAGGCGCATCTGATATGGCAGAAGCAGTAATGACAGCAGTAGTAAACAAACGTGCTGGTGGTATGGGTCTTATCAGTGGCCGTAAAGCCTTCCAGAAACCAATGAATGAGGGTGTACAACTGCTGCAAACTATACAGGATGTATATCTTGACAACAGCATCACGATAGCATAATATATCAGGTAATGATAATTGCGAAAGAGGCCTTTATGGCCTCTTTTTCTTTTGGGTACTAGTTAAAACAACTTAATATGGTTTTTATGTTCGTTTAATGTCTCAGTTGTTGGGTCGCATATATTGTACTCAATCGTTGGACGTAATGCACTAAAAATATGTTGATAGTGGGAATTGTTAATTGCGGTTTAATATCATTATTAATTTGGCCTTACAATGTACTTAAAAATTCGGGCGTAAAATTAATTGATGGTTTATTGTCTTTTAATGTGTTATTGTTAGTATTGTTTTCATAAATAGTGATCTTTATCCTGTTCAAATTAGCGTGTTTTTGCGTTGATTATATGTGAGAGATGAGAGGTTTATTTTTAAACTTTTTTACTATTTTATGAAAAAATATTGTTCTTTACTCTTAATTGCTTTTGCCGGTCTTTTTTCAAAAGCTGTATATGCACAGTGTGCATTGTCAGGGAGTTATACTATCAACTCTGCTGTGCCAACTGGAGGCACCAACTATCAAACTTTTACTGCGGCTATTAATGCGCTTTCAAGTTGCGGCGTTAGCGGCCCAGTTGTTTTCAATGTGGCTACCGGTAGTGGCCCGTATGCTGAACAGTTACTCATACCAGCTATTACCAATGCTTCAGCTATCAATACAATTACTTTTAATGGTAATGGCTGCACAATATCCCGTAGCACTACAAGTGCTCATAGGGGGCTTATAAAATTGAATGGTGCAGATTATATAACAATCAATGATTTTGTTATAAATCCAACAGGAACCTATAGATATGGGGTGCAATTTTATAACAATGCCGATAATAATATCATCAATGGATGTAAGATCGAACTGGATATAAATACTTCATCTTCCAATCAGGCAGGTATTGTTATGAGTGGCTCTGCTACATCGGCTACGGGCACGGGTACCACGGCCTGCGATAGCAATGTGATTTCGAATAACATTATTGATGGCGGGTACTATGGTATTACGATGACATCTTCCGGCACTACAGTAGCAAGCACTATTTATAATAACATGATAACAGGCAATACAATTAAGAATACATACTACTATGGTATGTATTTGCAGGGTAATAATGGTGCAGTAATAGATAGTAATGAGATCATTCGTCCGGATAGAACAACGTTTACAACCGGGTATGGTTTGTACTTCACTACTTATAACACAAACTTGCGTGTAAATGCTAACAGGATACATGATGTGTTTGCCGCCTCTACTACGTCAACCAGTGCATACTATTGCATATATAGCTCGGGAGATGCCACAGCAGGCAACGAAAACCTCTTCACCAACAACCTGATATATAACATTCAGGGCAACGGTACGCACTATGGTATCAGGAATGTTGGAGCAGATTATAACCAATACTATTACAATACTATTTCATTCGATTATGCTGCTGCCAGTTCTGGTACTACTTATGGTTTTTATCAGTCAACATCGGCTACAGGCATAATATTCAAAAACAATATTGTGAATATTACCCGTGGTGGCGGTTCTACAAAGTACTGTTTTTATAAGGGTACAGCAGCATCTCCCGTCACAGGTGATTTTAATGATTACTATATTAATGCTGCAGGCGCAAACATTGGTTACGCTAGTGGCGCAAGGGCCACACTTAGCGCCTGGCAGTCGGCTAGTGGGTTTGACGCTAACTCTGTAAATATAGATCCCGTATTTGCCAATGCTGCGGCTGGCGATTATAAGCCAACATCTGTCGCGCTCAATAATCTTGCAGACCCTGTTACTGGCATAGAAACTGATATTATTGATGAAGAGCGCCACCCTGTTAATCCTGATATGGGGGCGTATGAATTTTTGAATTGCAGAATGCCTAAAAACCTGGCGGTATCATCTGTAACAAGTAACAATGCGGAATTGCAATGGGCTCCTGTATCAGGTACTGCCGGCTACGAGTATGTTGTTGACCAATCATCAACCCCTCCAACCACTGCTGGTACGTTTACTAATACCAACAGTCATACAGCTATCAATCTGGCTAATGCCACCACCTTTTATTTCCATTTGAGGAATATCTGTTCGGGTGGCATTTATTCTGATTGGGTTACTGTTGAGTTTGCTACAACTTTCAATCCATGTCCGTATCCTGCAAGTATTGTTGTAACACCTACTTCACTCAGCAGTGTGGATTATTCATGGTTTCCTGTAGTTAATTCGGCAGGTTATGAATATGTTATTGACCAGGATCCATCTAATCCATTGTCGGGTACAGCAACTTCTACAATATCGGGTTCAAGCAGCGGTCTGCTGGCTGAGCAAACATATTATTTACATGTACGTAGCAAATGTGCTGCTAATATTTGGTCTGACTGGACAGTACAGCAGTTTGTAATGCCTACATGCGATGAACCGAATAATATCATTGTATCCAATATCTCAGCCAATTCGGTCGACATATTGTGGAGCCTTATGCCTGGAGCCGCAAATTATGAATATCAGGTAGACCAGAGCTTAGCACCACCAGCCGGAGGTACAGGACTCTCAGTTACTACAGGCATAAGTGCAAGTATTAATGGCCTTCTGGCCAATACAAAGTATTATATACACTTGCGTAGCCGTTGCTTCAGCTACGATAGTTCGGCATGGGCAATTGATTCATTCGTTACACATAATGGTTGCGGTGCACCAGCTCTTACCGTTAATAATGCCAATACAAGCAGCCCAGATGCTTATTGGACACCCGTACCTACTGCAATAGCCTACGAATGGGCTATGAGCAGCAGCGCATCGAATCCACCCTTTGGTACAGAGGTGTTGGGGACATCTGTTGCATTGTCGCTACCCAATGATGGTAAAGACTACTACCTGCATGTGCGCACAAAATGCAATAGCATGTTCGAATTTTCAAACTGGTCTACGGCAGTTTTAAGAAATGCAACAACCGGAGTAGAAACTATTACGAGTGAACATATTTTGATCTACCCAAACCCTGCACATGATAACATAACAATTGAATTAGGAGAGAAACAATACCCTGGTGTTGTGACTGTTTATGATGTTGCCGGTCAAAAAATGAAGCAGGAAAGTGTTGGTACTGCACATACTGTTATTAATGTGTCGTCCTTACCAGTAGGTGTTTATCTGCTCAAATATGAGTATGACAACCAGCATTTCATAAAGCGGATAATAAAAGATTAATCGATAGTTATAAATGTTTGATTTTTAAGGCGATTAATGTCAGTTTCATCTTGTTTTAATTGCTTTTTAATGTTTATAATTGCTGTTGTAACTATTCTAAAGGGAACTTTGTATGACATATTAGGAGACGATGAGGGAATAACCCTTTTAAAATTAATATTTCATGCAAAAGTTATTCAGCAGGTTATTATTGTTATTGCTAGCAGCTACAATTAATAATATTGCAAACGCACAAACCACTATCAGTACTACCGGTACTTTTTTAAACAACAATGGTAGCGGTGTGCTCAGCTTAAATTTCGAGAACACCAATTCTTACGATGTCATCATTACGGATGTTGAAGGTGTTACTGGCTCTACAGGAACCTGTACCGCTGAATTGTGGTTCAGGACAACACCGTTGACAGCAGCGCCAACGGGTGCGTCAACTGGTAATGGCTGGACATTGGGCGCTACAGGTACGTTTACAGGTGTGGCTAATACCACTTCTACAACTACACAGCCTATACTTACAGGTATAAATGTAGTAATACCTGCAAACACCAATTGTGGTATGCAGATATTTGCTACAGGGCAACGTTATTTTACTATGGCAGCTCCACCATATACTTTTTCCGGCGGAGGTGTGAATCTTAGGTTTGATGCTAGCTATAGCTATGGTGGCAACACGCCACCAACAGCTCCCAGTAATGCATCTCGAGGTTGGATAGGTAAGATTACGTTCAAGCCTGCTTGTGTTAATCCATCTGGTTTGGCAACAACCAGCATAACAAGCAATAGTGTTGGCTTCAGCTGGACGGCTGTACCTAACTCACAAGGTTATGAATATGCAGTTACAGCATCGGCCACACCACCAGCCAGCGGCACACCCACTAACGCTACTAATGGTGCGGGTATCGGGCTACTTTCAAGCACAAACTACTACATTCACGTACGCAATAGTTGTATAGGTGGCAGCTTTTCAAACTGGACAACTTTAGCTTTCACAACATTACTGAACCCTTGCGCATCACCGACTGGTATTGTTGCTAATGCCCCCACAGCCAGCTCTGCCAACTTTAGCTGGAACGCCATGCCGGGCACACTTGGTTATGAGTATGTCATCAATCAGATAGCAGCACCGCCTATAGGTGCGGGTACACCTACAAATAATACAAATGGTACGGCTACAGGCCTTACAGGTGGCGCTACTTATTACATCCACGTGCGTCAGAAATGTTCTTCTACAGGCGGTACATGGTCTGACTGGGCTTCTGTACAATTTATAATGCCAGAATGTAAGAAACCGGATAACATCATCTTCTCAAATATCACAGGCAATAGTGTAGATGTAATATGGAGTGTGATGCTTGCCGCTAACTATTATCAATACCAGGTAGACCAAACACCTGCTGACCCTACATCAGGTGGCTCAGGCTATAGCACCACTACAGGTATGACAGCTCACGTTACAGCATTATCTCCAAACACATGGTATTATGTGCATATCCGCAGTATGTGCTTTATAAATGACAGCTCTGGCTGGGCGCTCGATTCTTTTATTACTCAATCGTATTGCGCAGCCCCTGTAGTTTCAGTTAACAACCAGAATACAAGTAGTCCTAACGGTTTCTGGCCGGTGGTACCTTCAGCTTATTCGTATGAGTGGGCATATAGTACTTCTACCACACCGCCGGCATTTGGTGCCGAGATATTTGATGCATACACTCCTGTAATAGCATTGCCTGCTGATGGTAAGGATTATTACTTGCATGTGCGTACAAAATGCAACAGCATCTTCGAGTTCTCTACCTGGTCTACTGCTCCTCTGCGTACAACAGCAACTGGTTTAGCTGCAATAGATGATAATAACACATCGATCAATATTTATCCTAACCCTGCTAAAGATCGTATCAATATTCAGCTGTTAGGTGCTACAAGCGGTGTGGTTGCAGTGTATAATATTGCTTCGCAACTATTAATGCAAGAACAACTAACTTCAGCCGAGCATACGCTCAATATTTCATCGCTGCCTAAAGGGGTATATATATTGAAATACGAGAACGGCGAAAGTCGGTCAGTGACAAGATTTGTGAAAAACTAGCATTTAAGTACCAGTTAAATTAAGGTGCTACTTTATTAAATATGTTATTTTTTTAATTGATTTTTTAACGCCTTTTAATTTTTGATTAATGCCTGCAGTAATGCGGGCATTTTTTATGCATATAATTTTAGGTGTACGCCAGTTTTTGCATGTACGGTATTAAAGAATTTTAAGAATTACATCATTATTTAAAAGCCCTTTTATGTCTGGAATCAAATACACAATCCTTCTATTTTTGTTATTGCTGGGAGGGTTTAATTTAAGTGCCCAAACAACTATCAATACAAATCTCACGGGGTCCACTTCTACAGCAGGGCCCACAGTTACATTCGCTATAAAGAATAATAATACTTATGGTATTCTGATAACGGATGTGTTGAACTATCATAATACTGTGAATAATGGTGTTACCTACACGTTGTGGTATTCATCTACACAACTTACGGGTACACCTACCATCACTACACCCAACTGGACCCAGCATATTACAGGTAGTGCAGTGTCACTCACAGCATCTGCAATTACGCCGGTTATTACCAATGTAAATCTTGTAGTACCGCCTAATACTACTTATCGTATGGCTATAGTGCATAGCAATACATCCGGTAGTGTATATTATGCAAGCTCAGGTGCCGGTACTACATATTCAGCTGGCGGTGTAGATATGTTGGTGGGCAACCATCCAACTACGCCGGGGTGCACTGGTGGTTTCCCAACTACTACCATCAATACTGGCAGGTGGCTGTGCGGTGGCGTCACATTTATTAACGCTTGTATGCCGCCTGATAATCTTAATGCTTCGGGTATTACCAGCAATAGTGCCAATCTTAGTTGGGATCCCGTATCTGGTTCGGCAGGCTACGAGTATGTGGTTAACACCAGCGCAACACCGCCAGGTGGTGCAGGCACTCCAATCTCCGGCACTTCGGTTAGTCAAACTGGTTTAAGCTCAAGCACTACTTATTACCTGCATGTACGCAACTCTTGTGGTACCAGCTTTTCAAACTATGAAACTTATTCCTTCACTACATCCAATAATCCATGTCCTTACCCAACGGGTATAAATGTTAATGCTCCTACAGCCAGCTCTGCTAATATTACATGGGCTGCCATGCCGGGTAGCCTGGGTTACGAATATGTTATCGATCAGGTTTCTGCACCACCACTAGGGGCAGGTACGCCTACTAGCACCACTAGTGCAGCAGCATCAGGTCTTACAGGTGGTGCTACCTACTATTTTCATGTGCGCAATAAATGCAGCTCAACAGGTGGCACTTGGTCCGACTGGAATAATCACCAATTTGTAATGCCTGAATGTCATAAACCTACCAATATACTCTTCGCCAATATTACAGGTACCAGTGTAGATGTTATATGGAGTTTGATGGCTGCTGCTAATTTTTATCAGTATCAGGTAGATAATACGCCTGATGATCCGAGTTCTGGTTCTGGTTATGCTACTACAGCATCTATGTCGGCTCCAATATCAAGTCTCGCACCTGATACAAAGTATTATTTCCATGTACGCAGTATGTGTTTTATTAACGATAGTTCGGGTTGGGCATTAGATTCTTTTGTAACAACAGCATATTGCACGCCACCGTTTCTTGAAGTGGTAAATCCTAATACCTCCAGTCCTTCTGCAAGTTGGGATGCAGTGCCTACAGCAGTAGCTTACGAGTGGGCGTTGAGGTCAAGCAGCACACCGCCCGCTTTTGGCGCTGAGATATCAGACACGTATTTGAATAACATCAGTTTGCCCTTCGATGGTAAAGATTATTACCTGCATGTGCGAAGCAAGTGCAATAGCATGTTTTCATTCTCTTCGTGGTCGTCTGCACCACTACGCACAGGTGTTACCGGTGTAGTTAATATGAAGAACGAAGTAGCGGGGTTAAAAATATATCCGAATCCTGCAGGTAGCTTTATAAATGTAGAATTGATTGGTGCCGAGAAGGAGGATGCAAATGTTTCGGTTACTAATGTTGTAGGTCAGGTAGTCATCAAAACTTCAGGTGATAATCGCAAAATTGATATTTCAGCACTACCTAAAGGTATATATGTTTTAAAATATGACACCGGAGAAAAAGTGTTTACCGGCCGTTTTATGAAAGAATAGTCCTGATTATTTAACTAGCAGCAATATAAGAAGCCACCCATCAATTGGGTGGCTTTTTTCGGTAAAAAAACGATTAATACAGCATTAAAAATCGATTAAAACGTTATATATTGTATACGCCGTAATTATCTAACTAAACAACATTTGCTGATGAAATCCCAAAAAACTTTATTCAAGTTTAGGTCAAGGTTGCAGCCGACAGCTACCTCTAAAAAGGAGATTGTGTCGAAAATGCAACATTTGGCCAAAGCCTATCGCGCGTTATGTGCTCTATGTATGTTGAGCCTGCTAACAACAAGTACTGGTAATGCGCAAACCTATGCAACCAACCAGGGAGGCTCAAATAACGTTTTCCCGTTTGGTAGCACTACCTCCAACAAAGTACAATGGATGTACTTGGCATCTGACTTTCTTACGCCTATGCCAACCGGGCAGATTACTAAAGTGTATTTCCGCACACAGAGCGGTACTTACAATCCTACATATACCAATCTTAATATCCGCATTGGTTCTACTTCGCTCACAGGTTTTCCCTCTACTACAGCATGGATAACCGGCCTTACCACAGTAGCGGCTTATTCTACTTTTACTAATGGTTCAACGGGGCCATATACATGGTGGGGAGTCACTTTTCAGACACCATATAATTATACTGCTGGCGATAATCTCGTTGTTGAAATAGAGCAAGCCGCCTATACCTCTGGCATGACTACAAACTGTCAGGCCGGCCCAGGCGGTACAACACGCCGTTTATGGGGGGCGTATGGCTCTTCTGCCGTAACGGGTAGCGCCACAGGTTCTTATGGCGATATCGCTTTCGATATGATATTATGTCAGCAACCTTCTGGCCTTAATGCTACAAGCATTACCAGCAATAGTGCTACTGTAGGTTGGAGCGCGGCTTCGGGCTCTGTAGGTTACGAGTATGCAGTTACTACATCAGCTACGCCTCCTGCTTCGGGTACGCCAACTACATCTCCAGGCGGAAGTGCAATAGGGCTAACATCAAGCACTACATATTACCTGCATGTGCGCAACAATTGTGGTACCAGCTATTCTTCTTGGGCTACTTACTCATTCACTACAGCTGTCAATCCTTGTCCATATCCCACAGGTGTTATTGTTAGCGCACCTACAGCTACATCGGCTACCTTTACATGGTCGCCTGTGGCTGGTAGCCTTGGGTACGAGTATATTGTCAACCAGGTAGCAGCAACCCCAATAATATCGGGAACGCCTACTGCTACACCCGGTGGTAGTGCTAGTGGGTTAGTAGGTGGCGGTACATACTATTTGCATGTGCGCAATCAATGTTCGTCAACAGGCGGTACATGGTCTGATTGGAACTCTGTACAGTTTATTATGCCTCGTTGCGATGAACCGGTGAACATACTGTTTTCAAATATCACCGGTACCGATGTAGATGTGATTTGGAGCCTGATGGCTGCGGCTAATTATTATGAGTATCAGGTAGATCAGGTTCGTGCCGATCCAACGGGTGGTGGCTCTGGATTTAATACCACTACCGCTATGAATGCACATATCAGCGCATTGAGCCCCAATAATAAATACTATGTACACATACGTAGTAGGTGTTTTGTAAGTGATAGTTCTATATGGGCGCTCGATTCATTTGTTACAACAGCGTTGTGCAGCACGCCTATACCTAACGTAAACAATCAGCATACCAGCAGCCCGGACGCTTTTTGGGATGCTGTGCCAACAGCTTTGTCATATGAGTGGGCATATAGTACCAGTAGCACGCACCCGGCTTTCGGTAGCGAAACATTTAATCTGTTTACTCCCGTAATGCAACTGCCTCTTGACGGTAAAGATTACTATTTGCATGTGCGTGCTAAATGCAACAGTATGTTCGAGTTTTCTAACTGGGCTACTGTTCCTTTACGCCTGGCATCTGCCAGTGTTTCAGGTATTGGTAGCGATGACGGCCTGAGCATTTATCCTAACCCTGCCGGTAATAGCATTAATGTCGAGGTGCTAGGTGGTGGTGGTGCTACGGGCAAGATCATTCTTTGCAATGTAGTAGGGCAGCATGTTCTTGAAACTGTAGCTTTTGATAATACCCAGTTGGATATTACTTCATTACCCAAAGGTGTGTACATCGTTCGTTACGAAAGCGGCGACAAGCAATTGACTGGTAGGTTCGTGAAAAACTAAATAATGAAACAGGCGCATGATATACGCGCCTGTTTTTGTTTCTATTATTAATAATTAAAGTTCATGTTGTTAGGTTCGTTTTTTCAATCTGTATTCAGGTTTCGTAGCAGGCTACAGCCTACGATGTTGCTGCGTATCAGCAACCCATCTTTCATGCCAAGACATATTCTTTATAACATAAACAACCATTAAATCTTGTATTATGCAAACTAAGCTCTACCGCTTTGTGACCCTATGGCTCGCATTGCTTTTATCAACCTCTGCGGCTTTTGCCCAAATCACCCTCAGTACGCTTCAAACGTCTGCAAACGTCACCAATGGTTCCGGCTCTCCTTCTACAGCCATTACCTTCACCGTAGAAAATGCTAACGCCTACGGTATCATTTTACAGAAAGTAGGCCTTAACTCAGGCTCAACAAACCCCGCCACACTATATTATAGTTCTACCAGCCTTACTGGTGCTGCGGGTCCTTGTCCTGGTACCCCATGGACGCTTATAGCCACCAATAATGCCCCAACCGTTATGGCTAACACTGTGGTTGATGACAACTTCTGGCCAGGTATAAATCTTCTGATACCTGCTAATACTACTTATCGCTTTTGTGTGCTCATTACACCAAGTTCTAACCGTATGTATTACGCCACGGCAAGCGTACCCCCTGCACAAACTACCTTTACATCCAATGGGGTTACCCTAGCCAATGCCGGTGGCTATTGGGGTGGTAGTAATACCATTTCCAGCACGGGGTATTTCTTTATAGGGTCTATCACCTTTATCAATGCTTGCTTCCAGCCTGCAGGGCTTAGCGCAACTAATATCACCTACAATAGTGCTGATCTAAGCTGGACAACAACTGTAGGTTCTAATGGTTATGAGTATGAAGTATCAACTTCTTCAACACCTCCTACAGCGGGTACACCTATCACAGGTACATCGCTCACAAAGTCAGGCCTCAACTCAAGCACTACATATTACCTGCATGTGCGCAATATGTGTGCGACTACAAACATCTCCAATTGGACTACTTATTCGTTCACTACTGCTGTAAACCCATGCGCATCGCCCACTGGTGTAAACGTGCATGCACCTACCGCTACCACAGCTAATGTCACCTGGCCGGCTATTGCAGGCACAATGGGTTATGAGTATAAGCTGGATCAAATTGCAGGCAATCCTACAACTGCTGGTACTGCAACATCTGCTACTACGTACAACGCTTCAGGTCTTATAGGTGGGCAGACGTACTATTTCCATTTACGCCATAAATGCTCATCAACCAATAGCTGGTCTGACTGGAACAATACGCAGTTTGTAATGCCTGAGTGCAAGATGCCTGAAAACATACTGTTTGCTAACATTACAGGCACTGATGTAGATGTGATATGGAGTATGATGGCTGCCGCAAGTAGCTATCAGTATCAGGTCGATCAAACTACCAGCGATCCTAGTGGTGGTTCAGGCTATAATACAACTACTGCTATGACAGCGCACCTTTCTAGCCTTACACCCAACATCAAGTACTATATACACATTCGCAGCATGTGCTTTATCAACGATAGTTCTGACTGGGCCCTTGATTCGTTTGTAACAACAGCTGTGTGCGGAATGCCTAACCTTACAGTAAACAATCCTAATACCAATTCTCCGGATGCTTATTGGCAAGCCGTAGATAATGCTGTTGCATATGAATGGGCGATGAGGCCAAGTACTACTCCGCCTTCTTTTGGTAGCGAGGTGTATACTACTTTCTTGCCTCCAATGAGCCTGCCGGCAGACAATAATAACTACTACCTGCATGTGCGTACCAAGTGCAATAGCATGTTCCATTTCTCAAACTGGGCTACAGCACCGCTGCGCGAATTGCCTAATAATGTGCAGAATGTGAACCAGCCATTTGACCTGGCGGTATATCCTAACCCAGCTAAAGATGCAGTGACACTGGATGTTACCAAGTTTAGTGACGAAGCGCGCTACTCAATTACTGATGTGTCGGGTAGGGTAGTGATGCAGGATGGTGTGACAGCAACCGCTACTGTTATTGATATATCGCGTTTAGTGCCCGGCGTATATATGTTGAAGTATGAGGATGGCGATAGTAAGAAGATGATAAAAGTAAATAAGTTATAGGTTTAGTTTAGATAGTTGATAAGGGCCGCAACATGCGGCCCTTATTATTTTTATGAGTATTGATCGTTATTTGATCTGCGCTCTGTTGATGGGGCTGCAAGGTTCGGCCATATAGGAGTAGTATAGTTTGTTGTTCCTGAAAACCCACATATACCATTTATTGTTCTTATACAGTTGCTGCTCCAGCGTGTTTGCGTTGGGCTTGCCCGATATTTCGTAGGCATAAACGTTGTAGCCTATATGCTTGGGTTGCATAGCATAGGTCTTCAGTATGTTCCTTACACTCTGGCTTTCGTCTGTGTTCTTATCCCAACCGGCTACAGGGCCTGACAGCAATACATCCTCAGGATATTTTTTGCTGATGACGCTGTATAGTGCAGGGTCGGAGAAGTATATCTCTATGTTATCGCCCTCCAGCTTAGGGTCTACCCATACTTTGTACGAGCAGGTTTCCGTACCCGGGCTGCTCAATGGGTTATCATCCACTACGCCCAGTGCAGTTTTCATGCGTGTATCGTCAATGGCCTTCACTTTTACGTATTCACGCATGTGAAAATAGGCATTGGCTATGGCTACAGTAGTCACCTCATTGCCCCATTCCTGATTAACCGCCACATATACAGGCATGGCAGTGTGATACATGTCGTTGCGGTATAGGTCGTTGTTATATGCACCCTCATTTACCGAAGTGAGTATAGCTGCCAACGCACTCAGGTTATGTTTGGTAATGCCATCTATATCGCGGCCCATCAGGTTCTGGAAGTTCACCAGGAACTCATCATACTGTGTGCGGGTTACTTTTGGGTGCGCCAGTGCTTCAGCTTGTCCGTAAAGGGCGTTCATACGCTTGGTGAACTGCTGGCCCGGTGTTTCTACACTGTAGCTTTCTTCTTTTTTTATGGTGTTGAAACCTTCATCGGTGTATTTGAGGCGCTGTGCATAGCTACCGGTAGAAAGGAAAAGCAGTAATGCCGGCAGTACTATCTTTTTCATATGTATGTGTTATTTACAGTAATATTAAAAAATACTTAGGGTTAAATCAAGTACCGGGCGTAATAGCAGTGCCATAAAACGAAAAATGAGGGCACGAAGCCCTCATTATATGATTGCTCCTCTTAATTATTGACGATGAAGTGTAGCTGTATAGCTGTCTTTGTATACCACGTGCTGCATCCATGCCTGATCCATAAGGGCTTCTTTTTCCATTTTGTCGCTTATGTTGTAGGTATGCATGGCATCGTTCACTTCGTATTGGGTAATGATGGTATTGCTGAAGCCCCAATTGTTCTTCGGAACTATCATGAATGGCCCTGTTACGTAGTGGAAGGGCAGCACCAGCAATAACACCACTGAAGCTATCATGCCAAGGCGTATGAAATTCATCGTTTGCTCTGAAGATACATGGCTGCGGCGTTTTCTCATTATGTAATACATGGCTTGTACGATTTTGTACTTCAAAGTTATGAGTGGTGTGCAGCGGCAGCCAAGCATTGGCGCCTGTTTTACAAGCCATTAACGCATGATTAGCGAATGATTTACAATTAGTTGCAGTTTTGGTGATGTGGGTCATGTTTTTATTTTGGCGCGCTACGATTGTTGCGTTTTGTTGCGTTTTTTGTCAGATTCCCACTTCTCCCCGGCGGGGGCAAAACTGCTTGTGGTTTGTTTTAACCACCCCCGTACCCTCCTTAAATAAGGCGGAGTGGTCAATGTTTTGCCGTTGGCAAGTTGTTTTGAAGGGGCTATGGGATAGGACATAGGTGATTTTATTATAGCAAATATACGTCATTTATTTGTTTTAATGAAATTTATTTATTTCACCAAATAGGTGGGCTTGGGCATTAGCTTTACAGCCCGACCAATTCCTGATTCATATGGACCTGGTGTAGTGAGTTACATTATTGTAAACAGCCCACTGTTTAGTGTGGCTTGTTTTCTATATTGTGCAGCAAACGACAAGGTATGTTGAAAAAGATAGGCTGGGTATTGCTGCTGGTACTGGTAGCTATACAGTTTGTAAGGCCGCAGCGCAATATTGCCGCAACAGTGAGTGCCAATGATATTTCTACATCGTATTCTGTGCCTGATGATGTGCAGCTGATATTGAAAAAAGCATGTAATGACTGCCATAGTAATAATACAGAATACCCTTGGTATGCCAACATACAGCCCTTAGTATGGTGGCTGCAGCACCATGTAGATGAAGGCAAGGATGAGCTGAATTTTTCGGAATTTGCAGCTTACAAGCCCAAGCGTAAAGCCCACAAGCTGGAAGAAGTGACGGAATTGGTAGAGAATGGGGCAATGCCGCTGGATAGCTATACCTGGATGCACCATGAGGCCAAACTGACCGATGCTGAAAGGCATGCTTTGGTGGTATGGAGTAAAGCATTGCGAAGCAAAATTTTGAACGAAGAAGTAAATACTAACAATGAGAATAATCACCTATAACGTGAATGGCGTGCGCAGCGCGCTGAAAAAGGGATTTTTGGAATGGTTGCAGAGCGACCCTGCAGATGTAGTATGCCTGCAAGAGATAAAAGCCCATAAAGACAATGTTGATTTTGCCGCTATAGAGGCATTGGGCTTTGACACCTACTGGTTTCCGGCAGAAAAGAAGGGATATAGTGGGGTGGCGATATTTACCAAAGTGAAGGCTGATGCTGTGTTTTACGGCAATGGCATTATGCAAAGTGATGCTGAGGGCAGGGTGATAAGGGCTGATTTTGGCGATGTAACATTAATAAATGCATACTTCCCCAGCGGCACTAGTGGCGAGGAAAGGCAAACCTATAAATACCAGTGGCTGGATGAGTTTTTTGAATATGTAACTGAGCTAAGGAAGGTGCGCCCAAATGTTGTAGTGGTGGGCGACTACAACATAGCCCATAAAGCCATAGATATACACAACCCTGTAGGTAATAAAAAGACCAGCGGCTTTTTGCCGGAAGAACGAGCGTGGATGGATAAGTTCTACGATTCGGGTTGGGTAGATAGTTTCCGTTATTTTAATAACGAGCCACATCATTATAGCTGGTGGAGTGCACGGTTCCCTACTGTGCGTGAGCAAAATAAAGGATGGCGTATAGATTATATCAGTGTAACAGATCCATTAAAAGACAGGTTGAAGAGTTCTCGTATAATGCCCGATGTGAAGCACTCAGATCACTGCCCTGTATACATGGAGCTGGGGTAAATGTGTTTTCTTATTAATAAAAACTAAATTACATTACCTTAATAATGTAACGCTGATGTCTAGCAATTACGAAAAAGAGCTATTCAAGCTGGTGCGTGCCAAGAAGCTTGTCAATCTATTACCTGAAAAATTAAAACTTAGGGCCGCCAAGTATTTATATGACTATACTTCGAAAGAAGTAACAGGAATAGATATGCTGGCTGAAACAAAACATGGTATCAAATGCCTGGTAAATACTAAAGACCTGATAGGATGGAGTGTGTTTTTCTTTGGAGAATATGAAAAAACAACCAATGCCATATTAGAAAAGTATGTAAAAGAAGGAGATTATGTAGTAGAGGCTGGCGCAAATATTGGCACAGAAACCCTGCTTTTATCAAAGTATGTTGGCGCCAAAGGCAAAGTATACGCATTTGAACCTTCCCCGTATGTGTATGAACGTTTATCGTGCAATACACTGATGAATACCGTAAATGAAAATGTAGTTACATCAAGCCTGGCATTAGGAGAAGCGGATACGGAAATTACATTTTATATATTTCCCAAGGTGTATCACAACTCGGGCCTTAGCGGCAAAGGTGTTGATTGGAAAGATGCTTTCCCCATACAAGTTCAGCAAATGACACTGGACAGTTGGGTAGAAGCGAATAATATCGATAAGATCAATTTTTTGAAGATGGATGTGCAAGGCGCTGAGCCTGATATATTACGTGGAGGAACAAAGTCAATAGACAGGTTTAAACCTACCGTATTTATGGAGGCACATGAACACCTGGATTTTCTATTCGATTTTTTTAATAGCCGCGGATACAAAATATACATGCTTAAGGGGGGAATGGAACTATTAGATCAGTGCCCTACAATAAAGGGTGATTGGCTTGCTATTTATGAAGGATGATTCAGCACAGTTTTTAACTACAAGGCGCGTCAATTGCGGATTATAAAGATTAACTTTGCCGCACTTTCATAAAAATATTATCGTATAAATATATGTGTGGTGTAGCTTGTTTGCTTGGTAGTACTGATACGTCTTTTATTGAGCGTGCCAGGCAGCAGTTGAAACACAGGGGGCCTGATAGTAACGGCATGTATAGCGATGGCGCCATACAAATGCTGCACACACGCCTTTCGATACTGGATCTGACACCCAGCGGCCACCAGCCAATGGTGTCGCACACCGGGCGATATGTAATATCCTTCAATGGTGAAATATATAACCACCAGGCGCTACGTGATAAATACCTTTCCGGCTTTAATTTTTGCGGCCATTCAGATACCGAAACCATACTAGAGTTGTTTGCCCTAAAGGGTGAACGTATGCTGGAGGAGATGGTAGGGATGTGGGCTATATTGATATGGGATACAGAAACTAAGCGCCTGTTTGTAAGCCGCGACCGTTTCGGCCAAAAGCCCATGTATTATATACAGCACAATGGCGCACTTGCAATAGCCAGTGAGATAAAACCGCTGCTACCACTACTACCCGGTACTACGCCCGATTATACTATGGTGACAGAGTATGTGGCCATGGGTAACTATGGGCACCTGGGTACGCGTACGTTTTTTAAAGAGGTAACGCAGGTGCCGACATCGGCATATGCGTGGATAAGCACGCCTGATGAAACTATAAAGTGGCAGTACTACTGGCGAATACCCAAGTTGCCAACTAAAGGTGGCAGGAAAGCTGATGCGGCCTTCCTGAAAGAGCTGAAAGGAGCGATAGAAGAAGCTGTGTTTTCACAGACGCTATCCGACATACCGATTGGTATTACGCTATCGGGCGGTATAGATTCATCGATTATAGCAGGCATATTGCTCAGACATTATCCTGAAAAGCTGCATGTATTTACATCGCAGACGCCGGGTAGCAAATATGACGAGACGAAGTATGTGGATGCGGTGCTGCGTGGTTTTGAGGATAAATATGTGCTGCATAAAACCAACCTGAACCAACTCTTTACACCGGGAGATGTGGGGAGAAGCATCTCTATACAGGAAGAGCCTTTTGGCGACCCATCTATAATAGCACAGCACCAACTGATGAAGCTGGCTGATGAGCATAACATAAGGGTGATACTGGGCGGGCAAGGTGCTGACGAGATATTCTGGGGATATGATAACCTGCTATCCGCCGTGCTGGGTAAGGCTATACTTAAGGGGCGTACAGATCTGGTGAAGTATTGGATGGATACGACACGCATGTCGCGCGGTACACAGATGCGTTCCGCGATGATAGGACTTCTGCCTTCTATAGAGCGTAAAATGCGCCAACGATCGCGGAACAAGAGAAAAGAGTTTTTGCCTGAAGCATGGAAACTGGCAGCTGATAAAACGGAAGTAGCCAACTATAGTGATTTGGATGCGGTGTGGGAGGACTCGCTAAGAGGTGTGCATATACCGCACTTGCTGCATTATGATGACAGGAATGGTATGTCGGTAAGTGTGGAGGGGCGAATGCCGTTTATGGACCACAGGATACTTGAACTTGTGGCGCAACTGGACCCACTGGAACATATAAGAGATGGTGTAAGAAAAAGTATATTGAGGAAAGCTTGTGACGAATACCTGCCAATGGAAGTAAAGCAACGCAGGGATAAGGTCGGCTTTTTTACTCCGTTGCACAGCTATATATGGGATAATATTGAATTGTTTAGAAAGCCTGTAGAAGATATAGGAACTAAACAGATACTAGGAGATTTTGAATTGTGTAAAAACCGTAGCATGAGCCCCGAGGCAACCCGGAGATTGTGGCGTGTATATTCCTTTGATCTATTCATGCGGGAGTTTAATGGGTAGTATTTTTAAATATACAGGCATCATATTGTTAGGCTTGATCCTCTTACAGATCAATCCTGTACTAGTAGCTTACTACCAGTGTCTTGTATGCGCACTACTTGTATATGACAAGGTGAAAAAAGGAGTGATCATTGAGAATTTCGTCTTGGTCATTTTTTGCGTTCACGTATTCATTGCAATGCTTGCTAATGCAGAATTGTATTTGCTATATGAGACTGGTGATACGATGAAGTCTTACCCTTATGCAAATTTTCAGCATTTCCGTGAAGCGATGAGATTGCTGTTTATTGGGTATAACGTGATTTTATGTGGGCTGGAGGCAACTAAAAATCAGGCATTGCCCAAGCTGATCTTCAATATTCCTGAAAAAAGACTGAAACAATGGTATTGGGTGAACCTGATACTGATTGTACAAGGATACTTTTTCCCATTTCGCATTGTAGGTACATTTAACTATCTGATTACGATGATACCCCTAATATCGATCTTGTATTTCGTGAGGCTAGGTTATCAGTATCAGCAGAAGCAAATCATTACCTGGGCCTATACGCTATTGTTAGCAACGTTGTTTGTACGTATTACACAGTCGTATTTGAGGTTTGAAATGATAGCCCCTGTATTGGTATACATGTTTGGGATGTATATGGGTGCGGGATCTTTAAAACCACTGAAGTCGGCCAGATATTTACCATTACTCACTTTCGGGGTATTGTTCATAATTTACTTTGAAGCGATAGGTATATCGAGAAGTGAAACAACGTATAGTGGCAGTGGCGATGTTGCAGCAAAATTGGAATACATAAGTAAAGCTAAGGTGGATGATGATGAAGGACGGCTAAACGCGTTTCAAAGGACATCGTCTATAGCCCAGTTGTCTGCCTGCGTAGATCTGGTAGGCAAAAACAATTTCTATGATGGAGAACTGCTGGCTTTCATGGGCACAGCTTTGATACCAAGGTTTTTGTGGCCAGACAAACCTAAGATAGCATTAGGAACATGGTTTGCCTACAACATAGGTGCTGCCGTTGAGCATGATGGCGCATATAACAACTCCATAAACATGACCGTGATAGGAAATCTTTATCTCGATTTTGGGTATTGGGGGGTTATTATTGGTTGCTTTTTGGTAGGGATCATACTGCAGCAGTTCTGGTATAGTTCAGATTTTTACAGCAACGGACGAAACTATACAGGGACTATGCTTGGAGGCTTCCTGTTGCTTACTACCTTGTTTGGTATAGGTGCCGATCTTCAGATTATTGTTACTATTCTTGGTTTCTACCTGGTATTATTTGTTTTTAATTTTATATTTAAAGAATGAGAATATTGTGCATTGGTCCTTTGTGGCGAGGTAGTAATGCCGGAGGATTGTTCAAGGCTTTTAGTCGTAAAGGTTGCCTGATAGATATAGTGGATGAGTTTTATCACATGAGCATGAACGGGCAAGATACAGCTGCGAAAGCTTTATATAAACTGATCAGACCATTCCAAGCCAAGCAGTACAATAAAGACATTATTGACCGCATCAATATTTTCAAGCCACAGATATTTTTTGTTTTCAAGGGTACATTTGTATTTGCAGAGACACTAGCCTACGCAAAAAAAATGGGTTGCAAGTTAGCCCTGTTTTACCCCGATGTGAGTATGACCGCGCATGGTGCATATTTAAGCAAGGCAATCCCTCAGTATGATATCATATTTACTACCAAATCATTTGGGGAGAAAGATTTGCAGGCACAATTTGGCATAAGCAAATCATATTTTGTTCCACATGGGTTTGATCCGGAGATACATCGAAAAATCAATATAGCTGAGGAAGAACGTAATATCTTTTCATGCGATACGTCTTTCATAGGTACATGGTCGCCTAAGAAAGAAATGTACCTGTCGACACTAGTAGAAAAGCTGCCTGGTATTAATTTGAAGATATGGGGGACACAATGGGAGAAGGCAAGTAATAAACAACTCACCCAAGCACTGCAGAATCAACCAATATTTGGGGACATGTATGCTATGGCAATACAATGCAGTAAAATAAACCTGGGTATTTTATCAGAGCAGGTTCGCGGTGCTTCTTCCGGAGACCTGATAACGTCGCGCACATTTCATATTACCGGTGCCGGGGGCTTTTTGCTGCATGAGCAAAATGAGGAGTCGGTATTGTATTATCAGGAAGGTGTTGAAGCTGCTTTTTTTGCAGATGCGGGCGAAATGGCTGATAAAGTTGCGTATTACCTAGCCAACGATGACCTGAGAGTAAGTATTGCAGATAATGGTTATAAAAAAGCCAACCTCTTATATTCGCTGGATAACAGAGCTGAATATATATTGGATATAATCAAAAAAGAACGTTGCTAAATGCTGAAGGTTAGATTTATTCATAGAGAGAAGGGCAGGATCGGAGGTTTTTCGATAGAGGGGATATTTGAAACGGTGCGGGCGTTGATATCGGATAGGATACAAACTGAGAATTATTTTTTTGATAAAGACTACTCACGGCTTCGTAATACATTAAGGCTAAGAAAGGAGCCACCTGCAATCAACCATGTAACGGGGGATGTGTACTTTTTGATATTGGGTATCAATAACGGCAAGATCATATTGACGGTACATGACATATACCATTATGATGTTTTAAGGAAGCGCAACATTTTTCTTTCATTTGTTTACTATACATTTTGGATGCTACTCCCATTTTGGAAGGCAGATATTATAACTGTTGTTTCCGAAACTACAGAAAAGGAGATAGGTTTAAGGTTCCCTTTTTTTAAGAATAAAATAAGAGTAATACCTAATCCTGTAAAATTGTGTTTTAGGTTTTCGGAACGTATTGTATCAGACAAATTCAGAATTCTGCAAATTGGCAGGGCGAAGCATAAAAATTTGAAAAATCTAATAGCCGCGATAAAGGAAATGGACGGCGTTCATTTGGATATTATTGCCGATCTGGATAAAGAAACGCTTTCATATCTAAGAGAAAAAAGAATATCATTTACGCAATTTCAGAATTTAAGTGATGATGAGGTTTATCAAAGATATATTGCTTGTGATATATTGTTTTTTGCATCGCTCTACGAAGGATTTGGTATGCCTATCATTGAAGCACAAACAGTGGGACGGCCTGTAATAACAAGTAATTTTGGTGCCATGTTAGAGGTAGCTAAAGATTCGGCTGTGCTGGTGACGCCTGATAGTGTGGATGAAATAAGTAAAGCAATTGTAGAATTGAAGAAAAATGTGAACTTCTATAATGAAGTTGTAGAAAGGGGTTTAACGAATGCCGCAAATTATTCTGCAGAAAGAGTTTCGGAAGAATATTTGAACTTGTATAAGAGTATTAATAAAATATGATATGCTCGGCAATAAATTGTATTATTAGGCTTTATATGTACTCTCATTTTATATAGATATACGGCTCCGTATGCTTCTATTAGATTCTGTATATATTAATAATAGCGGAGGCAGGGTACTGCTTAACTACCTGGTTAAAGAGCTAAACAGGTCGGGGGCAGAGGTATTTTATCTTTTCGACGAGCGTTGTATTGGTGGGTTTGATGAGATACCGGATACTCACAAAGTTTTTCTGCGCCCTTCATTGATAGAGCGGCATAAGTTTTACAGGAAGAATAAGAATAGGTTTTCGAAGGTGTTGTGCTTTGGCAATATACCGCCAACCATCAGGCTAAAAATGCCTGTTTATACGTATTTTCATAATGTGTTGCTGGCAAGCCATTTTAATATTTTATCATTATGGCTTACAACACGTGTTTCTGTTAAAAAGCTGATTCTTCAGCAGTTCAAGAAAAATTCAGATTATTTCATCGTACAAACAGATTTTGTAAAGAATATTTTCATTAATACATTTAGTGTTGATAATGAAAATTGTATTGTTTTTCCTTTTTATGACGATACCAAGTTTACGTATAACATGGAATCGAAAATAAATACTGATTTTCTTTATGTAAGTGATGGTAATCAACACAAAAATCATTTAAAATTGCTGCACGCGTGGGAGAAAGTGAATGCCGGGAGGCCTGAGTTAAGATTGATACTGACAGTATCGGGAAATTATCCAGAGTTGCAGCAAATGATACAGAATTATACCGCAAAGGGTTGCAACATAAAGAATTGTGGTCTTTTGTCGAAACAAGAGCTGGCACAATTATATAGAACATCAAAGTATATCGTATATCCATCCATGGCAGAGAGTTTTGGTCTTGGGCTGATTGAGGGGGTGGAGCATGGATGCGATATAATAGCTTCGGAATTAGAATTTGTACATGCGGTAGTAGAGCCATATAAGACCTTTAATCCATTATCAGAAGATGATATTGCTGATAAAATATTATCAGCTAGCCTGGGTAAAGAAGAGAGAAAAACCAAGCTTAAAGTACGTAATGAAATTGCAAACCTTATAGCGGTATTAACAAAGTAGATAAACGGATTATAAAGCAATGTGTGGTATCAGTGGGATAGTTCATTCAGGTAGATATACCTGTGATGAAACAAAGTATCTGGATTATATAAAGCACAGGGGGCCTGATGAGCAGGCGTCGTATGTGCATAATAATCTGTGCTTGTTTCATACCAGGCTGTCGATCCTTGATTTGTCGCCTACGGGTAGCCAGCCAATGTTTTCGGCTGATGGTAACTATGTGATCATTTTTAATGGTGAGATATATAACCACCTGGACATAAGAGCTACGCTAACGAAAGCCGGGTATGCTTTTAAAGGCACATCTGATACCGAAACGTTGCTATATGGATTTATATATTATGGCGAGAAGGTTCTGGAATTGATTAATGGCATTTTCGCTTTTGCAATTTTTGATAAGCGCAGTGGAGATCTTTTTATTAGCAGAGATCATTTTGGCGTAAAGCCGCTCTACTATTATTATAAAGATGGGATCTTCGCCTTTAGCTCTGAGTTGAAAACGTTTACCGTTTTGCCTGATTTTGACAGGACGCTAGACGATAAAGCAATTGTAAATTACCTGAGTTTTTTATGGTCGCCTGGCGATGCTACGCCATTTAAGTATGTAAAAAAGCTGCGACAGGGCCATAGCATGCGTCTCAATATCAACAACGCTATTGAGCCTAAGATCAATAAATATTACCAGATACCATTTAACGGTAAGTATGATTATACTGAGGAACTAAGCACCATACACACGCTGGATACTGCTTTGAATGAAGCAGTAAAGCGCCAGTTGCTGAGTGATGTGCCGGTAGGGTTTTATTTATCGGGTGGTGTAGACTCTAGTCTTATAGCCGTATTGGCACAGCAATATGTTTCTACTCCTATAGATTGCTTTACCATAAATACTGATGCTGCCGGATATGGAAGGGAAGGGTTTGCAGATGATTTGACATATGCGCGGAAAGTAGCGGCAAAAAATAATTTCAGGCTGCATGAGATTGATGCGCGTGTGAATATTGTTGAGGATTTTGATAGAATGATATGGCATCTGGATGAGCCGCAGGCCGATCCTGCACCGCTGAATATTTACAACATCAGCAAGGCAGCCAACGATATGGGTATTAAGGTATTGTTGGGGGGCACCGGTGGCGATGATGTTTTCTCGGGCTACCGCAGGCACAAAGCATTGGTGTATGAGTCGCTAATGAAGGTATTGCCCAGGCCGTTAATAAATATTGCGCTTCAGGCTACGAGTATTTTTGATGCATCAGCTCCTATGAACCGACGCATAAGAAAAGTGCTGCAACAGGCTGGGCAGTCGAAATACGAGCGCCTTTCGAATTATTATTCCTGGGCATCGGGCAATACTATAAATGGGCTGTTATCGGTTGCTACGCAACAAAAGGTTAAAGGATATAAGCCTACTGGCTTTTTGCTCGATCTGCTAAAAGAAATACCTAATGAGCATTGCGACCTGAACAAGATGCTGTATTGGGAGCTGAATAGTTTTTTACCCGACCACAACCTGAACTATACGGATAAGATGAGCATGGCAGTTGGCGTAGAAACACGTGTGCCATTTCTTGATAAGGATTTGGTGGAACTCTCTGCCAGAATTGATCCGGCATTGAAGATGAACAGGATGGGGCCTAAATACATACTGAAGAAAGTAGCCGAAAAATACCTGGATGCCGAAATACTGCACAGGCCTAAAACCGGATTTGGAGCGCCTGTAAGAGAGTGGATAGGGCACGATCTTAAAGACATGATATCGGACAGGCTGAACCCACAGGCTATAAAAAACAGGGGGCTGTTTGATGAAAAAGCTGTGTGGCGACTTATTGATGATACCAATAAGGGTAGGATAGACGGGTCTTACACGATATGGTCTCTACTGGCGATAGAGAGCTGGCTGCGTCAGTTTAGCTAGGGCAACGGCATTTTCCACAAGTTTTTCATAACCTCAACCTGATTTATTTTCTGCAATATTTACCCTTGTACTGCACGGGTATTGTGTGTAGCCGTAGTTGTAAAAACTATTTAAGAAACAATATCATACTAATCACCACACCTATTACAAAGCTTTGTAAGGAAACGATCAAGGCTATTTTATGGGTATAGCTTGATACAGCCGACGATTTATCAAAAATAGAGCTTAGTTTATGGTTTATCCGTGTTTGTATATTATCGTTCTGTTGTATAGTGCCTGCGTATTGTGCTATTACCTCGGGTAACAATATTTCTATTTCCTCCATCATACCTTCTTTTATCTTGGCAAGCGTGCTATCGCCCATAAAGGTGGCAATGACGGGTAGCTTCCGTTGTAGCTTGACTTTCAGGAAGTTATCCAGATGCTTTTCGATAGTTGGGGATAGTTGCTGAAATGTAGCAGGGCTATTGAGCATATTGTTACTCAGAACAGAGCCTAATTCCTGATTGATATAGGAAGCTGCTACTTCGACTATCTTTTGTTTGCCGGAGCGAGAGGATATAAGCATATATGCCGACCATACAGCTAACCACGAGGTGACTGCCGTAATGAACGGTAATAGATATAAGATCATGATGACTTTGTATTGCTTAGTGCTTTTTCTCGTTGGCTATCATTGCCAGGTATTTGCCATACCCACTTTTCATATACTTATCGGCTAGCTTCAGCAGTTGTGCCTTGTCGATAAACTTCTTGCGGTAGGCTATTTCCTCGATGCAACCCACTTTCAATCCCTGGCGTTTTTCTATTACCTCGATGAACTGGCCTGCCTCTTGCAGAGAATCGAAAGTGCCGGTATCCAGCCAGGCCGTGCCACGATCTAGTACCCCAACTTCAAGTTTGCCTTTTTCGAGGTAAATTTTATTTACGTCAGTTATTTCCAACTCACCACGTGGTGAAGGTTTGAGGGCTTTTGATATGGCAACTACTTCATTATCGTAGAAGTAAAGGCCAGGTACTGCAAAGTTAGATTTAGGCGCTTCAGGTTTTTCTTCAATGCTGATGACCTTTGAATTGCTATCGAACTCAACTACACCGTAACGTTCAGGGTCACTCACTTGATAGGCAAATACAACAGCACCATTGGGGTCTTTCTTTTTTTCAAGGAGTTGCCCCATGCCGGTCCCGTAAAATATATTATCACCCAATACGAGTGCTACGGAGTCGTGGCCAATGAAATCGGCACCTAGGATGAATGCCTGTGCCAGCCCTTCGGGTTTGGGTTGTACTACATATTCAAACTTACAGCCTATATCACTCCCGTCGCCTAACAGCTTTTTAAAACCAGCTTGGTCGTCGGGGGTGGTGATGATAAGTATCTCGTTGATACCCGCCAGCATAAGGGTTGATAGCGGATAGTATATCATCGGCTTATCAAATACCGGCATAAGTTGTTTGCTGACTGCGATAGTGAGCGGATACAATCTTGTGCCGGAGCCGCCGGCCAGTATGATACCTTTCATCTTAGTGTGCGTATTGGTTTTGATAGTATTTCTGGTAATCGCCTGAGGTTACGTGGTTCAGCCACTCTTCGTTGGCCAGGTACCAGTCTATAGTTATGGCAAGGCCTTCTTCAAATGTTACCGAAGGTTCCCAGCCAAGTTCATTTTTTATTTTGTTGGCATCTATCGCATAGCGCCTGTCGTGGCCCGGGCGATCCTTAACATAGGTGATAAGCTGTGCTGAAGTGCCAGGCTCACGGCCCAGTTTCTCGTCCATTTTTGTGCACATCAGTTTTATCAGCTCTATGTTTTGCCATTCGTTGAAGCCGCCTATGTTGTATGTTTCACCGTCTTTACCGCTATGATATACTACGTCTATCGCGCGTGCGTGGTCTACCACATACAGCCAGTCGCGGGTATATTTACCGTCGCCATATACAGGCAAAGCTTTATTGTTGCGTATGTTGTTAATGAACAATGGCAGCAATTTTTCCGGAAACTGGTTCTGGCCGTAGTTGTTGGAACAGTTGGTGATGACGAACGGCATGTGATAGGTATTGCCATAAGCCCTTACCAAATGGTCGCTGGCTGCTTTTGAGGCAGAGTAGGGTGATTGTGGATCGTAAGAGGTGGTTTCCAGAAAGAAACCGGTATCGCCCAGTGAACCGTATACCTCATCGGTAGATACGTGATAGAAGCGTTTGCCTTCATAGTTGCCCCAGGTAGCACGTGCTGCATTCAGCAGGTTGGCAGTGCCCATTACGTTCGTTTCAATGAACGCGTTTGGGTCAGTGATAGAACGGTCTACATGGCTTTCGGCAGCCAGGTGGATAACACCATCGAAATTATACTTCGTAAACAGATCGAGCATTGCCTTGGCATCCCTGATATCAGCTTTTACAAACTCATAGTTTGGGGCATTCTCAATATCCTTCAGGTTCTCAAGATTGCCGGCATAAGTAAGGGCATCCAGGTTCACGATCTTATAGTTCGGGTATTTGTTTACGAACAGGCGAACGACGTGTGAGCCGATGAAGCCTGCGCCACCTGTTATAAGCAATGTCTTATCCATGCTGCGAAAGTAAATACTTATTAAGAATAATGTTTGGGATTAACGGGTATATAACGCAAAAAGGCTTTAGAAAGTTGCCAATGGCGACCAATCTAAAGCCTTTTTGTAATGTTATTACTTACAGCAGCTCGAAGCTTTCGATAAACTTGGTCGTAAAGTTGCCTTTACGGAAGTCTTCGTTCTTCATCAGCTGCATATGGAATGGAAGGGTAGTTTTCACACCCTCTATCACATACTCGCTCAATGCACGCTCCATAGTATTTATGGCTTCTTCACGCGTTTGCGCTACAGCTATTACTTTACTGATCATAGAGTCGTAGTACGGAGGAATAGTATAGCCTGCGTAAATGTGCGAATCGACACGAACACCATGGCCACCTGGTGTATGCAACACCGTGATACGGCCCGGGCTTGGGCGGAAATCGTTGTACGGATCCTCTGCATTGATACGGCACTCGATGGCATGCATCACAGGCTCGTAGTTACGGCCGCTGATTGGCACACCCGCAGCTATCTTGATCTGTTCTTTTATAAGATCGTAGTTGATCACCTCTTCAGTAACACCATGCTCTACCTGGATACGGGTATTCATCTCCATGAAGTAGAACTTGCGGTGCTTATCCACCAGGAACTCGATAGTACCAACACTTTCGTAGTTGATGGCTTTGGCAGCTTTGATGGCAGCCTCACCCATAGCGTGGCGCAACTCAGGAGTAATAAATGGTGAAGGAGACTCCTCAACCAGCTTCTGGTGGCGGCGCTGGATAGAGCAATCGCGCTCGCTCAGGTGGCAAACAGTGCCAAACTGGTCGCCCGCTATTTGTATCTCAATATGGCGAGGCTCTTCAACGAACTTCTCCATATATATACCGTCATTCTTGAACGAAGCACCCGCCTCGGCTTTCGCAGCATCGTAGTTGCGTTCCAGTTCTGTCTCTTCCCATACTACACGCATACCTTTACCACCACCACCGGCAGTAGCCTTTAGTATCACCGGGTAGCCCATGTCGCTAGCCAGTTTTTTGGCTTCTTCCACACTTTCAAGCAGGCCTTCTGAGCCCGGGATAACAGGTACACCTGCACGTATCATGGTTTCCTTAGCCGTCATTTTATCGCCCATAGAGCGTATCATGTCCGGGGTTGGACCTATGAATTTGATGCCTGATTTAGCGCATATTTCAGAGAAACCTGCGTTCTCGGCCAGGAAGCCGTACCCCGGGTGTATAGCATCGGCGTTGGTGATCTCAGCCGCGGCCATGATATGAGGTATGTTCAGGTACGATTCGCTGCTCTGTGGCTTGCCTATGCATACGGCCTCATCGGCAAAGCGCACGTGCAGGCTGTCTTTATCGGCAGTAGAGTACACTGCTACGGTTTTGATACCCATTTCGCGACAGGTACGGATAATGCGCAGTGCTATTTCGCCACGGTTGGCTATCAGTATTTTTTTAAACACGTTGTTTCGTTTTAGTATAATAATATGCTTACACACCAAAATTCGGCAACCCAACAACACAGGTTCATACCCGTTGTTAAATTGCCGAACAGAATATGGTAGCTACTAAGCAGGTTCTATAATGAACAGCGGCTGGTCGTACTCAACAGGAGACGAATTGTCTGCCAGTACCTTTACGATACGACCGCTAAATTCACTTTCAATTTCGTTATACAGTTTCATCGCCTCAATGATGCACAGTACCTGGCCGGCTTTCACCTCGTCACCCACGTTTACGAAAGGTGCTTTATCAGGAGAAGAGCTGCGGTAGAATGTACCGATCATAGGAGATTTTACTATAGTACCGGTTTCAGTGGCTGCAGGTGCAGCAGCGGCCGGAGTTGCAGGTGCAGCCGCTACAGCCGCTGGCTGAGGAGCAGCAGGCATAGCCATTGGCATAGGTGCCTGTACCGCTACAAATTGTGTTTCGCTTACAGTTTGCGCTTGCTTGATGGTAATTTCAAAATCACCCTGCTTTACGCTCAGTTCGCTGATGTTCGATTTGTTGATCGCTTTTATCAGCTCTTGTATTTGTTTGTATTCCATGTGGAATGTCTTTTTTATTGAGTAAGGAATGGGTAGAACGACTATTCTTTTACACGCTCGATGTAAGCACCTGTTTTCGTATCGATACGGATCAGCTCATCTGTATCAACAAACAGGGGAACCATTACTGTAGCACCTGTTTCCATAGTAGCAGGTTTCAGGGTGCGAGTAGCGGTATCGCCTTTTATACCGGGCTCAGAGTAAGTGATGCGCAGTACCACGTTTGGCGGCAGCTCAACGCTCATCGGTTGCTCAGTCTCCGTGTTCACCAGTATGAAGCACTCCTGGCCATCTTTATACAGCTCCGGACGTTCGATGCTTGACTCAGGAAGTATCAGTTGCTCGAAGGTATTAGTGTCCATAAAGTTGAAACCACTTTCCTCTTTATAGAGATATTGATAAGGACGGCGCTCAACACGTACAGGGTAGATGTTGTCACCTGAGTTCCATGTATGCTCTATAGAGCGGGTGTTATCAACACCTTTCAGCTTTGCCCAAACTTTTGCGGCAGCGCGGGCTGTTTTGTTCTGTCCAAATTCTACTACTGAATAAAGGCTGTTATCCAATTTGATAATCATGCCGTTTCTGATGTCTGCTGTTGTAGCCATAAATTGTTTTTGTACGGACTGCAAAAGTAATGATTAAAGCCAAATACGGAAATCTGTGAATGATTATGTTTTTGAATAAATCCGCCCCAAATCAGTCCGCTTTTTGGGTGTATTTATTCGGAATATGTCCATTTTCTAGAAAAATACCCCGTTCAGTATCATCCGCTCTACAGGGTTGTTACCATAGTTATAAGGTATATACGCCACCGAGTCCATAGGGTGGGTAACGATGAGGTTAGCCTTTTTGCCAACGGCGATTGTGCCTACCTCGTGCTGCAATTCCATCGCTGCCGCTCCGTTCAGGGTCACTGAGTTTATGGCTTCCTCTGGTGTCATCCTCAATTGGGTGCAGGCGATTGTGAGTAACAATGGCACATTACCCGAAGGGCAGGAACCCGGGTTATAGTCGGTAGCCAGGCACACAGGTAAGCCCGCATCTATCAGCTTACGGGCAGGCTGATATTGCATGCCGAGGAAGAAAGCGGCACCCGGCAAAAGGGTTGGAATAGTAGTGCCTTCTTTTAAAGCATTTATTTCAGTGTCACCTACATGTTCCAGATGATCAACACTTACTGCGCCTTTTCTTACTCCAAGCTGCACACCACCCGAATAGTGCAACTGGTTGGCATGTATCTTTGCTTTTAAGTTATACTTCATTCCAGCATCCATAATTCGCTCAGTATCATTTGTGTTGAAGAATCCTTCTTCGCAGAATGCATCAATATAATCAGCTAACCCCTCATCAGCTACACGAGGCAGCATTTCATCTATAATTAACTTGATATAACCTTCTTTATTTTCTTTATAATCAATTGGATATGCATGTGCACCTAAAAAAGTTGCTTTAATTGGTATCGGCAAATTTTCTTTCAACCTTCGTATGACACGAAGCATTTTAAGTTCTCCTTCAAGTGTGAGACCATAACCGCTTTTTATTTCGAGTGCTCCTGTACCTTGGCGAATGACCTCATGACAACGCTTTAAACTTTGTTCGTATAGAAAATCTTCATCTGTTTCGTTCAATCTGCGGGCAGAATTTAAAATTCCACCACCTCGTTTGGCGATGTCTTCATAGGTCAGTCCGTTAATGCGGTCCACAAATTCCTGCTCGCGCGGGGCGGCAAAAACGATATGCGTATGCGAGTCGCACCAGGCAGGTAGCACTAACCTGCCACTCATATCTATCACATCATTGCCAGGAACCATAGGAGGTTCACTCATGGGGCCGAAGCTATGGATAAGTCCGTCCTCAATAAACAGCCAGGCGTTCTCTATCGAGGGCAGCACTTTCATGCCTGCACCTTTTACATTTTGTTTCTGGGCGGTGCCGGTCTCTATCTGGCAAAGTTGTTTGATATTGGTAAGAAGCAGATGCATGTTAATGTAAGTATTGAGATATCAAAAATAGCCTGAAAAACAGTTCGTTGATACAGCTTTAAAATATCATGCTATGGGCAAGTGTAAGTATCTTTGCACATGCGTTTTTTAAAGGGGCTGCTCAAGGGACTATTATATACGGTCTGCATCCTCATATTATTGCTCCTCATCTTTTCGGTATATGTGTGGCGGGTTTCAGAGATAAAGCCACCTGCAGTAGCCGATACCTCTGCACTGACTTTGAAGGTTTCAGATCCGCAAGGTTCGCTCTGTACAGTCAATAATAACTGGATCAGGCAAAATCGCTATGGCCTGCATGAGATGTGGGTATCGGGCAAGCCTTATGAAATGGGGGTGGTAAATGGCAAGCTGGCTCAACCGCTTATCGTAGAGCAGGAAATTGCCTTTACAGAGCAGATAAAGCAGATGATACCTTCACCGGCTTATCTAAAATTTCTGAAGTATATCGTAGGGTTTATGAACCGCGACCTGCCCGAGCATGTGACCGATGAATACAAGCAGGAGATATATGGTATATCGCATGCCGCTGCCGATAGTTTTAACTGGATAGGTACTAACTATGCCCGCATACTGAACTACCATGCCGCCCACGATATAGGCCATGCCCTGCAAAACATGATGCTGGTGGGCTGCACCTCGTTCGGTGCCTGGGATACCAAGACCGCCGATGGCTCGCTGATCATAGGTCGAAACTTCGACTTTTGGGTGGGCGACCGCTTTGCCGAGCATAAGATCGTGAGCTTCTACAAGCCGGAGAAAGGTTACAAATTCATGTCGGTAACCTGGGGTGGCTTTACAGGTGTAGTGTCGGGCATGAATGAAAAAGGCCTTACCGTCACCATCAACGCTGCCCGGTCGGATATTCCTTTTGGTGCGGCTACACCGGTATCGCTGGTGGCAAGGGAGGTACTGCAATATGCAGCTAACACCAAAGAAGCAGTAGAGATAGCTAAGCGTAGGAAGATGTTCGTATCGGAGAGCTTTCTGGTAGGTAGCGCTGCCGACCATAAAGCCATCATTATAGAAAAGACCCCGGACAAGTTGGACGTGTACGATCCTGAAACGGACAATATAGAATGTACCAACCACTACCAGAGCGCTACGCTCAAAAGGCAAAAGTTGAATGCTGAGCAGATAGAGAAGAGTGCATCATTATATAGATACAAGAGGTTGCAACAGCTGATGAAGCGTAACTATCCGCTAACCCCCGAGAAGATGGCGACCATACTACGCGACAGGCGCGGCCTGAGTAATGTGAACATAGGGGAGGGTAACGAAAAAGCCATTAACCAGCTGATTGCGCATCACTCTATCATTTTTCAACCCGATAGCCTGAGGGTGTGGGTGAGCACCAATCCTTGGCAATTGGGCGCCTATGTGTGTTACGATCTGAAGAAGATATTTGCCATGAACGGCTTGCAGCAGGATGTGGAGGTAGCCGATACCGCACTAAACATCGCCGCCGATACCTTCTTGCAAACCCGGGATTATAAACAGTTCCTGGCCTTCAGGAAGAATAAGATGGCCCTGTTGCATAAGCAAAAAGTAGACACTGCTGAGGTAGTGCGTAGCAACCCCAACCACTACGATGCCTATCGTATAGCCGGCGACTATTGCAGGCAAAACGGCTGGTATGCACCAGCGATACAATATTATAGGCAAGCCTTGAACCACGAAATAGCCACCAAAGACGAGCGCAACTCTATAATAGATAAGCTGAAGGATTGCGAAAAGAAATTAAAGAAATAGCTTCGCGCTGCTTTTTATGCCTGTTTACGAACCACTGTTTTTAAAACACAAAGCCTGTGTGCTGCTGCCTACCTACAACAATGCAGGTACGCTGGCCGATGTGCTCACTAAAGTGCTGCACTACACTACGCAGGTATTGGTGGTAAATGATGGCTCTACCGATGATACGGAGCAGATATTGAAAAGCTTCCCACAAGTACAGCAGGTAAGCTACAGCCCCAATAAAGGTAAAGGCATGGCGCTGCGGGTGGGTTTTAAAGAGGCGGCAAGGCTGGGGTATGACTATTCCATTACTATGGATAGCGATGGTCAGCATTATGCTGAAGACCTCGAAGTTTTCCTGAAGCAGTTGGATGAAACACCCGGTGCTTTGATGATAGGCGCGCGGAATATGAACCAGGAGAACGTGCCCGGCAAAAGCAGTTTTGGCAACAGATTCTCTAATTTCTGGTATTGGGTAAATACAGGCATCAGCCTGCCGGATACTCAGTCGGGCTACAGGCTGTACCCGCTAAAGAAGCTGGCGAAGAAGAAATACATTACCCGCAAGTATGAGTTTGAGATAGAGGTGATCGTACGTGCAGCATGGAGTGGCATACCTGTGATACAGGTGCCGGTATCTGTTTATTATCCCAAGCCTGAGGACAGGGTGTCGCATTTTCGTCCGTTCAAAGATTTTACCCGCATCAGTATGCTCAATACGGTGCTGGTGCTTATAGCACTGCTATGGATAAAGCCTCGTGACTTCGTTATGCTGCTCACCAGCAAAGAAGGCTGGCAGCGGATATGGAAAGCTGCTTTTGTGAACCCACAGGAGAGTAACCATACCAAAGCAGTGTCTGTTGCTTTCGGCATATTTATGGGCATAGTACCGGTATGGGGTTTCCAACTGGCAATAGGCATACCGTTGGCGATACTGATGCGCATGAACAAAGCCTTGTTCATCCTCGCAGCCAATATCAGCATATTCCCGTTCACGCCCTTTATATGGGTAGCCAGCCTGGCTACGGGTAAGCTGGTATTAGGCTATAACGAATGGTCGCTCAACTACGATACACTCACGCTCGAGCGTTTCAAGCAAGAGGGTGTGGCTTTCTTTTTAGGAGGTACGGTGCTGGCGCTTGCCGCAGGATTGATCGCTTATCTCATTACGTTTACCTCACTCAGCCTTACCCGGAAGCCTGTTGTTAAGCGCTAAGGCAGCTTTCAGTTTTTGGTATTCCTGTTTCAGTTTGTACTGGCTAAAGAACAAATAGCTGCTATATATTAATTCCAAAGTATACCATAGCGCGATAACCTGCGATGCCCAGATGATCTTGTAATGGGTTACCGGCAGGTAGTCGGGCATCAGTTTATCCAGGCTAAGAAAGTAAGGGATGGATGCCAGTATATATAGCTTGTAATCTTTTTGTAGTACCCCATAAAAGAAGAAAAATAGAAGAGTAGCATGTGCATATCGCTCATGCATCTGGGTATTGAAATAGAAGAAATATAGTGTGATGATCCCTGCGGTTAGCATGAGCATCTTTATCATGTCTTGCGACAGATGTTCTTTTTCTATTCTGGCCCTTATAAATCTGAATAACACCGTCAGCATCACTAGTCCGCTGGATATCAAAAAAAAGATCAGCCCCCACTGCTTATAACTGAGGATAAAATATGTAGTCTTGTCTAAAGTATGATAGGGATTGTCTTTGGTTATAAGGTACCAGATATTGAATGCGCCGAGTGATACTCTCGGGAACCGCCCTACAGCGCCTACAACTACATTCCACACATCCTGCCCCTTGCCAGCAACAATAAAGGGTAGGGCTATGACCAACCATGTTATAGCTATGGTGAATAGCATTACCAGTATGGTTTTGAAATTTCTTACCCCATACAGCCATATAACACCCATGATGGGTAAGAATATGATAGGTTGTGGCTTTAATGCCAGCGCAAATGCAAACAGAAAAGCGCTAAGCACAGGCTTGCGTGCACCATACAATATGGCGAAAAAGCATAGACAAGTGTAAATACTGTCTATTTGCCCCCATATACATGTGTTGAACAGATAGGCGATGTTTAGTAATAGATAGAGGTATGGGATCTTAGTATTAATGATGGTTTGCCTGAAACAGCATAACACTATTACAGGCAAAAAATCAAAACAAAGCGGTAGTAATTTTATGTAGCCGATGTTTTCTACAATGTTCGGCTTGCTCCCTTGTATCCAATCGAAGAACCAGAGGAAATAATAGTATAGTGGTTGGTAGTCGGCCACGCGATGGTTGTAAATATTGGTAAGGCCATCGCGGTGTATGAGCAATGCCCATTTCAGCCAGTGCTCCAGGTCGAATTGCATAAAACTGTGCGGCATCAGAGCAGCTATTAGTATAAATAGCAAACCGATAATAATCCGCGCCTTCTTTATGTCTTGCATAGGAGGCTTAAAAATAGAAATAAAAGCATCGCAGGCATAAAAAAACAGTCCGGCTGATAAGCGGGACTGTTCCTTCTATTCAAAATTGGATAGATTGATTATCCGAGATATACTTTCAGTGCATTGCTATAACGTGCTTTTTGCAGGCGTTTAATAGCGCGCTCTTTTATCTGGCGGATACGCTCTTTGGTAAGATCGTATTTTTCACCGATCTCTTCGATTGTCGGGCCGTTGTCGCCCTCCAGGCCGAAGTAAGCGCCCAGTATCTCAGCCTCACGTACGCTCAACGATTTCAATATGCGTTTGATCTCATTCCGGAGTGAATCTTTCATCACATCCTCATCGGTATCAGCGCTACCTTCCAGCAGGTCGCCCATAGCTACGTCCTCAGCTTCGTGCACAGGTGCATCCAGTGAAGTATGGCGGGTATTGCTGGTGAAGATGTTTGTGATCTCGGTCTCACTCATATCCAGTATGTCAGCCAGTTCTTCGGTAGACGGCTCGCGCTCGTTCTCCTGCTCGAAAGCTATGAAAGCTTTATTGGCCTTATTATATGTACCGATCTTGTTTTGCGGCAGGCGCACTAAGCGGCCCTGCTCAGCCAAAGCCTGCAGTATCGATTGGCGGATCCACCATACGGCGTATGATATGAATTTAAAACCTTTGGTTTCGTCAAAGCGTTGTGCTGCTTTTATCAGGCCGAGGTTACCCTCGTTTATCAGGTCACTCAAAGAGAGGCCCTGGTGTTGATATTGTTTAGCTACCGATACCACGAAGCGAAGGTTGGCTTTCACCAGTTTCTCCAGCGCGCGCTGGTCGTTCATGTGTATCTTCTGCGCAAGTGTCGTCTCCTCCTCCGGTGTAATCATTGAAATCTTGCTGATCTCCTGCAAATACTTCTCAACGGCTTGCGAGTCACGGTTGGTAATCTGGGTAGCAATTTTGAGCTGCCTCATAGAGCGAATTTTTTATTTTATTAACCTAAACTAATATGTAAGACAAAAGATGACAGAAAAAAGTTTGTCAGTTTTCGCAATCTTCTTACATTTATCAATGCCGCAAATTTGATTCCAAATTTTAAGGTAGATTGTGTTATGTATTTCAACATGGCACACAAGCCCCCGCGAAACTCACTGCTGTTGCTACATTGATGCCCTTTATGGATATAATCTATAGTTAGATAGCCGCTTTGAAAATATGGCAGGTGGAGCAAAAACAGAGTGCAAAGCTATAAAGCGTATGTCAAAAATGCTACCTTTGCTCCACAAATACCTTCAACTTTAACATTTTTATGGAAAAAGACCTGTACCAGCATCCCGACTATTATATGCTGGATGAACTTTTGACAGACGAGCATAAGCTGATCCGCAACTCTGTTCGTGCGTATGTAAAGAAAGAGATATCGCCTATTATAGAGGAATATGCGCAGAATGCCGCCTTTCCATCGCAGATAATAAAGGGGCTTGGTGAGCTGGGCTGCTTTGGTCCGTTCGTGCCGCAGAAGTATGGTGGAGCCGGCCTTGACTATACATCGTACGGTATTATGATGCAGGAGCTGGAGCGTGGCGATAGCGGCGTTCGTTCTACAGCATCGGTGCAAGGTTCGCTGGTGATGTTCCCGATATACAAGTTTGGTAGTGAGGAGCAGAAGATGAAGTTTCTCCCTAAGCTGGCCACCGGTGAGTGGATGGGCTGTTTCGGCCTTACAGAGCCTGACCACGGCTCTAACCCGGCTGGTATGCTCACCAACTTCAAAGATGCGGGTGACCATGTGATATTGAATGGCTCGAAAATGTGGATATCGAATGCTCCGTTTGCACAGGTGGCTGTGGTATGGGCTAAGGATGAAAGTGGGGAAATCCGTGGACTGATTGTGGAACGTGGCATGGAAGGCTTTTCTACACCTGAGACGCATGGCAAGTGGTCGCTGAGGGCTTCGGCTACGGGTGAGCTGGTGTTTGACAATGTGAAAGTACCTAAAGAGAACATACTACCTGGTGCTAAGGGTTTGAAAGGACCTTTGAGCTGCCTCTCTAGCGCCCGCTATGGTATAGCATGGGGTGCGCTGGGTGTGGCGATGGATTGCTACGATACAGCACTGCGCTATTCTAAACAACGTGTACAGTTCGACCGCCCGATAGCTGGTTTCCAGCTGACGCAGAAGAAGCTGGCCGAAATGATCACCGAGATCACTAAGAGCCAACTGCTGAACTGGCGCCTGGGTGTGCTGCGCGATGAAGACCGTGCGACACCAGCACAGATATCGATGGCAAAGCGTAACAGCTGCGATATAGCCCTGAAGGTAGCCCGCGAAGCCCGCCAGATACTGGGCGGCATGGGCATCACCGGCGAATTCAGCATTATGCGCCATATGATGAATATGGAATCGGTAGTGACATACGAGGGCACGCACGATATACACCTGCTGATAACCGGTATGGATGTAACAGGGCTGAATGCTTTCAAATAATTGATACTAACATTATTGTTATAGGCCGGCTTCTTGCCGGCCTTTTTCGTGATGCAAAAATTGTTGCGTTTTGTTGTGTTTTTTGTCAGACTCCTATTTCCCCCCACCATAACTAACTGACGACCAATGTGCTGAAGTTTTGTGGGGTGTAAAGTGCAACAAGTAGTACAATAGAGTATCATGACAGGATTATTTATTATAGCAAATTTACAAAATAAATTTTATAATAGCTATTTAATTTCATGTTGTATGTATGTACGATCGTATTGATAGTTAGTGCATTATAATAAAAATAATACACAAGTTTACTAGCCATAAGCAGCAAACTGTATTAATATTGAGGCCTAATCGTTTCTATGGCGCCTATATCATCATTGTGGAAACAGCTTGCTATACTACTGCTGGTATTGCAAGCAGTGGATGGCAATGCGCAAAACCATACCAATAAACAAGACTCGCTGCTGGCAGTAATGAAGACTGCAAAGGCTGACACTAATAAAGTAAACACCCTGAATGCCCTGGCTGCTACCTACTATGATAGTGATGCGGATGTAAGTATCCGCTACGGACAACAGGCATTGGCGCTGTCTGAACAACTGGCATTTGAAGCCGGTATCATGAGATCTAAAATGGTGCTGGGCAGGTGCTATAGCCAGCAACAACAACTGCCACAGGCTATGAAATACTTTCATGAGGCGCGTAGCCTGGCCGATAAATTGCGCGACCATGAGGTATCGGCCAAGGCGTTGGTGTCGTTGGGGCTGGTATATAGGCAGAATGGGGAGATGGATAAGGCAATGTCTTTTTACAAGCAAGCTTTACCTATATACGAGCAGGGTGGGTTCAGAGGTAAAAATGTTGTTCTGCTGAATATGGCTATCATATATATAGCTGATGAGCGATATAAGGAAGCCAAGCAGTATCTGCAAGAGGCATTGGCCATCATTGAGCGTAATAAGGAAGGGGCGGCTGTCTTTATCACTACCTATAACAATATGGCCTGCTGCTACGTAGGGCTGGAGCAGCGTTACGACAGCGCACTGATATATGCGCTACAAGCACTGGAACTGGAAAAACAAACCGGTAATACCCGTAGTATGGTGACGACCTATGGCTGCCTTACCAAGATATATATGGAGCTGGGCTATGCGCAATATCCATATACGCCCGACAGCCTTAGGAACAAAGCCAAGGTACTGGCAATGGCACGCAGGTATGGTGAGCAGGGCCTGGTGATGGCCGATGAGCAGCACAATTTGGAAACCAAGATGAAACTGCTGTATAACCTGGTGCAAATATGCGCATTGCAAAGGGACACTGCGGGCTATTGGTATCTTTATGAATATAGTGGCACGGTGAGTAAGATCAACAGCGTGAGCAACCAAAAGGCATTTGCCAGGATGGAAGCTGAACTGAAAGTGCAGAAAACAACCGACTCGCTAAAATATGCACACCAGAAAACAGAGAGTGAAAAACGAACCCAGCGCAACTACTACCTGATATCTGTTTTTTTTGCAGGTACGGTAGGTTTGTTTTTTGTGAACCGGCAAAAGCAAAGATACCTGCGCAGGCAAGAGGCGGAACGCACTGAACGAATACGAGTAGAAGAACTGGCCAGCCAGCAGTTGCAAGAATTTACACTAAGGATACAGGAGAAGAACCAGATCATAGAGGCCATCCGGATGGAAATTGAAAAACAACCCCGGCAGGAGCAGCCCAATGTTTTTACCATAGATGCCGGCTTGCTCACAGAACTGCAACAGTCGGTACTGCTCACTGATGAGCAGTGGGAGAAATTCAAAGCCACTTTTGAGAAAGTGCATAAAGGGTATTTTGCCCGATTGAAAGAAAAAATACCTGAGCTGACACCTGCTGAAACACGGTTTGTGATGCTGAGTAAACTACGGTTATCGAACAAAGAAATGGCTGCTATGCTAGGTGTATCTACCGATGCTATACGCTCCAGCAAGTCGAGGCTGATGCGCAAACTTAGCTTTGCAGATGATAGTCTGCTTGACCAGTTGATACATTCTGTGTAAATTTTATTCTACTCTAATTTATTGATTTTTAATTGGTTGAAAACTGCCACGTTTTTGCCACACTAGAAATTTGCCCCTGTAATAGTCGGTATGCATATTTGTTTTTTATGGACAAAACAGCCGACAGATATTCATTTTTTACGATCGTGATATTGATAGCTATGGTTATCTGCGGCGTTGTTGTATGCATCATTTTTAGATAAAACAAAAAATCAATATCGAGTCTTTCCATCTATAGACAACACATCAATCACATATACAAACCATGACACATTCATCCCAAATCATCAACCTATGGAAAACATTATTCACCCAACTAATCGTCCCGTTGATCATCTCATGCTCATTCAGCCCTGCCGGCAGGGCGCAGATGAGTGGTACCTATACAATAGCGCCATCGGGTGGCCATTATACGAGTATTGCGGCTGCGGTATCGGCACTGGGCACGGCGGGCATGTCGGGGGCGGTGGTGCTGGAGCTGTCTGCGAGCTATGCAGGGGAGTCGTATCCGATCAGCCTGGCATCGATAGGTACTGCCAGCAGTACCAACACCATCACTATACGCCCTGCCAGTGGTGTGGTATCCGCGCTTACCATGGCGGGTGGTTCCACCAGTGTATTTGATATTGCCGGCAACTATTACAAAATAGATGGCCGCCCGGGCGGCGTTGGCAGCAGCAAAAGGTTGAACCTGAGCTGCACCAGCACGAATACACCAACCGTAAATATAGGTGGCACCGCCAGCTACTGCCATTTGCAGTATTGTAGTATAACGGGTGTAAACAGTGTTACTACCAATACTATAGCAGGTACTGTGCATATAGGCAGCGCTACTACCGGTGGCGCCGATAATGATACGGTAAGCCATTGCGAGATCAGCTCCGGGGCAAGCAATGCAGTTTGTGGCATTTATGTGGGCGGCTCAGTTGGAACTGCCGTGAGTGATAATTGCGCAGTCATCAATTGCGATGTGCATGATCTTACAGGTGTTGGTGGTGGTATGATATGGTATAATATAAGCTCTTTGAATGGCGCAATAACAGGTAATAATATATACCACACCAGTACGAAAACCGCATCAGGAAGTATTTTCTGCATTTACACCCAATCGGCAGGCCATACTATATCAGGCAACTATATAGGTGGCACGCAAGCGTATTGCAGGGGTAGTTTTATGCTATACGATGGCGCAACTTCAAAAATATATCACGGTATATATGAAACCGCAGGTACTTCCACGATCAGCGGCAATAAAATTTGTAATATAAAAATTGAAGGAAACGGTACGCTTTATGGCATACGCAACTCAGCCACAAATTCTTCAATTACAAACAATACAGTAGGTGCAGAAACCGGAATAGATTCGATCGTATTTGATAATAATATGGGAACGAGTAGTGCAATTATTCAAAGTATTGTAGCAAGTGCCAGTACTGTAACCGGTAATAAAGTGGGTGCTATAAAAACACAAAATAGCAGTGGCACACCAACCGGGGCTGTTATATACGGCATTTCAGTTAGCGGGGCATCAACTGTAAATAACAACCAGATAGGTAGCCTTACTACAGCTAATAGTATCCACCAAAACATTGCAGTTACAGGAGGATCCAACTACTGTGCAGGCATACTAAGTACTGCTACTACAGCTATCATTACAAATAATACAATAGCCAACTTCACCAATAGTAATACTAACACAGGCAGTACTTTTTATGGCATACGCAGTCTCGGAGCCACTATTTCCGGCAACATAATCCGCGATAATATCTGTGCGGCCCCAACTACCACTTCAATGGGTGCATTATGTGGGATATACATCAGTGCGGGAACTCCTGTAGTTGCTAATAATAAGGTATATGGTTTAAAAACTACGGCAGCCACTTCGGCGGCGATGTATGGTATATATGGCGGTGTGGGCAGTGGCAACCTGATCTATGGTTTGTCATCAAGCGCAACAACAGCTACCATTACGGGCGTTTACCTGTCGTTGGCATCAGCTAATTTTAGTAATAATATGATACGCCTGGGTATAGATGAAACAGGCGCCAGCCAAACTGCCGGACATACCATTTATGGTGTCTATGAAAATACCAGCCTCGTTAATAATATTTATCATAACTCAGTGTATATAGGCGGAACCGGAGTAGCGGGCAGCGCCAACACCTCTTGTTTTTATACAGCATCCAACCCAACCCGCAGTATACAGGACAATATATTTGTGAATGCACGCGCCAATGGCAGTGGTACTGGCAAGCACTATAATATAATGCTGGGTACAACCATTACCAGCCTCACGCTGAGCCATAATCTTTATAACAGCGCAAGCAGTTTCCTGGGGCTGTACAACAGTACCGATTATACTTCGCTGAGCAACTGGCAATTGGGCACCAGCATGGACGCTAGTGCGGTATATGCCGACCCTTTATTTATAAACGCTACAGCAGGCACAGCCTCTATAGATATGCACCTGGATGCGGGCTCGCCAGCAGAAGGCGCAGGTACGGCAATAGTGGCGGTAACTACCGACTATGACGGCGAAACACGCAGTAGTCTAAGCCCAACAGATATTGGTGCTGATGCCGATGATTTTGGCATACCCTGGACAGGCGCCACCAGCACCGACTGGAATACCGCCAGCAACTGGAAGGACAATACACCACCCACTACAGCGCAGATGGCGGTAATACCATCAACAGCAGTACGCGATCCCCAGGTAAACAGCAATAATACCGTTGCGGGGCTAAAGGTAAACAGTGGCCGTACGCTAACCATAACCAGCGGCAATACCCTTACTGTAACCGGCAATTTGAAAAACAATGCTACTATAACCGGGGCCGGTAACCTGGCACTGGCAGGTAGCAGCGCACAGGCCATAAGCGGCACAGGTACGGTAAACAACCTGACCCTGAACAACAGTGCAGGTGCTACTATAGCAACTGATGCGCAAGTAAACCTGACGGGCACCTATACGCCAACATCGGGCTCGCTTAGCACCAATGGCAAGCTGACCCTTAAAAGCACATCGACCTATACAGCGCGCATAGCGCAAGGTAGCGGTACTTATATAACTGGCAACGTAACCGTAGAGCGTTATGTGCCCGGCGGCCGCAGGGCGTACCGTTTCTTTGGCCATCCCTTCACGAGTGCAATAGCGCTCAGCCAGTTTAGCGATGACCTTGCCGTAACAGGTACAGGTGGCGCAAGCAATGGTTTTTATACCACGCATACCAACAATGCATCGGCCTATTATTATGATCCGGCAACAGGCTTTGCAGGTGCAGGCAACGACCCGGGCTGGAAGGCATATACCTCGGCCATTACTACAAGCTGGGCGCAACACCAAGGCATGCGCCTGCTGGTGCGTGGCGCAGGCGATGAAGGTATATGGGTAAACAGCTATACACCATCGGCCGTAACTATAGACTGGAGCGGCGAGCTGAACCAGGGTACACAAGTCATAAGTCTTACCAAAGGCACCAACTCAGGCGTTAATATCACTGGTAATCCCTTTGCGTCGCCTGTTACTATGGGTGTGGCACTAAGCAGTGCGAGTGATATTGATGGCTCCAGCTACTGGGTATGGGACCCTATGCAACAGGGCTACAGCGGTAAAGGAGCCTATGTGCCTTATGTGATAGGTAATGCCAATGTGATACCATCGGGTAGTGCGGTAGTGGTGAAAGTTACCGCTAATACGTCGGTAAGTGTTACTGAAGCGCATAAGGCAGATACACCAGTGGTGAATGCCTTCCGTACTACCGCAATTAGCAATATGGCCGAGCTGCACGTGTTTGATACCACCGGTGCCTACTACGACCGCATTTATGTGCGTGCCGATGCAGCATCTGCAACGAATAAGGAGCAAAGAGATGGTGAAAAATTCAGTAACCCGAATGTGAACTTCTATGTATGGAGCGCAGATACGCAAAAGCTGTCGCTGGATACAAGGCCGTTTGTGCATAACGACGTGATACCCCTGGGCTTTACCACTACACAGAAGCAGCCGTTCGTAATAGAGGTGATGAACAGCAATTACCCCGCAGGTACACAGCTGACGCTGCATGATAAGTATCTGAATACGGTTACTCCATTAGATCCCGGTGCGCGCTACCGGTTTGAGGTGGCCAGTGATACGCTATCTCAAGGTGATAAACGCTTTGAACTGGGTGTGACCGTGATGCCTGCACCACCAGTGACAGGTGTGAAAAAAGTAGCGAAGAACCAATTGCAAGTGAACTGTGTGCCTAACCCTGCTACCAATTATGTGGATGTTAGCATAATGGGTAGTGAGGTGGCCAATACTACTGTGAGTGTTTATGACCTCAGTGGAAGCATAGTGTACAGGGATATGTTGGGTGCATTAAAGGATAGGGTAGCACGTATATCGCTGCAGGAGCTGGCTTCGGGTATGTACATCGTTAGTGTGCAGCATGGAACTGAAGTAATGACAGGCAGAATAGTAAAACAATAAATATCACCCCAACAAAACGAACAGAAATGAAACACTATATAAAAGGAATATTGATGCTGCTGGCGCTGAGCCTCCCGGCTGTAGTAAATGCCCAGGATTTTGAAGACGACCAGGATGTGCCTGATACCGTGCCGCTGGATGGTGGCCTGAGCCTGCTGGCGGCAGGAGGCATAGCCTACGGCGCTAAGAAATGGCATGAGTGGAAGAAGAAAGACTAACAGAGTTACTACAAAATAGGTGGATTCTATAAACCCGTTGTCAGGCCCTTGATTATTCAGGGGCTTTTTTCATTTTGTAGACACCTGATTTAACTTTCTGTAATGATTGGAGGAAGCGTGATATTGGCTAAATTGGTGCGTTGAACATGAACCCACAAGATTACTATAATAAAGAATTGACCCGGTTAACGGATGAGTCGCAAACGATACAGCTGGCTATTGATAAAATTTCGAACGCAAGGCTGGTGCTGGGCTTATGTACACTGATTTGTGCGGCAGTTAGTATTTATGCCAGTTACGATGCAGGATGGATACTGTGTGGCTGCAGTGTTGTGGCATTTATTGGGGCTGTCGTGCGGCAGTCGGCATTGGTGCGCAGGCAAGAGATAGTGGGCTATAGTATTGATATTTTTCAGAACGAGCTGAAGGTGTTGCAGGGCGATTTCTCACGCCATGCGACGGGAGAAGCGGATATTGACATGGCACATCCGTATACGCTGGATATGGATGTTTTTGGTAAGGGCTCAATATATCAAATGCTGGTACGTACTGTAACTGTGCGAGGTAGCGCCCTGCTTGCATCGCTTTTGAAAGATCCTTATGGCACACCGCATGAAATGAGGCAGCGGCAGGCAGAGGTCAGGGAGCTATCAACCGATCCGGGATTTTCACATTCCGTTCAGCTACTGGGCCGATGTTATAAAGAAACCCCTGATGACAGGCAAAATGTATTAGGCTGGCTGCAGTTGCCCAGCCTGTTTCTGCAACATAAGCTACTTGGGGTATTTAGCATTTTCTCTCCACTAGCTGCACTCCTGATAATAGCGGGATGTATATTTTTTGATTGGCCACAGCTGGTATTGCTACCGGTAATAGTAGCCAACTGGATAGTACTGGGCCTGGTGGCCAGGCATATCCGCACTACTGCTATGCTAGTTGCAACGAGTGTAGCTTTTATTGATAAATATGAGGCTTTGTTTAAACTGGTGCAGGAGCGGAAGTATACTACAGCAGGGCTAACTGCGATAGCAGATAAAGCGCAGCAATCGCTAGCTGCGGTAAGTAAATGGAGGAAACTGGCGAAGGTGCTGGAAAATAACCAGCATGGAATGGTGAAGCCTATCATGAACTCTCTTTTTCTGTTTGATGTGTATTGCTGCATACGGCTGGAACGCTGGAAGCAGGAGCATGGAGCATTAGTAGCAGAAGTAATGGATGCCGTAGAGCAACTTGATGTGCTGGTATCGCTAGCCACTTATGCATTCAACAATCCTGAAAATGTATATGCTGAGTTATCGGACGAGCATCAGTTTGTAGAACTGGTGGATGTAAAACACCCATTGATAAACGCACAGGTTGTAGGTAATGATTTCCGCATAGGTAAGCCTGAAAGGTTCTATTTACTGACCGGCGCTAATATGACGGGTAAAAGTACCTATATCAGAACGGTGGGTGTATCGGTGTTGTTATCGTACATGGGCATGCCCATTAAAGCATCGAAGGCAGTAATGCCCGTACTTCATCTATATACTTCTATGCGCATTACCGATTCGCTGCAGGATGACAGGTCTTATTTCAAGGCTGAATTGGGCAGGATACAGCATATTATGCAGCAAACAGCAACCGGGCAACCCACGCTTATACTGATAGATGAACCACTGAAGGGTACTAACTCGCTGGACAAGCGCAATGGCACGATCGCCATTATACGGAGGTTGCTGGAAAGAAATACAGTTGGCATACTGGCCACACACGATACCCAGCTTTGCGATATGGAGGTACTGCATGCGCCACTATTTGTTAATCGTCATTTTGATAGTGAGGTAGAGGATGGTGAACTGGTTTTTGATTATGTGCTGAAGAGCGGATGCTCTCAAAGCAATAATGCTACTATCCTGATGGAGAAAATGGGGATTATATAGAATCCACTGGAAGCTCAGGAGTCTTTTTTGCGTGCAACAATTGTTGCGTTTTGTTGCGTTTTTTTCGGTTCCCCCGCTTCTCCCCAAGGTAAGTGGCTGACAGGCAATATGTTGGAATTTTCAGGGGTTATGACGCAACAAGGGTGAAATAGTGATATCATGATAGGGCGATTTATAATGACAAATTTACGTAATTATATTTATTTGTCAAAATAATATCGCGTGAAAAGATGGAAACTTAGACTATGTCATATTCGCAGCCTTAATATCGCTGAGTGCCTATGCCGGAGACTCGGCGGGGAAGAGGACAGCTAGGTGACGGGATCTTTAACTGTAAAGGTAGTCTCAATCGAATCAATCAAACGAATACCTGTAATTGTATCCACACTTTCGCCAATAGTTACAATTTTATATCTGCCTGGATTGGTATACCTTTTTTGATATAGTACTGTATTATTGATGATTTCATATGATTTTAATCCCTCGAAATCTCTGGCCCAAGCTTTAACATTTTCATCAGGTGCAGTGCTAATAAGTATATCTATGATAACATCAGCTTTACTACTAAAAGTAAAATCATTAGATAGTAACACTGCTTGACAAACAACCAAGCCCTCATTCTTAATAACATTACCGGTAGTGCTATCATACAATTTTACTCTTCTATTATTCTCCTCATTATCAAAACAGTTATATGCCGCTATTTGTCCATTTTCAAAATAACTATAAGAACTACCATGCTTTCTATCCTTTATGTATAACATCTCGCGAATTACTTTGCCACTAGAATTATATACATAATGCCACCCTGACTTATATCCATCAACATAATATATTTCCGCCTCTAGGAATCCATTAGAATCGTAATGATAAGTCCAACCTTGCTGTTTTGAACCTATCATCCCAATAGAATCCCGCGTGATATTGTTATCATCTTTGACAATCTTATAAGTTATACTATCACTACTATTAGCCCTACTATTCGACGAATTAGAGGAGCATGATATGAAACATATAAATGCTAGGAAAAGATATCTCATAAATTATTTACTATATGGATTTCGGGATGTTTTTGCCGTCTTTTATCCCAGCTGCCTGAGTTTGCAATTCAGAATTCTCATACGTACCCAATATAAAAAAGCAAGTCCTGAGTTTCAAACTCAGGACTCGCTTTTTATGTTTCAATGACCAATTTACTCAGCCATCATTTCTTCAATCACAGCAGCTATGTCTTCTGCGTTTGGTTTCGAGAAGTAGTCGCCATCGGTAGCGTAGGCGGGGCGGTGGGCCTGTGCGCTTATGGTGCGTGGTGCCACATCGAGCCAGCGGAAGCCACCTTGTTTTTCCATCACCTGCTGGAACATATATGCTGATGAACCACCCGGTACGTCTTCATCTATGAACACGATGCGGTTGGTCTTTTTCAGTGATTCAACGATCATGCTATTCACATCGAAAGGCAACAGGGTGCGTACGTCTATCACCTCGCAAGAGATACCCTGAGGTTCCAGGTAGTTTACGATAGCTTCTTCGATAACACGCAGGGTAGAGCCGTAAGACACGATGGTGATATCAGCACCTTCCCTTATTATCTCAGGCACACCGAATGGAACGGTGTAGCTACCTATGTTATCGGGCATACGCTCTTTCAGGCGGTAGCCGTTCAGGCATTCTATTACTATACCCGGCTCATCGCTTTGCAGCAGGGTGTTGTACATACCGGCAGCCTGTGTCATGTTACGAGGCACGCAGAGGTACATACCACGGATGCTGTTGATGATCATACCTATCGGCGAGCCGCTGTGCCAGATACCCTCGAGCCTGTGGCCGCGGGTACGCACGATGATCGGGCATTTCTGTCCGCCACGGGTGCGGTATTGCATGGTGGCCACATCATCGCTCAATGGTTGCAGGCCATACAGCAGGTAGTCCAGGTATTGTATTTCAGCTATCGGGCGCAGGCCACGCATGGCCATACCCAGGCCCTGGCCTATGATGGTAGCCTCACGGATACCCACATCTGATATACGCATCTCGCCATACTTATCCTGCAAGCCGGCAAAGCCCTGGTTCACATCACCTATCTTGCCCAGGTCTTCACCAAAGGCTACTACGGCAGGGTTGTGTTCAAAAGTATAGTCGAAGAATTTGTTCAATACTTCATAGCCGTTCAGGCTAAGTGAATTGTCGGAGAACATAGCAGGCACTTCCTTTACGCTCATAGCGCTGTGTGCCGACTGTGAGTGCAAGTGCGAGCTGAAACGCTCCCTGTTATCCTGCGACAATGAGTTGTACAGGTTGCGCACATTGCGGGCTGCATCGGTATTACTGCCGTTGCACAGGCCTACTACGCGCCGCAGTGTCTGCATAATGTCTTTGCGGATGGGCTCTTTTATAGCACCCAGTTGCTGCACCTGTTGTGCTATCTGCTGTGCGTTCTCGCCGCCCTCAAACACTACCTGGTTGCAGGTGGTGGTGGCGCGTTGTATCTGTTCTTTTATCGGGTTCACGAAGTTGTCCCAAGCACGCTGTTTGGCGCTGCGGGCTTCTTGCTTCGCTTCTTCTTCAATTTTTTCCAGTTCGGCAGTCTCGGCAATGCCGTTGTCTATTATGAACTGGCGCATCTGGGTGATGCAATCCATTTCTTTTTCCCAATCCAGCCTTTCCTTGCTTTTGTAGCGCTCGTGCGAGCCCGAAGTAGAGTGGCCTTGTGGCTGGGTCACCTCCTGCACGTGGAAGATGGCAGGTATATGCGTTTCGCGCACGCGCGCTATGCCTTGCTGCACGGTTTGCATGAGGCCTGCATAATCCCAGCCTTTTACGGTGTATATATTAATACCGCCTTGTTTATCGTTCCATTGCATACCGGCCAGTGCGTCCGATATAGAGTTTTTAGTAGTCTGGTATTTGCGAGGTACGGATATGCCGTAGCCATCGTCCCATACGAATATCGCCATAGGCACCTGCAGCACACCGGCTGCATTCACGCTCTCCCAGAAAAGGCCTTCTGAAGTAGAGGCATCGCCTATGGTACAGAAGATAACCTCGTTACCGTTGTTGGTGAATTTCTCAAAGCCTTTTTGAAGTACAGGTACATTACGGTACATTTTAGATGCACAGGCAAGGCCCAGTGCACGCACCATCTGGCCTGCTGTTGGCGATATATCGCTTGAAGATTGGGGGGCTTTGGTCAGGTCTTTCCAGTCGCCATTTTCATCGAGCCAGCGAGTGCCGTAGTGGCCGTTCATCATACGGCCGGCAGTTGCAGGTTCGTTCTCTACATCGGGGTTGGCGTATAGTTGCGAGAAGAATTTCTCAATATCGCTCATGCCGGTGGCAAACATCAGGGTCTGATCGCGGTAGTAGCCCGAGCGGATATCGCCGGGTTGCATACATTTGGCAGCCACTATCTGCGCCAGCTCCTTACCATCTCCAAATATGCCGAATTTGGCTTTCCCGGTCAGCACCTCACGACGTCCTATCAGGCTGGCCTCACGGCTGGCTACTGCCAACCTATAGTCGTGCAGCGCCTCCTGCTTGAATTCATCAAAAGATATCCTGGCCGTTTTATGGTTCATTGTAACGTCTTGCAACATAGCAGCAAAGGTAAAAAGTAAAACTATAGGGGAAAGTACAAAATATAAAGAATATGCAGCCCTGTGGTGGCTTACATGTTCATTAGCTTAATGTTTTTGTTATACGTTGGGTTGCATTCTTTGCTGCTCTATGGCATGCTCCCATTCTTCGTAGTTCAGTACCGAGAAGCGGGCAGTATGATATTGGAGGTATGTAACCGCCAGAATGTTGTGATCGGTAAGCAAATGCTCGTGCGATATGCTGTTTACAGTGTCGAGGTCTATTGGGATGGCTATATCCAGCGCGCCGTTGAGCATAAACAGCAGGTGTGCTTTGGTCAGTATCAGCCTGCCGGCCTGCATTACGCTTTCATTATCCACCCACGTGGCGGGTTCCGACTTTACTATTCCTTCAGCTTTCATTCTATCCTCAATTGTCTTCTGCTTCATAGCTGTTAGTTTTTAGTGTTAGCTAATCTAGACCGCTTTTCTCCTCAATATATCCCGGGGATGGTTTGGGCTTCAGTACCCGGAGTGTCTGTAAAATTACAGATAAACAAATTAATCCCATGCCTGCGTAGAAGCCGGTATTCAGCTCCTGGTTTTCGTTGAAAAATATGATGGCGAGTATGATGCCATATACTGGTTCAAGGTTCACGCTGAGGGTAGCAGTAAAAGAACTGACGTGTTTTAATGCATTGAGTGCCAGCGACTGCGCCCAAACGGTGCAGCATAGGCTAAGTATCAGCAGCCAGAGCCAGTCGTAGCCCTGCGGCATCATTACCGTCACGGGGTCGTAAATGAACTGTAAGGGGAGTAGTATGCTGATGAGCACCCAGCCGGTTGACATTTCGTAAAATACCATGGTGCGGGCCGGGTATTTGCTGGCGATGCGTTTGTTGAGTACGGTGAATACCGAACTGAGGATAGCGGCGATAACACCCCAGAGTATACCCCAGGCATACAGCTGCTGGAAGCTATATATTAGGTATACTCCTGCCAGTGCCAATAGGCCCAGCAGTATCTCTTTATAGTCGTACTTGCTTTTGTTCACCAGCGGGTCTAGCAGCGAGGTGAACACGCTGGCTGTAGAAAGGCAAACTAGTGCTATGGATGCGTTGGACGCTTTAATAGAGCCATAAAACGCTACCCAGTGCAGCCCCATGAGGCCGCCGATGAGTATAAGTTGTTTCATGTCTTTGCCCGGTATCTTCACCCATTGTTTGCGGTAGGTAAGTATCACGGCCATGATGACGGCCGTAAGTAACATGCGGTACCAAACCAGTACCGGTGCGCTCAGGCTGATCGCCCGTCCCAGTACCCCGGTAAAGCCCCAGAGCAATACTGCGGTGTGCAGTTGTAGCATCGCTTTTTTCACGCAGCAAACTTAAAGCGAAAACATAGTCCTTACTAATAATTTAATATGGTGTAGCGGAAAAAAAATAAAGATGCATCAAATCAAATAATTACTTTTGTTTGCTGGTTTTGAAAACGGCATTTAAAGCAATCATTTACATCTTCTCTGTATAAGGGTTCAATGAACAATACATATACCGACCTCGTACATCAAACCTTCGATTTTCCTCAGGAAGGCTTTACTGTAAAAGATAATTATCTCCAGTTCAACGGGCTGGATATAAAGGCACTGATAGACAAGTATGGTACGCCCTTCAAGCTTACGTATTTGCCTAAAATTGGTCAGCAGATCAATAAGGCCAAGAAGATGTTTAACGATGCTATTAAAAGGCATAAATACGATGGTAATTATTACTATTGCTATTGTACCAAAAGTTCTCACTTCTCTTTTATAGTAGAAGAGACGCTGAAGCACGGCGTGCACATCGAGACCTCTTTCGCATATGACCTCGAGATCGTAAAGCAGTTGTACAAGAAACGCAAGATCAATAAAGAGACCTTTATTATATGCAATGGTTTTAAGACCAAAGCGTATACCCGCAATATCGCCCGCCTCATCAACGATGGCTTTAAGAACGTAATACCCATACTGGATAATAAAAGCGAGTTTGAAGACTATAAAAAGTCTATCCGCTCAAAAGATCCGGTGAACATAGGTTTGCGCATAGCCAGTGAAGAAGAGCCTACGTTCGATTTCTATACCTCACGCCTTGGTATCCGTAGCCGCGACGTGCTGGAATTTTATGTTGACCAGATAAAAGGCAACAACAAGTTTCAGCTGAAGATGCTACATTTCTTTATGAATAAGGGCATCAAGGATGATATCTATTACTGGAGCGAGCTGAACAAGGTCGTGAACCTGTATTGCCAGCTGAAGAAGATATGTCCTGAACTGGACGGCCTGAACATAGGTGGCGGTTTTCCCATAAAACACTCGCTGGGTTTCGACTACGACTACAACTACATGGTGAATGAGATCGTGTCGAACATCAAGAAAGTGTGTAAAAAGAATAAAGTAGACGTACCTAATATATATACCGAGTTTGGTTCGTTTACAGTAGGTGAGAGCGGTGCTGTTATCTACAGCATACTGGATGATAAGATGCAGAACGACCGTGAGATCTGGTATATGATAGATAGCTCATTCATCACTACACTGCCCGATACCTGGGGAATAGGTGAAAAATTCCTGCTACTGCCAATCAATCGGTGGGACAAGGAATACCAGGAGGTGCACCTTGGTGGACTTACTTGCGACAGCCACGACTTTTATACATCTGAGGAACACATAAATGCGGTGTTCCTGCCCAAAATAGATAAAGAGAAAGGTGTGGAACCGCTATACATAGGCTTCTTCCATACCGGTGCTTATCAGGACCAGCTTGCCGGCTATGGCGGTATCAAACACTGCATGATACCATCGCCGAAGCACGTGGTAGTAGAGTATAATAAGAATGGAGAACTGGAAGACTGGCTGTATGCCAAGGAGCAATCGGCCCAAAGCATGCTGAAGCTTTTGGGATATATTAGATAGGTAAGCCATTTGTATTATATTCGCCCCATTATTTATTACGCATGACTAATTCATTAAAGAAAGGGTTGTTTAGCCTTTATACAACTCTTGCACATTCCGGTAATGGCTTTCTGCGTAAAGTTGGCTACAAATTCGGGCAGAATACCATTACGTCCTTAGGTAAGGCTGTATATGAGCGTCATGGTGTAAAGCTGAAACTAAGCCCCCTCAATATGATAGATAAAGCTATCATCAGCAGGGCGGGGCACGATAAGGTAGTAGAAGAACAGATAGAAAAGCAATTGAAAAATGGCGGTGCTTTTCTGGATATAGGTGCCAATTGGGGTTACTTCTCTATATTGGCTGCCAGCAAACCTAATACACAAGTACTGGCATTTGAGCCTTCGCTGAAAGAACTGGCATTGCTGTACGATCACATTTTGCTGAATAAATACACTAATATCTGGGCGTTTCCTTGCGGCTTGAGTAGTGAGGTGTCTTCGCAAAAACTATACTTAGGTGCTGACCGTAATACTGGTACCAACTCGCTGGTGAACAAGCAAGGTGATGCTTATGTAGAAGCAATGTTTGCACCGTTATATAATGTAGTGCCGCCTGATTTCATCAGCCGCATCAGGCTGTGTAAGATAGATGTAGAAGGGTATGAGTTGTTTGTGCTGCAGGGTATGGAGACAATAGTGCCCCAACTAAAGGATTGTAATTTCGTTATTGAGATCACGCCACAGTTCCTCGCTATGGTGAACCACACAGCTAAAGATATCTACAACTTCTTTGCGCGCCACGGCTATGTAGGCTTATACGGCCTGGATATAGATGGGCAGTACGATGAAGTATTCTACAAAAAATAAAAGCGGCCTATAGCCACTTTTATTTTGCTTTGTACTCACTGTGTCTTTTGTCTGTCAAAACTTAGCCTACAGTTATTTCGTGCTTCTTAGGTTCCGCCACCTCGTTCTTAGGCAGGCTGATGACCAAGATGCCATCGTTGTATTTGGCGCTGATACCTTCGGCATTGATCTTCTCGTTCAGTTTGAAGCTCCTTTTGAATGAGCGCTGGCTGTATTCTTTGCGCAGCCATTTGCCGGTTTCCTCTGTTGCTTCTTCTTTGTGATCGAAAGAGATGCTCAGTACATTCTTTTCAACACCCAGCTTAAAGTCTTCTTTCTTCAGGCCTGGTGCTACCAGATGCACTTCATAGTTCTTCTCGTCTTCTTTGATGTTAACCGGTACATTCATGTGGTTAGGTGCATCTTCATTTATCATGCGGCCAAAGCCATTATGGAAAATTTCTTCCATCAGTCCACCGATAGTGCGGGGATTTACGCCGTAGTTTGATCTTACTTGAAACATAGTTTTTTGATTTTAGTTGTTTTAAAAGTCTTTCACCTACTAAATCAAACTAAGTACCAAGCGTCATTTAGCTAGCAAAATGTCAGTTTCTATCTATTTTTGCTGACAAAATGTCTAAATCAGTGCATTTATTGCATGGAGGATGTCATGTAAAGCATTGAATTGCAATAAATGATAATGCATAATGGAAAAATTAATTTCCATATCCCAAACCTTTTTGTGATATTTGCTATGCTTACGATGGGTTAGTAAGTACAGTCCTATCCCGATATACGTATTGTATATCGGGATTTTTTTATGCTGTATAATGATATGTGGTAAAGGCTACTAACTCAATACCTCTTTAAGGTAGCTATCTATATTGCCGAAGAGAAAATCTGGATATTCACTGCTGAACTTAGCTTTTACAAAACCGCCTAATAATGGTCTTGCCGCAGGCTGCCCTAATGAGGCAGTATCCATAGGTATAAGATCATACTCAGCGTTAGGGAAGTAAGAGAGTACACGCAGTGCAAGCTCCACGCGGTTCATATAATCAGTGCCACCTATGTTGTATACACCTTGCTTATCATCGCGCAGCAATACATACATAGCACGTGCTATATCCCATGCATTAGCTGGTGATGCATATTGATCGTATGGAAGTTTAAGGGTAAGCTTCTGGTTGTTCTTGCATTGGTCTACTATACGTGCTACAAAGTTCTTGCCACGCGTCTCGTTGCCATATACATTGGTTACACGCAGCACCAGTGTGCCGTGTATTTCTTTTAGCGATAGTTCCTCAGCTTCCAGTTTGTGACGAGCATATACACTCAGTGGGTTCACTGGTGCATCTTCTTTATAAGGCCCGTTCTTACCATCAAATACATAGTCGGTAGATATGTAAACAAACTTTGCGCCGCATTGCTTGGCTACCTCTATGAGGTTCTTAGTACTTTGTACGGTCTTCTGATAACTTTCTTCCGGGTTGGCCTCACAGTAATCTACATGGGTAAGCGCCCCGCAATGCACGATCACATCGGGTTTATAACCTACCAGGTCGAAGTTGTTAGGGTTGTCCTCAAGCGTATTGTAGAACACCGTGCCTTCCTCGGGAAAGGAGAAATAAGAACCCGTAACTTCCCAACCTTGCTCACGGAAGTGCTTCATGCAGTTGCTGCCTACCAGGCCCGATGCACCAGCTATAAATACTTTCATCTTTTATTCTTTATAAGGCTAAAATATAAAAGCCATCTGTATTTCAAGATGGCTTTTATGCAATGTTATAGTTATTAGATAGCTTCTGCTTTAGCGCCTATGTTAGGCATTTCCTGCGGGTACAGCTTCTGTTCTACTTTATCCCTCAGCTCGCTGAAGGCTTGCAGTGTCAGGTCGATATCCTCATCGGTATGCGCCGCTGTAGGTATCAGTCGCAGTATGATCATGCCTTTAGGTATAACAGGGTATACTACTACCGAGCAGAAGATGTTGTAGTTCTCACGCATATCAAATATCAGCTGGGTAGCATCGAACAGACCACCTTTCATGATAACCGGAGTTACTGGTGTGTTGGTGCTGCCTATATCGAAACCGCGCTCGCGCAGGCCGTTTTGCAGCCTGTTCACATTATGCCACAGTTTAGCTTTCAGTTCAGGTTTGGTGCGCAGCAGTTCAAGGCGTTTCAGGTTGCCAACAACTATCGCCATTGGCAGCGATTTAGCGAACACCTGCGAGCGCATGTTGTAGCGCAGGAACTTCAGTATCTTTTTATCAGCAGCCAGGAAGCCACCGATGCTTGCCATAGATTTGGCGAAAGTAGAGAAGTAGATATCGATATCCTTCTGGCAGCCTTGCTCTTCACCAACACCGGCACCAGTCTTGCCCATAGTGCCAAAACCATGCGCATCATCTACGAACAGACGGAACTCATATTTGCTCTTCAGGGCAGCAATCTCTTTCAGTTTACCCATGTTGCCCGACATGCCGAATACACCTTCGGTGATCACCAAAATACCGCCTTGTGTTTCAGCTACCCATTCAGTAGCGCGTTGCAGTTGCTTTTCGCAATCCTCAACATCGTTGTGTTTGTAAACAAAGCGTTTACCCGGGTGCATACGCATACCATCGATGATGCAGGCATGAGATTCTGCATCATATACGATCACATCGTGACGGCTCACCAGGCTGTCTATCGCGCTCACCATACCCTGGTAGCCGAAGTTGAACAGCATAGCATCTTCCGTACCTACGAATTCAGCCAGGTTTTTCTCCAGCTCTTCGTGGTAGTTAGAGTTACCGCTCATCATACGGGCACCCATAGGGTAGGCCAGGCCAAATTGTTCAGCAGCATCTTTATCGGCTTTACGTACCTCAGGGTGGTTAGCCAGGCCCAGGTAGTTATTCAGGCTCCACACGATACGCTCTTTACCCTGGAACATCATCCTGTTACCTATCTCACCTTCCAGTTTAGGGAATGCAAAATATCCCGGTGCTTTCTCTGCATAGTCACCTATAGGTCCGAGCTTGCTTTCAAATTTGGCAAATAAATCCATAGTATATATTGATAATGATTTTATAATGAAATGACCACAAATTTTGCGCAAAATTAAATAAAATATTACTTATAACAAGGTTGTAATTCGCTTTAAGATGCTGATTTTTACAGCAAATATTCACGGTTCACATGCGTTCATACTTATTGGCATTAGGCCTGCTGTACAGCGGTCTGGCGTTTGCACAAAAAACAGGTGTCGAAAGGCCTAAACTGGTGGTAGGCATTGTAGTAGACCAGATGCGCTGGGACTACCTCTACCGGTATTACGACCGCTATACTGATGGTGGCTTCAAACGCCTGATGAACGACGGTTTCAATTGCCAGAATACGCATATCAACTATCTGCCTACGTTTACAGCACCAGGGCATACCGCTGTATACACAGGCTCGGTGCCTGCGCTGCACGGCATAGCTGCCAACGATTGGATAGATAATGCCACCGGAAAGAAATGGTACTGTACTGAGGATACTACCGTGAAACCTTTAGGTGGCAGCATGGCGGCGGGTAGGATGAGCCCGGCCAATATGCTGACATCAACCGTGACCGATGAACTACGCCTGGCCACCAATATGCGCAGCAAGGTGTTTGGTGTCGCGCTGAAGGATAGAGGCAGTATACTACCTGCAGGTCATACAGGCCAGGCTTTCTGGTTCGATGATAGTACAGGCAACTTCATTAGCAGCAGCTACTACGGCAATGCACTACCTACATGGGTGAATAACTTCAATGGCAAGCGCCATGCGGATAGCCTGATAGCACAGCCATGGGAGCTGCTTTATCCTGCTAACAGCTATACACAGAGCCTGCCCGATAACAACGCCTATGAAGGCAAATTGGGAGGTGAAGCATCGCCAATATTCCCGCACAAGGTGAAATACGATGCGAAAGCAGGCTATAACTGGCTGCGCTTTATGCCTGCCGGCAATACGATCACTTTCAAAATGGCAAAGGCCTGCGTGAAAGGTGAACAACTGGGCCAGCGCGATGCTACTGACTTCCTGTGCGTTAGCTTCTCTGCTACCGATTACGCAGGCCATAATTTCGCGCCCAACGCTGTGGAAATGGAAGATATGTTCCTGAAAATGGATAATGAACTGGCTTCGTTCCTGAACTATCTTGATAAGCATGTAGGGCAGGGGCAGTACACCGTCTTCCTTACTGCCGACCATGGCGGTGCACATAATGCGCAATACATGAAAGACCTGGGCATACCTGCGGGTTTCGACCAGCAAACCATCTTGGGCAAATCGCTGAGTGCATATGTGAAGGCCAGAATGGGCAAGGATAGCCTGGTAAGGATGGCCACCAACTACCAGGTATACCTGGACGAAGCGCAGATAGCTAAACATAAAGCCGACCGCGATGGGGTAAAGCGTGCAGTGATAGACTGGCTGCACCAACAACCTGCTGTGGCCTTCGCGATAGATATGGAAGATATGGACGATGCCGTAGTACCTGAGCCGCTCAGGACTATGACTGTAAACGGATATAACCACAACCGCAGCGGCTGCATACAGATCATACTGGAGCCGGCCTGGTATAGTAGTAGCCATGGTAGTACCGGCACAACCCACGGCTCGTGGAACCCTTACGATGCGCATATACCATTGCTATGGTATGGCTGGGGCATCCCTAAAGGCAAAACCTTCCGCAATGTATCGATCACAGATATAGCGCCCACGCTGAGTGCGCTGCTGTATATACAGGCACCCAATGGCAATGTGGGACATGTTATAACGGAGATCGTGGATAAGTAGATACTACTTTACGATCGCAATGGCCTCTACCCGTACATAGCATTCGGGTGTATTTCCGTCATTCTGAAAGCAGATAAAGTACTGCCCTTCGGCTGATGGCAGCCATGGGATATCAAATGTCCCACCTTTCGATTGCCTGTAGGCAGCACTGGATATGCATTGGTCCCAACTGCCTGCGTAAAACTCCCTCACACAGTTATACTGGTCGAAAAGCTGGAAGCTGACACGTGCGCGATCATTTTTGTTGCTGTGTACCATGTAGGGGATTAAGTAATCGGGGGCGCTGCCGGATAGCATATCTTCAACCTGACGGTGCAGGCCAACAGGTTTTGGCCAATGCTTGTCATCTATAGAAATTGTGTAAACGACTCTTATGGTGCCCGGAGGGATTTTCAGGTAAACATAATCCCGGGTAGGTGTAGTAGTTTCCCTTGCTTGATGAGCAATGATACATTGCTTTGTGGTGAGCGGCACCGCTTTGTAGGCCTGGCAAAATAGCGGCAAAATAACCGCCGCTAATGCGAAAGTTAGATGCTTCATTTCAACTGGTTCTAAAAACTGAAAATAATACGCAATGTCTAAAAGAACTGTTAAAAGAGATATGGCGCTTATACCTAATGAAAAAGCCGGCTGATTATGCCGGCTTGTATAAATCGTTCTTAACTTATCCTCTTGGTATTTGCCCTGCGCCGGCATATTTGCGCGACCAGTAGTCTTCATTCAGGCTGCTGATGGCTACACCACGGCTGCTGGATGCATGCACGAAATAGTTGTTCATCAGGTAAATGCCCACGTGCGATATACGGCCGCCGTGTGTGCGGAAGAACACCAGGTCGCCCTCTTTTATGCTATCCACGTTCCATACCATACCGCAGGTGTTGAACTGCTCAAATGCTGTACGCACTACGTTGGTGCCAAATACCTGCTCGTACAGGCGCTGCACGAAGGCAGAGCAATCGATGCCCGATTTGTCGTTGCCGCCCATACGGTAGCGTACGCCATACCATTCATCTATAAAGCTGTACAGTGTGATGTTTGAAATAGCTTGCGGTACTACCTGTAGCATTTTGGCATACTTCAGCTGCAGCACGTTGCTTATAGCTGGATCGTAATGCTTGCCATTTTTCATGCTGCTGGCCAGTGTGCTGGTACTCATGGACTTACCATTGCCACCTAGCTCTATATCATTCAGGAATTTCGGATTCTGTTTGGCGTTGCGGGATAGGGAAGGGTTACTGTGCAACTCTTTGTTGCTGCTGCATCCGACAAATATTATGGTGGCCATAAGGCACGCACTGTAACATGCTGTCTTTAAGAGGGTCATCATTAATGGTTTGTGATGCCACAAATATAATGTTAATGAGCCGTTAAGTCAAAGCTTCCGCCATTTTAACATTTTGTTATACCTTGCCGCCGCATGGTGAAAAAGAAGATAAAACGAGGCTTGCGTGTATCGCGATATGTGCTGTATAAGGAGACGCTTGTTGATTATCGTGAGAAGTTCTGGTCGTTTCTCGGCGCGTTTGTTGGTATTGGATTGATCGCTTTTCTGCAAGGTTTTCTGCTGGATAAGTACGAGAATATCTTCCTCATAGGCTCATTTGGAGCATCGTGTGTATTGGTGTACGGTGCTATTCAGAGTCCGCTGGCCCAGCCACGCAACCTTATTGGTGGCCATGTTATTTCAGCATTCATTGGTGTTACCATTTACAAATTCTTGCCCGATATTCTCTGGCTGCAAGCCCCGTTGGCGGTTGCCTTATCTATCGTCTGCATGCAGTGGACCAAAACCCTACACCCGCCAGGTGGGGCAACTGCACTTATTGCTGTTATCGGCACGGAGCGGGTAAAAGCCCTTGGCTACATGTATGTGGTGTCTCCTGTGTTGTCCGGTTGCCTTATCCTTTTGGTTGTTGCTCTTGTGTTCAACAACCTCACGTCATACCGCCGTTATCCTACCAACTCACGCTTTACTGCTTATATCAGGAAGAAGTTTATAAGGGAGTAGATAAGGCTATTTGTACTGTTGAGAAGGAGATTGAAGAATGGCCAAAACAAAAAAAGGAACGTCGATTGACATTCCTTTTTGAAGTAGCGAGGACAGGGCTAGGTTTTGGCTATGTGCCTTAATGGATGCCCACCCTTGCTGTTTTTTATGCTGATTTTCTATATGTAGTGCGCAATTGTCAAGGTTTTCGTCAATGTTTAGCAATCAAACTTGAGGCTACTTTGCTTAGTTCATTAATCTTTCTGCTAGAAACTATAATGTTGGCATAGGTCTTTTTTAAATGCTGTTCTGTATTACGGTGGCTAAACTCATTCATAGTCGTAGAAAGTAAGTCAAGTTCATTCTTGAATTTTTCATGCTTTATTTGGAATAATCGTATATAAAACTCCTTGATTTCAATTCCTACCTTATGCGTCACTATGTAATTAAATGCATAGTGCATATCCCATAGTATTTCCCCTATAGGGTCTAGATCAGGTTTATAAACACTTATAAGGTGCAATCGAGGTATTTCACTAAGACCCATCAATGAAGTATTGATTTCGTCAAATTCTCTTTTCAAAGCAGCTTCGCCATACTCTGTCCCATAAATTGTTGAACGCTCGAATTCTCGCAATCTTTTCTCAAATCGTTCAATTAAAAATCTACAATTTTCAACGAATAAATCCTCTGTGCGACCCTCTAGAATTAAATTATTCGCTTCATGTTGTACTTCAAATGCCCGATATACAAGATAGGCTGACAACAAGCCAATTGCAGGGGAGGATAGGCCACCTATAGTATCGCCGAGTACGCCGTGTTCTTTGAAATTACAATAATTTAGTAACCACGTATAAATGAATGGCGTAGCCAAGCATAATATAGCAGCTAGTATGAAGTGTATCAACGTTATCGGCGAACGTTTCTTAATTTGATTGCTCATAAATTATTTTACAGTCCATTCAGATATAAGCAATGCAATTATTGACTATAAAGTTAATGTAAGTTTCGAATTTTATAGTTGAAACTGTGTTCAGGATAGTGTAGCGATTTATTTACCTCAATTGTCAATATTTTGACAAAGTATCGATAGGTGATAATGTGAGTAATATGCTGTACAGGCTTGATTGTAACAAAAAAGGAACGCAAATTTTGCATTCCTTTTTGATGTAGCGAGGACAGGGATCGAACCTATGACCTTCGGGTTATGAGCCCGACGAGCTACCGCTGCTCTACCTCGCGATGTGGTTGCAAAGGTAGGTTAACAAATTGTTTCTACCAAAGCTTTTCTTTTTATTCTGTAAAAACTCCCATAACGTCTAATTTTACAGCCTTATGTCAGAACATCGTTCAGGTTTCGTAAATATTTTTGGTGCGCCTAATGCAGGTAAATCAACCCTGCTGAACGCCTTATTGGGCGAACAGCTAGTGATCACATCGCACAAAGTGCAAACCACACGCCACCGTATATTAGGTATACTTACTGAGGAAGACTACCAGATCGTATTTTCGGATACGCCCGGTATCATAGAGCCTAAGTACAAACTGCACCAGAAAATGATGGCGCAGGTAAAAAGCGCACTGGAAGATGCAGATGTAGCGATACTGATGCACGATATATCGGAGCCGATGGAAGATTTTGAGACCATAGTGAACATGCTGAAGCTGAAAGTGCCTGCTATACTGTTGCTCAATAAAATAGACCTGGTAAAGGATAAAAAAGAAGTGGATGCGCTGGTAGCGAAGTACAAAGAGCAATTCCCTAAATGGGAGGTACTGCCGGTATCGGCCCAGAAGAAAAAGAATATTGATAAGATCGTTCCTTTCATACTGCAACACTTGCCTGAGGCACCACCATACTATCCTGAAGATAGCGTGTCGGACAGGCCGGTGCGTTTCTTTGTGAGTGAATTGATACGCCAGCAGATATTTAACCTGTACCACGAGGAGATACCGTATCACACAGCTGTCATCATACAATCTTACGAAGAGAAGGCTACGCTAAACGTGATAAAAGCAGAGATCATCGTAAGCCGTGAAACACAGAAGATCATACTGATAGGTAAAGGTGGCAGTCTGATAAAACAGCTGGGTATTAAAGCCCGTGAGGCGATAGAGGAGTTCACGCAATCGAAAGTGCACCTGGAGCTGTTTGTGAAAGTGCGCCCCAAATGGCGCGACAATGAAAACTACCTGCGCGAGTATGGCTATAACGCTTAACGAGCCTTATATACAACCACTACCCGAAAGCTGGTACCAGCCTTATGTGTCAAGCATCTCCATACTTCGGCTAGATGTATTGCATCCTGTTATCTCCGGCAATAAATGGTATAAGCTGAAGTATAATGTGCAGCAGGCACAGCAACATGGCTACGATACTATATTGACGTTTGGTGGTGGTTATTCCAATCATCTTGTTGCCACTGCTGCCGCTGCATACGAGGCGAGGTTGAGATCGATAGGTTTTGTGAGAGGTGTTTATGATGTACCTACGCCAACGTTGCAGGCTTGTGAGGAGTATGGTATGCAACTCATTCCCATATCGCAAGAAGAGTATAAGCTTAAAACGGATGTAGCCTGGCTACAAGAACTACAGCATAAATACCCCAATGCGCTTATCGTGCCGGAAGGTGGTGCTAATGAATGGGGCAGGGCAGGTGCCGCTACTATAGCGGAGTACATCAGTGATACATATACGCATATCTGCACATCAGTTGGCACAGGTACTACTTTCATTGGCTTAAGAAACACGTTGCCGGCCGATGCAGAGGTATGGGGTTATGTGCCGATGAAAGGCGGTATTTATTTGAAAGACGAGTTGCAGCAATACCTGAATGCAGAGAAAAATACCAACTGGCAGCTGTTCGATGACTGGCATTTTGGTGGCTTTGGCAAGGTGAGCAATGAACTGATAGCATTTATGAATGCTTTTTATCAAGCGACACACATACCGCTGGATATGGTTTACACGGGCAAGATGTTGTATGGCATCCAGCAACAGTTGAGGCAGGGCGCGTTTCCGCGAGCAGCCAATATACTGTGCGTGCATACAGGCGGGCTACAAGGCAATGCCAGTGTAAAAGATAAGCTGGCATACTAAAGCCCATAGTTTTAATAACTATCTTGCAAGACCCAAGTAACCGTATATGGCAGAAATCAACACATCGCCTAAGAAGAACAGGCTTACCCTATATATTATCATAGCATTAGTGGCAGGCATAGGCCTGGGCTTTATATTCAACAATGGCTATGTTAAGCAGGAGAATAATAATATCGTAGCTATTGAAGCTTCTGCTAAGAACGTACAGGAGCAGATAAAATTAATAGCAGATACTACAGCTCCGGCTTATAAGCTATTGCAGGAGCAGCGCAGCGCCATCAGCAAAGAGAGAACAGCGATGATAGAAAAGCGTGATGGCAAGTTGGAGCCATTTGCTTTGCTGGCTGATATTTTTCTTCGCCTTATCAAGATGATAGTAGCACCGCTGGTGTTCACCACCCTGGTAGTAGGTGTAGCTAATCTTGGTGATATGAAGTCTGTTGGGCGTATTGGCGGCAAAACGCTATTCTGGTTCTTTAGTGCGTCATTCGTAAGCCTAATGCTGGGTATGATGTTGGTTAATTTCTTTGAGCCCGGTGTAAGTATGAAACTTTCGCTGCCTGATGTTGGTATGGATACCGGCATCAAGAAAACAGCACTTACACTAAAGGATTTCCTGTACCATGTGTTTCCTTCCAGCGTTTTTGATGCTATGGCTAAGAATGAGATATTGCAGATAGTAGTGTTCGCACTGTTCTTTGGCGTTGCTACCGCTGCTATTGGCGAGAAAGGGCAGATTGTGATAAAAGCGATGGATGCGATTGCCCATGTGATATTGAAGGTGACGGGCTATGTGATGAACTTTGCACCGCTGGCCGTATTTGGTGCTATGACCGCTATTATTGCCAAGCAAGGGTTGGGCATTCTTAAAACATATTCCATTTTCATTGGAGAGTTCTATTTTGGCCTGCTGCTGTTGTGGATAATATTGCTACTTGCAGGGTCTGTGTTTATCAAAGGCCGTATCCTCACATTGGTAAAACGCATAAAGGAGCCCGCTATGCTGGCTTTTAGTACCAGTAGTAGCGAGGCTGCCTTCCCTAAAACTATGATGGAGCTGGAGCGCTTTGGTTGCGAGAACCGTATTGTAAGTTTTGTATTGCCACTCGGCTATTCCTTCAACCTTGATGGCAGCATGATGTATATGACATTTGCGTCTTTGTTTATCGCTCAATCGTATGGTATCCATCTCGATTTTGCTACGCAGATGAGTATGTTGATGATACTGATGCTCACGAGCAAAGGGATAGCAGGTGTGCCACGTGCATCGCTGGTAGTGATAGCGGGTACGCTGGCTACTTTCAATATTCCTGAGGCCGGCCTTGCACTATTGTTAGGTATTGACCCGTTGCTGGATATGGGGCGCAGTGCAACCAATGTAGTGGGCAATAGTGTAGCCACTGCAGTAGTTAGCAAATGGGAAGGCGCACTACATGACTAAAATTGGCGTAAAATCTTTATTTTCACGCACTAACAAGGAAACCATGCAGGACATAATAGAACTATTAAAGGAATTGATGAATGCCGAGAAGCTGGCGGCATTAGTAACATTGTACGGCGGCTTGTATCTTGTAGCCTTGATCATTTTTGCGGAAACCGGACTGTTTGTAGGCTTTTTTCTCCCAGGCGATTCACTGCTGTTTGTAACAGGATTGATGATCGCTAACTCTATGGATCCATTTACCAGTGGTGCAGCTAACCTGCTTTACTGGATATCATTGATAAGTGTAGCGGGGATTATAGGTAATTCTGTAGGCTATTGGTTTGGCCGTAAGACAGGGCCACTACTATTTGAGCGTAAGGATACATTCCTTTTCAAGCGTAAACACATCATACAGGCTAAAGAGTTTTATGAGAAGAAAGGTGGCGGTGCGATCATATTCGCGCGTTTCCTGCCTGTTGTGCGCACATTTGCCCCGATAGTAGCCGGTGTAGTTGGTATGGATCGCAAGAAATTCTTCTTTTTTAACGTAACAGGTTCTATACTGTGGGTGGGTAGCATGGTATTGGCAGGCTATTTCATGGGCGAGAATGAGTGGGTGAAGCACAACTTCGAGAAGATAGTTATTGGCATCATACTGGTTACTACCGGTCCAGTGCTATTCAAAATGATATTCAGCAAAAAGAAATCGCCCACGTTGGAAACGGGTAAGGAGGCTATAGAGGAAACACTAGGCATGAACGACCCTAAAAAATAATGCAAAACCAAACCACGGATAAAGCAATATCCATACTGAGTATCCCGGTGCTGGTAGCAGCATTGGGATATTTTGTTGATATCTACGACCTGCTGCTGTTCTTCATCGTACGCATCAAAAGCCTGCAAAGCCTTGGTGTGACGGATGATATGCTTGGCCCTATTGGTCTGAAAGTTTCGGGTGACCAAATGTGGGGCTTGCTCATAGGTGGTATCATCTGGGGCGTAATGGGCGACAAGAAGGGTAGGCTGAGTGTGCTGTTCGGTTCTATCCTGTTATACTCGTTGGCTAACATTGCCAACGGCTTTGTGCAAACAGTAGAGCAATACAGCCTTTGTCGTTTTATTGCAGGTATAGGCCTTGCAGGGGAACTCGGCGCAGGGATTACACTGGTTAGCGAACTGATACCCAAAGAGAAACGAGGTGTAGCAACTTCGCTTGTAGCAGGGGTGGGGTTAACAGGTGCTGTTGCAGCATATTTTATTGCACAGAATTTTGACTGGCGTACCTGCTATTTTATTGGCGGTGGTTTAGGTATTAGCCTGCTGCTGCTGCGCGTTACAGTTTTTGAGTCGGGCATGTTTAAGAAGATTGAGCATGAGAATGTGAGTAAAGGCAACTTCCTGATGTTCTTTACCAATGGTAAACGATTTAAGAAATATCTGCTGGCCATATTGATTGGACTACCCACCTGGTATGTGATTGGCATTATTGTTGGCTTTTCGCGAGAGTTTGGTAAGGCATTCAATATACAGGGAGATGTAAACCCAGGCCTGGCTGTGATGTATGCTTATGCAGCAATTTCTATCGGTGATATATTGATAGGCTTGCTAAGCCAATGGCTTAAAAGCCGTAAGAAAGCCTTGTTTATATTTTATGGTATAACCGTAATAGGACTGCTGCTGTATTTCAACCAGCACAATGGCAGCGTGACTAATATGTATGCGATATGTGCTTTGCTAGGCTTTGGTACCGGCTTCTGGGCTATATTCGTTACCATGGCTGCTGAGCATTTTGGTACCAACCTGCGTGCTACTGCCGCTACTACCGTACCTAATATGGTGCGTGGTGCATTACCCCTTATCATTCTTATGTTTGAAAGGCTGCAAGTATATGGCTATATACAAGCGGCAGCTATCACCGGCTGTGTAGTAATGGGCATTAGTATAGTAGCTGCTTTGCTTACCGAAGAGACCTTCGGTAAAGACCTGAACTTTCTGGAGTATTAAGAGAAATGCAGCCTAAGCTGGCTGCATTTCGTATATTTTCAATTCGTTGTATAGCGTGTCGCGCTCTACTGGTTGTTTACCTACCGCTGTTATCAGGTCGCAGAGTTCTTCTGTGCTCAGTGATGGCGATTGCTCTTCTGAGCCGGCCATAGAGTATATCTTAGTAGTATCGTCGATAGTTCCGTCCAGGTCATTCACACCAAACGATAGTGTAAGTTGCGCTGACTGCCTGCCAAGCATAGGCCAGTAGGCTTTCAGATTGCGGAAGTTATCCATGAAGATGCGGGCAATGGCATACATGCGCATATCTTCTATTACCGTTGTTTCCGGTATGTGCGACATGTCATTGCCCTGATTGCGGAACTTAAGTGGTATAAAGCAGTTGAAACCATTGGTCTTGTCTTGCAGTGCGCGTAGGCGGCTCATGTGGTCAACACGGTGCGTGTAGTTTTCTACATGTCCGTATAGCATAGTGGCATTGCTGTGCATACCCAGGTTGTGGGCAGCCTCATGTATGGCCAGCCAGCCGGTACCATCTACTTTGTCAGCACATATCTGCTCGCGCACATCGGGGTGAAAGATCTCTGCGCCGCCGCCGGGTAGCGATTGCAAACCGGCATCGTTCAACTGTTTCATACCTTGTTCAACTGTCAGCTTAGCTTTGCGGAACATATAGTCCAACTCAACAGCTGTAAAGCCTTTGATGTGCAGGTCGGCACGGTGGTCTCGTATCTTGCTCACCAATTCGCAGAAGAACTCCAGGTTCATTTTAGGATGCACACCACCTACTATGTGCACCTCAGTCACTGGTTGGCCATCATATTTGCGTACGATGTCCATCATTTGCTCAATGCTCAATTCCCAACCTTCATCGCGGTGCTTGTACAGGCGCGAGTAGGAGCAAAAATTGCATGTGAACATGCATACATTGGTAGGTTCTATATGGAAATTGCGGTTGAAATAAACCTTATTGCCATGCAACCTGTTGGCGATATGTGCTGCCAGCGAACCCACAAACCCAAGCTCACCTTTTTCAAAAAGCAAAACGCCTTCCTCGTCGGTTAGGCGTTGCTGGTTCTTTACCTTTTCTGCTATGGCAAGCAGTGCTGTATCTAATCTCTTGTTGTTTAAAACTTCTTCGATGCTAAAAACCGGTGTCATTACTGTAGTATTATTTTTCTCGTCACTATTCGTTCTTCAAAGCGGCACTGTAGTATGTACATGCCTTTAGGCATTCCATCAAGATTGATGTTGTATGCATAAGTATTGCCGGCAGCCGGTATTGTTTTAACAACAGCACCTACTGTGTTCAATACTGTAAAATCTTTTAACTGGTTGCTGTTATTGCCAAGCGTTACGCTAAATCGGCCGCTCGAAGGGTTGGGCGTTACCATTATCTCCGTTATCTCATTTATATCGGCTACAGATGTTGGCCATTCTGTAAGTTCAGGATGCCTGCCCAGCTCATAAGAGTTGGGAGTTACTGATGGTTCAAACTCCTGTGCCATACGGGCTACTTGTTGTTTGGTAAACATCATCATGCACTTATCCTTCACATAGTCCATATAGTTCATGAACATTTCACCACCGTTAGAGTTGGTGCAATTAGCTTTAGGAAAGCTAGGGCAATCATAATTTTCTGTTTCTTGTAGTGGCGTATCATCAATACCGTCATCATCGCTACAGCTAACAGTGCTACCACCCCAGATATGATCAAGGCCAAAGAAATGGCCTAGTTCATGCACCATTGTTCGGCCGCTATCTATACCGGTAATGAATGAACCATAGTTGGTGCCAATCTTTTGGCCAAATGCACGGTAGTTTAGCGTGACACCGTTGGGTATACCTAAAGCACCTGCGTATAGCGGGCTGTATGCTACGCCCAATATCTCGCCACCACCGCCGCCGCCTTGCAGGTTCACCACCCATACGTTCAGGTATTTATATGTATCCCAAGGTTCAAGGCCTCCGTTGGCAGTTGATCTTTCTTTTGCTGCCGGAAATACCGGAAAGCTTTCCTGTGTGCTACCTGCAACCTTTACCTCAATACCTGAAGTAGCTGAACCGTCTGGTGCAGTATGTGCCAGCGCGAAGCTGATATTCATTTTGCCTATAACCGATTGGAAAACAGGTGGTACATTAACCAAATCAGGATTCCTGGTGTTATAATCTCTATTTAAGGCATCCAACTGTGTGCCTACACGGCGGCTAATGCCATCGGTACCTTTTATGGCATCTATCTGGTCTTGTGTAAGTATTACGTGAAATACTACCGGGATCCTAAGGTCGGCAGTAGTTTTCATTTGCACGCCTTCAGCCTGCTGCTGTATGTAGGCTTGTGAAGCCTCAATGTTTTTCTGTTTAGCCTGCAGTATTGCTTCTGTAATTGCGGGGTTGCCAGCAGCAGCTTGCGCCATTACCTCATCGAGCGCGCATTTATGTTGCGCATTTGCGGTGCCAGCTATTGTAATACCTGCCGATAATATGGCAGCAGAGATTAATTTGTTCATATTCACGTATTAGATAGCAGGGGATTACTGTCCTTTTCTGCTGTTTATCTCATCCCTGATGTTTATGGCCCTGACATAATCTTCCTGATCCAGCACTTGCTGTAGCAGTGTGTTTAAATCATCGAGGCTCATATTTTTCAGGTCCTTATCCATGCTCACTTTGCCTTTGGGCGCTGTAGCCTCTGCCGGCTCCGCTCCTTCGGCTCTGCCAGATGCGCCTTCCTCATTTTGATCGAGGTAGAGACCAGCAACTTCCAGTATGTTTTCGTAGGTGTATATGCGGCAATTGGCACGTACGGCAAGCGCTAGTGCGTCTGAAGTACGTGAGTCTATTTCTACGGTTTCATCGCCACTCTGGCATACCAGTTTGGCGAAGAAAATACCTTCCTCCAGCTTGTAAATGATCACTTCCTGCAGGTCGATAGTAAATGTAGACATGAAATTGGCAAACAGATCATGCGTGAGCGGACGACTAGGCTGCATACGCTCCAGCGCAACAGCTATGGCCTGTGCCTCGAAGCCACCAATAACTATCGGCAACCTCCGAAGACCATTAACCTCTCCTAAAACTACGGCGTATGAGTGTGTTTGCGTAATACTATGCGACAGTGCTACAATTTCCAGTTCTATCTTTTTCATTTACTTTAACCGGTTCATTCTTAGCCCATAAAAAGGGCAGGTAGTAATATGTGAAGTTAGGGATTTTCTAAGATTATATTATCAAAACAGTGTTAAGGCATTTGTATTTTCGGCGCTATCATCCGGTGCTTCATATAGAGAAAACTCCTTGGCATCAGGGCCTGCAATCTTTGTGCCTATTGTCTTCCACCCTGAGATCTCTATCTTTTCATCAAGGGCTATCTCTTCCTCCTGCAACTCCGACTTCTTTTTGCCGGACTTAATTATAACTACAGGAGTAGCTTGTGTGGTAACAAGCTCCAGGTAGTTGCCTTCACCCTCACGAATAAAGTTATACCTGTTCTTCAATGTTTGAGATTCTATCACAAATCTTTTAGCATTGAACTGGCTAGATTTGCTATCGAAGTATATCGCAGAAACAACTTTCTCAGGGTTGAACTTTTCGATCTTTACAACGGCATCTACATCAAAGCGGTTGGTTAGTTCAAAGTCAGTAAGCTCATAGCTCCCATCGCGGTAAAATGTTATTATCCTGTCTTTCTCTTCGAAGCTGCCCAGGAGTATACCATTGCTGTCTTTATTGAGCCTGCCTACTGTATCATCGTACCATATTTTTTGACCCGACAGGGTAGAGCGGCCTTTTTCTTTCAGCTTGATGTTTTTGATGGGGTATTTTGTTACCTGGTTGCCACCAGCAGCACGGCCTTTGATCTCCAGTTCTTCAAAAGGGAACTCAAATTGTTTGATTCGCGCCGTGCAGCCGGGGTTAAGGTTGATCGTTACTATTTCAGCTTCACCATTGGCATTGGCTGTAAAATAATGGACTTTGCTGGATGCGTTACCTTTTGTAAGGTCGTACTCTTTGTCGCGGGTAATACCTGTAACATTAAAACGCTTGGCGTATGATATACTGGTTTTGCCATCGGTATAGATCATATTGTAGGTGGTACGTTCATCATTCTTCTGGAAGATAGCCAGGTGTATGATGTCTTTACCTACAAATGCTTTCTCCGAAACCTTGGTTACTACCATCTTTCCGTCTTTGCGGAAGACGATGATATTATCGAGATCAGAGCAATCGAAAGCAAACTCATCTTTCTTGAGCGAAGTGCCTATAAAACCCTCTTTATAGTTGACATACAGCTTGGTGTTGGCTATAGCTACGGTATGCGCCTGTATGTTCTCGAACGGTCTGATCTCGGTAGCACGCTCACGGCCTTTACCATATTTCTTCAGCAGATTTTCGTAATACTTAACTGCGAAATCGGTAAGGTTTTCAATGTTGAATTTTACTTCCTCTGTCTCGGCCTCTACACCTTTTATGTGTTCATCTGCTTTGAAGGTGTCGTACTTAGATATGCGTTTGATGCGTATCTCTGTTAGCTTCACTATATCTTCCTGGGTTACCTCCCGGCGCAGTTTCTTTTTATATGGTTTCAGGCCGTTGTCTATTGCCTCCAGTACACCTTCCCACGTAGTCTGTTCTTCAATATCGCGGTATATGCGTTTCTCTATAAATATCTTTTCGAGCGAAGAGTAGTGCCAGTCAGCTTCAAGTTCACCCAGTTTTATCTGCAGTTCTTGCAGCAACAGGTCTTTAGTATGATCTACAGAGTGCTTCAGTAATTGGGTTACGCCAACAAATGTTGGTTTATCGTTGATGATGATGCAGGCATTCGGAGAGATGGATATTTCACAATCGGTGAACGCATACAGCGCATCAATGGCCTGATCGGTAGATACGTTGGGGGCTAACTGAACTACCAGCTCTACATCTTTAGCCGTATTATCTACTACGCTCTTTATTTTTATTTTACCTGTGTCATTTGCCTTCAATATACTATCTACCATTTGGGTAGTAGTAATACCGTAGGGTACATCTTTGATGATGAGCGATTTCTTATCCAGTTCTTCAATACGTGCACGGACACGTACTTTACCGCCCCTTGCCCCGTCGTTGTAGTTGCTGGCATCTATCATGCCGCCAGTACCGAAGTCTGGGTATAGCTCAAACTTCTTGCCTTTCAGGTATTTTATGGCAGACTCCAGCAGTTCGCAAAAATTGTGCGGTAGTATTTTGGTGGATAGGCCAACTGCAATACCTTCTGCTCCTTGTGCCAGCAGCAAAGGGAATTTCATTGGCAAGGTTACCGGCTCATTTTTACGGCCATCGTAGCTTAGTTGCCATTCTGTTGTTTTGCCATTAAATGCTACATCTAATGCGAACTTAGACAGGCGACCTTCTATATAACGAGGTGCTGCGGCGCTATCGCCCGTACGCACATCGCCCCAGTTACCCTGGGTGTCTATCATCAGGTCTTTCTGCCCTATATTGATGATGGCATCGCCTATAGAAGCATCACCATGCGGGTGGTATTGCATGGTTTGGCCTATAACGTTGGCTATCTTGTTATAGCGGCCATCATCCATTTCCTTCATAGCGTGTAGTATCCTGCGTTGCACCGGCTTAAGGCCGTCTTCAATGGCAGGCACTGCACGTTCTAATATCACATAGCTGGCATAGTCGAGAAACCAGTCCTGGTACATTTGCCGTATGGATGCCGTGCTCTGTTCGGCATGTTCGTTTTGTTCGGTCATTATTACTTATTACTAACTATACACTATATTGACTGTTGCAAAAATATTCGGTTAAACCGATATTGAAGCATTTCAAATTTAGCTATTCAAAACCAACCTGTGGATAAATAATAGGCATAAAAAAATCCCGACTTATATCAGTCGGGATTTTTTTATGATAAAGTGTTAATTATCGAATCAATGTTACTTCACCTTTTTGCTCAGTGTAGCGGCCATTACATTTAAACCTTACAAAGTAGAGGTATGTGCCTATGTCTTGAGCTTTACCGTTTGTATTACCATCCCATCCGAAGCTTTGGTCTGAAGTTTCGAATACTGTTTGGCCCCAACGGTTCATTACACGGAAGGTTGAAAGTGCATGGTAGCCAGGGGTAAGTATTTTGAATTTATCGTTTCTGCCATCACCGTTAGGCGTAAAGGCAGAAGGTATCGTCAACTGGCAGCAACCTTCAGTTTTCAGTTTCACCAGAATACTATCTGCGTTTTTACAGCCATATTCGTCCGTTACGTTCAGCACTACGAATGAGTTAAAGTCGATACGTGCATAAGTAACTGGTATGTTGCCATAATCATCGAAGAATCTTGCCGGTGACCATGTATAAGAAGACGCTGGTTTGATTGTATTGGCTTGCAGCAGCAGGCTGTCACCAACACATATCGCGCTATCTGCAGAAGCAGGGTTGTAGCCAACAATGCTGGCGTCAGGAGCAGCGTGTACGATTACTGTGTCAGTAACTGTATCGCGGCAAAGCCTTTCTGTAATTATCAGGCTGATGGCCTTTTTACCAGGTGTAGTCCATTTTACGCCATAAGGGCCTTGATCTGTTGCAAAGTGGATAGGTGTACCACCATCCCAGTCCCAGATAAAGCTATCGGCAGTTTGGGTGTATGAATACAGAGATATAAGCTCGGTAGCATTTTGGCACACATTAACAGCAGCGCCTATTGAAGCTGTAGGAATTGGTTTTACTTCAATTGGTTTAGAGTAAAGCTCGCTATAGCAGCCAACCTGACCAACACTAAGGCCAATGCTAGGATTGCCAGCTTCCAGGAACCTTACAGTAAACGGACCAGCTGTACCTATGCCAGAAACATACTCAACACCAGTTGGTGGTATGTTCCAGTTGTAGGCAGTAGATGATATACCGCTACCGTAGTAGCCGAAAGACAGGGTATCACCTGCGCATATCTCCGGATCTCTGCTGGCGAGTATCAAACCGTTAGGCCTGAAGGTGGTCATTACTTCTATTTTAGCACGATCACTTTCGCAGCCATCTATTTTTTGAGATACATAGTAAGCTACTGTATCGCGAACTGTTGTATTAGGTGTTGGTGCTGTAGCAGAAGGCAGGCCACCTACAGGATCGTAATACCATATAAGGCTATCACCATCAGCGGTAAGCTGGAGTGGTGTGTCATTTTCGCAATAGCCAATAGGAGTAACAACGGTTGGTTTAGGCGGTTTGGGAGCTACAGTAATAGATACCTGAACCCTTGTTTTGCTTTCGCAACCATTTATTGTTTGAGTAGCATAGAAGGTGTAGCGGCCTGGTACGTTAGTGTTAACATAAGGAGGTATGTTAACTGCGGTACCACCTGTAGGAGAAGTATACCAAAGAACGTTTTGGCCAATGATGTTTAGGTTTTGGAACTGCTCGCCGGCACAATACTCTGTTTTGCCAGAAACGATTGGCGGTGGTGGTGCAGGAGAAACGGTAACAACAGCTTCGGTAATTGTTGAATTTTGTCCGTTCTCGCTATACATAACTTTATATGTACCTGCATCAGCAGGTGTAACGTTGCTAAGGGTAAGGGTAGGGCCAGTTGCATTTGAGCCATTAGGGCGTGTCCATATATAAGTGGCGCCTGCAGTGCCTGGTGCGTTAGCTGTGAGTGTTATTGTACCACCTTCGCAGGTATTATTATTGGTAATCGCTACATCGGGGCCACCGCGTTTAAACGTGAAATTCCCCATCCATCCATGATCTATTTGGATATCAAAAGTACCTAAGCCCGGATATTGACCCCAATATTGATCGACTGCTTTTGTTGAATATAGATTGACACCACCATTAGTGTGTACTGCAGGTGTTAAATTAGTAAGCACATTGGGTGTGGGTGGAGTATTAATGATTACTGCATAGCCAGCAACAATACCACTATTGCCATTGCATACAACAGCAAAACGATAATTGGCACCAGGAGGGATCTTTACATTAAGATTGCTCAAAATAGGCTTTATACCATTGCCATTTGGAGATACTATTGGTGCAGATGACGCCACTATATTCCAGTTAATAGGGTTAGGCTGTCCCGTTGTATTACTCGTAGTATATATTAGAGAATAGCTTTCACCATTATTGCTATGGTTGATCGTGTTTGGAGCAGTACCATAAACCGTGAAGGAATCATGGAATGTGCTAACATCTGTAATCGCTATAGCGTAAGGGTTAGTATTTTGGACATTGAAGGTAATATAGTTAGGGCCAGGGTTGGTTTGGCTTGATATTAGCAATTGTCCATTCTGGTTGGTGTAAGCAGTAGGTACAACAATCTGTGCCTTGGCATCATTAGTCGTAGCTAGTCCCAATATAGCGATTGCAACTATTTCGCCAATTTTTTTGAAGGATAACATTTTTCTCATGTATATACTCTTTTTTCGAAAAAAGTCAGGTAATTATGGTTAGTAAGACAGTTTTTTTATCGTTTTGGTTGGTTAATGTAGGGCATATAAGCCATATTTATCCTAAATGACACAATTGTGGCAAATAAGCGTAGTAAGCCTAATAACACTATATAAGTGTACAAGATACTAAATATTAACATAATAGCAACACGCAGCAACTACCATATATTAATATTATTTTCAGCTATGTGTAAAACTTATAAGTCAGAGAAAAACCGCATGGTATCAACGCCATCAGCATAATCGCTGAGGCTAGGTGATTGGGATGCTCCAAATTGCGTTAAACTATGACCTTCAATGCATTGTATGTCGTCTGAGTTGCTCAGTTTTGCTATTGTTGCATTAAGATCTGTATAATATTGATAGTGAAGCACACTAACCGGAGAGAATGGTATCTCGTTTTCCACCAGCAACAGGCTGTCGGTTGTTAGGTAGGGTACCCTGTTGAGCAGGTAAATAGCTAACTGGTAGTCGTAATTGTTTTTGTACTTATGGTGGTGCATTACATCCTCATACATCCTGAATGCATCAAACAACTTTTGCTTATCATAGCCTTCGGGTAGGTATACCTGTGTAATGTTGCGGCAGCCCAGCCCGAAATAACTGAAAATATCATTACCCAGTAATTTTAGCTCCTCTTCAGTTTCAGTGCCATCCAATATAGCTACTGATGTGCGGTTGCGGCGTATTATATGAGGGTACTTGCCAAAGTACTGTTCAAAATACCTGGCCGTGTTATTGCTGCCGGTAGCTATATAAGCATCACAACCTTTCAGCATGTCACTAAACTGTATTTGCCTGCAAGCATCAGCACCCCATTCGCAAAGCTTGCCGGCAAGGTGCTTTATCAGCACTTCGTCTTTTGATGATGTTTTTATCAGTAGGTTGTGCCCACTCATAAAGCCACAAAGCATATCGTGGAAGCCTACCAATGGTATGTTGCCCGCCATTACTATGCCTACAAGATTGGGTGTGTCAGTTACCTTATATTGCCCGATCCATAGCTTGAGCTTATCTTCTTGCAAAAACTCACGGGCAATATTGCCCGAAGCCATATCTACCTGCCCGGCTGTAAACCAGCTATTGGCCTGTGTTGCACGCAACTTTACCTCTTGCCAATCTTCTCCGTTCTCAAGCATATATTGGCCAAGTTGTACCAATAGTGCTATTCTTTTTTGGGTATCGAGCATTCCTATATTATTTAAGCGATGCAAATTGTAACTTTGCGCTGATATAAACTAAAAATAATGGCAATTAAGATAACGGATGAATGTATAAACTGTGGTGCTTGCGAACCTGAGTGCCCCAATAATGCTATTTATGAAGGTGGTGTAGAGTGGGCAATAACGGATGGTACCTCGGTAAAAGGTGATTTTGTATTGATGGATGGCAGCCATACCGATGCTAATGCAAGGCATGAGCCGCTGGCAGTAGACACCTATTATATTACTGCTAATAAGTGTACGGAGTGCCAGGGTTTTCATGAAGAGCCGCAATGTGCTGCTGTATGCCCTGTAGACTGCTGTGTGCCTGATGAAATGTATAAAGAAACCGTAGACGAGCTTCTGGCTAAAAAAGAGAAGCTACACATGTAGTTTTAATTAAATATTTATGAAAAGCCTGCTTCATGCAGGCTTTTTTGTGCGCTCTAATCTTTATTCTCGTTTTTTTTATCTGCTGTGTAGCAAATGTTAAATACATCACAGCACTTCAATTTTTAATATTCCAAAGGAGTAAAACACCCTAACTTTGTATAGACTATAAATTGGGTTATCGCCTTTGTTTTTACAAGGGAGGAAAGTCCGGACAGTGTAGAGCAGCGCACCACCTAACGGGTGGGGTTTCGCGAAAGCGGGATACAGATAGTGCCACAGAAAATAACCGCCATAGCAATATGGTAAGGGTGAAAATGTAGGGTAAGAGCCTACGGTTTTTTGTAGCAATGCAGAAAGCGGGTAAACCTTGCGCACTGAAATACCAAATAGGCGGATGCCTGAGGGCGGCTCGCCCGATGTCCGTGGGTTGGTAGATACAGTTGCTGCGCGAGCAGCATCGCAGATAAATGATAGCCGTTCCGGCAGCAATGCCGGGATTACAGAATCCGGCTTATAGATTTGTAGTTGTTTTGGTTAAATGATGAAGCGCCGGTTTTGACCCGGTGCTTTTTTTATTGCCTATCTTCAAGCGTTACAATTGGTTTGGCTGTATTATAGATATTATATTTGCAGTCCTTTCGAAAAACAAGACAGCACAACACGACAATGGAACTGAGTAAGAATTTTCAGCACAAAGAATCTGAGCAGAAATGGTATGAGCATTGGCATCAGTCAGGCTACTTTACATCTACACCCGATGAGCGCCCTGCTTATACAATAGTCTTACCTCCACCCAACGTTACCGGTGTGCTGCATATGGGCCATGCGCTGAACGATACTGTACAGGATATACTGATACGCCGCGCTAAGATGACGGGGTATAACACCTGTTGGGTGCCCGGCACCGACCATGCCTCGATAGCTACAGAAGCTAAAGTGGTAAACATGCTACGTGAGCGCGGTGTCGATAAAAAGAACATCTCGCGTGATGAGTTCCTTGGCTATGCTATGGAGTGGAAGGATAAGTATGGTGGTATCATCTTGCAACAGCTTAAAAAGTTAGGTTGTGCGCTTGATTGGAACCGTACCACCTTCACTATGGATAAAGAGTATTACGCAGCAGTAATACGTGTATTCGTGGAGTTGTATAATAAAGGCCTTATCTACCGTGGCGTGAAGATGATCAACTGGGATCCCAAGGCAAAGACCGCACTTAGTGATGAGGAGGTTATCTATAAGCAAAGCAACTCCAAACTATATTACGTTCGCTACCGTATAGATAGTGAAATAGAAGAATATATCACCATTGCAACAGTACGCCCCGAAACTATACTGGGTGATACTGCAGTATGTGTGCACCCTGAAGATGAGCGTTATGCTCACCTGAAAGGTAAATACTGCTTTGTTCCGCTTATTAATAGGCGCATACCGATCATCTTCGATGATTATATAGATAAGGAATTTGGTACAGGAGCACTTAAGGTGACACCTGCGCACGATATCAATGACTATAACCTGGGCATCAAACACAACCTGCAAGTAATAGATACGCTGAACGATGATGGCACTATGAGTGAGGCCGCAGGTATGTATATCGGCGAAGACCGCTTTGCTGTGCGTAAAAAGATAGTTGAAGAACTGCGCAATCACGGCAATTTTGTAAAAGAAGAAGAATATACCAATCAAGTAGGTGTATCGGAAAGAACTGATGCTGTGATAGAGCCACGCCTTTCGATGCAATGGTGGTGCAATGTGCAAGATCTTGCCAGGCCGGCGCTGGAGAGCGTGATGAGCGATGATATAGAGTTTCACCCGGCTAAGTTCAAGAACCTGTACAAGCATTGGATGGAGAACATCAAAGATTGGTGCATCAGCCGCCAGCTCTGGTGGGGCCAGCGCATACCTGCATGGTACGATGCCGAAGGCAAGATGTACATAGCTGAAACAGCAGAAGCAGCACATGAGCAATACCGCTTGGCTAAACCAGAACTGGCAGCAACTAATCCTGAATTAAGGCAGGATGAAGATGTGCTGGATACATGGTTTAGTAGCTGGCTGTGGCCGATGGAGGTGTTTGACTGGAATGAGAAGCCGGGCAATAAAGACCTGGAATATTATTACCCTACCAGCACGCTCATCACAGGCCCGGATATTATATTCTTCTGGGTAGCGCGTATGGCTATGGCTGGTTTTGAATTCTTAGGTAAGAAGCCTTTTGACAGGGTTTACTTTACAGGTATAGTGCGCGATAAGCTGGGCCGCAAAATGAGTAAGCAACTGGGCAACTCTCCCGACCTGCTGGAACTCATAGATAACTATGGCTCTGATGCGGTACGCTTCAGCGTGATGATATCATCGCCTGCCGGTAACGACTTGCTGTATGATGATGCTATGCTGGAACAGGGCCGCAACTTCAGCAATAAGATGTGGAATGCTATGAAGCTGGTGAAAGGCTGGGAGATCCGCACGGCTACAGATATACAAGGTGAGGAGATACAGTTTGCTATTGATTGGATGGAGCAGCGCCTGGCTAAAGTGTCTGCTGAAGTAGGCGATATGATCCAGGACTTCCGCCTGAGCGAAGCTTTGAAAACTATCTATTCGCTGATATGGGATGATTTCTGCTCATGGTATCTTGAGTGGGTAAAACCGGCACAGGATAAGCCGATAGCTGCAAATGTATATGAGCGTACAGTAGCCATCTACGAGCAATTGCTGCAACTACTGCACCCATATATGCCATTTGTTACTGAAGAGATCTATCATAACCTGCGTGAAAGGGCATCGGGGGATGATATAATGGTGAAGCAAATTGCAGCACCAATAGCAATTAACGAAGCATTGCTAAAAGAAGGTGATACGCTGAAACAGCTGATAACAGCTATACGCGATGCACGTAACAAGAACCAACTGAAACCGAAGGAAACGATAAAACTGCATATAGATACAGCAAATAAAGACCTGTATAATAAAGCGCAACACATCCTTACCCGCCAGGTGAATGCTGAAGGAATGCATTTTGTGAACGAGGCAAAACAGGGTACAGTATCTATAGTTGTACAGACAGATAAACTATACATCGAGGCGGCCTTTGCACAAATGGATGCCGGAGCTCAGAAAGAACAATTGCAAAAAGATCTGGATTACCTGAAAGGCTTTCTTGGCAGTATTGAAAAGAAACTGAGCAACGAACGTTTTGTGCAGAATGCCAAACCTGAGATAATAGAAGTAGAACGTAAAAAGCAGGCCGATGCACTGGCCAAAATAAAGGCTATTGAAGAAAGCATCAGTTTATTGTAACTTAGAGATATGAAGCGTATTACCTTTTACTCATTACTATGCTTATGTGCTCTCATCAGTATCAATGTGTGGGCGCAGACCAAGAAGGGCGAAGAAAAAAAAGCTACAAAAGCTACAAAACCTAAAGTGGTGTACATACCTGTGTACCTGGGTAATAGCGACCTTACGGGCGGAAAAATATCTAAAGCAGTATTTGACTCATTGTTAAAGCAAGGGATTACGTCGCGCGATTCAGCTGGTAGGAGGTTTACAGTAGATGGCTTCATTTTTAACTATGGTGAACGTGTGCTGTATGAGGATTCAGTAGGCAACCCACTTGTAATTACTGATAATCTGGAACAGTATTGCTACGGCGATAGCCTGACAACTTTCTTGAAAAACAATATATCTGAACGGTCTAAAGCTGGAGATACCGCCTATTTCGACCGGATAAATGTAAAAGCCCCCGAAGGCTGGCTGGGTAATGGCAAGCCAATGAAGTTTGTGTTAACTAAATAATCTGTTCTTTAACCAACGGTTTTAATATATTAAGGGTCTTATATTTTATAAGACCCTTCTTATGCGCGCTATCATTACCCTTTTACTATCAATACTGGCCATTACTTCTAACGCAAAAACTACCTATCAGAAACTGTGCGAAGTGAATAAGGTATGGAAGGAACAGGACATTTCTGTTATTGAATTTCCTGTATATGCCAACTATACTGAGCAGCAATGGATAAAGCTACACCTTTCACTGGTAGAGCAAACTTTACGAGCAAAGCATACTGACCAACTAACCATACAGCAACAACATAACAGATCTAAAGCGCTCGACCATTTGCATGATTATTGGCAAACAGGCAGTTTTCCTCAGAATGAAGATTATAGCTATCGTACTCCCATATTTATAGACAGGCAAGATAACTTCTGCGCTGTAGGCTACTTGGTGAAAGCTACAGGCTACGAGCATGTATCCCGAAAAATATCAGCCAACACCAACCTGGCCTATGTGCGGGATATGCGTTACGAGGGACTTTTCGCTTGGGCAAATGAATATGGTTTTACTGTAGATGAGTTGGCATGGATACAGCCTACCTATGCACCACCCGTTTACGCACGGCCTGTAGGTAGCGGCTTTAGCGGTAGGGTAAGTGAATTGTATGTTGACCCTGCCGGACAAAACTTATATGTTGGCGGAACATTTATCAATAACAGTACTCCCGAATTTTGCTATAACATAGCGAGGGTTACAAACGATGGTGGATTTGAATGGCATAATATGGGGGCGGGTGTAAATGGAAGAGTGGATGCTATAGCCCAGTTCGTTAATGATGTTTTCGTAGCAGGTTCATTTAGTATGGCAGGTAATACATCTGTTAGCAATATTGCTAAATGGAATGGCTCTGATTGGCAAGCCGCAGGCTGTATCCAGGGCTCTGTAAAAGATATGGTGGTCTATAGTGGGAGACTGTATGCTTGCGGCAATTTTACGATTTGTGCTGATCCTACACCTGTAAATTTTGCAGTATGGACAGGTGCGACCTGGCAGTCTATCCCTGGTGTTATTGGTACTGTTAATACTATGGAAGTTGTACATAATGATCTTTTTTTAGGAGGCAACTTTAATCATCTCAGCATTCAGGTAAACGCTGTGAAATGGAATGAGGCAACCGGTTTTTCACTCTTCGGTAATCCCATACAGAATGAGGTGAATGATTTCGTAACAGGTCAGGGCCGACTGTTTGCATATTGTAAGCATACAAGCCACAACGATAGTGGATTGATACATACATTGCTACCCAATGACACTTGGCTGACCACCTATAAATCATATTTTACTGCTGGTGCTAGTTTTAATAGTGGATGTGAATATGTTATAGGAGGGCATAGTACAGGTAAAAATATTTTAGGTGGTTCTTTTAACTCAAATACTCCCTGTCCTCTCAGTAATACCGCAATGGTAACTAGTGGCGCTACTCTGTGCACATATCCGTTAACCAATACCTTACGGTTGGATAATAATGTGTATAAAGTGGTTATGTACAAAGGGCATATTGTCCTTGGAGGTGATTTTTCTGAAGGTATATGTCGTGAGATTACATATCATCATGTTACTGCCGGTGCAGATATGTTGCTTAACAATTGTGACGGGAGTGATGGTAATGTTTTAGCCTTGATTTGGAATGGATTTGGACCCTATAAAATTGAATGGTCTACGGGAGAGTTGAATGATACTCTTTACAATAAGCCTCCAGGCACATACACCGTAATTGTAACAGACTCTATGGGTGATAAGGACACAGCATCTGTTATTATCGGACCTGTTAATTTTGGACAGGTAAGGTTAGATACTGCAAACTATACCATTTTGTTGGAGGGTATGAACCAAACATTTTATAGTGATTATAAATGGGTGGATTGTAACACTGGAGAATATATGCGCTTCGGATGGGATCCTTTTTTTCAACCCGAAATTTCAGGTAACTACAAATGTATAATTACCCTTAATGGCTGCACGGATACTACCAATTGCATCTACGTTGAAGTACCCACCAATTCTATAAAATCACTTCAGAAAGAGCATGTAGTCCTATATCCTAATCCTGTCACAGATGTACTCCACGTTTCTTTAGCTAAAAGTCAAGAAAAGCTAACTGTAACTATTTGTGATCTAGCTGGAAGAGTGATTACACAACAAAGTGAGCAAGATCAATCAGCACTATCAATAGACATGAGTATTCTGACGCAAGGTATCTACACAGCAACAATTACCTATGCTGATGGTACTACTACCATGCACAAAATTGTAAAACAGTAAGACTAATAATATTTTCCTGTGCTCAGGTACTCGGTCACATACTCCGCTATGCCTTCTTCGAGTGTATGGAAGGGCTTATCATAGCCTGCTGAATGCAGCTTATCCATATTAGCTTCGGTGAAGTATTGATATTTGTCGCGAATATCGAGTGGGGTATCTATGAATTCGATATGCTCTTCTTTGCCCAGTGTAGCAAATAGCGCCTGTGCTAATGAAAGGAAACTACGAGCCTGTCCAGTGCCTGCATTATACAGTCCGCTTTCGGGTTGGTGTTGCATCAGCCAATAGCAGATATTAGCTATATCGGCTACGTATATGAAATCGCGTAGCTGACCACCGTCGGTGTAGTTAGGATTGTGCGAACGGAATAGCCTTGTAACGCCGTCTTTTTGAATCTGATTGTAGGCATGTAATATGACCGATGCCATCCGTCCTTTATGGTATTCGTTAGGGCCATAAACGTTGAAGAACTTAAGGCCTGCCCAAAAGGGTGGTGCCTGCTCTTGCGCTATAGCCCATATATCAAACTCGTTCTTTGAGCGACCGTAGGGATTCAGTGGTCGTAGCTTGTCAATGATGTCGTGGCTATCTTTATAGCCATACTCACCATTGCCGTATGTAGCCGCCGATGAGGCATATACCATAGGTATGTTTTGTGCAACACACAGCTGCCACATATCTTTGGTATAGTCCAGGTTCAGCTTTTTATGGATCTCGTAATCCATTTCAGTTGTATCAGTACGAGCTCCCAGGTGAAACATGTATTTCACTACACCGGGGTTGGCGCGCATCCAATCGGCAAGTTCATTGCGGTCTACCAGTTGCTGGTATTGCTTGCCTTCAAGGTTTTTCTGCTTGTCTGCACGCGAAAAATCATCAGCCAGTATAAGCTGATGATAACCTAAACGATTTAAAAAGCCCACCAGATAGCTGCCAATAAAGCCCGCTGTACCTGTAATGGCTATTACATCGTTCTGCTGCATCAATATCTATCGCTAAGGATTAGTGATGGCCTTCGGTATGAGCTGCGTCTTTGCTCTCATCTTTGCCGGTGTGTGCCGATGGCGTAGCTTCAGCATCGTGCTTTTGCACGTCAGTAGCGTTTTGCTCATTGCTGTGCGCACCTGGTGTGGTGTGCTCTTCGCCGTGGCCAGCACCTGTTGCATGCTCGGTAGCGTGACCACCGCCATGACCTTCTTCATCGTGGCCCATTACATCTACAAAGTTTACAGCAGCTACGAAAAGGCCTGCCAGTATCAGTACGAACCAGAATGCAGAACGGAATGATGTAGTTGGCTTAGGGTCCTCAACTTGATGATGTGTATCGTGATGTGCTTCGTGTGACATTTGTTGTAGTTATAATTTCGGTTGCAAAAATAGTTGTTTAGGGCAATTTACCTATGATTTAGGTCTATTTTTTAGGCTGCGGCGGCTGCATTACACTACCACATTTCTTACAGGTGCGCTTATGCTCATCGCTGTAGAAGCGCTCCATGATAGGCGGTAGCTGGGTTACGATATCCGTCAGTTTAAAGTATTCCTCATACAGCTTGCTATCGCATTGCTCACAAAACCAGAGGAAGCCATCCATTTCATTGCCCTGGCGCACCTTCTCTATTACCAGCCCTACGGTATTGGCACCGCGCTGTGGAGAGTGGGGCACCTTAGCAGGTAGCAGGAACATATCGCCCGCTTTTATCTCTATGTCTACGATCTTACCATCATCTTCCTGTATACGCACTACTACATCACCTTCCAGTTGGTAAAACAGCTCTTCGCTTTCGTTGTAGTGAAAATCCTTGCGGCTGTTAGGTCCGCCTACCACCATCACTATAAAATCGCCTGTATTCTTATATACGGTCTGGTTGCCAACAGGTGGTTTCAGCAGGTGGCGGTTTTCTTCTATCCACTGGTTGAGGTTGAAGGGGCGTCTAACTGGCATAGCAGGTATGTTTACTAAGTTATTTTAAAAGCTTTTCAGCACTTTCATCTTTACGGTCTCAATACGAGTGTCTGTCACCATCAGTATATCAAACTCATAACGGTCGATGATAATACGGTCTTTCTGCTTGGGTATCGTTTCATGATTATCGATGATATAGCCTGAAAGCGTTTCAGCGCCGTCGGTAGCAAAATTGAAATCGTATTTCTCGTTTAGATAGTCCAGCTCCAGCCTGCCAGAGAAGATATACTCATTCTCCGCTATCTGCTTCTCCACGTGTTCTTGTACATCGTACTCATCGTTAATATCGCCGAATATCTCTTCCAGCACATCTTCCATGGTCACGATGCCCGCCGTGCCTCCAAACTCGTCTATCACCCAGGCGATACTTTTGCGCTCTTTGGTGAAACGGTTCATTAAGTCTACGGCACTCATGGCCTCAGGCACTGCCGATATTTTGTGCAGAATATCTTTGATACGCAACGGGCGCCTGTTCAGGTCAAGGTGGTGTACGTATCCTACTATATTATCAATATTGCCTTCGTACACTATGATCTTCGATAGCTTGGTGTCAATGAACTTCTGGCGCACGGTAGCTATAGCCGTACTGGCATCTACCGCTTCTACCTCGTTACGCGGTATCATACATTTCCTGATCTTCACATTCACCAGGTCCAGCGCATTTTCAAACAGTTCTGTATTCACCTCATTGCTGTCGCTTTCGTGGCCATGCAGGCTTTGTTTTACGAACATCTCAAGATCAACACGGTTGAAAACTGGCTGGTTCTCTTTGATTCGCACATTGAACAGGTACTTCAGTATAAATTCTGATATCGAAACAAATATCTTGGCCAGCGGATAGAGCAGATAGTACATCAGCAGCATGGGTAATGCAAAAAATGACAAAACCTGCTCGGCTTTGGTTCGGAAAATAGCTTTAGGTAAAAACTCCGCGAATATCAATATGACAACTGTAGCTAGTAAAGTGTCCAGTAGCAAATGTATATACGTCGAATTGAGCGGAGTAGGTAACATTTCTAAGAATGGCTTGGTCAGCGCTGTCATAAGCGAGCCGTAGATGACCAGCATAATATTCACACCTATCAGGCTGGTGCCAATGAACTCAGCCGGGTTCTCCATAAACCTCGACAGGATGCGGCCTGACATGGTGCCCTGCTTTTTACGAAGCTCAATATTCAGCTTGTTGGCCGATATAAAGGCGATCTCCGTACCCGCGAAAAAGCCTATCAGCAAAATACAGCCTACTATATACAGCAGCAGGTTCGAAATGTCCATAAACCAAAGATAATAAAAACAGATAGCAAAAGGATGGTGCCAGCTAGCTAAGATGCAATGAACGCACGCACTACCTCCAGCAGGTCTTGTGTGGCGGTCTCAAGGTGCTCGTTCACTATTATTTTATCAAATTTATCAGCGAAGGTGAGCTCGTACTTCGCCTTGTCGATGCGCTCTTCCAGCGTTTGTGGTGTTTCGGTGCCACGCAGGTGCAGGCGTTCGCGCAGTACCTCCAGCGATGGCGCTTGTATGAAAATAGACAGCGCGGCATCGCCATATTTTTCTTCAATGGCTAGTGCACCATGTACATCAATATCTACCAGCGGGTAGCGGTCTATACCCCAGATGCGCTCCATTTCCGAGCGAAGTGTACCATAATATTTGCCGGTGTAAACCATTTCCCATTCAATGAAAGCATCCTCATCTATGAGCTTTTTGAAATCAGCCTCCTGGTAGAAATAGTAATCCTTGCCATGCACCTCGCCGGCGCGTGGGTTGCGTGTGCATGCCGATATCGAAAATGCCAGTTCAGGGCATGCTTGCAGTAGCCTTTTTACCAGGGTGGTCTTGCCTGCTCCCGACGGAGCCGTAATAATGATGATCTTTTGAGCGCTCAAAACACTGAAAATAGAGTGCGAATAAACGGAATTTATTCGGTGTTTTAAATAAATAAGGCGCGTAATCCTACGCGCCTTACCATATAATGCTGTAAAATATTAGCAATGTGTTTCGATAGCCTCAATCAGGTTGGCGGCAATCATTTGGGCCGAACGGCCTTCTATCATGTGGCGTTCTATCATGTGCACAACCTGACCATCCTTCAGCAGTGCTATAGCTGGCGATGATGGAGGGTAAGGCATAAGATAGGTACGCACTTTTGCAACAGCTTCAGTATCAAAGCCTGCGAAGCTTGTCAATATCTGATTTGGCTTTTTGCTGGCATTCTGTACAGCCATCAGCACTCCCGGGCGTGCTGTACCTGCCGAGCAGCCACATACCGAGTTGATCATTACCAGCGATGTGCCGGATTGTTTCAGCGCGTTATCAACCTCTTCAGCGGTCAGCAATTCTTTAAAACCCCTGCCGGTCAGTTCGGCTTTCATTGGGTTCACTATTTCTGCAGGATACATTGTTGTTTCTTTTATTGTTTATGCAAATCTACGCCAAACCCTCCTAATATCGGAGGTTAAGGACATAAGCATTATCAATCACCTTATAATTACCCCTGCCTGCATTAGTTATCTTCCACGCCCTGTTGTATTTTTCTTGCTTTAAGATCTGTTTCTATGAAATATACGGGCATTTTAAGCCTTTGCCTGGCTGCCTCATTATTTGTTGCCTGCAAGGGCGATGGCAATAAACAAGCATCGCAGCCGGCGGATATCAATAAACTGCTGGATAACTATTGGGAGGAACGCATGCAGTTGTTTCCCTTCGAGGCTACGGCTAACGGCGATAACAGATACAACGACCGTATGACCATCACCATCGCTGAAAGTTTCCGTGATAGCCTGGGTAGGTTCTACCAGAAGTACCTGGATGAAATGAATTCCATTGATAGGACTAAACTGGATGAAACACAGCTCATTAGCTATCGCCTGTTCAAGTACGAAATGGAAATGGGTTTGGAAGGATTGAAATATCCTACCCACCTGATGCCCATCAACCAGTTCTGGGCTTTCACGCTCGAGCTGCCACAGCATGGCTCCGGCACGGGCAACCAGCCTTTCAAAACTGTGCAGGATTACGACAACTTCCTGAAGCGTATGGAAACTTTCCCCGCGTGGGTGGATACCTGTATCGCTAATATGCGCAAAGGCATACAAAAAGGCTGGGTGCTGCCGCAGGAACTGGTGCAAAAAATGCTGCCGCAGATGGAAGGTGTGTATGCTAAAGCGGGTAAGGAAAGTATCTTCTACGGCCCCATTACCTTACTGACCGATAGTATGGCAACTGGCGGTGAAAAAGAACGCCTGACAAAATCCTATCTCACACTGATTGATAGTAATGTTAATCCATCTTACCGAAAGCTGCACGATTTCATGGTGAATGAATACCTGCCGGCAGCGCGTAATACAGATGGTATAAGTGCCATACCTAATGGCGCTGATTTTTATGCCTATTGCGCCAAACAGTGGACCACAACATCCCTCACTCCCGATAGTATATATAAGATAGGTGAGGCGGAAGTGGCCAGGCTGGAGGGCGAAATGAACCGCATAAAAGATGAGGTAGGCTTTAAAGGTGACCTGCAGGCTTTCTTCGCTTATGTGGGTGACGATAAGCAATTCTATCCCTTCACCACACCGCAGCAGGTGCTGGATAGCTACTACCGCATCAAAAGCATTGAAGAGCCGCACCTGAAAAAGATATTCCGCAACACACCTAAGACCCCATTCACTATACGCCAGACGGAGGCTTTCCGCGCCGCCTCTGCCAGTGCCGAGTATAACCCCGGTTCTGCTGATGGTTCGCGCCCGGGTATATTTTATGTGCCTATCCTGAATGCTAAAAAGTTCAGTGCTGTAGGTATGGAAACACTTTTCCTGCACGAGGCCATCCCCGGCCACCACTACCAGATATCCTTACAGCAGGAGAGCGAGGGGCTGCCTAAGTTCCGCCGCTTCCTCTGGTATGGCGCTTATGGCGAGGGCTGGGCTTTATACTCTGAAACGTTGGGCAAAGAACTTGGCCTGTTCCAGAACCCGTACCAATACTTCGGCCATCTTAGTGATGCCATGCACCGAGCTATAAGGCTGGTGGTAGATGTAGGCATACATACCAAAGGCATGAGCCGCGAGGATGCCATAAAATACATGCTGGCCCACGAGCGCACCTCTTACGAAGAAGCTGCCGCTGAGATAGAAAGGTATATGGCAATTCCCGGACAAGCCTTATCTTACAAGATCGGGCAGCTAGCCATTAGTGCGCAGCGCAAAAAATATGAGGAGCAATTGAAAGATAAATTCGATCTTGCCGCTTTTCACGACGAAGTGCTGAAGCACGGTTGCCTTCCGCTGAATGTGTTGGAAGGTGAGCTGGCCGAATGGGCAGCCAAGATCAAGTAATAATGGGCAGATTTGTAATTGCATCCAGGGAATATTTAGATACACTCATTAGCCGCCGCACCGGCGAGATAAAGCTGGGCGAGCGTGTGCAAACCATTGAGACTGAAGACTGGGAACCTGTATTGCAAAGCAGCAAGGCGAGGTTCGTGCTGCTGGGCATACCCGAAGATATAGGGGTTCGTGCTAACTACGGGGTAGGAGGCACACACACCCTCTGGGAGCCAGCCCTGAAAGCATTCCTGAATGTGCATGATACAGCCCTGCTGCGTGGTGAGGATATACTGGTACTTGGTTCTTTCGATTTCAGCCGCATCATGGAGCGCTCGCAGGATATGGACGTCGAGCAGCTGCGCGACCAGGTAGGATATATCGATGAAACGATACACCCGCTGATCACCCGCATCATAGCTGCAGGTAAAGTACCTATAGTAGTAGGAGGTGGGCATAATAACTGCTTCCCTTTACTGAAAGGTGCATCCCTTGTGAAAGATAAACCCCTCAACTGCATCAACCTCGATGCCCATAGCGACTTCCGCGAGATGGAAGGCAGGCACAGTGGCAATGGTTTCCGCTATGCACACTGCGAAGGTTACCTGGCTAAATACACCGTAATAGGCCTGCATGAGAATTACAATGCGCAGCATATCATCAACGACTTAAGAGAGGACCCGGACCTGGGCTTCTATTATTTTGAAGACATTTTTCTGCGTGGCAAATACACGTTTGAAGAGATATTGGAAAAGACCATCGCCCGTATGTCTGGCCGTCCAACAGGCCTTGAGTTGGATCTGGATTGTATTGAAGGTGTGTTGTCAAGCGCTGTCACGCCTTGTGGCATCACCACCCAGCATGCGCGTACTTATATTACAGAATGTGCCTCCGGTCTGCACCCTGCTTACTTGCACCTCACCGAAGGGGCTATCAAGCTAAACGAAGGCCGCACAGATGCGACTACAGCAAAACTGGTAGCCTACTTAATTACAGATTTCATTAAAGCTTACAAGCACAAGCGCAGCTTCTTCTTCTAAAGGCCTGGAGCGTTAAAGGTATCGCCCTGCCTCAGGTCACCGGTCTCATAGCCTTTCCTGAACCAGTACTGGCGTTGTGCTGAAGTGCCGTGTGTAAATGCATCAGGCACTACTTCGCCACGGGTTTGCTTTTGTATGCGGTCATCACCTACAGCGCTGGCTGCATCTAGTGCCTCGTTTATATCGCCTTCTTGTATGATGTTTTTTTGCTGGGTATAATGCGCCCATACGCCTGCGTAAAAATCCGCTTGTAATTCCAGCATTACCGAGAGCCTGTTGGCTTCAGTCTCGCTCATACGTGCTCGCGCCTGTTGCACTTTGTCTGATGTGCCCAGCAGGTTCTGCACGTGGTGGCCTACCTCGTGTGCTAGCACGTATGCCACTGCAAAATCGCCCGGTGCTTTAAATCTTGTTGATAATTCCTGGCAAAATGCCAGGTCTATATACACCTTGCTATCTAGTGGACAATAAAACGGCCCAACCGCCGCACTCGCATTGCCGCATGCTGATTGCACAGCATCTTCATATAGATTTAGTGTTGGCTCCTGATACTGCTGCCCCATATCGCTGAACAGTTTATTCCATACATCCTCAGTTTCGGCAAGTACTACCGATACAAATTTTTCCAGTTCATCTTCCGCGGCTTTCTGCTCTGCGCTACGTTCTTGTGGGGCTGTTTGGTTCATTACTACCGATGGGTCGCCCCCTAGCAGGTAAATAATAAGTCCAATGATGGCTGCGCCTATACCACCGCCTACCAACTTGCCTCCACCCATGCCGCGTGTACTTTCAACATTACCGCTTGTGCGCCTGCCTTTCCAAAGCATAATAGTTCGTTTTTATATGGATAGTAAAGATTATGCCATTACTAGCTACGCACCATTTCCCACAGCACTACCCCTAGGCTTACCGATATATTCAGTGAGTGTTTGCTGCCCCACTGGGGTATTTCAATACAGCCATCAGCGGCGGCAAGCACTTCGTCCTGCACACCGGTCACTTCGTTGCCAAATACCAGCGCTATGCGTTGCCCATTTTTCCATTGCAGTTGGTTCAGTATGGTGCTGTTGTGTGCCTGCTCTACGCCGTATATCTTATAGCCCGCAGCTTTGGCGGCGTTCACAGCATCCATGGTTGTAAGAAAGTGTTTCCAACTTACTGTTTCTGTTGCTCCAAGGGCAGTTTTATGTATATCGCGGTGGGGAGGGGTAGGTGTGTAGCCGCATAAGTACAGCGCCTCAATCGCAAAAGCATCGCAAGTGCGGAATGTGGAGCCTACGTTGTGCATGCTGCGCACATCGTCCAGTATTATAATGATGCTGTGCTTCTCTGCCTGCTGCATTTCGGCAGGTTGTAGGCGCTCCAGCTCTTCCATTGTCTTTTTCTGATAACTCATCTTTCTAAAAATTCCTGATATGCAAAACTACACGCATTTATCTCATCCGCAGGTTTACGTATATTTGCACTTTAATTATTTACGGTTTATGAATTACAGCAGAGAAGACCGCAAGGGCGGTATTCAGTGGCAAACGCAGGAAGATGCTGACCTCGACGTACTTGTTGATGAGGGGCACAACCTGATTGTGTGGAATGATGAGGTAAATACTTTTGATCATGTAATAGCTTCGCTGGTAGATGTTTGTGAGCATAGCCCCGAACAGGCTGAGCAATGCGCCATGATCATACACCACAAAGGTAAGTATGGTGTAAAACGCGGCAGTTTCGATGCCCTTCGTCCTCGTGCCGAGGCGCTCATCAATCGCGGCATACAGGCAACGATAGATTATTAATTTCTTTCCCATAATATTTTAAAAATGGCGCTTTGCGGCGCCATTTTCCATTTTAGTTCAATATCCCCCGTTTTCTACCGCCCATATAGTTCCAATTGCGGGTTGCAGTTGCTATTTTTGGCAACTACAAATTTTAAGTATGCGCTATATATGGTTGCCGCTGGCAATGCTGGCCAATGTTTGTTTTGCCCAGGTAAAGAAAGACATCACTGTTGAGGACGTTTGGAAGAACAGCACCTTCCGCATCAAATCCGTTCCGGGCTTCAACGGCATGAAGGATGGCAAACGCTACACGCAGATAGATAAAGATGGTGATAAGCAGGTTATCAATATCTATGATCTGGCTACGGGCAAGAAGACGGCAACCTTGTTCAGCAACCCTGACAACTACAAAATAGACGATTACACCTTTAGTACCGATGAGCAGAAAATGCTCATCAAAACCGAGAGTCAGAATGTGTACCGCCGCTCTATCCTGAATAAGATATACGTCTACGATATTAAGAATAAGCAAGCTACCCAGCTGGATGCTGAAAAAGTACTGCATGCTTCTTTCTCGCCCGATGGCAGCAAAGTAGCTTTTGTAAAAGGTAATAACCTGTATTATAGAGATCTTACCGCAGGCAATACTGTCGCCATAACCCATGATGGTAAATGGAATGAAATAATAAATGGTAATTGCGATTGGGTATATGAAGAGGAATTTGAATTCACCAAAGCATTCGAGTGGTCGCCTAAAGGCAATTATATTGCCTACTACCGTTTCGATGAAACGAATGTGCCGGAGTATTACATGCCTACCTATAGCACCAAAGACCTGTATCCCGTAAATCATACGTTCAAATATCCCAAGGCTGGTGAGAACAATTCTATCGTGCAGATAAAATTGTATGATGTGAATAACAAGAACATCACCAACGCAAACATAGGCACAGAAACCGACCAGTACATCCCACGCATCAAATGGACAAACGAGGATAAAAAGCTTTGCATCTTCCGTATGAACCGCCTGCAAAACAAACTGGAATTGTTGATGGCCGATGCTACTACAGGCAACACAGATGTAGTATATACAGAAGACAATAAATACTATATAGAGATCAACGATAATCTTGAGTTTTTGAAAGATGGTAGGTCATTCATCTTCAATAGCGAACGTGACGGCTACAATCACCTGTATCATTATGACTGGGTATCAAAAAAACTCACAGCACTCAACAAGGGCAATTATGATATAGATGCTATCATTGGTGTTGATGCTAGCCGCAAACTAGTATATTATACTGCTGCTGAAACCTCCCCTATGGAGCGCAAATTGTACTCGGTTGATTTCAAAGGCCGCCATAAAAAATCACTTACACCCGATGCCGGCACACATGCTATATCTAAAATAGAAGGCTACAACTATTTCCTCGATAAACATTCTTCACTCAATACACCACCGGTATTCTATCTGCGCGATGCATCAGGTAAAGTGGTGCGCACGCTGGAAGATAATGCTGCGCTGAAGACCAAGATGATGGAATACAGCCTGGGTAACCTGAACTTCAAAGAATTGCCTGTAGGCAATGGCCAGTCTATCAATGCCTGGGTAATGACACCGCCCGATTTCAACCAAAGTAAAAAGTATCCTGTATTGATGTTCCAGTACAGCGGCCCTGGTTCGCAACAGGTGGCTGATAAATTTCCGGTGGCTGATTTCTTTTGGCACCAGATGCTGGCGGAGAAAGGGTATATCATAGTTTGTGCTGATGGTACAGGTACGGGCTTCCGTGGCGAAGAGTTCAAGAAGAAAACTTACCTGCAATTGGGCAAGCTGGAAAGCGACGACCAGATAGCAGCAGCTAAATATCTCAGTACATTGCCTTATGTTGATAAAGAGAGGATTGGTATTTGGGGGTGGAGTTATGGCGGCTTTATGAGTGCTACCTGCCTGATGAAAGGTAATGATGTGTTTAAGATGGCTATATCTATAGCACCGGTTACTAACTGGAAGTATTACGACAATATCTATACCGAGCGCTATATGCGCACACCACAGGTAAACCAGTCAGGTTACGATGATAATGCGCCTGAGAAAATGGCCCCGGGTTTAAAAGGTAAATTGTTATTGGTGCATGGTACTGGCGATGATAATGTACACTTCCAGAATTCTGTTATGCTGGTAGATGCACTTATTCGTGCCGATAAAGATTTTGATAGTGAATACTATCCCAATAAGGCGCATGGTATATCTGGTGGCAACACGCGCTACCATTTATATAAAAGGATGACAGATTTCGTGTTGCGCAATCTTTGACCGTAATTTGTGCTATGGCAAAGGCTAAGCATGCCTTATTGAATTGGAAACCTATTGTAGCGGCACAGCAACGCACACGGAGTATCGTTATTCCGGGAGCTGATGGCATGTCGCTATACGATGTGGGCCGTTTCTTTATCATGGAGCTGAAAAGCAACCGCATCAACGTGAGTTGTGCGGCGGTTACATACAACTTCCTGATGGCCATACCGCCTACATTGTTGTTCCTTTTTTCGCTCGTGCCATATTTCCCCCTTCACGATGTGCAGACTACGATACTGAGTACGCTTCGTTACCTGACACCTAACGCAAAAGCATACAGTGCTGTTAGCGATATCGTGGTCGATTTTATGAACAATGAACAGGCAGGTGTATTGTCGTCGGGTATCTTGCTTACCTTGTTCTTCTCGTCTAATGGTATGATGATGCTGCTGCACAACTTCGACCGTACCTTACCTATATACAAAAAACGTTCGGGACTTAAGAAACGTTGGACGGCTATCAAGCTTACCGTAATGCTGATAGGGGTTGCGATCATCAGCCTTGCAGTGCTTATCTTTCAAACTACCGCCCTCAACCATATTATACTCAGCGTATTCGATAATACCTTATTGCCGCGCCTGCTTAGTCTTATTATTGTCGCACTTATCATTTTTTGCGCTATATCCTTTATTTACAAATATGGCCCCTCGCTACACGATAAGTTCAGTTTTGTATCTACTGGTTCAGTATTCGCTACTATACTGTGCATAATAGTTACCGCAGTGTTCTTTTTCTTGGTCAATAACTTTATTAGCTATAACAAGGTATACGGTTCTATCGGTTCTATCATGGCCGTTATGGTTTGGGTGTGGCTCAATACACTGGTGATACTGATAGGCTATGAACTGAACGTAAGCATACTACTGGCTAAAACACAACGTGAAGAGGATGAAGCTAAGAACTAAACATATCGCTGCGATGCTGTTGCTGTCGGCTGGCTTTGCTGCCTGTGAAGAGCAACTGCCTAATAAGGTGAACTTCACCGAGCATGTGGCGCCTATCATATATAAGAACTGTGTAGCCTGTCACCGCCCTAATGGCGGTGCGCATTTCGACCTGATAACGTATAAGGATGCCAGGCGCTATGGCGCGGCACTGGCTTTCGTTACCCGCCAGCGTATGATGCCGCCCTGGCCCGCCGACCCACATTATACTGAGTTCACCGGCCAGCGTGTGATGGATGAGCGAGAGATACAGATGATAGAGAAATGGGTGAAGGATGGCTTTATTGAAGGCCCTGCTGATAAGATGCCAAAGTTGCCGGAGTTTCCTGTAGGTTCAACCATCGGTACACCCGATCTGCGGATACCTGTGCAACCATATTTGCTGCCGGCCAATAGCGGAGATCAGTTTTTGATCGTTAAAGTTCCTTTCGAGTTACCGGAAGATAGATATGCCAGTGTTATAGAGTTTGTGGCTGGTAATGGCAATGTAGTGCATCACGTGAATGGCGATATGGTGAAGTACGATTTGCATAAAAAGGCTAACGTGTTCGATGGCGACTACATTACCACTATGGTTAATGACAGCACTGTACAGCAAGCCTACGAAAAGCTAAAGCTGGCGAACGACGATGGCACTTATCCAACCTTGCAACGCTCTGTAGTGAATTACCTACCTGGTGTGTATGGGCAGATGTACCCGCAAGGTATTGGCGGCTACTCGCTACCGCGCAAAGGTGCCTTCCTGCTCAACGACATGCATTATGGTTTTACCAAAGACCAGCCGGTATGGGATAGCTCATACATCAATATCTTCTTTGCTAAAACCCCACCTGACAGGCCTGTGAAGGAGTTTCAACTGGGGACACTTGGTGTATCGCCTGTAGAGCCAAACCTGGTGATACAACCCGGTGAGGTAAAGAATGTAGTAAGCCGCTATAAAGTGCCTGAGGATATCTCTATCCTTACTGTCAATCCTCACATGCACATGCTGGGTAAGACTTTTAAAGCTTATGCCTTGAAACCCGGCGGCGATACCATCAGGCTGATATCAATACCCAAATGGGATTTCAACTGGCAGTATTTTTACACCTTCAAAAAGATGGTGAAGATACCCAAAGGCAGTACTATAGTAGCCGAAGGCTTATATGATAATACCAAGCAGAACATGAACAACCCCTTCAACCCGCCCCGCCTGGTGCGCGACAATGATGGCAGTATGCGTGCAACTGATGAGATGTTCCAGTTTATCATTACCTACCTGCCATACCAGCAGGACGATGAAAACATCAGCCTGGAGCCTGCTAAATAATATTAACACTTTCAGAAGTGCTAACCGCTTAACTTTAGTAACTCAAAACACATATCACTATTATGAAGAAGATCTTACTGGCCGCGGCACTCATGTTCAGCGTTGGTGCTTATGCACAGAATATACAAAGCATAGATATAGGTAAGGATGTACCTATGGCCGATGCCAGGATGAAAGGTACTGATGGCAAAGAAACTGCCCTTGGTAGTGCACGTACGCAATACGGCCTGCTGGTCATGTTCTCTTGTAACACTTGCCCATACGTGGTAAAGAGTGAAGCCCGCACGATAGAGATGATGAAGTATGCCCGTGAAAAAGGCATAGGGATGGTCATCATCAACTCGAACGAAGGACAGCGCCAGGGTGCCGACTCTAAAGAGGCGATGGCGCGCTATGCTAAAAAGCTTGGCTACAATGTGCCTTACGTAATAGACGAAAACTCTAAAGTAGCTGATGCCTTTGGCGCTACCCGCACACCTGAGGTCTTCCTGTTTGATGGTGAGGGTAAGCTGGTATATAAAGGTGCTATGGAAGACAATCCGTCTGACCCATCGGCATCTACACAAATGTTCCTGAGGGCGGCTATAGATAATATGATGTCGAAGAAACCGATTGATCCTAACAGCACCAAATCTATCGGCTGCACTATCAAGCGTGCCAGCTAGACATAAACTATTCAATTTGTTTAGAAAGCCTCTGCATATACGCAGGGGCTTTTCTATTTTTGCAACAATGAGCACCGCTGATAACTCCATCCTTGGCCTGAAGATGCCTACTGACCCCCGCTGGGCCGACCTTGCTGCTGTATCGCTTGAAGAGATACTGACCGACCATGCTTTTTGTGAGCAGAAGGCCGCCACGCAGAACATCAGCATCATTCAGCGCTACTCTCATCACGAGTCTATTGTGAATGCGCTGTCGCCACTGGTGACGGAAGAGTGGGGGCACTTCCGTATGGTGTGGGCGGAGATGAAGAAGCGTGGCTACAAGCTTGGCAAGCAACGCAAGAACGAATACGTAAACCTGCTGCTGCAACACGAACCAAAAGGACTGGTACCTGAAGAGCGTCTGCTGCACAAGCTCATGATATCTGCACTGATAGAGGCGCGGAGCTGTGAGCGTTTCCGGGTATTGTCCGAAGAGCTGGAGGACGAGCATCTGCGTAAGTTCTATTATAAGTTCATGGTATCGGAGGCGGGCCATTACCGTATGTTTATAGACCTGGCCCATGAATATTTTACATCAGAACAGGTGAAAAACGCCTGGCAGCAATGGCTGGATATTGAGACGCAGGTACTGCAGCAACTAGTGCCCAAAGGAGACCGGATGCATTAGGCTTGCAGCAATTGTTGCGTTTTGTTGTTTTTTTTGTCAGATATCTTCTTCTCCCACAAAGTTTATATTGCTCTTAGTGCATATGTGACTTGCGGCATGTAAAACGTGCCGGAAGTTCAATATGTATATAGGAAGTACTGACGTGTGCATAACAGGGTTGGATACAGCGGTTTTAATTATAGCAAATATACTACTTTTTATTTTAAAATTCATATCTCAATATTTTTAAAAATATTTTTTTAAAGTGAAATGTTTTTATTGATAGTGTTATGTGTTTTTGTATTGTCACTTTAACAATGTGTTAGGGATTATGGAATGTCGGATTTATCTTTATGGCATACATATACATCCTGAACATATAATGAAAACGCAAAGGTGTAGGATTACATTCAACTGTGAAAAAAGCCCGATAATGAATAAAATTTTTATGAGCATCTCCAGCTGTTTTATGGCAATGCTGTTGCTATTGTGTGCAAATACATCAAAAGCACAATTTGCAGGCAACGCATTAAATTTTGATGGTGGTAATGACATGGTTGTGTCGGCCACGATGCCTGCATTGTTTAGTGCACCTGCATCCAATGATTTTACTATTGAGGCATGGGTGAATCCATCCAGCTCCGCTTTCCAGCGCATTTTCTTCGCTCAGCCCAGCACATCTAATTTTGTTTCGTTAGGTACTGGTGCCGGCAATACAATCTATTTCTACGTAATCGTTAATAATACAACTTATAGTGTAGCTACTACTCCCAGCATTACACAAAATCAGTGGACACACGTAGCTGCACGTTGGACATCAAGCACACTGACGCCACAGGTGTTTTTTAATGGTGTTTTACAAACAACTACAGCAGGCGGCACGTCCAGCACAGGCACTAGTGGATTGATGGTAATAGGATCACGTCCCGGTGGTGCGCAATTTTTCTCCGGTTCGCTTGATGAAGTGAGGGTGTGGAATACAGCCCGTACGGACTGCCAGATACTTGCAAATATGAATAGCAGTATCAACGTCGCCAACTCTGCGCTTGTTGTTAACTATAACTTTAATAGTGGTGTAGCAGCCGGTAGTAATGGTGCGGTGACTACACTGACAGATGGTTCCATTAATGGATATAACGGCACACTTAACAATTTTGCATTAACAGGTGCAACATCAAACTGGATTACGTCTGCAGCAACTGTCACAGGTCAGGGTTTCCTTCCTGGTGTTTTGCCATCTGTTTCTATAGCGGCTAACCCTGGTACTACCGTAACAGTCGGCACCCCAATAACTTTTACAGCAGCACCTACAAATGGCGGCACTACACCAGTGTACCAATGGTATAAGAACCATGTGGCAGTAGGAGGTAATAGTACAACTTACCTAGAAAATACACCGGTGAATGGAGATGTGATAGCTTGTAAGATGACAAGCAATGACGCTTGTGCCTCGCCAACAGATGTTATAGGCCAAACAAGTATCAGTATTACTCCGGCTGTTTCGCTGAGTGGAGGAAGCTGTACTGGAAGTGTACTTACGCTGAACAGCAGCATAACGCCATCGGAAATAGTATGGAAAAATGGTGCTACCATAATGCAGACGACTGCTGCGAGCTGGAACCAAACGGCAACAATTATTGGTAATGTGGCGCAGGGTAGGGGTATGTGCTTTGACGGCGACGGTAACATCTACGTAGCTAGTTTGTCCCAAATATTCAAATTTACACCGGGTAATCCAACTGGCGTAGCTATAGCAGGTACGGTAGGGACTGGATCGGCAGCTAATCAATTTAATACTGCTTTTAAGGTGACTCTGGATGGTGCAGGTAATATGTATGTTGCCGACTTCTATAACCATCGTATACAGAAATGGGCACCGGGCGCTTCCTCGGGTGTAACTGTTGCGGGAGGCAATGGAAACGGTTCCGCAGCTAATCAGCTTAGTTCTCCTTCAGATGTTATAGTGGATAAGAATGGTGTTTTATATATCAGCGATTACGGTAATCACCGCATACAAAAATGGTTGCCCGGTGCTACCTCGGGTGTTACGGTTGCAGGTGGAAACGGCCCGGGAGCAGGTGCTAATCAGTTAGCCAGTCCTTTTGGCATTTTCCTGGATGATGAGGAAAACCTGTATATAGGCGATGTGTCGAATTCACGCATCCAGAAATGGGCTAAGAACGCCACTTCTGGTGTTACGGTAGGCACCGGGGCAAATGACCCGTTGCACTTTACCGTAGATAGCAGCGGTGCTATTTATATACCATTAGGAGGAGGCACAGTACGTAAATGGGTGCCAGGCTCACTAACACCTACTATTGTTTCAGGAAATGGTACTTCTATTGGTTACCCTACGGATGTACATATCGATAGCGCAGGTAACATGTATGTATTGAATGTAGGTTCAAATATTTTCAAATTTGTACCTAATACAGGCCTCACCTATACGGCGGCTACTGCAGGTAATTATACTGCAGAGGTAAAGACTTTTAACACGGCAAACGCGACTGTTACCAATACGCTTGCGGTTGGTGCAGCCGGTACCCCATCAGTTGTTATATCGAGCGATGATGCGGATAATATAATATGCCAGGGGGCTAATGTTACGTTTACGGCTACCCCTACCGATGGTGGGGCCTCGCCAATGTATCAATGGAAGAAGAATAACGTAAACCAAGGTGCGGCAACTACCAGCAATACTTACAACAGCACAACACTAGCAAATGGTGATGTGATAACAGTAGAAATGACAGGTAATGCGCCATGTGCTACTAATACTCCGGTTACCAGTAACCCTATCAACATCAGTGTTCCGGCTACACCTACAGTAAATACTATAGCCAACCAAACGCTATGTAATGGTGCTATGACCAGTGCGGTAACATTTTCGGGTAGTGCACCGGGCCTTACCTACAACTGGACCAACAATACGACTTCTATAGGTTTGGGTGCAAGTGGCACAGGCAACATTGGTGCTTTTACAGCAACCAATGTTACCAGCTCACCTGTTACCTCTACCATAACGGTGACACCGGTTGGCGAGTGTGTAGTAGCATCAGGTTTACACACCTTTAACTATACCGGAGCGTTACAGGCCTGGGTAGTGCCAGCTGGCGTTACCTCTATAGATATAGAAACATACGGCGCACAGGGTGCACAAGGAGCAACGGGTTACCCTTCAACCTCTGTTGGAGGTGTTGGTGGTAAAGGTGGATATGTAAAGGCTACACTAGCGGTGACCCCGGGCCAGACACTTAATATATATGTTGGTGGAGCAGCAACGGGCGTAACCGGAGGATATAATGGAGGTGGAAACGGAACAGCTACCGGTGGTGGTGGTGGTGGTGGTGGCGCCACAGATGTGAGAATCGGTGGAACGGCACTTAGCGACCGGATCATTGTGGCTGCCGGTGGTGGTGGTGGTGGTGCAGGCGGCATTCGCTGGAGCGGCTCGATTGACATCATAGGCGGTGCAGGTGGTAATGGTAATAACGGCGGCGGCATGAATGGTACCAACTCAGCAGGTGGCTTCGGAGGATTAGGTGGGTCCGGCTCAACCGGAGGTGCGGCGGGTAACGGGTGCTCTTTTGCAGCAGGTCAAACAGGTGGTAGTGGCGCAAGTGGTACTGGTGGTAATGGTGGTAATGGTGCGTCATGCTGTGGTGGTATAGGTTCGCAAGGTGGTAGTAATGGTGGCGGTGGTGGCGCCGGTGGTGGTGGGTATATTGGTGGTGGCGCCGGTGGTGGCGGTACCGCGGGTACTACCAGCTGCACATTGAATGATAAAGGCGCAGGAGCCGGTGGTGCTGCGGGTACCTATTTTACGGCGCCTAGTATGACGGGTGTTGTGACCAATAATGATGTTCAGACAGGCAACGGCCTGGTAAAGATCAGCTATAATGTTTCATCACCTTACCCAGGCACTCCAAAGACATTTACCTATACGGTTACCCCTTCGATCACGCCATCGGTGAGCATAGTGAGTGATGATTTGGATAACAGTGTATGTGTTGGTACCAACGTGACTTTTACAGCTACGCCTACCAGTGGCGGTACTACACCTATGTACCAGTGGAAGAAGAACAACATCAATCAGGGCGCAGCTACAACAACCAATACCTATAGCAGCACAACGCTGGTGAACAGTGATGTGATAACAGTAGAGATGGTGAGTAACGCTGCGTGCGCGTCTACCGCTCCTGTAGCTAGCAACAGCATCGCGATGACGGTGACCCCACTGAGTACGCCATCTGTAAGCATAGCGAGCAATGATGGTGATAACGTGGTGTGTGTTGGCGCGGTACTTACGTATACGGCCACGCCTACTAATGGTGGTGCTACGCCAATGTACCAGTGGAAGGTGAACAATGTGAACCAGGGCGCACCTACTACCAGCAATACCTTTGTATATACGATAACAACTAATGGCACGGTAGTGAGCGCGGAAATGGTGAGCAACGCAGTGTGCGCATCTACCGCTCCTGTAGCCAGCAATAACATTACGATGACGACTTACCCGGTACCGGTACCATCGGTAAGTATAGTGAGCGATGACGCAGATAACACCATATGCCCCGGCGCGCTGGTAACCTTTACGGCTACCCCTGTAGACGGCGGCCCATTGGCACTGTACCAATGGAAGAAGAACAATGTCAATCAAGGCGTTGCTACGCACAACCCTGTGTATACAGATAACAGCCTGCTGAGCGGCGACGTGATCAGCGTAACGATGCTGAGCAGCCTGGTATGCGCGCCGCTGACTCCAATAGCGAGCAACAGCATTACGAATACGCTATACCCTGCACCTACCGTGAACACGGTGAGCAACCAGACACGTTGTAATGGTTTTGCTACCGCAGCTGTGAACTTTACAGGTGCTGTAGGCGGCACGGTGTATAACTGGGTGAACAATACTACAAGCATAGGCCTAGGCGCCAGTGGCAGTGGTAACATTGCCAGCTTTGCTGCCACCAACAGCGGTACAGCCCCTGTAACCGCTACGGTAACGGTGACCCCTACCGCCAATGGCTGCTTCGGTACCCCCAAGACCTTTGACATACTGGTGAACCCGACACCTGCGGTGAACGCAGTGGCCGACCAGGCCATCTGTAATGGTTTTGGCACCACGGCAGTGACCTTCGGCAGTGCTACGGCAGGTACTACATACGCTTGGACCAACAACACAACAAGCATAGGCCTTGGCGCCAGCGGCAGCGGCAACATA
>Ga0065704_10070152_pt1 | contig 258705 bp, 117 predicted proteins | sample SwiRhicommuniRL2_FD_59091 | JGI IMG/M metagenome (GOLD analysis project Ga0065704, IMG submission 59091) | Switchgrass rhizosphere bacterial communities from Rose Lake, Michigan, USA - RL2 v2 (version 2) | ecosystem: Host-associated > Plants > Roots > Rhizosphere > Soil | place: East Lansing, MI
TCGAATTGGGAATATCAATTTCATTATTTAGAATAGAATATCTATTAAATACTATCTGCGATGAACGGGGTGGAATTTTTATCCAAGGAGGGTCGTATATTCTAAGTCAATTCTTTTTATATCTACTTAAAACACAAGAAGTATACAATTAAGTAATTTCTAAAATTAGTTGAATTGCATTTTAAATTAATTCTTTTAATATTATTGTTTATCTTTCTCATATTATTTTATTATCTATATAGTTAGAGACTGGTTTCAAGAACTAGCAACTTTTCAGGCCTTGACTATTTTTTTTTACATTTTTTGCATCCAAAATGAATAATCGCTTTCTGAAAAATTTAGGTTCTTCCGCCGATACTTAGTAGTTTCTAGCAAGATTCTTTGGGAACTATTTACAAGTCCATTGAAGACCGCCTCTGACTAGAAATGTGAAAAAAAGAAAACTCCGATACCGGGAGTCGAACCCGGGTCTGCTCGGTGAAAGCGAACCGTGCTAGCCGTTACACTATATCGGAGTATTATAGAGGGCTAGGGTTTGATTGTAGCTATTACGTGAAAGAAGTATAACAGGTAGTTCTTAGCAATTAGTAGGCGATCTATGCAATGATCAGTGCTTACATTTCAAAAGTGTTTTTTAGGTGTTCTGAAACTATTAAATTTAGTTGCCTGGAGATTCCCCTCCTCTCAAACAGGTAATCACCGGCCCCTTTTATAGTTCAGACTACAATTCTATACTCTCATAGTTCCTTGGGTCTGTAGGGCTCTTATTGTGGCTGGAGCTTCTAGTGAGCTCTATTAATGCCTCCAGTTTTTGGCTTTGTTCAGGCTCGTAGTGACTACTGTAGTCAGCATATTCTCTATACCCAGGCATCGTAGAATACCGTTTCAAAAGTTGTTTTCCCAATATCCACTCGAGAGTTAACCTTTCCTTTAATGTTTTAAAGTGGAATTGAAACAATTCTTAATGAACAGCGATATACTTGAAGATATTCCATTTATCATGTTAGATCGAGTATTATGGAAATTAATATACTGCAAAATGAAGATGAATTGATTTTTCTTCCATTATTGTTTGCGGAATGTTCCTCGAGGTCTTAGTTAATGTTTGTGTATTGGGCTTGCTATTCGCTCCTCGATATTAACATAAGAGTGAGTAATTCCATAGGTAGAAATTATGCAACAGTCTTGATACGAAAGTTAAAAAATTCCAATTTTTTTACAAAAACCAAATAATACTTTCCAGGAAAATTTGATTGTAGAATTCGAAACAATTGTAGATCTTTTATTTAGTAGTCTCTTGAGTAAACACTTTAAAATACTCTTCAGTAAACCCTTTAGTTGACTCTTAGTATGGTGAGATAGGAAGCCTATTCTTGTTTTCAAGAATGTATGGTTCCCATAATCTGCAAAAAGCTGACATTACACTTCTCACAAAGTTTAAGCGTTCAAATATAATTTTATAAACAAGATTTTGGCTCGCTGTGAATTGTCAAGTTATCGTCACAACTCTCTAAGACCGAGCAAAAATATTTAGAAATATGTCAAGTTTTCACACAATGATTTTGTGTGCCCTCCAAAAATAGATACCTGTCACACTATATTAATGATATAGTACGAGAAGGTGCTAGTAATGTATCAAATAACGCATCGGAACCAGTTGGTTTCATACGCGTCCATCATTCGAGATAAGATCAAAATAATTACAGACTTAACCAATAATAAGTGTATCTGAAACATTTAAAAACGTGATTCTTTACTCGTGTTTTCTTCTATGCATTGTTTACATCATCAGATTTTTCCAACGAATTGAAGGATCGAGTTTCCAAGCATTTCAAGGATTTTAAGCCTACAGCAACAATGACAAGTTTACTGAAAGTATTCTATTATCTTCTAGCTCTTAAAGTTATCAGTTATGTCGCAGCATTGTCTGAAAAGGACTCAATTTCTGGTGAGGTGTTTTTGCGGGGATATGAGGCATACGGATCGATACCATTTATTTATACAATTGATCAATGCATTGAGCAAGGTTACTGCTCAGATAACACTACTATAAAGAACGAGCTTTTAAATCAAGTTGGTTCATTGACGCTGAGTTTCCTAACTGAGACATTTTTGACTGTAAATACTACATTCGAATTAACTCCTTTCAAAGGGCGGCCGTATAAAGAGATTACGGACAGCGAAATGCAAGTACCATACATGGCTTTCATTCGTAGGAATAAATATATTGCAATGATTATTATTTATTTAATTGTGGCGATAGGCATATACTTCGTCCACCATTTCAAGCAACGTCTCTCACTAGACTATCAATTCAAGTTGTCCAAACTTTCCAAATCTATGCTAAACTACCTAGCGTTCAAAACCGTTTTTAAATTCATTTATTTAGCGTTTATGTTTGCATATGTTTCTGAAGAAGAAACAATAAAGTTTCATCTGGGTCTTGTTTATTTGACTTGTGAAGACTACATTCTAGGACCAGTTACTTTTGCTTTGGCCGTGTTGTTTGCAATGGGATATGGGACTAGAAAATTTAAGATTGATGCCTCAATGGCGTGGAAAACAGTAATTCTAACTGCATGCAATATTTTGCTTACACTTCCTGGTTTGTTTCGAGCGCTCGACATATACTGGGACTTTTTAATATCCGTGTGGTTCGAATTACCGCTAACTATTTTATATTATGGTTTGATTTCCCTATGTACCTACATTGGATATAACACATACAAAGTTGATAGAGATCCAAGGTACATGGATTCTGCAAAGGCCATCATCATTGGTGTATTGCTAAATCCCTTTTTTGTTGTTCCACATTCCTTGTGGGATATTAGATACTTCTTGATTGAACGAGTAGTGAGATCAGATACAGATATTTTTTGTGGTGCGACCTTACCAGATTTGATTGAACTCGTGGTAATTATTTATCTTATTTATGTTTGGAGAGATATCAGAGAAGAGGAATCGGAATATGTTGAGTTGGAGAATATTGAAACATAAGCAGATAGTGCCACAGCTTTCAGTCCAAGGTAAGATAAAAGAGGTCCAAAATGGGATGAATCTTCAACAGATTAGAAAATCGTAAACTATATTCAACTGATTAGATATATTAGAATATTATAAACTATATATTATCATAGACTATATTAGAATATCACATCTATATTCAACATAATGTAAATTATGATCTCAAATTTTCAATTTTCGCAGCAATTTCAATACGTAGTTGTGACGTAATAGTTCGATTTTGTGAGTTATATGCTGCATTTTAAAATCCCTATTGAGCCAGTATTGAACCTCTGTAGAAAATACTGGTCATTATAGGAGACAGCCAAGGACCCTAAGAGTGCCGTGATCAAAATTACTATATATCCGACTTCAATTGTTAACAGGCCACAAATGTGGTTGAGATATTGACCAATTCCAATTTATTTAACTCTGACTCATCGTAGACTTATTAGAGATACCGTAACCATAAATTGCGTAATGCTGGTAATCCTTGATACATTACGGGGGTCACAACCATTCATTACTGGCATAAGTCGCTAGTTGTTCCGTAGGAATTGCTAGCAATTATTTATACACAGGTTAGAACATTGTGGAAGTCTAAGAGTTTTTGTGCTCGTTCTCCTCAATTGCTGCAATAGCAACGCACTCCAAGGGTCAGTCGAGAATTCGAGAATCGAGGAGTATAAAAGTGAGTAGATCGCTGAATATTTCATTCAATTCTAAAGATATATGAAAAATATAACAAACACTTGTACATTTTCAAAACTCAATTAACTCTAACAAATTAACAATGGCCCAACCCCACAAACTCTTTTACAAAGGTAACGAAAACGATTTCATCGTATATGTTGAAGACATAGAATTGTTGACCAAGTTCAGAAAAGGGGACACAACAATTCCATTGATCGATTTGGTATCTATATATAAGATCTTTGTTTCAAGATTAGGTGGTAGTGAAGGTGTTTTCGACGAAGCCTCGAAAGCAGAATTATCCAATGAATTCGGTAAGAAGGATAAGGATGAAATCATAAAGGTGATTTTGAAAGAAGGTTCTGATAAGCATGGAGCAGGCATTAAGAATGGTAACGAAAGTCGTAACGATTCAATGGGTGGTGGATTCACTGGTAATTAAGCTGCTTGAGTCTAAACGACAATATATGCATAACGGATCATGACTACATGACAGTATCATGATCGCATAACGGAATCATGACTACATAATGGAATCATTCCATACCCACTAGCATGCTAGTGACAAAACTCGCACCTATAGATCTTCATGTTTATACTGAATATATACAAAATGCGAATATTGATCGTAGTTGGCATTTCAATCCAAATTGTAGAAGGTTTTGGTTCCTTTATTCGAAAATTGAGTTGAAATGTACTACCAAAACTGGTACAATTCGAAAATTGAGTTGAAATGTACTACCAAAACTGGTACAATTCGAAAAGGCTGCAAAACTTATCCAACTACTGTCAGTACCACACGAGTTATGGAAATTCTATAGGCCTGCTGAACTATCTGATTCTTCATAAAGCATTCAACAAATCAGATTATCCATCCATTCGTAATCATCTCAATGCAGTCTTACATCTATTATTTAGTGTGGAAGAGCCCTCTCATCACATTTCGAAACTTACTTGTTCTTGGTTGGGTTCTTTCAATATCATATACCATGGTTTCGTCTTTTTCTATATGTTCTTGTCTAATTTCAGCTCTTATGTCACGAAAACTTCGTGTCTGTCTTAAAGATTTAAAAGATCCAAGCTTGATAGAATTCCAACTAGCACTTTTTCGAAGGTGTTGTCTGGTTTGGCCAAATATCTTTGGTAGTTCAGGACTCCACAATAGGCAAAGCAAAACCTCAGCAGCCATTCGTTCACTTCTTTTTATCTCTTGTACATTTTCTTGTTCCAAAATCGAATAGTCCTTTTCTTCCAAAACAGATGGAAAATTTATACAAATTTTTACTGACTTGGATCTTTTGAAATAACACTTTGCTCGGTACTTTACGTAGTTTGCATAACTCAGTAGTGAAATATCATAGGGATCCAAATGCTGGGGATATTGTATAACAGGGATTCGATCATTGGAAGAATAGTCCATAGCGTATGAACCATTCACAAAATATATCATTGTGGATAGTTCTTCTCTCCATATTGAACATTCTTTAGAACTGAGGAAAATGCATAAAATCTCAAACTGACAATCTTCACTTTCAAATAGGATTTTGATAAGATAAGAATAAGTTGAGTACAATCCCCCATCTATATCCTTTTTATCCTTTAATATATTCGATTTCGCTAGTGGAATCACAAATGTCGGGAAATATTTGACTGGTTTTCGTTTCTCTAGATCTACTAGGACGAAATGACTTTTGTATAGAAAAGCTCCACATTGTGCCAGAACACAACAGTCTTCTTCGATCCATACAATGAAAATTGTACCAACAAGTAGGCAGTTGCCAAAGAATTCCAGACTCAATGAGGTTTCGTATGGTATGGCGTCGAAGTCTATGAATTCATTGATTAGCTTGCTTCGTTCTGACTCTTTATAATCTCTAGCGTAGTCATTGATGAGAAACAAGCTATTTCGAAGCTTATTGAGACTTTTATGTATTCCTTCTTGTTTGTCCTCACTCGTGTACTTGGCTATTGACTCTAAAATCAAACGGTATTTGCCAATTCTTGACGTGGGTCGTTGGATTAATGACATAAACGAAAAGTCCATATGTTTCGAAATAGGTTGTGTTGATTCCAAAAATTTCTCCCAGCCCCCAAACCAATCGTGTTGTATATGAAACGGTTTGTTAGACTTTATTATCTTCATTACATCTTCGTTCACTTTACAATATTGTTTGTACAAGCAAATATCAATTGCGTTCTCTCCGATTTGCGTAGCAATTTTCGCAGCCAAATCTTCCTGTTCATGATTCTCCGAACTCACTTGTTTCAAGCTGGAAAGAAACCTACAATGATTTGATATCATAATAATCAAATAGAAGCTTAGGAACCTAAGAGGTGTGGCCACTTCAAATTCCACTTTCAAAAGAATAGGATCCATATAGAAATTCTGCAACATCCTCAATGCATTTACATATATCTCTTCGCTATCAATCAACTCCTCAATTACTTTACTCAACTTGAACTCATTGATAGATTTGGATTTATCTGTAGGCGAATATGAATACATTGGTTTGGGAGATATGATACTTGAGAATTCCGATATGGATGACGGGGAAGACATGAATAATGGAATAATTGACGGTTCTAGTAAGCTTTTCATAATTTGTAATTCTTTCTTCCGATTGGTACTGGATAGATACGCCATATCCTTTATTTCTCGTGTTGTCTCTACCAGAATATCCACTTTTGGTTTGTTTTCTGATTCGTTCGTTATAGATCCATCTTCTTTGATATGGGGAATAGGTAGATGGATACCAGCTGGTGATAGAACCCCTACTTCAACGTGAGTAATTATTCTCTCAGATTCTGAATTTACCGAATTGGTACTAAAATGTCCTGTTGAGATATAAGGCATAACTATTCTTGAATTATATTGGCTTGATAACTAAACTTAGCTTAGAGGATTTAGCTTTTTGCAGCCTTCGAAATGGCTGCAATCAGCGGCAATTGTCGCTACCTGCAGGAATATGATTCAGACAAAAAATTCAATGGATTGCAGGGTGAGATGCAATCGAAGCAACTACAATGAGTTCTAGAGCATTGAGAAGATTGGAGCAACAGAGGTTGAAAGACAGTCTCAAAGAAGAATCTGAAATTCCAGACGGAAATGAAAGCGACGAAGGTCCAGCTCCAGCTCAATCAAAATTCAATGCTTTTGCATTATTAAATGGTGATGACTCAGAGAGTGAACCTTCGGAAGCAGAAGAAGAAAAGGTGATTGTAAAAGAGACCACCAAAGCAACTCCAAAAAGCACAAAGTCAAAGAAGAAAAAGAACAAGAAGATTCAAAAAGTTGATAGTGATGACGAACTAGACAAGATTTTGGCCGAAGTTAAACGTAAAGACCAGGAACTAGCTCTTCTGTCCAAAGATATTTCACAGACACCAGAAGAAGAAGATGTTGAAGACGAATATAATTTCGAAGAAGAGTTTGATTTGGTCTCTGAGCCAGTTGCCCATTACGATTCGAATTTCAAACATTTCACTACACAACGTTTGAAGCAATCGTTGCTGTTGTTATCCATAGATACGCTCAAAAACTTGGATCCTGACCAAGAATTTAAGAATTTATTTGGCAATTTATCATTGGACACTATTGAAGATGCCAACACAAGCACGTCTCTTGCTATTTCACCAGAGGTTTTGCAACAATTCAAGAGGTTGGCAAGATTAACAAGAGGCTGGGGTGGCAAAGATCGTCGTGGAGTTCCAGGAACTAGTAGGAAGCTTTTACTTTCAAGGATTCGTGACGACTGGTTACCTACTGCACAGAAACCTATGTCGATGGAAGAAATTAGGGCCGACGAATTGGCAAGATATTTCGTCTACAAAGAAGATACCGTCGAGCTGGCTGACATTGAATTTAAATTAAGGAAGGAGTTACAACTCGGAGTCAAATACTTCAAGTTTGACAAGATTAGCAACGTTCACGATAGAGTTGCCAATACAAGATTTTATGCCTCTGTGGTGATGACCCCCGACCCCGAGTCTTTGATGCAATTGCTTCAACAGAATCCTTACCACGCAGAAACTCTATTACAAGTAGCCATGGTCTTGCTAAGACAAGGAAACGACAAGTCTACTAGCAACTCCTTAATAGAAAAAGCATTATTTGTTTTTGACAGGAGTTTCCACAAGAGGTTGCATGAATTGATGTCAGAAGGAAAATCTGAATTGATTAGGTTACCTTTTGAAAGATTCTTGAACAGACAGTTTTATGTGTGTTTATTCAGATATATTACAGGATTAGGTGAAAGAAGGACTTTTTACACTGCCTTATCGTACAGTAAATTGTTATGGTCTTTGTCGCCTGCAGAAGATCCTATTGGAGTGAGATATTTCATTGACTTTTATGCCATAATGAGTGAGGAATATAAATACTTGATAAATTTGGCACAATCGCCTCTCTGTACAACATATGAAAAGTGGATGACTCCAGGTATTGCATTTAGTTCTGTGTTGGCGCATCTCCACTTAGACGATAAGGAAGGTGCCAGGAGACAACTACAAATTGCGTACGAAAGACATCCATATGCTGCAGTCAAATTACTTGAAGTGATTGGACTTTCCGCCATTCTTCCAATCAAAGAATCGAAAATTGAAGCTAGTGCCGAAAATATTATGGCAGCAGAAACGTATTTGGTTAGAGCAGCTATATTATGGAACGACCAAGACAAAAGGCAATTCTTACATGATGAGTTGATGAACCTTTTCCAAACTAAACCAATAACGAAACAATCAAGCTCAATCAAATCCTCGATCTACAGTTTGTTTGGTTTACAAGATACTAAACCATCAAATGATATTCCATTTAATTTGATCAGATTTGCAATTCTTTCTGGAGAAAACAAAATTATGGCCAAACTACCAGAAGAAGTTTGGGCTAGAGACGATGTGTTGGAATACGATATCTTACCACCCAAAGATTCTCTGGTAGAATATAATGAGTTTACGGGAGTAGTGGCCAAAAACAGTGGTGTTACTGACTCGTTGCTTGATTACGTTGATCACAATTTGCTAGGAACAATTGTTCAATCTAGAACAGCAGTCGATGATTTTGATGAAATCATTAGACAAATGCAAGAAGAAAATCCAGACCAGGATGTTCTTCGGTTAGAACAATAGATGTATACGAAAACAGACTGGATGTTCTTCATCTAAAACAATATATTGATAAGAATACTGACCAGGATAAGAATAATGACGAGGGGTCTTCATCTAGAACAGGTGATATATAAGAAAACCCAGCTCAAAGTCTTTTCATCTAGCACTATAGATCTATAAGTATTCTGACGAGAGGCTCTTCATCTAGAACAATGATTCTTCAAGAAAAGCTGGTCCATGATGATACTCATCTTACCATATATCTAAAAGAACCCATACTAGGAAAATATAAATCTAGGAATACTTCGATTTCACAAACTAATACCCATACAATAACAAGTGGATATATCAATATTTCCCGTGACTTACAGGCCCAGTCCTATATAATCTCTATACGTCGTAATTAACACCGGTTCGCACACGACCCAGTTCATATCGCACTCTGTGTTAAACTCATACAACAATTGTCACAATTGTCAAACATCACCAGTCGAAATGATTGCAATTGACCTTAAATTCGAGGAATGGCAACTACAGTATCAGATCTCTAGTACGTTCTTTGTGTGTGGGATTTTGCCCACCTTTTATTACATATATCAAAAGTATATCACTGATAAACCGAACAAGTATAATAAGTTGGAGGAGCCCAAGAGGTTGGTGATTCCCATTCCAGATGAAGCCAAACCCCATTGGAAGGGTAAACGACTCTATCCACCGAATGTGTCGATCCAGGTACCGAATGAACCAAGTTTCATTCAGAGTTATTGTCCTGCCACGGGACAATACTTAGGAACGTTCAAGGCACTTACCAAAGACGATATGAATCAACAAATATTGAAAGCCAAAAAAGCCCAAAAATCTTGGGCAAAGTCGCCATTCACTTTGAGAAGACATGTATTGAAGACTTTGAGTCGGTATATTCTTGATAACCAGGAGAATATTGCCCGAGTCGCTTGTAGAGACAGTGGGAAAACTATCTTGGATGCACTGATGGGAGAGATTTTTGTTACATTAGAGAAACTCAATTGGATAATCGCCAATGGAGAACGTGCTTTGAGACCTTCTCAAAGAACTGGTCCTTCGAATCGCTTATTGGGATTTATGAAGAATGGTGAAGTTAGATATGAACCTTTGGGAGTGGTTGCAGCTCTTGTGTCGTGGAACTATCCATTTCATAATTTGATGGGTCCAATTATTGCAGCATTGTTCACTGGTAATGCGATAATCGTCAAGTGTTCTGAACAGGTAGTATGGTCTTCGACGTGGTTTATAGATCTTGTGAAGACAGTGTTGAAAGCGTTTGATATTGATGAAAATTTGGTTCAGTTATGTTATAGTTATCCAGATGCTGCTGACTATTTCACATCGCATCCTGAGCTTTCTCATATTACATTTATTGGGTCAGAGACTGTTGCCCATAAGGTGGTTTCGAGTGCTGCTAAGGTATTGACTCCATGCGTTGTAGAATTGGGAGGTAAGGATGCTTGCATTGTGTTGGATGATGTCAAGAACCTTGATGCATTGTCGTCGATCATAATGCGTGGAACCTTTCAAAGTGCTGGACAAAACTGTATTGGAATTGAACGTGTGATTTGTATGCCTCACGCTTACGACAACTTGGTAGATACATTCACTAGACGTCTCAAGGACTTGCGGTTGGGCTCTGATATCGACCAGTTGGACGAAATCGATATGGGTGCTATGATATCTGATAACAGATTCAAAACCTTAGACATATTGATAGAAGATGCAGTCAGCAAAGGAGCCCGTTTGATTCACGGAGGAAAGCAATACCAGCATCCAAACTATCCACAAGGACACTACTATGAACCCACATTGATAGTGGATGTAGATCCTTCCATGAAAATCTTTAATGAAGAAGTATTTGGACCCATTTTGACGATGATCAAGGCCCAAGATGTCGATGATGCAATTGACTTAGCCAACGGAAATGATTTCGGATTAGGGGCCTCTATATTTGGTAGCAATTTCAATCAGATTAACCAACTAGTTGATCGTTTGGAGTGTGGAAATGTCGCCATCAACGACTTTGCTACCTTCTATCTTGCACAATTACCATTTGGAGGAGCCAAAAAGTCGGGATACGGTAAGTTTGGAGGAGAAGAAGGATTGACAGGATTATGTGTGACAAAGTCGGTGATTATGGACAAACCTCTTTTGAGACTCTTTGGAATAGCCACCAGTATTCCTCCTCCATTGGACTATCCTATAAAAGACGGAAAGAAGGCATGGGGATTTGTCAGCAGCTTAAACGTAGCTGGTTATGACAATAGAGTATGGGAAATTATAAAATCATTGAAGAGATTAGCAAAGGGAGGAGCATAGACTGTATATATAATATACCTCATAGTTGAAGCATCATGAAACTTGGATAATATTATATATGAAGTTATATATTATTACCAGTTTTATAGAATAGTTAATTATATATCTAAACATATTTTAATTGCTAGGATTGCTTGTAAGACAATTTAGAGATAACTTGTGGATAAATAAAATATTTCTAGCATGATAGAAATAAGTTCCCTCTAGATACAATCTCTCTAGGATAATATCTCTCTCTCATAATCTCTCTAGTATATATTCGCTCTGACTACGTTAAGAACCCTCTACACTTAATCTCTTTAATTATGTATATTTTTTGATAAACTTGCTCAGTCTAAACAGTGAAATATGACGAAATTCTCTCAGAAAATCCCATTTATTCTCGAGAAATATCTAATAAGGTTAGATCTCGAGATATTGATCAGCTCAGACATCTATTCCAATACTTCACAGACATTGTGACATATTTCAAATCTTCAAATAACAGCTTTTCTTCAATTCCAATTCTAGACTTTCACAGTTGCTTCAAATTGTTCATGGTGCTTTAAAATTATGAGCGTAGCTAGTATTTCATAAGTCACTATTCCATTAATTCTCACTAATATTCACTATATGTCACTAATATTCATCTAGATTCACTAAATCTAATACTTAATTCACTAAATGTCCACTAATATTAAATTTTTCACTGGGCTCAGTATATGTTCAGTATTCAAAACACTCTAATTCACGAATACTTCGCTACGCTCAGAATGTGGCATTAATATGCAATTCTGGAGTTGGCTTAATAGTAGCATCCACCAACAACTTGACCACAGAAGTTTTCTTTTCAGCATAAGTTGATCTGATCGAGGCCAATTCCTTCTCGACTTGGATATCGGCGTCCTTGCCAATGGATTCGTTCAATCCAGCATGTTCGGCTTCGTACGATTTCAATTCTGCTTCCTTCTGTTTTTTGTATTCGGTAATTTCTTGTTGGGCGTCGGCCTTAGCACACTTCAAACGGTTAGTTCTGTACTTTCTAGCTTCGTTAACTATTTCCGAGGCTTCTTTTTCGGTCTTTAATAATGATTGGATTCCGGACGACATGTTGATGGTGGTGGTGGTTTGAGGTTAATTATCCGTTATCAATTTTTGAGGGTGGAAATTGGTTGGTCGGGACACGACCTTTCTGGAAGCTAATTGATGCAAAATGATAACCACATGATCTAGAGGATTAGAGAATAAGAGGAGATTAGAGAAGGTTAGAGAAAATTAGAGGACGAGAGACAGATATACAAGCACATATTTAAAATGGTCTGTTATGTTAGCTTAAGTCGGAGAAGGGCAAATTTTAACAATACTTGAGCTGTCTAGATACTACAAGTTGAGAGTCTACTGAATTAGCGAGAACTTGTTGTAATTCGGCAGTCTTGTAATTTCTACAACATTTTGAATACTTCAGAAGGCTCAGTATTATTTAGTGAGAAAATCAACCATCTACTGAGGATGATAACTAAGAATAGCATGTAGTTAACTCAATAAGTAATTGAATACCAGTTTATCGATCTCTCTCTATGAATAAATATTATATGCAGAACACTTACATCAGTAGATTCAGCTGCTAGTGGAATATTGAAATTGCCTTTACTAACTAAAACAACATCTAGACCTACTTAAAATAGACTCCAATATATTATTTACGAATTTCAAACAAAGTTAAGCAGTAATTACCTAGAATCCATAATGTTTTACATGGTATGTTGATTACATAATCACATTCAAGAGCTTGAATACCAAGATAGTATATAGAATTAGTGAAAATTTGGTGAAGATTAGTGGAAACCTGGTGGATAGCAGAGAATACTTCGCTGTGTTCAGTATGCAAGACGAATGTATTCATATACTATATCAAGAAAGACTGTTAGATTGCCTCATATGTTGTCCCCAGTTATGTCTTTTTCTCCAGACTAATATGTCGCGACACTAAGATATTTTTACTCTGAGATATCCACGTTATCCACCATAAAGCTGGTGAGTTCTAGATTAATTTTACTATTAAATGAGGTCTTACTCTCTTTGGCTTACTACAATTTGGACGTTTTTAGCTTCTCGTTGCTTGGATCATAGAATCCATAGTATTATGGTAAATTCTATATTAGTAGTAGATTCTATATTATTATAATATTCTATCTTATTATACATATATACACTAATCCCAGTAGTATCCGTTGGAAAGGAATCTCAACATGTACTCGTCCACGTGTCCAATCCCCTGTTCATAATCGACATCAACCTCGGTTGATTTGGAGGTTCCATCTTGGGTTTGTTCAGGACCAGGTGTTTGTGAAGGAGTCCCAGCAGCAGATTTGCTTTCTTCGTCAAAGTCTTCGTCGTCAATCGCCACTTCTTTCATGGCAGCATTTGCGGCCTCTCTATCGTCTTCATCTTCTGCTTGGGCCAAGAGGTTGGTGACGTTTCCTTCTCCAGGATCCAAAGGTTTTTCAGGAATGTCGCTAGCGATACCAGTATCACTAACAAGATCTCTAACGGAGAATTTGCCAAAGTAGTCAGTGGTAAACTCACCTTCCTGAATCACAACATTGTCCAACTGTCTCTTTTGGTTGGCCTTCTTCAAAATATTAGACTCAATGGTATATTCCGAAACAAACCTGTAAATATGGACGTCTCTGCTTTGTCCGATTCTATGACAACGATCCTGACATTGTTTGTCCATGGCAGGGTTCCAGTCGGAATCGTAAAAGATCACAGTATCAGCTCCGGTCAAATTGATACCCAACCCTCCGGATCTGGTGGACAAGATGAACACTGGGATCTTGGGGTCTCTATTGAAACGTTCGGTCAAAAGTTGACGGTCCTCGATTTTCGTGGATCCGTCCAATCTCAGGTATCTATAGCCATGAATATTTAAGAACTGTTCCAAAATATCCAATACTTTGGTCATCTGGGTGAAAATAAGTGCTCGATGGCCCTTGGATGTTAGGTCGTGTAAGAGAGTAGCGAGCTTTTGTAACTTACCACAATCGTATTGAAGTAACGACTTGTCTGGAAATGCGATGGATAGTTTGACTTGAGATTTACTGAAGGGATTCTCGATATTATGTTGGGCAACTTCTTCCATAACCTTGCGTTGTGTAGAGAGCGGAATAAGTTGATCTTTCATATCCAAAGCAACAACCGATGGAGTTATTACGGAATACTTTTCTATTATATCGGACATCTCTTCCGCTCGCTGTGGAATTGTGACTTGGAACTTCTTGAAAATATCGGTGGTCACTGGTGGTCTCGTGTCTTTTTTAATGAAGTCGAGGAGAGAATTTCCATAAATCGGATACCTGCTACATCTCAAGGTGTTTAAGTACACGATATGGCTCAAGTTGTCTCTCACGTCAATTTGGTCCTTGGCTTTCATATACTGATAATATTTCAAGTATTTTTCAAGGTCGGGTGCTGAGTATTGTGATCCCAACTCAATAGTCTTTGTTAAAAATTCAATTTGGTCCTCCAACTGCTTAGAAGATTTCAATTTGTCGGTGGATTCACAAACAAAGTGGTTGAGATCTTCTGTGTTTGTCAAATCAAGGTTCAAAACACTTAAATTGATTTGTGACTTGAAGCTGTCGTCGTTTAATTGCTTCCGAATCACTGCATTGGAAGATGCAAAAGAGTTTCCAATGGATTTGGTCATCGCAAACGACGTGACAATTGGTCTGACCTCAAATAAATCTGGATGGTTACACACCTTTCTCAACTGCATCAAACAATTAATAATCGATAAAAAGTTTCCTGAAGCCAACGTTTCCTTGGTTTTGGCTCGAGACATAAAATCATCATACAAATATCTTTGTCTCTTTGAAAGTCTGCAATAAATAATATGTTCGTACTTTCCGGGCATTTGCTTTTCAACATCCTTCTTAAGACGACGTAATAAATATGGTCTCAAGACTTGATGTAACCTAGCCACGGTATTTTTGGTCTCTTCATCCATTTTGCTGGTAGTTCTTTCATTTTCATCAATAATATCACCGTTGGATGCTGCTGATGTTTGTTCCATGATTTTGTCCACAGGTCTACCAAACCAAGTTTGGAAATCTTCCAAATTCGCAAACCCTTCCGGCATTGCCTGATTCACTTTAGACGAAGGCATCAAGAAATAAAGTAACGACCACAATTCCATCAAGTTATTTTGTAAAGGAGTACCGGTCAATAATAATCTGTTTTCAGTATTAAAGTTAAGCAAAGCTCTCCAACGAGTGGATCTGAAATTCTTGATATTATGTGCTTCATCTAAAATCATGTATCTCCATCTTCTTCTCTTAAAAGATTGATGATCATGGACCACTAGTTGATACGAAGTAATACAAACATGGAAAGCGTTGGGCATATTCCAACCCTTTCTCTTTTGGGCTCTTTGTTGTGGAGATCCATAGTACGTCATTACTTTAAAACCGGGAGCAAACTTCTTGAATTCCATTTCCCAGTTAAGCATAACCGACGTAGGGACGATAATCAAATGTGGCCCCCATATATGATGTTCGGAGGCCAAGTATGAAAGAAGGGAAATTGTTTGGATAGTTTTTCCCAATCCCATTTCATCTGCTAAAATACCGTTCGTATTGTTATTGTACAAACTAGCCAACCAATTCAAACCTTGTTTCTGGTACGGACGAAGAGTACCCCTAAGTAAAGGAGGTAAAGGCACGTCTTGTACTTTTGCACCATTCACAATTTCTTCAGCTAAGGGGTCTTTTGAGACATTGCCATTAGCTTTAGATTTAGTATCTTCTTCCGATTCCATACTAACATCCGAGTCTTCCTCATCACTTTCCTCTTCAATGTCACTCTCTTTGATTTCTGCATCAGATTCATCTTCATCTTTAATTTCGTTACCTAAAAGTGATGCTAAACCATTTGATTTTTCAGTCGGAACGTCATCAACCTCAGACTCCGAGCCACTGGAATTATGATCGCTTCCATCTTCACTTCCATCTTCAGAACTTGATTCGGAAAGACTATCGTTTGAATCAGAGCCTAAGATCGAGTTTGAAGTATTATCTTGGGCAATTTCTTCAATTAATCGTTTCTGGTCTTCGGTGTATTCCATTTCGATAGGTTCTATTTTTTTGGATGATGGCTTACCACCGTAAAGAGCAGAAAGTCCTTGCTTCACATTAATTTCCTCGTCTGAATCATCATTTGAACTATTAGTTGAATCGCTTTCATCACTCAAGTGAGTTGAGGAATTCACCGCTGAAGAAGGTTCAACTGATTCCTCCAAATTGGCATATTTTCTTCTTAATTCTTCTACAGATAAATTCATATCTCCAGAACCATTCTGCACTTTCAAATCATTGTTCTCCTTCACATCCTCTTCATCAGAGCTTGAACTTAAATGATCATCCGAGTCCATATCTTCGTCAGAATCTGAGTTGTCATCTTCGCTCTTGTTTGGTTTCTGTAACTGAGCCTCTAATAATTGGGTCGAGTGCTCTAACATCTTGCTTAAATGCTTTCTACCTTTAATCTTTTTAAGTTCTTCTTCCTTTTCTTGTTGAATATAACTGTAAACTTTACTGGCTTGTGCCCACCGTTTCTTCACAGCTTGCATTGCCATACGACTGATACGTCTCAAGTTTAATTCTTGTTCACGAGCTAACCTATCCTTCTCCCCCTTTTTCTTTTTGAAATGTTGCTCAACCATTTGTGCTATCTTTTTTGTTCTTAATTGATGCTGTCTTCTCATTTGTTGATGAATTTTAGAGAACGAAACACCCTGATTGACAAAGAAATCATGATGTGTAAGATTATTTGAAGTACCCTGAACTTTTGGTAGAATCGAACCTGTGGATCTAAACGGATCTGATACTAGTTTCAAGTTTGATGTTGGAAGAACCACCTTACGTAGTTCCACCTTGTCTCCATTCAATTCCATGGTATTGTCGATATTTGTCTTATGGTAAATCTGCTTCAATAAATCCTCTTGAAGTTTCATTATATTTTCATATTCCTCGGGACAATTGGAATATTCCAACGTATCGTCGACAATTGCGGTTTTGATATTATTCTTCAAGAAATTGGAAAGTTTGAGTTGAAGGTCCGGGACAGTTTGACTTCCATCGGATGATTTGATAACAGTGATTGGGGTTGGGTTGAATTCAACTATTCCTTGAACTGGTCCGTTTATAGAGCCATCCTCATGAGCAGGAGTTGCTCGCCACAAGGGAATATGTGACGGGTGTGTTACGATCGGTGGTGGTAAAGTGTATTTGATAGATTTGAGTTTATAATGAGACGAATCATCTTTGAAATCCGCTTCGAGAGGTTCTTCATCATCATTTTCCTTAATCTCTTGCTTTGTTTTATGCTTTTGTCCTTTTCTTAGTGGTTTTGTGACCACAGGTTTGATGCGTTTTGATTTCGATTCTGGTACATTATGTTTTACTTGGTGAATGCGATCAAGCAACTCTAGCTCAAGTTTATTACTTTCTTGTATCACCTTTTCTTTGAAAGGATATTTTTCAATCAACTTGTTGTCAATTTCTGCTAGAACTTTCTTTTGTAATCTCAAAGGCAAACTGTCCAAACCTTTTGTTGACTCTATTTCTTCGTCCCATGTTAATTTGTACTTGGGATCTTTAAGAAACGTTTCAAAAAGCTCGGGGAGATGATGTCCCGGGACTTGAGCTGAGTAATCAGCTGGATTCCAATTCACAATGGAATTATACTCTTTCAATTGGAATAATTCGTTGACTGCCAAATTAAACTTGGTTCTAATTTCACACAACTTTTGTTCTTTCGTTTTAGTATTCACTGGAGTGATTTTTCTCTTCTTTTTGCCATTCATTACGTCCGTTTCGACATCTACAGCCGTTGACGGCTCGTTGCGCTTCAACAGAGGAGCATTATTTGCATTCTGTTTGATTCTTTCCAGCGCTTTTCTTCGTATTTGAGCCATTTCTTCCTACTCAGATACTGATGCTTGTTGTTGTTCTTTTAAATTTGACTATATACATAAAGAATCTTTCACTTTTGTCAAGAACGCCGCTTCAATCCATTTGACAATTAGTTTATAAACAAAACTCAGTTTTCGCGTGTATATGCAGGAGAATAATCATAAAGCCCAGGCAAGAGTATAGTGACAGTTAGTGTAGAGATTCATAGAAGAGCCTAGAGAGGAGCCAGAAAAGAGCCCAGAGAAGAGCAATACATCCCAAGAGTAATACATCCCAAGAATGTCTACGTCTTCTGTAATTCCTACGTCTCTAATTCTCTACTAAAACATGATTCTACAAATATCAATAAATAAACTGTTTAATCATTATATAATATAAAATGCATACAATAAATTGATAGAAGTACATGAGGTGGTTTGTCGACGAGTTATGTCTAGAGGGTTATATCTTTAGACAGATTCATCATGAATTGATGGGAGTAATCATCGGTAATTCTAAGTAGTGATATTGTTGGAGAAAATGGAATGAACGCTTAGGCCCTGTAGAAGTCAGCATTGGCTTTTTCGTAAACCTCCTTGTTGCTGGCAATATCAGAGTCATTGGACAAGAAACCTAATTCCTGTTCAGCAGTGGTGTCAGGCTTGACACGGTAGAATTCATCATTTTCTGGCTTACCTGAACCCAATTCTTTGGCCAATCCACCAAATGGATATGATCTAGGCATGGCTGGCTTCTCTGGGTTCAATTGGAAGTACCAGATAGTAGTACCAAATCCGATGACGAGCGAAAAGAAAATAGCGTTGTGCATCAAGGCAGTCTTGTCAGAGACAAAATCGTAGTAGTCTGGGGACCACATGTCGTATAAATCATCATCGATATTTACTGGATCGTTTAAATTTCTTCTGTTTTGGGGATCGTCGTACTTGCCGAATGGATCCTTACTCTGAGCTAATATAGGTTCGGGATTTGGGTAGTCGGCCATTTCTGGACGGTTAGGGTCAGTCAAAGTAATGACTCTACCAGTAGCGTGGTCAGTGATGGTTGTTTTTGTAGTCAAGAATCTAGCGGGTCTGCGAGCGAATGCTCTAGCCGTGTTGATTCCTAATCTAGAGATCATCTTATTAAATTGTATGATAACTCGTAAGAAAACCTCTTGTGTTTGTTTAAAGATGGTTTTTTTCTATGTTGAGCCAATTAAATCTTCTGAGAAAAATCTTATGGTTGAGAGTGATTATATGCAGGATATATGATAGTAAGCAAGAGCTTCTAGAGGAGGACTAGCAGGCTACAGAACAACATATAATATGGTATAGTATATAATACGTATATATCGTATATTATATAATACGGTGTATATCAACAGTAAATAAAAATGTAACAAGGGTAATAAATAAAATGATAATTGAACATAAACTGATGAAGATAGGATGACGACTCTTTATACGATAAAAAGGATGAAATAAGACCAGCATTCATACAATAGTCATCATCCAACATGCAAGTGCCAGAAGACTTTCTTATTTAGATGGAGCCTGTGCTTCAGCAAACTTGAGTTTGTTTAATGGTGATTTTTCACGATCAGCAAATTCCAAGATTCCACCATATCCTTCAACATTGGTACCTACATACTTGGCAATGTAGCCAACGCCAAAGTATAATGGAATAAATGCAAAGAACACACTGGCGTTCCAGTAGTTCCAATATTCATGTACTGGGGGAGGGTTTATGTTGAAGTTGTATTTGTTATTGAACGAGGATTTAGGAGCAGTTTCTGCACTGGAATGCTGTAATCTCTTGGAGAGTAATCTTCCAAATGTGGTTCTTTGTGATCTAGCAAACATCGTTGGTATCTATAGTAGTAAGGTCTCTTGATCCAAACCTCTTCTGTTGTTGAGTTTTTCATTGGTCTCTTGGAGGTTGTATGTTTTATATACAGGATAATCAATATGCAGTACGATTATAAAAGAAGATTTTGGCAGCCATTAATCTTAGTGAGTAAAGAATGGGACACACAAGGACTACATAAGCATTGATTAGAAAGAGAGATAGTAGAGGGTGAGTGCAAGTATTGCTACATTCTAGTGAAGTACTCTTCTTAGAAGTAAATCTTAATAAAAAGTGTTCGAGTTGGAGGAAATATGGAGATAGTGATGTTTTCCTTGTGCACCTGAGGAAGTTCTTTCAACACTTATTTGCCAATTCAATTCGGTATAATATCCATGAAATTACATTCTTGAACGAGATCTCCAAGAATGGTGGTTGCATATCATTGCAGCCTAAGCTTAGAGTCCAAGAGACAACGAGACTATTTCTCAGGCACGATTTCTATATATATGAGGTTTCATTTACGGAGAGGACTTATTTTCAAATTTAGCAAAGGGGATATCATATCAGATCTCTTAAAAGCGAGGTGACTCAAATAGCTTAAGCTCTATTGGCTTGGACTACCTTCACACGAGGTATTTATCATGTCTTAAGATGGATAATGTTCTATTTGAGTTAAAGATTCCAGGTTCTAAAATATAAAGAATAGCAAAAACCTCTCAGTCACCCCAGAAAATGATGAAGACAGTTGGATCCATGGGATATACTGATATATTGCGCCACAAATATTTAACAAGTTAGTGAATTTTGATACCTAGGGACAAATGTGTCTTTTGGCCCTTGTGAGTTATATGTCGTATTCTATTTATCTTATATTAGCTGGAGATTCCCATTAATTTCTAGTGCAGAGATGGAAGCAATAATCCAAGCGGCTTTCTATTGAGACATTAGCTTCGGCGTTGTCATTTTACTGATGAAAGACAGGATGCCCAAAAGGTTTATTTATTACCACTGGAGCCAAAAGTATGTTTTATTACTTGAGCCAAAAGGTTTATTTTACTACTAATACAGCCGAAACACAAAAATACACCAAAAGTCAACTAGAGCCTCCAACATCACCTGTGTATTCTAACCAAGACCACTGAAAGAAATTATAACGGCTCGATCGATCCATAAATTTGCAGCTAAATCATCAACGTCCTGTATATAACACCAAACGAAATAATCAAGTTACAGATGTGAATTAAACACTCCATTAGGTTGATAAGTATCTGTCTATATGTCTCAGTATAACTCAGGAAGTGGTTACAGAACGAGGCCAGGAGGCTCTCAGAGAGATGGATCTAGAAATTATGGACAACATTCAGGAGGACGACAAGAAGGTGGTGGAGGTTACAACAAACATGGCGGATACCAACAAGGAAGAAAGCCATTCAACAACAACAGAGGTGGTTACCAATCTCAATACCAGGCTCGTACAAACGTGTACAATCAAGGAGGCAGTAGACCCAACGATTCGCTTCAGATTTGGATGGGCGACTTAGATCCTTCATGGACGGAAGAGTCCATCATGAAAATATGGACAAGCATGGGAGAGAAGCCAAAGGCAGCAAAAATAATGAGAGATAGAAATACTCCGCCAAAACCATCGTACTGTTTTGTAACTTTTGCGAGTCAACAAGATGTGTCTGGTGCAATGCAAAAGAACGGATTGCTGATCCCAGGGACAACGAAGATTTTGAAATTGAACTGGGCCAGTGGTTCGGCCAAAGGAAATGTACCCACACAACAGAATGGACATCCTCACTCCCACGATTCTGCAATTAAAAATGATTTCTCTCTCTTTGTTGGAGACTTAGCATCAGATGTCTCTGAATCGATGTTGTTTTCTAAATTCAACGCAAAATATCCAAATCAAGTTAGTCTGGTTAAGATTATGTTTGATCCAGTTACTCGTCTTACAAAAGGGTTTGGTTTTATACGCCTTGCATCTGCAGAAACCCAAAAGAGGGCATTGAATGAAATGAACGGTACTATAATAGGAAGCAGACCGATACGATTAGGTATGGCAGCAGGAGGAACCGCAGCTCCACTCAATAATCAAAATACAACCCCATCAGCAATTAAATCAGACGTGAATGAAGTATCCAAAATCCAAATCACTCAGGCTCAACCCGCGTTAACCAAGTTCACAGATCTAAACAATACCACTTTGATGGTGGCGGGATTGTCGTCCAAATTTACCGAAGTCGAACTAGCCAAAAATTTCTTAAGTTTCGGTGATATAATATCGTGTACTCTATCGTCCAACCTAGATATTGGATATGTGAGGTTCTATTTGCGTTCGTCTGCCGAAAGCGCAATTCTTTTCTTGCATGGGTCAATATTGAATGATTGCAACCTCAAAATCACTTGGGGCAACATCGCTGAAGCACAGCTGAGGAACAAGATACCTTCTGCAGCTTATATCAAGACCAAACCATCACCGATAGTATATGGAACTTTTGCGTCACATAATGTTCGGTTTGACAAGATCCCAAGGGAACAGGCAAATAACACTAGAGTAGTAGAACCTAGCGAAAGTCTCCAAGCAAATACTATCAACGAAGTGTATGTTGAAGAAAAATCATTCCGAGACGAGATACTCAATTGTTCATATTAAGGCGAGTTGCTCAATTGTTGATTAAAACAATCAACCTAATCTCCCAGAACGACTTTGTCTAAAATATGCTAGTTAATGTCATCAAGCTAATTTGTTATTGCTACCAATATGCTATATCTATAAATTGTGAAGTTCTTCAGTGATGCCTGGACAGTTGGCGTTCAAATCTTCTTCATCCTCAAACCTTTCACCACAGAACCAACAGAAATTATGAACTAGTCGAAGATATTGAAGTAGCAATAAAAGGTTTTCTTGTTGGTCTAGGTCAATATAAATATCAGAAGTATGAATATTTCTAGAAGTCATATCAGAAGATTCATTATCGTGGATTTTTGTCATATCATACGTCTCATTCCCATCACATCGTGTTATATCAGAAGGCTCATTATCACCTTCCATAGAAGTGGATATATCTTCTGAACTCACAGTCTCGTCCACTCTTATTCTTTTTCTAGCATTTTTCAACTTAGAAGTTTTGTCCTCGTATTCACGAACATAACTTCTCCACAACGGATCGATATTTTCTATACTCATCCCATCATAATATCTGTTTGCTTCTCCACTCATTTCAAAGCATAATTTTTGGATCCTGGTTAGATTTTTGGTGAGTTTATCGTCACGTTTGGCGTCACCAACTCTATTTCTAAACTCCAGTGTCAGAACCAGTAGATCTGTAGTTAGATCTGTAGTTGCTCCAATACCACCTCTATCTGGTTTGACAATAATATTTATAGGTTCCAGCTTAGTTAGTATAGCAGGTTTGTTAAATATGATAGAACTTTGTTGTTTACTGTTTTCAGAGATATCATTTTTAAAAATACCCTTAACATCAATAGGTTCCATACCTATAGTTGTACGAACTCCAGGTTTATACATATGTTTTAGATTTTGATTCTTCTCCATTTCCAGATTTTGATTCTTCTCCATTTCCAGATTTTGATTCTTCTCCATTTCCAGATTTTGATTCTTCTCCATTTCCAGATTTTGATTCTTCTCTATTTGTTCCAGATCCAGTTTCTTCCCCAACACATCCCCGACTTTAAATCCCATCTTCTCCATCATGGAAAGTCCGATCGACATGTTGGGTCTGGAAAAGAGTGAGGTATTCAATGCCGTTTCTCGATTAACTCTCTGAAGATCGTCGTAATTCAAGCCTAATTGGACTTTTGGATGTCTAGAAGTTACGTCATCTTGTAAGTGGAAGTCCATGTAGTCTCTGGAATCATCAATTGATGGTGATATATGCTTTGAGGGAGCTTCTGGATGTGAAGTATTCCTAGTGGCCTCTGGTCGTGATACATCTTTAGAGGCCGCTTTACCCTGTGAAAAGTTGTCCTCTCCAAGCGGTGGTGGTATAAATTTTAGTCGTTTCTTCTCCTTAAACGTCCTGGAAGCGACCCCACTCTCACTCTCACTCTCTGACGAGTCTCCAAAGACATTCAACTCTCGTTTCACCATTCTCGACTCTGGTGCACGCAATATGAAAATCTCCAAAATATGAGAATCTTTAGAAATATGAAAATCTCCAAATCTCTAGATCTCTAAATCTCTAATTCACTAATTCTTAATTCACTAATTCTCTAATTAAAGAGATCTTTATCAAATCCACTGATGTTGCCCCATACATATAAAAGGACCGACTCGTTTAAATCAGTGCCCGTCTCTCGAGTAGGGTCGTCCCAAAGACTCAACCAGATTTCTTCACATACAAACACATCAATTCCATCCACTCCGATGGGATATGTTTCTTCATCACTAAACCCTATACGAAACCTACCTGTGAATTCCGGCAACTACAAGAGTCGTATCACTACCAAGGAGGAATTGGAGAAATTCGAGAAGCTTCCAATCGTTCAACAGGTCAACGAGTACGAACGATTAATCACACAGCTCTCCAGCAGCGTCTCCTCATTCAAAGAAGAGAATTTGACCCAGAATGTCAAAAATATCATAAACATCAACGACATTCTCCGAGGAAAGATACAAGACTTGGAGAAACACAAGGTTCTCGGAGAAGAGGTCAAGAAACTCCTCGAAGAACGCACAACATTAGACAATAAATCAAAATATATCTTGAAGGAACTTATTTCGTATAGGAATGAGTTGAAGAGTTTACCCAGACTACCAGCGAAGAAGAAAACCGACACTGGAGTGTCTGATGCTGGGGTGGATATCAAAGATGTGTTGAAATATGCGATGAAATTGGCTAAATTCACCAAGGCCCCGACCAGCACGTCGGGAATGCAGTATCAAATCCATCCTAATAACTTCGTATGGCCGGCTGAGGATGCGCTAAGAAGAGGAATGTTGGCAGCGAGTTCCCTCCAGGCAGATGAGATCATACAACAGGAGTTAGGCTCGATGCCTGAGGAAGTCAAGGAGGAGATAGTGAAAAAGGAAGTTGAACAGAAACCACAGGAAATAGTGATTCCTGAACGTAGAGGTTCGTTCGGAGAGTATGGTTCAAATGAAGATAAGGAAAAGGAAGATGAAAGTACTGAGCTTAACCTTGATTTGTTTGATCCCGACGATGAGTTCTCTGATTAGTGAAAACTACCGATTGGATAGAACTATTGAATAGTGAGAGTTCTCTGATTAGCTAGGATTATTTGTTAGTTAGAGTTCTTTGATTAGCAGAAATATTTATTCGTTGTAATTACTGAATTACCAATTAGTTATTACTGATTAGTATGATCTTGTAATTATCTAATTATCTATGTACAATAAGGACACCAAATAGAGTCTGAAAAGTAGATCAAATCTAGTTGTAGCTTGGTCAATTTGTTTGAAAATTCACGACTACAGAAGTAAATCCAACCAAGTCCTTCTTAATTCTTAATCTGTTTCTTCGAATGGTCACCAAACATTTCATTAGGATGCTTGAAAGTATCCTTGGCGTATTCACGGCCCAAAAGTGCATCCAATTCTAACTGGTTAGAGTATAACTTGCCAGACTCCAAGTGTTCCTTAACCAAATCGGCCAAACCTTCAATAAACTCTTCATTACCGTTCAAAGATTCTGCACGCTTGATGATTTCTGGACGCTTGCATTCCTCGGCCAATTCGATATCTATTTCATGCAAAGTTTCAATATGGTCAGAGGTGAATGCAACAGGAACTAGAACAATTCCCTTGGTCTCTTCCTTGGTTTCCAATTTCTTGACGATTTTTGCTGTTTGTCCACCTAACCATGGTTTAGGACCGACCTGTGATTGCCAGACCAAACGGTAAGGATTGCTGAACTTCAACTTTTCCATGATGGCATACACGGTACTGGCAACTTCTGCTGGGTACGAGTCACCTCTGTTGACGACTTCCATAGGTAAAGAATGCGCAGAGAACAAAATCATCACCTTGTCCCTGGTTTCCTCTGGAAATTCCTTGATCTTGTCGACAATATGCTTACTAAAGGCATTAACCAAACCCTTTTGCTTTGGCCAACGGTCAATAAACGACCAGTTAATGGTTCTGTTTGGATCCAACTTTAATGTTTGTCTGTACAACTCGTTCATTGTTGAGCCAGTAGTCGAATATGAGAATTGTGGGTACTGACTGAATGCTACGGCACGTTCAACGCCATCCTTCAACATTTGACTTAATGTATCTTCAGTTAGAGGATTGGCATAACGGAACGCAACATATGGATTGTGGGGAGCGGTTTGTGGACTTGTTTTATCCAAAATCTCACACACCTTCTTACACTGATACTCGGACCAGTATCTGATGGGAGAACCGCCACCAATCTCCTCATAATGTTTTTCAATCTCGGGGGTACGACGGTATGCAATGAACTTGGCTAATGGTTTTTGAAAGATTCCAAGCGGAATCAAATCTCCATCAGAGAAGAGACGAAGAAGGAAGTCATAAGTTTCAGACACTTTGGAGGGACCTCCCATATTCATGAAAACGACCCCAGTAGGACTTTTGGTAAGTGTAGCCAGAGAAGCCAGCATAGCCAGCGAGGCTACGGAGCTCGAATTGTACCTAACAAATCTTAAGTTTTTATTTATTGTAGAGCGAAACATCGTTGGGTTGTAAATTCAAAATTAGCAGGAGCCGGGGTTTTTATACATTTTGTCGATTTTGGTTGCTGCGCGAGTCCATATTGACGTCATCACATGGCAGCTTCTAGATCACTTGAAAGTACGATCTGGAGACTCCGTTAGCCTAAGCCCGATCACGGAAATTACCTCTATGTCTTCAAAGAAACCGGTATGCATAAACTGAGCTTACATGGTAACATACACATCCAACAAGCACGTGAATCAAGAAGAAGAAGTGATGAAACCGATATTTCAGAAACCGTCCAGCAGATCTCTTTAATTAGATCTCTCAATAAACCCCTACAATTAGATCGCTTATACCACTTAGATCATTTCAGATATCTCCGTCTAGACCATATCAAGTCTCTGTATGGACTTTTCTTACTCCTCTACATTATTCTCTAGTGCGTCAGAAGAGCCATCCTCAACAGTACAAGATTACGTAATAATCAACTATACGAGACTTATCTATTACATCTTCGACATGAATGTCTTTAAAGATAGACCTTGCAGAGTGCAATTTTGCTAAATATTCTTAGGAATCGTATGTTCCCAAGCCATAGTAATATTATATTACTGTATCTGTGAATTAGAATTGGATAGTGATGGATTGGTTTACCTTAATATATGATGGGTTATTATTTTCCATTAGCTTGTGGTCAATTAACTTGTGAAATGCTCCTTATTATCATAAAAACAGTCCCCCCATTTATACTTTCTCCTTGTCTTCCTAGTTATTCCTAGTTGTTCTTAAATATTCTCATATTCTCTAACTTTGATGACTTTTCATATCTTTCTTGATATCGTCCTTTTTCTTGGAAAAGATATCGTTAATTTCAGTGGAGAAATTATTGTAAGCATCCCTCAAACCTTCAAAATCATCATCATGTATTGAAGACCTACGGCCTCTGAATGATTTCCATGCATCACCCAATTCTTTAATTTCTTGATCGATTTCATCTTTATCAACAGCTTCCAAATCTTCGAGTGATGGAAGACCCAACGATGGAGAATGGATATTTTCCCGATCTTTCTCGAGTCTGTTTTGGAATGCATTTGTGACTTGTGTGGTTTCAGTAGAAGTTAACTTGCGCTTTTCTTCTTGTTCAGCTTGGTAGACAGCCGCGGCTTGGTGAGATTTGCACCATTTAGCCACAGTCTTACCATAAGGACCCTTGAATACAAATATCGTTACCAATGTGACGATTGGTACATAGAAATATGTGGTTGACCAACAATAGACAGATTGTTTGAAGTCCAAAATCACAAATGGCTGTACAGCATAGCCAAAAGCCAACTGGGTAACAAAATAACACACAATATCGTAAAGTTTCTTGGTTACTTTAGGAGTTTTGCCATCTTTTTCCAAAAACATCGGACGGAAGTTACGACGGAATATTTTTCCAACCGATTGCAAAAGGGCTCCTTGAACAAATGTCAAATAATAACCTGGACGTGTACCATGCCAGAAGGCACTGGTCGCAAAGGTGAAAAGGGTGCTCTTGAAACCTGGTTTTTTGCCCTTCTTAGCGATTCTAAAGTAGACATAATTCTTTAACCACTTGTTGGTATTCATATTCCAAGATTCAAGGCATGCATGGACGTTTTGGCCAGTTTCGAAAGTCCAAGGATCAATATTTTGGACACGGTTCCATTTGAACGAGTCAGTTTCTGCATCATATCCATTATAGCCAATACCTGACAAAATACATGCACCCTCAGCAATGGTCCAGATGGTATAGTACTTGAGTCTGAAAGTAAAGCCCAAGATCCAGAAATAAAAGATTCTATAAATGAATCCATGTTCTTTGACCAAATTACCACTCAACACATACTTTATATCAAAGTAAGGAGCAACCTTCAAGAACAAAACCGCCCAGAACGCACCTTCGATCACTTTTTTCAACGCTACAGCTCCACTCCTTGGAATTCTTCTCTTGGCCTTGCCTGGACGTTTTGACTCAGGAACATCGTCAAATAACGTGCCATGAATAAACTTATCGTAATCAGCATAATCGAAAGCCGGGCCAGTAAGCAAAGAAGCATAGAAAAACACATATCCGATATATGGCAAAATGTTTGGATGTTTCTTGATTGCTCTAGATTTCGTGTAAGGAGATAACAGACTCTCAGGTTGCTTCCCGTCATAAACATTCCAGCCAAACGCTGAGAGTTTCATCACCAACACCATCTGAGCACCGGTGATATCAACCTTTGTAGGATCATAATCATTAAAGAATTGTGCATGGATGTGGTTGTAGGCCAAGTGTGACATCAAGAACAAAAAGTTTAACCACGGCATGCTGGGTGTCCTTAAGTATCTGGTGATGAAATAACAGCCCAAAGACGATATCAACAACGTCATCAGTCCAGAGTATAAGTTGAGGATCCCAAATACATAGAACGCTGACACTGACACGTTGTACATATTCTTTAGCGTGAAGTTGTTATCGGGCAACCGTTTGAAAATGGCGCTGAACGGAAAAGAAAGCAATGCACATAGAAAAATCTTGAAGTTTGATTCATCAAGACCGACTATCTCCAGCAATTGGATAATACGGGACTGAATAAATGCCACCATCTTGTTCTGTGTAGTATGTGATCTGAGATCGGACTGGATTCAAATTTTAGTGATACAATATACACAAGTCGCGTGATAAACTATCATGTGACTATGTAAATCCTACGTAGTATCATTGACCTCGGTAAAATACAAATATGCCTTTAGTATCCTCTTTAATAGTAGAAATCTGGCTCTCTAATAATTCAGATTAGCTCTTTGAGTATTGTAGTTTGAGCCTGTAAATACTCCATCTTATACCTATAAATATTCCATCTTAGCCCTGTAATAATTCTTTTCTTTATTCTATCTATTGTCTAGCCAGGACCAATTTATAACCTTCTTCAAGAGCGGCTGAAATACTCTCATTTTTGTATGGCATTGTATTCAAAACAAATGCAACATCATTCCATTGACTTTGGTTTTGACATTTCAAGAGTCTGACCAACAATTTATCCGCCAATTGCTTTTGATGTCTTTCCTTATCTATAAACGAAACCAAGAACTTTATAATCCGCTTCATGGCATCCTTTGACAAAGTTTCGTCGTTGGATAAACCACTGAAAATATCAATAAATCCATTATAAATGGCATTATCTTTGGTAGCTAATTCAGCAAAGAACAATCTGCACATATCACTAATACCTTGGTCGGGATTTTCCAAACATTTGGCCATTGATGATAATTGGCCCTTGACCTTGACTTGTCCAGCCAAGATTAAGAATGTCACTGTCATAAGACATGTACGTTGTACCATGATGTTTGGATCTGTAAGACGACGATACAAGAAATCCGTACTTTCGTCAACAATGTTGTTGAAGCAAACCGCCATATCACCAAGACCAAGCACACAATTACTTCTGATGATTGGATCATCGGATTTTTCCATGATTGTAATCAATAATGGAAGATTTTCTTCACAGTATATCGACGAAACACACATGAGCTTAGACATACATAAAACTGCAGATCGTTGTAAGACCTCATTGTCGTAATTCTTATTGTTTGCACAAATCTCTTTGACTAACGGACCAAATCTTGCCAACAAGGAGTTGTCTCCGTATAATAACTCACGTTCCTTGACATGGATTATAGCGTCTGCAAAGTCATCTTCAGAGGTACCACCAATCATGTCAAGTTCATTTGCAGCTTCATTGTCTTCATTGTCTTTATTAGCATTCTTCTTACTTTCTGCTTCGTGCTTTTTCTTCTTAAATTGGGTTTCCAACTTCTCAAGGTGTACGATTGTTTTAATCGCTACATGACCCACTATGAAAAGTAATTGGGAGAGAGATACTGCCTTAAGTTCAGAGTCATTGTCTCCTTTAAAGACGGTTATGGCTTTCTGCTTAACAATCTCGGAACAATCTTGATCTGGTTTCGATGATGCTTGATATATAGCACCAATAGCCTGTTCTGCTACACCGTACCATTCTGGTTTTTCATTGTATTGCAATAGTACTTCTCTCAATTTTTGAATGGCTTCATCCTCTCTGGTGATTCGGATAGTGCAGGCGTCCTTTTTATTTGAGTGTGGTACTATTCTTTGTAATGCAACACACGAGTACCTTGCTAAAATGAAGTCCAGTTTTCCAATATCACCAAGTCCAATATTTAGAATAGAGTCTAGTCCTTTCAAGATAATCAGATTGTCTTCCAATCCAAGCATCCCCAAGATAATGATAGATCCCCGACGCTGCTTTTGAACAAAATCTCCACTATCAGTTCCCTCAGCTTGGTAATCATAGATTTGCCACAACACATTGATTACCTCTTGTCCAATTAGTTTTCCAATATACATCATACCCAAAAGTTTCTCTAACGATGCCAAATCAGCAACAGATGCATCAGACGTTAATGTGATCAAATTTTTTGCAATGAATGCCGCTTGTTCGGGTCTAGTTAAATGTGGTGGGCCAGTCAAAAACAATTCTTTATAACATTCTATTAAATGAGTTGGAACAGACTTTCCTTCTTCCGAGGCACCTTTCAGCCAAACTAAATGAAGCATTCGCCGTATTCCATTGCCTGCATTTTCAATTCCATATGCGTCAGCTAGAACCAAGAAATCCATAGAGTCAATAGCTTCATTTCTATTCTTGGAAAACAAAAGTCTTGAAATGATTTCTGTTCCTGCTTGTACTGCTTCTATAAAGTCAACTCCGTCTTTATAATAGTTGACTTTGAGTTTGGCTCGATAGAGAACATTTCTATCTGGTAAACTCTTCTCCTTCTCAAGCATGGAAGCATTTAATTCGTCATGGTTTATCGAATCATCATCACTTACATCATCATCATCATTCTTTGATTTTTCAGAAGTACTCACCTTTTCAGGAATATCTAAATCCATTAAATCTTCATCTAGTTCGTCATCGTTATCTTCTTTTGGAGCAGGTTTAGTTTTCATGGGGGATATTGGCAAGTAATTCAATAGCTCAGCTTCAACCTCTTCCAATTGTGATTTCCAGAAACTGTAAACTAATTGAGAACCATGGGCAGTATGAAATTGATGGTTGATAACCGATTTTGACAATAGCTTGATTGCATTACGTCTAACAAGAGTACTTTTATCGTCCAAAGATCTAGAAGCAAGATGCAAGATCTTTTGTCTTCTTTCAGTCAATTTAACTTTTAATCCTGTCACCTTTGTCAATGCCTGGAATGCTTTTGTTCTAACATAAGGGTTTCGATCCAAACATCTTTCTTGAAGGAGATCTAACAAACTCTCCACTTGTTGACTACCATTCATCCCTTCTGATATTTCTGCATCATCGCTATTCTTAAGGATGTCAACAACAATATTACCACACGTTTCCACGACAGAACATCTCAATGTCGAATTAGTATTGTCTAGTAATAGAGAAATACACGACATCTGCTTTAAAATCAACCTTGGACTCAATTCAGAGAGTTTGATCAAAAACTCCGAGATTGCTTTAGGACCGTTTGTGTCATTAGCATTAAACTGCGTCTGAGAGATTTCTCTCAACACTTCCTCTGTCAACACGATGTAATCATACTGCGTGGCAAGAATATAAAGCAATTCTGCCATATAAGGTGGTAGATGGAGATAATACGTAAGACATTGTATGATAGAATGCTGTATAATGTTTGCGTGGCCATGGTATTTGACTGATATAGCGATTACCTTAAACATAAGAGTCTTCAACGCAACAAGTCTCATTCTTTCAGGATTCTCCATCATATTAATAATAGGTCTTGTAAAAAGTTCAATAAATAAATCACGTTCTGGAGTAGTTACAAATATCTTGGATAAGTCAATCTGGAGAACTGTCACTACTGATATTAAACAATCTTCGATCTGAACACAGTTGGATTTCCAATTAATGCTGGCTTGTGTATTGGTGGCATTCTTGGCTCGACCTCCGATTTGTGAATGTTCCTCCTTCCCTAGATATTTGGTCAACACGAATATGAGATACGCATACCGTTCCAAGGTGCTTTTGATGGTTTCGATGGAGTCAACAAAATCGCCACTTTCAACTATCCCATGGAACTGATGGCCAACAGTGTTGAAAGACGAAGTTATCAAGTATGCAAGTTGTTTCTGTTGTTTTGATTCTAGAGTACGATACACGTGAGTCAAATCTATAAGGTCTTCGAGTAAGTCTGCGTTGTAGTTGATGGACTCGGGATTGTTGGCTAGTGAATTGGTCACCGATTCCAACCGATTATCTACATTGGAGATATCTGCAGAATAATCTTTATCAACATCGAACGCGTTGAAGTATGTAGACAAATTGAAGTCCATTTAGTTATGGAGTTCTTGGTTATTTTATTCAGATCAATGTTTACAAATTTTGGTGATGTTTTGTTTTGAGAACATCACTACCGCCATTTAATACTGAGCGCAACGAAGTATTCAATAAGTCACTAAATATAGCTAGTACTCAATAAGTCGGTAGATTTCACTAATACTCACTTATATTGCTGATCAAACTACTATTGAATACTCATCTACGCTCAGTATCGAAGAAGTCACCAATCTTTTGACTCGTAACAATGGCTTACCCAGATATAGTCGTGCGGGTGGTGAAGTTTTTGTAGAGGATTATATAATCAACACTCCATCTTGAATTTTGGGGTAATTACGACCTAATATTACTGGGAATTTGTATAGGATGTATTGGAAGTATGCCAGACTAGTCTAGACGACAATTTAGCTAGTAGGGGCAATTTCTGTTCAATATTTCAGTAGCTGAATCTACCGACGTTCGTGTACTGCATATAATATATATACGAAGCAAGATTATTTGCAGTTTTAAATGCTGTAACAACTGTGAGCGAGATCAGTATTTGTATGAACACTCATTAGCACGACTAAGTATATACTCTCCTTGGTCTAGTAGCTCAGTAAAAGTAGAAATATTGTCACAAGTCGCTCCGCTCCTTGGTGATTATTTCAATGGCTGCGAAAATGGAGGTTATAAAACTTAATCAGAGCATAAAAAAATACGACTCAACGTGGACATTATATATTTAGTGGGCTGGGTAGCAGAATATCCTTATTAAAATGTTAGTTAGAATAAGCTGTCTAAATTTCAAACTACTCTCATCTCTCAACCCATTCAGGGATATGTGTGGAAAATAACATTACCACCGCAATATATTACATTATATTTTATTTAAATTCCAAATCAAAATTATAACACCTGACATCTCATTACTCAAAAACTACAACATCTATTAGATTCTATGGTCCATGCATTACCTTTTTCCAGACTAATACGCAACTCTATATAATACTAATCCTTGAGCTTGGCGTATCCCTTAATAATTGCCTTTTCTGTGCCCATTCTTTCGTCCTCTATTACTCCTAATAAGTCTTTCAAGGTAATCAAGTTTCCCGATCTTATTTCTCTGAATCGTAACCCGTTATCACCTCTTACAGAAATGATGGTACTTTGCTTACCTTTACCGTCAGTCTCTGCACCAGCTTTAGCTACTTCATTGGCTCCAGAGTTGGAGGTCATCCAAGAATACTTCTTTCTTCCTGGATTCATCGTCATCATGGCAGCAGTAGCATTTGCAGCACGATGCAAGGTCTCTTCAGCACCAGCCTTTCCATCTACATCTTCATTGGTTGGATCAGAAGCACTTTTTTCAAGTCCTAATAATATTCTCTTTGCTACACGTCTTTCTTCAAGTTCCTTTTGTTTGGATGCCAAGTTTCTGATTTCTTTGGATAACTCTGACCTCGGTATATTCGCAGCATTGGTTCCCTTTTTGTTTTTGGATGTTAAGTTTGGGACTCCTCTACGGCGGTGACGTGATAATACCACTGTCTTGGTTAAGATATTAGCAATCCAGTTTTCACACGAAGCAGAAATTAACTCCAAAAGTTCTCCGTCTTGAAGGAAATTCTGATACACACCATTCTCTCTTGCTACTTTGTTCATGAACGAAGCTGTATGGTATGGGTTCAAGAATGCTGGTGGTTTTGATGCTTTCAAGTATTGTTTGAGATCGTTAGAAACGTCCGATCTTCTATTGAGTTGTTGTTGCAATAAAAGTTCTTCTTCTTGATGGATGTCTACACCTGCTGCTGCAATTGCATCATTCAATTTAGAAGTGTCATCTGTGTGAGGAATGGCCTTGACATTATTGATATTATTACTAGTAGTATTCCCCACTGGTCCCATTGGAAATGAAATTGGATTGTGTGATACCGGTGGCAAAGTCAGAACTGGATTGTTTGGTATTGGGCGGTTTACATTGAGATTTTCTGTCTTGACCGGGGGTTGTTCGATTGATGGTTTCTGATTGATTCTATTATTTTGTTGGTTAGACGGTTCGTCCAAGAAATGGGGTAAATTATCGAAATCAATGTCCAAATGATCCTGGTTTGTACCTCCATTGTTTCCTCCTGAGGATTGATTGTTTGAAGATGTAAAAGGTAAGGGGTCGTTAAATATTTCGTCAAATTGGTCAGATCCATGATCTAATTCTTGAGATTTTTGGCGCTTAGATTCTGGTACCTCGCCATCATCCTGCTCTCTTTTAGGTCCTTTGGATGTATCAGACATTCTATGTACAAATCTTGTCCTAAGTGGATTGTTTGCTCCTTAGTTGATTTTCGTTGTTGATGTTTGATACGCGGTCGTGTACGAGTACCAAAAAGTATCAAGATCTCTTCAGATGAGCCTGAAAAATTTAGAGATGCAAACCAAATCTCGTTACTGATATTACAGCATGTCCACCGGCAAAGCAAACATATGTACCTTCGAAGGTCACCGTAACTTGAGGTTACGTTTGATTCTTTCCACGCTCTCTGGGAAGCCAATCAAAATCGTCAAGATCCGTTCCAATGAGCTCAACCCAGGGTTGAAGGACCATGAAGTGTCGTTTTTAAGATTGTTAGAGGCTGTCACCAATGGGTCTCATATCGAAATCTCATACACTGGTACTACTATCATTTATAGACCAGGAATTATCATAGGAGGAGAACTCACTCACAATTGTCCTCCAACCAAGCCAGTAGGATACTTCATAGAACCAATGTTATATTTGGCGCCATTTTCCAAGAAGAAGTTTTCCATTGTGTTTAAGGGATTGACCGCCACTGAAAACTCAAAGGACGCCGGAGTTGAAGCCATCAAATGGGGATTATTGCCCATCATGGAGAAGTTTGGGGTTCGCGAAGTCTCGTTACATATTTTAAAGAGAGGCTCGCCTCCACTTGGTGGTGGAGAGGTCCATTTCTTATGTAACTCGCTTATTCCTAGTGCCTTGACGCTCCATGCGCTTGATACTCCTAAATTTTCTGCGATCAGAGGAGTTGCCTACTGTACTCGTGTGTCACCATCCGTGGTTAACAGAATGATCGATGCCGCAAGAAATGTCTTGAGACCTACTGGAGTTGAAGTAAATATTACTGCAGATGTATGGAGAGGAGAAAATGCTGGAAAATCCCCAGGTTTTGGAATCACCTTGGTGGCTGAATCAAAGAAGGGTTGGAGAGTCTTGGCTGAAGATATTGGTGGAGCAGGTGCATTGCCTGAAGACTTGGGTGAAAAAGTAGCCTACGAATTATTACAAGAATTAAGTACCAGTGCTGTCGTGGGCAGAAACCAAATCTTATTGAGTTTGGTGTTGATGGCCATTGGTAAGGAAGATGTTGGTAGATTGAAATTGCATAAAGATCAAATTGACGACAATTTCGTCTGGTACTTACGTGATCTTAAAGAAATCTTCGGAACCGAAGTATACTTGAAAGATGGTGCTGATGACTCTATCCCTGGGGAAGAAAATTATATAACTGCTTCTATTAAGGGTGTTGGATTCACCAGTGCTTCCAAAAAAATTGCATAGATAGACTGTAAAATAGTAATAAAGGATGAGGATTATTAGAATGAGAATGTAGCTCCGAAATGAATATTGGAAGAATTTATATGGGAATCGTAGTAGATTTGGGGAATTACTAGAATATTTAGGGAAATTTATTAGTAGAATATTTTGGGGAATTTACAGTTTGGGTCACCCTACATTTCAAATTGAATATTGTGGATAATTAGTAGTTAAAATTACTCTAAATATACATATATGATATATTGGGGCCAATTTCAGGTTATTATAGATATAAATTTAGTTAGTAGAGGCATTTTGGTCAAAATTTCACCAGATAGATCTACAGGTTTGAATGTACTGCATATAATGATACATATATGAACCTTTAAAGTTAGGTGATTTGCAGTTTTCAATACTAAAACTTCGCTCATAGCTCTCTCTACCAGAACGAACACCATCCAATATAATGCTGACAAAGATTCTCCACACTTGTAGCTTGTTGGATTAATTTATCCACTTGTGTTGGAACGTCTAAACCTCTAAGTCTCTTGATATCGTTACCCGTCAACTTATCAGTAATTCTTTTCAAAACCAACGCAGCTCTTGCGTTTCTAATCTCCAATTCATTTTGCTTGATCAACCTAGCCGCTTCGACTTCGTCAATTTTTCCTCTTCTCAAAAGATCAACGGTATTTACCTGGGGAACTTTCAAGCCAGTAGCTTCAGCCACTGCTTTCGTGGGGAAGTCAAAACCCCAATTAATCAATGGATCATAAGCAAAAGCTTCCAAAATGGCCATCAACGACTCCTTATTGTCTCTCAAAACTCTCATGACATGTTCACACGTGATTCTGAACGAACCCTCGATCCCACTAACTTCCATGGCATAATTAAGCATTCTGGTTAATCTAAATGGAACTTTTTCAGGATACTTTTCTCTAAGAATCGCTGCTTCGAAACAATCACCAAAATCAATATGAATCACTTTACCAGTTATTCTATCCAACATCAAGTTGGAAGGATGACGATCTCCTAGACCTAAAATATATCCAACCATTGACATAACGGCCAACGAACGTGTGTAAGTTGTACGACGATCTAACCATGCTTCGGAAGTCTTGGATTTCAACCACAACACCTTGTATAGATCTTGGCCTCTAGTATTGTCTAATGCTCCAGTGAAAACTTCAACTTTCTGAAGCAACGTTAAACTATCATAGTCAGGTGCCATTTGTAACATGATACGGTGTTCAATGTTCAACAAAATCTTTCTAGACTCACGATATTCTCTAATAAGTACATGGAAAGTGTCACTGTTTGGCACCCATCCCAATAAACCGACCTTTGGAGACAATGGAATTGCAGGATATTGTTGAATGTCCAAATGTCTCTTGAAACACTCGGGATCATTTACCAATAAGGTGTTGACTAATCCAAACAATTGCATGACCAAATTATCCTGTCTGATATCTTCATGTCCCTTTAATAAATATTGGTAATCCTTACCATCACTTCCACTACAAGACAATTTTCTGGGTCTTTGTTTGGAAGAAATCACGCTGTAAGTTGGATCAAACCTCATAATTCTGATCACAGGATTTCCAACCTTATAGGTACCCGGCACAGCGAGATCTAAATTGTTTGCTTTCTCTAATTTAGGCGAAACATATTGAAGTTCTAGGATCTGTAACTGGGTTAATTGTCGACTGATTTTTCTAAAGACATTGTAGTAGATATCCCATGCCTGGTTCAAATTGGTTATGTCTTTAGTACGACGGAAATTCAATACCCATTCATATGCATCGGCTAATTCTCTTCCAAAGGCTGTTGTAAATGCAGATTCTCTCATGGTTTCTGGACCCTTCTGAAGCATTTGGTGTAATGGTTCCAATACTGCCAACATCTTTTCAGTGTTGTGGTCACCAAAGAACAATCTTGATGCATCTTCCAAACCTTCGTACCATTGTTCATGCCATAAGACTGCCACACGGATTAATTCATGACTGACTAGCTCTGCTTGATCAACTAAATTAGAAGAATGAACTCTCATCTTTTCAATTATAGACTCCGCAGCCTTTTTACGGCTGACAGATTCTGAAGTAACTGCAACTGCCAATGGATATACTAATGCTTGTGGATGTGCCTTTCCTAAGTCTGCCAATAAACCAAATAACGATCTACTGACGATTTGATTAGGTTGGTGAATACGAGAAATCAACTGTGGTACAACTTGCAACCAGTTATCAATCTTGACCATATTGAATCCCTCTGCCATGGCTTGGGCTGCTTCTGGGATCCCTCCAAACTTAAACCATAAAGTAAGTAATCTCAATGTATCTTGCAAAAAGTTGGAGTTTGATAATGCGATAGAGTGGAAGAAACCTTTGATCGAAGGAATGACATGTCTTTGAACTGCTTCCATCGGTATCATGTTTGCTGGTTGGGCCGGAAGAAGTGCTTTCGCATGTTCCTCATCAGCTGGTGCAAGTTTTACTTGATCATTTTGTTCCATGATTTCAGGTTGTTTCGTGTTTTTTGCACCTTGAGTAGTAAAGAGCGAGATAACTTCAAAGTTAGCTAACGCCCAGTTGTGCCATGCCTTATACCATTTAGTATCAAAATGGGTTGCCAACAAATAGGCACCCAAAATAATCTCTGAAGTTTCTGATCTCCAGTTATTATTTAAAGCAATTTGCCATTCCCCTTGTTTCAAGAAGCATCTAGCTAACAATTTGGTGTATTCTTCAACATGTTTTGGAATTCCTGGACCTTCTGATGGCAAAGGTTGAGTTATCAAATCATTAGGATTCAAACCCAAATCTTGAGACATTCTGGTGGTGAAATCCACCAAGTGGCGCAATGCTTCTTTTTGTTGTCCCTTAGCCCACATATACTTTAATTGAGCATAAACTACCTGTGGAGGTGCTCTTGATGGGTTTTCAGGAGATCCTTCCTCTAATAAGGAGTTCAATGACTTTTCAGCCAAGTTTAATCTTCCAGATTTACGACACAAGTTAGCGAATTTAATCCACATATCCATATCCTGCTTTGGTTTAATAACAAGGGCTCTAACCTTTAACATTCTTTGCCATATATCGACATTTCTTTGACAGCCTAATAATCTTGTGTTCCAAGTCTTTCTCATAACAGCTCGCTTTTCAGATCCTTGGGGTAAGCATTTGTATTTGATAATTTCTTCTAATTCAGCCAACATTTGCACTCTTACGACGACACCATAAGCTCTAGTATAACTTTCACTCACCAATGCTGTAATTTCTGTTACAAGTAAGTCTCTGGCTTTAAGGATGTGGCCAGATGCATCATCAAAGTTATTACGATGAAGTGACAAGATAGCGTTGAAAAATGCTTTATCTGGAGATTCTGATTTCATAACCTTAATACAAGCATCCATTCTATCCCATTGACCCAATCCCCAAGAAGCTGCCGCCGCCAATGGAGCGACACTTCTCTTGATGTCGCTTGAAGAATTGTCCCATTTGCTACGGGCCAACTCTGAAAGTTGTTCCCATTCACCAAGTGCATGTAAACATCTCATTTTACCCATGGTAATTTCCATATTGTTTGGTTCGAATTTTTCTCTATCGTTGTAACCTCTAAGAGCATCATCCCAACGTTGCAACTTTTCATACCACGTTTCTTTTAATTGCAAATCATGGTGCAATTGAGCATGTTTCAAAATACCAATAGCAGCATCCGATTGTTGCAACTGGTTATTTATACTAATTAAAGATTCGATAGTTGGAGTAGTAGGTTCCTCATAAAATTCTAACTCCTTGTAATGCAACGCTTTTGCGTACGCATGACAACGCTGAGCATACTGTCCGAGGGTAGTAATTGCAATTGGTAAAGATTTATCATCATGCTCCATGAATTCTGCCAAATTAAGTAAGATTTGATGGATTTCAGGAGGATTATTTGGAGATGATAATGCAATACAGAACGATTGGACTAATTCTTCTTGATGCTGAGAGTATAATTCACTCCAACAACTTGCAAAACTGGCATTAAAGAGATCCTTTGCGAGTGGATAGTAATCAGATGCCAAACCCGCACATGCTCTGATTGCGTGAGAAGGACTTTGTTTCAAAAGTTCCTTACTCAATCTTCCAATCCACTCTAGCCAATCCTCTTTACTTCTTCTCTGGCTTGAGTCCCAAGCAGCCTTGAGAGCAGCCTGATTAACTGGTAACTTTTTAGACGGAATGTCTACTTCAGGAACATCGAAGTTGTACAGATGAGTATCATAGTCCTTGTATATGTCGAGATGAGGAGGTAATGGGTCACCACTTATGAGTTTTCCCACAAGCTGTTCGAACTTGGGAGCATGAATCTTCTGTTGCAAAAGAACCTTCTTTATAACAGGAATAAAAACACTGAACTCAGTTCCTAATTGTAACAATAAATAACTCAAAGTATTCATCGCCGCCATTTTCAAGTCGTCGTTTCCTTGACGGAGAACTCTCAAAATTGGATGTATTATTCTCGAGGCCATATCATTCAACAAAACGTTTCTAGATAATCTTCCTATCGTTTCGATTGCTGCTCTCCTTAAAACTAATGGTCCCACCTCAAACATTTTCACAACATTGGGTACAATTATATGAACATACTCTTCAATGTTACTACCAAAGACAACAAAACTCTTCAAAGCGTGCAATGAAGGTTCTCTTTTCAATGATTTATCCTCCTCAAAGACTTCCAACATGATGGTTAATACATCTGGTAAGTACATCTTGAACTCACCTTCTAAGGCTCTAGAAATCGACTCAATCAAACTGATTATAATGACTTGCAAATTCATCTGTGTGTTGACGTTAAAAAAGTCTTTTATAACTTCAAAGATTTCTGGTAAGAATGGTCTAATATGTTGTTTGACGACCAAAATTAATGCACCTAATTGTTGGAAATAGAACTTGAGCATAGAAGGTTGACAAGTGTGCATCACATTAATGATTCCTGGAATAATTTGAGGAAGGAATGAAACACATCTCAATCCCAAAGTTTGGAAAATATACATAATGGCTTGGATAACTTTGGTATGATGAGTACTCAAGGATTGATCTTTAAGAATTTTCATCAAGTTATGAATCGCAACAGTTGGATAATATTCATCATTTGAAGGAGACATACCTTGCATAAGCAAAGCAACATCAACAGGAGGAGCATTCTGTTCAGCTGGAATATTTTTGGAATGCTGTTCAACCTCACGATGTTTGTAAGGATCCAAAGCTCCCAAAATACCCAATAACCTCACAGTTTCTCTTCTTATTTGTTGCGACGTTTCCAGCTTCAAAATATTAACTAACATACCAAGTAATTGAGGATAGTCTAATAACGGTTGGATGACATAACCAGAAGAGCTTGCAAGTTGTCCTAGAGTCTTTAAGGCAGCATCACGTTTATATGAAGAACTTTGATCTTGAAAAGTGTCTAAAATCAAGGGCATTAATTCTGGAATGAAAGGTTTCAAATCTTCACCCCCAACAACAGCTAACTCACCAAGACAATTAATTGCACTGGAAGCAACTGAAGGGCTTGGATCTTTTGCCTTTGAAAGTAATGCTTCCACGATAGGCTTCACGTATGGTCTAGTCAATTCCTTTGAATTACTGATCAACAATGATAATAATGTAGCACTCTCTTCCTTCTTACGACTTGTAGATGAATACTCAAGTCTAGATAATAATTGAATTAGCGTCTTTCTTAAGGACGGCACAATGTATGCAGGGTTTATGGAAGATAATCTTCCCAAAATTTTAATGGCAGTTTTTCTTATACTGAATACTTCGTCATTCAATGCAATGAATAATAAGCGAACATTATCAGCTTGAGATAACTGGGGGTCAAAATTCCCTGCGTTTGCCAAACAATTCAAACTTTCCAATCTTATTTCTGGAATGGGGTCAGTAATAGATATCGACAATAACTTATCTAGAACTTCATTTACTGCATGCAATGCATTGACGCTAGTCTGTTGACAAATTGGGTCCTTGATGAATATTTGACAGGATGTAATAGTGGCAGTTTGACGGACTTTTGCATTGTTGTGTTCTAAGTATGCAATGGTGCAATATCTGACAAATTCGTTCAAAAGATAATTCTCAAACTGAAAGAATGCAAGCATTTCTAATGCTTGAATCAAAATGGTGCTGTCATAACTTTCATAGGCTTCTTGATTTGCTAAGATATTGTTGATACTTAATCCAGTATCTCTTGAAATCATTATAAGTCTGTAATCTCTTGCAAGTGACTCGTTCATTTTTATAGATCCGAAGGGAGATCCTGGAGGACGGAACGTTTTTCCAGATAAAACAAAACTCAATAAATTCAACAATTTCATGTTGATGAGTTTGGTTAAGGTGGGAATATTTATAATAAGGATTTGTAAAACCTCTTGCATATGCTTTGATAATGAACAGTTTGTAAACATCATGTCTAAAATGTCTCTTTGTAAATGTTTCGTTAATGCAGGACCAACAGCAATGGAGAGCTTACCAATACAATCGAAAATTGCTGGCTCGGTTTCTTTTCGACTAGTTCTATACTTCGATGCACTTGCAGAAGATGTCGAAATATTATTCAAAGCAGCATTATTGTTGGATTGAGAATCACTGTAGACAGCATTGATGAGAATCAGCTGAACACTAGAATTCGTAGGATAAGATAATCCTTCTCTAATGTTGTCTAGGATAGCATCTAAGTAAGTCGCCATTTGGTTCCCAACTTCTAACGAAATCAAACCAATACTTTTGAAAATTGCACTCTTGTCTGAATTTGCAGTTTCATTATGTTGACTCTTATACTTTTTCAACTGTGAGAGATAATAGTAGAGAGTTCTATGCAAATATTTCTCCACGAATAATTCTGGATTGACTTTACATAATAGTGGAAAGATATTTGTAAGTTCTTGTCTGATGATTGATAATTTGTGATTTTTGTATAAGATCGAATTCTCGTAGATTTGCTCAAATTTGGAAATTATATAAGAATCTTTGTAGTATCTTATTAATTCACGGTAAACCAAAAGCGAGCCATGAATACTTTCACTTGATTGAGATGCTGTTGATGCGATTAAGTTGTAGGCAGTATTTGCTGCATTTGCAGGGCCAGATTGATCACCGGAATCGGATATTTCATTTTCATTCAATAGTTTTGAAGCCAGGTCTACCAATTTTTTGACCCAATAGTTTCTAGAATTTAAATCTCTATCGTAAATTATATTCAAGCATTTTTGTAAAGTCACAGCAGCATCCACTCTTATGATAAGTTTCTGGTCTCGCAAAGGCATCCATAAATGGTCCAAAATTTGACTAATGAAACTGAACAATAAAGTCGGAGCATTGTCTGCCAAAGCAGTGATAATTAATATAGCAGCATGCCTTCTATTCTCGTGTTGTTTGTCATCACTTTGCAACCATTCAATGGCTCTTTTTGCTTCGAAATCTACAAAATCTCCGGTCAAGGTTCCACCAGGAGTGGCCAACTTCCCCAACGTCTTCGTTGCTGCATTCATGACTACCAAATCATTTGATAAAATCAATGATCCTAAATAATTTGAGAATCGGGCAGTCTTGGTTGCATTTTCTTCTCCCACTCCTGAATCAAAATCAATCAATGCATTCATCGCTGCAATCCCGCCTAGCTTTTCAGATTGTTCCTTACTGTGCAAGAGTTCGAAAATTGTTTTATTAATGTCATTATTGTACCTGTTAAACTGTTCCGACGATAAATCTCTAGCTATTGAAGCCAAATAACTCCTTAGTTCCAAGGCATAGCTATTTCTCTCGTCTTCTTTTGTTGATTTTAACCCGTTGAAAATTTGAGTCAATGCAACTCCATCGACTACCTGTAGTTGAGTTGATGACATTTTCAAGTAGATGTTACTTGATAGTGGACTCGTGATCTATGATGCTGGAGGTGTGAGGTTTATGGATGTTGTTCTGGGTCATCCTTATCATAGAAGAGTCTCCAACTTTAGTTTGGGCAAACTGGTAGGGACACGATGTTTTGTTAAATATACGACGATTAGCGTAATTACATTAGTTAAATGAGCGAAGCGAGGTTAACTGGGACTTGTTCCTTATTTCTACCAACCTTACTAGTTAACTGAGCGAAGCGAGGATAACTAGGACTTTTCAACAATATCTACTGTACTTAATAACTAACATACTAACAATCTCACTAACCAAAACGAAGTCTGTAAATCTCACTAACTAAAACTTACTCTAACAATTTCACAAACGACCTCTCTAACGGTTTCACTAACGATTTCACTACCAACCTCGCTTCGCTCGTCGTTGCTTGCCGTCGCTCGCCGTTGCACATCTTCTCTTACAATAACACCAACTGCTAACTATAACATTATAATATCTAGCTTATAATCATATCTATGGCACAGAGAATAAAGAAAAGTTTCTAACGATATTTGGTCCATATTCATCATAATCAGCCTTCGTGTGACAGTTACCCTTGAACTCAGCAGTTTGGGCCAATAATGACCCTCCAAACCAAACAGCATTACGTTGTCTCTTGTGAGAAATTACTTGGACTTCAACACCAGTACTTTTAACATGGCTGAATCTTTCACTCAATGCAATTCTCTCATTGACTAATTCCTTCAAATCTCTCTGTAACCTTCTACCAAAATCCTTGAACATGGTGGAACCACCAGACAAAACAATGTTTTTGTACAATCTTTTACGAACATCAATTGGAGAAGCTTGTATAACTTGATCGACAACTGTAGGTAACGGAGTCAAGTAGTCAGAAGAAGTGATTTCTGGGTTGAAAAAGATTTCTGGAGCTAAAAATCTTTCGTATCCAACATCAACTATGTTGGTCTTATTCTTATCAGTATACTCAACAACATATTGAGCAAACTTCTCTTGAGGATACTGATCGAATTTATTGAATTCCTTGACAATGTCTGGACAAACATAACAAAACTGTTGTTTGATCTTTTCGGCAGTTTGCAAACTGGTGTCGGGTTCACCACGATCTCTCAACAATTGTTGGATGAACAAAGTGATATCTCTACCCGCCAACGGGATGTTTTTAATAGCAGTTCCAATCACATACCCGTCAGCAACCGGAATAACATGGGTAACACCATCGCCAGAATCAATTACTGTACCAGTTAATGATCTATCTTGCACCTTGGAAGAAGTCCATGAAGCGGCCAATGCCAACACTGCTTGAACAGCTATGTAAAGGCCAGCACAATTGAACGATTCAAACATGATTTCAGCAGTACTTTCTCTATTTTCTGGTGGATTTAATGGTGGTTCAGTCATCAAAAAGTAATGATCTTCAGGCTCACATCTCAAGTATTTGAAAATAGAGTTTTCCCAGAATCTTTCCATATGATCCCAGTCTTCAATTTGTCCATGTTTTATAGGATATGATAAATTGTAATTTGGACCGTTGGCGGCGCTAAGGGCCTCGTCCCCAATGAAAAAGTCCAAATCTTCTAATCCTCTTTTTGAAGACAAGAATGATGTTTTCCCAGATGAAGATGAAGACTTGGTGGACTTTGCTGAAGCTGACGATGTAGCAATAGCGGTTGGAAATACAAATGATGGAGAATCATTCCCGGCAAATCCTAATTTCGTTAACCCAGTACCATTGTCCATGACGACAGCAGGAGTTCCCATACTCGCCATGATGAAGGATAGTTTTGGATGGAGTTAGAGTGGTTTGATCGATTAGATTAAGTAAGAATGTGTCGGGTGTATATATACACGCAATGGATTGTTAATAGGGGGATATCTACGGGTGTTGGTTAGGAATTGGTTATAGCCTGGAAGTTGAGGGTGAGTTGGATTTTGGTAGATACACGAACTGGCGCTACCATATTTACGTTAACTAGTAATCTTAAGATAACTAGTACAATTTAAAGATAACTAGTAGAATCTAACGATAACTGTATCATACTAACTCTACGAACTCATCTCTAACCCTAACTCATGCAACGATATATTTTAGGTATATATTTAATACTCGTCTTTACCACTAATAATCACATCATTGATCTTAAGGATCATTCTGGTCAATTGAGTGGCTAACAACAATTGTTGTTTCTTTCCAATCAAAGGATCAACAACAAACAATTCCTTCATGTCATTAGTTCCTTTCCCGAGACAGTCAACACCCAATTGCGAGCACTTTTCATTGACTTGCTTTGATTTCAAGTTGGATAATGTTTCAATTGGATCCAAACCGGAGTTTTCAGCCAAGGTCATTATTATAGTGTCCAACGCAGCGGCGTATGCTCTAAAGGCGTATTGGTCGATACCCTTTTGTCTATCAGCAGCGTCAGTTACAGCCAAAGAACATGAGAGTTCAGCAGCACCACCACCGTAAACGACTCTACTGTCTCTAATCAAGTTTCTGACCACACAAATAGAATCATGTAAAGCTCTAACACCTTCGTCAACAATCATTTGGTTGGAGCCTCTGATGAAACAAGTAACGGCCTTGGAGTTGGAACAATCTTCAACAAGAAGCATACGGTCTCTAGTAGTACCGAATTCCAATTCTTTAATAGAAGCAGCCTTACCTAATTTTTCAGGAGTCAAATCTTCGAATCTTGGGACAATACGACCGTTGGTAGCAATAGCCAATAATTCCAACTCAGAACCACCAATCCATCTGATTGCATTTAAGCCATTGGCCAATAACAAGTGATTAGCTTCGTCATCAAAACCCCATTGACATGCAACAACATTGGCACCACTTTCTTTAATCTTATTGATCATTTCTTGAAACTTTTCCTGTTCGTATTCTTGTAAAAGCTTGAACTCTTCAGCAGTTGAGATTTCCAACTTATGTTTAGTCTTTGGCTTTGGAGGTTCCAATGGACACGTCAATATAGCTATTCTACAGTCTTCAACAGACTTTGGCATTTGAGGATGAGAGAACTCTTTCTCTAAAAGAACACCTCTGATAAACGAAGAATCCTCAATAGAACCACCGACCTTGCTTTCAATTTTAATCAATTCAAAGTCAACATCCTTTCTTTCAAAGTCTGCAACAGCCAAAACGGCATCGACGGCCATTTGGGAAAATTGATCGTGAGATTTGGATACAATCTTAGAACCTAATGAGGTCTTTGCGGCCTTCAAGAGGTTGGCATCGGACGAGTCGGCACTAATATGAATATCATCGGCAATATTGTCCAATTGTTGACAGGCGATTTTACAAGCTTCGTCAAAACCGTTGGCAATCTTAATTGGATGAATACCTTTTTCAATCAACTCCAAAGCTTGATCTAACAAGGCTCCAGCAAGTACCACGACACCAGTAGTCCCGTCACCAATTTCGTCATCTTGAGATCTTGATAATTCAACCAACAATTTAGCGATTTCATTATCCAAGTCCATTTGTGATAAAATAGTGGCTCCGTCATTGGTGATAGTAATTTCTCCATCTTGATTGATTAAGATTTTATCCATACCTCTTGGTCCTAATGAAGTCTTTACAATAGACGCCACTGACCTGGCAGCTAAAATATGTGATTTGGTAGCCTCTATACCGTGTTTTCTTTGTTTCTTACCTTGATCCCTAACAATAATGAACGGTCTTCCCATTTCATCTTGTGCGACAATCGCATTCGACATATCTGGCATACCTTGAGCAGCCATTTTGATCTATAATTATATAACTGTTGATGCTAGAACTGTTGCCGTTGTAAATTTTGTTGCCAGTGAGTTTTTTCCAAATATTTGGGCGTGCGTGGGACGAAATAAAGTCGAAAAATTCACGTCTAATAGTGAAGGCGACAACTGCTTACAAAGAAATAGATTTAGATGGATAGTTGATAAAAGTAGAGGAGAAGTATAAGTTATGAGCCTCAAATGTGAGAGAATGTTCATTTTAGCATCTCTATCGACTAGATGAGAGGATGGATCTCGATACCTGCGACATTTTCATAGACATAAAATATAGCGACATTTTGGCGACATCTCCAAAAGTATTATTTGTGTAATTTTGATTCTATTGGCTTTGTGTTATTTATAATATATATTTTATCGGACTTTCCTGAGCATAATTTGCAGCTAAATGTCCATAAATGACCATAAATGTTCGAAATGGGACACCCTCGACTCAACTAGAAGAAAACTATTGGAATAGCGGAGTTTGGATTGGCTATATTAAACAGCAAACACCGAGCGTAATGAATTACTTTTGAATTCACGATACTCCGCTAAATGTCACTAATATTAAGACTGAGCGCAGTGAAGTGCTTCAATAGATCATTAAATTCCACTAGTATTCACTAGTATTGACTAGTATCATAAATTCTAATATTTTATTAACTATCCACTATTCAAAACACTACTAATCTACGAATGCTTTGCTTGACGGTTAAATTTTACAGGAATCTCATATATTATGTAGTGGGGGATATGTCGGGTTATTCTAGATGTTTACTTAGTTGGTAAAGACAGTTTTGATCAATATTCAACTAGTTGAATCTACTGATATAAGTGTATTGCGTATAGTGAATATATGCCCTTCAAAGTTAGATTATTTGCAGCTATATATACGGAGAGAATTAGAGCTTCGAAACTATTTGATTCGCTCTTAGTTCTCTCGGGTTGGAAATATATTTCTCGTACTTACAAATCTATTGAATAGTTTGCATTGCTATATTTTTCCATCATTCCTAGTAAGTCAAAGCATTCTTACATCAAATACCAAAATTACCACCTTACTCTGCCAGCACCTTGAACTCTGGAAGAGTTGTAGTTTGAAAGTTTAAAAAGAAGGAATCATAGACTACCTAATACTTCAGGACCACTACTTGTTCCCCATTTTCTTCTTTTTAGTTTTGGACCAACAAGTCTTCTTACATTCTGGGCCTCGGGGTCATTCCTGGATAGCTAATATAATATATTATAGATTACTCTACTGCTTATTATTATAGTTTAGTCTACTAGTTTAACATCATAAATTACCCTACTTCTTTCTATCATAAATAACTGGTTACAGGCTCACCATTTCCATGGCCATCTCTAGATTTCAAAAATGTGAGACTTCCTCAACTATGAACAGTCCTGTCAATAAAATAAGAAAATGATAAAAATAACGAGTTTCAGCACAAGTTTCTTCAGAGTGGCTTTATAATTAGGCCACTTATAAACAGTCCCTTGTAAACGAGTCTTGGTGACACGAGACTCCGTATGCGTTAGTTTCCCGAGATCGTTTTTCCACCAATTTTTTAAAAAATTTGATGAGCATCGAAATCTGGAGAAATCACCTTACACCACCACCACTACGCCAATATGACTGAAGAAATCAATATAGACACTGCCACCTTAGAGCAGTTGAGAGATGTCTTAATCAACAAATCTGGAGATGTTAAATTAGCCAACAGATTCAGAGCTTTGTTCAACTTGAAGTGTATTGGAAGTGAATTAGAGAAGGTCGAAGAGTCCCAAAAGGCTGTAGACTACATAAACGAATCGTTTAAAGATAGTTCTGAACTCTTGAAACACGAAGTTGCTTATGTGTTAGGACAAACCAATAACATGCATGCTGCGCCATACTTGAGAGAGGTTTTAAAGGACAACGACCAACAATGTATGGTTAGACACGAGGCCGCCGAGGCTCTTGGTGCTTTGGGTGACAAAGAATCTTTGCCATTATTGAACGAGTACTTTGTCAACGATCCACTCATTGAAATCAGACAAACTTGTGAGTTGGCTATTGAGAGAATAAATTGGGAAAACTCCGAATCCAAGAAGTCCGAAGTGTTGGAGAAATCTTTATACACCTCTATCGACCCAGCACCACCTTTGGCTACTGACAAGGAATCGAAAATCGATAAGTTGCAAAACATTTTGAACGATCAAAAAGTTTCATTATTCGAAAGATACAGAGCCATGTTCAGATTAAGAGACTTGGGAACCGATGAAGCTTGTTTAGCTTTGGCCACTGGGTTTGAAGATGAGTCTGCTTTGTTCAAACACGAAATCGCTTATGTATTTGGACAGTTGTGTAACCCTGTATCTGTTCCAGCCTTGATCAAAGTGTTGAAGGATGAAAGTCAAGCTGGTATGGTTAGACACGAAGCTGCTGAAGCCTTGGGATCCATTGCTACCGACGAATGTTTGCCTGTTTTGCAATCTTTTTTGAACGACAAAGAAGATGTTGTTAGAGATTCGGCCATTGTTGCTTTAGACATGTATGAATATGAAAATTCCAACGAAATGGAATATGCCACCATTAAAACTGATTAGGGGAATCGAATAGGAATTAGTGGGACGATGAGAATTCATGGGGAAATAGGAATTCGTGGGAAAACGGGGCCGATGCTGATGAGATAGAGGCGTATTATCACTGGTTAAGGTGATTAGTGGATGGAGGTACCATCACTAAGGTACTAATTCGAAATATGGATCACGTTGGCTGCCAGTTAATTCTATGATGGAAATTTTCCAGTGATCCCAAATGGAAATTCCTAAATTATATGGCCATGTAATATACTTTCTGAACTTAATACACAATTTTATGCAACGGATGTTGTATTAACAATATGCTATTTAATTGTATTAACAATATGCTATTTAACTATAGTACAGTATGAAATAAAGATGATAATGTTCCAAGTAGTCTCGAGAGGATTAGTACTGTCTAAGAGAATTAAGTACTGGTCTTTGTACTCATTTACATATCTCGAGATACTAATCAGAACAGTAAATTGAAGTAGAACACTGGATCTGACGAGATGTAACTCAGTAGTTATTAGTTCTATTTCATAGAACGGCTTCACTAATTATTGGTCCACTAAATTAGATCACTAATTATTGGTTCTAAATCTATATCCACATGAAATACAGGTATAAAAGACTGTTGCACCTTCATCAGCAGACCTTAATTGTAAAGTATGATATTGCATTTCCTCATGGCCACACTTTGGACACTTTTCTTTAATAGTAGCACCATCGTCGAGCTCGTCATTTTTCAATGTAGTCTTCACGACAGATCTGTTAAGTCTTAATGTTGAAGGGAAGGCATCTTCAGATGAGGATGTGATGACCTTTAAATCGGAGAATTTGGCCTTAGGGTATGAAGCAGAACATAACCGACAGTCTAGCGTTGGTTTAGAACTTTGTGCATCCAATAAGTTACCACAGAAGGTACAGAATATCAAGGAACCAACCGCAGACATTGTTGATGAGCTAGATGTATGTGCTGATTGAAATTTTTTTGTAGAGATGATTTAATTGCAGTTTGGCAATTTTGCAGTTTGGGGAAAAAACGATTCTCCTCGACTGGCAGAAATTACAGGTTACAATTTGCAATTCTAAACATCTTAGATAACTAGTAGGAGGGGCGATATGTTAGTATGAGCCGATATATTAGTATGATCGGATATATTAGCAGGAGCCAGTATATAAGATATATTTAGATATTTTATAAGCGAATTCTTAAATATATATTGAAGTTAATAAATTGTTGAATGTAATGCGAATATTGCAACATGTACACTAGGTCCTGAATGTGCACCTATTGATGATATATAATTATTTATTGGACTTATTTTCCATACCAACTTCTAGATCACAATGCAGTTTCAAAGTGAAACATCATAGCCATAAAATAACAATTTTCTTTTAGAACATCTCTGGAAAGCGAAAGCTCCTCCACGGAACCTATCGATTACTAGCCTAGGTCACATAAATAAAAGGAGCTTGCTAGTATTACCTGTACACAATCTAACTCTCTTAAATTTCCATATTCTTAATTTTATCCTTATATCACCGTTTCTAAATTGTAGATTTTCAAAAAAATTTCCAATTTCATCAAATACTATCAAATATTGTTCACTACCTTATAAACATACTCTTCTTAGCGAATGACTAGATAGCATGTGTGATGATATAGCAAAAGTTTCATTCTCTAATGAATGACCAACAAATTTAACACCTAGTTGAGGGTCCAAATAATACCAATGAATCTTAAGTCCTTGAATAGAAAGATGAACAGAAGTCCAAAAAAATGACGTCACAGACAGGATTCGAACCTGCGAAGGAAAATCCCAACACCTGAGCTGCTAATAGCAGGGTGTCGCCTTAACCACTCGGCCACAGTGACATATTTTGAAACTGCGCATCTAATTGACGATTGAACTAGCGATTGTAGTTAAGAACGCACACAATATTTAACGAGAACGAGCCAATAAAGACCGTTACTATATCTACCACAAGGCATACTTAGGTCGCTTAACCCCGTATCACAGTCAGTGTTTGCAGCTCCGACTGTTTAAGTCATTATTTCTACGGATATCTTTCAGATTTATAGTGTACATTTTAATCTCTACTATCTCAATAAAGCCTGTAGAACCCAATTGGTAGCTATCGTCGAAATCATCTTAAAACAAATCTCCGAAGCGTCTATAGGCATATTGTGGTTCAATATGAACATATACGGAACTCGTTGGGTTCACGACATTCTTCCTGAAAAATCGCTAAAACTCGCGACAATTTGACATATTTTCGGTGAATTCAGTTGAGTCATAAGACCCTAAAAATTGGAGATCTCTAACGGTGAAATATTAGCAACATAACTGAAGATAAGGAAATCTAATCAAATCGACTTAGATAATACAAGAAATTTATAAGTTCATATAATAGAGTTTCAAAATATTTTACATAATATAAACTAGTTACACTATCCATCACATAACACTATGGTCAAGAAAGTTTTACTTATTAACGGACCCAACTTGAATTTGTTAGGTACCAGGGAACCCGAAAAGTATGGAACAACGTCTTTGAAGGACATTGAACAAGCTGGAATAAATCAAGCTGCATCTAAAGACGACGGGTCGGAGTTGTTGGTCTATCAGAGCAATACCGAAGGTTTCATTATTGACAGAATCCACGAAGCCCAAAGAGAAGGTGTCGGCTTTGTTATAATAAATGCCGGTGCGTACACACACACTTCGGTTGGGATAAGAGATGCTTTGCTTGGAACTGCTATTCCGTTCATTGAAGTGCATATCACCAACGTACATCAAAGAGAACCCTTCAGACACCAATCTTACTTGAGTGATAAGGCCGTTGCAGTTATCTGTGGATTGGGAGTTTACGGCTATACTGCGTCGATCGAGTATGCTTTGAACTACTAGTCTAATCATAACCAAGTAATAATCGTGGCTAAGTTATAATCACAGCTTATAAATCCAAATACTTGTGTTTGTCCAAGAGATAATCACGAATTAGTTGCCAATTGACAGTAATAACACAATTCTTAGCCTATCGGGTCACAAAGATTCACGATTCTTAACCTGGCTAGTATACTTATCATAAATAGTGGCCACAGGCTAGTAATGAACAATTTATCTAAATATCGTAAGTAATAATGGGCAAATGGAGTATCAGTTGATCATTAAATAACAGGAACAACTTATATCGGGAGATTGAGAAATATATGTCAATACAGAGCTTCATTTATAATACTAATTGTTGTTAACAAGTAATCTTGAATTCATCTCATTGTCTTCCATATAAGAGCAACTCGAGTTGTAGAGAAAGCCTCAATTATCGAATGTTCCGCTACTACTGTATCCTCAAACAGTACTATTTCTCATCTAATCTTAATTTTCAACTAGTTTTAATTCTCATCTAGTCTTAACTCTCATCTAGTCTTAACTCTCATCTAATCATATTTCTCATCGAATCATACTTCTCAACTGTGTAGACAACCCTACATCGTAATCTCTAGCTATTTAACCAAATAAACCATCTTCCATACCATTTGGTAGCGGCTTATCTCCATATACACCTAACCAACTCACTGGCTTTATCCATTTATCCACTTGTTTCAATTCCATGACCTTAACCAACTTATTGGCCAAAACCTCTCCATCATAGAAGTTATCACCTTCATAAACATAAGTCACCAAGACGTTCAATTCTGGAGCTACCGACGAGTCGTCCGTTATTGCTTTTATCAAGGCTCTCCCATACACAGAATGGTCATAACTAGTAATTTGTTTCTTAGATAATTTCAACGACTCTAACGATTTGCTCAAGAAGTCTTCTTGGGTATACACGTCAATGGTTCCGGGACTAATTTCCTCCACCAACCCGGCATCAGACGAGTCTAGAACAAACACCTTCGCAAACTGACACTTAGTGATGAACGGATTAATGATCTCGTTCACATACGCATCAATAAAGCTAGGGATGATGGGCGACCTCTGCTGGATCACGGTTACGTGATTTTTGGAGTTGTAGTAAATTTCAATAGCATTGGATATACCCGTCTGTGGTTTGTCGACAGTATGATCTATTGGCGATGCAAAAGGATAGAGGTATGTATCGGACAAACTTCCAATCTTCTCAAAGTCAAGGGTGTGGATTAGGAGATCAATGGTAAGTTGAGGAATGTTTCCAATAGACACCGAAGGAATTATTAGCGTGGAGGATTTAAGGTCTGGCAAGGAGGTACTTGCTAATGGAATAAATGACGAACTCATTACTGGTGTAGAAGTGGTTGGTAGTTATTTAGAAGGATTTAAAATTTGTGCGTAGATTCGGAGTTGAGAAACCGAGCAGCCAAACCTAATTATAGGAACCACGAAGGAGAAAAGAAGAATGCTGGTAACTACGAAGATTAGTATTTAGGAGAAGTATTTTCTGATATGTAACAGTAGTATCTCTAAATCTAAGGAACGGAATTGATTTTGTAGGCGGCAAATTGAGCGGAAATAGAACCCGACTCGGAGTAAAGTACGACTTATCTCTGCACCATTCTCAATTAAGTGACGCCAGAGAGCCAGAGAGCCAGAGAGCCAGAGAAGAACGGGATCATAAGAACTCCCAGAAGAAGAGTGCCTGATTTCCTAGAGTTTCAAACATACTAGACTGAGATCTCAAACTTCTCGTGAGACCTGCTTGGAATCTAATGAGTACTCTTCGAAACTTATAGAGAACACTAACAAACTTTTGGAAGTCTTGAAAGTCATAGCACTTCCAGAGATAACCAAAAATCATGAAAAATCTGATTTTCTATTCTATTAATATACTAGCTAAGAATTGAATTATACACCGACGAAATAAATTAATAATAATAAATTAATACCATGACTACCATCCAGAGTCAGTGAAATTGGATATGTTTTGAAGCATCCCTGAGTTGTTGGAGTTGGAGTTTGTTATCGATGAGTTGTCTCTAGAGTTGTCCCTAATTGAAAAGTTGGGAGGAGTGTTGTTATTAAAACCTGGGTTAGAATTGAATTGAATAGATGAATTGTTGAGGAGATTATTGCTTGGAGAGGTGTTTCCACCGTTCGAGTTGATTATGAATGAGTTTGTCAACGAATTGTTCATCAAAACGTTAGTGTTGATACTAGAATTGGGATTATTATTGATTTTGAACTCATTCAAAAGGGAGGACCCTTGGTTGAACACGCTGTTCTTAGAATTCGAACTTTTTAGTAAGTGTGACGGGTTCAACGTGTTGCTGACGTTGCTGATAGGTGGTATCATTGATGAAGTTGACGAGTTGGTGTTATTAAATAGTGAGTTAGATATGGCATTTCCTGACGGCGACATTGGAAGCTGGTTTTGTATGGTATTGAAGGACGGAAGTTGTTGGTTTTGATTTTGAATTTGCAGGATTTGATTGGGCATGACATAGTTTGTACTGGGGATCCCTGTGGATACGTTAATGCCAGGAAGATGCGTGAGATTATCCATTGAAGTTCCTGCTAATGTCGTTGTATTGGCAGTTGTTCCCACGTATTCATTATCTGAATCGTTGAGCAAAGGAAATAATGGAATCAAGTTCGCAGCAGGGTTCATGCTCTGACTGGAGCTTGGTGTCATCCAATTATTGACTAGTGCTTTTTTCTGTTTATGAAGTTCATGACGGACGTTTTTCTGTTTAGTCTTTTGCTTCGTAGTTTTCGTTTGATTTTGATACAACAGTTCAATAAACTCTTCACTAAGTTGGTCTTTATGGTCTAGAATGAACTGCGAGGTAAATGAATCCATGAGTGACGTTTTTTCTTTCGGTTTGATACCTGTATTCTTAAGAATGGTGTTCTCAATAAGCTTATTAACTTCCTCGCGTAGAAACTGTGCAACTGCATCAACAGGTTTCAATTCTTTAGTGAGTTCATTAAGGTTGGAGTTCACAGTATTTGGAATTCCAATGGACCCCGTAGTATCTAACATCGCTTGGTTTCCTGTTCGACCGAAATAATTATTTTTTGAATAAAGCAATTCTTGATCCTTGATGGGGGTTGTTGACGATGACGAATCATTATTCATCAAACTGCTAAAGACGTCGGAAGTGGAGCTGTGATTGCTTGTTGATTCTGGAGCGGACTTCTCTGCTTTTGATTCGGTTTTCGCTTTCTTTTTACTAGGAGGTTTTATTTTCATATCTTCATGATCATGGTCATGATGATCGTTAATTATCAGAATAGACCATATGCGATTCTTCCAAGAATAGTTAGCTCTGATTCTAAAAGGACATGTCGTTTGACGACGCTTCTGATTCAAAGTCCCATAATCTATTCTAGATCCATTTTTACATTTGAAGATAATTTTCCCTGTATCTGAGCGTTCAATGACTATATGGATTCCTCGATGTTCAAGCAAGCACTCAGATAACCAAGGTTTGATATCTTCCCTCTTCTCAAAGGTTTTCGAATCTAGGCCCAAACCTGTTAGAGGTATGGAATACAACTGTCTTTTTGTAGCCATCAGCCGGATGTAGGTTGATAAGGCATGGGGGGATACTGCCCAGTAGTCAATGAAAATACGATAAGGACAGGATTAGATGATCCAGCGACAATTTGACACTTGATACCTTTAGAAGTCAAGTTTTTAGTGATATTAGAACTGTTACTATCAGTGATCTGGAATTATTTGTAGGTACACTGTTAGCAGCTACAGAATTGTGTGATGTGATTTACTACAAATAATGCGTGTGCGATAGTTTATATACAGTCTGTTTAATAAGTAGTAGATTTGACGATCAGTCAACCATTCGAAAGCCCCGTTTAGTCGGGAATTGGGAGAGCAGTTGATTAACGAGATCTACAGAGTGGGTAAAGAATCGATTAGCCGAGCGAATTCGGATCTTGTGGTACACTTTCGTAATTGATAGCAGAAATACCACGAAGTCATTTAGAAGCGAGATCAGACCTGAAAGACCTGGAACAACAACTCCCCAATCCATATATAAAATCTAGAGGGCTACAGGTTGATAATAGCAGAAACAGAATAAGAATACTAGAGATTGATAATATCATAAATTGACTACAAATTAGATCATAAAATCTGTGAAACTAAGATCAAAGAGATCAGAATTGAATCATGAATAGAAGACGTTCTAGAGGTTCCAGACCTTTCATAGATAGAAATGAATTGATGAAGAATGTGGTTTTACACAAACCTACCACCAGTTTCAGTTCTGTTGGAGATCGAAGGAGAAGTATCACACTTACCAAGCACGAGAATAATTCAGACCTTCTGTTGTTAGCGACAATTGGAGAGATGGTGGATAAAGTCGAGTCTTCCAAGTTGGGAGAATTCCAAAAAACAAGCATTTTAGAGACATTGGTGTGTACTAGTGAACTAATCTCCTCTTTATCTGAACAATATTCTACCATTCCTTCTGAGATACTCCTGTGTCTCTCGGTTTTTGTTGGCGATTTGCATCGGTTGCTCGTAGATTCAACAAAGGAAAAGGTCAGGTATGGGATATTTCAAGACCGGCTCTCGACATTGTCACCTACAGTCTCTACACGGTCATACTATAATGACGATATCTTCAAGTTTAATGGGACAGATTCAAGAAATTCAATGACACAACCTCAAATGGATGAGGGATCAGAGAGTGAGTTTGAAGATGAAATGACAGAAATATATCCTAGCAATTCAAACAGAATCTTGAGCCACTCTGAGTTTGGAAATGGGAATATTAACCATAAAATGGAAAGAAATCTTGACAGAGTCAACCAAAGAAATCAAATTGGCAGAGACATCCAAAGAAGTGAATGCAGGGACCAAATTAACGGAGAAATGTACAATAGAAGTGAGAGTCGGAATATAAATAAAGATATCATCCATCTCAACAATACTAATTTCAACCCAAATATGAATCATTTCGATAACATCAACCAAAATATTCAGGGTCAAAATCGTATAAACTTAGACGGTCGGGGTTTGGATCAAAACGGATTTAATCAAGAGATTCATCCGGATGAAAAATATCATCACCATATCCATCAAGATCATCAAAGAATATTTCAAGATAGATATAATCAAAATATAAATCAAGACCGTCAAATAAACCCAGACCGATATCAGGGTAAACAAAGAAAACAAAGTCGTGGAACCCATGAATATCCAGCCAATCAAGGTATAAATCATCCGGCAAGAGATCTTTCCAACTATATCACTCCTACGAAGAAACAATCACATAGGAAATCCATGGAGTTCAACAGTCAAAATATGTACGCTGAATCCATGGACTCAGCCCAAAAACCTTCACGGCCACAATCTATGTATTCATTCCAAGGAAATGGCAAAAGCTTCACTCCAAAGAATAACTTTCGCAATTCCTTTCTTCCACCTACAAATAATGGATTTAGTTAGCCTTTGTTAGAAAGCTTAGAAGTAAACTTATTGATAATTCACCATTGTTGTGAATCTAGTACATTAAATCGGTAGTTTATGTAAACGAAAATGTTGCTGTGATACGAAGTACATCACTACATTTAACTACATCTCACTATATGAGCCGAATGGCTACTTATATCAACATATACAACCAATAATAAGTTATGAGGATAAACATATATATACAGGAGATCGAACTCTATGTAGAACGAATGGAGAAAGATGCTTTAGTGGAGTTCCAAGTAGTTTGCTAGTCAACATAGCAGCTACTAGCCGCATAGAAGCGGCCCAGTGGAAATGATTGGTTACATGATGCAGCTACAGGCTATTCCAACACTAACCACAAAGTGGAATAGTGCAATAGCCAAAGGAGGCTTCTAACTTATTCCAAAGAGACCTTTGCACCCAAACCTTCCAATAAAGCCTTGATCTTATCAGCATCTTCCTTTGCGACGTTTTCCTTCAAAACCTTTGGAGCAGATTCGACAAACTTCTTTGATTCTACTAATGACAAGCCCAACATACTCTTGACTTCCTTGATGATCTTTGGTTTGGATTTGGCTTCAAAGGATTCTAATTTGACGGAGAAAATGGTCTTTTCTTCAACGACTTCCTTGACTTCTTCTTCGACTGGAGCAGCAGGAGCAGCGGCCTGGGCACCTCCGGATGGGAATGAGATGTCTGAGATATTTAATCTTTCCTTCAATTCGGTGACTAAAGCAGAAGTTTCTAATAAAGTCAAGGTTGAAATTTGGTCAACAATGGTGGAGATCTTTGGGTCAACTTTGATTGTGGAGTTGAAACGAACAGCAATTGGAGCTCTCTTTCCAGCCAATCTCAAGGCTGGTCTAACAGTACGTAATAAAGACATCTTTTTTGTATCGGCAAGCGGTTATCGAATCCTGTCAATAGTCTTTCAAGATTTAGTTGGTGAAAAGTTTTCGATTCTCATTTTAGCCAAAACGCACGCACATCTATATACAGGCAAACTTTTCACCACCAACAACATTTACAGCGCCGTTATCACCTCTAACACCACTGTCCATCACCACTCACAGCAACTATGGCGTCCTTTAGATTTTGTGCCGAGTGTAATAATATGTTGTATCCCAAAGAGGACAAAAACGAACAACGACTTTTGTACTCATGTCGTAACTGTGGGTATACTGAATTAGCAGAGAACCCAAAGGTATACAGACACGAGTTGATCACTAATATCGGTGAGACTGCTGGTGTGGTACAAGATATTGGAAATGACCCTACCTTACCAAGATCCGACAAGGAGTGCACCAAGTGTGGAAATCGTGAATGTGTGTTTTTCCAATCTCAACAGAGGAGAAAGGATACCTCGATGGTTTTGTTCTATGTATGTTTGGATTGTAAAAGTGTGTTTAGGGTGAGTGAGTAGCCCTCGGGAATAGAAATATGATCTAAGAAGTCAAGAAGAGGTTAAGAGAAATGAGTTGAGAGAATAGTCTGATAAAATGTGATCTGAAAGAAGCACCACACACCACATTATGAATTTGAGGATATTATAAAGAAAGATATTAGAGATATAAGAGATGTAAGAGATATTAGAGATATCATAATAAGGCTGACGTTTCTATAACTGGGATAAATTACGGCTAACGAGACTTTTACTTCTTGTGAAACTAAGTGAATGACCCACAATTCTCACTATATCTGAAATTAATGGATCAGTAATCAGAGATGAGTTTGAAAATCTCACAGATAAAATGCTAAACCTAAGAGTGGTCTCATAAATAAGTCTAGACTGTTAGGGATCTGGATACTTTGAAATCAAGGTTTTCTAGGATTAGAGATTACTACCTTCAATAGCTTATATTGAGCATTTATTATCATTGGTGATTACTCATCTGAATGTCTTTTTGTCAACTTTCTCGATATTCTGTTCAGTTTCTTGATATTCTGTCTTTCTCCTTATAGACCGAATACTAGTAACCTCTGGCTAGAATTCATTTCACCTACCAATATGTATTATAGAAAACTAAATTATCTTAAGAAGAAATAAAGGATACTTAGATGTCTAATATGAAGTAAGAAAACAAATTAGCCGATAAAGCGTGAATAATATTGTCATAACTAATAGTTGTCGTGACTGATAATAACATAAGTAATAATAGTGATAACTAGTAATTTTCAGAACTAGTATTTCTCATAATTAATATTCTTCATATCTAATAATCGAATAATTGCCGAACTAATCAACTAAATTGTCAGACAAAATTTTCATAACTCATACTTCTCTTATTTCTGTCCAGATGAAGTCTTTATAGTGCAACGGAAATCGCTCAAGGTTTAGAATTGTCTGATTGTACACTCATATTTCTAACACAGATCTCGCACAAGCAACTTCGCTCCCTCAGTTACTTGCCTCCACTCTTCATAATTCGCTGATATATATTACATTATCGAAGTGATAAATTAGCCTAGCTAATCACATAATCATCAAAAATGTATAATAACAAACAATAACAAACAATAACAAATGATAGAAAGGTCCAGGTTTAAAAATCAGTAAAAAACTCTTGATACGGGTCGTCGGCAATTTGGCCATAATCTAACTGCTCTTCGGGATAATGATCAAACAACGAAGAGTCACCTACACCGGCAGTGATTGGAGGTTCGTAAGGAGTTTCAATGTCTTTTGCCAATAACTTTTCCCAAACGACTTCTTGAAACCATGGATGGTTTCTGATATCAGCCGGGCCATTGATCAAATTACCCAATCTTCTAGTTAAATCGGCGGTGATTAAGTTTTGTAATAAGTCAATAGCATCAGGACTTATAAAGCTAGGAAAATGGATCTTTCCTGAGAGAATTTTTTCGTAAGTTTTCATGGGGGTCGAGTCGTAAAATGGAGTGTAACCAGCCAACATTTCGAAAATCAATACCCCGAGCGACCACCAATCTACAGATTTGTTATAAGGCTTTGTGGTAATGACCTCTGGGGCAATGTAATCTGGCGTACCACAAAGTGTCCAGGTTACGGTGCTGACTTCTTTGGCGAATCCAAAATCAGTGATTTTGATATGGCCACTTCTATCCAACAAGATGTTTTCTGGTTTCAAATCACGATAGATTATGTCGTGACTATGCAAATATTCAAGTGCCAATGTGACTTCGGCAGCATAGAACTTTGCAACGGGATTTGGAAACCTTTGTGACTTTCTCAATAAACTGAACAACTCTCCTCCTTCAATGTAGTCCATCACCATAAAAAGGTTCTTTGAATCTTGGAAAGTGCCCCACATTCTGATCAAAAACGGATGTTCCACCAACTTCAACATTCGCCGTTCGTCGTTAGTGTGTTCCACCTGTTTCATTTTGACTACTTGTTGTTTCTTCAATACCTTGATGGCGTAGTATCTTCCATTGTGGACAGAACGCACCAAGTGTACTCTACCAAACGAGCCGGTTCCCAAGGTTCTCATCATGTGAAAATCTGTCAACGAATACTTACCTTTGGAAACGGTCGAACGTTGGGGTAACAACGATCTTTGGATTGCATCGTTGGTCAATTGCTGTTGCAAATTCATGACTTGGACCTGCGGCTGGGCAGGTTCTGGCTGAATTTTTACCGCCCCGGGCTGTACAGTCTGGGGCTGTACAGTCTGTTGAGGTTGTTGATAATAATCCATTGGATTCTCTGGTGTGTTTGGAATTTCTTTGGAATTGCTTGTAGTATCTTTGTTCAGCCTAGTTATATGAAGCTTTTTTAATAAACTAGATGAATGCATAAAATCGAGTTGTTTGATATGTAGATAAGTGACTAGTAACGTCCTAAATTATAAACCTGCAGTGTGACTAGATCATAAAATGACTTAGAGCTAGTTCTCGATGATGCTAGTGCTAGATGTATGAGGATAATCGTTGTCGAATAGATTAATACTTCAGATACTAGATTCACTATATTTGAGTAAGTATCTTAGATTGAGTAAATTTATGTCGAGTAACTTGTCGAATGTTCAGTATCTTCAAGATCTTTTGTCGATTGTTGTGGTCAGAGAGGTCTGATTGGAGTTCAACTGTCTGGTGATGATAATTCTCAAGAGCAACTTTCAATTCTCTTAGTATCAATTGCAATTGATCAATTGTTAGAGTTTCACAATTAACTACTTTACTTGGAGCTCAATGATTCAATCGCTATTTCTAATCAAGTTGTTGAATTTGGGGAGGACTGACTGTGAAGAAGGGCGGAAATAACAGGTCGTGTTTGGGGAGAAAAATTGACCCCTTGAAGATAATTCACACTGGGACCTCCTCTATAAATGCTCGACTAAAAATATTACAACAAGACTTCCATTACGGCAAGACTTTCACTACAACTGGATTAGCCATACTAACAGAAATTGGCAAAGGAGGTGGGGGGTTCTAGTATGTGTTAAGGATCTTGGGGGATTGTACCCGCGGTTTTTTGTAGAAATATAATTTCCATCCCCAACTATATCGGCCAGTATGGCGGCATGGATCTTAAATCTAATGCGAGTGAAGAGAGTAGAAGCGAGTCATCCGCTTTGTTCAAACAAGAATGTAGAGATGTTTTAAAGCGCTAACGAACTTTCTAGCGAATCCACTGAACAAAAGGAACAATATCTAAAACTAACGTAACCATTGAGTATTTTATTAAACCGCAATTAGTATCCATAGAGATAGCATAAAAACCTGAAGAAAGAGATCAGGTCTAGATGACTCTATGGAATATATTGATAATCCCGTATATATACCATCTAAATTCCATCCTTTGCCATTTGGTAAATGGCATAAACGTTCAACACAGAGATAAAAAGCCAAATAACTATAGCAGCAATCATTGTCAACCAACTGTTAGCCATGTACTTATATTTCCGATCTTCACTTCCGACCTCGATCTGAGTCCCGTCGTCACGAACTTGCATATCCTCTGGTAACTCGAGCCTCATGATGGATTTCTTGGACGTAAAGTAAATCAATGGAGCAGTCAATGGTGGTAAAAGGATGGAAATGACAACTTGAGAAATATTCAAAGCTGCACTAAGACCGTTTCTTCCAATACAGACAGAAATAATAAGCGCAGGAACAATGGAAATACTTCTGGTAGTTAATCTTCTTATCCAAGGCTTGACAGTCCAGTTTAAATGTCCTTCACTGACAATTTGTCCTGCAATGGTGCAAACAATCCCAGCACTTTGTCCACTGAATAAAAGTGCAAGCATGAAAACGGTACCAACTATAGGAGCCAATGATTGGGACAATAATTTGTGGATAGTATACAAATCAGCATCGACAGCCTCTTCAGTTCCATATAGAGTAGACCCAGCAACAATTAAAATCGCAGAGTTTACGAACAAAGCAACAGTCACAAGAGTCACTGCAAGTTCAATAAGACTAAACTTGTACGAATACTTGACTGCTTCATAAGACGGCTTGTATTCCTTGTAAAAGAAAGTGGCCTCCTTCTCGTATTGCAATTGTGCCCTTTTTTTATCATTCAACTTTTCATCGAGACACTCCTCGGCCCAAATATCTTTCAAGTTAACATGGCCATGTTTTACGTCGTATTCTCGTAATCTGGGCTGGACCAACCCCGAACCCAAGAACAAACTATGAATCATGACAGTAGAACCAATAATAGATGTAGCGATGGTCATACCATTCTTTTGAAACATCTGCTTCGATGGCACAAACCCTCTAAATATATCGCCGGCATCTGCATGAATCTGAGATAATTCAACTGCAAAACATACTACCACAGCCATAACCATAGCAGCCACGGCATACTCGAAGTATTTGACGAATTTCGTTGATGAAGTATCATTTCTATAAGCCATAAGGACGAAAATAACATCAACGACGGTGATCACCACACCAGCAGGCAAAGGGACTTTAATTAAGATATTAAGAGCAATCGCAGAACCAATAACTTCAGCCACATCCGTGGCTACAATGGCACATTCGGCCAATATCCACACAGTAAGATTCATCCATCTCGGTAAATATTCCCTACAACACCTCGCCAAATCATAGCCTGTCACCGAACCCAACTTTATGCACAATGATTGCAAAAAAATTGCAATGATATTGGAAATGAACACGAAGAACAAAAGAGAATACTCATTGGAGGCACCAGCGGTAATACCTGTAGCATAATTACCTGGATCCATATAGGCCACACTCACGAGTAATCCTGGACCGATGAAGGATCCATACTTCGCTAAAATCTCCTTGGTTTTGGCCCATTTACTAGGTGGAAAAATGCTTCTAGCTGAGCCTCGCGAGCTTCTAGGTGTTTCCATGTTCTGGGAACTACTTATAATTTCTGACATTTCTATCTGTGAGCTTATTCTTGTAGTTTCTCCCATATTTGCGGCGGATTATCATCTATTATATTTAAATCTTTCAGGTCGCGTAACGGAAAGATTTTGTATTACTCCGATATTCTCCGGTATATGGGATTACTGCAACGTACGCTAGTGCCTTAATACACAACCTTCAGGGTAAGTATCTAAATTTAGCTGAGTATACTATCCTGTTTGAGCTCTTACTGGTTGCTGTAGTAGTCTCTTTGTGGAAACAACAACATCAATGAGATCTTACGAGATTCGTTAGGGTGTGGAAGCATCTTAGTTCAATAGAGCAATGCAACCTCAATTTCTTTAACATCAATCTGATTTTGAATTCTCCACAATACTCAAAGCTTGGTTGGGAAGGTTCCAGGCTTTGTTAGATTCCAAGAGAGTCATATTATTCCGTACACGGTGTTTTACTAGGAAGCGTTCGGCCTTTAGGATAAAAGAGGTGCGACATTCACCTCAAAAATATTATCCTAACTATTGGAAAGAATCATGTTGGACCATTTTCATTGGCTACGAGGTCGGTAATGTAAGAGACCAAGGTTGGAAAAGTTGGTTTGAGTCTGATGTTTTAGGTTGGCCAAATAGCTCAATCGATTTCATGTTCCTATAAATAAGTTGACCCTCATTCTGTTAAAATTAAGCTCAATTAAAACTATAAGTCGTATATCATATTTTGTGGCTGCAATCAACTAATACTATTACGGTTAACAATTCTCGTTTATGGTCGCTTAGGATTTCCAAATGCTCTTGTAAATTGTAAATTCATAAGCTAAGATTATCTAACCTACACATCTCTCAAAGATGATCTAGATAACTCTAACAATTTCGAACATATACCAACTAAATTCCATCCTTTGCCATTTGGTAAATGGTATAAACGTTTAATACAGTGATGAAAATCCAAATAATTACAGCAACAATCATCGTCAACCAACTGTTAGCCATGTTTTTGTATTTACGTTCTTCACTTCCGACCTCGATCTGAGTCCCATCCTCATTAACTTGCATATGTTCCGGTAACTCAAGCCTCATGATGGATTTCTTGGATGTAAAGTAAATCAATGGAGCAGTCAATGGTGGTAAAAGGATGGAAATTACAACTTGAGAAATATTCAATGCTACACCAAGACCGTTTCTTCCGATACAGACAGAAATAATAAGCGCAGGAATGATGGAAATACTTCTGGTCGTCAATCTTCTTATCCAAGGCTTGACGGTCCAATTTATATGTCCTTCACTGACAATCTGTCCAGAAATAGTGCAAACGATCCCAGCACTTTGTCCACTCAATAAAAGTGCAAGCATGAAAATTGTACCAACGATTGGAGACAACGATTCCGATAACAATTTGTGGATAGTATACAAATCTGCGTTGACTGCCTCTTCAGTTCCATATAGAGTAGAACCAGAAACAATCAAAATCGCAGCATTTACAAACAATGCAAGAGTCACAAGAGTAACTGCAAGCTCAATAAGACTGAACTTGTAGGAATACATGACTGCCTCGTAAGATGGCTTATATTCCTTGTAGAAGAAAGTGGCTTCCTTCTCGTATTGCAATTGTGCCCTTTGCTTTTCATTCAACTTTTCATCGACACCCTCGTCGTCATAGATATCTTCCAAGCTGACATGGCCATGCTTTACGTCGTATTCTCGTAATCTGGGCTGGACCACCCCCGAACCCAAGAACAAACTAAGGATCATGACAGTTGAACCAATAATCGATGTAGCAATGGTCATACCGTTCTTATCAAACATCTGCTTCGATGGCACAAACCCTCTAAAGATATCGCGGGCGTCTGCATGAATATTGGATAACTCAACTGCAAAAAGAATAACCACAGCCATCACCACGGCAGCCATGCCATACTCGAAGTACTTGATGAATTTCGTTGATGAAGTATCATTTCTATAAGCCAAGAGGACGAATAAAACATCCACTAGGGTTATCACCACCCCAGCAGGCAAAGGGACTTTAATTAAGATATTAAGAGCAATTGCGGCACCAATAACCTCTGCCACATCCGTGGCTACAATGGCACACTCGGCAAATACCCACACAGTAAGATTCATCCATCTCGGTAAATATTCTCTACAAGACCTCGCCAAATCATAGCCTGTCACCGAACCCAACTTTATGCACAATGATTGCAAAAAAATTGCAATGATATTAGAAATGAACACAAAAAACAAAAGAGAGTACTCATTGGAGGCACCAGCGGTAATACCTGTAGCATAATTACCTGGATCCATATAGGCCACACTTACGAGCAATCCTGGACCAATGAAGGACCCATACTTTAATAGTATCGTCTTGGTTTTGGCCCATTTGTTAGGTGGAGTAATGCTGCAATCTGAGCTTTGCACGCTTCTACTAGTTACCGAACATCCGCTGTTTGATGAGCTTTGAAAGCTTCTAGATGAAACCAAATTCTTGGAACTTTTTATACTCTCTGCCATCTCTATCATTGAACTTATGGTAGAATTTTCTTCATTGTTTGGCGGATTTTCATGTACCTATATATTTAGGACTTTCAGACTTGAAGGGAGATTCAATTCCGATACTCCGGTATATGGGCCAGACGACTGGTGGTTCCACGATGGGTGAATATTATAACTTACATTAATACCTCCTTAAAGAACTTATCTTAAGAATCTCCCCATTTTGTACCTAAATTTAACTGTCAACTGGGACACATTAGGCTATGGTGTGAGAGTTCTTCGGGTTGCAGTAAAGTAGGAACCAAGGCCATTGAGACCAATTGGAACAACGATACGACTAAAATCCTTGCGTGGACGTGCAAGAATGGACAACCCCTTTACAAAAGAAGTTGTAGCGTACTTTATATGTTCGAATTGAGCACATTCTTTTATTTATTCGGTAGGAACTAGCTGGCAGCGTATTTGCTTTGAATTCTATTTACATAATTTCACTTTGCCGTTATTTATTTGACGACGTTGTAACTTTAATGGGATTCTCTACGATTTAGTTAGTTTGTTTATGACATTTAGTCACTATTAATGGAGTACCAGTTAGTTTGCAAGAGCTGTCAAATCTTGTGGCGAAATATATAGTAGCCAGTGAGTAAATTAATGCTACTCTTTGGGAACTTCAGATACAAGAGGTGCGACTGGGAAATGTACCCTCTATTAGGCTGTAAGCCGTTATTAGGTTTGATGCGTTATATACCTGTGTGAAATCTGATAAGTCTAGAGGAACAATAGCTGTACAATAATGGTACGTCATAATTGTAATATTGGGCCAAAGTCTAACTTTTGTGTCAGGTTAGAAACTACCAAACAGTGATAGGAGGTCCCGAAACAAATAGCGAATAGCGGGTTTAATAAATGGGTCGATTCTAGGTCGATTCTAGGTCATAATTTATATTTAAAATTGATAATGGTAGACCTGCGTCGCTAGAAGGCTATTCATACCCGGCTGCGGCAAAAGAAGTAGATGGGATAATCAGTCAATTGATGGGAATATCTTTGATATAAATTCTCTAACAGAGTATCTAAATAGAAAATTATCAATCCACTTTTAGGACAAATCTTCAATGCTCATTGACCGGAATATCTTTTTGTTATTTCTAGGTATCGATCATGTAATGTATGGCAAATAATTCGGAAGCTTCATCTACTAATTTACATGTCAATACCCCTTGACATCGTCGTAAGATATCAGATTTTTTACGAATATCGCAAAATTTTACAATTTTGAACTCTGTGAATTCGCTATAGTCTGATTTTGGTTAAAAATAGGAAATTGTCTGGATATTGACTGGAAACTATGAGGATATCGGCAAATACAGCTTAAAACCCAAGTCTTACAATAGCAAAGGTTGCATTTCTTTAACTAACCCGTTCTTGATGTTTTAACAGCAAATGCTTAAACATCACTACCTCCATTGTCAAGAAAATGAATATTTTCGAGCCGGAGTTGACTTTGTGAAAGGATACATATCTGATATTTAGTAGAGATTGGGACCGGGCGAAGTTTTCCATTGACTTATTCGAAGTACAAGAGCGGTTAGTTACCCGTCGATTTTCTGAAGTTGAATCCGAAGATCAAAAGTAGTTTGATCGTCTCTGCAACTATTTTGAAGCAATTCTACTAAATTTAAGATACTGCACTCATAAAGCAAGTTTGCACGAGTTTGAAGTAGTACACTACGTTCTAGCATATATTATATTTACCCAACCAATAATTTTTATCACTCTGTGAGTTTAATTGCTGCAAATGTCATATATCCGAATAATAATGTCGCGCATCTACTTTGGAACGCATTTGTGATACGATATTTTCCGAACGTTTGATAAAATACTGTTAGCCTTGAGAAAGTCTAGCGACTTGGTTTAAGACAGCAAAGGTCCCTCTTCAAAGTATTTTAAATACCACACATCCAAAAGAGATTATCAACATTCTTTTGTTTACAGATCGTGGTAATCGATATCCACTTTTGCTGTCTAAAGGGTCCGTTTAATGATTTTCATTCCGGGGTTAGTCCGGGCGGAAACCCGCTAAAAAATACTTTTAACCATCTCAATAACACGAGATGAGCAACCATGCTATCTGGCTAAAACAGCATTGGTTAAGAGCAACAAGTTCAGCTATATTTGAAGCGCGACATTTTTAAGTAGGTATACTACTTCAGCAATAAGATCCATATACCGCTCAAGAATAAATGGCTTCAATACTGTTTCGTGAACGAGCTTTCCCATAGTTAAGTTCGCCATCCCATGACAAAGGGCCCTTACAAATCAATGAATATTTTTTGCAACCATTGAAAGAAGGGTCCTAGGCTACATTAGATCTTCTAGATAATGTAACTACTTGAGAGCTATGTTATTATCTACTAAGATCCAAATAATAGAGAGAGACTAGTAATTTGGGACACTAATACTCTATGAGTCAATTATAGACAAATTAGTGAAGATTTAGACTATCGCCTTTATTCACAACTACCATAGGTAGCCTAGTTAAAATTTAGTGCAATACTCAAACACTCCACTTCGAATCTCCTAACAGTCTTTATAATATTTTAAATCTAATCTATTTTAATATAAACCAGCCCTTGGAAATCATTTGAACCCTTCAAGTCACTCTAATCACAAGTTATAGAGCAAACTTAGGGAAATCGCATTGCAATTTCTGATATATTCGGGTCCTATTCTCGTAGATAAATGGATATTCAAAGACTATAATCTCCAGTAAACATATTGAGTACGCTTCAAGCGTAGCTCCCGTCTATTCTAAATCTATTCATTTGGTGTTTAGCATGTTAGGGAGATACTTTTTGTAAATACTCCTACTAACACTATTCTCAGATTTCAAGGTATATTTCCCAGAATTAACTGATTTTAAGGTATAGCCTCATTAAATGAATACACGTAAAGAAATCTAATTCGTCATTGCTTCGTCTCATTAGTATTTGTTTTCAATGAACTCAGTAATGCTAACTCCTCCAATAACCTTCTTGATCTTGTCAAAAATGTCAGCAAAATTGTTAAATTCAGTATATGGAATTCCTTCTCTGATACAGTAGGTGATCAAATCCTTTCCATGTTTGGCAAACAATAAATCTGTTTCCTTCGCTGCAGACAAGTCTGAAACACCATCACCACAGTAGAACAACAAAGGAACATTTGAATCGTTATAGCCATTGTTGGCCAAGTATTCTCTGATAGAGTTGGATTTATCGTGGCCAAACGAAGAGTTTGGATCCTTATAGACAATGTCCCATTTCTGGGTGGCCTCATCAATAGCTACGTCGTTACTGATGATTTCAATATTCTTAATAGCTTCATCGCCGACCAAGTTCTTTAATAATGCGTAGATGATTGGTTTCATACCTGAACTGACTACTATAACAGGAATTTTGTGTTCGAAACACCACACGTAGAATTCCTTGAATCCTGGATCCAACTGGACGTTTTTCAACAAGTAGTCAATACATTCTGGGAAAGGTGTTGGAATTGACTCTAACATGTCTTGGAACCCGTCCTTGAATGATTGCTTGTCGTCTAAGATATCCTGGTTGATTTGTTGGCGTCTGGCGAGTCCAAACCCAAGGTTATCGGTTAAGTAATCATTGGAATCCTGGAGGGTAACAGTACCATCCCAATCGGTGAATACAATAGCTGGAGGAGACATTTTAGCAATTAAAGAGTGTGCCGGAGGAGAAATGGTGAAAAATCGTGTGTGGCGGTCGTTCAATTTGGTGGCACTTTTCAAGTGGAGGTGAGTTTTCGAACTAGAGCGTTTCCTTGTAATATGTCGTATAAATGTCGTATTATTTGCGTCATAGAGCAATTCAAGGAGTAATTTTATTTTCCTTCCTATATATAAAAATGTCGTGGACAATCTACGGAAGATTCGCTCTCAATCTGAGACAACAATTCCTAACGTCTAGTAGCGTGGAACTATCACATCGCCGTATTAAAACAACCCTTAGGATTCTTGAAAATTGTCTTTAAATAAATTACGCACATTTTCTTTCTTAGAGCGTTGAATATTGAAATATATTGTGATACTTGTGATAGGTTGTGATACAAGTGAGGTTTTTAATATAAAACTAATAAGGAATAGCCCCAGATTTACATATTCTCCATCGACCAAGGTAGAACCACTAATTTGAAACTTGATTCATTGCAAATTTAACCCTTACAACTTACAGAGACTTTCGAAAGAATTACCCCCTACGATACAATTTGTCATAGACCGTTTGGAAAAATTATCATTTACTGATCACCAACAAATTTATACAAAATGTTTGAAAATTTAAAAGCTTTCATAAGACACGGAAAGCAGGCCAATGACTTGAAGAAGAAGGATGTTGGTACTCTGATTTTGCCCATCGCAGTTGATAATGGTTACCGTTATAGTCAGTCTGGAAGCGCAACAGACACTTTGAGCAATATGCCATCTGACTTGAATGGCCTGGATATCACGTTAATAAGCAAAGATGATAACCAGACATTCTTACCCCAGGAACAAAGAATCCAAGAAAACCAACAAAATATCCATTACCAAGAACAACTCTACCAACAAGAACTCAAACAACAAGAACAAATGATTGAAGAACAATACCATCATGAAAATTACCAACAAGCTGCTTCTCAAATAGTTGAACAAGAAAACATTCAGAAACTAAAATCCGTCAGGTATCAAAACTTGGATAATTATGAAGTTTTGGAACAGATGGGTGAAGGGGCATTTTCAATAGTCTTTAAGGCGAGACATTTGCCTTCGAACCAATTTGTAGCTATAAAGATTTTAAGGAAGTTTCAAATGGACCAAAACCAGAAACAAGCTGTTCTTAAAGAAGTTACTATTATGAGACAATTGAACCATCCAAATATCGTCAAATTCATCGAATTCATAGACTCGGAATCCTACTACTATATCGTTCAAGAGCTTGCTGTTGGTGGAGAAATATTTACTGCTATTGTCAAGTATACATACTTTTCAGAAGACTTGACTCGCCATGTGATCTCCCAAGTTGCTAGTGCTATAAGATATATACATGAAGAGGTTGGAATTGTTCATAGAGATATCAAGCCTGAGAATTTGTTGTACATGCCTATTGAGTTTGTTCCATCCTATAATCACATTTCGAAATTAAGGAAGTCTGACGATCCAAACACCAAACAAGACGAAGGTGAATTTACTCCTGGTGTAGGTGGTGGATGTATTGGAAACGTTAAGATTGCTGATTTTGGGTTATCAAAACAGATTTGGGAAAATAATACAAAGACTCCTTGTGGTACAGTCGGGTATACTGCTCCAGAGATTGTTAGAGATGAAAGATATTCAAAAGAAGTTGATATGTGGGCCATTGGTTGTGTATTGTATACACTTTTATGTGGATTTCCTCCATTTTATGACGAACGCATTGAAACTTTGACAGAAAAAGTCGCCAAAGGTGAATACACCTTTTTGAGCCCTTGGTGGGATGAAATTTCCCAGGAAGCAAAACATTGTGTTTCTAAGCTTTTAACCGTTGACCCTTCTAGAAGGTATACTATAGATGATTTCTTGAATGATCCTTGGATGACCAAGGTATCGCAAAAGTCTATGCCTCCACCAATTGAAACCAAGACAACGTCAAGACAAACATCATTTGGACATCCAATCCAAGATAAGAATACCAAATATTCTAAAAAATTCAAGAATAATGGGATGTATTCACCAGCTGCATCTGCATTACGAGATGTATTTGATATATCAACTGCTGTTCATAGAATGGGTGAAGAAGCTGCATTGTCATCGAAATTGAATAACAGTACCATTCAAGATTTATTGGAAGAGGAGGAAGAAGAAAACGAAGAAGAAGTCGATGGACAAGGTCGTGTTATAAACACCCAAAGATTAGCATCAAGACATCAACTTCAGCATAAGAAACCTCAAACAAATTTGTTTGATTTGAATATTGGCGGTGCATCTATTTTGGAAAGAAGAAAGAACAAACAGATCCATGTTGCTAATTAGTTATTGAGATTAAAAAATCTATAACAAGATTAACAGATCTATGTCACTAACTAGTTAATAGGATTGACAGATCTACTATCAACTAGCTAATAAGATTAACAGATCCACTTCTAACTATCTAAAAAGAATAACAGATACATCTCACTAACTAGCAACAAGATTAACATATAATCAGCTAGCTAGCGACTCCTAGTATCTAAACAGACTATTTGAAAAGATTTAAGGAAACTACATTTGTCGTGGGAATCGCTTAAGCATTTCCATACAACATTGGTTTCCATTCAGATTCTCTCATAGATATGGTTCAAGCATTTTCTTCGCTTTTGCTCCTTATACGACTACTATTTTTGAATGATGTTATTATGTACTATTTTTATTGCAATGTACTCTTTTATATCGATATTTACTCCGTTTATATATGTCATACAAGAGATTGAATATTTTGGTCCGTGCGCACTACAGATTTTGCAGCCTTTGATTCAAAATTTGGTCGTGCAAACGGATCTCACTCATCATTTATTACACCGGATCACGTACTTAGAGAGTCCTCAGAACTACCAATGACGGCCGCTCCTAGTGCTGGTGGTGACTACCAGTTAATCGATTTTAATCTCGAACATATCAGCGATTTCTTTTCAATTTCCAGTAGCGTATCTAAGCTGAGGACTAACAAGAGAAGAAAGATTACAAATAGTAACTTGGCAATAGATAACCTACAATATCAACAATTTGCTAGCAAAACCGATTTAAACGAGCTCCATGACGAATTTGAACCTTTAGAAGTTGTCAGGAGAAATCTCTATTTCAAAAGCCAATCTCCCGTGAATTTGATGACAAACGAACAACTTCTTAGCGAGATGGATGCTACGGGGGATAAGATTTACACGCTATCAAGTGGAGATATAAAGCTAGCTATTGATAATACTCTTCTAGTCGTCCAGAATACAAGGATCGGAAAGTTTCCAATCGCAACTCTCTTTTCTTTCCTTTTTCATGGTGACATTCTGTTGTTGGCGACTGAATTAAGTATCATAAAGTATAACAACACTAAACTCCAAAAGAATCATTGTCAAATCACTTCGCCCATACTAGAAGTTGTATTCAACTGCCGGAGAAATACAATAGAGGTTAATATAACGTATTCCATTCTACTTCGATTCGACTTATATGCTAACAAGGACGTAGAATTTTGTCAAAAGATATCAACAATTGTTGACGAATATTGTGATATCATTCCTACAACGAAAGAAATGGTTCCTCCACTTATAAAAAGTGACGAGAAGGTCTCTGCTCAATTATTTTACAAGGCAATATCAGAACACACGGCACTTATTCCAGGTGCAGAGAAACAATTTGATATACCCGAATTAGAGACAAGTTTATTACGATTTCAAAGAAGAACGTTGAAATGGTTATTAGAACGAGAAAATATCCGTCTTGACACCTCGTTAAATCGATGTTTCAAGAAAATGTTGATTGAGGAATCAACATCAAATCTCATTACCAATTTTTTGAATCAGCAAGAAGTTGATCTTGAAAAATTGGACTCAGATATTCTTTTGATTTTAAACAAGTTGTGTTTTGGCTGGGCTAGAATCTTGATAAATGAGCAGGTATCATTTTATAACAAATTCACTGCCAACATCATAGAAAGACACACAATTTGCAAGTATTTACTCAACTATGAACATCAGTCAAATAAAGAAATATACCCTCAATACCTACCTGCCCAAGCACTTTTGGCGGAAGAAATGGGTCTTGGAAAAACTGTTGAGATTACAACATTAATACTCATGAATCAAAGACCACTAGAAGAGATAAATGACACCATAAAAGTACAACTTCGAGAATTTGGTGATTTGAAAACAATTGTTAAGGCTAAGACAACGTTGATCATTGCTCCTGATTCTATCCTTAAACAATGGATGGAGGAAATAATACACCTAGCACCAAGTCTTCCTGTCACCATTTACAAGGGTATCGGAAAATATCCAAAATTGGATAATAACCCTAATCTTATTGCTGAATATTTACGTAAGTTTGATGTTGTTTTCACCACTTATGCAACAATCTCCAAGGAATTAGATTATGCTTTGTATTCATCCAAAAACAAAACCACAAGAAACTCAACTAAACGCAAACGAACTTCTATTCCTGAGGAAGACGAAATAACTGATGAAATAGATGACGAATTTCACGAACCACCCAATGAAAGTCAGAAATCAGAACTAACTGACTATCAATACCTGTTCCAATTAACTTCAACAAAGCCTAAAATAGCCAATATGAAGTCGGGCGAAGAACAAGAGGAAACTGATTATGAACAAGCACTTCAGAATGAAATTAGCATGGCAATAAGACATAATAAAATCCCATCCATATACAAACTTTTCGATTATGAATCACCTTTAATGCTTACTCAATTTTGGAGAGTGGTTTTAGATGAAGTGCAAATGGTGTCGTCGAAGCTCTCGCGAGCATTCAAAAGTGCAGCATTGATACCTAGATTCCATGCATGGGGTGTATCTGGTACTCCCATAAAGAAGAGTCTCGACGATCTTCACTCAGTTTTGCAGTTTTTAAAGTATCAGCCATTCACTGGTGATATAGGAAAATATTCGTGGCGTTCTATAACCGAATCACCAGGTTCAAACGTTGATTTTGTGAAATTATGGACGCTGATTGCTATTAGGCATACAAAGGCAATGGTGCATGATGATATTAAGCTACCACCTCAAAATAGAGTACTTTTGACTATCCCATTTACTCCCGTTGAACAAGATTACTACAATCAATCACTTGAAGCATGTCTCGGAGCAATTAGCTTAGATGTTAATGGAAATCCAACTTCGAACGATTGGGAACCTACACCAGTGATTATGACTTACATGCGTAATTGGTTACTGAAACTTCGTCAACTTTGTTGTAATCCACAAATTGGAAAATTGAATTTGGGATCTAAAAAGTACAGGAAGGCTTATACAAACCAGAATGGTATTGGAGCTGTTCAACAATTGAAGACATTAGAACTTTTACTTAACGAGATGTTAACTAAAGCATACACTGATATAGTGGACACCGAAAAACAAATCATTGATCTTCATATTGATATTGGGGTGTTTCACGAATATATCTATGAGCCAGAACAGGCTCTAACGTTTTTGAGGACAGGATCAATGAAGAACGAACTCGTTATTAATCGTTTGAAACTCATTCTTCAAAAATACATCGAAGAATATAAAGTTATGAGTGGCAAGTTTGATCTCAAACTTGCGGAAGATGATTATAATATTGGAAACATTGAAGACGAACAAGAAGTAGGATTTCATAAGTTGAGTAAGGACGAATCTTTGGAAAAGTATGAAGAGAAAATCAGATCCACTAGAGTAAGAATCAGAAACGGATACATTTCGTTGCATAGACTTTATTTTCTCATTGCATCATCATACTTTCAGCAGTATGATGAAGAATATCGAGATATTATTGGAAAATATCATTTATCCGAAACTGATGTGACCCCACCAGACATGAGCACATTGAATGAACTAGATACCGAAAGAAAGGATGAATTATCTTCATTGGTAAATGATGTACCAATTGAAAAGTTCAAGTATGAATTGAAAGATCCACTATTAGGATTTGAGGGTACAACTCATGTCGAGAAATGCAAATATTTGGAGCTGAAATATTATGCATTAGCTGAAAGTACTCGTCAAGAGATTCTTCTGGGTTCAATAATCAACGTCGCCGCTACAGTAAAATCTAGAATTATCTCTAGAGGTTGGACTCGAGACGCAGCTCCTTTTATTGACGATGGTATCCAAGTTTTGCCAAAGAACTCAAAAAAGTTCTTTACGAATATCCCTGAGATCAAGATTGAAGAATTCTCAAGCTTTGTAGTTTCAATGAGACTAAAAGTATTTCTCGACAAACTTGAAAGAGTTATTGAACTGTTGAACGGTCAAGCAGACACAATCAACCACTGGATGGGAGATTTGGTGGAGATACTATGTAAACCATTGCTTTCTCACGATAAAGATCCAAATGGAGAAGAATACGAAGAGAGCATCAAAGATCAAGACAAGGCTTCTTCATATTTGTACATACTAGCTCTAATCATGCGTGACCGGTCGGACTGCCTCAGTGGATCCGAAAAGTCGGAGAAGGTTATTACTATCAAGAACTTACAAGAGAGACGAGATGCTCAACTAGAGCTGCAAAAAGTGAACGACATACAAACTTTAGCCGATTTACAGAAGGAAAGAGACCTGGTAAAACCCAAATCTAACTTATCATTTCAAGAACTTGTTTTACAGATCAAATCGATTGAAAGCGAACTCAAAGATGAGGAGTTTTTAGACCCAGAAAGCAATCGGATTCAGCAACAATTGTTGATTCCTTTGGGAGAAAAATTGAGAACAGTTCTTGTAAATCAGAAACTTTCCATTGTTCTTTTGCAGAAGGAGTTGAATGTCAATTGTAATGCTGTGTTCAATAGTCGTATTGATTATTTCAAGCAATTGCAGCAAATTTCAGACAGTGTCAAGACAATCACTTTCAAGATGGATAGAGAGAATTTACTACCAACTGAAGTTTCGGACAAGTTCTCCCAGTTTGAGGTTTCTTACAAAAGAAATAAGTTGTTGATGGATCGTTCGATTGCCAAATTCAGATATCTACGAGGTTTAGTAGGTAGTAACGAGTCCGGAAAAGAAGAAGATGAAAGTATGATGTGTATTATTTGCAGATCCACCATTTCCATTGGGTCCTTAACACAATGTGGCCACAAGTATTGCAAGTTCTGTTTGGAACATTGGTTAAGGAAAAGCCTGAGTTGTCCAATGTGTAAGTCTCACATCACGATTTCTTCGGTATACAACTTTACCCATAATAAACTCGACTTACAGGTAAACAAGGTTGAGGATAGAAGGGGAGACGGAAAAGCCACCAATAATCTCTACTCAATTTACCATCCAATCACTCAAGATGTCATCGAAGAGATTGAACTGATAAAGTTGAAGAATTCTTATAGTTCCAAAGTTGATTTGATCGTCAAGCAGGTATTGTATTTGAGAAGCCAGGATCCTCAAGTTCAGATAGTGGTGTTTAGTCAGTGGCAAGATATGTTATTCATCTTGGGAACTGCTTTCAAAACGGTAGAGATCAATTATTTGGCTTCGTATGGCACGTTGACCCCAGAAGTTGGTGGAGGACGTCGTCATAAAAAGTATGATTCAGTAGAAAGATTCAAAGACCCCAGAAACAATATCACTTGTTTTTTGTTGAATGCCAAAGCACAGGCTGCTGGACTCACTTTAATTAATGCTACGCATATTTTTTTATGTGAGCCATTGGTAAATACCTCATTGGAGTTGCAAGCTATCTCCAGAATTCATCGAATTGGACAGACTAAACCCACCACCGTGTGGATGTTTACGATCGCAAACACTGTGGAGGAAAGTATTGTTTTAACATCCACCAATAAGCGATTACAGTACATGGAACAAGCAACCCTTAAAGAGGAAGATGAAAATGATCAACGGCCGTCAAAGATGTTGGCAAATGCTAAGGAAAGAAACTTGAGCAAGGCAGAATCCATGGCCTTTATGAATAGTGAAGGAATTGACAAGTTGGTGGATAAGGGGACCACTCAGGGAGAATCTGTAACTAATACTGATCTTTGGAATGCATTTTTCAGTGCAAAGCCACATGATTCTAGTAAGAAATTACTTAGAATGGCGGAGAATTAATGAGTTATGAACTGCTGAGGTTTAGAATGAAAATATAACTGGAAACAAAAAGAACAACCAAAGTTGCTTGTAAAAGAGGAACAACCAAACATCCTTTGTATGAAAGGGCCAACTAGGAGATGAGACTACTTCATGGATCCATAGATGGACTTGTTAAATTCTTAAATTCTTTCTTTTTAATTGTTCTTGATTAAGTTCCAAATTATCCATTCTTCATAAGCTATAGTATATTTGAAAAAACTCTGATCTCGAAGGTTTGAATATTCAATTAGACATATAGATATTTAGATGTAATTACATTGAGAAACACGTCGAAATGAACTAGTAGACAAAGTAATAAGAAATAGATGAAATTTTGAGATATTCTAGCCAGCTCCAAGTATAATCAGAGCTACCATGAGATTATAGCCACCAGGAACTTAGCGAGTTGAAAGATTATGTCTCTAGAAGAATATCACTAGAAGTATTCTCTCATCATTCCAGAAAACTACTTTCAGTTTTAGTTATTCGTGATATTTTCAGGAATAATCACTTCCATTACAGTTATTGAAGATGTTTCAGTAATATTCAATTCAAACTATAATGATTCATGTTATTTTCAGTAATAATCATTCTAAGTATGGTAATTTATATAATTTTCAGTAATATTCACTATAAATCATAATTATTGATGTTATTTAATAACCACTCCTCTAAATATAAAACACCTAAATACACAAATAACTGGTATCATCAAAACCAGTATAAATCTTTCCGGCCTCAATCAATTCCTGGCAGTATTTATGCCCCTCGTCGTCGGTTATATTCAATTTCTGAGTGATATATGTTAAAGGAACACCCTCTTGCATATTTGGAGAGTTTTCTCTGAGGAAGTTGAGGACCTTGTCTTGCATAGAACCAGGCAATTCCATGCCATTATTGTCGCTGACAAATAAGCCGTTGTCAGCCTTTGCTCCGGTGACACCCTGGGACTTTAAATGGTTCGTTATCGCACTCAAATTGTGGTACAAGAGTTCGTTATGGTCAGTAACTGGGAAAATCACGGCATTCTGGATATTCTTCTTATTGTTGAATTCCTTAAGTGCTCCACCGACATAGACGTACTTGTTCAATTCCTTCTCGTACTTTTCAGTCTCTGCTGCTGGTGTGCTTACAGTGTCGTCGATCCACTTTCTGACTTCGATGGAGCCGGAACCGTCTTCGATAGTGATGGTGACTGCCGAAGTGTGAGAGTCCACTTTTCTAACCACTCCCATGAACGAGACCATGTTCAATTCCACATTATGTATTTTGAATTCTCCATCAGTCACTGGTTGTGTTGCATCGTTGATCTGTTTAATAGTGACGGGAGTTAGACTAGAACGGACGTTTTGTCTTTGAGAACCACCGTTTTCATTAGTGAAGCCGCCGCTTCCCGAGTCTTGATTGAATCCACCGTCACCGTAGTTGCCGAAGTTACCAAAGTCTGTCATTTGGAGTTGATAAAGAGTTAGATATGGAGACGCGTTTGGTTTCGCGATCTTTTTTGGTGATATTTTGGTGATATTTGATGGATTGAGGTGGCCAAATATTAGAGGAAACAAATGATTAGGGAAATAATTACGGAATAAAATTAAGGAATAATTAGGGGAATAACATTAGAGGGATAGCGTTAGAGGAATAACATTAGAGGAATAACGATTAGGGAGACAGCGTTAGAGGATTGCAGCGTGAGAGGAACGCAATGAACCCGAAGTGCACGAATTAGGATCGGACTTCTAGAACAAGAGATTGTTTACAAGAGAAGGACCACAAGAGCACGACTTCACTCACCACTTAAGTAGTATTTAGTAGATCGCTAGAAGCCCAAGAAGCCGAGATATCTTGGAGTAGAATACCCCTTCTCACTAAGTCGCTATGCTCCTTAGTCGCTCCTTAGTAATTAGTAGAGCACTAGAATCCCACAAGAGCCCACATATCATATTACACATACCCACTCTCAATAAGTCGCTACGCTCCTTAGTCACTACGCTCCTTAGTGACGTATTTACTGGCCCTGCTATGGAACGCGCTCATAAAAAAACATCTTAACCTAAACCACTTACTCTTACTCATCCCATACCAGAACGTAGAATGGATGCTAATATAGATCCCTCAATCACCGAGCTGGACTTGTTCCATGTTAGTTCGTCTTCGTTGGAAAGACCTAGAGACTCTTCTCCAAACATTAGCTTGGGTGTTAAGGATGTAGAGTCTCAGGACCCGGGAGCCAATCTTACTGCAAACGTGTTTCATTTGAACGAGTACGTTGGAGGAGGTGGCGATCACGAAGATGACACTTCTACTGCCACAGCAGCATTGAATATGATACAATTCAACAACTTTGAAGAAAACCATTTGCCTTCTACAGATTTAGCAGCTGCAACCACACACTACTATCCCGAGTATTACAACGAGTCTTTGGCCGAAACTCCTTCTACTACAATTACGTCTCCTGTCGTTCAATACAACCCCGACGAGAAAACAAAGAGGTTGGGGAGACCCCGTAAACATCTATACACCAGGTCAGGATCTCTAGAAACTTCATCTTCACAAAATCTAAACGAGTCTGTAATATCCAAATTCCGTTTCGACACTCAGCCTATAGCGGGCCCCGGTTCTCGTGGTGGCAGATTGATTAGTAGACAACCCAGAGGTAAAATTACTTCGGGTACTCACAAGAGAAAATTACAAGCGCAACTAAACTTTTCTGTCGAAAAATCATCAACAAGCGACCACTCACTAACCAAACGAGACGTCCAGGAAGATATCCGTTCTGGCATCACCTCAGACGTCCCTTCAAGCCTAGCAAACGCCATTGATTTAGATTCAACCGTTTCCTCTACCAACCATACAGATATTGAACAGGACACTCCTTCCCAAATTCCTTCACCTCGTGTTATCGAAAACTCGAATATGGACATTGATGCCATTACCGCAAATACCGAACTGATCGATCAGTTAGAAGAAGTAGAACCTTCAAATGATCATATCCAAGCTCTTGACAATGAAGATGAAAACCAGGAAATTGATGATACTTCTAATGATACCAACGGGATCCCTGTCGATATGCTCTTGAATGAAGACAAGACAGCTTCCTCGGTAGAAATTAAGCGTTCGAACGGCGTACCAAGATCAATTGTTGTTAAGCTTTCTAAACCAGCAGATGAAATCCTCAAGACTCTCAAAAAGGCTCCTGTCAAGAGAAAGAGATCCAGACCCGGAAAGAAGGCCCAATCTTTGCTTACAACTACTAGTAGAACAACTGTGGCTAATAATACCAAAAGAGTAACCAGACAGTTGCCGGGACCTTTAGTGGGGTTGCATTATGATCTATATGATGACAATATCATTCGAGCAGAAGCAAACACCGATGCACAATTGGAGAAAATCGCTTTGGGATTTCCTGTCATACGTTCTCCGTTAGCAAGCGACATACTTTTCATCGTTTCTTTCTTGAATAAGTTTTCAAGTATCTTGAAAATCGACGACATTGGTCCGTTGGAGTTGGAAAATGGGTTGAGCTTGAAGAATCCCTTTGCTCTCAATGAAGTAGCTAACCCTGAATATACTCCGGAATACGTCTCGCCACAAATGGAGCATTTATTTGCGAGATTGGTGTCGTTAGTGTTGAACAGAAAGAAGGAAATCACATCAATCTCCAACGCCATATCAGACTTGAAGAATATGAACCAATTTTTAGGACTACCAAAGGAATGGAAAGAAGTGGAAAAAGACGAAGATGAAGAAGTTAAGGAAGAGCCTGGCTCTCCTGTTGATCCTAATAAACCAGAAATTCTTCCTATCAAACCATTTGTTCGAGAACAACCAAAATACAAATTCAACCCGTTCCAAGATCCAGATTTTGAAAAGTACGGCTTGAAAGGAATTAAAGACCCAACAAACAGACTCATATTATTACGTGCCACCATCCAATGGGCGTTATCAACGTCTGAGATCTTGAAAAACTATATATTTCAAAGCGTTCAAAACCAAGATATTCCTGGAGACAAGGAAACTTATTATGCAGCCAGATCAGTATTGAAAGGATTCAAGAACGCCGAAGAAACTAAGAGACTTGCAGAAGCCAAATTAGCCAAAAGAGACGACGACGTCAAGTACTACGATCCAACGTCCAACCCCTTAGACCATTCTTATCGCATCAGATTGAGTGAAGAACTCGCTGGAGATATTGGTTTTCACATTGGAAGATTTTATTTGTGTAGAATGGCCAATGAATATAGTGGTGGCTTGGCTTCTATCAAGAAAATGCACAGTGTATGGAACGGACCTGTTGTTGCGATGCCTTCAAGTTTCAAGTTATATGTTCATGATGTGCATCAGAGTTTAGTCGATGGATTGACCAACGATGGGGTGGAATTTGATCAAGAAGGCAACGAAATCAAACGTCCTAAGGTCAGAAACAACTCAAAACACAACTGGTACGAGCTTGCTTCAAACGGCCAAGAATTGTCAATGTTTGTCGACTTTTTGGCGAAAAGATTGGGACTCACTGTATCAGAACAACGAGTGAAAATAATACCCATGACATCCACCATCCACAAATCAGTTTCGAACCTCCATGGATACTTGTCGGCATTGTTGCCTCTAATCTTACAACAAGAATCAGTAAATTTCTTTGACAAAAGATCCACAAGGCATAAAATCAACTATAGCGACAAGAATGCCAGCAAGAATTTTCTTCTCGAAGACGATTTTCCAAAGGAAAATGAAAATGAAAACGACGAAGATTATCTAGAAGAAGCCGAAGAAGTACAATTGGAAGAGAATGAAGACGACGATTATGTCGACGAAGAATAGAATTATGTAAGAATACCGTTTGCATGTATAATAGTTTATTGTAGAATTTTATGTATAATAAAGTACAAACACTGAGCGTAGAGAAGAATTTGTGAATTAGAAGAGTTTGGATAGTAAATAGTGAATAGTGGATACTGAGCGCAGCGAAGTATTCACTATTTGATGAGATTTAGAGGAATTCTCGACCAAACTGAGTGAACTGATCATGACAATTGTTGAATTCTACGAGAGTTCACTAAAATCTCAGTAGCTCTCGCTAGTTATTTAGTAGCTGTTTAGTAGCTGTTTCAGTAGCTCTCATTCTCCCTCTCAAGTTCACTCACACTCTCGCTCTTTAGTTCACTCACTTCGTTCGCGAACTAAGTCGCTTCGTTCGTAAACTCTATCAAATTCTACTTGCTCCTAACAAAAGATCAATTTTATCCTTCACAATCCTTTCATTATCCTCAAAGTATTGTGCTCTTCTAACCACCTCCTCATCATATCCCTCATCACTCTTTAAACTCTTTAAAGTTTCTGCTTGGGTGACCAACCATTTCTCAATAAACGTCACAGGATCATCGCTTAAATCTCTATAAAACTTTTCTCTCAAGTTGGTGTTTTGTAAAGACACTATTCCTAAAGAGATTCTGGCGTTGAGCTTTTGGATCAAGGTATCAGCCTTGGTTAAATTTTCAAACGCAGCTTTATTAAAGTCGAGCAACTCCTTTTGAACAGAAGAAAGATTTAAAGGTAATTCGACAGGAATATCGAGGACCACTTCGCCCAAGGTTGACGATTTTCTGGTGTTAACCTCGTAATCGATAATTATTGGTTCACGAGGCTTGAAATGGGGTTGTAACAACTTGTAGAGATCGCTGAATTTGAATCTGTCTACATTCAACAATTTCTTCAACACATCGTCTGATTGTACTATAGTCACATCATCATCACCTTCTTCTTGGCTGATGGAAGGATCGTTCATTAAATTGGTTGGTACGGCTGGAACCTTTGTAAGAACCTCGTTTTTACGAATCAAGTTCTTGTACAACACATATTGCCAGATCAAGTAGATCAATTCCTGTTGACTGGATTCGAGTTTTCCGGTGAATTGGGCCATTTCATCACTAAGTTTCAAACTCACACTGTGGCTCTTTGTTAACATGGCAATTTTACATTTGATATTGAAGATACCGTTTCTCTTGATATCCAAACCGTCAAAGTTGGCTCCGTTGAGTTTTCTGGCCGACTCTTCCAAGTCGTTTCTCCATTCGATAATATTGGATTGAGAGTTCTGTAAACCAGGATAGTCGTCGTTTGGAATAATATCTATTGATATGGCCGACAAGAACGAACTGAACTTTAACGATTCATTTTCGTTATCATTATCACTCAAAAACTTACCCTCAACCCTCAAAGTCCACGTGGATTCTGCAGACGGATCTAAAGATGGTATTCCTTGTTCTTGAAGTAACTGTTTTTGCCATGGCTGGTTTTCACTGGTGTTGTAGATAAAGACTCTCAAGATTCCAGTTTCGCTCTTGATATTTGATGGATGAATGGTCTTTTGTTGGATGGCCTGGAAATCTAACGCTTTTCTCGATATCAATAAGTCTACTTCTCGTTCTGCCTTTAATAGGTCTTTGTATTGTTGTAGGTTGGGCACTTTTTCATATAACGACGGTGGGATCGTGGTATCTGTAGGGGTGTACGAGACCGCAGGTGCTGCCGACGATGTCTGTCTGGGTTTATTAATGTTTTGATTAGATGATTGCATTGGTGGCATGTTTGGACAGTGGAGGTTGATTGTTTATCGTTTTGAATATGAAATTTTTGCGCGACATTCAACAAAAAATTGAGTATGGAGGACAGAGTGAAATTATATAGTGACAGATATATGGGGAGGCTGTAGGTGTTTAGTAGTCTTTGATATACTTAATAAGACCAACTGTATTTAGTGAGCCGAATGTAATTGAACCTATTTATAATTAGGGAATTAACTGTAATTTTAAATTCACGAAGTGTTTGAGATCTTGGTTGGAATTGAAGTAATATATTTACCAGATGGCTATTGACTAAATTATAAAACCAGCTCAGAGGAGTAGTAGAATTTGTTACTAGTACTAATCGAGGATAGTAGTGGACTTTATAATTAGTATTAATCCAGGCTAGAAGTAGAATCTATAACCAGCACTAAATCACAGTTGTATGAGGATGAATAATAAATAGAGTAATTCCTAGGCTGAAAAATACCCGTTTAATTGGCGATTCCTACAAAAGAATAATATTCTCTTGATTATGAAACACTTTCTATCACGCAGTAGTCATTCTGACTAGATCTACTCGTTATCAGTCCTTAGTTGATAGGCTGCGAAATTATAGAACATAATTAGACCAAACTGGAATACGATAGAAATTAAACAGTTTGTGAATATATATTAGGCTGATTAGGAATAGTGATTAGACTAACATTCTTTGACAATCTTGAACACTTAAGTATGTATTCAAGGACATATATATATAAACTGAACGGTGGATTCTTCGCACTATATATCGCTAGGCCTGGGGTAATCTAGTCTGCAGTACTAGTAGCTCTTATTAATACTACAAATTCTTCTAGATACGGGGTATATAGATCTGTTCTATGGGCTACGTTTCTATTCAGAACATTTACTAACTAATTCCACTAGTCTACGAGCCACAGTTGAATTACTTGCAGCGTTGATGTTTAATGTCGTGTGTCGCAGATCACAAATCAAAGCTGATGATCAATATCGAATTCCTTCTCTTACTTTCATCCATCAATCATGACAGAAGCGGACGACATTCATAATGATCGGATACTAAGAAGTACAAAGGTTCAGAAACGAAAAGTCAAACACAATTCTACAACTTCAACTGGCGCCAACACCAACCAGTTTATCAACCATGCAAGTCACTTAAAAACTACTCGTATGAATGAAATGAAAAGGAGGAAACGAGATTTCTTCAGAAGGATCAATTACGGTTACACCTTCACGGTGGTAGTGTTGCCGTTGCTTTCATTCATCTATTTATTTCAATATTCTGAGTCTATACTTCCTGCAAATCCAGAAACCCTTTACTTTTCATGTATATATTATAACTTCACAATTTTAGCGTTTACCACAGGATATCATAAATATTTTGCCCACAATTCGTTCAAGGTTCGTTACAGATTTCTTCAGTATTATTTTGCTATATTTGGAAGCAGTGTTGGGCTAGGATCCATTCGGTGGTGGGCATCTCTACACAGAGCGCACCACCATTTTACCGACGATACAGAAAGAGATCCATATCTGATAAAGAGAGGCTTTTTCTGGGCCCATTGGGGATGGTTGATCAAGAAACCAAAGATTGTCAGCTTCTACCAAAAATTCATAGAGCAAGAGTTTCCTACAATAAGAGGTGTTACTGAGGGTGCTAACGAGGTCGCTGGTAATTTGGTGGCTGAAGGACTCATTGAGGAGATTCGTACTGGATCACCGTTTCCTCAGAGAGTTGATGCAACTAATACTGAAAGAACAGAGGATTTTGATGGAATTGATACCGAGGAGCCAGCTATTAATGCCGAGGCCGCCTCAATGACTTCAGTAACCTCAATTGTTGATAATAATTCAGTGGATGATTATGAATACACTCAAAATCTTGCAAGAAATGACTATGATGAAAAAATCCAGAGCATTCTTTTATGGCAGGAAAACTCCTACTACTTCCTCTTTTTCATAACTACTATCGTAATTCCGGTTCTTGTCACGGTATACATCTGTCACGATACATTCATACATGGTCTCGTGTATCCCGGGTTATTAAGAATGTTCTTATGTCAACAATCCTTGTTAAGTACTGAATCTGTTTGTCATTTAAAACATCTTCAGGCTTCCATTCCTACCCAACCTTTCAACGACAAGAATTCTTCACACAATTGTAATAATCCGTTGATTTCTATCCTAACTTATGGACAAGCACATCAAAACTATCACCACGAGTTTCCCCATGATTATCGTGGAACTTCATCCAAGTTAGCATTTGATCCTACCAAATGGTTTATCTGGACTCTTGAAAAGTTGTTGATGGTGGACGAGATTTGTAGAACTCCAGAAAACTTGATTGTCCAATTACAACTACAACAACAGCAACAAGTGATCAACCGCATGAGAAGTCAGCTTAACTGGGGGACTCCTATCTCGAAATTACCGTTGATAACTCCCAAGGCTTTCAAGAGAATTATTGCTTCTTCTGCAAACAAAGATCGGATTTATATTGTGATTCAAAATGTTATTTATGATATCACACCATTTGTCGATCAACATCCGGGTGGTGTTCCATTATTGAAGGCTTCTCATGGAAAAGATGCTACCACTGCATTTTATGGTGGAGTCTATGGACATCTGACGGCTGCAGTGAATTTACTTGCAACTATGAGAATAGGATTACTTGATGTTGGAAATGATGAAGAAGTATGGAGAAGAGTTGTAAGAGAAGAAGGAGAAGTTGAAGATGCTGATATAAGACAAAGGAATCCAAAATCTTATAGTACAGCCGAGGCAGCCTAACTAAATTTCCTGAGATTGTTCTCTCGTGAGTGAATGCTATCATTTAAAGTCAACTATCAACAATACTTGCCATCTCCATATTAAGACCCTTTGAGAAGTTTTAAATTCAGATCAGCAAGCTCTAAAGAATCCATATCTGATTAATTTGGGGTTATGTAACATATGATTAATATGGAGTCATCCAAACATGAGATAATGATAGGCACAAATAGCAGAGGGTGTTAAATTTCCTTTCATTTGTTAGTTCATTATTCGATATGATCCATATTTATAAGACCGTTTTCCATTGGATACCGTCAATTTCTACTATTTATACCTCCAGAATTAGGTGCTCTAATACAACCTTGGCCCTTGCACTATTTATTTTGCTAATAACTTTTAATTCAGCCTCTACATTTGGCTAATAACTTATATTATAGTCTATTTACTAGTTACTGATAACTACATACCTAACTTTCTGATATTAGGCTCTCTAAACGAGCTACTGTAACCAGAATAGTCATGGAACTATGGAGCCACGGCTGATTTACAGTTTATATATAGAATCACGTGATATGTTACGATTCTAGAGGAAGGAGTACAAGACGAAGGTGATTAAAGAGTAGAATTACATAAGACAGAATACAAACAATTAAGAAGAGTATACGAGGGACTTCCAGTAGCTACTATACATAATTTCCTTCTCCTAAGAGTAGTATCAACTATATATTGTGAATTATTCAAAGTGCACTTTTGGTCTTGCAGGTTACAAAGTAATTTCAAAATCCTTTTCAACCAACCATTTCACCTCCCTCCAGTCCACATCAAATCACACACCATGTCCGTTTCACAAGTGAGCTTCACTCGCAGCGATTATAGAGGCGCTACCGTCGAAGATCTCGACATCAAGCCGGCCATTTCCATCAACCCAAACACACATTTACAGGAGGCGTTGGAAATCTCGTACGAAAATGAATTCACATACTTACCAGTGATACACGAAGAAAACAGAAAATTATTGGGAGTTTTGAACGTCGAGGACCTCAAGAAGAACTTGGAAAAGTACAAGAAAAGCGGAGTCAAGCCCGAGGTCAAGAATTTCATGTTGTGGTTCAACCAAACTGCCCGTGAAAGGTATGAAAAGACATCTAGTTCCAAGCCCACAGCCACCAAAACGCCAATTAACTCAACTATAATGAAACCAGAGAGTTCTTCCGATAAACGGTACCAAGTTTTGACTCCTTTGACTTCGTTGGAAGATTTGGCGATATTTTTCAATTCTGGTGAATACTTTGCGATTATCACCAACCCAGAAGGAAACTTTGTGTATGGAGTAGCTACACCAGAAGACTTGAAGAATTATGAAAAGTCGAGACCAAAGTTGTGAGCAACAAATCTTTAGCGGAGCGAAATATTTGTGTTAATTAACAAATGAATATTGGTTGAATACTGAGCATAGCGAAGTATTCGTGTTACTTAATAAGTGATTATTAGTGGATACTAGCGAAAATATGGTGATATCACGAAATGTTAGTGGAGATATCATGGAGATTAAAAGTGTTTTATTAATAATCCTTCGCTCAGTATTTCTCATTACCTAATAAGTGAATTGTTGTTATTATTCACGAATTATTACTGGATAAGTTGTGACAACTTCACTCTTTCAAACTGTTACATAGACTGGAACTATCAGTATTGTATGAAAATAATGTATACTAGACCATGCTTGGTGGGTATTTAAGGATATCTAAAGATTATCCGTCACACGATATTCTACCATCTACATCCGTTCATAGATTGAGCGATGTAGTTTTTTATATGGATCAATACATGTATTTATTTCGATATGATAATATAATATAGCGATCTGGTTGGTCATTAAGTAACCTAACAGACTACAAAAGGTTTAGTATAAAAAGCCACCACAGTTTTGAAGATGTGAAACTGTCAGTTTAATTAGTTAGTACAATATATTGAGCATATTGTGATCTTTTGAGCAGATTGTAATCTTTCATTTTGACCATCAGTGTGTAACTCATTATTTTAACATCTTCTGATCTGATCTAGATCTATTGAGGTATTTCTAACACCAATTTTCCAGTGGTTCTTCTACCCTCCAACTCAGCTGCAGCCTTTGCATAATCCTTTAACTCGTAGACTGCAAAAATGTCCAACAAGATCTCGCCCTCATCAATTAATCTAAACAATTCCTGGGTATATTTCTCCCATTCCGCCTTTTCAGTAACATAAGCGAAAAGTTGTGGTCTACAGAGTTTGATATTCTTTGGCGAGAGTATGTTGATCGACAATGGTGGAACTAAGCCAGAAGAGTTTCCGTAACTCACAAACGAACCTTTTCTTGCCAAAGCATCGAACGATGTTTGGAAGGAATCCTTACCAACAGAATCAAACGTAGCATGAACTCCGATACTCGAAATCTCCTTAACTCTCGCCAAAACGTCCTCTTTCGACGAGTTGATGACGTATTCTGCACCCAAATCATGGACGAGTTTTGCCTTTTCTACGGTAGAAACGACGGCAATCACATGGGCCCCCTTCTTGGCTGCGATCTGGGTCAAGATTCTGCCCACGCCGCCAGCAGCAGCCCAAATCAAGATATATTCACCCTTCTTGATCTCATGGGCTTCGGTTGCAAAAGTCAACGCAGTTAATCCCTGGAGAAGTCCGGCTGCATAGTCCTTCAACTGCTTGTCGGAGGTAGAATCATCCAACTTCAAGATGGTCGAAACTGTGTCCAACACTTTTGTATACTGGGCAAATGAAGATCCACCAAGATACGCAACTTTATCGCCAACTTTGAAATCCGCAACCTGGTCTCCCGTAGCCACCACTACTCCACTGGCTTCTCTACCCAAAATATAAGGCAAAGTTGCTGGATAGTATCCTTTTCTAAAGTAAGCTTCAATAAAGTTGATTCCCGAATACTTGTTTTTGATGATTATATCGTGAGGTCCCTCGACCTGGGGGGTAGGGTGGTCCTCATACTTGAGAACATCCAAACTTTCGCTAGTCTCGTTAAAAAGAATAACTTTATGGGTTTCTGGAATTGACATTGTGATACTAAATACTGAACGAAGTGAAGTATTAAATATAAGAAGATATTTGGAGATTTAGTGGAGATTTGTAGATTTAACGATGATTTACCCGTCTGTTACTGATGTAAATCTATCGTGTATTTAGGACGGCTGGTGGGGTTCTTATATATTTGGTGCGGATTAATAAGCAATAGCAAATATAATTATACTCTACAGTCTTGTAACACCTTCTTGTATACTCAACTGAATAAATAGCCCATTACGATCTCCGTGTAACTATTGTCACCACTCGAACCGTACCAGATTGTTCCCGGTCCGGTGGGTCCAGAATCACGAACCATCGGATCGTTAATTTAAATAATCTAAATATTTTTTAGTTTTTAATTTATGGTCCAGTCGGTCCTACATATAGAAGACATGAGAGTTTCCGTATTAGCGAATATCCATGCGTTGGTTAATTGGAAACACAATCTTTTTAGGGGTGAATCACCATTAGAGTGTTGATTAATTACTTGATCGTTGACCAGAAAGCTCCGCGGTCACAGGCAGGATTGCAAAAATCACTTCTTTGAGCCACCGTTTGCTGTGGGCTGTATACACTCCAAAGCTATTAGTTGAACTTCTGGTTTTATAGGAACTTATGCTAATACTAACTAACTAATCTCAATAAGCCGTCTTGTGGCCCGAATTTCTATTAAAAAAAGACTAGAAGTCACCTATGTGATATATGGCGACTGGTTTCTGAGCATTATGTTCTCGATAAGTTCTCGATGAGTTCTCTATGAGTTCTCTATGAATCTTCTTATTTCGCAGTAGTTATGTATGATTATAGCCAGACACTTTTGTAACAGGTATGAGAACAATCCGACTTTTGGTTAGTTATTATGTAGTGTGGCTAGACACTTTATCCTAATTTATGTGCTGGACACTTATTGTCCTGGTTTCTGTGATGATCAGTATTTAGATCACTATAATACAATCACTATGGTACAATCACCATATCTAGGCCTCTACCTCCATCAATGCCTTTTATGCTTTGGTTTTTGGACTTTTCCTGGCTTCCTCTTCTTTTTTCCAACAAGTACATTGTTCTTCCTTGCATTTTCTGCCAATAACCTTTCAACTTTGTCTCCGTGGGAGGCTCCTTTCTGGTGGCCATGTTCCTTAAAAGCATACGCGACAGTCACTTTCGAGTTCATCAAGGTAGCACCATTCATTTTCTCTATCACAGTGTCAGAAGTAGTGAAATCGTCGTAAGTTAAGAAACCGTAACCCTTGGACTCGCCTGTTTCTGGATCTCGTTGAATCGATGGAGGTTTGATTAAAGTCCCAAACTTTGAAAACGTTTCACGAAGGAATTGTTCGTCAATCAACGGGTTGAGATTGCTGACAAAGAGTCTAGCTCCCACGTCCACATAGTTTGAATCTATGAGTTCCTCTTGAGGACCTGTCGTCTGTGTAGTCTTTTGAGGTTCAGACTTTCGTATTTTAAGTGTTTTGCCATAAAGTCGTACTCCTCGAAGTATATCTAGTGTATATTCTGCATCTTCGATTGTTTTGAACTCAACAAACCCAAATCCTTGATGAGTTTTGAGGATTCTATCTTTTGGCATGTTTAATGATCGTACGGGAGCAAACTGGATGAAAAGCTCATACATGAGAATCTCACTGACTTGTGGGTCTAGGTTTCCAAAGTATAATGATGAGTTGACATTCCGTTCCGTATCAGGAACTCTCCTTAAAGCGCTAGCCATGGTTAGTTAGTGTCTTGCAACTTGAGATTATTTGTCTATATATAATGGAAGTCGTGTGCGAATCGAATATGTGATGACTATATAATGTAGCTAGAGAGTTATATAGTGAAAGCAGATTACTTGAGCGTAACAAAAGTATTCTATAGCAGTAAGGATTTCACTTGACCGTGGCGAGTGATATCTACGCTCGAGTGCTCTATACAGAGTAAATGGATACCACTTGCGTTAGTATATGCTAAATAACTAAATTGATGAGTATTTATGAAGCTGGAACAGGATTGGTTAAATAGAGTCATCAAAAAAGTAGTAGATCTTGGGCATGATATCACCTCTCAAATGGATATCTAGTGAGATCATCAATTCTCGTACTAATACTCAATTTTTGTGCTAATTTTCAATTCTCTTCCTAAAACTCAGTTCCCATATCTTAAACTTCATAGTTTGTGATCACTTGATTTCAGAGGTTTCGGTAGTCTCTATTACATCCGGTTGATCTGGTGTATCCTCAAACTTTATAGGTTCTGGAAGTTTGGATGAAGATTCCTCAGGTCCCTCATCATCAGATTCACTCGATTCATCACTAGAATCGCTCGTATCTGTATCTGAGTCACTCGAATCTGACAGAGACGAGTCTTGAGTCATTCCATAAGCCTCGTCGACGTTCGAGGTTGTGTGAGTGAAAACATCCTTGAAAGTAGTTATGTATATGGTTGGATATTCCAAGATTACTTTATCCTTCAAAGCAGTAGAGATGGAGAATTGGTTGTCCAAAGAAATCACTGGCAGAGTCGCCTTGTCTGGCTTTATGACGTTATGCAAATAAAACAAAAGATCCTTCTTTTCTATAGGAGTCTCAGTTTTAGTATTGTTTAGAATGTTGAGTGGAATAGCCTCGATAAGTGACAAATGTTCTTTTAACCGGTAGCTAATAAACCGAGCGAGTTCTTGGCCGTTTTCTCCTATATATACCCACTCGATAGTCCAGACGAAGGAACCCAGTTTTTTGTCATATCCCGTCTTGTTTGAAAGCGCCCTTTCCATTCCAACTGGTAGCTGTATTACCAAGGTATTTTCTCGTTTGGTGGTGGTGGGAGGTTCATGGGGAAACACTTTCTTGACGACATTGATTCGCTTATCTTCAACAGTGGATGGTTTGAATCGCTTATTTCTGCCTTGCGTACCAAATTGTCGCTTGAAAACATTCTTTGCATTGGACTTTATATCAGTTCTTCCCAACTGGATATGTCGATCCACATTCATCAAGAAATTGTAGTCTCGATTCATATAGGCAGAATCTTGGGCAAGCTCGTTTCGTGATACGAATTTCGTCAGATCCACCGTTCCGGTACATTCTGTCTGTTTCTTGTGCCTCTTGACACAATCTATACAACATGTTTGGACTCCACAAGCAGGACATGTATACTTGAAATTATTGAGATGACATATAGAACACAATCTTTCCATTCTCAGATAATAGTGGGGAGTTTCTAGGGAGGCGTTGTAGATAGAGCCTCTAGTTTAATGTGTATGGAGCTGGTAGAATAAGTATTGGTTTACCTCTGTGATCTATCAGAAGCTGTCTCAAGTCTTCTCGTCTATACGCAGGCTAAGATCATCGCTTATGTAATCATTTAGTTGGTGAAGATACTGCCAATAAATAATGGAGACCGTAGTGTTGAAGTGCTCAAATAGACAGTAATAGTAGAGAATCGGTATATCAATGAATATCACATGTATTTGCTTTTACAAGTTAGAGTAGATTAATGTTTGGAGTGATTCTTTAACGAATCAGCTCCAGGGCCAGTTCCCGAAAGGACAAATGACCAGGTTTACCACCAAAATAATTATCAGATTTACCACTACTACACTAGACTACTAGTACTAACAAACAACCAATTCTGTTCTACCATATTCTTATCTACTAGTCAACTAAACAGACCCAGATTTACCTTCGCGTAATTCTCACACTGAAAAATTCTATTGAAAAGTTGGATGTTGAGTAGAGTACTTAGACAACCATACACAATGATTTCCACAGTTACAAGAGATGTGTGTAAATGCACCCCTCATATGGTGAGATTTGCATCTAAAAGAACTAAACACAGAATCCCAGAAAAAGTGCCTGTCCAACTTTTAAAAGATATTCCTCAACTTGGATCTGCTGGGGAAATTATCAAAGTCAGACCAGCATATATGAGAAACTACTTAAGTATGAATAATCGTGCTGCATACATTGTTGAAGGACAAGGACCCCAAATCCCAGTTGTTGAAAAGTCATACATAGAAAAGAAACCATTGGCTACCCCAGAAGAAGTCGAGCCAACCACCACTCCATCCGAGCCAACCAAGACCGTTTCCACTGGTGCTTTATCCTTGGACGAATTGTCCAATCTTTTCAGTACCATGAGATCCAAGAACTCCAAGAAATCTGACCCTGTCAGCCAGACTCTTACTGCCAGCTCTGACTCCACCTACTCCTTACTTGAATTGAAGGAATCTATTCCACATGTCTTCACCATTGCTTTGAGCGAATCCACAACCCTCCCTATTACCAAAGAATTGTTAATATCTACCATCTTCAACTTGTCTGGTACCCAAGTTCCTACCAGTGCCATTTCCATTGCCAAAGAATCTGATCCAAAGTCGTTGATTTCAGAAATCTCAGAAGTAGGTAGATTCAACTGGATAATATCTTCTCCGGTCGAGACTTCTGCTATCACCAAAACTTTGGTGGTGAAGTAGATCATATTACTAGTATAACTTGTAAATAAACACTAGAATTGAGATTTATAATGTAGATTGTAGACGAAGTATTGTCACAATCAGTCCACTAAGAATGTGCAAGAATATACACCTGTCGCTATATAGATCATTGCAGTCCTCTAATATGTAGGTTGCTATACTGAACTATTTCTCTATTCTCTATAACTATCCTAGCCTAGTCCTCTAATCTGTAATACATAATTATACATTATTGCGGTATTGATGTTTCGCCAGGATTTCTTAGATCTCTATCTCACTCGCTAAGATCTAACCTCATCACGACTCATCACTCTCTTTACCATGTCTAACTTACAATATAGTGCAGCGAAGTCGTCACGAATAACCAAGCGATCGCTTAATGTGTCACCAATCAAGAAGCTCCTGAAGAGTCCGTTAGGCCACGTTAATCGTCTCATTAAATCAAAATCTGAAAAGCAACCACCACCTAAACCCAAAGAACAACTCGTGGTAACGGATTATAATGTCCAGTTGGATTATCAGCTCTCCAAAAACGATGACGTTATGGATGCTGTGAATTTCATTCTCGAAAATCACTGGGCTGAATCAACGGTGTTGCATTCTAGGTACCATTCTATTCCATACAAACGGGAAATGAAGCACGACATGGAGGCGTTGGTGTTTCTGTTAAAGGGATTGTCTCTGACGGTCAAGGCAGAGGTTATCAAATATAGATTGACTCAACTACCAACGGGTTTGATAACTACATCTCAGTTATACTCCATATATGAACATCAAGGACATACATTTGTGGATCGAAGTGTTGAAATCAAGATCAGACAAGGCAAACTCCGGAAATTTGTGATATCTAATGCGTCCCCGGTAATTCTGAGATCAGTAAATAAGTATCAGCATGGAAAGGTCACCTATGGATTCGAAAACATGGAAATTATAGCAAAAGCTGATGTCTATATACAGCTAGTGAAGAACGAAATCAAGAACATGGAACAAGAACTAAAGAGCTGTGGATCCCAGGCAGAAACTGCTAGAAAACAAGTCCAGCTTGACGGTTTGAACAAGTATCTCCAATTTGTCATCAATAACCCTACAGCATTATATATCAACAACGATGACAAGTTCTCTAAGGACGAGCTTTCCAATTTATTATCAGTAGGACTTGTGACTCTTACTTCGAACCACTTGAATGAGATAGAATCTCATCAATATTCTATTTCGTACCCTGCCTGTGGAACGTTTTTGAAGTTGATCAATGCCGGACGGGTCTGGCTAGTGAAACTCTTGAGTAAGGCAAGCTACAAGGAAAGTTTGGAAGAACAACTCTTTAACAAATGGGAAAGTTTCAATCTCAATGGAGATAGCAAAATGAATAATTTCCGCAAACCGTTTTATGGCTACGATTTGAACTGGGTTTTGGCAGATGCTTTGGGTGCAGGGGTTATCGAGGTGTTTAACACACCGGTGGGCAGAGGATGGAGATTAACTGGAAAGGTTTAATCATGTAATGATATAGTAGAGTCACTACGGCCCCATGGGAACGGGAATTTTGGTGTTAGAAGTAGCTAGAACTACTCTATAGGGATTAACAGGAAAATTGGATTGAATTATTTAATGATAATATTAAAATACAGAAGTAGCTAGTGCTACTCTAGGCGTATCACTTTTAAGTTCAGTTTAGATATCTCGTAGTGAGAGTAGATAATTTTGATCGTATTTGGCTAGCAAAATACTGTTGATGAAGATTCCGAGGTCAGAAAACTAGAAAAGAGTTGTAGAACAGCACGAAGACTATTTACATCTTAACTCTTTGCTTTTTCTGTTGCTTCTTTCTAGACTTTTCCATGGCCTTCTTTTCCAACTTAGCTTGTTCTTCAGGACTCAAAGACTTCAACTTTTCACGTTCAAGCTTCTTTTGCTTCGACTTTTCTTCAGCTAATTCTTCTTGCTTCATTTCGTCAATAACCTTTTGGATCTTGGCAACTTCGAGTTCTCTAGTTCTAACAACCTTCTTCAATGCATCTTGTTTGAAGGTGATATCCTTAGAAGCCAATTTGTCGATCAAGTTGAACACAGCTTCAAGGATCTGACTCAATTGTTTCAAGTTATTCTTGTTAGTAGTCAAGTTGGTTGAAATGATAATCTTTCTACGAGGAACAAGTTCTTGCAAAGAAGTTGGTCTTTCGGCTGGTTGGTCGGTGAAAGCAATAAATCTAACATAAGAAGCGGCATCGACAGTCAAAGCGTTCTTCAAGTCCACTGTGGTGATACCTTCTTGGAAAGCATTCACTTCACTCATGTAGACAAAAGATTCAGGCAAGTTAGCAGAGTCAGAGGTCTTGGTCAAGGACAAAAAGTAGTTGGACTTTCTCAAGTCGTCCATTTCCAACTTAGAAGCAATAGCAGCAATGAAGTTGTCATACTTGGCTTCGTGGGATGGGGTGATTTCAAAATCGACGACGTCAGTTGGAACCTTGACAGAATCAGTGAAGTACCCCAAAACAAGTTCCATTGCCCAGACGAAGATGTTGTGTCTTGGCTTCAATTTGAAGGTAATGTTAACCTTGGCAATATGAATTCTACCAGTAGCATATGAGGAGAAGTTTTCAGCAGAGTCCTTGACATAAAGAGTGTCTGGAGAAACACCAAACTGGAAGAAGTGTTTTTCAAAAGTGGCAGAAACTCCTTTCAAGAACTTCTTGATGATCGAGGTATTGTAAGCATCACCGAGCTTGAATAAGATAACGAAAGCAACAATAAAGGCCAAAGTAAAGAGTTCGACTGTCCAATTGCTAATGAGAATTCTTTGTTTAATTCCCATGTCGATTAATTCTTCAACGGTAAAATCGCTGTAAGTTTTAGGACTGAATGTTAGTACTGATCAAGATAAAGATGAAAGACTGTAATTGGAATAAATATCACGATAATAATCAATTGAATCAAATATAAATCTGGACTAGGTAATTGAACATCACTAAAACAGTATTTGAACAATTACTTCAGACAATTACTTGGACAATAATCGATTTGTTGCCTTTTTATTTATGTATACTAATGATCAACGTCTTATCTCTCACGTATAACACTTAAATTATAATAGCAGATTCATTTTGTCCATTAAGCTAATCTATACGCCTCCAGATCTATTCTCGAGGCACATCTTCAATTGATCTATGATCTTCAAACAAAATTTAATGACACTTACGCTTCTACTACTTCCTCTGCCAACACCTTGGCTATCAAACCACATCCAATAAGAATCGACAACATCGTTAGATAAAGAGATATATTCACAATACCAGTGATCAGTGGAAAATTTAATGTTCGACGTTTGGCGGAGTGAGATATTGGTATGCGCACGTTTTTATTAGTATACAAACAATCTATACACAAGGCAAGGAGTTGTTAATGGTGCTGTGGAGAGTTATGAGTCTCTAGACAGCATGAGTAATCAGTTGAGCTGGCTGGAATTAAGTTTCTCTGAAAATTTGATGTTTATATCAGGATATCTCAAGAAAATAATAGATAGTAATAATCTTTGTGGTATGCCCATATTCTCTAGCAATAGCTCTAGTAATATTCTTTGGATTCCATAAGGATTTCTGGGACCCTTCTAGGCTCTATAATATTCTGAAATCCTTTCTTTTCTATCCTTTTTCCTCTAATCCTTTCTCTTCTTGTTTGTTGGTTCGGACTGTTGTTGGGTGAATTGACTCATTCCTTCTTGAACAGCATTTCTGACAAGTTCTCTTAATGCTTCTTCTGGATTATCGCCATCCAAGATCGCTTGGATCTTTTCACGTCTCTTTTGCAACTCTTCCGGACTCAATGTTTCCTCTTCTTCTCCGTTTTCCATGGTGTATCTGATTTCGTGTCCATCGATAGTTCCTGGAGCAGGTAATGAGTTGATGAATTCGTTGGTTTCAGATTCGTCAGTTGCAGAGTCATGTGCTAACGATTGTAAATATGCCACCACGTCCGGAAATTCATCGTCCTCTTCGATATACTGACCAGGGGTGAGTCCATCGCCGTTCCTGATCTTGTGGTCAGCTTTTAATTCTTCCACTAAATATTTGGCAGTTTTCACATCTTCTACATGGTGTAAAGGGGTATCTCCTTCATTATCTTGAACATTAACATCTCCTCCTTTACTATTCACCAAGTACTTCAACAAGTCTGTGTGTCCATATGAAGCTGCAGCATGGATAGGTGTGTAACCGTTTGGGTCTTTGCAGTCGGCAGCAAAGTTTCCAGACTCAATGTAAGATTTCACTATCTCAATCTGATTGTCGGCAGCAGCCACCCATATATTAGCAACCATTCCGTTGTAGTGACTCTTGAAGGATAGAGATGACATTTATCTCCTGTATATGAAACAAATTTTCACTTTGGTGCGGACACGATCAAATTGTTTTGGCAAACACTTTATAGTTCACGTTTAAAAGGCAGAAGATAGACGTTTGCGGTATAGTTTTTGACAGTATAGACGTTTGAGAGGTCTATTTTAAGGTAGAAATGGTTGAAATAACAAATAAAGAAGAAATATCGGTATCGGCACCAGAAAAGTTGTCTGGTTTTGAATGGTGGAGAAGATCCTTACAATATAGAACAGGCATGGGCCTTGATGATAAAGAGAAGAAACAGTTTGAATATGATTACCAGAAGAAACATTTGCCAGACCAATGTGTGCTGTGTGTCGAGAATCGTGACTGGATGTTACAATATTCTCCGTCAGTAATTTTCATGATGGACCAGATCAAAAACTTAACCAAAGACGGTCAAAACGTCATTACCAAGTCAAATATAATATGTGACGTATGTGATGATCTTAAAGGGGGTGGTTTTCATCCAGATGTGGGTATTTTATTGTGTTCGAACTGGATCCGAAGCAAATGGCAGTTGGAAGATGTTTTGACCCACGAACTTGTGCATGTTTACGATTATTTAAAGTTCAATATCGATCTCAAGAACTTGAAGCACCATGCTTGTACCGAGATCCGTGCTTCCATGCTTAGTGGTGAGTGTCGTATGTTGAACGAAATCAAAAAAACTGGTTTGGCGGATTTTGGTAAAAAGTTCCAGCTGTGTGTCCAACGTAGAGCAGTGTTGTCTGTGACAGCCAATCCTAATTGTAAGAATAGTGAGGAGGCAGAAAAGGTTGTCAGCACAGTCTGGCAATCTTGTTTTAACGATACCAGACCTTTTGAAAGAGTTTATAGGTAAGATAAACAGGGGAGAGATGGAGATGACCCCTACAAGATCTCATCCTGCTATAAATCTAAGTTATTGCTACTGGTATACTGATAGGAGCATGCACTAATTAACTACTAGCCAATTCTGTATATATATATATCAAGTTAATACTACATGACTTCCTTATTCCATATTTGTATGAGAGAATTGGTATCTCAAATTTTACTTGTGTTTAGTCTTATTAATCACCAGGGATGGTTACTCATCAGGTCATTCAGAACCTCTCGAAACATTAATAGACCAATGCTACTGTGTCTAGAAGTTTCGGGCTGATCGCAGCCTCGGCTCCTTGAGGCCCGTTCCGTGGACAGAAGTAGCCTACTTTACGAAGAATCGAACAATCTCATCACACTTTATAATATCGCCACAAACACTTATCGGTCGGGTCTAGAATATCATTTCTGCCGACTATCATTATTGCCGGCTCTTCATTTACTATTATATGTCGTGTCTGTATCAATCCTGTATCTGTATCGATCTTGTACCGATCCTGTATCTGCTCTGATACATCACCTTTGGCTGTCAGCCGAGCAACGATCGGCCGCGCAGCCCGTTTTCAACCGACTAACAGCTTTCGGGCTCGAATCGTATCCGTCATCAATTGGCACGTAAATAGAAACAAGTCCGTTTTGTATGATCACGGTTGAGTCGGGACTTTAGTGATATTTCAAGGCATAAATAGAATTCGAATCCTTTTAAACAGTATCAGAAGAACATATACTACAGAGACCTCCCATATTATGGATATTCGTTCGAATACTGAAGAGAGCTTGCTCTTAATTAGAAATCGGGCTAACAGGAGAAAGTCCTTGGTCATAGATAATGACTACGATGAATCGCCCGAAGAAGATTTAGAGGAAACGAAAGAGATCAGATTGGAATGGGATGCCGAAGAAGCCCCTGAAATTAAGGAGTTGGAACATCCGGAAGAATTAAATCTCGATGTTCATAGCGTGTTCCATGAAATCAACAAGACGAATCCAAAGAGGCTAAACAGACGAAGAACAGAAATAAACGATCCTAAATACGTTTCTAGATTTGCTGACGTACGGTTCAGGGGTAAGTCTACGACTATTTTCGATGCTCAATCGTTCAAGGATTCGGAAGTGTTTGGAATCTATGTGTTGTTCTGGTTGGGAACAGCATTTCTTATGATGAACAACATGGTCCATTACTACTTTGAAAATTCAGAGTCGATATGGAACTGGCCCATCGTGGTTATTCTACGTACTGACATTTTAAAGGTGGGCGCCACGGACTTGGCCATGTATCTTACAACATACTTTGCATATTTGATCCAATATGCGGTCTACAAGAATTGGATAACATGGCACAGAACTGGCTGGATTTTGCAGACCATATATTGTGCTGCCCATTTACAGTTCTGGCTCGTGTTTGCATCTAAACTGTATATGGACTTTACCTGGATCGCCAAAGTGTTTTTGGTTTTGCATAACTTGGTCTTCCTTATGAAGATGCATTCCTATTCGTTTTATAACGGATACCTCTGGAAAGTATACCGTGAGTTACAATTCAGTCGGAAATGTTTGAAGAGAACGACAAACGGAGACGCTACTTTAACGTCTCCATTCGACGAGGAACAAACAAAAACGATGTTGGAAGAAAGCATTGCGTTCTGTAAGTTTGAATTAGAATACCAATCGATGGCCAATCCTGTGTCGACCGAAGGAACCGAAGTAAAGAAGCAGGAACTTGTCAAATTTCCTGACAACATCACTCTCCAGAACTTCTTTGAATATTCAATGTTTCCAACTGTGGTTTATACCTTGAACTATCCTCGTACTGAAACGATAAGATGGGGATATGTTCGTGAGAAAGTGATTGGGATTTTCGGAATCATTTTCTTGATGGTATCGGTGGCCCAGAAGTGGATGTATCCATTAGTGATCAGATGTATCGAGGTCAGAAGCATGCCGATCCAAGAACGGTTTGTGGCTTATTTGTTTATCTTGTTGGATATGATTCCTCCATTTTTGATGGAATATTTATTTACCTTTTTCTTGATCTGGGATGCAATTTTAAATTCCATTGCCGAATTGAGTCGTTTTGCAGACCGTGATTTCTATGGACCATGGTGGTCATGTACTGATTGGTCTGAATTCAGTAGACTTTGGAATATCCCGGTGCACAAGTTCTTGTTGCGCCATGTATACCATTCGTCCATCAGTGCATTCAACCTTAATAAGATCCAAGCTGCACTTGTGACATTTATGATATCCAGTATCGTCCATGAGTTGGTGATGTACGTGATTTTCGGAACATTACGTGGATATCTCTTGTTGTTGCAAATGTCTCAGATCCCTTTGATTATGATTGGCCGTACACCCTTCATGAGAGACAAGAAGGTTTTGGGTAACGTGATATGTTGGTTTGGATACATTTCGGGGCCCAGCATGGTTTGTACCTTGTATTTAGTATATTGATATGCAAGTCTAAAGAAATTTATTATGCAGATATGAAGGATTAATATAATCTAAATTATAGAATAATGCCTGGCATATATGGAAATATATGGATCTTTGATACCTCTGTGATCTTTATGATCTTTATAATATTTATTCCTCTATGATTTCTTTAATCTCTATGATCTCTATAATATTCATTCCTCTATGATCTCTATAATCTCTATCTGAATTCATTAGTGAGCTCTGCACTTAGAGACAATTCACTTTCCTGTTACCCGTGATTACAACTCTATCATCTCCTAACTGGGTATTCGTGATATAGGCTGCATAATCGGTTATTTGCAGGTTCACAATAAGTTTTCAGTAAATCGACTATTTATGTCAAGCACTTCCTAGAAAGGAAATTCTGAAAATGCACGTGTCGACGTCAACTCTGTCTGGTGAAGAACCTCTACTGCACAGATCCATTTACTATGTGTTCACAGGGTACTTTAACGGTAATGTATTGGTGGAAGTGCTTTCACCCACTTATCATTAATTGTGTAGGTTATGCAAGTTTATGAGTTTGCACCCAGCACAAATCTGCACCTCAGAGCATATGTGAAATAATAGGAAACTACAAGACATGTTTATAAGAGGAGAAGAGTGATATGGTGGTGGATATTGTAGTGATATGGTAGTGATATAGTGGGAATATAGAGACAGAAAGATAAGAGACTGTGGAGAAAAGATACATTAAATAGAGTTGGAAATTAACATCAAGAGATCCAAGAAATTAGTCCAGAATAGTATCGATTTAGGTCGTTTCGTATAATTCAAAGGATCACCATATATACACCACTATTGCTTACTACTTCTACCCTGATTAGCCCTATTCCATCCAGCTTGGAGCCAAAGTCACAGTCCCAATAATAAAATTCAAACCCAAAACTAGCTTATTTCCCAAATAGGTAATTCTGATATGCAACATTTTTCGGAGATGGCGGGGAAATTATTTATATATATATATCTCCATCAGCCAGTTGATGGATGCAAATATTGTGTATTTTGAATACGGAAATGCAGCCAGATTTGGATCCATATACAGCTACGGCGGGCTTTCTCCGGCTTATTACTGCGCTTAATAATAATCCAGATATCGGTACTGGAATCAATCATTTGATCAACTATGTGCACTCGCTTCTTGGGCCGAAAATCCCAGACGCTGTCATCCAATACGTGGTGAAAGAACAGAACTCGTTGTTTGGAGGGTATCCTAAATCCAATATGTTTGTTCCCGCGATCATTTTCAGTGTTTTGTTTTTCATAATCGGATTAATTCATGTTTCCATCTTTATCATGAATTGTAGCAGGGGCCATTATTTCTGGATTTCTGGGGCATGGATTTTCTACTCCATTTTGAAATTCATTGGTTTTGCTCTTTTTGCTTCGTGGCTGAAAGATATTACTCAAATCCTGTTGGGCTTGACCGCAGAAATTCTATTGATTATACCGGCAATCGTCATAGACTCGGCAAATTTGATATTGGCCCAGCGTCTTTTTACTTGGAGGCATCCTGTCGGTGGGTCTCGTAAACTCTTTTGGGCAATCATGTTGACAATCTATGGATTCGTGGCTGTCATCATTGGTATTACGGTGGCAGCATCATTTATTCCATATTTGTGGTTTTTATCCACCGAAAGTTACAACAGTTGGCAGAAAGTTGTCATGGCAAGTAGCATTTTGATTATTATCTACACTGTCACCGCCGTAGCATTGATTGGTATGGCCTTCCTCTGGCCTCCAACTACCAAGGATGAAAACTTGCACACCTATCAACCATGGTGGATTGAAAGTTTCTCACCCTTCTACTTTGTTCAGCCTGGAGCTGCCCAAAAAGCAGAAGAAACATTCATGAAGAGAAACCATAACCATCGTCATGCAATTCGTGTAATTGCTGCAACCCATAGTCATTATAAAGTCGTACAGGGCTTGTCCACTGAAAGAGGTGACTTGAATCATAATACTTCGATTCTTCTTGTTTTTTTGTGTACTATTTTCTTATTCGTTGGAGCCTTGGGAAGAACATTGGCAACTTTTGCAAATAAGCCGGATAGATTGGGCGGTGTAGGGTCGAATCCGGCATTTATGTGGGTAGGTTGGGGAGCACTTGAAGTAATCGTCAACTTGATGTACATAATAGGCAGAGTCGATTTAAGATTTTATAGACCCGATGTCTTGCCTGCTAAAATTAGAGCAATCGTCACTGCTGAACAAACGTATTATCCATCAGAAGACGAAGAGGAGGTTGAAGAGGCTGAAGAATACGAACAAGAAAGTGAAAATTGGAATTTTGTTGATGTTGATGACACCTCTTCCTCTGAGCAAAAAAAGACGAGCTTCCCAGGCCGTCCACCATATCCACATCAAAGTGAAAAAGATTTCGATGACGGACAGTCGGATTTCAACTTTTAATGATATTTTACCCAAATTTTTAATGCATCTTTATACCCAAATAAATTTATCTATAATGTTCAGTTAATTCGAAGTAGGTGTGCTTTAGGCTGCAAAATTTGGAAATTCTCTATTGTTGAGTATTCGATACTAAAAAGTGTAGTAACGAAGAGTAACTAGCTATGTTAAATGACTTCAAGACGTTCATTTACTAAAGGATTAAAAGACAAGGTTTACTAAAAGGTGATTGGCTGCAAAATATTATAGATCATTATATTGCCGGGTCTTAGAGAGAAGATTCTTAATATAAGATCTCCTCCATACTTTTGTAGGTAAGAACGTATAGACCATTAACAATAGACCATTAGCAATGGTGTTATTATATAGTGGCTCTCTAAGCTTAGTAATCGTTAATGTAATTCTCACTCTAACTCAGCTACAATCTTACTACTCTATAAACTCACTAATCTATAATCTACAAACCCACTATGATATTACAATAAATCACTGTTAATGCACTATTAATTCGCTAAATTATAACTCCTTACACTATAGTTGACTCGGTCATAGCTTTCCAGCGATACCACTACCTAAAACAATCTCTATATCCATTTTTGGAAATTCCCCAACTATTGCCCACCTATTCCCCAGCTTTACTTGAGTACTACATCTTTTCCTCAATACGTCACTTTCATTTGCTCACTCTCTTCTCCGTGTCTTCTTCTTGCATACGTCTGACTCTGAGTCTCGGACGTTAGGTGTGCATATGAGATCATTAATCACAAAATATTGATTTCGGCTCGACGTTCCTAAATCTACAATCAAAGTCTCATTTTCGATTCATGAGATCTAGCAACGGCTAACAAGAAAAAGTCCCCGCTTACCTTTACCTATTACGTTCAATTATCTTTAGATAAGCGAAGAGATCGTGTTGTACTACGACGACTCGTAACTGTAGTAACTGTAGTATCTACAGTATGCTAAGAATTTCAGCAATATATCTTAAACGTGTGAGTCAGTGTCGCGAAAAATTCTCAACTTAAATTTTCAGACAAATTTTTTCTCCAATTTATAGAACCCTCTCTACATCTTTAGCAATGGCTTCTCAAGAATTAACACATCCTTCGATCAAAGACGGCTGGTTCGCCGAAATCTCCAACACCATGTGGCCTGGTCAAGCCATGTCGTTGAAGGTTGAAAAGGTTTTACATGTTGAACAATCCAAGTATCAAGATGTCTTAGTTTTCAAGTCCACCGACTACGGTAACGTTTTGGTATTGGACAACTGTATCCAAGTCACTGAACGTGACGAGTTCGCCTACCAAGAAATGATCGCCCATTTGGCGTTGAACTCTCATCCTAACCCAAAGAGAGCTCTTGTCATTGGTGGTGGTGACGGTGGTGTCTTGAGAGAAATCTTGAAGCACTCTTCAATTGAAGAAGCCTGGTTGTGTGACATTGATGAAACTGTCATCCAAGTCTCCAAGAAATACTTGCCAGAGATGTCCAAGTCTTATAACGATCCAAGAGTTAAGATCCATATTGGTGATGGATTCAAGTTCTTGGCCGAGTACAAGAACAAATTCGATGTCATTATTACTGACTCTTCTGATCCAGAAGGTCCAGCCGAATCCCTTTTCCAAACTCCTTACTTCAGATTATTGAACGACGCTTTGACCGAAAAGGGGGTCATCACCACTCAAGCAGAAAACCTCTACTTACATATGCCAATCATCGAAAAGTTGAAGCAAGACTGTGGAGAAATCTTCCCAGTTGCCGAATACGCCTACACCATGATTCCAACTTATCCAAGTGGTTCTATTGGTTTCATGGTTTGTTCCAAGGACAAGGATGTCAATGTTAGAAAGCCTGTCAGATTCGAGTGGGATGATGAGTTTGTTAGTGAAAACTTGAAGTATTATAATGCAAAGATTCACGAAGCTTCTTTCGTCTTACCAAACTTTGCTGACAAGATCTTGAACAAGAAATAAAGAAATCCAACGAGTTGAATATTCAAAAATGATCTTGAAGCGGAGCTGATTGACAGGTGAGAGATGTGGATAACTTATCGTGACTGTGAGGTATATGGATAGCTTATCATAACTTGGTATTTAACTTGAAAAATACACTTTTGAAGGTTTTCTTAGTATTTACTCAATGGCTATACCAATATAAAGATACCATATTGAGTAACATTAGTAGACATTAATTATTGTAGATGGAGCCAATTTGTTCACAATTCACTAATATTTAAATTATCTTCTATGATCTACTGAATATCGAGTATATTCAGGACATTATCATCATAACGTGCTAATAAGAAATATTAAGATTGTATCGAAAAGGGTCTGAAATTTTAAACCCATTTGATCGTGGACTAAAGTTTTCCATCACCTGACCTACAATAGTTTCTAGAAACCTTGAGGCTACTCCATGGGGAGCCACTGAATTTGTATGAAATTATGAGTTCATTTCGAATCTCTTGACGTCTGATTGATCTTGTTTGTGGTATCTGCGAATCGCAGGTTTTATATCGACTTTCTACAATTGTGGAAGCGCATCTGAACAACATTCGATGCGTTCGCGCATCTGTTACCCGAAATATAAAGTGTAAGAAACGAAGCTCTCAAAATTACTAGATATTACTCAAGAGAATATTATTCAGATTTATCAATACAGATTTTTATAATCTCGAGAATGTTCCGAGTTCATCAACAAGAGACTGACGTAATCAAGACGAATTGATAATGATAAATGATGAATGGAAACCAGGAATGAATTAGATATAAGAATACGGACCTCGAAAGGCAACACATAACAAATATATAATGAAACCAGTATAAATTCCATAAATAATCCATGAATAATCCATGAATAATCCACAATTGTCTACAATTATTCCACAATTATTCCATATATCAGTAATATATTGGTGCTGGCCCATTTCTAAGCATCTTTATTACGTACAGATCGTTATTGCATATATTTTTCCGTAATAGGTGAACGGCTCGCTGCATTATAAAGAAACAGGCTAAAATAAATAGTAATATAATATACGAATTACATATTAGTTATAAATTATAATTGTAACAACTTGATATTCCCACTATCATGAATAGGTGCCTATTCATCTAGTGTAGATTGTCAGTATTTGCATTACATCTAACAATTTCCAGTTTACTAGTTCTAATCTAATTAATTTGGCCAGATCAAATTCGCTTATTAAAGATATGGTTAGGTCGCGTGATATTATCATTTTGAGCCTCGTTGGTATCCTACTCTAACACGGCTCAAGGCTGAGTTATTCATATTTCTCTCTGTTCTAGTTATATTAGAAAAGAAGTAGCTGATTCTAATAGAGAAACTATGGCCAATAATTAATAGCATTTGTCATTAACTATAATTTAGATGTTTTGGATTTGATTGAGATCTCTTCATTATGTAATCCGACTTCTACCGTTGTGACGTCACAAAATTCAATGATTATTTTTGACGAAATACGACCAGCATGATTGATAATTAGAGGATAGAATGTAGTTAGAGCGAGTTACGTATGGCCACTGGGACGGCCGTGGGATTGGAAGACTACGACACTGAGCGAATAAATACTGAGCGAATAAAAGATTACAGATTACAACGTGAGTGTGGCTGAAGACGCTAAAGACAGTCATCAAATATCCGACTGATTTCATAAATTAGACACATGGACTTAAACACATGGACTTAAACACATGGACCTAAACACATGTATAACATTTGAACATGTAGATCATGGAGGTCGCTGATGGTAGCACATGTTCCAATCAGCAATGCTAAGAAAGTCGGTGATGTTTTGTTCGTTGAATAGGTACTTTTTCAGTTTTGTGTGCGGAGTTCGGACTTATTTGCTATACTTGATTGTCTGGATAAATATCATCACCAATTCATATCTGGGGTTCATTAGTCGTGACACCGAGTCATGATGCCTTAGGTATCGCCATCTCCCGTATTTTGCAGCTATGATGGGCCGCACTGGTCTCTATTGGTCTCTAGTAGGCATGCTCAGATCGGATATATAGCCGGCATTACACGGGCATTACATTCGCAGAGTCTCAAAACCATAAATGTCGGAAGTGAGTAAGGCTGAGGTTTATGCAGATCCTGAATGACTGAGTTAAATTGTTTAGGACTGGTTGATTGGTTGCGTTGGGGAAGTTTACACCGATTACGACTCTATGGAATTGAGCCCATGGGACCTCTCGTTCCGTTAATTATATGTCTCTGTCATGACCGTAATCATAACCCCAATCTAAAGGTCGTGCGCGGTTATAAATCTAATAACTATATAAATACAAACGAATATCATCGTCAACAATTGCACTCCTTAGAATATCACTACAACAAATATAACTTTGAAATGGACGCTAAATCTTCTGACTCCTACGAACCTGAACCTTTTAAAAAGCCTGTTAGAGTTGAACCTGCAATCAAGCCAGACATGGTCTTGAAAGACTTTGCTCGTTCCTATGACACTCCACCATTCAATGGGTATCAGAACTTCATCTCGGGTTTAGGTACTTGCTTTGGTAGTTGTGGGATTTTCTGTTGTCTCTGTTCCAATCCGTATAAGGAAGTTGATCAAGGTGACGTTGGTCTTGTTCAAACTTTTGGTGCTTTATCACGTACAGTCGAGCCAGGTTTGGCTTATGTTAACACTTGGTCGGAAAAGTTGACCAGAGTCTCCATCAAGATCAATATTAGCGAGATCCCAGCCCAAAGATGTTTCACAAGAGATAATGTTTCGGTGACCATCACCTCAGTTGTCTACTACAACATCATTGATCCTCAAAAGGCTATTTACTCCATTGCAAACATCCATGAAGCAATTATTGAAAGAACCCAAACTACTCTTAGAGACGTCATTGGTTGTCGTACCTTGCAAGAAGTGGTTGAAAAGAGAGAAGAAATTGCAGAGTCCATTGAGTTGATTATTGCAAAGACCGCTTTTGATTGGGGTGTGAATATCGAATCCATTCTTATTAAGGACTTGGGTTTACCTGACAAGGTCCAAAGTTCTTTATCTATGGCTGCTGAAGCAAAGAGAATTGGTGAAGGTAAGATTATTAATGCAAAGGCAGAAGTTGAAAGTGCCAAATTGATGAGAAAGGCCGCTGACATTTTGGCTTCTAAACCTGCTATGCAAATTAGATACTTAGAAGCAATGCAGAATATGGCAAAATCATCTAATTCAAAGGTGATTTTCATGCCTTCTGCTCAAGAAGTTGAAAAGATGGCAACCTCCAACATCTCTGAAGAACCTGTTAACCCAAAAGGTAGACCAGTTGACTTGGATGAAGATCAAGAATGGGCTGCAGGCGCTGGTATCTCCAAGAACAACACGGGTGTTCCAAGAAACAATACGGGTTTGACTAACCAACAAATAGCTGAAAACGTAGCACTTCAGGAAGCGTTACGTCCTTGAGAAACCCAAAATGTTGCCCATAAAAATTCTATTCTGGAGCTAATCTAGATTAGAATCTTTAGTGGGGTCGGTATAGCTGGTTCTATTTGCCAAATCTTATAGTTTCATATTAGGTTGTTTCCAGAATTTGGCTTATGCCAACTGGTTCTAAATCTAGTATGATTCATCAACAACTAGCCAGATTGGCATCTTTAATGGTATTGCACCCTAATTTCTTTTCGTTGACAACTCATTGGTAAGTTGTATACAACCAATGACCTTGAATCTCCTATTAATCCCCATACTTTTAATTATTCAATATGTTAAATGAGTTTAATGAGAATTGTTCACTTGTTACTCAATGTACAACAACACTTATTCCAAATTTCAGTAAATTCACAGTAAATTCATATCAAATTCATCTTCTAGCCACGATAACATCTGTTTATCCACTGTCTCTCCTAGTAAGAGTCTGGAATCAAATGAATATTCTTGCTTATTTACGAAAGTGTACGCTTGTGGCTCATCTTGAAGATGCTCTATCTTGATGTTCCCTTTTCCTAGATAACTTTATTTTCTGGATGGTCCACCATTTTCCTTCTAGTAAAATACTCTTCACGATAACGAGCAATATCTTCCTTCGTTATTTTGGTCGCTATCAAACCTCTTAGTATTGATAATGCATTTGTGCTTAGTATTGTTTGGTTAGATGACGATTTATGTTTGATTTCTTTCGACCTGTCTTTTCCCGGTAAGTTAACAGTAGCTGAGGTCCTTCCTGAGTTTTCTTTATCATTTGGTATATTCATAATCTCATGTATATTTTCAGAATCATTTCCATCTTTTGGCATACCGATGGATTCGTCAGATTTCGTTTCTGTGGGTTCTCCTCTCCCCATCTTTGCTTCCAAAACCTTTGCATAAAACGTTCCTGTATTTGTTTCCAATTCGTCCTCTTCTTCCTCGACCTTTTGTTTCTTTGCTTTATATTCTTCGCTCTCAAACACGTAGGATTCTCCGGTATCAATATTCATTTGAGCGGCCAACTGTTCTTGTTTCCTCTTTCGATTGGTTTCCAACAATTGGTCAAGATATTTCAGCTTCCTTTCTGTAGGTTGACTTGTGGAATCAATATGGTCTATTTTTTCGACTTTGTCGTCTATTTCAAAGGTCTGTTCCCCTAAATCTATCACCTCCTTAGTGACTTTTGCGGCTTTGGCTGCCACCATTTTCTTGAACCGGCTTTCTTCATCATCAGACTCAGACTCAGAGCCTGATCCAAACATCTCGTTAGATTTAGCTCCATTGAATTTATTGTTTTCTCTGAGTCCACTTCCAAGTTTACCTCCTCCAAGTTTACCTCCTCCAAGTTTACCTCCTCCAAGTTTAAGTCCTATTCCTCCGCCTAACTTAGCGCCTCCTATTCCCCTAGAATTTCCTATGCCACTAATTCCTTTAGCTCCAGCTCCTCCATTTGTTTTATCTCCATCTCCTTTCTTATTTCCCTTGCCTTTCAAAGCAAACTTCATCTTCCCACTGGTATAGTGAAATTTGCAAAAGGCGCGATCGAATTTCAATTTGGCTGCCAACAAAATGAAGTAGAATAGATAGTGCTGTAGTTAGTCTTGGATAGAGAACATTGGTGACTTCAGACAAAGTCCTTAGTGTAGATGAACAATATCTGATTCTTAGAAATCAATTTCTTCTTACTAGAGAAGATGTTTCTGATTTCTTTCCACTAGGGCCGATCTCACAATTTACTACTATAGATACGAATTTCAAAGATCCCAACAACATCTGATTAGAATCTCAAGAAGTTGTATGCTTTAGTATTTATTCATACTTCTTACTGGAGCAAACTTACTCAGACTACTTTCATCATATATCTGTATTTAGAGAGACTTTAAAGGTTCATTGAGAGACAATTCTTCTCGCCTATATTGACAGTATGCCAACCAAGATCAACAATAAACTCGGGAAACTGTCTCATAGTAATTTCAAATAGTATCGTTATCAGTAAGTATACTACATCAAATTCTCCAATCAAATCTACTGTTCATGAGCAGTTCCAAGAGCATTCTTTTGGCCGTGGCAGGATACCTAGCGAAAGCAAAATGGTGTAAATACCGAGTGGAGACCTAATGGAAAATCTGGGTACTCCACTGAGTGATGAGTGAATAGCTTCATAAAGTTTTGATTTACTACAGGTCTATCTGTATAGTGGCATACCTTCGAAAGTTAATCCTTATCGCCCAATTATGCCAGTTATACGATAAGTTGAAAAACGACTCAGAGAAGATTAGAGTAGAGATTAATATCTCTAAAATTAATTGTTTCCGCTAATTAAGAGTGCTCTTGCTTACTTAGTAAAGAATAACATGTTATGATTCCATTTGGCTGTATAGATTAACTCCTCACTCCAGCTGGTACGTATGAGTAGGTATTAAACACATGAAAAATCACGAAAACTGGGGGTAATCCTGAAATTAACATACCGCTAGGCTGGTAGCTAGCCCCACTTGTTCTTGGACGTGAGTTGCTACTCAATTATCCTCATATCGCGTCTCCAACCATTACTAATGAAATTGTTGTGAGTTTTCTTAAATTATAACCACGGGCCTTCCTACCAGTTCTAGAGAGACTTCGGAAGATACGGACTATGGTGTCCAGCTAACTCTCAATCTAACACTACATTATCTAAATAGTGTACTCTAATCTCTCTAATCTCTTTAATCTCTATTTGTTTAGAGCCTTTCGTTCCTCCCACTACCTCACCCATATTTTTTCCACATACAAATACAAGTGGTCTGGAACACGCTCACCTCCTAACACCCGTTAACAATAATCATGAATGGATCTGGGTTCAATTGGTTGAATGTACCTCAGGACCAGCGTCTGCTGAGCCATCTGGATGTGCTGGGTCAGTCTGCTACAAAAACTCTGACCAATCGTCAACTGGCCCCTCAAATCCAGTACTGGCTGCCTTCCAACAGCAATAACGGAACAGGTCAACTCGGCCAACAAATGGAGGATCCTAATCAAACCAGTCTGTATCAACAAGATCTGACTCAGCACGTGTCACCTGTGCAGAATAATCCTTATTTATCCGGGAGTCAAAGTGGGGCACTGCCCGGCCACATATCTCTGGGACAGCTGTCGGTGACCAATTTACCTCAGCTACCGTTTAACTTCAAAAATACATCTGCCGACCAACTTCCAAATACTAGCATAAACTCGCGGGGGTTCCCACCTCCTCCGCCGCCACCTCCTTCACACCGCACACTTTTAGACTCCCATGGTGAAAGTAAACTTGGTCAGAGCAATAGTGTTGATTCTTTTGTTACAAGGTCGCCTCGTAGCGATGACGATCAGTCTATTCCTCTTTCACTTACTGCACTGGAACTTACGTTACAAGAATCAAAATCTTACATGAGATGGTACAGTGACATACTAGCACGTACAAACAGTCGAACCATCACCATAAGCGATGTGTTTAGCTTTCTCAACAACTTCAAAATCATGCCTGATGTCAAGGAACAGATCTCTCGTATCTTTCATAAGATTATATACTCCATTAACATCGGTGAGTTCTTTGCATTGTTGCGTTTGATCAGTCACTCGTTGATGGGTGTGGCTCCGCGCAGGAAGCTAATTAAAATCAGAGCCCCGGTACCGACTCCTCCCTCTATTCTCTCTAAAAAACGACAAAATGACGAGGATAATGACGAGAGTGATTCAGGAGTACTCACACAAAATGGATCTGTTGATGATTCCAACTCAAATTCGTCCTCGGCCTTAAACACTAGTCTGGAAAAACCCACAAAACCATTGGATCTAGACAGTTTTACACAGTTCATGCTTACAGGGGAACGTCCCGACGAAGCCCCGAAGAAAAAGAGAACAAAGAAATTGAAATCTGTCAAGTTCTCCGACCAAGTGGTTACTGATATCCATGACATGGCGTTTGCGCCGTCACCTGCCCCTTCTCCGTTGCCCAACCAACAATTGGACTATTCTTTACCCATGGACCAATTGCTTGATAGAATGAAGCAACAGCCACAACAACCAGACGAAGATGATGAGCGTGAGGTTCTCAAGGATATGGAATCTCAAATCAACCACTTTCAAAATTTGCATTCGGTCGACACCGCGTCTATTGGAGGAGTGCCCGCTAGTTTGCACTTTCATGATGGGAACAGTACTGAAAACCTCAACCAAATGGCCAGAATGTTCAGTCCCTCGCCTGATCCAGATCTGCAGCCTCAACTTTTGAAACCCAACATGACTGGTCCAGCACAAATGGCAAAGTATTACAATAGCATGAGGAGCGACGACAACGTATCGCCTCTCCAACCAAACGTCACAGGACCTGCCGATATGGCGAGGATATTTTCTCCCAACAATCACCAACAACAATCCGAATATCCTCAGAATCAAAATGATGGGCCCATAATCTCCTTGCAATCTTTTACTAGCCAAATGACGGGCAGCACCATGTCGAATACCTTACAGAATTCTCGAGTTTCGAGTGACGGGTCACCAAATAGAGCTCCGTACAATTCTGCTTCCAACAATACCATTGGAAACGATTCCCTTGGAAACAATCGGCCCTTGCCTCCACCTCCTGTTCCTCGGAGATTCAGATCGGTTTCGTCGCCTATTCCAAGTTTTTCATATACCTCGCAAGATGATTCATCGTACCCAGAAATGTCGCTGTCTCCAATCGTTCCACCAAGATCACCGCTTGGTAGTTTCAACATAAATCCTGCTAGTGCTGATATTTCCAACTCAGCATCCCCAGTCAAAGGTCTTGCGCCTCCGCCTCCTCCTTCAAGAAGAAGAAGCAAATCTAATACCGGACCACCATTACCTCCCAAAGTACAGCAACGACCAACCGGATCCAACAACCCGTACTCTCAAAATTATAACGAAGAAGACTCATACTCACCAAATGTGGTTGGTAACGGAAGTGCCAGCGACAGTACAACCAATATTTTGGATGATTTGAAGGCATTACAAGAAGAAGTAGACAGGATCAGAGACATGACGGGTGGATTTTGATCCAGCGTAGCTGTATTTAGATATTTTATAGAGAACTTGAAGAACTGATTCAGGGAGGAATCGGAGTGGAATCGGAGTTCTCGACAAGAATTTGACGCTGCTTCAGAGAGGTATCTGAGTTCTCTTGGAGGGCTAGAGAACTCCTAATGGTGACATGATTCAACTACATAACGTGTCTGAGCTGCATTTTTAGATATCCTCATCTCTCCAATAGACGCATATTGTAATTATTGCATTCTGTTATATAGGCTTCGAAGACTATGACGAGTTTCCGAAATCTTTATATCTTAATAAGCTAGATAATGATAATTCTCATGGTGAATATTTCACATAGTGAATATCTCTAATAGAGATAATTTCTCATACTGAATATGCTCTCTCTTTGACCGAAGAATATCCCTGTGTGTGGAAAACTAATATCACTATACGCAACAAGAGATGTATACAAAAATCACTAAATCTCGAGAATATTCAAGAATATTAAATATTGAGCGAACCAAAGAGTCTAGTATCTCTCAAACACTCTTATAAACTCACACTTATTCATAAAATCTCGCTATTTTCCACTAATATTCAGTAATTTTCCACTAATATTCACTAAATCTCCATATATATTCACTAAATCTCCACATATATTCGCTAAATCTCCACATATATTCGCTAAATCTCCACATATATTCGCTAAATCTCCACATATATTCGCTAAATCTCCACATATATTCGCTAAATCTCCTCAGTATTCTCTCTCGCGTACTCCACCAATCTGCGGTGGAATTCCCTACTAAATTCATCAATAGCCTTCTGTTTCGTATCTGGGTTCACCAACTCCTCAATATAATCAAAATAATTGATCAGAATATTAAATCCTCCCCTTGGAGTTCCCACAGACGTTAATCCAATATGACTAGTCAACCCAAGATCTTGACTGAAGATCAAATCGTCCACTTCGATATCTTTCTCCCTCACTATGGCGTTTCCCAAGTTAGATAAACTAATTGTAGACCGGGAATTTTTTCCAAGCTTGCCATGGAGATAGTCCCATGGGTTGACATATCGTAACATTCCCAAGAGAGAGAATAAACTTGCGTCGCCAAGTGCGTCGTTAATACTCTTGTCGATACGGTTCATTGCCTTCTCCACACTGGAGACGCTGGCTTTCTTCGGGAACGGACCAATGGTAGGTTCGACTATTGAGACAAAAAATGCATACCTTAAAGCCTTCTCTCCGGGATAATATCTTCTGCCGTTGATTGCAATTTCGACCGAGGACGAAAAGTCTTTGGCTGATATCCTAGGGAAGATAACGTCCTGCATGACATGGGATCCAATTGCTGAAATATATGAAGAAAACGTAACTTTGCGGGACTTTGTGAAGGAAAGCATCGATTTTACTTCGTCTGGTGTTAAGTTGATAAGTTTGTAGAAGGTTGGCACGTTTCTAAATGTCGGTTTATATGTGAATAGCGGGTTTTTGCTGGTATCAGTACTCTCCGGGTCCGTCCATTTCCGTATAAAGTTCAAGACGTACTCCGGCATTATGAATTCTATAAACACAAGTTTAGCTGCGTACCATATGCTTGGCTGCAAAATAGGAGCGATTTTATCAGTTGTTGGAGGTAAAGGAGGCAAAATATCGGTATCGGAGTTGAAAATTACCTCCAAAGGGTCCGACTTGACACCCTGGATCTGGACAAGTTCACGCAAGAGATCTTGATGGAACGATACACCACAAGTACCGTCCACCAAGGAATGGTCAGTAATATATGACAAGTATTGATTGCCCTGGTAATAAGCTACGTAGAGATTCCAAAGTGGTTTCTCCACGTCCATGGCGAATTTGACGTTATTGAGTCGTTTGAAATACTCGTCGCCTATTGGCACTTCGTCTGGTAGTACCACGAGAATATCATCAACAGATATTTTAGCGACAGGACGTTTGATAAAGTTTTTTCCTGCTTTCTTCCTGTCAGACTTTTCAGTGCCGTCTCTAAAGAAGTTATGGACCAACGCCGGCGTCTGGAGAATCACATTCCTTATAGCGAGAGCTAATTCATTGGTAGAAAACGGAACGGAATATTTGGCCGTAACATTGAAATTCTTATAGAACTCATCCACGTTTCTACAGATATAATATCTCTCATAGAAGTTCGGTTCCATCTTTAAAATCACGAGTGAATTATTGATAATTAGATACTATGAAATTGTGTCATAAAATATATTGGTCATAAAATTAATGGATTCTGCGACATTTATATATTGGGACCGCGACGAGGACTCTGTCCAAGCCCAGTCATGGCCGCAGTCGCTTGGCTACACAATAACGTTTAAGGGGCATAGAGAAAATATTAACAAAGAAATCGTCTAATTGTTAATCTAGCCAACGAGTCCAACCTTTAATGTGTTAAATGACAGTTATAATATCATAAAACTGACAAGATATACTAAATATATTCCAGTATAATAAATCATTAATATATATTATCTAAATTATCTTATAATGAGAAGATTATCTTGACTGTGATATCCATAGTTAATGATGTAAAGTAGGTCTATAATCAATATCTAAACCATTGAGCTATATTTCATTTATCTTTTTTAACTTATTTAACTTATTTATCTTATTTATCTTATTTATCTTATTTATAGGGGAGTAGAGAGATTTGGACTACCAATTACAAAGTATTCTCTTACTCATATATACATCTATAAGAATATTAGAAGTGTACAAATAATATTTCTGTTATAGAAGTATTGAAGTATTTAAATATTCGGATTAATTCCAAATTCATTAAATTTGGAATAGAATCCCTCTCATTTATTTTCCTATATAATTATAGCAGATGATTAATAATTACAGTAGGGAAATAGTAATAATGTTTCATCAGATCCAGTCATAGCACCTCAATGAGACATTTGTCCTTATAATTCTCTACATCTTATAGAGCATAATTTTAAGTATAATTTATCTTTAAAGATCTGACTATGACATCATCATTTCGTTAGAAAACGAACTCAATATTCATATAAACCTAAATTCTAAAGTATATTGATATTGAGTTTTTATATACTGACTTGCTGATATAAACCTAAACATAATGTTATATCTTTCTTTCCAATGTGGTTATTAGAGATAATAAATTTAGATAGTAATTTAATAAGTATTAGCATTATTCAAAATGGCTTAAGGAACCTGTTGAACTTTTCTAAACATTAAGAAACAAAATATAAAATATAAAATATAGAAAAATATTCTATATAATTATACTTCTATACTCCGTATTTAGTATTACTAAATATAGTGGACCAAGATAATTGAAAGAGGATTTCAGTGAATATCCTGGAATATAATATAAATGAACATTGAATATAAATCCTTCAGGACGTTTTAAATAATATGAAGAATCTTTAAATTTAACACTTGCTTTATATGAAAAATATAGAATATAGAATAAAGAATATAGATTAGAGAATATTGAATGAAATTATTGCTCCCAATAAAGTAGATATTGTTGATAACATAATGCAAACATTGATCAATAATATGTAGAGTCCTAGTTTTCATAGATTTAGGAATTGATGTAGAAAATCACTAGGTTTAGATAGTTACTACATGTAGATAATAACTAGATTTCGACATATAACTAATCAATAATAGCAACCTCTAATCTGGATCAGCATACTCAACAATCCGTTTTGTAAATTCTTGGGTAAATATATCAATGGCCAGTTTTCCCTCAAACTCAAGATCGTTGATATAATGAAAGTAATTAAACACTATATTAAGTCCTCCGGTAGGTGTAGACACTGTGGAAAGTCCAATATGACTCGATAATCCTAAATCCTGGCTAAAGATCAAGTCCTCTACCACAATTCCTCCCTCGTTGATTGAAACGTTCCCTAGATTCGAAACGTTGATAGTGGATCTGGCATCAGTTCTGCCGATATATTTATGGACGAATTTCCATGAGTTGATGTAACGTAACATCCCCAAATACCAAAACGCCTTTCCCTCGTCGACTCCTTTGTGAATGGATTTGGAAATGTATTCTGTTTCTTCTTGAATACTGGAAAATCTCCGGTCGAGTTTCAATTGTCCTAGAACAGGCTCAACTATGGAAACAAAAAAACTGTATCGCAAATCAGATTTATGTTGGGGATAGAAACTTCTTCCATTGACAGCAATATCAATAATGGACGAGTAGGTCTGCTTGGAAACTAACGGAAATATATACTGTTGCATTGTTTGTGTGGCTATAGCCGTTAAATATGGAGTCATAGTCAAGTTTTTTGAACGGAGAAATCGGAGAATTGTTGCAACATCCGTCGGCGAAATGTTGGACATACTAAAAAATGTTTCCTCTTGCAAATAAGCAGGCTTATAGTTGAAAATGGGATATTTATCTGTATCAGGATACTTGCGATCAGCCAACCTGTGGAACCATTTGTTAGCTCGTTTAGAAAGAACATATGTCTGCAACACAATTTTGGCTGCGAAAAATATCGGAGGTTTCATAGTAGATCCAAATTTATCACTTGTGGGTGGTAGAGGACACAACGCCAACTTATCTTTCGTATAATTAAATATTGTGTTTAGTGGCAGTAAATTGTCATCAAGGTTCACGAGTTCATGGAGAAGATCTTCATGAAATGCTGTTCCACACGTCCCGTCAACCATTACATGATCTGTCAAATATACAAGATACTGATGGCCATTATAATTATAGACTTGTAAACACCAAAGGGGTTTTTGCGCATCTATATGGAACTCGATATCATTTAGACTTTTTAAAAACTCATTATCAATTGGTTGTTCTTCTTTTAATATAAAAAGAACATCATTGGCTTTAATTTTGTCCAATGGTTTCTTATAGAAGTTAGATCCACCAAGTTCACGATCGGACTTTTTGTTGGGAACGTCTCTAAAGAAATTCATTGCCAACACTGGGTTCTTGAGTATTAACTTGCGTAGAGCATATTCTAGCTGAACTTTTGTGAACGAAGTAGAATATTTTGCAATTACATTGAAATTTGTATAAAATTTGTCCACTGTTCTGCAAATATACAACTTTTCATAGAAATTTGCTCTTTGTGTATGATATCTTAAAACGTACATGTGAAGATATTAGTATAAATTTATTATATATATTGTAGAGACTACTCGATTTCGGTATATATAGTCAAGGTATATCTAATATTCTGATATATATAGTTAAAAATCGTATACGGAGTTTCGCAGCCATAGAGCAAATTTCTGTAGGAGAAATTTCAACTGCATGGCTATGCGTTTGGAAGTAGTATAGAGCGAAGTCCGTATCGGATAAAGAACATCGTAACTGTATAGCCATGGTTCCATACGTGCGAGGAGGGGATAAGAAATAGTCGTATTTCTAATGTTTCAGGGAGTGAGTTATGAGATATAGAGACGAAATTCAACTAAGGTCTGGCCTAGATAATTTCATATGGCTCAATTTTAACAGATCAGTCATCATTTAATAAGTATAGAATATATACCAAGGAATATTATAACTTAGATAATTCTCTTATGCTATATATACTGTGGAATTGCATAGCATATAATCCTCTAATGATACATCTAAGCATATTCTTAATAAAACATTTCCACTCAGAAAATAGCTTCACTAGCTCAGTTGGCAGAGCGTCAGTCTCATAATTAATTATGATTGTGTGCTATCTGAAGGTCGACAGTTCAAACCTGCCGTGGAGCATTTTCCTTTTTTTTTCGATCCATAGTAAACAATTAGCCGCGTACACGACCTTCTTTGTTTGTAAACAATCAGCAACGCGATTAAAAACAATACTAGAGGAGTCAACATCTACACCCGTAGGCTACTTACACAAAGGCTATCCACTCGAAGGCTACCATACTGCGAGGACCGAGAGAGCACCAACCATTAGACGTTCCTTTTACAATTTTCATCGGTTTTGCAGTACCACTTCGACTCTCCTCAAAACAACAACACAATCCATGAGCGGGATAAAGAAATGTCATTTAAATATATAGTATCACCTCATAATACTTCACTAGGAGGAAGCAATGAAAACCCAAACTTCAATTCTAACAAGCGACACTTTTCCAACGATGACGACAACACATTTCTCCCCCCAGCATTAAGTTCTTATAGCATAGCGTTACTCAACGACCGGACAAGGAGTTCGCCAGTGAATATCAAAAGGTTTTTAGACATGAATGGAAACAACGCTACCAACATAAACAACACATCCAACATTAACAATACCTCCAGCATAAACGACTCTACAAACCACTCCACTGAAAATACTGGACCTAACGTCACAGGGATATATGAGCTCGACTTTCCAGACAAAAAAAGGGCAAGTAATCTCAAGAACAAATTATCAGTCCATTTCAAAGAACAGGCATCTGGTACGGATCCAAATTCCAATATAAATAGTATAACTTATCAAGAAGTTGAATCCAATCAAAGCATAAACATTTCTTCTAATTCCATTCAAGACCAAAATCATCCTTCAACCCATAACTCATTCAACATGTCTACCAATAATTATAGTTCCCATACACATAATACAACTTCAGAAGAGGACCAATTGGAACAATCGCCACAGAGTGTTAAAACAACTACATCTGGTGAGAGTAACCCCCCATCTAGAAATCTCCATTCTATCAAGAGAATGAGAGGATCCCGTCGTTTCGGCAAAGTCTTGGGACCCCCTCAACGTGCATCCAGAATGAGTGATCATTATGAAAACATTGATATTCACTCTGAAAACGACCCCTCAAAGCAAGAACACCAAGAACCGTTATCCTCACCTCATTTATCTACATCTAATCATATCATATCTACGCCACCAGCATTTTCCAGCCAGTTTTCTCCAAAATTGATCGATACCCACTCTGCATTTAATCCAAACTCATTGTTGATGAAATCTTTGGAAAAGGTTAGAGGTGATGTGGAAGTTAGAGGTGATATAGAAGCTAGAACTGACGAAAGACCACATAGCTATTCTAGGAGGACTGACTCACAAAAGAGACCAGATATCTATTCTACTGATACAAGAGGAGACCAATTGAATGAGCAGTTTTCAAGAGTAAAAGTCCTCAGTCAAGGGCAACAATTCCATGAAAAGCATAACAACCAAAAGCATTTAGAGAAGGAAAACTTCAATACCCCAAACATTTCACCTATAAAAACAACGCTGGAGAGAATACCACTCAAGAGTGTTCCGATTTCAAACTTTAATCATGATTTTGATTTCAGAAAACCAAGAATTCCAAAAACACCTATACCCGAAGGCAGGGCCAAAGCATTAATATCTGCTCCTTTAGCTCCTGCACCAGTTGTAGCCCCTTCTGCACCTCCTTCTACATTAACACCATCTCACTCGGCTCCCTCAGAGGAACATAGGAAGAAAACAATCATAATCAACGGAAACCAGTACGAAAAGCTCGAGTTACTTGGAAGAGGAGGAACTTCAAAGGTATACAAAGTGAAAGCGTTATCGAACAATCGATTGTATGCTATAAAGAAAGTAACATTTGATCAATTTGATGAGTCTTGCGTAAAAGGATTCAAAGGAGAAATCGACTTGTTAATAAGATTACGAAACGCTGACAGAGTCGTCAAATTGATCGACCATGCCATTGGTGAAGGCTCCATCTACTTAGTCATGGAATGTGGCGATATTGATCTAGCACATGTGCTTCAAAACAAGTTGAACATGAAAAACCCGTTGGACCTCAACTTTGTAAAGTACCATGCTATCGAGATTTTCAAGTGTGTACGAGCCGTTCACGCTGCCGGGATTGTCCATAGTGATTTGAAGCCTGCCAACTTTCTCTTTGTCCGTGGGATCTTGCATATTATTGATTTCGGTATTGCCAACGCGGTTCCAGACCATACGGCGAATATATACCGAGAATCACAGATTGGAACTCCGAATTACATGGCTCCGGAAGCCTTGGTCGAAGTCAACCAAACGTTTCCAGGACTCCCAATCTCGGAACACAAACAACAAGAACAAAGAAATACCTGGAAAGTCGGCAAACCTTCGGACGTATGGTCTTGTGGGTGTATAATATACCAGATGATATATGGGAAACCGCCCTATGGAGGATACTCCGGTAACCAGAGAATCATGGCAATTATGAATCCCCAGGTAAAGATCAGTTTTCCGCCAAAGTCCGGCGATGTCGTAGTACCTCAAAGTGCCATCAATTTGATGCAGAACTGTTTATCAAGAAACCCCAACGAGAGATGGACCATCGACGAATGTTTGAATAGCGACTTTTTGAACCCCAAGGTGGTGAGCGAGTGCTTTATACGCGACTTGGTACATCTGGCGGTAAATTACGGATACAACAAACGTGTAAATGGCGGAGGACCTATGACTACGGATGTATATGATGCATTGGTGGACTCGGTATTGAATCAGATAGAGAATTTGAATTATTAGAGAAGAAAATAGAGATATCTACGGTTGTCCTGATGGATTTTAAGGATCTAGCAATGATCTAATTCTAATAGAATTATTCCGTGATCTCAGTATAGTTATTCCGCGATGTCTGTCTAATTATTCCGCGATCTCACTTTAATTTAACCTGATCTCTTTAATTATACCGCTACATCACTTTAATAATATTTTATAAGATAATAACGAGAGTAGAAGAAATGATATGTAATGTACAAGAACTTGAAGGATTGGTGATGTAGTTGGATGTGTAGAGACTGACACAGATTTGAAGCAGTCCGAGACAACGATAAGATATAGTAAGATTTAGTGAAGGTTAGTCGCTAGACTGACGATTATTCACTAGACTAAGCGAGATTTCAGTTAGTTGGTACACTAAACTGGATGATCAACGCGTAGTTGTCTGAACTATCAGCAGAATGACAGACTTAAAATGTCCAACCTTGCAACTTTCAATTTTTGGTCACTTTAACTTCTGCCAGTTTAACAGATCGTTCAAATATAGTCACCTCTTTACGTTCCATCGACTTTGATTATCTTGATTTCCGACAAATTACAATCTGATTTGTGTAATTGGTCGATTCGACAACTGATTTGTCTGATTTTCTGAATTGTCTGAATTTTCTGATTCTCTAATGTCTGATTCTCTGATGCGCTCATTTCTTGTCTGATGATTCTTGTCTGATCATCTAATTCTAATTATCTTATCTCTGACTCTCTGATCTGATATTCTTGTCCGGTCTGTCAATTCATCATCTAACGAGGACCAAACTTGGATAAAGCTTGCGCACCTTGTTCTTCCCATTCTTGCTTAGAAAGCCACATATGATCCTTCTCAGCCATGATGTTGGCAAGAACAGCACCTCCGATGAAAACCATGTGTCTTCTTCTTGGAGGATCTTCGATTCTGACTTTGAACTTCTCCAACCTCGTGGCATCTCCATGCAAGACTTTTGTTAACCATAACTGTTTCAACTCCTTCTCTAATCTCGAAGGAAATCCAGGGTACATGGACGAACCACCGGATAATACAATGGCTTTGAATAACGACGATCTGACGTCGACATCTGCACTTTGGATGGTGTTGAACAAGGTTTCACCCACCCCAGGCTGTTCCACGTCAACCAAGTTTGGTTGGAATAAACATTCTGGAGCCTGGTATCTTTCCGGACCCACCTTTATGACTCTTCCATCAGGTAACTCGTATGATTCTACAAGAGTGGTGGTTTCACGCGACAACTTGTCGTCAAAGTCCAAGTCGTAGGAGACGTAACATAACTTTTCTTTGATTTGGCGTACGGTTTCAAAATCAGCAGTTCTGTTGAACGCATAACCACGACGCAACAACAAGTTGATCAAGTTTCTGGTGACGTCTCTACCAGCAACATCCAATCTTCTTGTCAAATGGTTAAGCACAACCGATTCGTAAACAGGAACGATATGGGTCACACCATCACCAGAATCCACAACGACACCAGAACTCAAACCCTGAGCATATAACGCCAACACAGCTTGGATAGCAACGTAAACTCCTCCAAATTGGTATTTTTCAAACATGATATCACACATAGTCTCTCTGTTTTTTAAGGGATTCATTGGTGGTTCGGTCAAGAGGATTTTCTCGCCTTCGGTAGGAAGCTTAAGACGCTCGTAGAAGGCGTAGTCCCATAAGTGTTCCATATCTTCCCAGTTACGAATAATCCCGTTTTCCATAGGATAACTGATTTGTAATAACGATCTCACTTCACTGGCTTCCAGGCCACACATGATATCTTTGATTTCGATATCTGTAGGGAGAAGAAGGTTTCTTTCCTCAGCTCGAAGGATGGGTCTACCCACAATGGAAGGGAAAGTATGGTCAGGGAAGTTGGTACCAGCACGGCCGATTTTAACGAAACCAGTACCTTGGTCAAGAACTATAAGTTAGTATTGTTTGGATATAATGTGAATAATGTGACGAGGACGTAAGTGATAATGTAGAGAGGTTTTAAGCGAGAGACCTCTGAGAATTGTGTGGAATGAATTATTCCCTCTAGAAGAGTCCCCTCCCCAAGACAAAGTCAAGAGATAATATAGAGAGTTCAGACGTGATTGTTTGAGGAATTGGGCACAAAAAGTTTCAAGACTGAAATTTCAGCTCAAGAGTGTTGCGTGTCGCGGTGCTCCTTTGTCTCTCTATAGTATAAGGAAGATCTCGACTCAAATAATCCGTAATCTCCGAAACCTTCTCTCACTCTAAATTCATTCATGATCGAAAGTCATTCTCTCAATGAAAAGAATCCTCACCTGAGTTCATTGCTCCATAAGGCTAAGACAGTCATGCTGATGATATAATGATAATAATAATAATTCACGTTGTTAGATTTCAGATCTAGTTGTGAAGTAAATATGAAATCTCAATGAAATCTCAAAAGTATTATCGAGTGATGCTTTAATAATGACCTGACCATCCCTGATGATACTCGTATGTTGCTTTGATTAAATATCTGACTAAATCTCAGGACTACTTCCACCCACTTGTGAACCCTAGCAAGGTAGGGTCCAAGGTAGTGTCAAATATCCCTAAAGCTAATCGGATCGCAATCAGAGTACACTATTATTCTCCCCCCAGATCTTACTTAGGCTGATCTCTAACGAACATACTAAATCAATTATAGTATCATAGGCGCCTACCTAACCCTCACACTTTCTCCCTATCAGTCCTGTTTTCTCGTACCGGAAATCCCGGGGCAAGAACCTCCTAAACCTCACAGGGCCGCTTCATATCGAATTTTACATACCAATTGGTTGTCCACTCATTTGAATTATATCTATGGAGGGAGCCAGGAGTTGGGTCGGTGGTGGAGTTTTATGGCGGTTGGTAGTCGCGGAGGGTTTGGTAAAAACACGACCCAATATGTAAAGCTGGTAGGTCACCGAGAGGCGAAGTGGAGTAAATACAAGATAACTACAACGACTAGACGACTAAGATACTATAGAATATGATAAGGAGTATAAAGGACTTTGACTGATAGTTTTAACTAGACATTGAGTAAATTTGGCCTTTTTTTTGGGAGATATTCAAGAAATAGGAGACGAATCTAATCAATACTGAGTGTAGCGAATTGATGATTTATTAGTGGAGACAAGTATTTATTAGTGGAAATTCAAGAGTTTTGTTGACTAAATAGCGTGGATTTTGATCTGAAGTGAAAGTATAAGTGGTATTTCCTTATAAAGTTGTGGATTTCCAGACAATTCCAGATATTTCCAGATATTTCCAGATATTTCCAGACATTTCGGATTAGGAAGGTTTGTTGATATCCGAGAGACAGATTCGTAGTGAATCTTGTGTGGTAATTAATTTTTGAAAATTCTATCCTAGTTTTGTTGGTTTTGATCATTTTGGATATTTACTATTGGAATAGATCATAATCTGCTGAAAGTGTCTTGATGTACTCTAAACTCACTTTATTAAACCATTTCTGCGAGATCCCCTTGTTCAACTATCTAAATTTCTCCATTTTCATTAAGTTCTCTCCATTTTCACGAAATTCTCTCTTCACTGTTACATGGAATTCCCATTCCCATTTTCATTATATTATTCCTCTCAATTCTTAGTTATTGGGATTTTGTGTGCAAACGTCAAGTAAGAGGTGTGACTCTTGATCTCACTCTCCACCTTGGTGACATCTCTCCAATTATAAATATCGTCTCCTTCTCTGATTCTCGTTCCCTTACCAAACGGATTATAACCCTTGTCCGAGTTCTGGAACTTTGGCTTGTCGTCCTCATCCACCTCGTCGTGGTCTCTCTTTTCGCCACTTTGACTGTCCACCTTTACCTGTCTTCTGTTTTCGATTCCTTGGTTTTTTCTCGACTGGATGTCCTTCAATCTCTTGACAACGTCGGAAATGTCTCTCACCATATCTTTTCTAGCTTCCCAACGTTTGCCAGACACTTCCACCATCTCAATATTTATCCAGCCGTCTGCTTGTAATGCTTTTACAGCTTTTTCTACTTGTTCTATGCATGGTGAGAAACAACAGATTCCCACACGGGAAGTCTTGGAAATCACTTTGTCAAGATGGGGAATTGCTGTCCACGGGGACGGTAAATCGAGGAAAACGACGTCCCCATTGATGGGTCCAAACTCACTAGGAATATTTTCGATTTCAAACCCATTGTTACATACGTCTCTATGGGTGATGAGAGTATTCTCCAATCCATGTTCGTGTAATTCTCTCTTTGCTTCTAAGAAACGTGGTTCGTGGAACTCGTATGTAAAGAGCTTACCCTCGTTACCTATAGTTCTTGCAAAAGAGTGTGAAAATGAAGCTGAACCTGTCCCTGCTTCGATGACTCGCGTACCGCTGGTGACGTTCAATCTCTGCATAATGTATGAAGAATCTTGAGTATAGACGATCTGTGTACGGTGTGATAATGACGTGGTCCAAATCTCGGGGGTGGGGTGAAGGAGATGGATAAACCCGTAGCCTTTGTTGCCTGACATTTGTTCTCCATACTTCAACCCGATCATATTGTCGTGTTGGTAGTGGCCATATCTAGTGTTCAAGACTGCACCACGGGTGACTGTGATTGGTTTCACGGCAGCCCTGCTAATGAATGCAAGGACAAGATCGCCTTCTTCTATGATATCTTTGTAGTGGTGGAATGACATGGTGGTGACTCTGGTTGAGTTTGAGTTGGTTCACGGTGGATTTTTTTAGTACTCATCTCTCCTGTATATAGACGATAACTGATCTAGTAAAGAGGGAGTTTATGGAGTGTGGTGGGATACTGAGGGAAGAGGGAGTATATAGTTAGTGGAGACTATGTGGATATATTTTAGGAGGAATTGTGGCTAGGTTTAGGGAATATTGTAGGGTAAAATGGGCCCTTAAAGACTATTCTGGGAGAAAATGGCCCCACGAGAATAAATATAGTATCGTTAGTGTATTATAGTATTAGAAGTAGCTAGCATACTGAAACATACAGTATACCAAGGCATTAATTAGTACCATATGTATATAATAAACATATTCTTGAACTATTCTACTTCTAAAGATGGTCCTTCAAAAAAAATTGAATCACTTTAAACCAAAAAAAGAGTACCACTTTATTCTCCCTGGATGAGTTTATACTTCACAAATTCCGCTCAAATTTCTTGATTCTTCTTCGTAGCTCAAATTTTCCTTAAGCTGAATAATTTCTATACTTTATTGTATATATAAGTTATACGCCTGGCCTTTAGCGTGTATATTGGTGGTCTTGACACAGAGTTTTCGCAGCCATTTAATTTAACTTCTCACCAATGTATGAAAATAGAGATGAAATTTAAGAGATATCAGTAAAGTTTAGATATAGCTAGACTGAGACGTTGATTCTGAGACATTCATCCTGTTTCAAAGGAATATTCAGATTATAAAACTATTTTAGTATTATGAGGTAGGAGCGATCATCATAAAATGCGTTTAGACCACCACAGGAAGCAACTATAGCGATGGTACCCTTTGTAATAAATAAATAAGACAATTCCTCGTTAAGTAACTTCCTTGATAGCTAAAATATCTACTTGCTATCCTACAGTAAACATCCACTAACCATCCACTAACTATCCTATACTAGCTATTCCCCAACTATTTATATACTTGCTATATACTCACTATCTTTATATTCGCTAGCAAAAACGTTGAATGTCGACAATAACCACAAATTACTTAACTTGATACATGGTACTATGAATCACTAAGGTTAACATAATTTCGTCGATGCCCTTCCGTAATTATCACTGAATCGTTGCTCTCGTCCACTCGTAGCAGAAACTCTCTAAAAATACGAGAAACGGAATATATAGAATTTGTATATATAACTCAGTATATATAAGACAGTATATACAACGACAGTATACTGATACTATATATCAATACCTAGTGATGCCATTTCCATTAGCCATTAGCGCCACTACCACTACCACTTCCACTACCTCTCCCACTAACCTCCATAAGTCGTGCACCCCCAATTCTCCAACAAACAAAAATTTTACGTATTATAGATTCAACCCCAAAACATCAAGATGTCTGGTTCCCCAATACAAGGACAAGCACCAGCCAAAGAGTCGACCGGCCCTAATGTCGAAGATTTATACTTAGAATCATATGCGTTTACCACCGCCGCCGCAATTGTCGGTTCGGTTGATAGAAAGATCTTTGTCTTGTTAAGAGACGGACGGAATATCTTTGGGATCTTAAGGACCTTTGATCAGTTTGCAAATGTCGTTCTTCAAGACACCATTGAAAGAATCTACTTGGACGATGGCGCTGGCGGCGCTCCTACTAAATTTGGTGAAACTTACAGAGGTGTCTTCATGGTCAGAGGAGAAAACGTAGTCATGATGGGAGAGTTGGATATCGACAGAGAAGACGACCACTTGGAACAGATGGAACAGATTTCGTTCCAGCAGGCTGAGGCTGAATTGAAGAAGGTACATTCAAAAACCGTACTGGAAGAAAAGCTCAGAAGCAAGAAGTTGTTGACGAAGGGGTTTATCAGTGATTTTGTAAAGTCAGATATGTATTAGGGGTAGACTAAGAGACTGAGAGACTGAGAGATAGGGAGACTGAGGAGACTAAGGAGAGTGGGATGCGAGGAATAGAGATGTGAACAACGAAGAGGTGTGAACAACGAATGGCTACGATTGTGTTATTTAAATGCCAACAAACAACAATACAGATGTTCGACCAGTTAGACATATTTGTCAGACGTTGTAAGGAGTTTGTTTGGTCTATCGAATGTTGTACTACAGGTCTCACTATATGACTCGTCGTATTAATGAAATTCGCTTTGATTATTTGTGGATAATCTCTAAATTCACTTCAGTTTCAGTAATTTCAATTCAAATTCACCACTGGATCATCACAATCGAGAGATTCTGATATTTTAGACTTTTATACGAGTGTTTCTTGAATTACCGATGTCACGTGGACTTTAACTGTTTCTACGCCAAATTACTGAAGTTTTGTGTGGTTTTTATTCTAGAGACGAGAGTATTGAAGAGAATCGAAGAGTCCACTGCACGTTGTTACTGAAATTTGTGTGCTGGTCATCACTAGACTTGAAATATTGAGTACTGACGGTAGAACTCGCGAAAATCACACCAGAACTCGAGAAACTCACATTAGAACTCGTGAAATTGATGCTGAATCATGGGATTTGACTCTTGTCACTCCGTGGGACGCTGTCCATACCATTTGCTTTGGAACTACCACCAACTCTCAAGCGTGCCTTAATAATCTAGTATTATAATTCAGGATATTGTATATTAAATTTATTGTCATTATATCGGTTGTAGAGTCTAGACTTTCGAGCAGCAAGTCTATGAAGCCTTAACTGATCGAACTGATCAAGAATTGGGTACTTTCAAAGTGTATCGCGTGACTAAACAATCACGAGCAATACATTTCTACCTCTTGAATCCAAAGATTCATAAACTGTTCATAATATGATACACATACACTCGTCACGATGAAACTAGTGGGCCTAGAGGCTCTGAATTAATTTATTTTAAAAGATTTTACAAGTAAAGTCAAAACGGCTGCAAAATTGCGAAAAATTAGCAAGCCAGTCAGTTGCAACCTCACTAGCTAGGCAAAAAGCTCACAACAATAAACTCATCAGCCGGTGCAACATCCCTTCGCTTATAATCTCGCCAACTTGGCTTGATTTTCAGCGTGTTTTCTAAAAAATTCGTCAGCATACGCAGAATTCTTTGCCTCTGCTCTTCCCAACTGGTTCAAATGAGCTTCGTCAGGACCATCAGCGATTCTCAATGTTCTGGAAATGGCATAATACCTCGCAAGCTCGGTATCTTGAGAAACACCCTCGGCACCGAACATCTGGATCCCCCAATCCAAGATGTTCAAGATTGTTCTTGGAGTCTCGATCTTAGCCATTGCAATTTCACGCTGCGCAGACTTGGGGTTTGAAATATCGATCTTGTGGGCAGCATTCAAGATCAACAAACGACATTTCTGAATGTCGATCTTATGCTGAGCAAACAGGTTGATATACGACTCCCTGTCCTTCATGGGCTTCCCGAAAATTAATCTGTGGTTGGCTCTATTTTGGACTCTCAAAAGTGAGAATTCTCCCACTCCAATTAATCTCATACAATGGTGGATTCTGCCCGGCCCGAGACGGGACTGGATGAGCTCGAACCCTTGGCCAACCTTTCCGAGAATGATATTTTCCATCTGGTCCTTAGGGACTTCAAAGTCGTTGAATTCGATCTCACAATGCCCGTGCGGAGCATCGTCGTAACCATACACACTCAATGGTCTGATCAACTTGGCTTTACCAGAAGCTAAGGCCCGCTTAGAATCTATCACCAATACTGAGTGGTTACGGTATATATTAGACTGGTCCTCGCTGGTTTTACACATCACCAACCAGACTGAACATCTAGGATCTCCTGCTCCAGAGGCAAACCACTTGACCCCATTAAGGACGTACTGGCCTCTGGAGTTTACCTTTGCAGACACGGAAATGTTCAACGCGTTGGAAGACGACGTATGTTTCTCTGTCATCAAAAACGCCGACCTGATCTTCCCGTCCAACAATGGCTGGAGGTAAGTCTTTTTATGGTATGGGTTTCCGTATCTAGCAAGTAATTCCATGTTTCCTGTATCAGGAGCGGCGGTGTTGGTGGCTTCAGGAGCACAGAGTGACATTCCCAAATATTGGGCCATCAATCCGTACTCCAAGTTAGTGTAACCTGGTCCTTCAGGGTAATGCTTGGACAAGAACATGTTCCAGAGCCCGATTTCCCTAGCCTTGGTCTTGAGGATCTCAGTGATCTCGGGAGTCTTGGTCCATCTCAACTTTGGATCCTTCAGAAGCTGTTCATCGGCTATTTTGTCTGCAGGGAGACAATACTCGAAAACGAAGTCCTTTGTTTTCTGGATCGCTTCAAGTCCCTTGGGAGAGATTTTGTCAAGGAAGATCGCTGGAATATCGTCTTTTACGCTCATAGTGGTGGTGGGCGAAAGTTTCGTGTTACGTGGATACAGATTTCGTGAGAATTCGAGGGTTCAGTTGGTATTTATAGTGTTCGGTAGTTGTGTTGCCCCACATTTTGTCCCGATGATTTAAGCCGAGCCTTGCAGCATATGCCGCAACGGAAAATTTCCAATGCTGGGGTAAGAAACTCACAAGAGACCCGTTCTACCAAAACCGGAGATTCTTCACAAAGCGTACGATGGGGTAGTGGGGAATTCTAGATGTGGCTAAGTAAGTTAGATGTGGTTATGTAAATTAGATTTGTGGTTAATGAAACTGTATTGGATTGAGAAAATCTCCCTGTACAGACCATGTGTCCCTATTTTATACTAGTTTTCAACCTGTAATAGAAGAACAATATAGTATGTGAACTGTATTGTTATAATAGCGTCTTGAAACTCATAGTACTATAGATATAAAATTGGTATTTTAAGAGATTAGAAAGATTGCAGCATTTGGGAATGAAGGTGAAACACTCTTTTGAGTTGTCGCTAGTCTATCAGTAATTCTAGTGAGTTTTACAAAATTGGTAGTAGTTTTTGTCAGAAGATTTCTTGAATTTGGCTTAAATCTGGAAATTCCCCACAAAGATCACTAAATGTGTCAGTAATTCTCTTTAGCCTCGCTTTGTATATCAGTAATTCAGGACTTCCGGAGAGAGTTACTGCTCCGTCAAGCTTCATACTAAGATCACAGAGAAGGCTGAATATGTAAAATTGATCATCTTATCAGTTGGCCACAAGATAATCTCCACACAAACATTAATACAAATCGTGAGACCAGCTTAAGAGTTGAGAGTTAGCTACAAATTGAAATATTCTCTAAATCATGAAAATCTCAGGGGAATTGAATTTACTCTTTCCCTTCGGCACTGTGATTTCCCTCTAATCCTCAATAACTTATCAGATTCTCGTTAACCCTGTCAAATCAGGTTTCTTCACTCCCCCTATGATTTATATTTTGCTATATAATTTATCGACCTATATATAACCAGTTTTAATCCTATATATAAGAATTGCCAACCTGTAATAATTGACCTTGCCACAACCTGCACTTCTTCAACTACATAACAGAACCCTCAACAACAATTTGCCTTCAGAACACTCTACACCAAAATGGAAGACTTCGGATCTGATACACCAAATATCCCCAACCAAAGATTGTCGGAGAAGCAATTTCTCTTGACCACCAAAATTGACTCAGAACAACGTGACAAAATCGTCCAAGAAATCGTTGAAGTAATCAAGACTGACAACTTGGGACCATACTATGAATATTTAACCACAGAACTCCCCGAACTCTTCCCATTAGACTCCGATCTCTTGGAGAAGTTGACGGCGATAAACGAAAAGGAGTTGACGATCCTTAAACTGAAAGTCAAGGAAGCAGAAGGCGAAGAAGAAACAGAATTGGATATTGTGTCTACAACCATCAAACTTGCAGAATACTACACGACTTTAATTGATCGTAAAAACTCCATAGAAGTATATAAAAAGGCATTGGAGTTGCCACAGAGTACTGGATCCAAGATTGATATTTTGTTGACGTTGACGAGAATCGAATTCTTCTTCAACGACTACCAGGCCGTATCCAAATACTTGGACCAGACCAAAAGTTTAATTGATAAAGGTGGAGATTGGGAACGTCGTAACCGTTATAAGACGTACCATGGAATCTTCTTGATGGCCACGAGAAATTTCACCGAAGCAAGCAAGTTATTAATTGACTCTTTAGCTACATTCACATCAACAGAGCTCTGCAGCTACGAACATCTAGCTCAGTATGCGATGATCTCAGGGGTCATTTCTTTAGATAGAGTTGACTTAAAGCTGAAGATCATCGACTCTCCAGAGATTCTTTCAATCTACTCGTCGGCTCCTAACTTGGAACCGCTCCTCAACTTGACCAACTCATTATACACTTGTCAGTATAACTATCTCTTCCAATATCTTTTGGAATCATTTGATAAGTTGTTGCTTCCAAACAAGTACTTACATCAACATGCAAACTTCATTTTGAGAGAGTTGAGATGCAAAGCCTATGGCCAATTATTGGAAAGTTACAAGTCGTTGTCTGCAAAGTCGATGGCTCAGAACTTCAATATATCCGAACAATTTTTGGACAGTGATTTGTGTAAATTCATTCCAAGCAAGAAGTTGAACTGTACTATTGACAAGGTGAATGGAATTATTGAGACTAATAGACCAGATAATAAGAATAACCAATACCATTTGTTGATAAAGCTGGGTGATGGATTGTTGACGAAGTTGCAGAAATATGGAGCTGCCGTTAAGTTGAGTGGTGCAGAAAGAGTTCAATAGAGATAAGGAATTGGCATCGAGTGAGTAGTAAGTGAATCGATTGATAAAATAGAAGCATATTTGGACAGAAAAGACTGGCAACGCATAATCGCGATCGAGGCTAATAATCAAACCACAATGAGTTACAAGGATTACAATTAAGCACTCTCGTCACCATTACTGATTTTAATTACATTTGTTCTCGCTAAATTCTCATCCAACTTTCTGAGCCAACTTTAAGAAAAACTCGAAGGGTCTTAATTGAATTAAGTACCACCCAGAGAGCGAGATTAGAACGTTTTACTAGATAATGCTACCCAACAAAAAGTGATACATTGAAGATGACTCAATGAATCAATAAAACCATAATGTTATTCTCTCATAATCTTCAGCCATGGTTCACTATAAAGTGAAGAATTCATAGAGTGAAGAATTCAGGAGAAAGTAATATATGAGATACTGGTCAGCTTCAAATCCAACCCTCTATTGGAATTATCTCACTGGCTATGCCTCTTAGAATAGTTTTATTGAAGAATCAGAAATATTAATTAAAAAGAAATCTACGCCAACTACACTAAATGGCGCTGTAGTACCATATATCTGTCAAGTAGCTGAAGTAGTAGCTATATCAAACATTATATAACCACTAATACTATAAAAAAAATTCAAAAAATAATGAAGGATGCGAGGTTCGAACTCGCGCGGACACTGTCCAGCAGATCTTAAGTCTGCCGCCTTAGACCACTCGGCCAACCCTCCAATTTATATTTTATTGGAAATGCGTAAATAATATAACAAGCTCTATATAAAATGACCATACACGACCGAATGAAAATCAAAGCATCTAAATAAATTTACAGCACCCACTAATCCTACACCAACAGACCATACACAAAACTCATATCAGTATGTCGGTTAGAAGAGGAGCACCTGCCAACTCTTCCGTTATATATATAGGACAGATTCCCTACGAATGGGACGAACCAACAGTCAAATCTGTAGTCTGTGGCTCAGGTAACGTGATAGATGTCAGACTAGGATTTGATTATGTCGGAAAGAATAAAGGATTTTGCTTTGTAGAGTACCTAACGCCCCAGGAGGCACACCGAGCAATGCAGTTGATAGGCATGATAAAAATCATGACGGCGAAACAGGTGAAGAAATTGAGAGTCGAGTCGTCGAAGGAAGGATTCAAGACTGGCAACCCTTCGGACCAGAAACCCATTTTGCCGTTGGATAGATCGAGGTTACCTCCAAATGTCCAGCTTCCCCAAGAAATGCTCATGAATGGCCCCCCTCCTCCTCAAGTTCCGAATCCGGCACTACCAGTACCAAATTATCCTACCAATATACCTCTACCAGGCCAGATGCCAATGAAACTTGCAAACGCTTCCAAGCAGTTGCCACAGCCACAAAATATCCCGTTGGAAGTATCTGACAAAATCAATGAGACTTTGAGCCAAGTACCACCGGCCATTTTGATCGAGTTGATCTCTCAGTTGAAGAATATGTTGGCGGGGCCAGACTCCGCCAGAGCATATGAAGTATTTCAGGTATCGCCACATTTAGCTACAGCCTCGGCGCAGGCCCTTTTACTAATGGGCTTCGTCGATGCTGATGTTATTCAAGAATCAATGAAAGCTGCAAATCCTCCACCACCACCTCCTCCACCAGCTCAGTATCAAAATTATCAAAACAATTATCAACCTCAGTTTAACCAAGCTTCAAAATGGCCACATTTGCCTCCAAACACTCAACAGAAATTGATGGCGATGCAACCTGACCAGGCCGAATTAATTGCGCAAGTATTGTCTCTTCCTAGTGATCAGATCAGTTCCTTACCTCATGATAAACAGGCGATGGTGAGTAGTTTGAGAGCACAATATTTATAGAGCAATCATCAGTCAGGCTTGTTGAGAGAGCTACGCATCAACTTGTTAGGGAACTGAATAATGAGCCAATTGGGGTAAAGAGCCAATTTGAGGTGAAACAGACTCGCTGGAGAATTTTACATTTTTAAACACCAAATTGGTGACGAATTATGAATTGTGCTGTAATTTATATTCCGGTTCCTAGACTGTGTTGGAAATTATAATCAACTCCTAAATTTCATCAGCACGGGGGAAAATTGGGGCTGGCTACAATACTTAGATGTTAAATGTTGAACTGACTTCAACCTAGACAGGTAACTGGGTGTTGATGCATATTTTATATACTACTGGGCAGGATAAGTATAAATCACAGGACCGTAACTGACGACAGACCTGTTATCAAATTCTGGATAAAAGGTCTGTTCCATACATATCAATTGTATCATAACAATAAATTACATTACAGAAATAGATCTCTAGAAATAGTGGCCTCAGGGAATTTCCAGTTAAGAGGAACTTAAGAGGAACTCAAGAGAACGGTATAATATACTTCTCGTGGCTCCGGCGGAACCTCTTTGAAATCGATACTAGTTGCCACCACATCTGACTGTATTTTCTCGACTCTGTACATACCATCACTCCCAGTGCTGTATTTCAGTAGTTTACAACGTAGCTAGATACCTATTCCAGGTTACTTTGAGAAACTGCAGAATTTCCAGTATACTCTGTGAATATTAGATTTCCGGGTAGTAACTAAGGGGCTGGAAATTTCCCGCGAAGTTAGGTGTGTTTTCATATAAGCCGCCAAACAAGTAAGTATATTCAGAATGGAGTAATAAAATAGTATAAGGTGATTCTGGTGGACTTGTAGACTTGTAGGAAGTGGTAGAGTTTTGTAGTGGTTGGAAAGGGTATAACTACAGTCCAGCATGGAACACTTCCCCAGCAGAAATGTCCCCAGCACACTCAGTTCTATAGAGCTCTGTATACGTTCTGTATACGTTTATATACAGGCCAGGATTTTGACGTGCGGCTTGGATTTATTCCCTTCTCCGTCACACAAATATCCGAACCTAAATCATTATTTCTAATCTCACACCAAACGATGAATTCCCAGCCTGGATTATTCGGAGCAACGGTCGTTGATGTTGATATCAACACTGGGGTGAACCTGAACAACAACTTACCGATGTGGCTACGTGACGTTCTCTCCAGAGCGTTAAACGCCAATGGAATCCATACTCAAAAGAAGCTGGCGTCGGATGGAGCAATCGAGAGTTTGGTGGAGGTGGAAGTAGATAAGTTGAAGGACCGGGATTGCCCTATATGTTTTGAGCCATATGAGGATATCAAGATGAAGGAGGGTGACGTGAAGATGCAAGAACATGTGGATCTTAAGTGTCTGGAAATTAACGGGGAGGAAATTAAAGGTCTGGAGACCAAAAGCTCGTCAAATCTAAGAAACTCTCCCAAACACTCACTTTGGGCCCAAGACACCGATCTCCATTCACATCTCCAATCAAATTATCAGGTCCGCTATCAACCTCTCGAAGTTCAGCGTGAGTTCAACGACCCGTCGTTATTCCTCCCCACAGACGAGGCAGGACTCCTTCACTTCCGATTCCCCATCCAAAACCTATCAACACTCCAAAATGTCAGCCTTGAACAATCATTTCCAGACTTGGATGAAGAGGAAAAGGTGAAACTACGCAAGAAGTCGTCGGAAAATATCCATTTACCAGTTAAAATGCCGAACTGTAACCATATTTTTGGCAAATCATGTATCGTGGAGTGGTTAAAAAGTAACGTAAGTTGTCCCCTCTGTCGAAAGGAAGTCGAGGCATCGGAAATTGATCCAAAAAGCAGAAGAACTAGAACTATTAGAGAAAATACTTTACATAACTTTACTGACAGAGAAACTTCACTCCTCCATTTAAATGACGATTCCACAGACTTTCACAATCCATTCAGACGTCCGTTCAACCCTTCAATTACACCTCTTACTGATTCGTTTATGCACCAAGATTGGGTCCATCCCCAGTCCGGCGAACTTTCCACCAGAGAACCCAATTTAATTCTATTACAGCATACTACAGAACCAATTTTCCATGCCATACCATTGAGGAGGACAAATCCTATTCCAAACTTGGGGAATTTGGCTAACATGACCACTCAAATTTCCACTCAGCCACAAATGACAACTCGTCCACGAAGTGTCAGTAGTAATAGTTCAAGATCCAGAGTCCATTTCTCGCCTCACACAACTACGATTGATGCTTTAAATAGAAGCGATGGCTCTGAAGACGATGAGTTGCTTGAAGACGTTAGCGGAAGAACGAATCGCAGAGAGACCACAGAGAGAAATAGAGGCGCTACGGAAGTATCGATCGAAAGAAACGACTTTGGTAATGTAAATAATGACGGGTTCACTAGAGATAGTGAAAACAACTCAGAAGTAGATTTAACTCGTGGTGGTGGTGGTCCGGAGAGATCCCGTGGCAGTTCAAGAAACAATAATCCAAGAACTCATCCTTATAGCAGACCTTCACCTGAAGATATCTAACTGGATATAAGAAATAATGAACAAGAATTGGTGATTGTCTTGGATACAGATGAAATAAAGGGAAGTTCTATACTGAGAGTTCTAACAGAAATTGTCTGGAAATTGTCTGGAAATTGTCTGGAAATTATCGGTGATAGGCTAACGACATTTGGCTAGAATTACAGAAGAGACCAAACCAAAGATCTTACTAGTGAATCACTAATTAGATTTTTTGATAATCCCGCCCATAACTATAACATCTTGTTCGAGAGTTTAATCAAATATAAGAAATCTCCCGTCGCCACGTCGGAAATACCTAGTGGATAGGGCCCTAGTAAGACGTTCTCGGATCTAATGAGTGTCGCGTAATACTTGAACGACATTAATAAAAAAGTCATACAACTCTACTCTCTGGAGAAATGTCTTGGATAGTTTTAATCTCTAAATCTCAATAAAAATGTCTGATGTGATTTAATTATCGGTTAATATCAAATAAATATAAATACTATATAAAATATGTATCCCAATTAACAGTACTCTCTGGTGAATTTAAGTACTACATGGAGAATTATTCAATATTCACTATTTGAACTCTTCCAATCACAAATACTTCGTTACACTCAGTATTTCCTTACTACGTCTCATTAAATCTCACTAATACAGAAACTGACAAGATTATGTAAGCAAACATATATGTTGAATAATGTGGGTACTACCTTTTAATACTAATGAGAATTGGTCTATGGTATAGTGGGGTCTATTTAAGATAGTCTGGAAGTTAACTTAGTTAGTAGGGGCAATTTTGGTCAATATTCCTGTTGCTGAATCTACCGACGGTTATTCGTGTACTGCATATGATATTTATATAGAAAACCCTCTAAGAGACTCAAATATTGAGAGAACAAAAAGTGAAGTATACAATAAGTCACTAAATCTCACTATAATGAATACCTCACACAGCGAAGATTCAGTAAGTCACAAAATCTCCACTAATATTCACTAATTTCTCCGAAATCTCCTAAATTATACTCGTATCATTAAATCTATTACATAACTAAATCTATGATGTCATAAAACTATAATTTCACGAAATCTGTAGTATCACGAAATCTGTAATATTCACTAATATTCACTAATTCTCGCTAATATTAAATACTCTACACAGCGTAATTTAACATTCACTATTTGAACTCTTCGAATCATAAATACTGAGTGTAGCGAAGTATTTCTGTAATCTATTCTCTATTTGAACTCTTTAATTCACAAATACTGAGCGTAGTACTTGCTCATCAGTATTAGCTCAGTACGAATCACTAAACTCACAATTCTAAATACTTCTCTACGCTCAGTATTTGCAATTCTCTCTCTCTTCCTATTGGTCCTTTGTCAGCAACCGTGCAAAGCAACCATTGCTCTCTATAGTGCATGATTTGGTCGTGCGCCAACCAGATATAGCAACCCCACCGTTAGTATATAAAGCCAGTTACGTAGCTCCAACAAACCATCTTTAGTATACTATACAATACAATTCTACCAACATTATGATTCGTCAAACTGCATTAAGACAACTTACTCTAGCCAGAGTCAGAGCCCCACAGCTCACTGCTCACCAGCCAATTTTGGCTGCGAAAAACTACTCCGTCCTTGGAACAGCTAAGGAAGTGTTATCTAAAGCTAACAAAAAGTCCGGTGAAGTCTTAGCGGAAGGTATGGAAAAGGTCGAACAAGTCACTCCAACTTCCGAAACGATTACTCGAGCTGCACATAATGTGAATAAAAAGACTGGAGAGATTTTGGCTGATGGCATGGAAAAGGTTGAGCCTCTTATACCCGGCCACGGAGGAGCAAAACAAGCTGGAGAGAAGGTGGCCGACGCTGCAAAGACCGTTAAAGATAAGACCAACGAAGTATTGGCCGATGGTAAGAAAAAGGCAGAAGAAGCTGTGCCGGGAAAGAACGATTTGAAACAAGCTGGAAAAAAGGCGAAGAAAAATGTCAAGCAAGCTGGCGATGAAATCGCCGATGCCGCTGATACTGCTAACAAGAAGGCTGGCGACGTTCTCGCCAACGGAATGGATAAAGCAAAAGGTGCTGTTGATGAGGCCGAGGCCAAACAGAGAGTAAAGCAAAACACAAAGGGTTATAAAGATTTGCAGGACAAGGGATCCAAAGTTGAAAGTGAACAAAGTCGTCCTGAAGACGGAGTCTAAGCAAGTGAGGTGTCGAGATGTCGTAGGATATCCTGAGGACGCCCTGAGGGCCCCCTGATGCCGACTCTAGTAGTCATATAGTGACAATATACGCATTAATAGCAAGAATGAAGTAGAATTATAGAGTTTAGACCCGGATTCTAAGGAAGTTGATACAGCTATCGTAGTTACCATAGGGTTTTACTGATTGAAATCTACTTTGTAGAATTAAAGTTCACTAAAATAAATATAGAGAATAATGCAAGCGAAGACTCGATGGTTATGAAGTAAGTATGACAAGGAGGTTCGACGGGGAATGAATATATCTGGTCGGCCAGAGTTGTGGTTCGAGAGAGTTAGGGTGCGCTGACACTAAGGTAATTAATCACGAAGATTCTCAGATATTAGACACATTCTACTTATTAATTACGGCTCTTAGTTGTCAGACACATTTTCCCTTAATTGACCTTTTCTCCCTGGAACTTTTCAAAATCGTTCACTGACAACTTTCCTTTCAAGACATCTTCGTTATTTTGGGCAGTAGGTAAATTCAAACCGACATTTTCACTGCCCACCACTTGTTTCTGGACCTGAGCCTTGCGCTCGATAACACTCAAGTAATTGGAAGGAACGTAGCCGACCTTGCCCAGTCTGGATCTGACTTTCCACCACTTACTTTCGTTTCCCACAGGATCCATTTTTGAGAGAATGGCGACGAGTTCGTTGGGTTTCAATTCGATTTCGATATTTGGGTTTTCTGGGTTGAATTCGTAGAGAGCTTTTGCAAATTGAAGGTTCGCTGGGTTTATGGCTCCAGGAGTTCCGGGTATTGGTCCTGGACCGCCTCCGAGTTGTGCCTGTTGTCTTTTGAGTTCGTTTTGTTGGTTGAGTTTCTGTATGGCTTTTGATAAGAGGTATGGGAATCCGATGGACGCAGCAAGAAAAAGAAGAAGAGGCTTGAAGGAGATTCTAGGCTTTCTTGAACCAGTCAAGTTGCCCTGTTGTCTCTTCAAGTTTTCTTCTAACTTGAGTTGGGATTTTTCAAACTTAGCAAACTCGCTGAGGTTGAGTCCGTAGTTGTAAGTCTGGCCAGTGACCTTATGGAAGATTTTCTTGATGAATTTTATGAGGGCAAATATTCCGAGAAGCGAACCCAAGGCATTTTTGAGGTTGCCGAATTGCTCTGCTAACGACACCATAGTGAAGAATGACGAGTGCGTGGCCATATATGTAGCTTCTAACATTTGGGCAAACCCTCCAACTGCTCCTATTATGGATTCGATAAGTTGAAATGTTGCTTGTGTGCCTTCTCCGAGACCTCCTTGCCCCATTCCGGGTTGCATCCCCATTCCGCCCATACCACCCATACCTCCATACATCAGCGATCCATATCCGCCCATACCTCCTCCGTACATCAGCGATCCGTAACCTCCTCCGTACATCAGAGAACCGTAGCCTCCTCCATACATCAGAGAGCCCATACCTGAGCCGTACATCAGCGATCCCATTCCTGAGCCATACATCAGAGAGCCCATACCAGATCCATAGCGTGATCCATAGCCACTATTATACGATGATGATCCACCGTAGGACCCCCCTCCGTAGGGCGTTGTCCCAGTCATGTTTGTGAACTCACTCGAGCTCAAAGATGTTGGTCGTTCTGGTGCCATAGGAGCTCCCGAGATACCAGACGAGTCAGCAACTGCACCTCCAGGCACGCTTGTAGCGGTGGCTCCCGATGCCATTTCCCACGGCTTTGTTCTTGGTACTGAAGACATGTTGTGTTAAGGAAGTTGGGGTAGAGTTGTGAGTTTAAAGTTTCGATGTAGATTGGAAAAACTGGGTCACGCTTAAGTCACGTGCTTTTTGTAAATTGGTCTATTGGGACTGGATAAAAATGTAATAAACGGGATTCTCTTTGTGAGTTGTTTTTAAGAAGTATAGGGGAGATATTATTAGCAATATAGATCCAATCAGACTCTTTCAGCTGGAATAGCTTTGTTATACAAATATGTGTCGGAAATTTCACAGTCTCGAAAACTTGGGTGTGAGAAGATCCGAGGAAGAAATTCCCCAATTAGGAAATTGAGTGACTGGTGTATATGCAGGAGCGGAGTCACATCTGGGTCGTGCGAAAAGTGAACCATCAGTTCGTGCCGAGGAACTAAAGATATCATCATGATTAGCTATAAGGAAAGCCGAGAGGATATGGTGGGCCATTTAGAGGCAAGTCGAATATGAGTTGAGTATATTAGAGGACCCTCAAAAAGAGTTAGAGAATCACCAATTGCCACAAATTATTTGAAATATTTGAATTACAAGACCTACTAGGCTCGCAGAATAAGTACCTTCGAGATATGTCTACGAGTTTATAGTTGTTAGATACTTTATTATAGCAGGAAGTTGGTATGGAGCTGGCTTCTAGTCCAAAATATTCCTATATACTCTCAGGTTTAGTCCCGGATTATCTAAAGAGAACAGATAAACTTCTCCAATTTGCTCTAATTTTGTTGAAAATGGCTGCAAAATTTGAAATATGTGGTGTCTTACACGAGAAGAATTTACAAGAATAACAGTAGTATAAAAGTATTACAAATCGCTTTTCATTCGTGAATGTATATTAGTAGATCATTCTTTGTAAATTATAAACGTTATTTCTTCTTATGGCCCCAGGGATGTCTAATTTGAACGACATTTTTGCAGCCAAAATTAACAATTATATTGAAGACATGTTGATTAAGAGATATTCTCTCGGTGTCTTTTCTATATATCCTGACCCGCCGATTGTACAATTCAAATTGCACTCATTAGCAAGTTTCGCTACAACGTTTAGCCACCTAAACAGTTAAATTTATATATATACAAATCTATGAGGGAAGAATCTAATCAAAGAGATCATATCATAAAACCCGAAGTTCAGCATCTTGGCCACAATTGTTGTAACATTAAATAATCAGCAACACATCCTAGATGTCTGAAAAATGTATTGACATTTCGGGTTATAAAATCGTTCATATTCATATAACTTGTGTGCTTATTTACATGATTGTAGAGAATATTGGAGGGTAGAGAGAGTTTTGTATCATCCACTAGTTCGTTCAAATTTCTCATGGTAATGGCTCCGACGACGACGATAATCTATTTAAATGCAAATAAACGTCCGTTCCATAACCTTCCATTGAAATTAGTTTCAAATCTCCTCCAAAATATTGAGCGTACAACCTTGAAATGGGCAATCCGTAACCAAATCCTGCCATAGGAGCCTTAAACGATGTTTGGTTATATTCTGGTTCCAATACTGGAGTCTCACTTACGGTAGTGTACAAGTAAGTCCAGATCAAGGGTATTTCTGACCTTGCAATTCCTCCACCTTCGTCACTGATTTTGATGGCAATATCTTCAGAACCTTCGGAGATAATGACTTTGATGGGAGGAAACTTGAGGTCATTTATATCGATTTCGTTGGCTTTCAACGAGGGGTTTTCAGCCATGAGTTCCTTCTTGAGTCTTGGAGTATGGAACTCAATTGTAGCTCTAAGAGAGTTCTTGAGAGTTTCAAACAACATATGAATCAAGTGGCCAGGAACATACATGAAGTTAATATCGTTTTGAGGTGCAATCAATTGGATTTCAGGAGCCTCGAAAAGTCCATAATATTCCTCACAGATATACTTTGCAGTTTCTATAGCATCCTCGGCAATCTCTCCTACATTGCAATCGGTGCAAATCACACCAACATATGAATTCTTCAACGAAGCAGCGCCAGTTCCAGTGGTCGAGCTATTGCTTTGACCTTTCCCATTCAAGAACTGATTAATTCTTTGCTTAGTTGGAGACTTTTGGGCCATGTTCAATGCCATTTGTTGTCCCATCAACATTCTTATCCCAATTCTAGACATGTAAAAGCGATCCAAAAATGTTTGAATCTGAGAATTTACAAAGACAGTTTTATGAGTATTTTTCCATTCTTGAACCCCCTGGGCCATGGTTGCAACTGTTGCGTCGTGACGTTTTTTAATCTTTGAAAGAGAATCGAAAACGAGCTTGTTGTAGTCATAAACCTCCTTGGGCCAGATAATATTGGTTGCACATGGGTTATAATAAGTCTTACCAAATGTGGGAGATTCGGATCGAGACTTGGAGGATACTGGGGATGGATGAGTGGATGAGCTGGAAGTAGTGGTGGTTGAACTTGCGCTTGAAGTCGATATATGTTCTCTCAGAGTTGAAGAGGTCGCGTGATGCGACCGAACTACAATCCCATCATCACTGTATATATTATTAATGGCCACATTATCATTCTCACTAGTGGCCGGATTATGAGTCTGTAAAGTTTCGTGAGAATTCACCTCTCTGACCTCTGGACGTTCCTGGTACAAGAGTTGCTTCAATTCTGCAGAAATTGTTGGTTTGGGCAACGACGTCAACTCTTCAAACGACTGAGCATACCAGTTGCGTACTTTGATGGTTGATGGCATTTCATTGAGATCCAATGGTGCATTTTCCAAATCTTTGACTTTTATCGCCAACCGAATTGGAAGCTCTTCAACAATAAATTGTGACGCCAAAAAAATCGACCCTGGGCTTGGGTTCGAGCCGAATTGCACCATTTGTCGAAGCGAGATGGACGTTTGCTTGAAATTCGCATACTTATAAATCTGCTCCCTAAGTAAGGGAGTCAATTGCCAGCCAGCCATAAGAGCGAAAAGTACAAAGGTAGGCTAGTGGGAAGGTGGTTTAAATGAGGTACTGGCCGAGAAACAAGCCTAGATTTTGTAGTCAACAACGCTTAAGAAATTGTGAATATTTTTGTAGAAATACTGGAAGCGCCGGTTATATTGTAGAGGCACGGGTAGAGCGTATAGTGGAGTCAACGAGAGTCAATGAGGACAATATCAAGCAACGTAGAGAATTCACGATTTTACAGTTCTTAATGTCAAGTGTTAGTTCACGATAAGTTCAGCAGATGTGGACGAAAGGAGAGGTGTGGTGTATAGTTTTGTTTGAGATTTCATGGGGTAGGGATATTGTGTGCAAGAAAGCAGGGGAGATCGCCAGGACACGACTATATGGGGAAGGGGAAAGGAAGGGAAGGGAAGGGGAAGCTACTAATGGGAAGGGGAAGCTACTAATGGGAAGGGGAAGGAATGAATGGTTATAGAGGAGGAGTCGGTTTGGAGAAGTTGATAAGAGGAATGATCACTTAGGATTAGAGAGAATCTACGAGCAATCTAAGGAATGTACAGGAAATTGTAACTAATTGAATAAAGGTGAATTTTAGCCGCATAAGCTACAAAGGAGATTACCGGGTAGTTGCTACGACTTCACCAAGTCAGCCAGGTAACTTCCGTATCTCCTAGTTGAATGATAATCAGCTCAGATTACTTCAACGTACCACTTTGTGAAGATGATGCGATTGAAACAAAGAGAGGTCGTGCACCACCCAACGGACCTGCGGAATTTCGGTTTTCCCTTGCTCCGAATGAATCATAAATGACTCACGGACAATCGGATTCCGGGGTTAGAAATCATGTCTGGGGAAACGGATCACGAGCCAAATTTTCTATATAAGCAGGCAATTTCTAGATAACGAGAAATAACAAAACTAATCAACAACCTTAATAAGTGAAATCTCAGATCTATCTTTACACTCTGAACATATAACAACGCAGTCCTAGAACTACTCCACTACTTAAAACTAGACTTACAACTTACACTCACAATGGTCCGCATTCTTAATATAAACGCTTTCAAAACCGCATCTAGATGTTGGATACCAGTAAGGCACACTGCCATCCCAAGACATTTTTCTTCTAGACAACGTTGTGTGAACTTTAACAATGTCAGTGAACATACATTAGTTTCCAATGACGATGTTTTCCCTCTGCAAGCCAAGGAAGATCACGATTTCGAGTCTTTTGAACCAACGGTATTTTCATCTGAAGAAGTCCACACCGCTGGACCAGTCAAGAAGGCATAGGCATATAGAAATTGAGCACCTAAACCCATTGATAATTATTGGTGTCGATTATGAAAATATGATTTCATAATCAGTTATCACTTCATCCCTGGTGGATTATTTATTCCATGAATTCAGTTAAATAAACGTTTTCCTAAAATCCAATTGTAGAACATGTGATTGTAGAATATTGTAGAATATTGTCGCGATTGAATGTGATAATCAGTACGACATTTGACATTCGATAGAATTGTCGCGACAAAACGTGGGACCAGAAATCAGCGTCGCGACACGACGACATTGTTTGTCGCAGAAAATAACGACATTCCAAAAACTTGTCGCGACAATTGCATTTGTCGCAAAAGAAAATAACACGACACATTCTATTTTCTGAACATTTATTGTCCAGCCTCCCACTCTTGTCGCAAAAGAAATTAGCACGACATAATCTATTTTCTGAACAGACCCTTGTCCTGCCTCACACTCTTGTCGCGACACTGTTGTATTTCATTTACTCTTCGTTGTCGCAAATACATACTCAATGATAACTTGCGACATCAATTGTTTCCATGTGCGATACCGATTATTATATATTTGCCACCCTAAAACTTCTTCATATATTTCTACCAACTACACTTTCACACTGTAATATATTTATATCTCGGCCTGCCACAACAATTCACTGCTCGGTTAAAATGCGCCTCACTACCCCTCCCACTCAACATCTGGTCCCCTCTATCGTTTTCTGTCGCGTTCTTTTTTCCATCAACTTAAATCCCCTCCTTTAAAAAGAAATTAATGTAGGACTTCCCGATTTGGGTTTTCCCGACTGTTGAGTGATTATATAATATTTAAGACAATAACAATTACATAATCTAGAATTCAGCCTCATGATTATGTCAGAAAAGATTACTAAGTACTATGTGATTATATAATCAAAAGATAAGTGTTCTGTGAGAAATAAGGAGGCAGCCACAGACTATCGTGATCGGAACATAACCAATCTTCAATTAGCGGATAGTGTGGTGTTAGATCGACTCAATCAAGTAATTATTCAGACCTTTGCTAAGTATTGTATCGATTTTACCTCAATTCTCTGCTACATACTCGAACTCACCAATATAATCTAAGGCAAGGATTGTCGTCACAAGATAATTGCCACTAAAAAAGCACCAAATAAACAGCAAGAAAGATCAATTCAATCAAATTAACACTAAGTAAGCTCAATTCTATCAGTTTATCACAAGAAAACTCAATTGTATCGAATTATCACACGAAAGCTCAATCATATCAAATTGAAGTATTACTGACTTTTTAACTCAGATCTGATAGACACCTTACAAAATCTTATAAAGTTATGATTAAGGTCGCCGTAGGACAAATATGCTCACTGGCGTCACTTCCACGTAATGCTAATATCATCAAAAAACTCATCAAGGCCGCCAGGAAATCGGAAGTTGAAATTCTCTTCCTCCCTGAAGCCAGTGATTACTTATCAAAAAATGCTCAGCATTCCCTAGAACTTTCATCCACAGTATACACTGACTTTTTAAACGAGATTCAAGCCGAAGTTCGTCGCGGTAAAGGTCCTCATATTTTCATTGGGATCCACGAACCTTCTGGTGAAAGAGTACGAAACAATCATATTTGGATCTCGCCTCTGGGAGAAATCGAAGCACGTTATCAAAAGATCCATCTTTTTGACGTAGACATTCCCAATGGACCCATCCTCAAGGAATCCAATTCGGTGGAACCGGGTAACACCGTTGTGCCTCCAGTGAGTATTGGCCCTCTTAATATTGGCCTTGGAATCTGTTATGATATCAGGTTTCCAGAATTAGCTTTACGTTTACGTACTCTTGGTGCTAACGTGCTCACATACCCGCTGGCATTCACAACAACCACTGGTAAGGCTCATTGGAAAGTGTTGGCACAAGCTAGAGCTTTAGATACTCAATGTTTCGTTATTTTGGCTGCTCAATGTGGTGAACACGACGTCGACGCTCCAACCAAGCGTGAAAGTTATGGTCAATCTCTTATTATCGATCCATGGGGTGAGGTGGTTGTCGAGTGTAGCACCTACACGGACCGCGGACCTGTCGACGAAGATGGAGACTACTATGAGTTGGGTGTGGCTGAATTGGACATGGATAAGTTAGAAAAGGTTAGAGAGAATATGCCTTTGTGGAAACATAAGAGAGACGATGTGTTTGGTAAACCGTGATAAGAGCAATGCTAATAGCAAAGGATCAGTCGAATTGAGTGAGTTGAATAAAAATGAGTTGAATAAAAGTAAGTTGAATTGAGGTGGGTTGAATTGAAGTAATTCCAATTGAACTGACTCAAATTGATGTATCTCAAATTGAAGAAACTCCAATTGAACTAACTCTTATCGGATGAGTACTATGTTAAACGATGGGTTGAGAAATTTGACGAAACGGTCAGTGATAGGGGTTGCAAAATGAGGGGAGGAGAATGAAGGAGACCAACATCGCAATCTTTCTTATCTAGATTTATCCCCTCTGGTTCCAATGCGAGTCTACAATAACTATGCGACATGACACAACAATATCCACACTTGCTCTAGATGAGGTAAGACAATGCAACGGGAACAACCTGCAACCAAAGTTTACTGTTGGGTGAGACTACTGTTGATACTAGTCGTTAAACTAACGTTAGTTTCTGTTAGAATATGAATACCGATTCACTATTTCGTGGACATATGCATCTAATGGACTTATCAGTACTTTAGTGTATCTAGGTAAACTTTCATGTGCATAGATCCTGGTTTGAGGCGGAATTACAGTCTAGAATGAAGAATTGGATACTTTCCATAGAGTCTGATAAAGATAAATGCAAGCTGAAGTCTCTGCACAGAGGAAAAGGTACAAATCCCACATATGTTGACCTGCTTTTACCTGATTTCGAGTACCTACCTCTGAAAAAACAATTCGCGTTTATTAATGGCACTGAGATTGGTGATATCCTTATTGTGGATCCATATCGGACACCTGTATATTATAATGTGGATAGGTAACATATCAATGTCTGTACACTCACAGAATTAATTACAAACCTGCAAAATTAATGGTTCTAGACATTGGATATGGATCTCTTACCACAGGCTGTTGCCGCAGGATTTATTCTATCCCGTTCCACCCCTTCAAACTTCTTGCGGACCTCATAAGACCCTGGCTCCATTGACGTTATCAGACACCTTATCTGCAGTACATATAATTATATACAGGAATTGCTTATTTTATAATTGCCCTAGGAAAAAGAACATTTATTTTCTAAGAGTCACAGCGACTCATCATATTATATACAGGATCCAACAAAAGAAATTTCTCCTCTTTCGCCTTCGATATAATTAGAAAGTAAACGATCGTACAAAGGGAGGAGTAAGCGAAGAGGAGTATGGTCGTAGAGGTACGAGAAGACATAAACAAACACACCGCAGTTGGAGGGGATTCCTAAGAATGACGGCGAGATGTCACTACGTCCTTTACGGTGGTAATGTCAGCAAGAACTAACACTTGCTCTCCTCCTTAATCCTACCCGTACACAGGAAAGATAAGAATAAAAGCGTTATATGCAGTACAAAACTCTTGTAAATCCATTTAGTAAACTCATAAGATTCTAAACGAGCTACATGATCCAACATAATCACGTTCTAAAATTTTCATAACATGGCCTTCTCCAAAATAGCCTGGCTTGCAGGCGAAGTTCACACCAAAAAGATCCCCTCCTGAGGAGAACAAAAATGTTGGCTCGCATCTCATAGGGATATTGGCACACACACGACCATCTTCACGTTTTAGACTCGCTCCTTATCGGAAAAACTAAAAACCCCTCCTCTGACAAAAAAATATATAAGAACGTTGTTAATTTCCCTTTTTCAAAATACTAATCACACAAGCATGTTCAAATCATTTTTAAGAAACATCAAAGGCTCGACCCAGGTGGTTAAGCCAACTATAACTTTCTATCACAACTCAAGGTTACCATTATCCAACCACTTTTTACATAAACTTGGACAGTTTACTAATATAGAATCCCGTGCGATTAATCACGTTACATCTAATAATTCAAGGTTTGACCTTTCCCTTGAGTCAGGACAACTTTCATTCAACGATTTCAAATTCATAATCAATGAATGCTTAGACATACACCCAAACAACAAATCAATCCTTAGAGACCTCCTTCACAACGACGCTAAATTTTGCATACTGGAATATCAGAAAATAGCCACTCCAACCTCACAGTTTCCCATCATCATAGATTACGAGAACAAATTGATTGCTAACGATGAAAAATCCTTTGACAGGATCTTAGCCAACTATTTGTCTTGCGGTATACAACATCTGACCAACGGGAATGTGCGGTCGACCTTAGAGTCTAATTATAAAACAAAACCAGTTGGAGAAGGAAACGTACGGGATGGCAAGGTAATATCAGGAGATTTAGTCCATCCACACGTTGCGGAGTTTGCCGATCTTTTTTAGAGATTTATAGAATAATGTATGTATTTGTATTATTCCGAAAGGTATAATATGAATACTTTAGTATCTTTGAAATAAGCGTAGCGAAAATCTAGCGAGAGAATTATGGATGTGGTAGTATTTTAGTGAGAACTCTAGTGAGAGACCTGTCAATTAGGGAGAAATCTCGCGAATTCATTGTCGGAAATTGGCGAGTCGCAACGAATTCGTACTAATTCTCTCGCTAAATTGTGTCCTTACTATTGAGTCCTCACTAAATACGATTTAACTCCATTAGGAAATTCACACATGTGCATCATCCCACGATATGAGATTGCAAATTGCAATCACACGGGCGATTACGGATGTACTTACATGTGTTCCGGCTAATGGAAATTGCTGTTGTGATACGAAGTTTTTGTTGATAGTCTCATGTTCATAAGATGTAGTGGACTCACAGACTCCCATACAGATTTGAGATATTGTGTCGCGACAAAGAGAGTAAGTCGCGTCAAATTCTCATTGGGTTTACAATAGAGTCGCGACAGAATCAGACATACTTTGTTTAATGAAGAATTCTGGATATGCTTTACGAACGTGTCATTAAATGGCTGTGTTATCGTTGTCATCTCTAAAAATATATCTCCGTTCTGTTTTTATGTAATACAACGTCCGAGAACGTTTTCCTTACTTCGTGACGGACGCCCAAATTTAAAGAACTAGAACTAGAAATATTAGAACTAATAATACTAGAGCTAGAAATATATCCGGATACTTTGCCACTCATCATAACCATTCCTAAGTCTAATGTATTCTTCCGAAAGCCACAAACTGTCAGTTAAATTTGTGTAAGACTAAATGGTTGTGAATCTGATTGAGTACAATTTGGGGGACAAAACGTGTTGTCGCGACAAACGATTGAAGAATGAGGTGTTGTCGTAGAATGTCGCGAGAAGAAACAATGTCGTCCTGGTTCAAGAGACAAAGTCATGTCATAGAATGTCGCGAGAACAAATAATGTCGGTGTCATACAAGAGCTAAAATGTCGCAAGCATTGGAGTCATATAATATCACAGTAGCTTTTCAATTTATGTCGTTTGGTAGATTTTGCGACATCACTTTCATACAACTCTTTCATAGAATATATTTGCAGCCGATAATGAAAGTCACCCACAATACATCCAAAACACCAGATTTCTAGGATAGAAAACTAGCCAGACTTAATATCATTAAAGCTACCTGCCCAAAAATATAGAAAGAGTGTCTGAATGTTATTATATTCAATATAAACTACAAATCATGGCAAAAAGTGAGTCAAGAGAATCACGTATCCCAGAAATCCTTTCCTTAGAATTTTCACGTATCCCAGAAGCCCTTTACTCAGAATTTTCACACAGAACTAAATTCCCATTCTCTTGATAACATACTCTTGGGCAACCACACCAAAACTCAAGTTCAAACCGTCACGGATCCAATCTTTAACCCATTCACTAGGATCAATGGATTCTGTTACCAGATCAGCGTCTAGGTCTTTGTTTTCCAAAATATCACCACTCAACCATTTGGCCCATTTCAATGGGAAGGGTTGAGTCTTTGTGATGATGGTGATGTTATTGGTAATATCTTTAAGTATAATAGTGAACGAGAACGAGTCAGAATTGTTAGCTTCAATAAGAATTGGACGGTCCTCTTCGCCAGAGTCGGATGCAGTGGCACCTTCGACCTTGGTAGTTATAGGTTGGATAGAAATGAATACGTTTGATTTGTTAATTTGAAGGTTATCAGAGCTAAACGAAGACTCAGTCGACTCAGTAGATTGTGAAGATTCAGAAGAGACCTTTGACTCTGAATTGGACACAGACGTTGGCTCTGGGATTTTCTCATCCAACTCCTTTTCATCCTTTCCTTCACCAACTCTCTCGCTAATTTTACCGTAATCCTTGATGGAAGACTCTAAATTGGCAAAGCATAACTTCTCCCCATCGATGACCTTTCCATGGAACATGTTCAAGTTGACTCTGTTTGAATTCGACTGTTGCTGGTCGTTGTGATTAAAGTTGGCAACCGAAACACGAATTCCACCTTCGACTTGATCCATAACTCTGGTAAAGTTATTGTACGCCAACTGGTCGATATAGTCCACGTTATACATATCGTAAATCACCAAAAGATCAAGCAATTCATCGTCATGACTGATCAACCCTTGTTTGATCTGGTTCGACATTGTCGTCAAAAGAGAGTTGAGTCTTGATGAGAGGTTGGTGACGTGAGATTCGTCAAGAAGAGGAAGTTCGGTTTCTTCCAAGAATTTCTGACGCTGCTGATTGAGTTGGTTGGTGGTTGTAGATGCAAGTTGGTACGTTTGTTCGGTGATGTTTTGTGCGTTGGAGGTGATGGTTCCCCAGAGCGAAGACACTTTGGAAGAGCCGTCAGTTGTCCACCAATTAGATATAGATCCAATGGGGTCTATTTCGATATCTTGTGGTTGTTCTAGAGTCTGTTCAGAAATGAGAGTCAGCTGCAGCTTCTGGTCCAGAGTTGAGTCGTCCTTTACATCGTCCTTGACATCCCCTTCATCGTTCTCGATTTTTGTCGCCAACTTTGATGGCTTCAGTTTCGGCTCAAACTTTGGTTGTGGAGTCCCAGCATTCAGTTTTGTCTCATGTTGAGCCAATTCATCGAGAAACTCCAAAAAATCCTCGTCCTTCTCCTCCTTGCCCACTGGTTTGGGAGTGGCAGATTTCGAGTCGGGTAATGAATTGATAAAGTCTAAAACATCATCGGTTTGATGATTCTTCGACATAGTGATACTGAGCGGAGCAGAGTATTTTATAGGTAAATATTAGCGAGAATTAGCAAATATTAGAGAATATTAGTGAATATTAGTGAATATTAATGAATATTAGTTAATATCAATGAATACTAATGATTTTAAAGAGATTGAATAAGGAATAGTGATGGTGTTGTAAATATATTTAATGGGGGTGCACTCGCTTGTGTTTGCGTTGTATTTTCGAGACTGCATATAACTGAAGATGTTCCCACTTCGATCCCGCGCACAGCGTTAATTATCATACATCAAATTTTCGTCCCACCAATAATATATCCATCATACATCATCCGACCCCAATGCATCCACAACTAGACAGACAACGTTTTGAACCATGCGAGAAACTCATGGACGCTCTTGAAGAGTGTCACCGTCAAGAATTTCTCAAACAAGCGTTAGGAATGTGCAATTTTGAGAAAGATGAGTTGTCCAAGTGCTTACATTACACCCGAGTCCAGGACGCCAACGATAGAATCAGATTAAGTAAGGAAAGACAAAAGAAATTTGAATTAAAGAAGAAGGAGAGAGAAGAAGAGGAGTATGGAAAGAATGGGTACTTGAAGAAGGTTTTGGAGAAGAGTGATAATAAATAAGAGCGACCTAAAGAGCGACCTAAAGAGCGTAGGGACATAGTGAGATCTTCTTAGTGAGTTCTTAGTGAGTTTCTATAAAAGACTTCTTCTTAGTGAGTTGTTCTTGGTTACTTCCATCACCTTCTAGTGAGGTTCTAGTGAGTTTGTATTGAGAACTCTTTCTGAGCTTCCATTGAAGACTCTTCTGAGCCTTCTGAGCCTTGTGAGGAATCTCTACTCCTAACTCTCTAAATGAGTCGTCAAATTATAAAACTTATCGAGGAGAACGACTTTATCCACAGATAGTGGTCTAATCACAGTTTATGATACTTGGAGTACATTTATTTATGGTCTTAGAATGACATAACCATAACCACAACTGTCGCTATCGCAACGGCAGTTCTTCTTCAATCTTCCTAGAAGTCTAGAGTCCTCTGGCTACATCACTGGCAGTAGTTTGTCTAACTTAGTATTGAATTTTGTAAATAGTAATGAATAATGTAAATATTGAAACTAAGAGTATGGAACCTCTAAAAGGATAAATGAACGATAACCAACAGAGGAGATATCTCTGTATCCAATCTACTGTGTAAATAGCTACTCGATGTCGTATCACTCCCCCCTTCTTAACCTACGGCTCGACTCATGGACTGGTCACTTCTTAGCTAAGAAGGAAATGAATTTCTCGTCTAATTATATTCTTTGAGAAGTGACTTTCATGGCCCTTGAAAGAGTGTAGCCAATGGCGAGTCGGATGCACAAATGGTGAACAAGTGAACGATCAGAAATCAGACAAGAAGACAATCAGACAATACAATTCAGATAGTACTATCATCAGACAATACTATAGACTTGATAACGATCATAACGATAAGTTCTCACGATATATATTCCTATCGATGTTAATTGGTTGGTAGTTACAATTACTACCGTTGCATCTAAATATTGCTGACCTTAACGTGGCATGCAATTAGGCACTTATAGTACCCAGAAGACTTATTAATGGGAAGTAGAAGGGTTGACGATGAATAGCGTCAGATCCATAAAGATTGACGGAAATCCATTCTAGTATATAACGAGTCTTTAAACATTTCATCATCACATCTTCAACTATTCTAAACTCTAGCCTCTAGCAGTTTTAAGTCGATAAACATTTCTTAGTCTCTCGCAGTTTGATGATCGATGCATTCCGTAGTCTCTCAGGGAGATCCTCACATACTTCAGTCTCTCTGGACTATTCATCATACGATTTCGCTTCGCTCGACGTGTAATAAAACCACGTATAACTAATCCTGTCTTGTCTTCAAAACTCTCCTCACAACCTTATCCTTCGTCACCACATAAACTACAGCCCCCCATCCCGATAACGCATCTCTATCCACAGCATTCAACAAAGCCTGACTGATGGTTTCAAACAAATCTTCTGGTTCCAAATCTGGTTCATATAACGACTCACACATCCCATATAATTGATCAGTAGCAGTACCACTGACAATGAAATCTTTAGCGAAATCAATACATCCAATCAAATCAAATCCACAAATAAATGGTTTACTGGTCTTGGAGTCCAACCCAGCAACAATTGGACCCACAAAGTAAGGTCCGAACCGTTTTTCGTACAAGGTCGAACTGACCAAATTTGCTAACGTCAGAGGCTCAATCGCCCTCTCTTCTCTCAACTTATACATATTATGCTTGAATCTAAACACCTCCGACAACGTAGTTACGTCAGAGGCTAACCCCGTCAACCCCAAGAATACTTTGTCACCGAATGGAAAGATCTTTTCGAAATTGTTGGATAACCCAAGAGATTGGTTACCCAAACGTAAATCACAGGCTATGGCTATACATTCTTTACCAACCATGGCGACGGCCGAACCACCGTTGATGGAACTTGGATCTGACATATGGAAGAATTAGTGTGGATATATAAAAAGTAGTAACAATTGATGAGTAGTAGATTGTTGGTTTAGTAGTACTATGTTAGTGAGTGTAGCGTACTATTTTACTGTGGGGTTTATTCAATTGGTTGTCTTGTCGTGGTTAGTTTGCCTCTGTACGGATTTTTGGTGGCGGTAAGTGGAAAAAGGGCGTGCGCGGGTCAATATGGTGAGAGAAGGTAAGAGAGTGAGAGAGGAAGTTAGCGAGTAAGTTAACCGGGAAGTTAACGGGGAAGTAAACGGGGAAGTTAACGAGTTAGTGAATAAGTTAGTAAAGAGCTCAATTAACGATACAGTTAAAGAGTTTGTAAACTTGTTAGTAAACGAGAGAGTGTACTTTGTGAGGGAATCATTTAACAAGTCAGTAAATGACAGTGCGAGAGCGTGAGTTAATGAGTGGACCCACTGACTAGTAAGAATTAGCTAACGAGCAAATAAACTAGTTAGCAAAGAACTCAATTAACATGTGAGTTCGTCACTGAGTAGTGTGATATAAGTTCACGAGTTAGTTAGTAGACCTTTTTGATACCTTGCGTAGTTGAACCTTGGGCTTGGTTAGCCCGTCCGCCTTTTGGCGAGTACTGGATCGATCCGAGCCTTTCCTTCTGCCTTTCTTTCGGGGAAGGCAAACCAGGACTTTTCTTTGTAGAATTGGGGTGTTCAAAACCTGTTCTCGACTATAATAGCATGCAATAATACGTTATGGTTCCATGTTGGCTTCCACGACCATCGTAATGATTAAAAGGGATTGATGGGGGTATCAGTATTCAACGGGATATCAATATTCAGTTGTCAGAGGTGAAATTCTTTCAGCCACTCCAAACTTTCAGTGAGCTACATCAAATTAGTATTATTAGATATTTATATTAGCTAAATATATCAGTAACTGTTTAGTTCTATACATTTATAGATCATGAGTTAGGAATATTCATTATAATCTCGGGAGAAAGTGGAAATATACTTGGTAAACCCTCGTGCCAATCACAATCCAATATCTTCACTATAATCACCATTCTCTTTGCTTCGTATACCTAATTCATTCTAATGATACTAGCCCAGCCATGGGAAAGTATTTGAGCGGAGTTAGGTTGCTTGTTCAGGTGATCTAGACATTAACTTAGAGATTTATGACATTAATTTAGAGATCTATGATATAAATTCAGCGATTATCACGTCCACTCTCATCATCATACGTTTATCAACCACTGGAACTCAAATGCAACAGATTATGTTGCGACACAATGAGACAAGAGGATAACGATTACAAATCTCATTTTCCACTGACTGAAAGCTCTTGTCATAAGTCCACAAACCTCTTTAGAGATGCTGCGTTTCATGGTTCATATGCATACGCAATATCACACATTAAGTACCGATACTAGGGACTGATAATCAAACCAATTATGCTTTTGTATCTACTGGAGTCTCAACTTCTTGATCCTCAGGTTCCTCTTCTTCTTTGATTGTGTTGGTGGTAAAGTTGTGTATGTTCTCGGTGTTTGATTCCTCGTTTTCTAAAGCACCCGATGATTGAAGCAATTGGTTGATCGGACTTTCGTTATCGTTATAGTTGGAGAGGGCGAAAGTCTTTGGAGACTTTACTAACGGGTTAATCAGGTTAATAGCATCCTTTTCTTGTTGTCTGAGTAACATAGTAAGGTCGTTGATAGACTTTGATGATTGGAAGGTGGGTATAATCTTGCCAACATCCTTCATATTGGTGAAAAGACGCCTTATCTCAGTTTTAACAGACTTTGTCAACTCGTCATCTTTTTCAACAGTCTTTTCAGATTGGTTGTCTTGAGTTTCTATAGACGTGGGGGAGTTTTCTGATAATTCTTTAATGGATTTTTCATCGTTTGATCCTTCGAAATCACCATTTTCCTCTTCCTCGTCCTCCAAGTCAAACCTCAACTGCAAACCAAATCCTAAAATAATCAAGTAATTCTTATATTTCGTCAACTCAGTCCTGTAGTCAGAAATCTTTGCATCATAATTGGCCACAACTTTCGAATAATTGGCACAACTATATTGTTTTAAAGGCAAGTTTTTCTCAAACTTGTACTTCAACTTTGTAAACTCATTATACAACTTTTTGGTATGGTTGTAGTATTTCAAAGTTTTGACGAATTGTTTCATCATTCCAAGATGGTTACCCTCCAATTCGCCATCAGAAATGACGTAACTTGAAAGATAAATCCCCTTAGGTAAGTTCTCCCATTTCATAATATGTTTATCCTTCTTGAATTGATCCTTCTTTGCAATGATTCCATCCAAGTTGGTCCATCCATACTCGATATTGGAGACACTTTCCTCCAATGTAGGTATGGCGGTGATTTTAGATGCCCAGAAGTTACAGGTATTAATAAATTCCAAAGCAATCTCTTTTGTGCCTGCTTCAAATATGAATCTCTTTGCATTCTTTTTGACGACTTTTGGAAACGTTAACGACCACATAATTTTTTGGTTAGCTGGTTGCTTTTCCAATCGAGCAAATGTAGAACATAAATTGTATGAACCAATTTTTGCAGCATTATTTAACCAGTTACCATCTCCCACAACGTCATCAACTGAGTCTTCATGCTCAAATTCCGACATAAATTGTTTCTCCTTGATTTTCTTCAACTTTTGTTGATGTTTCTTGATCACCTTTGGATCAAACGAATACAAAGATAATTCACCTTTAGACACAACCACAAAGTTTTCAATAAATTTATGGGATAATAAGCTCGTTGATGTACCAACAGACTGGATTCTCTGAGGAATAGCAGGTTGGTTTGAATTTCTGGAAAAGAGGGAAAAGAATCTGCTTGAAGTACTTTGAGAACTGGAAGACGTTGATGCTGCAGACGAAGAAACTCCGCTTGAAACGTCCATGGAACTAATATCTTGCTGGTCATTGTTTAAAATCTTCAATTTCAATAATCCTTCTTTCAAATATGGCGAGCCCTGTAATTCTAGGGTCAAATCGTATTGATCTTGGAAGTCATCTACATTGAAATCTTCCAATTGCTGTCCTTCACTGCCAAGTTGAAGTTCTTCGCCAAAGTTCACATTGTTGAAGAGATCTGTGTCAAATGACAGGACTGACATTGTTTCATCATACTGAGAGGTATGAGATTCCTTGGAAATTATCGATGATCTCGAGGCTCTTTTGTTTAAAATGGTATTGAGTTGAGACGAGGCTTTGGTCTGTTTATAATCACTGTATCTATCGGACATTTCAGCTCTTTCGTTGGTATTTCTTAAATATTCCATACTTGGACGGTTTCTAATAGTTTTGGTTGGTAGAGTAGAAACATTCGAGACCGCTGAAGTATTCCCATTCTTATAAAACTTTTGATTTTGATCAGATAATAAGGCTCTAGTAAAACCCACTCTATTAGTTCTGGGAATAGTTGGATTGTTTATCGCAGTATATTGAGATACGGCAGAGGTGGCTGACGACATTCTCTTCACCTGAAGTGAATTCTTTTGTGAATTCTTTTGTTCACTATCAGTTGACCAAATCGATGAGTTTGTGATTTGTCTAGACAATTTTGGCAGCTCTGCATTCTTTGAGTTGATCTCTTGGGTAGTGGTTGTGGTTGAGCTATCGTTTGAATCATCCCCTAAAGTCTTTTTATGAAATGATTGTCTAAATTTGTGAGACTTTGGGGATGGTATTTGTGGTGGATCGCATTGTTTCAAGTTGAGTTCATTCTTCGATAAGTCTTCATAAAAATTGGACAACTCTCTTTCAATAATAATACGTTGTTTTATAGATAATTTGGAGGAAGACTTTGAATTTTGTTGAATAAAAGTAGTGAAAGTGTTCTTGATATAGTCACTTTGAGAGATTTTAGACTTCTTTGTAACCTCAGAGTTGTGAAGAGCCGTATTCAATAAGATCAAACTGTAGATGATGATATAGATCTTTTCAAAGTTTCTGGTGCAAAACACGTTTGTTTGATGTTGCGAGATGTATGATTTGGTAAAAGATGATAAAATTCTATCGATTTCTTGGGATTCTCCCCTAAGGTAAAGCTTTGAACAGAGCATTCTGGTGGATTTCAACAAGCTAGCGTCCCATTTGAAGAGATTCATATAAATGGTCCGGATCTCATGCAGCTCTTCATCACTTGCGGCTAAAAACTGGGTGTATTCTTCTGGTTCGATCGAAACAAAATCTTCCTGAAAGAGTTTTAACGCTATTTTACGGTATTCTGAATTGTCGGTTGTTTCTGACGGTTCAGCGGTGTCAGGTTGATTTCCGTTAGGAACGCCCTCCGGGGTAGAGAACTTTTCTGACGTTGCCGACGGAGGTGTGGTTGGAGGGGTCAAAGCAGACGAATCGATCGCCAGAGTATTAGGCTCAACAATAGGCGATAAGGAAGTCTCGATAGGTGATAAAGAAGTCTCAGCAGGCTTGTGGGCCTCTGACGTAGATATAACTGAGTTATCGCCAGATTCAACGGTGTCCACACCATTTCCAGCTGTCACTTCGTGAACCTTGGCGTCACTTTCTTGTAAAATAGACGCGTCCATTGATTCTTGTAGCATTCACTTCTTCACAAAATGCATCAAAAGTCTGTTTCTTAAGAAGACTGTTAAATACCACGTATAAGGAAGATGTCACTAGTTGATAATTTTGACTGCCGATAAAATTTATTCCTCCCTGGTAAATAAATAGACGATAATGAGCCAAAATTTAGGAATGCATCTAATTTGTGAGGTGAGAGTGTGTACAGGAAGTTATATGAAGGAAGAACAGGTTTGATAGGAATGTCCCTCTTGAGATGTTGTAATTGGAGGCCGGTGCTGAGGTCATAAAGAGGTTAGAGTGGCTATAGTGAAGAGCTTGAAGAGCTTGAAGAACTTGAGCGAGCCTAGAAGACCCGGGGCCAAAACATTGATATTTGACAGTTGCGTACTATGTTTATGTATGGAGTGTACAGAGTTATTACGCGAGTTTATAGAGTGTACAGAGAGTTCAATATGCGGCAGAATGCACAGTCTTCACTGAATTGATTCGATGTTGATTTCCCTTATTAAGTTTGGAATCGTCCTATTGTTAATGGTTGATGGGTCTTCTTGCGAGGGATGATTCGAAGCCTTCTCTTCTGTAGAATTCATGCAACTTGGTGCCAGCAACGTTGAGGGTCGCCTCAGATGTGAAGAATCGCCATATTAGTCTCGCACGGCTCAACTACCACAGCGTTGTTGACCCCCCCCTAGATTATTACTGACCCCTGCCCTTATACGAAACTTGCTTGAGATTACGAAACGACTCTCAGTCTTGCCTCTGAAACTCTTAGGCGAAATCACTTAGCTGAAACCACTTAGTTAAGACTCTATATCAGAACTCTTCGTTAAAACTCTTTATTAAACTCTAAGTTAAGCTCTTAGTTAAAACTTTTAAACTTTCCTGTCTGAAATCACATAGTAGAAAAATGCTCCTTTCGAGTTCTCTCACCATACAGGTTAGTTTAACCTGACTTTCTGCTACTGAACCCCGTCTCGATACTCCTTACATATTTTCACGTCTCTCTAATTCTTCCCCTAATATTCTACATAGTTTCAAACATCAACCACTTGGAGTCAATATTCCCGTCGTCTAAAATTCCTTATCCAAACAATTGACAATTGTAGTTAAAATTGATGTTAAAATTGACTCGTCTAATTTCTAGAGTGACTTATAAAATATAATTATGTAGTGTGCCTCAAACCTGATTTCTAGTATTGTTTGATTTCTAAGTATATTTAGGATATTTAAGATAATTATGATATTTATGATATATATGAAATCTAAGATATTTAAGATATTTCAGATATTTAAGATAATTCGAATGATTTCAACCCTACAAAGAGACTTTTTAGTATGAAATTGTTCCACATTAACTATAGCTTAATTACACAATGCTTAGAATCTCTTTTGCTTCTTTGCTCCTTTACTCCATTATTCACTTAATCTTTCTAATTCTCCATAATTCTCCATAACTCTCTCGTTATTCTTTCTCTTTATTCTTTTTCTTTATTCTTTCTTCGACAAAATCATCCAGCCCTACATTACCAGATCATTACCCAATGGCTCTGGCTCTATATTAGAGTATAATATGAATATTAACTAATAAATTTTTGATCGGTTGTCCACTAATATGATATGGCCCTGCGACTCATTATCACCAAATTTCAAATCTATATCAATTTTAGACTCAGATATTCGTAGTTGGAAACTCATTAGTGGATAGGACTATTAATCACCAACATCTCATACTTTTGCTCTTCTAATACTGACTAATTTACTCTAATCTCTACTCTCTCCGTCTTCCTCTCCACTCGTTTTTGCATCCATCGAAAATAGTCGCGATCAAAAATTACTACTGTTTGCCACTTAGAAAGTCTCCACCAGAACTAGTTCTAGCACGCCATTAATTTAGTTTATAACTATCTAACAACCTCTTAGAAGCCCTTCAGAAGAGATTGCTGTATTATTGTCTTTATTGTCTACTAATATCATCCCTAACGCGTGTTCTGAAATAGTCCGTGGATCTCTAATACTACACTGTTCATTAGATTCGTCCAATTAATCATTCTGATATATTCATTGTCAGCTTTACTTATTCTGATTATTCATTGTCGGCTTGCTACGACTCTCTCCTGATTTCATACCTACAAATAGTCAGACCTATTTACCTTAATTTGCTTGATATCTCCTAGAGAATTCCTATATATTCACCACTATCATGCCTTCATCTACCGCTCCTTCCATTGACCAACAATCCCTTCAAATCCTTTCCTCCCTTCATACAAATCTCATCTCGGTATCTCCCATAAACTCCACCCTTATCGAAAATTACCTTCCTACAATAGATAAATCTACAATCTTCCCACACACTGTGGAGATCGAATCGAATGAATATCTTCAAAGTTTCTTTGGCATCATTAGTCAGATCTTAACCTCGGCCGATTACTCCATCATTGATCCTGAAAACCTTACGCTTCAACTATTAGAACGTATACTTACTTATCTTACATTTGAAGAAATCACCAACTTTTATCCAGAATCGTTTATTATCGAGAACCTCTTGAATTCTAATGTTCAAGTGTCGAAACTTTGCTTGCAGATTATTCTCTTGAAGTCATTGGAACCTAGAACTATTAACTTCCTAGAGGATAATGACCTTCTCTCAACCTTAGTCTCTCAATATCTCACAAACAAATCTTTGGATATAGGGATAGTCTCCCAGATCGAAACGTTGCTAAATATGTTTGTTCAAAGTTCCCAATATTCAGGAATCTTCATTCTTCCATTAGTGTCAAAAAACCACGATTTGTATCGTTCTGTTAGAACTGGTGATATGACCCTTTTAGCAAGATTCTTGGATTATATTGTCATTCTTTTACCCTTTCTTCTCAAGAATTCAACCCCATTTCCTTCAGATCTATACCTCTTTACTGAAGAAGAGTTTTTGAATATTTGTCAAGAAGATCCTCTAGTTGCTATTCTTGTTGCACAATTCTATTTCAAAATACTTGAACAAGAATCATTCGAATCTCAAATTGATATCTTTCCTCCTATTGGAAACTCATCGACACAAGAGTCTTTTGATATCAAACTAGGTTTGATATCACTCATTAAAGCTTATCAAAAAGACACTTTTGATTTCATAAAAGATGAAATCATCAACACAATTGCTAAATTGTCATATACTACAAAGTATGAACCATTTTGTGTCAAGCTATTGGTCAAATTTGAGATCGTCAAATCCCACAATCTTATCAAATTATATGAATACGATCCTCAGGATATCAAACTCTTGTCTACACTAAATCCAAGAAGTATAGTGGCTGCAAATCCTCAAATATACTCTGATGTTCTTACGAACATTTCACTCTTCTCCAATAACAAGTACTTTCCAATCTTGCTCAATTTCATCTCGATATCAACAGTGTTTTCTTCATTAACAACATACTTTCATAACACTTCATTGCAGAAAATTCCAGCTGATAAGCTCTACACGCTTTTATTTGAATTCTCAAAGTATTCACATTCCAAACACTATCTTTTTAATAACCTTCCAACAATCCTCAACACGTTTTTAATCGATGATGCAGAATTGAACTTGATTAATAAAGATCTTTGGAATTTGAAGGTTCAGACCTTGGAAAATTTACTTGACGAGCAAAACCTTGACGATATTCAGGATCTAACTTTCTGGAAGAAGAATCTCAATGATTCTTTGAATTTGATGAAGTATGGAAGAAACTTGAAGGATATTGCTCCTCGGGTTGATGTTATGGATGAGACTGCCTAGAGTATGATATTAATTGGTATAATAAGTATAATTAAGGTAATGTCAGTTCAATATTGACGAGAATTAACTGTCAGATAAATGTGTTTTGACGGCTGAATAATGAAAACTAACTGTTAGATCAATGCTTTTTGACTGATGATGATTGGAAATTTAACTTGCTTACTTGCTAGCGTTTCAAATGATACACTAAAATTTGATTAATGGACATATCCCTGAATATGAGGTAATCTTATATGAGTTATTCTTATATGAGTTATTCTTTAATATCACAAGAGAGTTAGTCTGGTTACTGATGAGTAGTCTCATGAATCTCAGAAATATGAGTATTTGCTCAGTATTCCGTAATCATTATTCAAAACTCTTTAATTCACAATACTTTGAGTATTTGCTCAGCACATGCCCTGAAATTGTGTTAATGCAGGAAGAATATATTCCCGATAACAGAACAAATGAAGTGCTAGATTGTTCCTGGCCCTTGGCGCCGAATCTCCCCATAGGTATCACCAATTAAATTTTGTCAAGAAACTGATTTGCACCTAAAGAACTGGGACAGGAAACTGATTTTTTAGCTAATGAAGTGGAAGACGAAGACGATGATGGAATTTTTCCTAATGAACTGGCTTACGAAAACGAACTCTCAATGAACTTGAACTGGCTCATGAAATATCCAGTAAGATTCCATTAATGAGAATACCCAAGCACTCCAACACCAGTTCTTATAAGAACTCATCATGATTTGATCTTCTTTCGTCCTGGAAACTACATAGTACCATTGGGAACCATGAAACATTCGTGAAATCATCAATCCTCCATTCTGAACGATCCAATAAAGAATTGACAAAGAAAAGAAGAGTCTACTATAAAATCATAGATGAAATCCCTAAGTGGATATCATAGTTTCTTGTTATATTCTATGATATCCATTATTAAAGTAAGATATCATTAAGATATCCCACCTAAACAACTTTGTTATAATTATTACCAGAGAATTCAGAAAGAAAGAAAATCCCTGCCATAATTCTTACCAGTTGGTATCTAAATATTTTGAAGAGAGGCCAACAAAGATAAGGTACTGATTATATATTAATATTAATATATTAATGAATACATTATTTTCATTTTTCATGGTAATTGGTATAGTATATATGAAGTATTATTAGGTTAAAGTATCTAATAGTAGTAAGTTTAGTATTAATTATTAATATGATTCTTTTGCATCCATTGGTGGATAAGTTCTTCAACTGATTTCTTCATCTCTCTCTAGAACTTCTCTCTATGTCTCCTTTCTGGAATTCTTCTCTATTTCTCTCTCTCTCTTTCTAGCAAATCTCTTCTTTTGCCATTGGTATATTCCAAGAAGTAAAGTCTGACCAACCACGGTCCAAGCAAGCAAAATGCCGATGTTGCGACCCAAGTTCCCCTTCCAGGTATTAAAGAAAAGAACCTTTAATGCTTCGTAAGCATTATACATTGGAAGAGCATATCCGAACTTGTAGAATCCAGGACATAATTCAAACGGAGCAAAAGTGGTCGAAATGTTAAAAACAATATTGATAACCATCCATGGAGCCAACCATGCCTTAAGATCGTAAGCAAGAAGAATCGTCGCCATGACTTCATTGATTGCACCACTTGCAGAGATGAAAAGATACATCATTGCCCAATATACCATAAACCCAGCATGGCCAAAGGTGAGATTAATATTGATTTGAAATGCCAACGTTGCCAAACAATAGACGAGAGCTAATACCACACAGTTAAACTGCGAGGCAAACATTCTCCACACCAAATATTGTCTGAATTTCAATCTAGTTCTGATATAAGTGTAGATTTCCAATGAGAAATTGAATTGGTGGAAAGAAAACACAAGAGCATAAATCAACCCCAATTCCGACGGTCCCAACACGGCTGCATCGGAAGGAGGTCTCATATCCAGAATGTTAAAGGTTGGTTTGGTAGTAAGGATGGATATAGTGTCGTTAGAAGATAATAATTTGGTTAATGAAGAGTTTGGAAGCAATCCAACGAGAGGATTATACACCTCCTGGGTGACATATTCCTTGAGCCAAATATCCTGCGTGTTCAAGATATGTTTTGTCACATATTGATTTAAAGCAGAGAAATGTCTTCCGGATTCATAAACCACTTCAATAAGCTGAGAAATGGCCCCGGTGGAAATTAACGAAGAATTTCCTGAAACCATGCTAGAATAAATTAATTCCGTTGCATTGGGCTTGATATAGAATGCTACCCAGTACTTTTGATGATGGATCTGTCTCGCTATTTCTTGTTCTACGGTATTATTGTTGCTCTCTGCGAGAGCAGTAAAATCTTCAATAGATACAAATTCGTAGCCACCCAAATTAGCGACGATTGTGTCGTTAATCAACATGTTTCCAAAAGCATCGCTTAGTAACGGCAGTATTAAAGTGTTGCCGGAAGAAAATTCCAAATCTGCCGACACCACAAGCATATCCAAGTTGGTAAATCTCGAAGCTCTTCCATAGATGGAACCCCAAAACACAGAAAGGATAGCGAGAAATAAGAGCACCACTTTGAAGTATGATTGGCCAAGCTTGAGCATCACCGTGGCGATGATTTGTTTTTTGGTGGCTCCTTCTGGAACATTAAACGGTTTGCCGGTAGGACTGGTAGGACTATTGGCAGGACTATTGGTGGGGATCTTAGGGAGGTCTTTTGAGTTGTTCACTGACTTAGGCGAAATGGATGGTTTGGTATCGCTCAGACTCGAGCTTGCAGGCGGGATTATGGTAGAATCATTTCCATCTAATGGGATTCTTACCGACACCCCATCAACCTCTAGCGGGTCTATTGAAGTTTGATCGGTGACACCAGGACGATCCAGATTTGACATTTCACAATCTATAGTGAGTAATCGTAGTATATCTTAGAGTATTTTAGTGGTGATATTTTAGTGGTGCCAGGATATAAGGAGGAGAGTCTATGGGAGGAAAGTGTGGAGGAGAAGGATAATTTGGAGATGGTTCAAGATTCGCTTGCGGGCCCAAAAACAATAATAAATGCAGCCGTGCGCTAGTGAGCAAACACTGAGCGTAGCGAAGTATTTGTGAATTAGAAGAGTTTTAATAGTGACTATTGAGAATGAAGAGTTTGGATAGTGATCAAATACTAAGCCATAGGGAATTATCTATAAATTAGAAGAGTTTTAATGGTGACTTTAGTGACTATTGTGAATTTGAGGTGTTTGAATAGAGAGAAATACTGAGAAAGAACTGAGAGATGCTGAGCAAATACTGAGAAAAAACTGGGAGATACTGAGCAAATACTGAGAGATACAGCAAATACTGAGGAAATATTGAGAAATACTAAGAAATACTGAACAAATAGTGAGAGAATAATTCGCTACTCTCAGTATTTGAACACTTTGAATAGTGACTATTTTGAATATTTGTTAGATTTATATAATAGTGAATTTTTAAAAGAATTAATTGCTTCGTTGCACTCACAATATAACTAGATATGTATTTAGTGAAAGAATTAAGTTGCTAAAATACCGATGAAGCGAATCGTTCTATTTATTATGTCCCTAATAAACAAACAACTGCGAGACTATGAGCGAAGTTAAAAGTTTCTTAAAATATTAAATTGCCTCTACCAACTAATTTATCATCTAAACTAACTGAATAGAGCCCCCAATGGATCATATACAAATTTTTAGTAATTTAAATGGTTATTACCCACGTTATTCAACATAGTGTGTGATTACATAATCTTGAGGGCTTGAGTACTGAGTGCCGAATACTCAAAATTAGTGGACATTTAGTATCATGAGTTACATTTAGTGGACATTCAGTGTCATATAGCGACTTATTGAATACTTCACAACCCTCAGTATTCAGTACTAATGAATTGTTACAGTTCTTTGAATATTTAGGTTCTTAAGGGTTTTAATGTAACATGTTATATGCAGTACAATAACTTTGGTAGATTCAGCTATTGAAATATTAACCAAAATTGTCTCTAGTAACTTAATTAACATCTAGAATAACCTGAAGAAACTTCGCTATATCAAACACCGACTCCCAGGAATTTTAACTTCTAATTACCCACAATATTCAATGTGGAGACAGGATTATGTAATCAAACACTGAAAAGTCAAGCATTCTATTTAATAGTGAGTAGCATAGAAATAGTGGAGATGGAATGAGATTAGTGGAGATCCTTACGAATGGTGTAGCGAGTAAACTTCACTAACTTAGTCAAGTAACAATGTAAATAGCTTAAAAAATACTAATCCCCTTTTGTCTTACTAACTTAGACCGACTAAAAGGGCTTCATATACGAGAACTCACCACTCAATTTATATGACTATTGATTATATAGTCCAACACACAGTTACGCAATCTGTAAGTATAACTATAATAACTACAGAACTACAAAGACTTCAACTATTCCGTAATTTTCGGACTTCTCGGAGTTGAACCGTACCGGAACAACCCAATTAGAATTCATTTACGACAAGATATAAGATATAAGATATGAGATATAAATCAGAGCCACATTTAACAATGAGATTCCCATCCCAGTAAATTTTGCAGTTTCCTGAGAGATAGAGCCTTAAGCTCAGATTATTGACGTCAGGTGTAGACATAAAGGTATAGAGGTATGAATTCTCAGTACTATAAGTCAGTCTCAGTAACATGATCCAGTCTCACGCAAATTTAGTTGGAGAAATTGACTTATGAGGTGGACTTAGAACCACACACCGCTAGGTAGCACATAATTGTCATCCCATCCCTAGGGCTACCCCGAGGTACCCCTAGGCTGCAAATACTTGGCCCCCAGGATTCGCGAAATAAACATCGAAAATCATTCTCAATTCTGATTCTCAAATTCTCCTTATTTCTCCACAACACTAACCAGCACTAAATCACCAGTGGATTGTACTATTAATATGTCGCGAGAGGATAATCACTCTCTAAGTACGGAATCGCTTGCAGAATCGGTTCCAGAATCGTTCATTCCCGAACCTGTTCCCTACGATGGTCCACAAAAGAAATCGATGGTAAGGAGGTTCTCTTCCGCAGCATCGCTGTTCTTCTCCGCTGTAGACAATGAGTCTATGGCGGCTAACGAGGAGAATAACTATTTGGAATTAATGGACGAACAACATTTGAACGATTTGTTTTGCCATGACCAGTTGGGAGACCAGTTCCAGAAAGATACAGATACCGAGGGCAGAGGCAGTACTGTCGATTTGGACGGCCACAAATCCAGCGTGGGAACGGTCGATGGAAGAAGCAGAGCCACCAGTGCCGCCACCACTACCCGGACCCGAAAATCCAGTATCTCCGCCAGCTTAATGAAGTTCAGAAAGATCAATTACTGGGACGAAGACTTCAAACAAGATCGTAAGAAAATCATCATGACTTTTGCCGAAAACTATTTGTGGCTTATTCTCGGATTCATGGCTTCCCTCTGTATCTACTGGGGTGCCTACTATCGCAGAGCCACCAGATTTCCTAACATTAAGTTCGGAGTTTTCATCGCAGACACTGACGTGGGACAGTTACCGGCCATTTTGGGGCCCGTCGTCAAGGGATTTTTCACTCAAGTGCCAGCTTTACACAAACTCGGGACGTTTGACATCTGGGACTTCGACAGAATTAACCTGTTGGCCCAGAGCCACAACAACACCATTTCACAAGAAGTCAACAGACAGGTCCATCATCACAAGTATTGGGGCATCTTCTATGTCCGAGAAAACGCTACTTTGACGTGGTTCCAGGCGTTGAAATCCGTACCCACCACCTTTGATCCTTCAAATACGTTGTTAGAAGTGGTTTTTGAAACAGGAAGGGATTACAACGCCGTAACAAATTATATATCTACGCTTATCAACCGGATATTGAGTGCCTACGCATCGTTTATCCCTAAAACGCCATTGATGCCTAGTTTATTACTGACCTTATCTGCTAATGAACTGATGAGTGTTCTTGCCAATGCTCCGGGCCTTATCACCACCATGCCAAACTGGCAAATCAACGATTTGATACCTGTGCCCGATTTAATTGTCCTGGCTCCACTTCAAATTGGTCTTATCTACTTAGTCATTTTCACCTTCTTTCAATTCGTCTTTACCATTGAAATCCAGATGTTTATTGCTTCCAAAGTCAAGGGCTGGAGATTCATTCTCTTGAGAATGCTAGCCTCACAGTTCTCATACCTTGTGCTCTCGTTAGCGTTTATTCTCTTGAATTTAGCTTTCGGAATGTCCTTTACTACAACATTCGGAAACCTGGGTTTCTTGGTTATCCTCTGTTTTGGATATTTATTAATGTCTTCTGTTGGAAGTTCTATTGAAATCTTGGTCTTAATCTTTGGTGCCATCAATCCGGCCTTGATTGGGTTCGTTATGATTTTTGTTTCGGTGGTTAATGTTTCCCCAACCATTTCTCCAATTGAGTTGTGTCCTTCGTTTTATCGTTATGGATATGGGATTCCTGTCCGTAACGCCTATGATTTGTTCCACGTTGCTTATTTTAATGCTTGGAAGGGCACGGTCGGTTTGAATATCGGTGTTTTGTTTATCTGGATAGTTTTATCCAACGCTATGATTCCATTCCTCTTGAAATTTGTGGCTGCGAAAAAGGCAAAAATGGAGCAAGCGGCTGCAGAACCGGTAATAGAGAAAGAAATGGCCGATCCTACCTTAGGTATGAATGCCGAAACCGCTGCTAATACTGAAAATAACGCGAAGATATTAGCTGACACCAAAACATCCTAAACTCCTAAACATGTATCATAATATCAGAAAGAGAATCTGATCAGTTGGTGGAGGTTCTGAGTTATCTAGAATGACTATATTAGATGGAGTTATCTAGAATGCTTCTATTTGATACTATTATCTGGTTCTATTAGATGAAATTCTCTGATTCTAGACCAAACCTCACAACTCTAAACATATTAGTAAGTGCCAGCAACTTGCTGAGTTCCATTCAACATCAAACACCTTAATTCACAATACCTTTTATCATACACCTTAATTCCATAATATCTTTTATTAGCTCCTTAACCATTAGTATTTGATCATGAATCAGTCTAACAAAAATCACAATTTACAGTATAATTTGGTAATTTCATTACCCGTTCCAAGCATAGTTCCACATCTCATAAAGTTTCCTAAGCATGAAACTTAGCCAGGTAAAAAGTTCTGCTATTTCTGCTAGTTCTGCTAGTTTTTCTAGTTTTTGTAGGTTTGCTAGCTTTTCTATTTTTGGTAGTTTTAACTTTTGAGATTCGCTAGTTCTATCAACCCAGTGAGTTCTTTTTTGTCTAGCCTTCTATATCCAAAGTCTTTGAATCTTCATTAAAGCTCTGGCTCCGGATCTCTATCTAATTCTCACCAATTCTCCAGATTAGTACTCTCTATTTACCCAAGCATTTCCACAAATACAAGTTCTTTGAAAAACCATGGTCCATAAACCAATCGTGCTAGGAGCATCGAATACCAAAGGATCGGAAACTAATGAAACTGATCTGCATCTTGTGCATTTCCTCAATTTCTGTGGGTTTTTGGCGTTGTCGGATCTTGAACCAGCGTGGAAATCTTCTTCGGTATAAATGACGATTTTCCTTAAAACATCAGTACATTCACGTGAAGAGTATTTCAACCTTGGGACCATATTTGCTTTTAAATTTGGATAATCATGAACAACAGGACCTGAAGCTTGTCCTCGTATCTTCTTATATTGTCCACTCACACCAATATCCAACCAGTCCACATCACAGAAATAGAGTTCTGAAATTTTCAAGTCTCGATTGATATTGGCAGCGTGTTTGTCGACAATCAAGTTCGCTAGATATTCCATCTCTGGTGTCAATTCTCCCTGGCATACTAATCTCTGCTCAATCTTCAATCCATATCCCTTTTCCCTGTTGGACAATTTCGATGACAACTCTGTGGTAATCAAGCCGTCACAGTCTCGTAAATAATTCTCAAAAACACCTAAAGTTATAGGAGAGCTATTGCAAATGGTGAAGCATCGATTTAACGATTCCTTCATTGGCGTATATAGCTTATTGGCATCGGCTAGGTCCTTGTGGAGCTTTTTCAAGATCTCATGAGTCTTTCCTATCGAGGAAAGAGCATACATGAGGAATAATCTGGGCACCATGCTTAGAATTATCGGTATGGCAAGAGAGTTCTTGATGGTGAGGTTACTGGATGGATCTTTCCTGCTGTTTGCTAATTGTTGGAGTTCTTGGTTCAAGTATATCATGAGATCAATGAGCCATTTCATGTTCCCAATTAATGACATGATACATTCTCCTCTAGTGACGGAGTCTTGCAAACTATCCTCTGTAGGTTTCTTTTTGGAGATCTGGCGATATATGGAGGAGAGCGAGAACATTATTCCAAAACTTGCACTCCGAAGATTGAGAACTATCCATGCAATATCTGAAATTCGTGACGAGTGGGAAGGCATAGGAAGGGTGCTGAGAGTCGGAGCAATATTTGAAAGATTCTCAGAATTACTTGGTTTGCGTTCATGACCAGCCTCGCTTAGTTTTCGTTGGCTTAACCCGCTCTCACTAATTTCTCCCAACACCAATTGTAATGATAATAACTTCTGTAACGGAGGATTCGATAACAATTTGTCTACCGATTCCTTGCTAAATGCATCCAACTGGAAGTTTATTGCCTTATGAGATTCACTGATAATCGACTCAACGAATTTCTGTACAACAATTTCAACCTTTGCTGGCGAGAGGTTTCCAGACAAATTCGAACGGAGTCGTTGAATTTCATATTGGATCAAGATTATCAAGTCATCAGAACAAGTATTTGTATAGCAAGAATATGCATGACGGAACGCAAACCCAACAGAGGATGTGAACAACTCCTTAGGAGAAATTCCTAAGAAACGTTTCTTCTCAACAACCTTTAGGAAAAGATGATTGTCATTCGGTTGCCTGTAGACGAAAGAGGTGAGGTTTGGAGAGATTGTAAGAATAGGTGGAGCCTTCTGAAGCTTCGGGAAGTCGAAACCAATATCGAAAATGGTGGAGATTGTAGGAGGAGGTGAGCTTAGAGTTTCTTTTCCATTAGTATCTCCATTCGAATCACCATCACTCTCTTTAGGGTCTCCCATACTCACGACTTTCATATTACTCCTATCAACCACTTCGATTCTTCCGTCCTCATAATAAATAACCACGAACATCTCATTTAATGCTGATGCCACCTTGATTACCTTTCCCGACCTTGTCATATGGTCTTTCAAACCAATTGTGAACGATTTCTGAGACGTATTATTTGCTTGAATGTTTTTACGCAGTCCCAACTCATTGAAGGCTCCGGATATCGTCGCAATCTCTGGTTTAAGATTGTAGCGATATATCGTCGATGACAGTTGGGAGGTATATGTTATGAAAATATCAAGATTGGAGTTATTATCGGCAGTTGCTGAGATTACTTCAATAGACGCCAAATTCGAAAGATGAAGTTGTGAAATATCGCTAGGAGCAGGAGATGGAGAGCGTGCAGGCTCCACTGCTTTCACTTCGTCTTTCACTTCAACATCTACATCCATATCATCACCATCCATATTCATAAAAGCATCAACATCCATAAGATCGTCGTCGATCAACTTATCTTTTTCTTGTTTGACAAGTATATTCGAATTCTTGGCTATATTTGCGTCTCCGTTTTCATTTTTAACACCATTTTCGGTCTTAACCTCGTCGTTCTTGTTTACTTCACTCTGTTTGAGTATGTCACCATATCTCACAATAGGATACATTTCGTCTACCCTTCTCACTATGAGCCTCGGGGTCCTCTGGCTTTCCTTTGGAGTATGGAAAGGTGGATCTATTTTCTGTCTCTTTGCTGATTCCACTAAAAATCCCCAATCAACTGTCACTATATAACTCAAAATCTTATTACTGATTAAGTCATACGCAGTAACAACTATCTCTTTGTCATTAGTAAATCCAATCGATCCTTTACTTATAACCATCTGTTCATCGCTCAAAGATGCGCGGATCTTATGGTACTCGACCTTGTGTTCACCTTGAAAATAGAGGGTAAACTCACCGTTTTCTCGTAATCCACAACAAGCCTGTTTGGTGGGTATTGGGTGCGTCACTCCATGGACTTGGTATTGTGATACTCCGTATGAATATATAAATGGTGATTGGTTTTTGGAGTCTAGGGTTATCAAGGAAGCGGGCTTGTTGATAATGAGTGGTTTTTCAATATTTAACCACTTAAAAGTGATGATTTTAGATTGAACAGAGGTAGAGCTGGACGATGTAGACGAACCAACGGGGTTTGGACAAATTATATCACGGTAAATCATCTCCATATGATTGTAGGACGTTAACTCATAGCTTGGAGCAGGTTTAGCTGGGGAAGGTGGAGAATTGGACGACGGTTTTCGGGGCTTTGATCCGTTACTTCCAGCGTTCTTTGTTGTATTTGAGTTTCCATTGGATCCATTTGAGGCATATCCATGATTTCCATTCTTGACATCACTTCTTTCAGATTCTCCCTTCTCTACCAACAATCCTACCCCCGCTAGTAATATATAAAAGTTTCCATACACGTCACTAATCGCTAAGTCTGTGCTGAGATTACTCCACGAAACGAATGAAATTTCTGGCATCTGATTGTTATCGAGACGAATATTGATGGTCTGAGGCAGTGATAGTTGCCACGACTTTCCATCGATATTTTCAAGGTACGTAAGTAACAAATTATTGGAATCTTTGTCCTGTGGTGATGCATACGCGATGAATCCATTCTTGGACCATGAAATTAGATCAGTGGGCGTGGAATTGAAGTAGGGTGTCCGAGGGGGTAAGTGGCTGGAATATGATGGTTTATTGTGAGAGGTTGTTATACCATTTGATAGTGATGTCATGGTAGTAGTGTTGTTGAAGTGGTGTAGTTGAAGTGCTATTAATTAAGGTCTGAAATCTGGAAGAAATAGGAAAATCAAAAGGGTCGTGTGGTGGCGAAGGTGGAATTTTAATATTTGAGGTTGCAAAAACGGTATTTAGAAAGGAGTAAACACAGACAGAACTGAGAGAAAACTGAGAACCGGTGACTACAAGAAGATCGAAGGTGAGTCTGAGGAGTCTCGCAAATAAATGCTTGCAAAAAGAGCCGACTTTACGGAGATCGAGGTGACTTAAACGGACCTATCAACTATCTATGACAATAATTCAACTACTACACTACTAAAACATCAGAAGTACAATCTATTAGTAAAAAGTATGGCCTTTGGGGACCCCTTTAGGTATGTAATGTCGTGGCAATAATTAGAAATCACCTGGGACTGGGAAAGTTTCTGCCCAAGCAGCGACTTCCTTGGCCAATTCCTTGACTTCTTCACTTTCGTCAGCCAAATGTTTGAACGAGGTCAATAATTCCTTAGCAATCTTACCTTGTTCTTGAGATTTCAAGTTCAACGAAATTTCAACGGCTCTTTCGAAATATTCAGCAACTTTAGCAAACTCTTCTGGACCAAAACCTCTGGTGGTCATGGCAGGAGTTCCAACTCTCAATCCGGATGGGAATAAAGCGGATTTGTCACCAGGTACAGTGTTCTTGTTAGCAGCGATGTTTGCTCTTTCCAAAACAGCTTCTACTCTGGCCCCATCAATATTCTTGGATCTTAAATCAACCAAGATTAAATGAGTATCAGTACCACCGGAAACCAAAGTAAATCCTTTAGCCATTAAGGCTTCTGCAAAGCTCTTAGCGTTGGACACGACTTCTTTTTGATATTGTTTATATTCTGGGTAAGAAGTCTGTTTTAAGGCAACAGCCAATGCAGAAATGGTGTGGTTGTGAGGACCACCTTGATGAGCTGGGAAAACAGAGAAGTTAATCTTGGATTCCAATTCGTAAGGAATTTCCTTACCCTTCTTGGTGACCTTTTTAATACCTTTTCTGAAAAAGATCATAGCTCCTCTTGGACCTCTTAACGATTTGTGGGTAGTGGTGGTAACTATGTCAGAGTATGGGAAAGGAGAGTCAGTAACACCAGCGGATACTAAACCAGAGATGTGAGCCATATCACTCAACAAGTAAGCACCGACCTTGTCAGCAATTTGTTTCATTCTCTTGTAGTCGATGACTCTAGAGTAAGCAGATGCACCGGCAACAATAACCTTTGGTCTGAAGAGAAGGGCATTTGCTTCCAAAGTATCATAGTCAATGATTCCAGTTTCTTCGTTCAATCTGTATGGCATGGTTTGGAAATACTTGGAGATGTACGAGATCTTGGTGGTTGGGGTTTGGTAACCATGGGACAAATGTCCACCGTGAGGTAAATCCAATCCCATAATTCTGTCACCAACTTCAAGAACGGCTGAGTAAGCATACAAGTTAGCTGGTGCTCCAGATAATGGTTGTACGTTAACGCCCCATTCCTTAGGATCTAATCCAAAAGCTTCAAGAGCTCTCTTTTGACATAAAGATTCGGCCTTGTCAATGATTTCATTGCCACCATAGTATCTTTCACCAGGATACCCTTCAGAATACTTGTTCTGCATTTCTGATCCTAATAAATCCATAACAGCTTTAGAAGTAAAGTTTTCTGAAGGAATCAAGGTGATTGAAGTCTTTTGTCTGATACGTTCTTGGTTTAAGATATCAGCCATCTCTGGGTCAACCTCAGAGACTGGTTTAGACATCAATGCTTGAGCATTGGCAGAGAGAGCGTAAGCTCTAACTAGACGGAGAGGTGCTGGGGTTCTTAAAGAACGAAGGGTGGTGGAAAGCATCTTGTCGGTGAAGTTGAAAGAAAGGTGGTTTCGTGGTGGTTTAAGTAATTTTTCAGTGAATTTTTTTCTCCATTTCCGAGGGTGTTTTGAGAAAGTCCGCCGATTCTGGTGATTGCAAATTTATGAAGAATTATGACTATGCTAGTTCAAGGAAATCTCTTTATGTCCAGTTAGACGTTGGACAGAAAGACCTGGATAACATAGTCTAGGGAAAATTTACTTGAACAAATTAGACGTTGGTAGCGTCACATTATTGTACAAGAATAAACTGAGCTTAAACTGAGCTTAGTTGTTCATATTACTTTAATTCAGAAATTTTATGTACACAGGTGTGTTCGAAGTGACTTCTTAGTGAGAGAAGGTCAGTGAAATCTTGAGGCGATTGAGAGATAGAAGTCGAAGAAAAGCCTTATAATTCCCTGTCAAGTTTCAACTCAGCAAGTTCTTGTGCTACTGAGAAACAACTTAAGCAGAGTTTCTTCTCGTTTCAATCAAGAATCGACGTGAATTATAGTGATCTTATATGTAACTGAAGGTTGTGTGACCTAAACTTTCTCTCACTCTTTGACTTTAGCTAAATCAATTTGTCCCCGGAAGTCAGGATGTGGTTTGCTCGGAAATCATCATGTGGTTTGTTCGGAATAGGTGTTCTCCACAAGTCAGTCATATCAAATACGAGTCAGGAAGTACGAGTCAAAAGCGAGTCACCGGGGAGCGAGTCACCTAGAAACGAGTCGTTTTAACGCCCTAATTGCATCGAAGTCAGCCATTTAGAGTCTGGAATGATAAGAACAACGAGAGGAGTCAGAGCACAGCTCTATAGAATTGAACCACGGATCTGAAAAGAAGTCAGCGATCGTACAACGCGAAGAGGGGTTTGGTTCGAGGATATGACTCGTAAATGTGGTGGAGGTGGTTATGGACGTGGCTAGCAGCATGTGTAGAGGGCTAGGGTCCGTGAGAAAGTTGGAGTAGAGGGGATCGGAAGAGTGAGCCGACTTCCAAGGAGGTTTTCTGAAAACTAAAATGTAGAGGATAATCCCTAGTGACCAGATATCTACAGCTTTACCATCATAGTTCAATGAGCTAAAGGTCTCAGGAGCACAATACGCTGCAGAGCCCACTAAACCAATAGCTAGAGGTTTCTCTGGGCCAGTATGAAAGGCAGTTGCAAAATCGATGATTTTTATGATTCCAGATGGAGTTACCACTAGATTGTCTAGTTTCAAATCCCGGTGGCATATTCTGTTCGAATGAAGGTACTCAATTCCCGAACATATTTGTTTGAAGAAACAAAGAACCAATGATTCCAACAGATCTATCGGGTTCAATGGCTGAATATGTTGTTCTTGTGTCAAATTGTACACTGGTGTGACATCCAGTGGCTGTTCTGACGAATTTTCAGTATCTTGGTTAATGACATCAGTCAAACTTTTAATGTTTCTGTTAGGCTGATCAAGTTTCCTTACACCTGTGTTTTCTGATTGCTTGTTTTGTCTACTAACTAACAGGTTCCGGGGTTCGGTCTTGGTCACCACCTCCATCACTCGAGCTCCTCCGGCTTCCATGTATATTTTCACAGTCCCTCCCAACAAGGAGACCTCATACTTATACACCTTGATGATGTTACAATGGTCTAATTGCTGAAGTACTCTGTACTCATGCAACACTCTCTCCTGGTACTCCAGCTTACTTTCATAGGATTCCTTCTCGTGATACGTTTTGATTACATACACTCCAGACTTGGACTTACATAGCTGAGCATATCCAGATATTCCCTTACCGATGATCTCCTTCCTATCAAATCTCGAGAAGTTCATATATCATGAGCTCAGTATCAGATGAGTGTTCCGTTTGTTCAAGAGGCTCCAATTTGAATATTAGTCATTGATTATGTAAGCAGTTCTGGATATCGGAATAGCATGATAGTGGGAGAAGAATATAAGAGTGGGAGAAACATATAAAGAGTCGAAACAAGCAAGAACATAAAGAAGTAGGGAGAAGCATATAATGGGAAAATCATGAAATCATCATAGTGTAACACCATCCTTACTATGTATGGAATTGTTTTTGATGAACCTTTAAATTCTTCTTCATTATCAGTCTTCAAGATCAAATTGTAACATGGAATTCTAGCAAGAAACCCGTTAACTCCGCAATACAATTGCAATATGACGTAGCAACATCTATCGATGATAGTTATCTTGCCTGACCTGTTTTGGGAAGTGCACAGAACCCCAGTGGTTACTTCAAATCTTCCAGTCCTTATCAGTGTCCAATTCTGGAGTGTTTAATTGCAGGAAAGATACCCGTAGCCAATCTTTCCTGTTTTGCAGACCTTACCAAGCTTCTGGCAATTCCGAGGTTCAATGGCTGCGGCTCTACTTACTGGTGAGCAACCGTTTTCGTCATGCCATCGCCCTAAATGGCACTAATTTAGCTTCTTTTGGTGAGCAAATTATGTAATCTGTTCCATATTCTTATGTAATACTTTTATTGCTACATACATCCCATATATAGCCACCATTAAAGTAGATAGATAAAGTATACAAAGACTATTGTGCTTGCCAGGATGCCTTAAGATCTTATGCCACCTCCATCTACTCCATATCACCTCCCGGAACACATTTTTAGCTCACCTCTTGCACACATTCATTCATGTACTTCAACACTTCCACATTGATTACATAAGTCCTTACATAATACCCGTATCATCTAGTTTGCCACCCCAGGAATACAAAAAGCAAGGGGTAGCCGCTTAAAATTTTCCCCTAAATACCTCCCTTTAGTATTGAGTATGAGATTATCTATCAAAGCACTCGTTACGATCATCGCTGCCATTGGCAGTGCTGAGGCGCTAACTGTTCCAAACTCAATGGAAAGCCTCCAACAATCATTCGACTTCAACTTTGACAGAATGTCCGAGAAGTTCGAGAATGTTGCCAATTCATTGGACTTTGGTAAGAATAGTGTTCTTGAAACTATTTCCAAGTATCTTAATGAACCTCTTGAAGCAATTCCATTGTCCACCAAGAAATTGTGGCTGGAAATGATGTTGGAATTCCCAGATGTTATCTCCAAAATGAACTTCAAGTCGTTGCCAAAGAAAGCAACCTTAAAGAAGTTTGAACATACAGTAACCAGTACAAAAGTTCCAAATCACAAGTTGCGTGTTAAGTCAATTCCAGAAAGTTTGGGTGTCGACTCCGTAAAGCAATATTCGGGTTACTTGGATGTAGAAGATGAAGATAAGCATTTCTTCTACTGGGCATTTGAGTCCAGAAACGACCCAAAGAATGACCCTGTTATTTTGTGGTTGAATGGTGGACCAGGCTGTTCATCATTGACTGGTTTATTTTTTGAATTGGGTCCATCTTCCATCGGCGAAGACTTGAAACCAATCCATAACCCATACGCTTGGAACAACAATGCTACTGTTATTTTCCTTGATCAACCGGTTAATGTAGGATACTCTTATTCCTCGTCGTCCGTTTCTAACACTGTCACTGCTGGTAAAGATGTCTATGCTTTCTTGGAATTGTTCTTCCAACAATTCCCTGAATACAACCAATTGCCATTCCATATTGCTGGTGAATCTTATGCTGGACATTACATTCCAGTATTTGCAAGCGAAATTTTGAGTCACGATGACCGTGGATTCAACTTGACTTCTGTCATGATTGGTAACGGTTTGACTGATCCTCTTACCCAATACGAATACTACGAACCAATGGCTTGTGGATTAGGTGGTGAACCATCAGTCTTGGAACCTGAAGAATGTGAATCGATGACAAACGCTATTCCAAGATGTTTATCTTTGATTAACTCATGTTACGAATCTGGATCTGTGTGGTCTTGTGTTCCAGCAACTGTCTATTGTAACAACGGACAAATGGGACCATACCAAAGAACTGGAAGAAATGTTTATGATATCAGAACTATGTGTGAAGGTTCTTCTCTCTGTTACAAGGGCTTGGAATACATTTCTGACTACTTGAACTTGCCAGATGTTAAGAAGGCCTTGGGTGCTGAAGTTGATGAATATGAATCATGTAACTTTGATATCAACAGAAACTTTATGTTTGCTGGTGATTGGATGAAGCCATATTTCAAGTCTGTTATTGATCTCTTGGAACAAAAATTGCCAGTTTTGATCTATGCCGGTGACAAGGATTTCATTTGTAACTGGTTAGGTAACCAAGCCTGGACCAATGCTTTGCAATGGTCAGGACTGAAGAAGTTTGCTGAAGAACCAGTCAGAGACTGGAAGGTCGGTAAGAAGGTTGCCGGTGAAGTTAAGAATTACAAGCACTTTACTTTCTTGAGAGTCTTTGGAGGTGGACATATGGTTCCATATGATCAACCAGAAAACTCCTTGGAAATGGTTAACACTTGGGTTAGCGGAGATTATAAATTTTAGGAATCAAGGACAATTGATTCAATTGGCCTGCTTAACTGAATAATGATCTGACGATCTGTACTGATCTTTCTATATAAAATTATCAATTTAACGATTTGACTGAGAAATTTCTTATTTGATGAGTAGATTAATTGTAGTGTCTCAAGTTAGAACAGACTACCATATTAGAATATGCACTAACGAATGACCTAACGAAATGAAGCACTTCTGACTTTTCAAGATATGGTTCAGCTGACTGACTGGTGTTTCTTTCTACTCAAAGTTCAGTCCTCCAGAGGCCTTTTTATGTAGATTAGTAACATTAATATGGCTGTATGAATTTTACTTGAATCGGAGTTCAAACCAGATTTTCTCGGTCTATTTTCTGGCTACTTCCAAATCTATGCCAATTTCGAGACAGAAAGTTTACGGTTCGACTCTGAGCTCATGATAAACTGCTTAGTTGTCAGTCAATCACAATTTGATTACTGAGAGATTCCCAAAATGCATTAAAATGATCGTTTTCGAGATTAGACCGACGGCTGGGAGTTGTTCGTTCTCGCGTTAGGAGCACATGGCGCACACATAATTATACTGAGTAGTCGTCGTCGTTCCTAGAAATAGGCCATTACTAACAATACTAACAATTGGCGGGCTTTGTTATATACGCTATAGCAAACAGCCCTGGTGTTAGTATCCTTTTAACATTTCTTGTACTATAAATCTCCTCTCTTGGTGAATTTGCTGAGTTCCATAAAGTTTGCAGCCAAATCTGAATTTTAATTCAATTCAATTCGAACCACACTTGAAGTTACACTTAGGGACTATATATTAGGACCTATGCATGGTCAATATCCTGTAAAATCAATATCTTATAAATCCATTTATTTTATCCTCGGTCGTACCAAGGAGGTACTAGATCTTCTTTCCGTATTATCTAGAATTTACGAGAGATAGTTATGAAACATGGTACGCGCACTATTAATTAGCAGCCCCATAGTTTTATAGATTTATTCCTGCTTCTTGCACCCATTTAACATCTCTACGTATTTGCGCTCCCACACATAACGTCTGCAAACACATCCTGGCCCACATATCATAAATCTTCTCTGGCGTTATTTTCTTTAGCTTTATTTTCTCTCGTCAGTTTTCTTTCATTGAATTTTGGCCCAATGCGGCAAAACCAAAACATCTACAAAAATGTCAATATTTACATCTCAACCTCACCATTAATTCTCAAAACTTACAACACTTTCATAACAACACCAACTCATCAAGTTGTGGAATAGCTAGAGAAAAATTACACTAGTTGTGGTCTAGAACGTTTAGTATACCCCCTCATAGATCTACCATATCATCTTACGAATTGCAGATCAATAGTTTTTGCATCATTCTCGCCTAAGTCAGATAACCGAATTGCTTCAGCGTGATACATGTTGAAATAGACAGCAAATTTCGGTATTAAGCAACTTGACACCAAAGTCAGATTAACAAAGTAGTGTTGGATATCAATCTAATCGAAGTCCTCATTACAACCACAATAATTCGTCACGATACAATCTACAACGTGTACACAAATCATTCCAAATAATAATAAACCTCCCTCAAAACACCAATTTAAGACAAATTTATCTTGAATCATCAAGATCCATATATCACAGGAGAACTACATTCTTCAAACTACTGCACAGTATTTCCTTCCACTAGGTTATGTTATCAACAGTCGTAGTAACCTCCATCGATGTCACCAGTATACTCTTATCCATTGCTACATCAGTGCTTTCAATCATTGCCGTCAAAATATCAAATATCTCACGCATCCTCTTCATAGTAAGTGGTTTTCTTGTATCTTTAACTACGATTGTAGTGATCATAGTACGATTTGCATCAAAACAAGTATTTTTGGCCACCGTCGTGGGCCATGCGGTTTTTTCATGCTTTTACGTCGCCACAGCAATCATCCTTGGAATTAAGATCATAAGGGCCCAATACCATCCAAGAAATTGGCAAGTTATAGTGTCATTGCTCTTCGTCATCAATGTTATATTGTTGTCAACATCATTCGTCATAATACTATTGAATTATATATATTCGGACGAAGGTACTGAGGAAGAGAACAGTGTGACAAATGAATCTGGCACATCCAACCGTACTACAGAGACAGTATCTCAAAAATCTGAAAGAACTCACGGAACAAGTGACCAAGAAACTTATCAATTTTCTCAGAGCAGACAATTCAAAGATTCAAAGAATATAGTGGAATTCAACGGATATCAAGTGGAAGCATATCAATTGGAAGGATATCAAGTTAAAGGATACCAACCCAATGGTAAAAACAATAATAAAAGACACCAAGTGGATAAATATGCGTCTTTTCCTAAACCTAATTTAAGCGAGCCATACTCATATACATCACCAAGACAACAGCATTCTCAACAATTCCATGCTCAAGTGCATGGCCCTCGAGTGTATGGCTCTCAATCATCTCAAAAACGCTATAACCATGGTCATTCTCATGGTCATTCTCATGGAAAGTCTCATGGACAATATCACGGACATTCTCATGATCAATACATGAGCCACGGCAAATATCATGGCCCTCTCGAACCATCCATTCTCAAAAAATCTTCTGAACAAACACTAATCGACCAAAACTGTGATTCCAGATCTGATTTAGAAACCAATTTCGACGACTCTTTGGCAAACCTTATAAAATCATCACTTGAAGAACATGACTATATCAGTGACAACTGGATGGAATCCAGTTCGAGGCTTCACATGATGGAGTATCCTGAACAACTAGCATTATCTGATAAATCAAGTAGAAGCTTTGGGATTTTGAATAAAATGAGAAATGGAGAGATAACTGATGAGACAGGTTCAGCATGTTCAAAAGTAAGCAAACTCAGTACACTCTCATATCTTCGTGCTTCTAGAAGTGTACCAAACTCTCTCAGAAACTCGTCTTCAAATATTGCTCTTACAAATAGGTTTTTGGAAATGAAGAATTTAGCAGAAAAACCTGTTTTCAACGACAGAACGCAGAATCAGAAAGAACAAAGCTTCGATTTCAACAACACTAGACCTGGGGTCAATAGGAGAAATTCGGAAGTATCTGTAAATTCTGTTACAAAAGCCATTGAGCCAGTCGAAAACTCTGAAGAAAGACGTATTTCACTTCTTGAATCAAATTACAACTCCCAAAACAATTTGGTAGCCTTTGCAGACCAAGATAAAATGCTTGAACCACCAATTGAATTCCGTAGGTCGAATAATGATATGAAAGACAATCAGTTTACCGAGGAGTACATCAGACGTTCTAAATCGACCAGTTTTATCAACAAAAAAGGTTTGAAAAGAGAACAAAGATGGAAATCAATCCATGATGAAAGATCGTTCTTATCAAACGTTAATGAATCTTTATTACCACCAGTATTGAAAAGTGGTGAAAGTCCAATTATGGAAACGAAAAGAAAACAAGAGTATATGGAGAGTCGTTTAAATAACTCGATATCCCAAGACACTTTGGTTCAAGAAAAAGCTGAAGCAGTGAAGGATCAAGAAAATCAAAACAGAGTTCAATACTACCTGTACGTAAAAATGCATGAGGATGATCAAATTTATAAATTTCAACCTCCTCAAGCTCCAAAAGTTAAGTCTCCTAGGTATGTTAATTCTGATTCTTTTCAAATTCATACTTCTCCAAGTAAACTTTCTTCCAGTTTCATTAGTCCCGTTGGTGAAAGTTCTCAGATACCACACGATATCAAAGATGAAATTGAGTCTTTGCTGGTTAAAGAGACTTTATCGAAATCTGTTCGTTCTGAACCTGAAGCTGTTCAGATCAATACGGAGTCTGAAAATTCTGTCCACCACATATTGCCTACTAAAAAGTCTTCTGAAGACCTTCCTTACGCTAACTCTGAATTCTCAGATCCAATGGACGAAATACATTTCGACAATTTTGATCAAGGATTGATATCTGACAAGAAAGGTGATTTTGGTATCACTTCCGAGAATCTCTATAAAAAAACACGGGAAAACACAAAAGATATTACGTGCTCGACTCCTTCTCCTGATACACTCAGTTCAACACGCTTTCCGGAAACATATGACTCGCCTCCACTTCACTACTCCAAAAAACGTAACCATCATCACTTTGTGGATCAAGAAGACTATTTCTCAACCTTGAATGGTTTGGAAGAAATTCCAAAGTCAGCATTGCACAAAGTCGGATGGATTTCTGGTAGTCCTAATCCACACCAACAACCAAGCACCCGTATCAATAGTATTTCCTTGAAAGAATGGGATGAAAATTCACATCTTTATCAAGAGCATAGAACAAGGTCTGGTGCTAATTTGAACATATTTACTGCAAATAACCCATCAACTCACGATCACCTTACTGTTCAACAGAATATTGAAAATATAGATCATTTGAGTGACGTTCCAAGTAACACAGGAAGCATTAGATATCAAGATGTGAATCTGGACGAGAATTCGACATTGGCAGAAAACCAAAATCTTGTTGAGAAAACATCCTCTAACGAGATTTCAGAACCTCTTGTTCTGCCCTCGAGCCAGATAGACATGCATTCACCGCTTTATAAGATTTCATCGCAACCTGTGCAAACCCCTCCTCCTCATCATTATGCACGTTCTAGGCCCTCTTACAACCATCTGAACCGTTCATTGAGTGCTCCATCTTTGCATACATTCCGAAATGTAAGCGATTCATCCAAACATTCTGAAACCTCATACATTGATAGTCTTGACGAGACGCCCAATTTCTTGAACGTTGAAATGGAGCTTGTACAATGTGTGACACCTACCGAGATTCCAAACACCACCAATTCTTCACCAATCAAGAAATTCTTTCATGAAAGCCCAAGGAAAATAAGCAACGTGTTTAGAAGAAAATCAACCAACCAACGCCAGAGTGTCGACTTTGATGATGAAATCATGAAACATAAGCATTCGAGCTCGACTGTTTCGAACCAGATTTCATTAACATCATTTGTGTCGTCCAAGTCAGGCTCGCCAAAGAAATCTTTGAAGTCCTTCCTCAAGACTCATAGATCCGCCACGAGTCAACACATCACAAATCATAAGCATACATCCTCTTCTCCTTCATTTTCTCTAATGACTGTTCCACCAAAGCATAGGGTCTATAGTCCGGCTGAAGCAATAGATTTTTGGGATTTAGATACTACCCCTAGCTCCGACAGGTCGAGAGTTAGTTCTGTTCCAAGTGCCGTAATTGGTGAGTATGATAAAGAAAAATGGAGGACGTTGAAGGTACTTCAAAATCAAGAAAAACTTGGTTTTGATAATATTTAGATATTAAGAATTATTATAGATTTATATACCCAGCTAAAATTAATACGATGAACGTTACGGAGAAGATTGTCTTGATATAGTGATACTATGAGCTTACAAACATGTAATTAATAACATAGATAGAAGAAAGATAAATGATAAATGATAAATGATAGGATGATAAATGATAAATGATAAATGATAAAACCTCTACGAATAAGCAGACTTTTGATCGTAACAAGATATATAATGGGCACCCATAACACAACAGATTGTTCTCATTTTCACACTTCGAACAAGAACATCAGCGATGAAATCTTCAGCGAAAGGCAGAGAGAGGTATTATAATTCTGTTTAGATGACTCTTATCAGTCGTAATTCTTAGTCAAATTGTTGTGATAACTTTTTGTAGTGAAGTTTCTCTAGTTTTTAGTTGTTTTAAAAGATATTTCTAAGAAATTGGTATTGTTATATGTGTTGATAATTATCCAAATCCCATAATTTGCAGCCATTTTATGAGAATTTTTAGTATTTTTTGAGATTTTTATGAGAATTTTGCAGCAATTTCTGAAGAATGTTTAAGAAATTAATAGTAAAGGAGCAGATGGGGTATTCAAAATAGTACAATTACCAAGAGAATCTACACCCTTCCACAATACAGTATATAAAAATATTCATCATTTTTAGAGTTTTCACTATAACTCACCAGCCTTTTTCAGTTGGAGAGTTGAGTTTAGATACTCAAATATACAGAGTAGTTAAAAATTGTAAAATGTGAAGTAAATACTAGCCATACCCACGAGAAAGCTTCCCCTACCTTACTCTTCCTTAGTCTACCAATCTTGTTCATATACTGCCATACACTAGCGTAATATCAACTGATTCTATAATAGGACGTGTCCGCACCAAAATATCATAAACAAAAATATATCAAACAAAAGCATCTCATCTCAAAAGTCAAGGCTAATCATCTCAACCACCTTACACTATGGATGACTTGTTTGATGTATTCAACGAGGCTCCGGTGATACAACCTCCAGTGGTGGATGAGGCACCCAAGGTTGAAGAAATTTCAACTAACGAGACTGAACAAGTGGAAGAACCTTCCAAAAAACGGTCCATCTCTGAAGAACCAGAAGCTCCAAAGAAGAAGAAGGCTGACGACAAAACTAAAGCTGATATCAAACCAGTTGTGTTTGATTCTCTTGAAATCGAAGCATCTAGAGAAGTGGCTGTTTCGAATGGTTTACTCGCAGCTTCCCAAGGACCAGCATCGGGCCCATTAAAGTTAAAACATCAAGTGAGACATCAAGTGGCGATTCCACCTGATTTTCCATACGTACCAATTGGAGAACACAAGAGAGTCAACCAAGCCAGAAATTATCCATTCGTGCTAGACCCATTTCAAGACACTTCCATCTCGTGTATTGATCGTAATGAGTCTGTGCTTGTGTCAGCTCATACTTCTGCTGGTAAAACAGTGGTTGCAGAATATGCCATTGCCCAATCTCTTAGAGAGAAACAAAGAGTTATCTATACATCGCCTATCAAAGCATTGAGTAACCAGAAATATCGTGAGTTGCTTGCGGAATTTGGTGATGTTGGGTTGATGACTGGTGATGTGACGATTAATCCAGACGCAGGTTGTTTAGTCATGACTACGGAAATTTTACGTAGTATGTTGTACAGAGGTTCTGAAGTTATGAGAGAAGTAGCATGGGTCATTTTCGATGAGGTCCATTATATGAGAGACAAATCTCGTGGTGTTGTCTGGGAAGAAACCATTATCTTGTTGCCAGATAAAGTTCATTATGTGTTTTTGTCAGCAACCATTCCAAATGCCATGGAGTTTGCCGAGTGGATTGTCAAGATCCATTCTCAACCATGTCACGTTGTATATACTGACTTCCGTCCTACTCCTTTGCAGCATTACTTATTCCCAGCTGCTGGGGATGGGATCCATTTGGTTGTGGATGAAAAAGGAACCTTTAGAGAAGAAAACTTCCAGAAAGCAATGGCTTCCATCAGTGACAATGTTGGTGATGATCCATCGTCAGCAAACTCTAAAGGGAAGAAGGGACAAACTTACAAAGGTGGAAACAAAGATGGAAAATCGGATATTTATAAGATTGTCAAGATGATCTATATGAAGAGATACAATCCTGTGATTGTGTTTTCCTTTTCCAAGAGAGAATGTGAGTCGTTGGCGTTGAAAATGTCTAAACTTGATTTCAACTCAGACGATGAACGTGAAGCTCTTACTAAAATCTACCAAAACGCTATAAACTTGTTACCTGAAGCCGATAAGGAATTGCCACAGATTAAAAACATCTTACCTTTACTTAGAAGAGGTATTGGGATCCATCATTCTGGGTTGTTGCCTATTTTGAAGGAAATCATTGAGATTTTGTTTCAAGAAGGACTTCTTAAAGTATTGTTTGCTACGGAAACTTTCTCCATTGGTTTAAATATGCCTGCTAAAACTGTTGTTTTCACCTCCGTACGTAAATGGGATGGTAAAGGTTTTAGATGGGTCAGTGGTGGTGAATATATCCAAATGTCTGGTAGAGCAGGACGTCGTGGTTTAGATGATCGTGGTATAGTTATTATGATGATTGACGAGAAAATGGAACCACAAGTCGCTAAAGGTATGGTAAAGGGTCAAGCTGACAGATTGGACTCTGCGTTCCATCTTGGATATAATATGATTTTGAATTTGATGAGAGTGGAAGGAATTTCTCCTGAATTTATGTTGGAATATTCGTTTTTCCAATTCCAAAATGCTTCGTCGGTACCAGTTATGGAGAGCAAGTTGCAAGAGTTGACTATTGACTATAATAAAATCCAAGTTGATGATGAGTTGATCGTTAAGGAATATTATGACCTTAAGAAGCTGTTGACGAACTATCAAAATGACGTCAGACAAGTCATCACTCATCCAGGACATATCATTCCTTTCCTTCAACAAGGTAGAGTTGTTAAGATCAAGGTCGGAGAGTTTGACTACGGCTGGGGAATGGTTACTTCTTTCACTAAGAGAGTTAACAATAGAAACCCTACGCAAACATTCACAGCCCATGAATCTTATATTGTGACTGTGTTTGTATACACGATGTATGTGGACTCACCAGTGAACTTGATCAAACCATTCAACCCAATGTTGCCTGAAGGTATAAGACCATCAGTAGGTGTCGAGAAATCGAGAGCTGAATACATTCCTATAACTCTCGATTCCATCGAAAAGATCAGTAGTGTCAGATTGAAGGTACCAGACGACTTAAAGAGTTCTGGAGCAAAGAAAACTTTATTGAAGACCATGAAAGACTTGCCTAGAAGATTACCGGACGGAATTCCTCTTATGGATCCAGTTGAAAGTATGAAGATCGACGACGAAGAATTTAAGTTGTTGTTGAGGAAAATCGATGTCTTGGAAGGCAAGTTGGCAGCCAACTCGTTATATGGGTCTGTTAGGTTGGACGAATTGTACTCCAAATATGCAGAAAAGGTCAAGATCGAAAGCAAAATCAAAGAATTGAAAGACAAGATTTTAGAAGCCCAAGCAGTCATTCAATTGGACGACTTAAGACACAGAAAGAGAGTATTGAGAAGATTAGGATTCACTACCCAAAACGATATCATCGAATTGAAGGGTAGAGTTGCTTGTGAGATCAGTACTGGAGATGAATTGTTATTGACGGAATTGATTTTCAACGGTAACTTCAACGACTTGAGCGTAGAACAGTGTGTTTCGTTGTTGAGTTGTTTCGTATTCCAAGAGAGAGCCAAGGAGGTTCCAAGACTCAAGCCTGAGTTGGCAGAACCTTTGAAGAACATGCAAGATATGGCAAGTAAGATTGCTAAGGTGTACAAAGAGTGTAAGATTGAAATTGTTGAGAAAGAATACACCGAATCTTTCAGACCAGAATTGATGGAAGTCACATTTGCTTGGTGTAAGGGAGCATCGTTTACACAGATTTGTAAGATGACAGATGTTTATGAAGGATCGTTGATCAGAATGTTTAAGAGATTGGAAGAATTGATTAGACAGTTGGTGGTGGCTGCGAAAACCATTGGTAACGGAGAGTTAGAGGCTAAGATGGAGAAGGGGTTGGAGTTGGTGCATAGAGATATTGTGTCAGCAGGTTCTTTATATCTTTAGTCTTAGAGATGAAAGATGATGAGTCTCAGTAGTGTTTCGATATTGTAAGGAACAGCTACTAGTAGTTTTCTAGCAACGTCTATGATACTATTTGGTGACCACCTGAACATATCTACTTTCGAGTTGTACTATCTCTATAGCGAAGGTTATAGAACTTATATACCGTAAGGTAGTTATAGATAAAAGTAAAATTAGTGAATAATGAGTGTAGTGAATACTTAGCGAAGTATTGTCATTCTTTAGTAAGTGAATACGAGTGGTGATTTGTGAGTATTCAATACATCTCGGTTACATCCATCATTTGGAAAAATCAGCTCGAGCCCATGATGGAGGACATAAAATCGAATTGTTTTTCACTACTACCACTAAATGGAAGAATATGAGTAAATCAGAGACATTGAAGAAGATTCTGGATATCTAGACTAAGTCTTACTATTTTATGCTTAACCTGACTACAGCCTATGGCTCTCGTACGATATCAAAGAGGTTTAGTAGTGTAGTTATCGACTAGATCAACGCCTTCGGTATTACATCACATAAAAATCGTAGAAACATCTAAACACAGTCAGCCATTGTCAAATAGACGTCTTAGTAGTGGAAAATAACGTAAGAATGGACAACCCAATCACACTTCCATATGAGAACCATATAATTTTATTTGTTATATTTGATCGCACTTGGAATATATAAAGTACGCTCACCAGCAGCTGGAGAGGGAAAAGGCGCCGAGGGAACGTATCTTAGAGAAGCGTAGTGAGAAGTCACCAAGTAGCGTAGTGAGAGTCACCAAAAGTCATGAGATCGTTACTAAGGAGCGTAGTGAGAAGTGACCAAAAGTTGAGAGATCGTCTCTAAGTCACTACGCTCCGTAGTAACTTCGCTCAGTATGAATACTAGCAGAAAAAGTTTCAGTTTAGAGAGTTCCTGAAGTCAACCATTATTCGACTCTTAGATATCCTTACTAGATAACTCTTTGGAAGACTTAAAGAGCTCTGTTAATATTCATGTAGTAAAATGACTCTAGTATGGCTGCGAAAAGTGCGATAGTTGCACAAAAGTGAGTCTTGCGCCGCACATCCTTCAACTCAGCAATATTAGTACTTCTCTAGAAAAGACGTCACCACTAGATGTAGAGAAAGTCATCGACTACCGAGATTGTATGGCTCACACAAATATCTCATCACTAGTGACGAGCTAGTCCACAAAAATCTCGATAAGAGATTTCCCTAGGTTAACGTTGATGGTGCTCTACCCTGTCAAAAGAGTTCTATTATTGCTCTGCCTAGGGCCCCGACTAGGGAAACAAATACAATTCCATGCTCACACCCTAAATCTATTCACTTACTCCATCAAACATTCATCACACCGTTTCCCTCACTAATTTCAACTATTCGTAGTGGCAATTCCGCTAATCTATAGCAAGAAGAGTGACTAACTTTCCTGCAGGACTCACAAATCAAGTATATAAAAATGATGCATCCCCTGAAATATCAAATATTTCCTTTCACATGTCATTAATGTCACGTCCTACAAAACGTACACTTCTACTGAGTGAGGTGGACTTACTCTACGTCAAGTCGAAGGTGTATCTCCATCCTTCGCCCTCTAAGAAGGATAATGTTGCGGGGTTCCTCTCGTTGAGTCTAGGCCCTAACTCCACCAACAAGGACATCAAACTTTCATTCACGCCAGAAAACCAGCTTTCCAAGGACGAGTTGAAGATTTATAACAAGGTCGATGTGGACGAGGTCCAATTGGATTTGGATTCTCTCAAAATTGGAACGGGTGGCGCAAGGGGTCACGGTGGATCATGGAACTCATCAGGATCAGCAGGATCGGCAACAATTGTGTCTAAACCTCCTCATTCTGTTCTTTCTGGCTATGCTTTTAGTATCCCACTTTCATACATTTATTCAATCCAAGTCCGAAAGCCTTCTGTGGGATTTTGGTTTGGTTCCATCATCGTCAATACTAAAGATGGCGAGAAATTACCGATCCTTTTCTTTCATGACTCCGAATCTCCATCGACTGTCAAGAACCAAAGGGTTCGGAATCAACGATTTGAACCGTTTGGCGAAGATGGTTCTGTTTACTGGGGTGGACAAGATTTTATGATTGCTTTAGAGAAGTTCATAAATATCGAAAAGTCGACCTTGGAACCGTCTGTCTATATAGTGAATCCCGAATCAACAGATTTAAGGAACTTTGCTCCAATGAAGGAAAAGTCTGCCATTCCTAACCCTCAACCATTTAAATTGCCTGATGTTAACAAAATGTTAGCTACTGCCAAATGGAAGGTTTTGGAAACGGTGGCATCATTTTCCGCTAGAACTAAAAATCAGGTTTTGGATATCGTGGAAGAACATGCTCCATTATCTATAAAACAGATCATCAGCAAACCCGAGGTCCAGAAGATTGGAGAGGATTTTGATTCGGCTCGAGTCTACTTGGCAAAATGGGCTCAACAAGTTAAAGAAGAGGCCGAAGAGAGTCAAAAGACGTTTATGTTGAATGATGATATTTATAACAAAATCAATCGTGAATTGGGCTCTAATGAATTATTGACAGGTGAAGAAATCTCCAAAACTTCAAGAAGAAATGAGATTTCAAAGACTGAATGGGAAACTTTCTTTGATTATTCCGGCAGATTATGTTTGACTTCGGATGAAGTCAAGAATCGTATTTTCCATGGTGGTTTGAGCGAAGCCGTCCGAGGCGAAGCTTGGTTATTTTTGTTGGATGTGTATCCTTGGGATTCATCTAGCGAAGAACGTGAATTGTTGAGGGAAAGTTATGAGACTGCTTACGCCGAATTGAAATTGAAATGGGTTAATGATGAAGAAAAAAGATCGACAGAATTCTGGATTGACCAGAAACATAGGATCGAAAAGGATATCAACAGAACTGATAGACATTTACCGATATTTAAGAACAATAAAGAGAGAAGAGTTACGATTACTAGTATAGGAAGCAATTGTCCTCCAACAATAAGAGTTGAACGAGGGAGACGTCCATCTAGTGGAGGCGACGATGCCAATACTTCCGAGTCTAGAGAGTCTTCTCCAGAGACTCCTGACGAAGATGAAGATGATGAGTTCAACATTTCCAACATCGTGAACCCTCATTTGTATGCGATGAGAGAAATCTTGCTCACTTTCAATGAATACAACGACAGGCTCGGTTACGTCCAAGGTATGACGGATTTGTTATCTCCATTGTACGTTAAATTTCAAGACGAATCGTTGACATTCTGGGCATTTACTAAATTCATGGATCGTATGGAACGTAACTTTGTACGGGATCAATCTGGAATGAAGAAACAAATGACAACGTTGAATAAACTTCTCCAATTCATGCTTCCAAACCTCTTCAAACACCTTGAAAAATGTGAGTCGATCGATTTATTCTTCTTCTTCAGAATGTTGCTAGTACTATTCAAACGCGAGTTAGAATGGGACCAGGTATCAAGACTCTGGGAAATCCTCTGGACGGATTACTATTCCAGCCAGTACCATTTGTTTTTTGCCCTTGCAATTCTAAGCGATAATGAACGAATCATAGTCCAGAATTTGAAACAGTTTGATGAGGTTTTGAAGTACATGAACGATTTGTCGATGAAATTGCACTTGAACCCATTACTTATAAGAAGTGAACTTTTGTTCTTGAAGTTCAAGAGAATGATTGATATTATCGACAGAGAGAACTCGTTGAAGAGATTGTCTGGTGAAGTGTATTCTTCAGGCTCAAGCGTTACAAATAATGAAATTATCGAAATTGGTGATGAGTTGAGGGAATTGTTAAGTAAGAATATTGTTATTCAGAAAGAGGTCGAAAGACCGGATGGTGTAGGTGGTGGTTAGAAGTCGTTGGTATCAGAATATGGTTCGTTATGGTGGTTACAGAGTAAGAGGTGAAGTAAGACATTTTCACAAAAAGATGCGTATTCGATATTTGAGAAGTAAAGGTCAAGTTAAATGTCAATGTGACTCCAGATTATTCTAAGTATGGTCTCAAAGGCTTTTAGCAAAGTTATGTTGAGTCTTGCTACGTCTGAATCTCTCAATTTTTCAGAATACTCTAGGAATACTCAAGGAATACTCTTGCTCTCTTTTGCTAGCATTTTATTAGGTTATTACTCATTTCCTGGTTTGTTATTTTCAGTTCTTGTTTTTTACGGATTTTTATATACGCTATTCAAAACTTTAGTAAGTTAACTATAGAGAAACGACCGCCCAGGCCGTCTGCTTAGAGCTTGCTGGTTTAGAACGGTTGCGGCTCGTTTGGGGACTAAAGTCGTGCTCCCACCAAATGTTGCAACAGCCATATAAAAGTACGGGTTGCCCCCAGATATTTACCCTCTAGCTATCAAAAATGAAAGCGTCGATTGTAATTGCAGGTACTTTATCGTTGGCCTCAGCGTTCCCATTAACGTTCCCCTCATGGACGTTACCCAAGTCAATAGAAATTGGTGGCAATGGGGTACTTGGTGACGACACTCAGAGGTTAGTGAAGTTGGGACCTCAAGAGTATAAAGTTGTTAGTGAAGCAGAGAAGTTTGCCATGAAAAGGTCTAGAATCAATTTCATGGATGTCACTAACCAATACTCCATCGAAGAAGCCGTTGAGCGTGGTTGGGTGAATGGTCCAACTACGACTCCGTGGTTCAATTTCTGGGGTAAGCAGGTTGAATATATTAAAAACGAAATTAAGGTGTATAATTATCCAAAGTCGGCTGAGTACGAAAGTAAGGTGACCAAATTGTTCAAGAAGATTGACCAGAATTTGTTATTTGAAAACTTGTCGAAATTTACTTCTTTCTACACTAGATATTTCAAGTCAGAAACCGGGGTAGAGAGTGCAAACTGGTTACACGAACAGCTCGAAGCTCTAATTGCTCCTGTTAGAGATGTAGTTACCATTACAAAAGTACATCATACTGGTTGGGACCAATATTCAATTGTTGTTTCGATTCCTGGAGAAGTTACTGATAAGGTTGTGGTTGGAGCCCATCAAGATTCCATCAATCTTTTGTTTCCAAACTTGATGAAGGCTCCAGGAGCAGATGACGATGGGTCAGGAACTGTCACCACATTAGAAGCGTTCAGAATATTGATTGACGAGTATGCGTCCAAGAAGTTCAAGCCATACAATACTTTGGAATTCCACTACTATTCTGCCGAAGAAGGTGGATTATTGGGTTCTGCTGATGTATTTGCAAGATACGCAGCTAATAATGAAACTGTGGTAGCAATGTTGCAACAGGACATGACCGGCTCTACTAAAAGAAGTATTGAAAATGGCGTTGAGCCCCACTTCGGCTTAATTAACGACCACACAAGTGTCCACTTGAACAATTACTTGAAAATGCTAATTTCCACATACAACAGTATTCCATACCATGATTCGGAATGTGGATACAGTTGTTCTGATCATGCTTCTGCCTTGGAGAATGGATACCCAGCAAGTTTCTTGATTGAGAGTGAGATGAAATACACTAGCACTTATATTCATTCAGTGCTAGATACTATTGACAGAATAGATTGGGACCATGTTGAAGAACACGTCAAGTTGACCATTGCCTATGCTTATGAGTTGAGTTTGGCAAAGCATTTATAAGAAAATTATTAAAGTTCAGAACACTTTATTGGTGATCACAGAAAAATTAATGTCAAAAGTTCAAATTTATGTAAAATAACCAGTGGAATAGAATATTGGATATTATGAGGTCAATACGTGTCGTTAGTGTTAAAGTCATTGAGATTTTCATGAACTTTTCATGATATTGATGTGATCCATATACTACTATGAATAAATATTAACCTAGGAACTAACACAGAAGTAATAGTGATCTCACTATATGAATGAGTCGGTACTTTATAACATGGCCACCTGAAATTGTATTTACATAGCTGATCTCACTAATAGTAGCGTAAAATTATCTAAATTCAATTACAATACTGTCTTCGTTAGTTGCAAAATATGAATTCTCAACGGACTTTTCGTTCTAAAGTTGAAATCTCTCCGTAAGCAGCTCCCACAAATCGTATAAGCTAGAATACTGTAGCTCTCTAGCCCTCTAACTCTCTGGTCCTCTAACCCTAACCCTAACCGTATCGGTATTAATTACCGAAGAATCCATAACGTGGGCAAGCCGCACACTCAATTAGGACTAATTAGACTATCTGCAGTACAATAATTAGACTATTTAGTGATGGTAGTTATATCTTCCAAACACTACAACTTCACCACCAGACAGAGTTAGGATATCAGATGTCAGAGAATTCTAGGCTCAAGACGGCAGCGTCGTCTCGTTATAGCGAAGAAGAAGTACTCTTTGAAGAAGAGGAATTTGAACTAAGCAAGAAGGCAAAGTATTGGTTATATGTAACAGGAGGACTCCTCTTGGTGGGAAGTTTATACTTTTTCACGATCTTCTTGCCTGCCATGTTTATTCCTGAATCTGTGGAATTGGAGGGGATTTCAAAGTTGAGTGAATTGGGAGTCACGTTGATCCCATTGGCTCCGGAGAGAGTCCAGCAGTTAGGAATGCCAGATCAAGCAGTGATAAAAGAGTTAGGAGAGGTAGAACTAGGGGGAGATGAAGCAGATTTATCAGATGAATCAACTAATGCATCTAATTTACAAAAATCCAAGGTGGAACGGTTAATTATGATTGGTGATATTCACGGTCACTACAAAGAATTTCTGAAATTACTAAAGAAAATCAATTTTAATCGTAAATCTGACCATCTCTTGGTATTGGGGGATTTTATCACCAAAGGCCCAGATTCGTTCAAGGTTTTGGACTTTTTGGTGGAAAACGATATCGATTGCATAATGGGTAACCATGAATATTATGTGTTGCAGAACTATGCTCAGTATCATGGAAAGAAGTCGCCATATTTTAGAATAAACTCCACAGAAACTAGTGAGACTAACCAGCGTTTCACTGCTAAAGACAACTTTAATCAAGATCCCGAGTTTCTCCTTGCTAAGAAGTTAAACAAAGTTCATGTTAAATATATCAACCAATGTTCGATCATCAAGAAACTTGGTCTGGTTCCTTTACACAAGTCAAAAAATTCTGGAACTTCGAAGTTTGCTGAAGGAATTGCCGTACATGCTGGGATTAGATGGGACTTGGAGTTGCTGGAACAAAACCCCGTGGAAAACTTGGAAATGAGATCGTATATCGGACCGTTTTATAATGAAACCACCGACGATCCGTTTGAAGAAAATGCGCTTTCGTGGTCCAAATATTACAACAAGAAACAAAAGGAAATGAACCCAGACGATGGGTTGGTGGTTTACTATGGCCATGATGCTAGAAGAGGGTTATCATTCAGAAGATTCGCAAAGGGAATGGATTCGGGATGTGAGAAAGGTGATCAACTCACTGCCATGGTCATATGGAACGAAGTAGGCACCTCCAAGAAGGGAAAGAAAGTTGTGTTACACAAAGAAGTACCTATTCAAGTAGATTGTTAGAGATCAAAAAGATTCGAGATTCAAAAATACTATTCAAAATTCTGATTCAAGATTATGGCCCTACAACATAATAGCATTACAACTATTCAAAGATTGTGATATGCTGTTAAACATCATATAATACAACTGTATCGATACAGTACTAGACTCTAGAATATCAAGACATTAGATCCGATCATTAGAGCTTATCAGAGACAACTAGAACGCCAATTATTTCTAGTAATTAATTATTAATACTTTATTGCAAATGCGAACTCTTCGAAGTAGAAAAATAAACGAATTAAGAGCATATGTCTCTGCTCTTATTCACCTCTAGCATTCCTTACTAGAATTTAGAAAAAAAGAAAACTCCGATACCGGGAGTCGAACCCGGGTCTGCTCGGTGAAAGCGAACCGTGCTAGCCGTTACACTATATCGGATATTTTATATAACATTCCGAAGCTGTGGTCGCTATGTTATGATAGGACACATACTTACCCTATACCCATGTACTCCTCTATTATAAGGCCACAAAATAATACCCCAAAGAGATTTACTTTGTTAATATTTCACTTTATCTTACTATAATATAAATTCACCTCGGAAATTGACATTCTAGCCCATACTAGGAAGAACTTATACCACTCGTTCTTAGAGTGAACAAGAAACCCTTCAGCTAAGCTACTAAACTTCTCTATCTAGAGCCTTTACATAACTTCCCAAGTTTATCTAAAATTCATTTACTACTAATCCTCGCCTAGGTTTGTTGCTTCTTCTCTCAAAACTCCCACCACCCCCTAAGAATTCAAGGCTTGCATTAAAATCTGGACGGAGTATATCTGCAAAATCAGTAAAAATACTTAATAAATCAAGTATGAATATCTTCTATGATGATTTAGCAATTAATTTATATTTTCATGGATTCTTTCGGATTATTAGTCATTCTTTCGGATTATTAGAGTTATCGTTGCGGATTATTAGAGTCATCTTATATTGTCGCAGCAAATAAATTACTACCACACCTCATCATGACTCTGAAGCGTGCGCTAGTAATCATTGACTTACAAGAAGACTTCTTGCCGCCAGACGGGGCGTTGGCAGTTCCAGACGGAAGGGCGGTGGTTCCTTTAATTAAAGAATTGGTTGAATCGCAACTCTATAACTGGTCCGCTATCATTGCCACTCAAGACTGGCATCCTCAAGATCACACATCGTTTGCGTCTCAGCATAATCTTCCACCGTTCACCAAGCTGGAGTTCAGCCATCCTCTAGGAGAATTGGATCCAACTACGGGAAACGCCAAATCCCAAACGAATATGGTGTGGCCCGATCACTGTGTTGAAAACACTCCTGGGTCAGCGTTGGAGGCGAGTTTCCAGTCGTGTTTCGAACTGGTTGGGTCTAAAGTTCCAACTACGATTATAAAAAAGGGCTACTTAAGCGATCGGGAATATTACTCATGTTTTCAAGATACCTGGGGAATCGACCATACGGGGATCGAGAAATATCTCCAAAACCATGGAATTACTGAGATCGTCATGGTAGGGTTGGCCTATGACTTTTGTGTATTAAATTCTGCCATCGACTCGGTAAATGCTGGTTTCAAAACCACCGTCTTGAAGGATTGTTGCAGAAGTGTTTATGTCGACAAGATGGAAGAGACAGAGGGGAGATATAGTAAAGGAAATGTGGTTGTGACTAATACTAAAGAATATGAAAGCAAGATACGAGAGCTAAAGTGAGTGGAGAGATGAGCTAAGGTGAGTGGAGAGATGAGTTAAAGTGAGTGGGGGAGATGATTTAGAATTGGTTTTGGTTTCGATATGTCAGTGACCAGACTGATTAGATGATTTTAGATCCAGGTATGATCACATCATAGTTAGCTCAGGGCATGTTTTCGAACCATCACTGTCAATCAATGTTTCTCAAAACACATCTGGACATTAGCACTCACTACTTATCAATATTCTTCGAATCTTTATGTTTTCAGATTGACGTTATTCTCCGATGATCAAAGTTGTGAAATCAATTCAAACAGCACAATTCAACAAGTACAATTGAACACAATTAGACATAATTCAACAAAACCAACCTCACTCTCCAAGTTATCACATATTTCCGTCCACATCTACTTATTTCCACGCTCTCTTTTCTAATATGGTTCCTTAATATCCTTTTGGACATATTAACATTCTTGACACCAGAATATCCCAATTAACGAGAATGTTGTTTGTTTTCTCATGATATCTATCAGACACAATCCAAGACAAGATAAATTAGGGTCACTAATTGTTATACATTTTGGCTCGTTTTATGATGAACTAGAAGCTGGATGCTCGCCTCTGTTGATACTAATCTCTATTAATTCATTTATGGTATGATCTAGAAGGAGCCTCCGGGTACTATTCTCCCTTCATTCCCAACCTCTCCAACAACGCCTTCTTCTTTCTCTCCACCAACCATTTCTCAACTTCTCCCATACTTGGAACCACCTTTGGAAAATCCAATATAGGCACAGAACTCTCTATTTTCTGTGACGTTTCTTTCATTTCTCTTAATAAGTTTATTCCCCTTGCCTTTTCATATTCGAGTAGAGGATCTGGCTGTTCCAGGAAATCGCTTCTTAGTTCGCCGTCTTCATAGTTTTCTTCTCCTAGCGAGGTTTGTATATCAAGAACAAGATCTTCTTCGTCCTGTGCAAGCACGTTTTCGTTGCCATCCCGTATTTCATCATAAAAGCCGTAGTATGATTGGTCGAGATGACGTTCCTGAGGTTTCACTTCGGATTTCACATTTTTCTTCTTCTTCAGATCCAACATTTTCTTCACATCCGGCAACTCCTTGGCCCTGCCAAAATATCTATACCCCTTCAAATTGATTTCATCATGAACCAACGACCCTGAGAAATCCTTACCGAAATTTATATAGTCATTTCCGCCCAACAGTTTGATATGATACTCCCAGGACCGTTTTTCCCGAAACAACTTGTTCAACTTATCGTTGAGTTCTCGTATTTGATAGTCGTTGATGGTTGAGTCTTGAATCCTCGTCAAATTCACCGATATCTCGGAGATTATAGTTGATCTCCACTTTTCAGCTTGGGGAAGCGACTCCACAGACTGAACATATTTGGGCCTCAAATTGGGATTACTCTCTAAAACTCCCGCCTCTTTATTCTTGAGATTATAGAATCTGTTAAGTAGCGACTGGGACTTCTCTTTATTTCTAGACATGAGGAGGTGACGTAGTTGTGATGAGTTGTCGTGGTGAGTCGTGAGTCGTGATGACTTATTTGAGACAGATTTGAGACAGATTTGACAGAATTTGCGACAGAATTTGAATTTTACGCGACAAAACTCGTGCGCCAGAGCTAGACACTTAATCATGTAGATTATTCCTAGAGCTGTGTATTATTACAAGAGTTAATGGATTATTTCAAGAGCTAGAGCGTTAGTGGTGGAGAATCTAAAAACTGTCAGCTAGAACTACTGGAAAAGCTTACCGAGCGCTATAATATGGTACACTGTAATGTGGTACACTATTTAGTGACTGAAACTACGATATATACTGAGTTATTACTGGAACTAACCAGTGATACTTAAATAGTGACCATACTACTAATATCACTTAGTGGACATTCATCTAATATGGCGTTGATTACTATTACTACTTCTTTGACTCGTCATCTCACTGATCTCGCTGATCTCACTAAATATTCTATTCTGATATTTATTATCCAGATTCATGGTCTATTTTATAATTACATACCACGGAAAGTGTTTCTCGATGCATTTCTACGGCCTTGGAATCTTTGCTTTGTTCTTCCGCTATCCTTTACCTTTTCTTCGTCTTCGTCTTCATCATCTCTTTCCTTCTTGAATTTGGCCTTCTTTTCCTTCTTTGGTACGAAAGTTAATTCGGCTTCACCTCTGGCATGGCGACGTAATCTTGAGTCGTTGTTTCCAGAATCCTTTGAAACTCGGTTGAGCTTGTTGACTTGAGATCCAAACGATTCAACGGCCTTTTGTTTTGGTCCCTCACTAGCCAACACCTTCATTTCGTTCATAAATCTTTGTGTTTCTTCTTGTTTGGCCTTCTTTCTGTTTAATCTTTCCATTTCCTTGTGGACCTTTTGCTTCTGTACTGCTGAGGTTTCATCTTCTTCCTCTTCCTCCTCTTCTTCCTCCTCTTCTTCATCTTCTTCATCTTCGGAGTTGGAAATGTATCCCTTTCTCTTTCTTTCATCTTCCTCTTCTTCTTGTTCTTCAACTGCTGTCAAGCCTCTCGATCTTTCGCCTGTTATATCCTTTGTAGATTGTACAGGATTAAGTTGTTTATATTCATGAGATTGTTCATCCACGGCAAATTCTGGGTTCTCGAACAATTCCTTGAAACGATCATCGTTAACAACACTCTCGGCAACAGCACTACCTTGCTTGTCTTGTAATTTGGACGCTAATTCTTTGTTGACCTTGATCTTGGTGTTGGCAACAGCTCCGGTGGATCTGATTCTGGATTCTCTCTCCTTCTCGATCTTCTTCTTGATCTCACGTTCTCTTTGGTCTCTATATGAGTTTGGATTGGCAATCAAGTTAACCTTGTCGTACAATTCGTTATCAATAAAGAAACCATGCATATACGAACGGACCACCTTGGACCCGATCAAATGTGTCAAGTTCAACTTCTTCACATCGTCTCTGGTTATAAATCTGTAGTTGGAGTATACACTGTCCGATGGTTTTTCTTCCAACTCTTCTGTGACATTGTCCAAGAACGAACACCATTTTGGTGCTGGGCCCAAGTTTGGTATATAGAATGTATGCATTGGGATCCCTTCATTGGCCATGAAGAACATTCCAGAGTCTTTGATGTACTCGATATCGTTGATATCCACGCTTGGTTCCATAGATGCAAAAGGTTTTCCGTCGTTTCTATCCCAGATCTTGGCGATTCTCTTGTCGGTAGTTAAGATTTTGTTGGAGTCCGACTTGTTTTCGTCTAACCACAAGATTTTTTTGATTTCGAATCCATAACCTTGGTCTTTAACGACTGAAGGAACTGAGTTTCTTAAATCGTAGATTAACGATTTTCCGGATGAAGTACCACAGGCAAAGTTCAAACCGTCATTTCTGAAGGCACATGCGGTGATTTGTGTAGATTCGTTTAATTGGTCGGCTACAAACAACTTTGCAGCTCTCTGTCTACTTCTAGGGTCCCAGAATTCCACCGTACCGTCTTCCAATGCGGCAGTAACCAATCCATGGACTGGGTTGATATCAACACAATTCACCCCTTGTTCTGTATCCAAAATGTATGGGTTCAAAAACCTTCCTTGCTCAAGGTTTAATCTGTATAATTCATTTCCGGCGGCACCTATCAACAAATCACAACTGGTCGAGTTGTACGCCATACTTCTTCCAAACTTGGGAGTTCTGGTTCTATAATGGATTCCTCCTTTAGTGTGGAATTCGATGGATCTATCGTTTTGTAAGTGTACCGATTTCGTCCAGTCATTGGATAATACAAGAAAATCGATGTTTTCACAATCGGTATGTCTGTCAAATTTCAAAGACAAGTTGGCAAAATCATAAACATGGATTTGAGGCTTGTAAGTACCTGTTGCCATGGCATACTGTCCATCAGGAGTGACTTTTATCTTGTTAGAAGCTTCACTGAATTCAAAATCTTGAATAAGTTCTATACGGTTTTGGTACTCAGCATCGTTTTTTAAAGCTCTCTTACGTTTCTTAGCTATCCAGTCGGGTAATGATCGGGAAACATTCGTACCGGACACTTGATACACGGACACGTTCCCTGCCGATGTAGATTTTAACACCATTTTTAGTTGAAGTGATTGTGTTGTAACTTCTACTAAGTGGAGATGTTAAATGTGAGATGAGGTTTAAATTTTTTGGTGATGAGGTCACGTGTGGTAGGCGCTACCAGATTCACTTTAGCTGCAAAAAATTAGATAAATAAAGGTGTAAGCTAGGTAGCAATCTATAGGGAGCTCCCTAGAGCTCCCTAGAGCTTTAGGGGAGTGTTACGAGAAGTACTAAAGTAATATAAAGCTTTGAAGAAAATATAATTAATTCTTTGTCGAGAAGTTTTAGAGAATCTTTTCCTTTCATCAAGCTCTCATATAGCTACATAGAAGGACTCAAACCAACTTGCTACAATATCTTCAAAACACGATATTTCATTAAATTCAATCGAAATAATTGATTGAAACTGTTAATCTAACTGGCTCTGGTTAATTGGTCTATTTAAGTCTTCATTATTTGTATATTCTTACCAGTCTTTACATCAACCAAAGTGTAGCTTTAATCTCTTCCATACTCATCTACATGAATACTTTGTTGTCTTGCTGAGTTTGTAGCGTAATTTCTTAAACTGTTATCATTTTGCAGCCCATGAGACATAACTGTTCCTGAGCTTTTGGGTTCCAGTCTAATAGTCGGTTTTGGATACGCATCGTAAATATAGTTATAATCATCCAAATGGATTTCTTTCAATTCTTCGGTGTCAAAAACTCTTTCTCCTAAAGCTTTTAGTTGCGTGGAGTTTGGCGCAAATGTCTGGATGAAGAATTTCAATCCACTGGTAATTAGAGAACTTTGACCAATATCGGGATTCATTTTAATCAAGGTGTCAAACAATGACTCCAAAATCTCTATACAATGTAAATCTGAGTAACAGATATCATTTGCAAAGTCCAAAAGATTGACCCATTGCATCGAGTTGGTCGTGTCAGAATTAACCAAGTTATGCAAGTTTTCATACACTAGGTTTTGAATACGGTCATGGAAAATCCCGTCATGTCGACTATTGGTTGCAATCAAGGTTGAAGTCAACGAAGAAATCATAAAATCAGAAATCTTCATTACCAATTTCTGTTGAATACTTTCAGTGGTGTATGTATTCATTAACTTCAAACCCTCAAATTCATTTGCAGTTACCAACAACATGACTTCCAAATCCATAGTCAATGCAAGTGACAAATTATCAAGATTTGCAGAATTGTAAACCAAACCGCAATCATTACCAAATGCATCTGTGCTTGTATGTTCCAGAAAAAATTCCAGACTTCTAGGGAGAGGTGGTAAAAACATTGGCTTAAACTTGGATAAAATCAACTTTGGTAATGTTTTCCACCCGTTCATCAAGTTCATAGAGATGAGAAAGTTCAAATATATACTCATTGTGGAGAAGGAAATTTTGGAGTTGAGTTTATTGAATATTGTATAAGTCTCCAACTTGTTCTTTTTGAGATGTTCGTAGATAGTAGAACAAGACAACGCAAGAGAAGACAGAATGACAGGAGACTCAGAATAATCAATGAATACTCCATGATCCAACATTTCCAAAATAAATCTAAAACTGAATTCTAGATTATCAAGAAATTTCAATAAATGGAACCTATCTGAAAGCAACGATTGGTTTGACATGAAAATGTTTGGATACTTTGGTAATAGGAAATGATCAATAATTTCAAAAACCTTTTCCACGCATTTGTTAGCTAAAGAACTCAACTGCTTGGACTTGCGAAAGATAGAAAGACTTTCAACTAAAGTTTTATGATCTAAAAGTAAGAGAGTCCCTAATTCTGACTCCAAATTTGTTTTCAACATAGTTATAAGGTCGAATAAATGATCTTCAATCGATTTTGGAATTATACTAGCCAGACAATCTTTTTCAAGCTGACGGACTAATGTACTAAACGGCAAATAAAAGTCACACAAGACTTTCAAAAACGAATAAACTGAAAGAGATTTAGAAGATTTATATAAATGCAAGTTCAATAGAATCTCATTATCAATATTATTGATGTGGCTCGCTATCTTTACAATCTCTGGTTTGTTATCCGAGACAATTGTCAACACATCTTTGAAATGTAAGTGGTCAGCTTTTTGAGTAAGTAACCTCCAGAGAAAGAGGGAAAGAACTTCACAAAGGTCTTTTGTGCTTTCAAATCCAAACTGGTCAATTCTATTTGAAATGGCTTGAAATAAAGGGGCTGCTAAATCGATAGTTCCTCCTTCAACATCAGCTGCTAGGACTAACCCATTGTACAATTGTTTGATGGCAGCGATATTTGCGTCGGAGAGCTCACCGTTACCAATGGCACTAATCCTACTTAAGTCTTCAGTGATCGACATGGGAAAGAAGAAGGTATGAAGTTAGAGGGTAGGAATTAAATGTGGTAAATAAGTTGTTGCAAAAAAGTTTTGGATGGCGCACGACGTGCTTGAGCCAAATTCGAAAGATAATAAAGATACTTGTCCAGTAAAAGCTTGAAAGGTTAAGATGAAGAACCGTTCTAATGAAACATTAGGGTATATGAGAGGGTAAAATTTTGTGCTTAACAACCATACTCTCTATACTTTTAATATTGTCGGGGTGGGAGTTATGAGTTGTGAGTTGACTGGATCACATGGCTGACCTCACGAAGAAGTTAAACTATAATACCTCAAAGCTTCGAGACAACCAATCAAGAATCCCGTCTCTAAGTCATTAAATATCCTATCACATGGAACCTTCTTAACAATAGTAGGAATTATCATTTCCAATATTTAGGTAGATGTGTGCCTGTCTAAAATAATTCCTTGCGTGTGTAACGCATGAAGCAGACTAAATGCACTTCCCAGCAAAGTAAAGTAGGGTTTTTAGCCAGAGAGTTAAGCTGTGACAACGGCCATAACCGTGTTTACTGACAAGAATACTCCAACGCAACAGCATGTATACATCGCATATATTCCTACTATCTCGGTTGTTCGTAGCGCAGGTTTTCATGTCATTTAAAGCGAGATTCTGTGGGCCAAATAAAAAGTATGCTAATTCTTAGGTGGAAAGTCGGCCGTATTGATGGAATTGCCTAGGCTCTCAACTGAGCTTTCTAGATTAATACAGCTCGGACTTGGCAATTTCGAACTGTACATCAAGCATTAACTGCGAGTGCAAAACTTCTTGGACTGAAATTTTGCATCCTACCTCTTTGGACTAGTCTAATTTTGTTGGTATACTAAATCTTGCATAATCTCCCGTATCTAAATGAGTCTAGATGATATAACGTTCTCAGGAGTCTTTGAGTCAACTATATTTGTGTGCAATGGTGGGTTAGTGTATGGCATGGCTAAAGAGAGAAAAAGAATGGTATATTTCAAATTTGTGAAACAACAAAAACTAATAAAATTGTACTACTATCCCTCAAGAATATCTGTATCTCAGCGAAATCTCGCGTACTTGATTATTTTAGAGAGTGAGTATATTAACAGTCTATTGGAACTATTTAGATCGAGGATGATGACATAGTTGCGGCAACGAGGTTTCCGGAACGACCTTATTGAATATTCTGTTGATTCCAAGAGAAATACGGTTCTATTATCCACATCATTACGGGTTTGATAATAACACCTCCACGGGTCATCATGAGCGTATTTCAGCATCATTACGGGTATGTTTAATACCCCAACTACATCTTGCTCATAATCTCAGGCTAAAATTTGGATCTCACGGCAATTGTCTTGCGGATACGTAAATGGGATACACCTTCCAACAAACTCTCTCTTGAAATATGACTCGGATCGACCCTATGGGATCGTCATAACGTTTTTCAGCTTTATACGTCACAGCCTATTTTTGGATCCTCACCCCGTGGAAGAAGGTATTACCTTACGATATACGCAAAAACTGTTAATGTGATGTAATTATACATTACTCCCCGCCGCCAAGATGAGGCACAATAGAACAAACGGCAGTCGATAATTGTTCCTTGTTTATCTAGTTGTTCCTAGGGAATTTCTGTTTGACGTAAATTTCAATGTAACGTCACTTCTATGAGAATATTATTTGCAACCAAGCCAATGCAACCACAATTTAAGCCTTGAAGCGCAAGGTTTCTAACCGATTTTACGATGAATGAGTAGGCGACACATTTCAACCCTCGTGCGCCTTTACTTACCTATAGTGTTTATTTTCTGTGACCTTACCTTCTGGAACACTCAAGGAATAGTTGAGTTGAAGTTTATGATTTGTATATGATTTTGTCTATTATTGCACCAACTTCTGGTCACATCATTGTGAATTGTAGCCTTTATTCATTTCTACATTTTCGATCTGTGTAATTAAGCAAATCTACGATTCATTTAGTAAATATTCATCTCTAAAAGATTCTTCTAGTAAATAATCAACTCTAATTTAAATGTGTCTTGTAAATAAAGATTCTAAATAATAGTTAAAAATGTCATTTCAAACATCATCATGTATTTCTGTCATTAAATCTCGCGGTTGTGACCGGATGATTCTTCGCTATTCCCAAATAATAAATGAGTATTAGAAACGTTGGTCCAGAACAACAGCCCCTATCGAATGTGTATGACTAAAAATTTTGACTAAAAGTTTGACTAATCGCCTGCACCCAAACCTCAAATAATAGAACTTTATTGTTAGCAGATGTGTTCTATTATGCTCAAAGCACGCAAGCCGAGTCGGTCAGCGAAATGTTAACATAATAAAATCATCCCCTAAATGTTCCAAAATTCTAGATTATCTCACCTCGTTATGATCTTTAAGGTCCTGGAGTACCTCAGCTGATAATGACTCTGGAATGTATAGGTTAATAGCGAGCAATAAAAAATATTTTAGGAGAGATGTGCCAGAAAATATTGGTGAATAAACCGCTGAATCCCGACTCTGTTATCTGCATATGTACAGAAACGCAGACTGCGTATCTACCAAACCTTGACTCTGTTCAAAGACAAGAATATGTGAGTATATACTCGATTTAGTTAGTTATCTAGAAGTTATCTAGTAGTTATCTAGTAGTTATCTAGTAGTTATTTAGAAGTTATCTAGAAGTTATCTAGAAACTATCTAGTAGTTATCTCTCAGAATGTCTCTTCCGCTGACTAATATCGTACGTCAGTATCTATCAACGCCACACCTTGCGCCTTAATGGATATTCTCCCTTACGTCAGTAGTGATATGTAAATCCGTCAAAATCCATAACCAGGCTAGACCCAAAAACAGCCTCGGGCTTTCTTGAGTCAAATATCATTTTGACTCAAACACATATTATACCCCCACAGAGGAAAGGGTCATCTGTTGAAAATTCCCTCTAGACTTGTTGTGAGCCCCTTGAAGATCCTTGGGCTTTGTGGCATCAGCCTGCCTCCAGTTACCTTTACGCAGTACCCCACTGTGTACCTCTGTCCACTTACGATCGGCATTGCGATATATCTGCACAAAAGCAACTGGTCCTGTATAATAAGCTGCCGCTCTGTTGTTGTTCTGCATAGGGGCCTGCCCTTTTATGTAAAAAAACACTTCAGTTCATGCATGTGTATAACGGGTCTTGGAAATATGTATGTGGGATATGAACGTTGGCCCAGCTTGTATTCATTTACGATATTGGTATATAAACGTGAAAGATTCCATAGAGATAGAATCAAGAAAGAATCAAGAAAGCAAGCATGACAAACGACTACACTTTCAAGAACGACTTCAACTACAGCAATATGCCATTCTCGCAGCCCAAACCTTCACCTTTTGCTTCTCCCAAACACAAGAGGTCGGGGTCGATAGACTTTGATTATAGCAGGCGAGCCTCTAGTGGTGGTGAATCTACCTATAGTTTATATACACGGAACTCGGTGGCCACTCCACCTGACTCTCCTAGGGTATCGAAAATGCGTCCTATTGATCTTGACAAGGTTACACAGGCGTCCGATGAGTTTCAACGCAAACTCTCACTCACTGACCCTTGTTGGACTGGTACCAACAAGATAAGTGAAGATGAAGAGGATCCAATCAAGAAACGTCATTCATCACCTGAGCCTGATCAACAGTACTTTGCAAGGGACTTCTTTGATTTGAAGGAATTTTTGAGATGCAACCCTGACAAGGACTTACGAGCAAACGCTTTTGAATCCACATACTTGCCTGAATCTTCTTTGGAAACTATAGGGAGATACTCCAACCCAGACACACCGGATCCTACTGGAAAGAAGACGGTTGTTACAAAGGCCAAGCTGACTTTTAGAGGTTGAGAAGTGGGTTCTTTGAATATGCAGTGAATGGATGTAGCGGATATTTAGTAGACCTACGCTGCCATACCAAAATGAGAATAGAGAATAGAGAATATCTTGAGAATAGAATATCTTGAGAATAGAGAATATCCTGAGCATAGAGAGTATGCTCACCAGAGAATAGCAATATCCACATCATTCACAGATTCCACATCTTCCACATCTACCACAGCTTCCACATCAGAGTGGATATTCCCTTGAGTGGGACTTCATTGAATCATAATCTCATGATCAGGAGATTATCAAACCATTTCTTAGAAGAACTATTCCTTTGAAATAGAACACTTCCAAGGAATTAACGGAATAATAAAAAGTAACAGGCCAATTCGGGTATGGTTTACACAACTCAGAGCTCCGAAAGAGCAAGGGCTCAAACTATATCGACAAGAATTCAGGGCTCGATTGCTATTGCAGTTTATAGAAGCACTTTCAATAGTTATATATTTATATACCATAGGACACAGCAATACAACAACTAGCATACCACCAGCATTCTACCATACCAGATTACTAGTATACCAGATATCTTTAGGCTTTTTATCGTTACTGAGGAAGTTGTACAAAAACGAAAAAATGTTGGGGGACGCAAAACGATAAGAAAGTGAGGGGTGGGGGATATGGCATCGAATTTAGACTAGAATGAGGCTAAAGTTGCGGTTCGTCTGGGCCCTATAATATTCCTGTATGGGGTCTGGTATTTACAATAATATCGGCCGTTTTGACTCTCTATGTAAGATGTAGATACGAAATGCAAGTAAGATTAGTGGGGTCAAATTAGTGATTATGTATAATCTATTTAATGATTATGTATGGTTTAATTAGTGATTATGTATGGTTTAATTAGTGAGTATGTATGGTTTATTAGTGATTATGTATGGCATATTTTGTGATTATGTAAAATTCGTTTCTTTTCTTGATTATGAATAGTCTTTGAACACTGCAGTGCGTGAGTTAACAGAGTGTGGTATTTAGTAATTATATCCGCTAACACAGTGAAGATAAATATCGTGCTAGGCTTAAAAAATCGCATTTATAATTCCGAGGCAGGAGCGAACGGCCCGTGTGGAGATTTGTGATTTTCCACGCTACGCATCTATTTGGCTGCAAAATAAAATATGGAGACGGAATAAGTATCCCAAAGTATCTTTTAGCGATAAAATTGAGTATCCGCAAGAATTTTTATAGAGACGGAATTAAGAATCCCATAGAATCTCTCTAGATCCCATAGAATCTCTAGGGGTGGATTAAGCATCCCAAGAATCTACCTGAAAAGGTAAAAGTTCGAAGTATTGAACCGGTCTACAGGGTTAATATTCGAGTCTCTGCTACCTATTGTGGAATGAAATGTTATTGCTAAGGCTATCCGGAATAGAGGTCATCTAGTAGTCATTATTTACAGAATTCCTGTTATATTATATCTTTAGTTGTGAATTTGTCTATTATTGTTGGCATACGACTAACGATTTTCAACAAAATATTGTTTCACTTCATATATCGATGGACTTAATAAAGGATATACTATTGTTGGAGTGAACTTTATCAAACCATCTAACTTATAGTCCCTACGGACTTTATCTAATATATCTCTCGTAGTATTCAAGTAAATTCTATCTAAGTCTTCAATGGATGTGGGAGAATGTCAGAGATCGTCAGTTCCCTATCTTTTGAATTTACAACAGATTGGTGTTTTGAATAGTGGAAATTGAAAACTAATAGCAAAGAGTATTTAATATTTGTGGATATTTGTGATTCTAAGTGGGATTTTAAGACTTCTTGAATAATTCTCTTGATTTATACAACCCGGGGCCCAGTATTTAGTGAGAAAACTAGCCATTTAACGAGGAGAAGAACTAAAAATACAAATGTAGTGGATTATTCAATAAGTTACTGAGTAGTAACGTATTAACCCCTGTTTACAGATATCAGAGAGGGCTATTGGCCAAGCGAATAGCCCTCCCGCCATTTAATGCTTCATATAACCTATCCTTAGAGGGTTTTCTATATGTATTATATGCAGTACACGAACATCAGTAGATTCAGCTAGTGGAATATCGACGGAAATTGTCTCTACCACCTAACTTAACATACATACAGAGCTGAAAAGGGCCCCAATGCATCTCATACAAATTGCTAGTAGTATTATATTGTTATTACCCAAAAAATTCGAAGAGGAGTCGTGATTACGTAATACACTCTAGAAATTCACTTCTCGCACGACTATAACCGAAGATTATTTATCATATATTGAAAATAGAGTTCCTCTATTGGTCTAATTAAAGATTTTAACCTTAGAGTAAGGTTTTCCATTCAAGATCAGCTTGATGACTTTGGCTCAACCTCCCCTTGATTTTTGTACCAGTTATAAGCGAGTCTGGGGTACTTATTCTGAATACTCAGATTCTCATTCGTTTATTCTAGGTTTACACAATGAATAATTTTCATAATTCTAATTAATTTTCATAAATCTGATTAATTTTCATAATTCTAACACAGATATTATGTTAGATTTTGTTTACAATCTATTCTTCATTCTATAACGTACATTTTTAGGAATATCAATCTAATTGAGAAGCCAAGTTGGCAAGTTGTGCACGAACAGCAGACTTTGCAGTACCACCAATGGCGGTTCTTCTTTCGACACTCACTTCAAAGTCAAACACATCCTTGACATCTTCGTCAAATCTAGAGTCGATGGTTTGAAATTGTTCAAACGACAACTTGTCGATTCCGGACAATTTGAATTCTTCTGCGCTTCTAACACATTCACCGGAGATGTGGTGGGTTTCTCTGAATGGAACACCCTTTCTAACTAAGTAGTCAGCCAAATCGGTGGCCAACATATCCATAGTTAAGGCACCTTCCATTCTTTCTTTCTTGATGGCTAACGTGGAAATAACTCCGGTAGCGATCAACATGGAATGCTCAACAGTAGTCATAGCATCAAACAATGGTTCTTTATCTTCTTGCATATCTTTGTTGTAAGTTGAAGGAATGGACTTAATAGACATCAAGAACCCGGCCAATGAACCAAATACACGACCAGACTTTCCTCTCAACAATTCCAAGGAGTCAGGATTCTTCTTTTGGGGCATCAACGACGATCCAGTAGAGTAGGCATCGGCCAATTGAACAAAGCCAAATTCGGCAGTGGAGTAGATGATCAAATCTTCAGAGAATCTGGAAATATGGTTCATGAACAAGGTGGACCAAAACAAAGTTTCAACCACGAAATCACGATCACTCACAGCAGTCAACGAGTTACCAATGACAGAGTCAAAACCCAATCCTTGGGCCAAGAAATCTCTATCAATTCCATATGGATGTCCAGCCAAAGCTCCGGCACCCAATGGACTCTGGTTGACTCTGACCATAATCTGTTGCAATCTCTTGTAATCCTCAGTAAAGTATGTGGCATACGAAGATAACCAATGAGACCATCTGATTGGTTGTGCTCTTTGTAAATGGGTGTAGCCCGGCATCAATACATCAATTTCAGACTCTGCTCTCTTGAGGATAGTTTTGATGAACGTGGCCAAAATCTCCAGCAACTTGGCCAAGTTTTCACGAACGTAGATTCTCATATCGGTAGCGACCTGGTCATTTCTGGATCTACCAGTATGGACCTTTCCAGCAATATGTTTACCGATAATTTCTCCCAATCTTCTCTCGTTGGCAGTGTGGATATCTTCGTCACCCGGTTTCTCCACAAACGTTCCATTTTGCCACTCTTCTTTAATTTGGTCTAATCCTTTGTGGATGGCAGCAAGCTCGTCCTTGGTAATCAAGTTGATTTTGTTTAACCCTTGGGTATATACCTTCGTTCCGGTCAAGTCAGCCTCATACATTCTCTGGTCATATGGTAATGAAGCATTATATAAGTCCATTAAAGGATCGGTGGCTCCGGTAAATCTACCACCCCATAATTTTGATTCTGCTGGTTGTTCTGATGACATTTTGTAATTGTGATGAGAAAAAGTTGTCGTTTTGGAAGGAAATTGTAATTTATATATGAATTTTTGCCAGATAAATGATTCATCACCGCGCTTAAAATTTTTCAGCCCGATTGGGAAATTATGGGAAGGTGCACGACTTATTGGTTATGACTATTAACTATGAAGAAAGAAAGAGATAATATGTAGAGATGGCTGATAGAGTGATATGAGAACATCACCGATAAATAACTGATACTCAGGTATGTAAGATTATGTGGTATATACTATTAATTCTAATTATGGCTTACATCTACCAGTGAATCTTGGATACAAGGAACAGTCTCTGACAGTAAATCTGTCACACAACCAGGCCAAGATTCTTTCGGTACCGATACCGTAACCACCATGAGGACAAGTACCGTACTTTCTTTGATCAGTGAGGAAAGTGTAGGAGTCCAAGTCCAAGTTTTCTCTCTTGATGGCATCGATCATTTCTTGGTTGTCGTAGATTCTCATAGAACCACCAGTGATTTCACCAACGTTAGGCATCAAAACATCAACAGACTCAGTGACTCTCTTGTCATCGGGACATCTTTGCATGTAGAACGATTTGATTTCAGCAGGGAAACGGATCAAGAACATTGGAAGACCTATTTCGTCAGTCATTCTACGTTCAGCAGCTTCAGCAATATCGTCACCAAACTTGAACTTTTCACCTTCTTCGTTAGGAATTCCGTGTTCGTTCAACCAGTCCAAAGCGTGGATATATTCCATTCTCATGAATGGCATTTTAGGTACTTCAAAGTTAGGGTTCAATTGTTTGACCAATGGACCAGTGACAGGATCTTCGACAACGTACTGGACAACCTTGGTAAGAAGACGTTCCAAATGGTCCAACAAGTCTGGGAATTCCAAGAAACCTAATTCTGCTTCAATATGAGTGTATTCAGATAAATGTCTTCTGGTGTGGGATTTTTCAGCTCTAAACGATTCTTGGACACAGAAAACGTCACCTAATGCTGGTAAACAGGTTTCCAAGTATAATTGGGACGATTGGGTCAAGAATGCTTCTTCTCCGTAGTAGTCCATCTTGAACAAAGTGGATCCACCTTCGACCTGGTTTTGAACCATACATGGTGGTGTGACTTCCAAAAGTCCTTCTTCTTCGTAGAATCTTCTGACGGATCTTAATAAGGCAGCTCTAACCTTCATGACAGCGGACAAGGTCTCACCTCTCAAAGTCAAATGACGTTGGTCTAATAATAATGATGGATCAGCACCTTCTTGAACCTTGTTGGTGAAAGCTTCTTCACCACCTGGGGCCAAACCAACGACCTTGTAAAAATCGGCCTTCAATTCAACACCTCCTGGGGCAGACTTACCTTCTGGTAATTTGTTAATAACACCCTTTATGATAACAGTGGATTCAATAGTCAATTCCTGAGTAGATCTGGCCTTGGCCAAGTCTCCGGTCAAAACTGCCTGGATAAATCCAGTACCGTCTCTCAAGGTGATAAAGGCCAAACCTTTTTGCAATCTCAAACGATGAACCCAACCTTGAACACAGACTCTTGAGTCCACATTTTCCTGGATGCTTCTCAACTTGATCTTCTTTGCTTGAGGTAAACTTTCGTCCTCTACGATCTTGATCAAATCCAATTCGGCGAATTTCTGTGCATTTTCGGCATCCTTCTTCTTTTGTTGTTCTTCTAAGATGGCTTGCTTCTCGGCCTTCTTCTTGATTCCTTCAGCTCCCTTCTTGGCCTTCTTCAACGCAGAGGCGGAGATTTCAGCGTAGGCAAATTCTGCCGAATCTTCAACTTGTTTGTACACAAAAACCTTAGCGTCGGTTTGGACGAATAATGCATATGCTGGAGTTTGGTAAGGTGACGCCTCAGTACCCTTAGATTCGGTACTATCGACACCAGACTTTTCGTTAACGTAAACTTGTGACATTCTCTATGGTTGTGTAAATGAGTCTTTCGACGCTCTGACTGATTTTATGTTTTTCCTCGGGCCTGAAATTTACTGTGACTCGTATTAAATGTTAGTCCGGTAGTGTATCAACCATTGAGTGTTGACTCAGTTTTGACAAGTCTTAACCTGTAAACATTTCATGAAAGATATTGGTGTTAATCTGTAAACCAATCGAAAAAATTTGTAGTAAACCTGTAAAATACTTTTTTCAAACTTTACAGGTTGGCTCGACTCTTTCAAACGCTATCAAGATTTTCAAAATGTGCGGATGCTTCCACCACCTCAAACTAGCATTCAAATGGCTTTAGAACAATCCCTTGCAGCTTTATCATTGGCTACGGTCTCATCGGAATCTGCAGTTCCTACCAAGACTTTGGTCTTTAAGCCAAAGACGGCCAAGACTGCGACTCCTGTCCCTGTTGTCGTGTTGGCCTTACAAGCTACCCAAACCCCAGGCCCAGCTATTGCCAAAGCGGCTGGCGTCAAAGAACCAAGATTGGCTAAGGATGATTTAATACAAGAATTCTTCACTACCTCTGCAAAGGATGTCTCTATTGCCAACTTGCACAAAGACTTGGCCGGCAAGATCAAGTTGTTGGTCGATGAACAAATCATCAACGCTGGCGAACAAGTGTTGGAATTGTCCACCGAGTCCGCCAAGGCCTCTCTCCCTGCCAATGTCATTGTGGAATACTTGAAGTCCACCGGTATCGAACTCATTGTCGTAGACTTCTCTGCCGAGGCTGCTCCTGCTGCTCCTGCTGCTCCTGCCCCTGGCGCCAAAAAGGAAACCGTCAAGAAGGATAAGAACACCGCCAAGTTGGAAGACGCCAAGTTGATTGGTATCACTGTAGACAAGGCTAAGGATTTCTCGTCGTGGTACTCCCAAGTCTGTACCAAGGGTGAAATGATGGACTATTATGATGTCTCTGGTTGTTACATTTTAAGACCAAACTCTTATGCTGTGTGGGAAGAAATCCAAAGTTGGTTCAACCTCCGTATCAAGAAGATGGGTGTGCAAAACTCGTACTTTCCTATGTTTGTCTCTTCCAGAGTGTTGGAAAAGGAAAAGGACCATATTGAAGGGTTCGCTCCAGAAGTCGCTTGGGTCACTCGTGCCGGTAGTTCTGAATTAGACGAACATATTGCCATCAGACCAACTTCAGAAACCGTCATGTACCCATACTACTCCAAGTGGATTAGATCCCACAGAGACTTGCCATTGAAATTGAACCAATGGAACTCTGTGGTCAGATGGGAATTCAAACATCCTCAACCATTCTTGAGAACACGTGAGTTCTTATGGCAAGAAGGTCACACTGCCCATTTAACCAAGGAAGCTGCTGCCGAAGAAGTTGACCAAATCTTGGACTTATACGCCGGTATTTACGAAGAATTGTTGGCCGTTCCAGTGGTCAAGGGTAGAAAAACCGAAAACGAAAAGTTCGCTGGTGGTGACTACACCACTACTGTTGAAGGTTTCATTGCTGCTACTGGTAGAGGTATCCAGGGTGCCACTTCTCATCATTTAGGACAAAACTTCTCCAAGATGTTCAACATCTCCGTTGAAAACCCAGAAGGTTCAGACAAACCAAGAGTGTTTGCCGAACAAAACTCCTGGGGTTTATCTACCCGTGTCATTGGAGTTATGATCATGACCCATTCCGACAACAAGGGTTTGGTATTACCACCAAGAGTTGCTCAAACTCAAGCTGTTGTCATCCCAGTAGGTGTCACCAACAAGTCCACCGCCGAACAAAAGAAGGCCATCAACGACGGAGCCGCAGATATCGAACGCAGATTGAAGGATGTGGATGTCAGAATCGTCGCCGACTACAGAGATATCTACACTTCTGGATGGAAGTTTGCCGACTGGGAATTGAAGGGTACTCCAATTCGTTTAGAATTCGGTCCTAAAGATTTAGAAAAGAAGCAAGTCACTGCTGTCAGACGTGACAACGGTGCTAAGGAAACTGTAGCCTTGGCCGACTTGGAAACCCGTGTTCCAGAAATCTTACAAGAAATGCAACTTGGATTATTAGAAAAGGCCCGTGGAGACTTTGACAAACATCGTGTTGTCGTTGAAGAATGGAAAGACTTTGTTCCTACTTTGAACGCAAAGAACGTCATTTTAGCTCCATGGTGTGGTGTTGCAGAATGTGAGGACGACATTAAGGACTCCTCTGCTACTGTAGAAGATGAAGAAGAGGAAGAAGTGGATGAAAAGGCTCCATCTATGGGTGCCAAATCGTTGTGTATTCCTACCGAACAGCCAGAGTTGAAGGAAGGTCAAACCTGTGTTAGATGTACTAGAAAGGCTATTAATTACTGTATGTTTGGTAGATCTTATTAGTCGTGGACTAGTTGAGCCGACCACTTACCCTGAGGCTACTCCAGTATATATAATTCTGGTGTTTCTAGTTCCCTGGCGGTGATGATATTTACTTTCAATGAGTCCCGTCATGACTCGTTTTCCATGAATCTCGTCATGATTCGTTTTCCATGAGTCCTATTGATGATTCTTACTGGCCCACAAAAATTGTTACCTTTAATTAGTGTTGAAAATCTCACTAAAGTGGTGTTTAGTGGAGTTTACTGACGTTTTACTGGAGTCCTTCGCTATAACGGATGTTTTATTCACTCATCACTTGCCTCGCACAGTGTCCCAGTCTTCATATTCTATTGATCTAGTTGTATATATAATGTCACGTGATATATAATTACTGGTACTGATCCCAGAAGTGGGACTTATCCAACGTAGCCACTTCTTCTTTACGAACTATCGCCTGTCCGTCCTTTAAATCAAGAAAATACAAAACGTCCACCTTTAAAACATCTCTCAAGTACTCCCAGGCCCTGTGAAAATTCAATCCTACTTGTTTGAGGCCGTGTGAATCATCAGAGAGACAGAACCTGGCGCCTCCATACTGGATTATGGCATCAGCGATGTCTTCTCTGGGATATGGAGTCGTCCAGCCTTTTCTTATCGCAGCTGAGTTGATTTCAAATAGTCCGCCATACTCAAATACCTCCTTGATGTTACGAACCACGAGGGCCCAAACCTCAGGCCAGTCATGTTCCAAGCTTATATCCTTGATCTGTTTACCGGTAGTTGGATCAACTTCTAAAGGATCGTCAAAAAGACGTATTAAATCAAAATGTCCTACAACTTCGGGGTGTAATTGTGAGATTACCTGGTACTGGATCTCAAAGTATTCTCGATACAACGCCCTGGTTGTATTTTCTTTGGTGGTAGCACGGGCCTGGACCCACAAGTCTCTAGAGAAGTCGATCGGAACATGGTTCACATAATGGATCGAACCGACGGTCATATTGATGTCTGGATTGGACTTCCTGATCTCTTTCGCATACTCAATATGGGCCAGGTCTAGTCCTTCAACCTCAAACCCCAACAAAACTTTCATTTGACCACCATTGAATTTAATCTGTAGTCTTCTCCCGTGATCCAAGTATGCATTGAAGTTTTTGATCAAGTTCTGAGTCGTATACTCCTTCTCTATCTCCTCTGGATAGAGAAACTTATCTTCTAGACGGGGCATATGTTCGGTTAGACAAAAGATCTCAAATCCTTTAGCAGCCGCTAGATCCACTACAGAATCCAAAGAGTCCACCGCGTGCGACACGTAGTCTCCACTATGACTGTGGTGTGAGTGCATCTTGTTCCTGGTGGTTATGGGTTGGAGTTAATTATTCAACTGCGAAATTTTAAAAACCATCCAGACGCCAGGGAAATGTATAGAAACACCAGGACTGTATCGAGGTCAGTGAAGTCTAGGGTGGTAATACCTAGACCATATCTCACGCGTGGCTATGCAGTGTCGCTAAATCCTACTATTAAGGAGCTTTTGTCAGTGACACCTGAGGTCAACTCGACAGTCGTGAGTCAGGGCCATATAAAATCGATCCGTCACTCTAAAAACGCAGGATTTATAGATTTGTCGGACGGAACGGTCCACCAGAGTTTGAGTATCGTGTTCAAGCAGCCACAGGAAGTTTTGGCCAAGTTTCCGCTAAAAGTGGGTCAGAGTATCTCTGTGAAGGGTGCATGGACAGAATCTCTGGGGTCCCAAGACTATGAGTTGGTATACAATCCTCATGAGTCGAGCCATGAGATGACGATCCTTGGAGATGTTCCCGAACAGTATCCAATCCAAAAGAAAGTCAACACTTATCAACATTTGCGGAACTTCCCTACCCTCAGACATAGAACGTCGACGTTGGCGTCGATCTTGCGATTTAGATCATACTTGGAATTGAAATTCTTTGAGTATTTCAACAGCAAGGATTTCGTCAAAGTATCGCCTCCATTGATCACCAGTTCTGATTGTGAAGGTTCTGGTGAACAATTTAAAGTCGAATCTGTTCAAAAATTCGATCTGGACTCGGCCAATTTCTTTGGAAAGCCTACATATCTAACTGTATCGACGCAGCTTCATCTTGAAGTGCTTTCACAATCATTAAATCGGGCATGGACGCTTTCTCCGTGTTTTCGGGCTGAAAACTCTAACACCAACCGTCATTTGAGTGAATTCTGGATGTTAGAGGCAGAAATCAGTTATGTTGATGATGTCAGACAGCTTACTGACTTTACTGAGGATATGATCCGCTATGTCACGAAATTTCTTACTTCTAGCGACCTTCTAGTCTCCAGATTCAACAAAGAAGAAGTACTCGTCATGAAACAACGGTGGGAAAACATCTTAAGAGACGAGAAATGGCCAACCATTACCTACACCGAAGCCATTGAGATCATCAACAAAGTCATGAACAAAGGAAGACTGAAAAACCGTCTTGCATGGGGCGACTCTATTCAGACTCCTCATGAAAAATGGTTGGCCGGAACCCATTTTCAATCGCCTGTATTTATTACCGACTATCCAGCGTCGGAGAAACCTTTCTACATGCCCAAATCTAAGATTTACGATCCTGAGAGACCCACAGTTGCATGTTACGACTTGATCATTCCAGAGATTGGAGAGTTGGTGGGAGGCTCAGTGAGAGAACATGATTATGATACTTTGATTCAAGAAATGAAACAAAGAGGCATGAACACAGATGAGTTGGACTGGTACTTATCTACACGTCAAAATGGAACTGTTCCCCACGGAGGTTTTGGAATGGGTTTTGAAAGACTCGTCGCATACTTGAGTGCCATGGATAATATCAAAGATGTTATTCCATTTCCAAGAGTATCACAATCTTGCAACTGTTGATTGAGATGAATAGAATGGGACTAGACAAGATTTAAAGGAAGTCATTCCAGGCGAGAATTATGATAGAGTATAAGGAAAATAGTGGCCAGAAGTACGATAAGTTTTAAGGAAAATAGAGTATCCTAGAGATGAAAAGTTACAGGCCAGAATTATGATATATTTGAAGGAAAATAGTGTATCCTAGTTACTAGCGACTATTTGTAGAGTATTCATAGTGCTTAACTACTTGTTCTAGCTATTTCTAGGGTATTGCTAGTACCTATTTCTGGAAGTGCACAATCACAAGCGACTATTTCTAGTACTATAAATACTCAAATACTCTTTTTAATAGTTGACAATTCCTGGGCTATTTTATACTGTCTCATCACTATCTAGTCACTGTCTAGCCACTACCTAGACTAGTTCTAGTCTAGTACTAAACTACTTTTAGTGTACTCGCCAACATTCTTCCCCATTCACTATTGCTCGCTCTTCTTTTCCGATTTTTTTGGTTACATAATCGCAATCCTAGGTGAAAAAAATTGACCTTTGTCGATGAAGAAGAACACCACTATTTCATACACTTCAACTCACAGTCACATACAAAATGGATCAATTAAACGTCAAAGAACAACAAGAATTTCAACAGATTGTTGAACAGAAACAAATGAAAGATTTCATGAACTTATACTCCAGCTTGGTTTCAAGATGTTTCGATGACTGTGTCAACGACTTCACCTCTGCCAACTTGACCACCAAGGAATCAGGATGTATTGCTAAGTGTTCTGAGAAGTTCTTGAAGCACAGTGAACGTGTTGGACAAAGATTCCAAGAACAAAAGTATGTATAGTGGCAAATCGATGTGGATATGGATATGGATATGGATTCCTGGATCTACATATACTCTTCAAATCTAAGGATTTGCGACCCATAGAGTTTTCAGTAATCTCGGGATCCTCTTCATACCCCACCAGGAGTCTCTTGGGGACTTTCCTCATGACCTCGGCCCTTTCTTTCATTTCCTTCCCAACTCTTACTAACACCATCTAGTGCTTTATTAATGCAAAACATGCAAAAACAATAAGCTGGTTAACAATCTATGGCGGCCGTCATAGTTCTATAGAAATAGGCTGACGCTTGTTTCTTTGTATATACATATCAATATATTGGCTCGTCCTGACGAAGTCTCAGAAGATTATTTTGTAGAGAACAGATCTAGAAATGAGTAATGGAATTAGATAGTAGAACTGGTGGGCTAGAGTCGAGTGGGTTAGTGACTCGTGTTTTTATCACTCGTGGTTAGTCACTAAATGAGCGAGGTTTAGGTATCAATACCTGATTTATATCTAGAAGTAAGGCCCCGCGAGAACGCTAATCTAAAGGCTCTAAATAAAACAATTAAAACGGTATCACTCGAGATCTAACATATCTGCCTGATTTACTATAGCTCCAGATTAACTACCAGATCAATCAATATTGTTATATGTTATTATATCTTACTATATGTTATAAATCATTACCTTGACTATAAATTATATATAATAAATTTCACTTAATTTCATAATTGTAGATTTAAAAGATTAAAATTCTTCAATTATTTATATCTTTTCATACTTCTGTATTTATATTACTTATACTTCTTTATTAACTATAGCTGACATCGATAGTATTCTGTATTGATATCTTGTACTGGGTAATTCTATAAAAGCTGGCTAGGCCTACTTAACGCGAGTGAAAAACTGATCTCAAAACTTACTAAAATCTCAAATCACCACCACCATGACGGAGACAGATCAAATCAATGGAGAATTATCTTTGATCCTAGTGGCGTCCACTATAAACAAGCTCCTCAAACAGTTCAAAGGAACACAGGATTCCAGAGCAGATTCTAGAGCAACTTTCTATCTCGATAAATTTGTCCAAGCACTACAACGACAAGTAAAGGAACACACTAAGTTTGGCAATATCCCGTTGATAGAGAAAGAAGAGTTGGTGGAGATCATACGGAAATCCAAGTTTGCCAGTTTTGTCCAGGTAGTTAATGATAAAATCGTCATAGATGCCCAGCCTGGTAGATATGAAGAAACCATTTCTGAGATAGTCGTCTCGTCCACGCTAATTTATTCAAACTTGTTAGTGAAGCAGATTAATGACATTTCAACTATATACAATCATGAGCGTCCGCGTATGTTAGAGTATGAAAACAAGAAAAAGGAGAAAGAAGAGGAGAAGGACGAGGAGAAGGAAGAGGAGAAGGATGTGGAGATGAAGGACGAGGAACTGGAGGAAACAGTACCAGAAAATGTACCAGAAAATGTAGCAGAAAATGTACCAGAGGAAACGGTACCAGAAGAAAAATTGCTAGACGAAGTACCAGAGGAAACAGAACCTATAGAAATAACTCCTATAGAAATAACACCTATAGAAATAACACCTATAACGATAACACCTCTAGAGGAAACACCTACAGAAATATCACCTATAACAGTCAAACCAATAATAGATGGTCCTACAGAAGGTTTGTTAGACATTCCTGTCAGTACAGAAAATCATATAGCAAGAGATGTTGAAGTTGAGGATCAAGAGTCTCAAGCTGTCCCTAGCCAGGTCATTAAAGAGGTCAATGAAAAAGTTGATGAAATAGTCAATGAAAATCTTGAAGAGAATCCTATAGAATTTTTGGTAGATAGCGGAGTTGAAGACAGCATAATGGAAGACGAGGGGCTCCCATTAGAAAAGCCAGATGCAGATATTCTTGAGGGTGAGGAAAATAATGATGAGAGTGATGAGGGTAAAAATGATGAGATTGATGAGAGTAAAAATGATGAGATTGACGAGGTTACGAATGAGAATGAACTGGACGATAAAAATATCAAGAAAGAAGTCCTGATAGAAAAGAGTGATGAAAATTCTGAGAAATCTGATGAAACTTCCGATAAAACTTCTCATATATCTGATAAATCTGGTGGTTCTTCCGATACTGTGGAGAGTAAGGACATAAAACCCAACCAAGATACCGTGGCCACTATTCTACCAGCTAAAACTCAGAAATCTGAACTGGTAGATCCAGCTCCAGAATCTAACGATCTCGATAAACATAAAAACACTCGCAAACGGTCGAGTTCTCCATCCTCTTTCCAACAACATAAACGGTTCCAGAATATCGCAATCAACCTTCTCACCAATATCCAAGAACATAGATACTCATCACCATTCCTTCAAGCTGTCGCTAAGAAAGATGCACTCGATTACTATGACGTGATCTACCAACCCAAGGACTTGAAAAACATACTAAAGACCGTTAAGCTGAAGAGCGACCCTCCAGAATATCACCTGGTCAAACAGTTGGAAAGAGACATCATGTTGATGTTTGCCAATTGTATCATGTACAACAAGTCCGACGATGACTTGGTCCAATTAACGATCAGTATGAAAAATGATGTCAACAAGATCTTCAAGATGTTTGAGGAGGCAGAGAGGGAGATTCAGTGAGATTCAGTGAGTTTCAGTGAGTTTCAGTGAGTTTCAGTGAGTTTCAGTGAGTTTCAGTGCATATTAAAAGCGATATCTAACTCTAAGTGTATTAAAATCTAGTCTAAGTTTATATTTAAATATCTCTATCGATATAATTAATCGTGAGATGGTCAAGAAGAAGTGAAGTTGAGAGTAACTACTCAGTAGATGTGGAAGCAGATCGAACAGCCACCTTCGTATTGTCCTTGATTTGAGATTCCACAGAAACCTCATCATGGATAACAGGAACGCTCTTCTCTTCTCTTAATTGCAAGTATCTCATAATACCAACCAAGATAGCACTGGCAATTGTGGTTCCCAACATGGCGTAACAACCCTTTCTGAACTTAGGGACATCTGAAGCGACATAGAAGAGTAAGGACCACCATGCATTAACCGCATTACTGAACATATTCATGGATGCTAAGACGATGGCTCTTTCTTGTAAATCATTATGACAGACCACGTTAGCCCACGCAAAGAATACAGTTTGTCCAGCATATGCAACACCACTGATATAATGAGCTGTGAATACATAACTGGCCTCCAAAGGTTGCGCCAACAAGAGAGCTGACGAGATAACCAAACACATAGCAATGACTACTCCGACTCTCCAATGGTACTTACCACCAGTTGCATTTAAATAAACCGCCAGTCCTAGGGTAGCAGCAATACCAATACCATAGATTCCCATTGGAAAATGGTTTCTCTCGGCAACGGTGTATTTCATATGCTTCAACCATAAGGCGAAGAGCCCGTTACTTGAAAACGATTCGTTTTCACCACCCAACACCCACAACAACGAGAATAAGTACCAGTGCCAGTTGGCAAACACTCTCTTGAATACAGACCAGTCAAACTTGGAGTGTTCGGGTTTTTCCATTCTATCAAGCAACATTTGATGTTCTTCATCGGTGAAATAGAAGGTTTTAGAAACTCTTGGATCGTCTGGAAAGAAAACTAAACCATAAATCACAACTGGTAAAGTTATCAAGAAGTCGATAATAAACAACCATCTCCAGCCTTGGATTCCTCTATAATCATCCATGTTTTTATAGATTGCTGCTTGCAAGAAAGAAGAGAAAAGGGATCCGACCAACCCTGAACTAGTGAAAATGGCAGTTCGAAACGGAAGCAAATCTTCCTTATAGAACATACCTAAAATCAAATGGAACCCAACAAACGTGACGGCTTCAAACACGGCGATGAAGAATCTAATTACACATAATTGCTTGAATGAAGTGGCCTTGTAAAGCGAAAGCGTCAATATGCCCCATGCGAAAGCACAGAACGAGATCCAGTACCGAGGACGAATCTTCAACAAAATCAAGTTATGGGGAACCAAAGCGACAATATATCCAATATTGAAACAGGTGTTCACCAAGTTGAACTCGTTACCCTTCATGTGAAGATCTTCTTGCATACCAGATACATAGGCGTTAACCAAGTTGGATCTGTCTAGATAGTTGACCCAATAAACCAAACAAGCATACGAGAGGATAAACCAATCTAATTTAAACAATAGTTTTGCTTCCTTGGGGTCCTCGGGACTTTTACCCCAGACGATCTGGCTAATCTTTTTAAGCATGGTTGTTGGCTGCAAAAATACCGTTAGAAAAAAACGGAATTCTCAGCCGTTTTATATCAAAAATTTCGTACCGGGAACGACATTTTCACTTTTTTGCGGCCAATTTTTTGCGGCCGGTAGCTGGGAGTTCGGATACCGTTATCATAGTAGTTATCAGGCAGTCGGGCCATTTTGCCCGATAAGGAGTAGATTAGATAGCGAGATCCCTTAATATTAGTAAGATCTCACGTATAACAGATTTCAAGCAATTTCAAGCGTTTTCAAACCGTCCATTTTGAACTATTCACCAATTGGGTTTAGTTTACGATTAGATGTTTAATTATAGCTTTTTTATTCATAATTGTATTCTATAGAGTTAATCTGAATAGGCGACGATTTTTGAAACCACCTTCAACATTTCTACCACTTTCTCTTCTTGGAAACGTCTTCCAATTAACTGAAGGGCCACCGCACCTCCGTGGGTTTCTTCTGGATTGTAATCTTGCCAGATTTTAGTATCGTCAATACTATGGTTTGCAGATTCTGGGTCTGCAAGATCCAAATCCTTGTCAGCTCTAGTTACAGGGAAAGTTCCTACTGCATAGTCCAAGACATTGAATACTGAGGTGAATCCGACATATCCATGATACTTACCATTTGGATTACCAGCAAATGGAGTTGCAGGCATGATGATAGCATCAATGGGTTTTCCATTCTTTGTCTTCATCTTTGTTGCCAACCATCTGTCAAGATACCTCTTTGCTAGCAAAGTCCGTTCGTTTTGCAACTTCCATAAATCAGGAACTTCCATAACATCAAACGAATCAAACATGTTCATGTACGAAAATAACGTTTCACCCGTAGCCTCAAGCTCCTTTTTGATATGGTGACCACCGTCACTAACAAAGAACTCGGTGATGATTTCAGAAAGACGTTTATGGTCCGTAGTATCCCATTCGATCACATCATGGCCGTCTTCTTTCAACAAATCCGTAACCATTTGCATTCCTCTGCGGATTGGAGGAGTGGGACAAACAATCCCGTCGTCCACACATACTGCAATATTCAATTTGTCTGGTAACTCAATGGATCTCCATGGCAAATCGACGACTTTTGGATCATGGTTCCAAGGCTCGCTTCCAATAACGGTTTTGCAATAGATTTCCATCGAATCCAAATTGGTGGACATTGGACCATTCACACTGTTAACAGATTCAAATCCCGGCAATCCTCCTCTAGCACCAAACGTAGGAAATCTACCAAAACTCGGACGGAGAGAGTACAAATTCTGGAACGAAGCGGGAATTCTAATAGAACCACCAATATCCGAACCAATTCCAATAGGAGACCCTTTCAATCTCAATAACGCAGCCTCTCCTCCCGAAGAACCACCTGCACTTAAAAGACGATTCATAGGATTAGTGGTATTTCCATAAATATGATTATCAGTCTCTGGCATCATCATGGCCACGGGAACGTTGGTTTTCACATAGAAAACGGCTCCCATATCTCTAAGAAGGCCCACCAACACACTATCGGTTTCAAAAGTCTCTGGGTTGAAGCAGAAATTGACAATTCCAATGGTGGTAGCCTGACCCTTCACATTCAAATTATCCTTCAAAGAAATCGGTAAGCCATGGAAAGGACCTTTAACATCACCGTTTTTTGCTTGATACTCATCCAACTCTTTCGCCTGGATCAACGCCTCCTCAAAAAACACTTCACTCAAACAATTTGTGAGCTGTTGGGCAATGGAAGCACGATGACAGAATGCGGACGTGACATCCACTGCCGACCACACCTTTTCACGAATGTTTTCAACAATCGTAGCGACGTTTGACTCCGTGATTTCTAGTTCTTGCTCGCTAAGGTGTCCAGACTTGCCGATCCATCCAGTGACATCAACAACATCTTGACCAGGAAGCTGATCCTGAGGAACCAACCATTCAGGTTTGAATTTGGCGTCTCTTAGCTGTACCTTCTTGGTAGCGATTTCTTTAAATTGGGGGTTGGCCTTGGTCATATTGATATAGCAAATTTAGTGAATCTAGACAATTTAGGGAAGCTAGCAAATCTAGAGGATATAACAAAATTACTGAATAATATCTGGAACTCTTTGTGGATGAAGGCTCTCCTCTTTTTATCAAATTAAGCTAGTGTTATCTCTATCCAAATTCCGCTTTCAATTAAGGTTTAACAAGCCTCGTCTTATCGCAGATTATCGCAGATTATCGTTATCTTTCAATTTTCTCGAATTTGTATAAAAAGAGTCGGATATCACCAAGTCACAGGGACAGAATCTATGGAAAGCGGTATGCGAAAGCCGTGGCGGAACCGGAGAGTATTTGTAATAAATATCTTATCCATTACTAAGATGTGATTGGCTACGATTAGCTAGATTGTGGTTATTAGAAAGAGGACCTCTAGCGATAGAAGGTCGAGTCTCAAATATGAGAGATTGATCAGGTATAAACGAATTCCCACTAAACTGAAGATTCCAGAATTATGGATTGTTAACTAGAACCAGTTGAATTAAAATTGTTGAATTACAATTGTTGAGGTTTGTACCTGGCGTTCTCGTTATAGTATTCAATAATCCCGGAATTCTAGTCCCATCATTCCATAATCTGGAGTAAGTAATCTTAGCTGGAGTTTCTGGAAAATTAGCCCCTTATGTGATTGTACAGATCGTACTGATGAAAGTCTTAGTCATGGAGTTACCCAGATGGCGAAGAGTGTCCTGATGAAACTATTCTCATCAGTACTAGATGATCTACAATTGAACAGTACTGGAGGCCCTAATATCTAATTTTATGAATTGATGTTTATTGACATGGTATAAGTTGTCTACACCATTAACAAGTATGAGATCTAGGCACTAATTAGCATGATTAAGGCTAATTTTGAATCTTTTATTAAGAGATCTTGACGAGATCCTCTGATTTAGGCTAATCTTGAGCCTTTTACCACGAAATCTTCCGATCAAGATGACTTTTGAACTTTTTATTAAAAGATCTTCTGATCTAGATTTCTTTCGATCTTTTGATCTAAACTACTTTCTTCTCATCTAAACTACAAAGAATCCTCAATCTTCTTGATCAAATCATAGAAATGCTTGTAACCAGATTCCCATTCTGAGTCGGTTATAGCATAATTCAATGGCTTTCTACCAACAAGAGATTTTCCGAATCCAAGATTGTCACGAATGGCTCGCTTGATACCGAGTAATCCTCCTTTAGCAGCCAATTCCTCGGCTTCAGTAGCAATGAATTGTAATTCACGGGCTCTTTGAGTATCGTTTTCTTGTAAGGCTTTGAACAATGCAACAAAAGTCTTTGGGAACGCACCACTAAGAGCGTCAATTACACCCTTTCCGTTGATGGAGTATAATGGAAGTAATAACTGGCCAAATCCAGAAAGTAACGCAAAGTTGTTGGCAGAAATGTCGGCATCAAGTCCAATACGTGCGTATTGTTGAACCTCGCCGTGAGTACATTTGCAGCCAACTATCTTTGGGTGTTTGGCGAGTTTTCTAACGGTTTCGGGGAGAATAAAGAGACCATTACAGACGCCAGGATAAATGTAAAGTATAATAGGTAATTCTGAAGAGTCGGCGACTTCCTTGAGCCAATCATAGATCCCTTCTTGTGGGGTTCCAGCCCCATAGTAACCTGAAGGAAGGACCATCACCATAGATGTACCGAGTTTTTTGTACTCGGAAATGGTATCAATGGTGTCTTGGAGATTGGTTTCAGAAACTCCTGCAATTATTGGATAGTCAGGGACAGCCTTGTGTAAAGTGGAGATGAGTTCAGCTCGTTCTTTTCTAGAGAGTAATGAGTTTTCACCGGTACTTCCCAAGACGACCACTCCAGCGATACCGTTATCTTTCAAATATTTGGTGTGAGCGATTTGAGTTTCGAAATCAATGGAGTGACCATCTTCCTTGTAGAATGTGACGAGAGGAGTATAAATACCTGGGGTGACGGATGGAAGTTGCATTTTAGCGGAGCTCAAGAGCGAGGTGACGGAGTTGATGAACTGAATGATGAAATGATTTGTAACTTTGCAGCAACCTTAGAATGCAATGGGCTTAATGATTCTGAGATCGTTGCTAGAGAATTGGTGAAGTTAGTTCGCTTATTTAGTATTTATATGAAACCTGGAGAAGTCCCCTCCACCATATCTAGATTTGGTGGGGGGCCTGAGTGGATGGATGCGAAAATTGGACAAGACTCCAGCTAAAGTTAAATTAATGAGAGTATCAGGCAGAATTTCTCCGATAAGAGTATCAACAGAGCGTGGTTCGGGGCTCTATAAATGTTCTTTTGCCACTAGTTTAAAAATAGATCAGAAATGTTATGGCGAGTATTTAAGCATCACTTCTTGACGTTATTATTTAAAGACGTTAACGACATTTTTACGTCCTCCACCAAACATATATGCAGGCTTTTGATAAGCCTTAGTGATTCCAGATAAATATAAGGAGTCAAAGATCGGAATATATCAGATCTTGGAGACTATGGAACAGTGTAACTCTTAACTATGAGGAAGGATTTCAGCTTCCTTGAAACAAATATTGAATAGCTATATCCAATATCCCATATCTAATATCTGATATCTAAAATACTTAGAAAGTACTCATTGGAGGTTTCGTAAGTGGGGGGCAGTTGATAATAGATATTGATTGATGGTACAAACACCAAGAGCTACGTGCTCAAACTTGATGTATTTAGTTCTTAAATTATTACAAGTGAGTTGTTCTTTGTTCTCTTATTAGTCTTCAAGGTAACCAACGAAGTATCAAGATTCTAAGCCAATATTACAGTTTGGTGCAACTTCAATAACTTGTCAAAGATTTCAAATTTGTCTAGTATATTTAACTAGACAAAGCTCTATGATCTTCTACAAATTTCCTTCTACGATGCTTAGTTCTATAATCTCACGTCTTCAATAGTTAATCAGTGATCTTCCTCGTCAAAGGTAACTCTGAGATATTCCTCTAATTTTTATGATATCCTCCAATTTTCCCTATGATATTCTTCGTTTTGTTCTCGCTGTCATATATACCCCCACCAAGATGTTCTAGCACCACTGGATCTAACTATACGTCACAGTCATGTTTCATACCTGGTGGATCGTCTGGCATCGCACGAAAACCGAAAAATTCAAGTCGTGGCCGCCACTCTTTTCTTCAGTACTAGTAGATATCCAGCTATAGACTCAGTAGGAATCCCACAATAATAGATTAAAGTGGCTAAAACCTCACTGTCACTATATTAAAGCAGCCACTATTTTCCCACTGTTTTCAAGACTTAATTTAGACTTACTTACTAGAATTAAGTAACAAAGACTCATTTACCACCATTGTTACTTCATTCCGCCAGATTATAGAGACAATAGAGTTCTAGACTGGATCGCTAATATTACTAGACTACACCATATTTCTAGAATGACGACTTCTTTCGTCAAGCAAGCAGCCTTCAGTGTTGACTATGCTCCTGCTAACATCTCCAAGTGGAGGTCGGAAAGAACAGGGTTGCAGGTTACCTACATCGACCAGCCATCTCCTATTGTGAACGGATACTTTGCAGTTGCCACAGAAATCGAGAATAACTCAGGAAGTCCCCATACATTAGAACATTTGGTGTTTATGGGGTCCAAGAAATATCCCTACAAAGGATTGTTGGACAATTTGGGGAATAGACTCTATTCGTCCACCAACGCTTGGACCGCGGTTGACCAGACGGTTTATACGTTGACTACTGCTGGCTGGCTGGGATTCAAGACCTTATTGCCGATTTACTTGGACCATCTTTTCAACCCTACTTTGACCGATGAAGCTTGCTTAACTGAAGTTTACCATATCGACGGGAAAGGAAAAGAAAAAGGGGTAGTTTTCAGTGAAATGCAAGGCATAGAAAGTCAATCGTGGTTTATTTCGTTCTTAAAAATGCAGCAGTTGTTATACTCGTCAACTTCTGGTTATTCTTCTGAGACTGGGGGTTTGATGTCTGAATTACGTCACTTAACAAACGACCAGATCCAAAAGTTCCATGCTTCCATGTATAGACCTGATAATCTTTGTGTTATCATCACTGGGTCAGTTGATGAAGAGGAGTTGATTTCCATAATGACTGACTTCGATAATGAGTTGGCTCCATTATCGTCCATTCCATCAAAGAGACCATTTGTCGATTCTGAACCTGATAAGCCTCTTACAAGCGTAATAATTAGTGAAGTCGAGTTCCCTGATAACGATGAATCCACTGGAGAATTGTTGATCTCCTGGATTGGACCGGAAGCTGGAGATACCTTAACTAACGTCGCCATGGATATGTTGGGGTCGTACTTTACCGATAGTCCAATCTCTCTCTTCAACAAGAATCTTATTGAAGTTGAAAACCCTTTTGCTACCGACATTGATTACACAACAGACGATTACTTGAAAACTGTCATCAACTTCAACGTGAACGGTGTGCCTACCGAGAAATTGGAAGAATTGGATACCAAGATCAAGGAATTGGTTTTGACCCAAACCGACTCCAAAAACTTTGACTTGAAGTACATAAAACAAATCATCAACCAACAAAGGTTGAAATATGTTTCTGGAACCGAGAAATCGGCGTCGATGTTTTCCAACATTGCAATCTCAGAATTTATTTACGGTAACCCCGATGGTTCAGATTTAAGCAAATGGTGTAAGGATTTGAATGAATATGACACCCTTTTGACTTGGACTGCTGAACAGTGGGCTGACTTGATAAAATGTCAATTAGTCGACAACAAATCTGCCACTGTATTGGGTAAACCTTCTGCAAAATTGAATGAGGAATACAAGAAGAAGAATAAACAACGGTCGAAAGACATTAAAACCAAGTACGGAAAGGAAGGGTTGAAGGAATTGCAGATTCAATTGGATGCGGCACAGGCTAAGAATGATCTTCCAATCCCACACGATCTTATTTTGAAGTTTGAAAGACCAGATCCATCCAAAATCGATTTTATTAAGACCAAATCCTACAAAGGTGGAAATACTGAAGGAATTGTAAATGTGAATTACAATGATTATATCGAAGATGATGAGTTTTCTAAAATCTTGAAACTGCAAGAAATCACTCAGAGTCCGTTGTTTTTCCATTTTGAAGATTTCAAGTCACAGTTCACAACTATAGATTTGGTGATGTCGTCCACCAGAATCGAACCAAAGTTACTCAGCTATATGTCGATAATGGAGGAGATTTTCTCGTTATCGATCCAATATCCAAACGGAAAGTATATATCGTTTGATGAAGTGATTTCTCTGGTCAACAACGATTTGATCGAGTTCCATTTGGACAACGGGTACGAAAGTCAGTTCCTTGAGTTGATCAACGTCAAGCTCAAGTTCGAGTCAACGAAGTACTCGCAAGCTATCGACTGGTTGACTGCAGTTACCAAGTATTGTGTGTTTGAAGAAGCTAGAATCAAGATTATTATAGAAAAGATCATCAACTCTTTGCCTGACAAGAAGAGAAATGGTGAATTGATGATGTACTCCTCGCAATATAGACATTTGTTTAACAATAAGTCGTTGAGAAAGGCTCAGGATTCCATCCATACCGAGTCATTTTACAAGGAACTTCTTGCCCAAATCAATCGTGGAGAATTTGCTCAAATTGCTAAAGACTTGGAAACCTTGAAGCTGCAACTATTCAAGTTGGATAACATAAAGGTATTTGTTGTAGGTAACGTCAGCAACTTGGACGAACCTTTGAGTACTTGGAATAAATTTATCCAAGCTTCTGAGGGAGAAACAAACTACAAACCAGAACCTTTTGATGCTTTGCCTCGGTCGTTTGAGTTCAAATCGGAACGTGGAGCAAAATGTAAAGAAGACGCATATTTGGTGATTAGTCCTGCTGCTGAGTCTACTCATTTGACGGCTTCTACGGTTATTCCAACAGATTATTTGGACGAAGACATCTTTAAGATTGCTTTGGCCACCGAATTCTTGGTTGCCGTGGAAGGACCGTTCTGGAGAGGAATCAGAGGAACTGGTTTGGCATACGGAGCCAATATCAGAAGGAATATTGAGACTGGGTTTTTGACGTTCAATATTTACCGTGGAGCAGATCCAAGACAAGCGTGGATCACTGCAAAGTCCATTGTTGATGATTATGCCCTGGGAAATTTGGAAATCGATACCATCAGTATTGAAAACGCCATTGCTGCTATAGTCAACGAATTGGCCAATGGTGAGGACAATAGTTACGACGCTGCCAACAGCAAAATCAGCGACAATATCTTTAAGAGAAGAGGTCCACAATACGTGACATATTTCCTCTCCAAGTTGAGTGCGTTATCAACCAGCGACGTTGTCTATGCTTTGAATAAATATTTCAAAGCGATCTTTGATGCCCAGTCGTCGGTCATTTTTACAAGTTTACCTCCAGCAAAGGCTGGTGAATTGGGAGACTTTTTCAGATTACAAGGTTATAACATCACCACTGAACATATCAGCGGTACAGATGAAGGAAGTGATTCTGAAATGGAGACGGGATCTGACGAAGGTTCGGAGTCGGAGTCAGGTTCGGAGTCGGAAAACTCCGAAGATGACTCAGATGACTCCGATGACTCCGAGGCCGAATCGGATGAAAATTAGAATAAAATACTAGAGATACTGGAATAACTATTTCTCACTATTAAGTATGTTAATTGTGAATTCGTAGTAGAATTTTCATTCGTATTTCAAATCATTAGATACAATAGATAATGAATATTTAAATAATATGCAAAATATATTTGAGCCAGGGCAATTCCGTTCGAATCGTCCCAATTCTTGCTATATATAATAAAAGCACTACTAGCTTAATGGTAAGGCCTACTGAATTTAATGTAAATTATTAGAAATCTCTAAATTTCTCGAGTTTCGACGTTTCATGGGTTCTCGAATTATTGAGTCCGCTTAAATCATTGAGACTATACTTACAAACGCACTCAAATTACTGAATCTAGTACTAAAAGTACTCAAATTGCTGACCCTAGTGGGCACTAAATTCTCTAATACTTACAGACTCTAATGGGAAATAAATTCTTCTTCTCTTTGGAAAATTAATTGATAATACAATACAAAGTCTATAATAAATGCTGACAGAACACCAATGTTGTAATGGGTTAGTGGGTTAATGTGAAGGTAGACGGCCTCGGGTAGACAGTCTCAGGTTACAGCCTCCCCTAACCACATTCTCACCCTAAAATTTCAAGTACTTCAAGTCAGCAGCTGATTTGTCCTGAGAATCCTTCATCAAGAACTCGGTATATTTGGTCACGGTGTCACAAACCTTTTTCTGGTCCTCTTTAGCTACTTCTTTCCAGAAGTGAGGACTGGTGATACCCTTACAGGCGATCCACTTGGAAATAGTATGGAACTGAAGTTCCCAATCAGTGGTGCCGAAGTCTTCATAAGCACCTGGAAGTCCCAAGTTTCTTCTGCTATAAATAGTATCCTTACCGTGCTTAGCGTTTTCAATAGGGTTGATTTTAGGGTTGTGGATATGGAAAAAGAAGATATCAGGTTTCTTGAAATTCTCAACAATGTGCTTTTCATCCATCTTTCCAGTGAGAGGGTTTTCCTCCAGCTTGGTGTATTCCTTGTGGAACGATTTCTGGAATTCCTCGAGCAACTTTTGGGTGTACAGGTTTGATTGGAATGGCCACATACGGTCGTCCAATTTCTTGCCACGCAACCATTTCTGCCAGTCTTCGAAGAACTTCTCGTTTTCCGTTGGGTCGTACTGGACAATGGTGGTTTCCTGGAATCCTTTGCCCTCGTTGTTCTTGAAACCAGCCAACCAAGTGTCGTGCTCAACAATATGGTATGGTTCGCGGAAAACATCCAACGCAGGGACAAACGTTTCACGATCTCCTTCTCCAAAGGTACCTTGGAAAAGCAATCTATAGTAGAAGTCAGGACCGTAGATATTGTAATAGAGCGCCAACATGAAACTTCTGAAATGGGCTCTCTTAGAGAATACCATTTGGCCGGTTTCTATACTGATGGGGTTGGAGATTCCTTCGAAATCATGGAACGAAATCTCGGTTTCTGGATCCTTCTTGACATAATCAAACCACGACCAATCGTTGGCGATCCCTTGTCTTCTAGTAGGATGTCCTTGTTTGAACCGGGCAATATCATAGAAGAGAGGAGATGTACATTTGTGCCAGATATCTGGCCACAAGATAAACTTGGACGTCAAGTATGGCTCCGAGTATAACAAAGTGTCCACGTTCTTGATAGGCATGTTATCAGCATCGATAGTAACGATGTTGTCGAAAGTAGCAAACAAAAGACCAAAGATTTTCATCTGGAACTTGGTTAATTTCAACGAGTCCAAGACATCCTTTCCCACCTCTCTCTCTATAACAATACATTTAGCGTTGAATTGCTTTGGTAACAATTCTTCACAGATCTGTTTATCATATTCGTCTTCGGAGTTGATGATCAATTCGATGGGCAATTTTGCACCCATTTCTCTCATCTGGCCAATGGCCACTAAAGCAGAGCCGAAATAGGTCCCTCCACCACTAATCACAATCCCATCACCGTTGACAAATTCCTTAGGAGGCTCGCCCATTCTCTTGAGTGCTGCGACGAGCTCGTCATGTTTCTGTTGCAAGTTTTCAAACTTCTCCTTGGGGAGGTTAACACGATCTTCAGTAAGTCTCTGTCTAGTTAACGGAGGCAGTTGAACATCTCGGATATAATGTCCTCCGAAACTCTTTCCACGTTCCGACTCTGACAACTTTTCAACAGTCGGCTTATACTTGACCAAATAGTTGGTGATAAGGTTCGAATAGAAGTTGGACTTGGAGAACTTCTTGTGATGTCCAGCCACCTTAGCGTCAAAATCAGAGGGTAACGAGACTTTGATGTCCATTTCACGGAAAACGTCCAACATCGCGGTCTGCTTGATTTCACTTAAGTTGTCACTTAAATATTTGGCCTTGAGTTCGTCAAATACCGTGAGAGACATCTCTGCTTCTTTTACATAGTTTTTGGAGTATTCCTTGTCGATTTTCTGTTTCAAATCGTTCTTGAAAGCTTCAGTGAAGTTACCTTCAACTTCTTTCAAGAGTTTTGCTTTTAATCCGGCCATATTCTCTGAGTGGATCTCTTCTTCCAACTTGTTCAAGAGTTCTTCTTGCTTGGCTTCCTTAAGTTCTTTGATGAGTTTTTTGATGTATTCCTCGTTGTCTAACGAATCCACATTCGATTGGAACGTGGCATCGTGGAGGGCACTGTTGGGCAATGATGGCAATGTGTCCGAAGCGAAGTAGAGAAAGTTGAACAATATCACCACCACAAAGAGGAACGAGATAATGTAAATGGGAGAAAACAATCTCCTTGGAGAAAAGTTGAACGGTATAGCCATTGGTGAGTAATACTATTATCTGTTGGTTTCAAGATTTACTTGAAAATGATTAGAATTCTTTGACTCAACTAGATTTTTGAGATCTAGTGATAGAATTATGGTTGAATCTGATGATTCTACCTAATGATTGTATCTGATATTTCTATCTGTTGATTATATCTGATATTCTTTCTGATATTTCTATCTGAAAAACTTCTAATAATAGTCTAAAAGAGCCTAACGATTGATATGAGTGATCGGTAGATGATTAGAGAATGTATCAGAGTCTCAGTATGAATGTTACTGTCCCAGGGTATGAATAAATTCTTTAAATTTCACGGAGTTCACGTTAGTTGCTGCCTAAATTCTGCACGATCGAACGTATGATATGAACCTTGATCCGATAAGTGATTTTGTATCGGTATTGGCTATCAAGTTCTTTGCCGCAAACAGGTTTTCTATAAAAATTATACCTATTCTGTTTGCTGGAAGTGAATCACACGAGTCTGTTGAATTAACTAAGAAATAGTTGTGGAAAGATTCGAGTTTTGAACCTCCCTGAAGAAACATAAAAAAAGAAAGAAAAAAACAAGACTTGCGGTATGGATCTTATTAGGTAGTGTGAGACGTTATTGTATTAATCGTAGAAATGGTTGACAGAAGAGGAATCGGGGGATGCTCTTCTTTTACTACGGTATTGTATGTATATGTAATACATTATATATATCCGGTCTAGTTATCGTGGCTGGGACTGTTTCGGAGTGCTGGTAGGGCTCCAGTGGTATGGGATGAATGAGATGGAGCGCGTGTGTAAGATAACTAAATAATATAGGTTCGGAGCGCGGGTGTTTGAGCCGGAAATGAAATTGTTCAAATTGACTTTGGTGTACGCCGTATGTTGTGGGTTGATGGTAGAATCTATGTATAGCCACTTTTAGGCCATATTGGACCTAGTGTGTAGACTGTTGTCTGTTGTTCTACATATAATATATTCGAGAACTGGCGTTTTAGGCATTGTATGGTTGACGTTATTTTGCGACTTTCCTTATTTTGCGACTTTCCTTATTTTGCGACTTTCTCATTTGATAAAATATGCGTGAAATGTGTGATTTACGAACCTCCATAATTCAGGAAATGTCGTCTCCAGTTTCAATTCGTAAGTGCTCCCGGAAGAACTACGACACGCCTCTGGTTTGGTGATTGATGCTCTGCTTTAACTCATAGAGTAGCATCGTCACTAATCACTCGAAAATACGTATATGCAACATGGATTGTAAGGTTTATAAAAAGAGATATTTTATTGTGACGTCGGTGGTGACTTTTATCACTTTTTTTAATACTCCAATTAGTTCGTAGACCTGGACAGAGCCGAAGCTGCATCTCCGTGTTAGCTATCGTTAGCGCCGTTTGAAGAAGTCCTGGAAACGCGTCTTGTTGATTTACATAAATTACAGACTATCTCGATAGTTTCAACCACCGAGGCCCAATCTTGAATTTTGTGTTCTTGCTTACTGATTCTGAACAGTATTAATTAAGCGAAATTTCTTATCTCGTGAATAGTATTTTTTGATATTCTTCTACGGAAATTACTACTCATTTGGAAAATACTATTAATATTCTTGGATAGGGGTATGAATTTATATTAATATCGATAATGGGAATGTCTTGGATGAATTAGAACCTGTTAGATTCTAGAGCTGGGGAGAGTATTTCTGGAGTTGGTCAAATTCTTTCGTAAGTTTTCCAGAACTGCTCGGAATTCCTTTAGGTTTTCGTTGGAGTTTTTATAGAGCTTCTTCATCGAGATTCTTCATCTCTTCTTGGAGTCTTGCTTTCTTCTTAAATTCTTCTTCCTTTCTTCATTCTACTTCTCTACTTTTTCTTACCCTTTTTCTTACCCTTCTTGGCCTTCTTCTTCTTCTTTTTGTTTGTATTTTTGTTTTGCTCGGTCTCTGGGGATTGGGTTCTTGATTCTCCAGTAGCCTCTGATCCAGAAACATTTTCTGTGGGCTCAGCAGATTCTTCAGATGATTCGAGAAGTGTTTCAACAGGTTTGACTGGTTCTAGAGGTTCAGAAGATTCTGCTTGTTTTTGCGGTTGTTCAACTTGCCCAGATTCAGCTTCTCCCTCTTCACCTGTCACCCCATTCACATCTCCTATTTGTTCATTGGATCCCGATGTAGACTCAGTTGGTTGAAAAGATTCTTGTGTTATTGATTGTGTTGATGGACCAACTGACTTTATGGCCATGACCGATGCAACTGAAGAATCGTGAACTGGGACAGATTGCTCCTCCACTTCCAATGGTAATGGTACAGGAGAAACTGCCAGACTTTGAACCTTTTGTTCATATAATCTTTCTCTCAAATCTATTGCTTCATCAGATACGTCTGTCACCTTGGTGGAGCTAGATTCGTCGACTTTCTCTTTCTTCTCCTCGTCAAATTTCCTTGCTTTCGATGAGGATCCTTCGCGCACCAAGTCTTTACTGGATCTACCAAAGAAATCCAACTCGTCGTCTGGATATCTTGGAGGTAATTCTTCGCCCTTGTCCAAAATCTTATCGCCCTCTTCATTGTCCATGGCTTTGTTATATTGTGGTAATGATGCCAATCCGCGATCTCCCTTGATCTTCTTGTAGTCACTGGTGGATACGAATCCATACTTGCGAACATTGGCTTCAATCCACACAAATCCCAATTGTCCCAAATTCACTTGAAACTTGGCGTTGGTCAGGAAACAACCAACTGCAGGATACATATCGATAAAACATCCCCTCATAACATCCAACAACTTCTTTCCATTGCGGGTAATGAAAATAGTACCAGTAGTCAAGACATATCCAAACCCTACAATGTCACTTTGTTGCAAAGGAGGCAATACCAACGCATTATATTCACTTTGTTCTCCCTGATGTTGTTGTAAGGGGGTTGGAAATGGTTTGTTGATCTTTAAATTCCCAGTGGACTCGTATCCAATGGAAAAGTTATTGTATCCCGGCAATCTGAACTCCAGTGGATAAGGTTTGGTAACAAGCCCGATGGAAAAATGACCGTTGGGGTTATTGGTATTATTGTATTCAAACACTTTGGTTTCCCAATAGATGGTGTCTGAATAGAGACGGTTTTTGACGGGCAAAGCGTAGTTCAAGATCGCAGTGGTCGTGGAGTATGGAGCGTCGTTGTTGTGGAAGTTTAACTCCGTCTTGTCGGCAACAATGTATCTCGGACTCAAATTCTCTTCCTGTTCGAATTGGAAAGCATTGACTCCGTAATCCTTAATTAAGTTGGTGGCTTCGGTCGTAAACAGCTTACCACGAATATCATTAAAATTAGGTGGATGCACCTTGGAAAACTCCTGGCCTTGTAAATATGCTTCTTGCTCTTGGGGAGATAAGTTGGTGAAATCGTACGTTTCTGCTAAATTACGTAAAGACTCTTCGTCATTGAGAAACTCGTGAGGAATATCTCGAGTACTGGCATTGATGCGTCCTTCGGTAGCATTGCTTCCCAACAAACTGTACTCGTGTCTAGAGCTGTTTTGCAGTAAGTAAGTATACACCAAAAGCACTCCGACCAACACTACCATTATTGAGATCCCGCCTGCTATAATCAATACCCTTACAACATCTGAAGTATCGTCCAAAACCTTGATGAGAACCTCCATCATACTCGAATTGGTTCTCCAAAGTTAATCTATCTAGAACTTGTTTTAGAACCTTTGCCAACACTTTTTGTTGCACTACTTGTTCTTTGGTCGTCTTGGATCTAGGGGAAATAGTCGTAAGAATAAGTTTTTTCAACTCGCATCGTCAAAAATTGGGGTGGGATTGGTCTGACCACAGAAAGAATAGGAATAATCCAGTTCCTGAATAATCAAGAAGCCTGAAGATCAAGGAGTAGTTCTAGTAAGTGGTGTAGATATATTAAGTGGACTGTTCTATAGTGGTAATTACGAAATGTTACAAGTTATTTAATTATATATACGTAAATATTGTGGCTTTAAGAGGTTTCGAGACCCTAGGGTTTTAAGGTTTAGGGTTGAAGACACTTCAATTCATGACGAAAGGGAATAAAAGATGCAAAGTAGACAAAATATTCAAGAACCACTATAGATACATTTACAACATCTTCTTCCTATTTGAAATAAGATTCATAGTTCCCAAAATGGATTACTCGTCTCTCAATTTTCACCGTCGATTGTTCTTTCTACTTATTCATAAGTGGTTAAGGAAATATAGCCAGGAGTTCTAAGAATATTTATGAAATTTGTCTTCACTCCTTCACTATGGTAAGTAAAAGCCCATAGGATTTTCAAAACAGCCCTGTTCATTATGGAGATTATCGAAATTGGGTGCAAATTCTGAGCAAATTCTGAGCAAAATTGTTAAATTTTTAGAATATAGATATCTGTGACGAGATAGACGAGACAACTATTGCTACTTAGAATTAGGTAATAATTAGTTATTTATATTATAAATACTACTAAAATGCTAATTTATTAAAAGTAATAAGATAAAGTTTATTCAAATAAATAAAATTTTTAAAATAATGTAAACTAGCTTAATTTGCCTTTTATTTTATATATTAATTAATTATTATTTTGTTATATTTTATTTTTATTATTTTAACTTATAATAATGATTCACAGAATTTTTTAATGCTGATGGATCTATTAATTATTGAATTATTAGTCACTTAGTAACTTTAATAATATTAACATCAAATAAGTCTCCAAATACTGAGCGAAGCGAAGCATTTGGTATTGTGATTTAAGTAAGTGAATATTAGAGATAGTAGTGTGAGAGTAGTGTGATCTAGTGATATTAGTGATTTTTAGTGAATATTACAAGTCTACTTGCTACAATAACCGTGAGTAACCAGCGTACAAGTCAACTTCGGCTTGGTAGCTAACCTAAACAACCTTTACTCTCTCGATCTCTAGACTTCAGATAGTAAAATTCCACCTAGTTGTTTCGATATCTAAACCATCTGATGTTGTATAATTTTCAGGTAGACTCGCCAGTAATTCTACTGATAAATAGTAATCGTATCAAACTAGTCTATATGTAACTAGATTCATCTCGAGAATAAGACAAGGTCTAGCACTACCAAATATAAAGTAATCAGTCCATCGACCTACAAACTATGACGTAATCAAATCATCGAACTAGAAACCACAAAATAATCATCGAACTACAAACTATGAAGTATGAAATCATAGTATTCACCGATGATGTTCTTCCAGTGCTTCATAAGCTTCCTCAATCTACAATTCTGATCTAGTTGGGGAAACCTATTCGCACCCAATATAAATAAAGTCTAATATAACAAGGTGTGATATAATTATACTAATATGAATATTAAAGTATATAACCCCACCCTCTTGTCAAGATCCAAAATGTCATTTAGTTACTGTATAAAAAATCAATTTGTAGATTAAATCTTCAAAAAAACAAAGCTAGCGCCGCCCGGTTTCGATCCGGGGACATCAGGGTTATGAGCCCTGCGCGCTTCCACTGCGCCACGGCGCTTTGTTTGATGACTACTTAAATCTCGGAATTTATATACAACATTAAACCAAACGAACCCCTCAGCCGCATCGCTTCAACGCATAGAACGAAAGTGGGGCCCTCCACCATTTATGTATATAACCAACAGTACCACAAATGGCAAACTCCATTTAATCTCATCACCAAGTGGTATTACTATTGAGTGGGGTTGGCCACCTTTCGCCCCGCATGGTTCCTGAGTTCTTGATCAACTTATATATATGAGTAATTAACATTTTCGGACAAAAGAATTAACTTTTTCATCATTCTATACTGAGGGAGAGAAGGATTTGCGGACTAGAAGCGATTTGAATACTGAACGCAGCGAAGTATTTAATATTAGTGAAGGCTTAATGAAGGTTTCGTGAAGATTTAGTGAATCTAAGTGAATATGGTAATTTAGTGGAAATTACAAGAGTAACTTTTACTCATCCAGAAGTGGATTACTTGTGAATTAAGAGAGTTTTGCAGTTTTAGAGAGTTTTACAGTTCACACAGTTTTACACAGTCAAAGATGCAAAGATTTAAGGATTCAGATGCAAAGATTCAGATAAGAATACGAGTCGATTTTCATGTCAGAAATTTTGCAGAGGGGGTATTATGACGAACCTTACGGATCTTTCAAACGATTCCTGACGTCAAAACGCGAGAGTCTTGGGGAATATCTCTGAACATACAGACCTGTTCAATCCCAACTCAAAAGAACCTCGCTGCAAGGAATTATCTCAAGGTATAAGGATAATATGTGACCCGTGGAAAAGCCTAATACATTTTATGAGGAGATACCAAAATTCCGTTATTGATAAACGATACCCTCTTAAAAGTGTCCAATAGTCACCACTAGATCCTTGAAGTTGAAACCATATATTTATACTTGAAGGGACCCTTGAAGTTGGTATTGTTGCCACAATCTCTTGGAAAAATTATTGGTGGAAACTTTCTGGAAGGTATTGGATGTTGAAATGAAGAGCGTAACTGTTGTATTTGTTGATACAGATCACTTTCTCAATAAGCTCTCTTACAACCGGGTGGTTACTTATCTCCCCCCTCTTTTATGGATCTGACGGAACCGGGGTTTTTTACGCGACATCCGACATAATTCTCCAGATGTCGTGCCCAACGACGAGAATTCACAACTCCAGGAAAAATTTAGCACCCCAGCATTTGGTCATATAAAGTGGTATTTTATTTGTTTTGAACAACGTTATCCACCAAAATCTTTTACACACTTAGTCCTTATTACTAGACTAGTGTTTGTCAAAATCTATATACATACGCAGCAGTCCCCCTTGATTGTTAGCGTTGAATTCAAGAAACGTAATTGGCCTGCGGTTTTTTTGACCACCTTAAGAAAAAACCAAGCTTATTATAAACTTGAAAAGTTTATTAGCTATCATTATCGGAGAACACGCAATACTTCCATCTAGTCATGAGTTCCCATTCTAATATGTCAGACAGGTCGCCCACCTCGAGCACGTCGACTCCCTCCAACTCCGTAAGTGGCTTGGATGTGGGCAGTACTCCGATTTCAACTCCAGGGACTCAACCTATACCCAAGAAATCCCAACAAATAAAGACCGACAAACCTAGGCCGCATGTTTGTTTGGTTTGTACTCGAGCTTTTGCGCGGTTGGAACACTTGAAACGTCACGAACGTTCTCATACCAACGAAAAACCTTTTCAATGTGCTGCGTGTGGACGATGTTTTGCTAGAAGGGATTTAGTATTGAGACATCAACAGAAATTGCATTCAAAGATTCCGAACGTTATGCGGAGAGGTTCAAAGGATACCGATACTAATGAATTCATCATTGTTTTGAACAATAATACCGACGCAGTGGCTCCGCTCCCTCTCGGGTTCTCTCCAAGTTATCATGTTGATAGTGTATCTCCCAGCAAATTTGATGAGAAGAATTCTGGCTTATATTCACCGCCAAAGTCGGATGCCAATAGTAAGAAACCCAAGTTTCGTACTGGTTTGTTTACAAAGTCCTCAGCTCCATCGTCAACAAAAGGGACTGCTAGGAATAGCATGCAATCAATATCACTGCCTAACAACAGCATGATCCCATCACCAATTCCGACAAACTCAAACCACAACACCCCTCCAGGCATGCTTCCTTGTAGTAACCTTAGTTCGGGCATTTCCTACTTGCAGCATTTGAATCAACAACCTTCTCCACAGTCCCACCATTCTCCTAAAAGATCTGCTGGTAGTGTCTCTGCTATTCCGGTACATCTCCAAAACCAAATCAGCCCCCCTGAGTCAGGAGGTTTAAATGGTCTGCTTAACTATCGTCATATGTCGTTTTCCGCGATGTCTGGAATATCATACACGAACTTGAAGGATGCAATGGATATCCAGCAGCAAAGTGTCAATCTCTCAGAACTGGCTCCAGGAGAAATCGGTTTCTCCACTCCACAATTGAATGCCACGAACGGAAATTCAAAGAATTTCAATTTTTCAAACTTGGATTTGAACTCACTTGGTATGATGGATTGGAATAATATTGACAGCCTTGACTTAAACCATGGGTCTCATAACAATATTGACAATAAGGAAAATGACTTGAATGCAAGACAGAAGTCGTTGAAGAACTTGCAACAGTACTTTTACGACAATATGCCAACACTTCCTTCAAATACAGATATCCAAAACAATCCTCCGACAATTATAGGAAAATCTAAAGAAACCAACATTGCACCACACGAATTCCAAAACCCCGACCATCCTCATCATATAAAAGGCACAACTCCATTTGAATTTGGGATGCCCACACTGAGTGAGGTTAACTTGATGCAATTCGCACCCGAGTCCGAGAATTATACATCGCCATCTTTCACCCTCAATTCTCAATCAGTTGAAGCCAACAAGAGAAGAAGCCAAGAGAGCGTGTCAGTACAATCCAACCATGAAAACCCAGGAGTGAAACGGAGTAAGATCGATTCTATTCAGGAAAATCAATCGTCTACTTCATCCCCATTATCCAACATGGCTCCAAAAAATGACGATGAATGGTTAAAGGAAATTATAAGCACTCCCTACGAATTAAATGTTCCTGCTGCTTCACACCACATTGGTTTCGTGGATCCGCAAGCGGCTTTCGGCGAAAATAGGGACGAAGTGCCAAACAATAACATCAATCCCACAGGTAATCACAAAGCATCACCCGATGAGATTTCGTCATTGTTTTTAACGAGACAAATTGACTTGGTAAAACAAATGGACGGAGAGTTCCCAAAAGCAGAGTTCAAGGACGTGGATGTTCATGATATTAATGTCGAGTTTGCGTTTGATACGTCGATTCTCAAAACAGGACACTACAATTTCATTAGCGAAGACTTGAGAAATAAAATCATTATGGTGAGTAACATTTCCGAAACACAATTCCCGCCAGTTGAGGACTTGAACAATTACATGAGCTTATACGAACAAGAATTTAACAAGTACTTCCCGTTTATTCATCTTCCTTCGTTGAAGAATCCAATGGTTGATAATTTCGAGAACATACCGTTGTTGTTGTCCATGGCATCAATTGGAGCGTTGTACTCATATCACGATACCAACACGTTATTACTCTTTAACTTATCCAAATTTCATATCCAAAACTTCTTTGAGAAAGAGATAACTTTGGATAATCTTCAGTTTAAGAAGGTCCCACTCATGGCCCATCAATGTTTAGTGTTGCATATTTTCATCTCGATGTTTTTGAACGAGCCCAATATGATTGATGTGACCTCGCGTCAAATCAAGTCGATGATTGGACTTATCAAATCAACCCACTTCAACGTTCCACTTGAACAATTTTTAGTTCCTCCTCCACTGATTTTAGAGGTAGCCCGTTCAGGTCAAGATAAGGCCAAGACTCAGCATATAGTTCAAAACAATTTTGACTACTTTATCATGGCCCAATCTCGAATTCGGACCATTCACGTGTTTTATTTGTTACAAACATTTAGAGCTACATTGGTTGGATTTCCGATCTACCTTGATAACACCTTTTTGAAGAGTGGTAACCACTGTTTCTTGGAGGATTTATGGAAGAGCGAGAACTCGCAAACGTGGCTCACCAAGCTTTCTTCGAGTGTTAAGAGCTGGTCGTTGATCGACGTGAGTAACGGAGAGAGTTTTGAGTCTATGGTAAACTTGATGTTGGACAACTCAAATTCTGTGGGAAACGATAACAAATGGTCTTTAAATAACTTGTTGGCGTTGATAATGTACTTACATGAAAGGGTTCAGCTGGATTTGTCCGCGATGAAATACTTTAATTATTTCAACTGGAACTTGAAGAATAAGCCAAAGTTTGAGCGTCTTATCAAGTTATGGGAAGTGAGGTTCTTGCAGAACAACGGGGTCTTGAAAATCGACGACCATAACCGGTACTTGTTGACACTCCATAACGAGCTCAAGTTGATTTTGCCCATGTATTTGCTTCTCAAAATCAAATTGAATGTGAATTTGAATGCGTTTTTGGCACCTCTCTTGACCAAGGACTGGGTTAAAATGAATAACGAGTTGAATAAGTTGAACGCTATAGAAGACAGGTATGAGATTGGTAAAACTTGCTTACCATTTACGTTGGATATTATCCAATTATGGACCTATAACATTGAAACCATTCGAAGAGAAAAGCGTCCATACTTAAGAAGCCCGGTTATGTTTGTGATTTGTATTGGAGTAGCGATCTTGATCTTCTCCAACTACATCAACTACTTGGAATGTAAGATTGTGGCAGACATTGACGACTTGACAGAAGTTGAGTTGATGAACTGGATTAAATGTGAGACAATAATATTGGAAGTGGAAAAGGTTTCCAGTCCAATTCTCAAATCGTCATACTCGGAAATCTTGTCGAAACAAGCCAATGGAGTCTTGGGATCATTCAAGGAAGACAATGTGTTATTAAAGGTGAAGAATTTGGTCGAACAGAGAGAGAAAATCATTTCAGAAACCGATTTCAACCAGGAATTTTCTCAAAAGGACCGTGTGTTGGAAAGTATTACCAGACAGATCAACCAGGAGATCAAGAATGACAAGTTGTCGGTGAAGTCGTTATATTTGGGAATAAGGATCTTGGCCGATGCTCCGGTATGGCCAATTGCCATGGGATTTGCAGAATCTTTAAAGCACCGTGCTACTTCGTTGAATGCTAGTCTAGCAAAAGCCAAAGAGAAGGCGCTTTCAAAAGTCTCCCAATAGACTTAATGAATAAGACAGAGAGACTACAAAACTCCATAGAACATTAAAGAATTCACTAAAGAAGCCATTAAGGTCACTAAGGTCACTACAGAACTCACTATAGAGCTCACTAAGAACTCACCACATAACTCTCCACATAGTTTTCAACACACTAACAATCAAACTTGTTAGAAGTATGAAATAATGGCCATGGGCCACAGCATAATGCCGTTTATTTATTTATTTATCTATTTATTTATTTATTTATGACTGATTCTAGAATGTACGCAATACAAGACCATCGAAGGATGTGTCAGGATCTCTAGGATCTCTGGATCTCGGAGTTTTCTCGGTATATCGAGAAATATCTCGGAGTATATTTCTGTATGCTAGTAACTTCCTGTATCTGTCGGAGTAATCAGTATCTTTCAGTACATTTCAGAGTATCTCTCAGTATCCTTCAATATCTCTCAGCATTTTCTTTCAGCTAATCATTACATCTTTTATCCCCCTTGTCTAATGAATAAATCTTAATTCTATTACTAGCTATATTTTATTTAAGGTGGCTCTATTAACCGAATTGAATTAGTAGAAACCATTTTGTTTCAAGTAGGCTACGATCTCCTTGATAACCAATTCTAAGTTGTAAACACCGTTAGCCTTGGAGATGGAAAAATCACCGTTTTCAAGGTTGCTTGGGGTATCCTTGGCCGAAACGACGAGAACATTCCCGGAGCCGATCTTGTCAACAATTGCGGCTGTGGTCTCGTCGGACGTGGTTGGAATCAAGACTCCCGAACCAGACTTGACCAATTCGTTGATGATGAAAGGATCAGCATGGGACTCGGACAACTTGGTGATACGACGCTCTCCACTGAATTGGTTCAAACTAGATTGCAAGGCAAACGACAAGTATTCACCAACCTTGGCAGATCCATCGATGACGATAGCAAATCCTTGTTTAGATCTTGGAGGGTTGGTCTCACGCAAGATACTGACAACTTCAGGGTACGAGAACCATTCAGGAATCTCGTCACCGGTTCTCAATCTGTCTCTCAACTCAGTACCGGAGATGTTGGCAGTCTTGACCTTGGAAGTATCAATTGTGTCGATAGGAGCATATCTATCTTCGTCAGGTAAATAGGTGACCATTCTGAAGGGAACGATCTTGATTGGTAATTCTTCTTCGTAGTTGGCTAACAATTCTTGGGCATCGTATGGACCGTAGAAATCAACACCTTGAGAATTCTTACCAGGGCCAGCATGGTCTCTACCAACGATAAAGTGATCCACACCGTAATTGGTTCTGATCAAAGCGTGCCATAAAGCTTCACGGTCACCACCCATTCTCATGGCAAGAGGCAAGAGTGATAAAGTGGCCAAACCTTGAGGAAACTTCTTCAAGATTTGTTGGTAAACCTTGACTCTAGTGTGGTGATCGATATCACCAGGCTTGGTTAAACCAACGACCGGATGGATAAGAATATGTCCGGTTTCTCCGATATCATTGGCTGCTCTGATAGTTAATTCTCTGTGAGCTCTATGCATAGGATTTCTCGTCTGGAAAGCAACGATGTTCTGGTCGGCCCAGTTCAAGGTCTCGAATTCCTTTCTCAACTCGGTTGGAGTCTTTCTGAATTCAGCATAATCGTAATGCTTAGGATAGTTTAATCCCTGCAAAGATCCTCCGATATAGAAATCTCCGGCAGTTTCGGCCAAATATCTGTTGGCAGGATGTTCTGGGTCGCCTCTGAAGACCTTTTCAGCTTCCAATTGTTTGTTTGGTTGGTAGATCGATTCGACAGTCAAAATGGCCAACGGAGTCTCGTCACGTAAATCCTGGAGAACAATCTTGGACCCTGGAGCGTAAGTTTTAGCAGTATCAGCACCCACGTCCAAAGTGATTGGAATCGGCCAAAGTAAACCTTTACCGTTCAGGTTCTTTACCGAGGTCAACCTCAAATCAGAAACAACACTGTTGTAGTCGTCCTCGTTCAAGAAACCTGTTAATGGAGAGAAACCTCCGTTCAAGATCAACTCCAAATCACATAATTGTCTGTCTGTGACTTGTAAAGTTGGATAATTTGCAGCCTCTTTCAAGAGCTGGGATTTTATAGAAGCATCACGAAGAATTAAGTCGTTCAACTGACCACCATGGGGAGTAGGAATAGGCATTATGTTTGAGTTCTTGGTATATGCGTAAGCTTATTGGTGCTTATTTCCTTTATATATATGAAATGTTGGTCTGGAGTTATTATCATGAAATCACACGTGACTTCAGCCAATTTGTGAAATTGCTGCGAATTTTGCAACCATTCGTGAGAAAGAATGTGCATGCGACGGAATGAGATTAGATGAACCGGAATGAGATTAGATGAACCGAAATGTTCCTGATTATATTCAAGAGGAGATGAAAGGTCTGAATTGTTGGTGTTGATATGTTGAAGTGGTTTCAATTAGAGAAGTGTGGTGGCATCCAATTTAAGATTTACAAAAAAGCTTGGATCTGATAATAATATGAGAATGACGAGATATGAGAAATGCGGGAGTGGCCACCAGTGAAGAGCGGTAATATGAAGTTATCCTCTATAATTTATAGTTCAGTAGCTTTGAGATATCCTGTATAATATTCAGTACTATCGAAACATCCACTATAATTTGTATTCAGTAGTATTGAGATATCCTCTACGATTTATTCTATTTTGAGAGAACGTTAGACCTCCTTATCACAGCCAAAATTTATGTTTCACGATCTCCCCAGACAACAGCGAGTCAAATCTTGTCACAGACTTATCTATTCTTGTCATGAACTCATTCAATCTTGACTTGATCTGATATCTTCCTATAATTATTAGGTACAAAATGGGTGCAAAAAGAAAACTGGAACTGCGAAGAAAACGACGTACCCAAAAAGATCCAGTTAGTTATTCTAGAATACCCTGAATAGTCGAAGTGGTAGACTCTGTAGTAGATGACTCTACACTTCTCAGGGAGGTGCAAGAGAGAATATTTCACAATTCTTCGAGATCAGCTCGAGACTTTTTCTTCTACTAAAAGTTAGAAGCTCAAACCTGCCAGTTTCCTCCCTGCATTATATACTCATCATGGCAACAATTTTGGCGTTCACAATAATAAATGAACCTTCAGGCGTAGTAAAACCGACTAAACAGCTATTAAAATAATCCTAATTCATAAATTTATTAATTATAGTGGTAGGTGTTCGTTTCAATCGCGTTGGTTTCATTGAATTTTGGCACTTCAATATAATTAGGGAGGGGCTACACCTTAGAGCCCCACTATGTTGCCGTCGACAAGTCCAAAACTAAACTTGTTTTGACTCAATTCAGATGATGGGGGATCATAGATTCTTCTGTGGGGGACTCTAACTATGTTTGTCCCATCCCCCACACTTCTAGACTTTCCCCCACTATTGTCAACTTGTTATATAATCAAATACACGACACGTATTCACGACACGTATTCAACAACTGATATTCAGCAATGAATACAACTACAACAAACGGCACCATACATATCCATGAGCGCTCCTATTCCAAAATCTCTCGAGTACACGTTTTTTTGTCTTTCAGAAATGTCACGTTGGCCAGACCACAATTGCTTTAAAATCAAAAAAACGGGATCTCGTTATTCCGTTAATCGGTGCTTGCAAGTCCGGCGAAAATTCAAGTCCCTGAATTAAACCTGAACCAGGCATTGCTAGCAAAATATGCAACAGTTATAGTCTACAAAATTCTCCATCGAGTAGATACCACCTCTATCTACACGTTCACGTTCTACCATACTCCCCCAACCTAATCTATGGGCTTACAACTACCACTTACCCAATCTTAGTAATATAAAATCCACTCAACTTTTTTTCGTGGCCCAACACGACCGAATTTTTCATGTCCGCACTATAAATCAACGCAACCCGCTGCGAAAATAACATTTGCTCCGAAACGTTTCTTCAAAGAGGTTCAATTACAATCTATTGATTATCATTTTTGAAACTATTAATCCGTTATAAGAATCTACTACAAATATGTCTGCTCCTACGTAAGTATTAGAAGTTTTTCCGAAGCAATTCGAGCATGTTTTGAGTTTTGGGTGGCGCACGGATGAAGGGCCGAGCTCCCACGGATAGCGAGCGGGGGGGCCTGTGCTACTCTCTATTGGGGTGAAACTATATATATGGGTGATCTCCAATTAATGGAGTTGGATTTTTTGACACCTTAACTTGTTTTAATTGAATCTAGCTCAGAATTCTAAGAATTGATTAGACGTTGCCAGAGTCTCTGTTTCCAAGCACGCAATTTTTCAATTTTAATTTATGATGTCACCGATCAATCGTCTTAATATAATAAAGAATCATCTTACTAACAAACCTAGTGGTGATATTGGTTTGATTGGTTTGGCCGTCATGGGTCAAAACTTGATCTTAAACGCTGCCGACCATGGATTTACCGTTGTCGCTTACAACAGAACCGTGAAAAAGGTCGATGACTTCATGGCCAACGAAGCCAAGGGTAAATCTATCATTGGTGCCCATTCTATTGAAGAATTGGTTGCTAACTTAAAGAGACCAAGAAGAATTATATTATTGGTTAAGGCTGGTTCCCCAGTTGATGCTTTCATTGACCAATTGTTACCTCACTTAGAAAAGGGTGACATCATCATTGATGGTGGTAACTCCCACTTCCCAGACTCCAACCGTCGTTTCGAAGAATTGAAGAAGAAGGATATCTTATTCGTCGGTTCCGGTGTTTCTGGTGGTGAAGAAGGTGCCCGTTACGGTCCTTCTCTTATGCCAGGTGGTCACCCAGATGCTTGGCCTCATATTAAGGATATTTTCCAATCCATTGCCGCCAAGTCCGACGGTGAACCATGTTGTGACTGGGTTGGTGATGCCGGTGCCGGTCATTACGTCAAGATGGTCCACAACGGTATTGAATACGGTGATATGCAATTGATTTGTGAAGCCTATGATTTATTAAAGAGAGTCGGTAAGTTCTCCAACAAGGAAATTGGTGATGTTTTCTCCAAATGGAACACTGGTGTCTTGGACTCGTTCTTGATTGAAATTACCAGAGATATCTTGTACTTCAACGACCCAACTGACGGAAAGCCTCTTTTGGAAAAAATCTTGGATACTGCCGGTCAAAAGGGTACTGGTAAGTGGACTGCCATCAACGCCCTTGACTTGGGTATGCCAGTCACCTTAATTGGTGAAGCCGTTTTCTCCAGATGTTTGTCTGCCTTGAAGGATGAAAGAATCAGAGCTGCTGGTTTGTTAACCGGCCCAGCTGTTGACGAATGTCCAATCACTGACAAGCAAAAGTTTGTTGACGACTTGGAACAAGCTCTTTACGCCTCCAAGATTATCTCTTACGCCCAAGGTTTCATGCTTATCAGAGAAGCTGCCAAGGAATACGGTTGGAAATTGAACAACCCTGCCATCGCCTTGATGTGGAGAGGTGGATGTATTATCAGATCTGTTTTCCTCGGTGAAATCACTTCTGCTTACAGAGAAACCCCAGACTTGGAAAACTTATTATTCCACCCATTCTTCAACAAGGCTATCACTAAGGCCCAACAAGGTTGGAGATCTACTATCGGTAAGGCTGTCGAATTTGGTATCCCAGTTCCAGCTTTCACCACTGCTTTATCTTTCTACGATGGTTACAGATCCGAATATTTACCAGCTAACTTATTACAAGCCCAAAGAGATTACTTTGGTGCCCACACCTTTAAGGTCTTGCCAGGTAAAGAAAACGACTTCTTGAAGAAGGACGAATGGATTCACGTCAACTGGACTGGTAGAGGTGGTAACATCTCTTCTACTAACTACGACGCTTAAGTTATCGTTTGTATGTAAATCGAAATTAATGCAATCCCTTGGTATAGATGTTGTAGATAGTATACGGCTGATACGATTACTATTATCATGTGTTTTCGGAGATACGAGCTAGGACTTTAGAAAGTTCGACAAGTTTCGCTCCGAACATCCTTTGATAAGACCTCATTGACCAAGCTCTCGAAGAATATCACAAATATCACACTTACGAGTTTCTATCTAAATCAACTTAAGTTCACTTAAATTTAAAATGTTTTGTAGCGGCCCACCAAACATTTCTGACAGAAGTTCAAGTGATTGTGATTTACTCCATTATATACAATATACTCAAGACTAACTCCTTCCTGATTATTCAGATCGCATAATAACAAGAAAGTAGTGTGAATCTTCAGTCCAAGTTTTAAAATTATACACATTCGTATGTCCCCAATTAGAACCAAACGTATCTGAAAGATAAATATGATTATAAAAATAATAGTTGAATTTTGCAATATTATTTAAAACATAAAAAAATATTAAATAATACAACATAATATA